>BFBZ01000058.1_pt1 | contig 220080 bp, 202 predicted proteins | sample 1888401 | NCBI WGS metagenome assembly BFBZ01 (sample SAMD00112614, study PRJDB3348) | symbiont metagenome | host: Chara braunii
GCCGGGCTCTCGCGCTCGACCGGTGGCGTGCTGGTCGGCGTCGATGCGCCCCTGTTCGAGGTGGCACGGCTCGGCCTGTTCGGCGGCTACAGCCACACCAATTTCAACGTCGCCGACCGCCAGTCCTCGGGCGGCAGCGACAATGTCCATCTCGGCGCCTATGGCGGCGCTCAGTGGGGGCCGATCGGCCTGCGCGCGGGGCTGGCCTATACTTGGCACAACCTCTCGACCAGCCGGTCGGTCGCCTTCCCGGGCTTTGCCGACAGCCTGCGGGCCACCTATGGGGCGGGCACCTTCCAGCTGTTCGGCGAGGCGGGCTACCGCTTTGACGTTGGTCCCGCGACCTTCGAGCCTTTCGCCAACATCGCCTGGATGAGCCTGTCGACCAAGGGCTTCAGCGAGACCGGCGGCGCGGCCGCGCTTACCAGCAGCGCCGTTACCAGCAACGTCACGATCACGACCTTGGGCCTGCGGGCCGGCAGCGCCTTCACGATCGCCGGCGTGACCGGCCAGGCCCGCGGCACGGTGGGCTGGCAGCATGCCTTCACCGACACCACGCCGTGGGCCAGCCTGCAGCTCGCCGGCGCCACGCCCTTCACCGCAGCGGGTGTGCCGATCGCCCAGGATGCGGCCCTGCTGGAGCTCGGCATCGACGTGCGGCTCTCCGAGCGGGCCAGTATCGGCATCGGCTACACCGGCCAGTTCGCGGCCGGTTCCCAAGACCAGACCGTCCGCGGTAACCTTACCTACCGGTTTTGAGGCAAGGGGTAGCTGCGGAGACGGCCGGGAACGATGGCAAACGGTATGAGGGAGATACCCATGTCTCTTGCAACGTCTCTAGTGGCTCGCAGCACAGGAATAGGGGCCCGTGCCGCCCTGTTGGCGATGATCGTCGCGCTCTCCGTCGGCACGCCGGCGTCGGCCCAGATGTACCAGAACGGCTACGATATCGGCCCGGACTACGGCGCGATGCTGCGCCAGCAACTGCAGAAAAGTCAGCAGCTCGACCGCGAGATGCAGGCGCGTACCGCCGATATCGTGCAACGCACGATGCAGAACCCCGACTGCTACGCCAAGTACCAGCAGCACCTCGCGCAGGGCGGCACGCTGAGCTACGCGCAATTCGCCTACCAGTACGCGGCGACCGGCGGCTTCACGCCAGACGGCATTCGACGCTACCGCCAGAGCGAGCAGCAGAACCAGCAGGCCGAGTATCAGAAGTGGCAGGAGCTGCAGCAGGCGCAGCGGCAGCGCGGCCAGGCGCAGCAGCAATATGCCGACAGCTACCGCCGCAACCAGAGTCAGGCGGGCGACGTGCTGCAAGGCAAGTCCTGGTGGATCGACCCGACGACCGGTCAGACTCAATCCCTGCCCTATCTCGGGCCCAACCAGGGCTATGTCGATCCGCAGACCGGCAACCGCTACTGGCGCAACGAACAGGGCTACTACGCGGTGCAGACGCCCGGGGGGCAATGGTACTGGATGACCCCGACACAGTGAGTTCGCGCTGATCCTGTATCGGGTCGACTTTTTCTGGGAGCATCTCGTCGGAGGCTGGAAAACCGGCGGGATTCGGCCCATTGGGACGGCCAGTCGCGCCGGTTCCCTTGACAGGCATCGGCCGGCGACAGCAACTACCGAGGCTTCGGCCGAGGCTTGGTTTGCGACAGGCGCAGAACCGGCCCGGCCGACCCGCTTTTCACTGCGAGCCCCTGAGGACCGATGACCACGACCGCTCCCGAGACTGCCGCTGCCACCGGCCTGCCGCTCTTCTATCGTACGCCCGTCGTGCTGCGTTTCGAGGAACATCGCCGCGCCGCCCTCGGCCGCACCGGCACCTTCGAGTTCACCCGCGAAGCCACCGCCGTGCCGCTGATGATCGGCGAGTTCATGCCGGCGATCCGCCACTATCCCATTGTCTTCGCCGATGCCGAGCGCCCCATTCCGCTAGCCGTGCTGGGGCTGAAGCAGGGTCGCAACCTGTTCCTCAAGGACGACGGATCGTGGCGCCGCGACACCTACGTGCCGGCCTATGTCCGCCGCTATCCCTTCATCATCACCGAGACAGCCGACGCCAACACCCGGCTGCTCAGCATCGACGCGGCCTCGGACCGCTTCATCGCCAGCCTGTCCGAGGAAGCCGCCGGTGAGCTCCTGTTCGAAAGCGGCGGAGGCCCGACCCAGGCGACGCGCGCGGCCATGGAGTTCTGCCAGGCCATGCACGAGGATCATCTGCGCACCGTCACCTTTACCGAGGTGCTGCGCGGCGCGGAGCTGCTGACCGCCAACCGCGCCGAGATCTCCTTCCCGGACGGCGAGCGCTACACGCTCGACGGCTTCCGCACCATCGACGAGAAGGCCTACCGGGCGCTGGCCGCCGACAAGCTCGCCGAGCTGCACAAGGCCGGCTGGCTCGATCTCGTCTCGCTGCACCTCGCCTCGCAGCGCAACTGGCAGATCCTGCTCGACCTCAACGCCCAGGCGAAGCCGCCTGGTGCCACGAACTAGGGCGCGACTAACTAGGGCGCGACCAACGAAAGCGCGGCCTCAGCTCAGAGGTCGCCCTCGACCATCTCGCGGGCGCGATTGTCGACCAGGACATCGCGCGTGGCGCGGCCGACCTGGGCGCCGATCAGGATGGTGAGCGAGGTCCAGTACATCCAGACCATGATGGCGGCGAAGCCCGCCGTGGCGCCGAAGGCCGAGGTGAGCTGCGTCACCTCGAAATAGTAGACCAGGGCGCGGTTGCCGGCGGCGAACAGCAGGGCGTTCACGGCACCGCCGATCAGCGCATAGCGCCAGGGGATGTTGCCGGCCGGCAGCCATTTGTAGATCAGGGTGAAGAAGCCGGCGAGCACGCCGTAATGCACCGAGGTCGAGAAGGCCGGCCCGATCCATTCGCCGAGAATCGGGAAGCGCTCCAGGGCGCCGGCATAGGCCGAGATCAGCACGCTGGCCAGGATGACGGCGATCAACAGCACGCCCAGCACCACCATCAGTGCCAAGGCGAGCAGTCGCGACTTCAGGCCGGCCAGCACGGGGTGCATGTTGCCGGTCTTGGTGCTGCGCCAGATCGCGTCGATGCCGTCGTCCAGCTCCACGAAGACGCGCGTGCCGGTGTAGAGCAGCACCACGGCGCCGACGATCGCGGCCAGGCCGCCGCCCTTGAACAGGTCCTCCGACGCGAAACGGCGGATGCTCTGAAGCTGTTCCGGTGCCACCACTGCGCTCAACGCATTGAAGATCGCCTCTTGCGCCATCAGCCGGCCGACGAACGGCTCGGCGATGGCGATGACGAAGATCATGATCGGGCCCAGCGCAAACATGGTGTAGAAGGCCATGGCCGCCGCCGAGGTCGAGAGCCGGTTGGTGAAGTAGCCGTAACCGGCCTCGTAGGCGATGCGCCAGATCGTGTTGAGCATGATCGGTTTTGCCGCTTGATCCCTGCGCCGTGTCTAGCCGTCGGCGGTCTCAGTATTGTTTCAGGCCGAAGCCGGCCAGGACGAGCAACACGCTTGCGACCCCGAGCGTGATGGTGGTCGCCATCGCGCCCACCACCCGGCCATAGGGAATGAAGCCCAGCATGCCGCCAGCATGCGCCACGCGGGCCGCCAGCAGGGCCACCGAGAGGATCGCCACGATGCGAAATCCGTAGAAGTCGCTCGCCATGTAGATCACGAGCAGGGTGAACGGCACGAATTCCATCAGGTTGCCATGGGCGCGGATCGCCGCCCGCATTTCGGCATCGCCGCCATCGCCCAGCGAGATTTTCTTGCGGCCGCGCATCAGCCCGACATTGATCGTCAGCGCCACGGCCAGCAGGCCGAGAAGACCGGCACAGACGAAAAACACGGGCATCGGCAGGCCTCCCCCTCGATTCGCCGGCATTCTATGGCCATATTGGCGGCAGGCCAATTGAACGAGTGACAGCGAGAGGAGCCGCGCCATGTGGCAGATTCTGCGCAAGAAAACCGAGATGCCGACCGCCGACCGGGCACTGCCGGGCCGACCGACCCGCGCCTTCGAGGTGCCGGCCGAGCATTACGTCAACGGCCATCGTATCCAGCCGCCATTCCCCGCCGGGCTCGAGCAGGCCATGTTCGGCCTGGGCTGCTTCTGGGGGGCGGAGCGGAAGTTCTGGGAAGCGCCGGGCGTCTACGCGACAGCCGTCGGCTACGCCGCCGGGCCGACGCCCAACCCGACCTACGAGGAGGTCTGCTCGGGCTACACCGGCCACAACGAAGTGGTCATGGTCTGGTTCGATCCGGCCAAGACTTCGTACGAAGCGCTGCTGCGCGTCTTCTGGGAAAGCCACGACCCGACCCAGGGCATGCGCCAGGGCAACGATGTCGGCACGCAATACCGCTCGGGCATCTACACCTATTCGGCCGACCAAAAGGCCCAGGCCGAGGCCTCGCGCGCGCTGTTCCAGAAGGAACTGGCGAAAAAAGGCTATGGCGCCATCACCACCGAGATTCTCGAGGCGCCGACCTTCTACTACGCCGAGGACTACCACCAGCAGTACCTCGCCAAGAATCCCGGCGGCTACTGTGGCCTGGGCGGCACCGGCGTCTCCTGTCCGGTCGGCCTCGGCGTGGCGGCGGAGTAGGTGTTTCGACGCGAAGATTATGAGCGCGACTGGAGTCGCGCGCTCCCAGCGAAGACACTCATGGCTGGGAGCGCGGCACTCCAGTGCCGCTCATAGGCGGAACAATACTCAAACCGGCAGCGCCGCCGTCTCGTAGCCGAACTCCTTGTCGAGGGCGGCGATCTCGCGGCGGAAGGTCTTGCGCAGCGCGGCCTTCGCACTCTCGTCGAGCCACGAGCCTTCGATCGAATTCAGGCTGAAGGTGCGCGCCTTGTCCGGCCCCCAGCCGTTCGACTCGAACAGGGTCGTGAAGCCGTGGCCGAGATTGGTCCCGAACATCGCCGGATCGTCGGTGTTGATCGTGACGTTGAGGCCGGCTTCGACCATGCGGCGGATGCGCCGCGGCCGATGGGGCCGATTGTGCAGCAGGCTCGTCCAGGCGCAGGGCGTGAAGTAGAGCCCGTCGCGCCGCGCCTCAGCCATCACGAAGTCGGATGCCAGCATGTTGTAGCCGTGATCGATGCGGTCGCATCGCAACACGTCACGGCAGATCAGGTAGTTCGTGGGCGGCGCCTGCAGCGGCGTCAGATAATCCTCGCAACAGTGCGCCGTGCATTTCAGGCCGCCTTTCCTGGCCAGCGCATAGGCCTCGGCGTAGAGCGCGGGAGGCCCGACGCTTTCGTTGCCGTCGAGCCCGATGCCGACCACCAGCTCGTGGCGGTGGGCGAGCGCCGTCTCGACGATCTCGACCGCCTGGTCGCCGTTGTTGAGCGAGCGGTCGATGCAGCAGATCAGCAGACCGCTGACGCCGAAGCGCTCCTTGGCCTGACGCAGGCCCTCCACCATGCCGGCGACCTGAGAGGGGTAGTCGATGCCGTTGGGGTAGAAGTAGTCCGGGTTGAAGAAGAACTCGACATGCTTGAGGTTGCCGTCCCGCACGGCGTCCTCGATGTATTCGTAGACTGCCCGCGTGAAGTCGGCAGGCGTGCGCAGGACCGCAGCCGCGATGCGCAGGATCTCCAAAAAGCCGTCGAAGTCGGGCCACTGGTAGAGCGTTTCCGCCGGCCGCGGCAGGGTCATGCCATAGCGCTTGGCCAGCTCGGCCACCGTGGTGGCGCGCAGCGTCCCCGCCAGATGGCAGTGCAGCTCGGCCTTCGGGATGCGCCGCAGATAATCGTCGGCAACGGCTTTCGCCATGATGGGAATCCTTACTTCTTCTCGATGTTGTAGAGCAGCATCACGGGCGACTTCAGCACGCCGTCGAGATTGTTGCGCCAGGCCGAGGGAGTCGTGAACTGCGACAGCGGCAGATAGAGCACCTGCTCGTAGGCGCGGGCCTGGATCTCGGCGGCGATCGCCTTGCGCGCCGCCTCGTCGGGCGCGGTCGCGAACTTCAGGCGCAGCTCATCGGTCTTGGGATCGCTCGGCCAGCCCCAGGCCGACGCCGGCGGCCCCGACGCCACCAGGAACGGATTGCTGAGCGGGTTGCCCTGGTCGGGGACCGAGTTGGTGGTGTGGGCGAGATTCCAGCCGCCCTGCGCCACCGGTCCGGTATTGAGCCGCCGCGTGGCGAAGGTCTGGAAGTCCATCGCAACCATGTCGACCTTGAAGCCGAGATCGACCAGCACCTGCCGCGTGACGTTGCCGAGCGCCGCAATGCCGGGCGCGTTGGCGATATGCAGCATCACCAGGGGCTTCGACATATCGACATTGGCCTCCTTGAGGAGCGCCTTGGCGGCGGCGATGTCGCGTGTCGGGATGCCGTCCTTGCTCTCGTAGGGCATGCCGCAGCCGAACATGGCGGCGCAGTCGGTGGCGAACTGCGGATCGCCCGCAACGACGGCGGCGTACATCGTGCGGTCGATCGCCCGGGCGATGGCCTGGCGGACCTTCAGATTGTCGAACGGCGGCTGCAGGTGGTTCATGCGCATGATGGCCTGGAAGCCATACTTGCTCACCACCTCGGCCTTGGCGCCCGACTTGGCGGTGAACAGCGGCAGCAGGTCGGCCGGTACGCGTTCGAGATAGTCGACCTCGCCGTTGATGAGGGCGCTCACCTGGGTCTGCGCGTCGGGCATGCCCAGCATCTCGACCCTGTCGAGCTTGGCGATCTTGGCCCCGGAGACCCAGTTGGGCGGCTCGGCGCGTGGCTTGTAGTCGGCGAACTTCTCCAGGACGATCTTCACGCCGGGTTCGTGCAGGTCGGCGCGGAACTTGTAGGGGCCGGAACCCACGATTTCCTTCACCTGTTCGCTGGCCGGCGTCCGGGCGATGCGTTCCGGCATCATGAAGGGGACCGGCGCACCGATCTTGCCGAGTGTGTCGAGCACCAGGCCGTAGGGCTCGCGCAGCACCAGCTTGATCGTGTTGCTGTCGCTTGCATCCAGCGACGCCATGAACTTGGTGAGCGTCTGGCCCATGCTGTCGCGCGCCGCCCAGCGTTGGATCGACGCGACGCAGTCGGCGGCCGTGACCGGCTGACCATCGTGCCACTTGAGGCCCGGCCGCAAAGTGAACGTGTAGGTGAGCTTGTCGGCGCTGACCGTGTAGCTTTCCACCATCTGCGGCTGCGGCTCGAACTTGTCGTTCATCGCAAACAGCGTGTCGTACACCAGATAGCCGAGATCGCGCGTCGTGAAGGACGTCGTGAAATGCGGATCGAGCACGCGGCTCAAGGTCTCGGGCACCACGCGCAGCGTGGACTGCGTCTGCCCGGCCGCTCCCAGCGGCAAACCGGCCGAGATCGCTGCAGCGGCCATCGCCGCCAGCGACAACGAACGACGAGAAATCATATCCAGCACTCCCCAGCACGCCACACGAGGCTTCGGCCGCCCGTTCCCAAGTCGACGGCCCCTCATCGGCTCCGCCAATCGTGTGCGATTCGCATGCCAAAGGGAAGTCGCGGACTTCGTCAGGCGGTGGCGCTCCATAATGTCCATCGGTCTTTTTCGATGATCGTGTCGCCGGCCGGAAGCCGCGCCGCGATGGTGGCGATCAGGTCGGCCAGTTCGCTATCGTCCAGTTCGTGGAGGATCGACCGACCGGTGCGGGCTGCCAGGTCCTGCTCCAGGTGTTCGACGTCAGGGTGAATCTTGCGAACTTCCCAGAGTGTCGTGCTTTCGATCCTGTCGAATCCTGCGGCCTGCAAGGCCTGTCGTACGGCCGCCTCTGTTGGTCGTCGGCCGCTCTCGACGGCCAGCAGCCGTGGAAAGCGCTCGAAAAAATAACCCCTGATATGGTCGGGCGAGCCCGGCAGCTCGACATCGGCCGGCGTGCGATCCTGGATGATCAAGCGGCCGCCGGGGACCAGCAGGCGGCGGGCTTCGGCAAAGCAGGCCGCGTAATCCTTCAAGTGATGGATCAGCGCGCGCTGAAAGACGATGTCGACGTTGCCCGTCGGCAGGCCGGTCGCCGCGGCGTCGCCCTGGCGAAACGACACCCGCGAAAGGCCGGCCGCCTGCTCGCGGGCCGCCCCGATCATCTCCGCCGAGAAGTCGACGCCTACGACCTCGTCGGCGCCGATCTCGCGCCACTTCCTCGAATAGATGCCACCGCCACATCCGATGTCGGCCACGCGTCTGCCGGTGGGATCGACGAGACGCCGGATGGTCTCGGCCCAGACTGCGCTGGCACGCCGGTCGGCATAGGTTCCACGATTGGCCCGGGCATGGAAGTCGATCGCCATCCTCACCTCCCTGGTACGACGAGCCCAAGGTAGGGCGCGCCGCGGGAGAGGTGAAATATATGATGCGACTTCGTTCGATATTCCCTGCGTATGCCGTGCCGGCCGTTACCTGGCCTTGCGGAGAGCGCCGAGGGCCGCCACGAAACGGTCGAGCTCGTCCTCGGTGTTGTAGACATGCACCGAGGCGCGCATGACATCCTTCAGGCCGCGACCTTCGAGATCGAGGCGCGAGGAGAACTGCGTCGAGACGGAGACATTGATCTTCTCGGCCCGCAGCGCCGCCTTGAGCGCGGCATGGTCGGCGCCGGCCACGGCGAAGGTCACGATGGCGCCTTTGACCGCGCCGAGATCGGTCAGGGTCACGCCCTCGAGCTTTGCCAGCCGGGCGCGCAGCCCGTCGGCCAGCGCGCGCAGGCGTGCCCAGATCGCCTCCATGCCGAGCTCGTTCGCCTGGTCGGCAGCGACCTTGAGGCCGATGACGCCGGCAAAATAGCGTTCCCAGTTCTCGAAGCGCTTGGCGTCGGGGATCACCTTGTACTCGCGGTCGCCGGTCCAGCGGGCGGCGTGGTTGTCGAGGAAGATCGGTTCGATCTGCGCGGTGCTGCGGGCGCGGGCATAGAGGAAGCCCGTGCCGCGCGGGCCGCGCATGTATTTGCGGCCGGTGGCCGAGAGGAAGTCGCAGCCGATCTTCCTGACGTCGATCGGCATCATGCCGACCGACTGGCAGGCATCCAGCAGGTAGAGCACGCCGGCGTCGTTCACGATCTTGCCGACCGCTTCGGCCGGCTGCACCAGGCCGCCCTGGGTCGGGATGTGCGAGATCGAGACGAGCTTGGTGTGCTTGTCGAGGGCACGTTCCAGGGCCGCCAGGTCGATCTGGCCGTGCTTGTCGTCGGGCACCACCACGATCTCTGCCCCGGTCTTCTTCGCCACCTGCAGATAGGAGATGTAGTTCGACGAATACTCGCTGCGGCAGGTCAGGATGCGGTCGCCCGGCTTGAAGTCGAGCGAGTAGAAAGCGAGATCCCAGGCGCGCGTGGCGTTCTCGATGAAGCCGATCTCGGCCGGCTCGGCGCCGATCAGGCGGGCGATCGACGGGTAGAAGCCCTCCAGCACGTCCCGCGCCTGGTCGGCCGCCTCGTAGCCGCCGATCTCGGCCTCGAGCTTCAGATGGTCGAGCGTCGCGTCGAGCGTGCGCTTGGTCGGCAGCGAGGAGCCGGCGGCATTGAGGTGAAGCACATGGGCGCAGCCCGGGGTCTCGGCGCGCAGACGGGCGAGATCGAGGCTCATGTCAGAACTTCCCCTGTTCCTTCAGCACTTCCTCGGCCACCCGCAGCGCATCGATCGCGGCCGGAAAGCCGCAATAGGCGATGGCGTGGGTGAAGATCTCGCGCAGCTCGGTCTTGCTGCAGCCGTTGTTCAGCGCGCCCACGAGGTGGATCTTGAGTTCGTGCGGACGGTTGAGCGCGCAGAGCATGGCGACGGTGATCATGCTGCGCTGCTTGCGGTCGAGGCCGTCGCGGGTCCACAGCGACGCGTAGGCGAATTCCTCGGAGAAGGCGCGGACCGGCGCCCAGAAATCGTTGTTGGTCGCGTCGCGTCGCGCGAGATAGGATTCCCCCAGCACCTCGGCCAATACCTTGCGTCCGGCGTCGCTCAGCGTCTTGTGCGCCTGTTGTTCGCTCATCCTGCCCCTCTCTTCGATGTCGTCCTGGTTCAGTCGTCTCCTGCCTAAAACGCTGCCCGAGCCCGAGCAACTGACCATTGCTCATGGCGCCGATACGCTCGCCGTGACCTTCGTGCGCAACGCGCGGGCGCGCCGGGCCTCGCTCAGGGTCGATCCGGCCAACCGGCGCATCGTGCTGACCGCGCCGCTGCGCATGGCCCGCGGCACGGCGGTGGGTTTCGCCGAGGCGCAGGCCGGCTGGATCGCCACCCGCCTCAGGCGCCTGCCGGAGCGGCGGCCGTTCCGCGACGGCGCCGAGATTCCCGTCTTCGGCGTGCCGCACGTGATCCGCCATCGCACCGATCGGCGCGGCACGGTGTGGCGCCAGGACGGCGAGATCCATGTGGCGGGCGGCATCGACCATCTGCCCCGCCGCCTGCGCGACTGGCTGGTGGCCGAGCTCAAGGTACGGCTGGTGCCGCTGGTCCATGCCAAGGCGGCACAGGTCGAACGGCCGGTGAAGCGCATCACCGTGCGCGACAGCCGCTCACGCTGGGGCAGTTGCGGGCCCGACGCCGCCATGTCCTTCTCCTGGCGGCTGGTCTTCGCGCCGCCCGAGGTGCTGGACTATCTCGTGGCGCACGAGGTCGCCCATCTGGTGCATCTCAACCACAGTCCGCGCTTCTGGGCGCTGGCCCGCACGCTCTGCGACGGCCCGATCGAGCGCCCCCAGGCCTGGCTGAAGCAGAACGGCGAGGTTCTGCTGCAGTACGGTGAGTAGTCGACGGCGTTCTAACGGCGTCCGCGTCAATGCTGTCCTCTCCGCCCGCGCAGCGGCTTGTAACCAAGCCGCGAAGCGGGGGGAGAGGAAGGGGACCCACGCGTAGCGTGGGGTAGGTGAGGTGGGTCAAGTGCCTCTCAGCCCACACACCTTTTCCGTGATGCATGCCCCTCACCTTCCCGTTGCTCCGCAACGGGGCCCCTCCTCTCCCGCGAAGCGGGAGAGGACAGATGAGGGCAATGTACGTACCGCCGATCCCCCTCAAGGAATATGCCCCTCATATTGCGGCAGCTTGTCGGTGATGGTGAACCACGGCGCCTTGGAGCCGACGAAGATATGGGCCGTGGGGCGGAGCGTGGGGGCGTCCATCAAAGTGCCCAGGGCGACATGGACATAGGCGCCGTCGCGCACCACGGAGTAGAGCAGCGAGCCGCAGTGCCTGCAGTGCGCGTCATGGGTTTTTTCCGCGCCGTAGATCAGCAGCTGATCGGCGCCCTGGGTGACGGTGAACTCGCGGCGCACGATGCCGGCGAACGGCTTGAAGGCCGAACCCGTGGTGCGCCGGCAGTTCGAGCAATGGCAGTTGAGCGCATAGGTGAAAGCGTCGGGCACGCTGTACTGCACGGCCCCGCAGAAGCACTTGCCGGTGAGCATGCGCACCTCCTCAACCGAAGCGCCCAGGATCGCAGGCCTTGAGCGGCTCGGGCAAGTCTTCGCCTTCCATCTGACGGGCGATCAGGCGGCCCGTCGCGGTCGCCAGGGTCAGGCCGAGATGCTGATGGCCGTAGCCGCAATAGACGTTGGCGAGGCGCGGGGCGCGGCCGATCGCGGGGCGATAGTCGGGCAGGGTGGGGCGCTCGCCGATCCAGCGGCTGCGCTCCTCGCCGCCGACGCCGGGAAAGATCGCCTTGAGATGCTTGATCAGCAGATCGGCGCGATGCCACGAGGGCGGCTGATGCGGCGCCGCCAGCTCGACCGTGCCGGCAAGCCGCAGACCTTCGGCCATCGGTGTGAAGAAGAGGCCGCGGTCGGGCGGGCTGACCGGCAGGTCGAAGCGCAGATTGTCGGGCGCCAGCATCACGTGATAGCCGCGCTCGGCGACCAGCGGCGCGTTGAAGCCGAGCAGCCGTGTCAGTTCGCCGGAGGCGCGGCCGGCGGCGATCACGACCGCCTTGGCCGGCAGCTCGGAGTCGGTGAGCTGTACCGCCGTCACGCGATCGCCGTCGCGGCGGAAGCCGCGCACCCGGCCGCGCTGCACGCTGCCGCCGTCGGCCGCGAAGCGCTCGGCCAGGGTCGCCACGACCTGATAGGGGTTCACCGTATGGCTGGCACGCGGATAGTGGATGCCGCGCACGATGTGCGGACTGAGGCCGGGCGCCAGCTCGCGCGCGCGGTTGCCGTCGACCAGCTCGAACTCGGTGCCCTTGCCTGCCTGCAAGCTGCGCATTTCGTCGGTTGCCTGGAACGACGCCTCGCTCTCATAGACGTAGAGCGCACCCCGGCTGCGGAACAGCTCGCCGAGGCCCGACGCCTGGATCTCGGTCTTCCAGGCCAGATCGGCCTCCAGCATCAGCTGCTTGAAGGCGGCTTTGCCCTTGTCGACTTCCGCCGGGCTGATTGCCGCCAGGGCGAAGCGCGCCATCCAGGGCAGCAAGGCGGGAATGCTGGGCCGATGCAGGGTGAGGGGACCGTCACGGTCCATCAGCATCTGCGGCACCTTCTTCAGGGTCGCCGGTCTGGCCAGCGGAATGAGGCTGTCCAGCGACAGGTAGCCGGCATTGCCGAAGGAGGTCGCCTTGCCGGGCTCGGCGCTGTCCAGAAGGGTGACGGCATGGCCGGCGCGTTGCAGAGCGCGGGCAACAGCGGCGCCGACGATACCGGCGCCGACGACGATGACGGGGGCATTGACGAGATCGTTCATGGGCCGACGTTAGCACGGGCTCTGCGCTCACCCCCAACGGGGCCGTAATTGCAGCCCGGCAGCCCAGTGGTGCGCCCAGTGGTGCGATGGGCACGACGATTGATTTGTGCCCCCAAATGCCTATTTAGGGCGGATGCTTTCCGCACAATCAGACAGTTCCGCCGGTCCTGGCTGGCATGCCACGACCATCCTTTCGGTGCGCAAGGGCGGCCAGGTCGTCATGGCCGGCGACGGTCAGGTCTCGATGGGCCAGACCATCGTCAAGGGCAACGCCCGCAAGGTGCGCCGCATCGGCAACGGCCAGATCATCTCCGGCTTCGCCGGTGCCACGGCCGACGCCTTCACCTTGTTCGAGCGGCTGGAGACCAAGCTGGAGCGCCATCCCGGGCAGTTGCTGCGCGCCTGCATCGAGCTCGCCAAGGACTGGCGCACCGATCGCTACCTGCGTCGCCTCGAAGCGATGATGGCGGTGGCCGACAAGGACGTGTCGCTGCTGCTCTCGGGCACCGGCGACGTGCTGGAGCCGGAAGGCGGCATCATCGCCATCGGCTCGGGCGGAAATTATGCGCTCTCCGCGGCGCGCGCGCTGATCGACGTCGAGGGCCTGGATGCCGAGGCGATCGCACGCAAGTCGATGAAGATCGCCGCCGACATCTGCGTCTATACCAACCACAATCTGGTCATCGAGAAGCTCTGACAAATCATGGGCAACGACTTTTCCCCCCGCGAGATCGTTTCCGAACTCGACAAGCACATCGTCGGTCAGCTGGACGCCAAGCGCGCCGTGGCGATCGCGTTGCGCAACCGCTGGCGCCGCCTGCAGCTGCCCGAAGGGCTGCGCGAGGAGGTGCTGCCCAAGAACATCCTGATGATCGGCCCGACCGGCTGCGGCAAGACCGAGATCGCCCGCCGTCTCGCCAAGCTCGCCAATGCGCCGTTCCTCAAGGTCGAGGCCACCAAGTTCACCGAGGTCGGCTATGTCGGCCGTGACGTCGAGCAGATCGCACGCGACCTCATGGAGGCGGCGCTCGACATGGCCAAGGAGCGCCTGCGCAAGGACGTGCGCGCCAAGGCCGAGCTCGCTGCCGAGGATCGCGTCCTCGACGCGCTGTGCGGCCCCAATGCCAGCGAGGAGACGCGGCTGCGCTTCCGCCACAAGCTGCGCGACGGCGAGCTCAACGACCGCGAGATCGAGGTCGAGGTGGCCGACGCCGGCTCACCCATGCAGTTCGAGGTGCCGGGCCAGCCCGGCGCTTCGGTCGGCATGATCAATCTCGGCGACATGCTGGGCAAGGCGTTCGGCGGCCGCACCAAGAAGCGCAAGATGTCAGTGGCCGAGAGCTATGAGACCCTGATGCGCGAGGAGAGCGACAAGCTCCTCGACCAGGAGCGCGTGGTCCGCGAAGCACGCGACATGGTCGAGCAGAACGGCATCGTCTTCATCGACGAGATCGACAAGATCACGGCGCGCAGCGAGTTCCGCGGCGGCGGCGATGTGAGCCGCGAGGGCGTGCAGCGCGACTTGCTGCCGCTGATCGAGGGCACGACGGTGAACACCAAGCACGGGCCGGTGAAGACCGACCATGTGCTGTTCATCTGCTCCGGCGCCTTCCATCTCGCCAAGCCGTCCGACATGCTGCCCGAACTGCAGGGCCGCCTGCCGATCCGCGTCAGCCTGGCCTCGCTCTCGCAGGAGGATTTCCGCCGCATCCTGACCGAGCCGGAAGCGAGCCTGGTGAAGCAGTACAAGGCGCTGCTGGGAACCGAGAAGGTCGAGCTCGAGTTCAAGCCCGACGCGATCGACGAACTGGCCCGCCTGTCGGCCGAGATCAACGAGACGGTCGAGAATATCGGCGCCCGCCGGCTGCACACGGTGATGGAGAAGCTCCTCGAGGAGATCAGCTTCACCGCCTCGGACAAGCCCGGCCAGAAGGTCGAGATCGACGCCGCCTACGTGCGCGAGCGCGTGAGTTCGCTGGCCAAGAACACGGATCTGAGCAAGTTCGTGCTTTAAGATTCTCTCGTCGGCTCATCGGACCGCGGGCCTCAAAGCGTGGGGGTTACTCCACGCGGAGCCCGTCTCATAGCTTGTGCGTGATGAGGAACATTCATGAGCGGACCTGGAGGTCCGCGATCCGGAAGAGGCTTACGCCGGCTTGAGTCTGCCCGTCACGACCCATCGAGACGCCTTGTTGTCGGTCACGGCCTTCTTGAGCTCGGCGAGGTTGATGGACATGGCATAGCCGCCGGCGACGCCATCGAGAGTCGGCGGCGCGAGGCTGCCGTCGTCGGTCATGCCGAGCGATTCGATCGGCTCGTCGCCCCAGCTCCAGATGGCCAGCTTGGTACCGTCGTTCCGGACGACGGGCGCGATATGGCGGCCGAGCTTGTTGAACCTCGGAATGAAGTTGAGGCCGTCGACGAAATAGGCCATCGGCGCCACCAGCAGGATGTCCTGTTCCGAGGATGGCGCGATCAGCGCCTGCACCGCAGCATCGCTATCCGTCGGATTGATCTTGGTTGTTTCCACCGACTGGTAGACGCCGCTGTCGAGCATCATCTTTTTGGTGGGACCGAGGTCGTCGATGGGAGGGGCCGCGTTGAAATCGTCGATCGGCCCGTCGAACTCGATCAGGCCATCCATCTCGTGGCTGCAGAGCCCCGCCATCAGCATGAAATCGACGGCTTGCGCGTAGTGCTTCTTGTTATTGGGCGGCTTCTTGTTGAGTTCCCTATTGAGGTACCGCACCACGTCGAAGGCGCGCAAGTCCGACGACACTTCGCCAGTGATCCGGCCGAGGCTGATCCTGCCGGTGCCGTAGAGCCTCAGCGCATAGTTGACGACCAGAGCAGGATCGCGCCGCAACAGGCACATCAACACGGACGCGTAGGTGCACCACGGGTAGCCGCTCTGCGCCAACTTGTAGGGTGCCTGGACGAGCACCTTGAGGCGCGACGCGAAGGCGTCGGGCTCCATGTGCCATTCTTTCTTCGTGGTCGGCGACTGCATCCAGCTTTCGATGCTGTCGAGCGCGCTGGAGCGGCTGCCGCTTTCCTGCAGCCGTCGGGCGCGCGCCTCTGGCGTTTCCGCCGGCATCTGTCCGGCGAGACTCAGCAAGGCGATGATCAGGCTCATGTCGGCCATGGCGCTACACCTCCGGCTTGAGCGCTGGTTGTCGTATGCCGGCAGGCACGCGCTTCGGCTTCACGCTCGGGGGAAGGGCGGCGATCAGCGCCGTGCGTTTCGCCGTGCCGCGGTCGACGATCGCCCTCTTCTGCGTGGCCGCCGCTTTCAGCCGCTCCTTCTTCGGCGGCAGCACGAACTTGCCGATGATCTTCTGCGGTGTGAGGTCGGCGATGTTGCGCGGCGTCTTGCGCGGCAGGCGGCTTTCCCCTGGCTTCGGCTTCGCAGGTCGCGCTGGCGCCGCTTCGACGAAGAAAACGCACGATGTTTCGACGCGCTGCCCACCCGGCGGCGTAATCGACACGATGAACGTGTTCAGGCCTTCCTCGAGTTCGGCGCCGCGCACGGTGCGGGACAGCACGATGCCGGGCGGCGAGACCGCCGTGAGCTGACTGATCTGGCTCACGGTGAGCGGCGCACCGAAACGCCGTTCGCCACGCCTCGGCGGGGGTGACGCCGGTTCGGCCGGCTGCAGGGGCGCGGTGGGGCGACCTCGTGTCGTTGCCGGCGCGGCTACAGCGACCAGCGCCGCCGTCCGGCGTGACGGACCCTTCACCGTCGTAGCGGGAAGCGGCCGCAGCCCGGCGCGGGGCAGGCCTTTCGTGCCGGTCTTGGCGGTGGTCGCAGCGGCCCAATGCGGGCGGAGCGCGAGATCCGCCCGAGGATCGAACGCGACCGCCCGGCCGGCCGCGCGCGGGGCCTCGGACGCTGTCTCGGCGATGTCGGCAACCGCGAAACTCCGCAACGGCAGTTCCCGGCCGTTCAGGAAGACATGGACCAGGTCGGGCCGGTCGTCCTCGTCGAGCACGGCGTCGCGCGCGAGACCCTGCACTTCTATCCGCACGGGTAGCTCGCCCTGCGCCATCGTTCCGGGTGTCGGCGAGAGGATCCGCACGCCGCGCGGGGCGGCCTGAAAAGAGGTCCGCTGCCGGCCAAGACGCTCCCGCTTTGCGCTGATATCGGCCCGCTCGGCCTCGGCTGCCTGGAGCCTCGCCTCCTTGGTGAAGGCCGACGAGAGCGATCGGGCGGCGTCGCGCAGGGCATCCTCGAAGGCGTCGAGATCGCGTACGGCACGGCGCAGGCCGTCGACGATCGCTTCCGCCGGAACGTCCACGCGCCCCAGCGACACGACGTGGCGAGTCCCCAGGATATCGATCTCGAAGGCGACGCGGATGTGCGGATCGCGGCCGAGATTGTCATAGATCGCATCGGTCAGGCGATTGATCATCAGGTTACCGATCTGCTGGGCGAGGTCGCGATCGGGGTCGAGTTCGCGGACATCGTCCATGATCGAATCGAGTTCCTCCGCCACGCCGCCCACGATATCGAGCACGCCGTCGATCACGTCGTTGTCGAGTGCTTCCTCGACGGCATCGCGCGCCATGCCCCGCATCGCCCGCTTGAGGTCGGGCGGTGCCAGCGTGCGATAAACGTGGTTGTCGGTCAGCACCGCCAAGGCTTGATCGACGATCTCGCCCGCCAGCTTCGACTTGAACTTGCGGCGCCCCGAACTGGTGGCCAGAGGCGCCAGCACGCCCAGCAGGTTGTCCGCCGCCTGGTTGAACAGGTCGGCGACTTCTTCGGCAAGCCGCTCGATATCGGCCAGGAGCTGGCCCAGTCGCCGCTGCATCTCTTCAAGTGCCTGTTGCGCATCGTCGACCCATTGCTGCAACTGGCGCTGTGCGGCCTCCAGCACCTCGGCCAGCTCTTCCAGGATTTTGCTGCCGATCAGCTCGATCAGCTTCGTTACGAACAGCAGGAACCGTTCGCCGCCGATCGCCGCCAGCTCGGTCGCCAACGCCATCATGGCCTCGGTGTTGGGCATGAAGCCGGCATCGCCCAGCTCCTGCAGAAATCCAGGTCCGGCTCCGCTCGGCAGGGGATCGATGACTTCGTACATCAGCGACCGGATCTTGGCGCGCTGGCTCTCGTCGAGCGGCCCCAGCACCTCGGCGCCGATTCGCAACGCGTCGGCCGTCAGCTCGGCGATCTCGCTGACGGGCACCGGCAGGTTGGCGGCCTTCGAGAGCTGCTTCACGATTCCGTTCGGCGCTTCGACATTGTCGGCGAGGTCGTTGAGGATGCCGTGCATCTGAGCTTGTGCGGCGGCCAGCATGATGTCCGTCGTGACGACCAGGCTGCGGCCGACCAGCTTCATCAGAATACCGGACAGGACCTCCTTCAACGCCTCGCGGTCGGCGCCGCGCCGCGGCCAATCGAGCACCGCGCCGAACACCGTCTCCAGCGTGAAATCCGTCGTCGGCAGAAAGACATCGTCGAGATAAGTCCTGAGATCGGGCCGCGAGGCCAGGCGATCGCGCAGGACCGGAACCAGTTCGCCATGGATCTGCTCCGACATGAACGTCCGCAGCACCTCGGCGATCGCCGCCAGGGTGGCCTGTGCATCCGGCTGGCCGGAGCCGCCGGCAATGACACTGCCGATATTGCGCAGGATCGTGCGGCCGACATCATTGGCCACGATGCCAAGCGGACCGGTCATGGCGGCCAGGAAGCGATCCACGCCGGGATTGTGCTGCCGCAGGAAATCGAGGGCTGCGTCGGCGGCGAGAAATTCCACGATATGGTCGAGCTTGAGGGCGCCGGCGGCGGGGGGCGACGGCAGGGAGCTGCGAATATGGTCGCGCACCAAAGTGGGCGGCTGTGCCGCCAGGTTGCCGGAGAAGGCAGCCTTGGCCTGTCGCGGTGGTTGGCCGATGACGCTGAGGCGCGCGTCGGCTCGAACTGCCCGGCGGGTGGCGATCAGCGCCAGCTGCGATGCCGACCACAACACCGAAATGAAGCGCTGCGTCTGGAGGTCGACACTGCCGCCCGGCGCGGCTGTGGCGAGGTCGATCAGACGCGCAACCAACGTGTTCCAGTAGGTTTCGATGGCCGGCGTGCCGTCGAACGGCTCCGCGGGGAACGACTTCAAGTGATTGGCGAGGGCGCGCCGTGCCGACTGCGTGCGGTCCCACTGCGCTTGCGAGAGGGTTCCCACCCACGAGCGAAGGGCGGCTTCCAGGGCCGCGAATCCGGCATCTGTCAGGCCCTTCAGCAGGAAGCGCTGGCTTTCCTCGAGAGCCACCTGGGCACACCGCAGGGCGACATCCTGGGCGCCCGCCGCGGTTGCCGCAGGGGCATTCAGGGCGAGGTACTCGCCCAATTCGTAGGACGTACGGAGCACCGTCTTGAAGAGCGGCCGTGCTGCGTCGAGCAGCACCCGCGCCTCCGCTTCCTGGGACGGCAGGCTGGTCTTGATCTCGTCGCAGGCTTTCTCGACGAGGACATCGACCGAGCGCGCAACGAACCGGCTGAAATCGTTGATCTCCATCGCGGCGAAGACGCGAAACCCTGCGCCGGCTTTCAGGCCCACACCGGCGCCCGCGACGATGTTGAAGCCAGGCCTGATGTTCTTCGTAGGCTGCGCCACGGCGGTGCCGGTGATGACCAGCTGCGCGTAGGCCTGCGCAGTCAAGGCGGCCTTGGCGTAGACGCCGGCCTTGATGTTCACCTCCGACAGAAACACGCGCAGCAGGTCGATCGGCAGCCCGCGCATCTGCGGATCACGTTCCGCCAGGGCGAGGAAATCGCCAATCTTCAGGCCGAGGCTGACCTGGACCGCCGCTGCCAGCTCGGCGATCGCCTGCAGTCGGACGGCGAAGCCGATCTCCTGGAACAAGTTCATCGGCGCCTGAATCTGCGCCGTTACCGAGGCGGCTGCGCTGGCCTGGCCCGAAACTTCGGCGCTCAGGAACTTGCCGACACTGGCGTCGACGCTGGCGAGTGCCTGGATGCCGAGATCGAGGTTGAGGCCGCGCCGGACCTGGGCACCCGCGGCGATAGAGACCTGGGCATTGCCGCCCGCCTGAGCCCAGTCCGTGGCGACAGTGCCGCCTGCCGCAAAGACGTCCTGGTCGAGTTGGACCGACGGCATGGCAGCTCCCCCTTGTGTCTCCATGGCGCCTGCATCTGACGGCGGCACCTTGGGGGCGATCCTAGAGGATTCGTTCTACAGGCAATAGGCCGCGATCAAGTCGACGAGATAGGCGGGGCCGTTCAGCCCCCAGAGGACGAACGAGACGGCGGTCGCCGCCACCACGAGGCTGACGGAGCCCCACAGGAGCAGCGACCGCCAGTTCATCGTCAGGCCGGCTGCGCCGCCGGCGCTGCCGAGGGCCGCGCCAGCCGCTCCTCGACGATCGGATAGTGCAGGGCGGCCGAGACCAGGCCGAGCACGATCGAGATCCACCACATCAGGTCGTAGTTGCCCTGCAGGTCGAAGATGCGGCCGCCGCCCCAGCCGCCGAAGAAGCTGCCGACCTGGTGGCCGAAGAAGACGATGCCGTTCAGCATGGTGAGATGGACCGGCCCGAAGATGTAGCCGACCAGGGATGTGGTGAGAGGCACGGTGCCGAGCCACAGGAAGCCCAGCGCTCCGGCGAAGATCAGCACCGAGGCCGCCGACAGCGGCGCCAGAACGAAGCCCAGGAAGACCAGCGAGCGCAGCAGGTAGAGCAGCGACAGGAGGTTCTTGCGCTGGTAGCGGCTGCCCATGGCACTCCACAGGATGGCGCCGGCGATGTTGAACAGGCCGACCATGCCGATCGCCCAGCCGCCGAGCTCGGCCGGCGACAGGTTCATGCCGAACAGCGAAAGGCCGATGCCCTTGTCCGAAATGTAGGCCGGCAGATGGCCGCCGACGAAGGCGACATGGAAGCCGCAGACGAAGTAGCCGACCACCAGCAGGATGTAGCTCCGCTGGCCGAAAGCCTCCGACAGCGCCGCGCCCGCGGTCTGCTTGCCGCCTCCCGCCTTGCGGCTGGCGGCGATCTCCTTGCTGTCGTTCAGGCCCGCCGCCAGCAGGATCATCACGACGGCAAGGCCGGTCAGTGCCCACATGGTGGGGCGCCAGTCGCCGAAATAGTTCTGCAGCACGGCCGCCAGCGGCACGATGAAGAACTGGCCGAACGAACCGCCGGCCGAACAGATACCGACCGCGAGAGCGGCCTTGGCCGGCGGGGCCACCCGCAGGATCACGCCCAGCACCGGACCGAAGCTCGCAGCCGAGAGGCCGACGCCGATCAGGATATTGCCCAGGACCAGCATGAAGCCGTCATGCATGAGCGCGGTCACCACCATGCCGGCGACATAGAGCGCGCCGCCGCCGGCGATCGTCGGTGCCGAGCCGAAGCGGTCGCAGAGCCGGCCGGCGAAGGGCGCCACCGCCCCCATCAGCAGCATCGAGAGTGCAGTACCGAAGGAAAAGAGCTCGCGACCGACATGCAATTCGGCCGAGACCGGCTTCAGGAAGATGCCGAAGGACTGGCGCACGCCGAGCCCGATGGTGAGGACGAGAAAGCCGCACCAGACGGCCGTCCAATATGAGCGGGAGGTCATGGGGCCAAAGTGAGGCGGGGCGGCCGGACTGGCAAGACGTTCGCCAGCAGGCCTTCCATAGAATTACTTCATGCCCTCACAAGCCCCGATGTGGCAGAACATGCTCATGGCGCCCCTATGGCTCCTTTCGCGAGGATGGCTGCTCTTTGGTGTGGCAGCTTTCCTGCTCATTTTGGCAGAGAGCGTTGCGGCCGCGCCGCCGCGCCTGGACCGCGAGCGTTGCGCCTTCAAGCCGCCGCGCGGCGACCGGATCGAATGCTTCGTGCTGATCGTGCCGGAGAATCGCGAGCAGCCGCAGGGCCGCGAGGTCCGGCTCAAGATCGCCGTGCTCAAGGCCAAGCGCACTGTTGGCGCCGAGCCCCTGGTCTACCTTTCCGGCGGACCGGGCGATGCACCGCTGGTCGCCTCCCGTCCCGGTGCCGATGCCCTGGCGGAAGGCGACTGGTGGAACGAGACGGCGGCGATCCGCCGCCGCCGCGACGTGATCATCATGAGCCAGCGCGGCGCCGGTGGCTCGTCGCCCAATCTCGACTGTTTCGACAGCCGCATGACCGAACCCGCCAAAGCGCGCCGGCGCGCCGTCACGGAGCAGCAGGAGAAGGAGATTCTGGCGCGCTGTCGCGCCAATCTCGACCGTCGCAAGATCGATCTTGGCATGTACACGACGCCGGTCCTGGCCGACGACGTGGCCGACCTCGCCATGGCGATGGGGCTTAGCCGCATCAATCTCTACGGCGTTTCCTACGGTACGCGCTGGGGGCTCGAGGTGATGCGCCGCCATCCCGGCCTGGTGCGCGCCGCGGTGCTCGACGGCGTCTACCCGCCGCAGATCAACGGCGAGCAGAACGAGCCGGAGATCGTGCGGCGCGCCTTCGAGCAGCTCTATGCCGATTGCGCCGCCGATGCGGTCTGCCGCGAGCGACAGCCCGACCTGCGCGGCACGGTCGAAGGCGTGATCCAGGCCGCCGACCGGGCGCCGATCGACCTGACCTTGGCCCTCGAGGACGGGCCGCAGACGGTGCAGCTCGACGGCACCAAGTTCCTGATGGTGCTGCTGAACATGATGCGTGAGGGCGAGGCCGCCTCGATTCCGGAGACGGTGGGCGGCGCCAAGCGCGGCGACCTGCGCCTGCTGCGCATGTTCGCCGAAGACCTCGAGAACAACGACGGCGGCCTGCTGGAGCAGAACGCACAGCAGTTCGACGGCCTCTACAACAGCATCGAATGCCGCGAGACCTGGCCGATGGTCGATCGCGCGCTGCGCAGTGCGGCGATCGACCAGAACGGCGTCTATGGGCTGAATGCCCGGGCGAGCAAGTCGCCGACCTTCTGTCCGGCCTGGCGGGTCGCGTCGGCGCCCGCCGCCGACCGGCAGCCGGTGAGGTCTCAGATCCCGACCCTGCTGCTGAGCGGCACCTTCGACTGGTTGACGCCGCCCACCTGGGCGCGCGAGGCAGCGAAGACCCTGTCGGCGTCGCGCAGTGTCGTGTTCCGCGCCCAGGGCCATGGCGTCGTGGTGCAGGATCCCTGTGCGGCCCGGCTGCGCGATTCCTTCATCGAGGATCCCGATCCGAAGAAGCCACTGCCCTGCCGCGCCGATACGCCACCCAATTTCACCGCCGCCTGGGAACGGGCGCGCACCATGCCTTGAGCCGAGAGCGAATCGAAAGGAAGCAGAAACCGATGAACCGCGTGCTCGCCCATACCGGCGTCAAGTATCCCATCGTGCAGGCCCCCATGGGCTGGATCGCCCGCAGCCAGCTCGCCTCGGCGGTATCGAATGCCGGTGGGCTGGGCATCATCGAGACCTCGAGCGGCGAGGTCGATGCCTGCCTCGCCGAGATCGAGAAGATGAAGCAGCTGACCGACAAGCCGTTCGGCGTGAACCTGCCGCTGCTCTTCATTCGCGAGCCGCGGATCGTCGACCTGGTGGCCAGCAGCGGCGTGAAGTTCGTCTCGACCTCGGCCGGCTCGCCGGCCAAGCTGCTGCCGACCTTGAAGGCCGCAGGCCTCACCGTCTATCACGTGGTCCCCAACCTTTCCGCGGCGCTGAAGGCGGTCGACGCGGGCGTCGACGGGCTGATCGTCGAAGGCGGCGAGGGCGGCGGCTTCAAGAATCCCGACGATGTCTCGACGTTGGTGCTGCTGCAGGCGGTGCGGGAGAAGACCGACGTGCCGATGATCGCCGCCGGCGGGATCTGCGACGGTCGCGGCATGGCGGCGGCGTTTGCGCTGGGCGCCGAGGGCATCCAGATGGGCACGCGCTTCGTGAGCTCGGCCGAGAGTCCGGTGCACCACAACTACAAGCAGGCGATCGTCGATGCCGACGATACCGGCACGGTGATGCTGAACCGCAAGTCGACGCCTTGCGTGCGGGCGCTCAAGACGGAACGGGCCAAGACGATCGACCGCGAAGGCTCGTTCGACCGGGCGATCTTCGGCAAGGTGAAGGACGTCTATTTCGGCGGCGACATGGAGGCCTCGCTGGCGCTGGCCGGCCAGACCGTCGGCCTGATCCACGAGGTGCTGCCGGTCGCCGAGATCATCGGCCGCACGGTCGACGGCTTCCACGCCATCCGCCGCCAGCAGGGCGAACGCTCGCAGGCGGGCGGGTTCTAGGCACTCTGCGCTGTCGGCGCCTTCTCTCATTCTCCTCTCCCCCGCTTCGGGGGAGAGGTGGGGTGAGGGGGCTCAACGCGCGCACCTTCTCCGCTGCGCGAACCCTCACCTCCCCCATGCTTCGCATGGGGCCCCATCCTCTCCCACTCAAGCGGCTTGGTTACAAGCCGCTTGAGTGGGAGAGGACTGATGGGTGATGTTTCCATTCTCTGACAGAGGAATAGGGGGCGGGATCGATAGGGCGCCACCCTGACAGGCCGACTGCGGCGCGCTACGGTGCGTCCATGGCCGGAGGCGGCCAGCAGCTCACGCCCCGACACGGGGTACGGCGAATGCCTCCGCAATGATGCTTCCCGACCGTTTCCACGTTGGGCGAAGGCGTCGGCAATGTGGGCACTGACGTGAACTCGCCGCAACGGAAGGAACGGACATGCGCGACCATCGCGATGCAAAAGCCATGGCCAAGGCCATGCGCGAAGCCCTGGCGGCTCGCGGCACGACGATCTCCCACAGCGAAGCCCTCGAAATCGTCGCCCGCCAGTTCGGCCTGGCCAACTGGAACATCCTCGCGGCACAGCTTGACGCCGCCGCACCGTCACCGTCCTCGGACAACGCGATCGCCTTCGAGCAGGCCGTGCCGATCGTGCGCATCTTCGATGTGGCGAAGGCGCACGACTTCTACCTGGGCTTCCTCGGCTTCAAGGTCGACTGGGAGCACCGCTTCGGCGACAACTTTCCGCTCTACACCCAGGTCTCGCGCCAGGGGTTGCGGCTCCATCTCTCCGAGCATGCCGGCGATGCGACGCCGGGCGGCAACATGGTCGTCTACATGAAAGGCATCCGCGCCTTTCACCGCGAGCTCACGGACAAGAACTACCGCTACATGAAGCCCGGCCTCGAGGACGAAGGCACACGGCTCGAGGTCGAGGTGATCGATCCATTCAACAACCACATGCGCTTCATGGAACTGAAGGAGGCGTGAAAGGGAAAGGGCGGCTTTGCGGCCGCCCTTTTTCTATTTCAACAGCTCCGGCGCGATCAGCCGGGGTAGGAAGAGGGCGATGTCGGGCCAGACGATCATCGCCGCCAGCACGACGATCATCGGCACCAGCATGATCATCGTGTCCTTGAGCGCAAAGCGCAGCGGCACGCCGGCAACGGCGCAGGAGATCATCAGGCAGAGGCCGTAGGGCGGTGTGACCAGGCCGAAGGCCAACGACACGATCGAGACGATTGCGAAATGGACCGGGTCCATGCTGACCGACCTGGCCAGCGGCTCCAGCACCGTGCCGACGATGATGATGGCCGGGATGGCGTCGAGGAAGCAGCCCACCACCAGGAACACGAAGGCGATGAAGAAGCCGACGCCGATCGGCCCCAGCCCCCAGCTCGTGACATTGGCCAGCAGCTCCTGCGGGATGCGGTAGTAGGCCAGCAGCCAGCCGAAGGCCGAGGCGGTGCCGATGCAGAACAGCGCCACCGAAGCGAGCTTGCCGGTATCGACCAGCGCCCGGTAGAGCTCCTTCGCGCCCATCTCGCGATAGACCACGATCGACAGCACCGCCGAGTAGAGCACGGCCACGCAGGCCGATTCGGTGGCGGTGAACCAGCCGAGCAGGATGCCGCCCACGATGATGACCGGGGTCATCAGGGCGGGGATCGACACCCAGATCGAGCAGAGCAGCTGGCGGAAGGTCGAGCGCGGATAGGTCGGGTAGCCGCGCTTAACGGCATAGATGTGGACCGTTGCCATCTGGGCACCGGCGATCAGCAGGCCGGGCACCACGCCGGCGAGATAGAGCGCGCCGATCGAGGTCGAGATCAGGCCGCCCCAGACGATCATCAGGATCGAGGGCGGGATGATGACGGCCAGCACGGCCGAGACCGCGGTGATGGCGATCGAGAAGGAGAGGTCGTAGCCCTCCTTGGTTTGGGCATCGATGAAGATCTTGCTCTGGCTCGCCGCGTCGGCGGTCGAGGAGCCGGAAATGCCGGCGAAGAACACCGAGAGCACGACGTTGATCTGGGCGAGCGAGCCCGGCCAGCTGCCGACGATGGCGCGCGACAGCGCCACCAGCCGGTCGGTGATGCCGCCGACGCTCATCAGGTTGGCCGTCAGCAGGAAGAACGGCACCGCGAGCAGGATGAAGGAGTTGTAGGCGTTGAAGGTCTCCTGCGCGAGCATCATCGTGCCGAGCCGCGGCTCCAGGTAGAAGAGCGGCAGGCAGGCGAGGCCCAGCGCAAAGGCCACCGGCACGCGCAGCACCAGCAGCACGAAGAAGACGCCGAACAGGATCGAGGCGGCTTCGCCCGCGGTGAACAGCGCGCCGCTCATGTCGCGCTCCTGCCCAGGAGAATGCGGGTCTCGTCGTAGAACTGCTCGCCCAGGAACACGATCCAGGTGATGCCGGCGACCGGCCAGGCGATGTGGATCATCCAGAGCGGCATCTCGGCCAGCTCGGAGGTGCGATACCAGGCGAAGTCCGTGAACTCGATGCCGCCCACCACGAAGACGAGGGCCAAAGCCAGGATGCCGAGCCGGGCGGCGATGCGCACCGCCGCCTCCTTGCGGCGGGACAGCGTCGGCCAGACATCGACCTCGAAGTGCGAGGCTTCGCGCACCCCGATCATGGCGCCGATCAGGATCATCCAGATGAAGAGGAAGCGCGCCATTTCCTCGGTCCAGATGTAAGGCGGGATCAGGTCGGTATAGCGCGACACCATCTGCAGGGTGACGGGAACGACGATGACGGCAACGGAAAAGGCCAGCAGGCCGGTCAGCAGCCGGGCATAGCCGGCCGTGAACCGGCGCCACAGGCTGCGCGGCGGGGCGTCAGAAGAGGGCATCGGAAATCCATTCTGGGAGGAAGCGCAGCGGAGGCGTGGCTCCGCTGCGCAGGACGCATCAAGGGGCGACGACGATCTAATTGGTGGCGACGATTTGACCGAAGATGCCGTCGGCGCCGATCTCCTTGGCGTAGGCCGCCATCACCGGGTCGGCCAGCTTCTTCATTTCGGCGCGATCCTTGAAGGGGATGCGCTTCAGCTTGCCGGCCTTCTCGAGCGCGACCAGCTTCTGCTCGTCTTCCGAGCTTTCGACCTGGCGACCGTAGGCGCCCGCTTCCTTGCCCGCCTTGAGGACGGCCTCCTGCAGGTCCTTGGGCAGGGTCTTGAAGGTCTTGCCGGAGAAGCAGACCGGCCGGATGGTGATGGCGTGCTCGGTCATCGCGAGGTTGGGCGCCACCTCGTAGAACTTCATGGTCTCGACGCCGGCCGCCTCGTTCTCGCCGGCTGAGATCACGTTGTTCTGGATAGCGTTGTAGATCTCGTTGTAGGCGATGACGGTCGGCGACATGCCCACGGCGGCGAAGGTCTTGGACCAAATCGGCGCGCCCTGGACGCGCACCTTGAGGCCCTTGATCTCGGCCAGGTTGCTCACCGGCTTGTTGACGAAGATGTTGCGCACGCCGCCGCCGGCATAGCCGATCAGCATGACGTCGGCCTTCTTGGCGATCTCGTCGGCGATCGGCTTCAGCATGTCGCCGTCGAGCACCTTGTTCCATTGCGCGAGGTCGCGGAACAGGAAGGGCGCGTCGATGAAGGGCGCCGCCTTGGAGAAGGTCGACATGTGGGCCGGCGAGACGATGCCGTAATCCACCGCCTTGCCCTGCGCCATGTACTCGAAATACTGCTTCTCGAGGCCGAGTGACGAATTGCGGTGCAGGGTGAAGTTGATCGGCTTGCCGTAATACTTCTTCACCAGCTCTTCGAACTTGAGCAGCGTCTTGTTGAAGGCATGGTCGTCGTTGAACTGCACGGCGCCGTTCAGGGTGAGCGGTGCCTGGGCATAGGCCGAACGAACGAACGGGCTGGCGATGGTCGCGGCCGCCAGGCCGCCGACCAGATGTCTGCGCTTCATGGTCTTTCCTCCGACGGTCCTGTTGTTGGGTTCGCTGACCGGGACCTTCAGCGACTATGCATGCGATTCAGGAGAGATGCGAGAAGTTGTCTGACAACATCGAAGCATCGCTAAAGCGGGCCTTGCGCCAGGCCACCGCCAGGCGTTAGGCTTGATTGAGTAATACACAAATTTTTAGTTAAATGTCGATCGGCGTTTCCACTCCAGGTTCCTCTTCGGCCTTGTTCGCCCCCAAGCTCCTCACGGTCCTGCGGGAAGGCTATGGGCTCACGGCCTTGCGCGCCGACGTGGTGGCCGGGCTGACGGTCGCCATCGTGGCCCTGCCGCTTTCCATGGCGATCGCCATTGCGTCCGGCACCGGCCCGGAGCGCGGCTTGTTCACCGCCATCGTCGGCGGTTTTCTGATCTCGGCGCTGGGTGGCAGCCGCTTCCAGGTGGGTGGTCCGGCCGGCGCTTTCATCGTCCTGGTCGCCGCCTGCGTGGAGCGGCACGGCGTCGAGGGCATGCTGCTGGCGACCCTGCTGGCCGGCCTGTTCCTCACCCTGGCCGGGGCGCTGCGGCTGGGCACCTTCATCAAGTTCATTCCCTATCCGGTGACGGTCGGCTTCACGGCCGGCATCGCCGTGATCATCCTGGCGAGCCAGGTGAAGGACCTGCTCGGCCTTTCGCTGGCCGGCAAGGAACCCGGTCCCCTGATCGCCAAGATCGAAGCGCTGATCCCCGCGCTTCCCACGATCAGCCCGGCGGCCGTCGCCGTCGCCCTGCTGGTCGTCGGCCTGATCCTCGGGCTGAAGCGGCTGCGGCCGACCTGGCCCGGTATGCTGATCGCCGTCGCCGTCGCCTCGGTCGCCGCCGGGCTGCTCGGGCTGCCGGTCGAGACGATTGGCAGCCGCTTTGGCGGCATCCCCTCGATGCTGCCGGCGCCGCGGCTCCCCGACTTGTCCTGGACGAAGGTCGAGGCCGTGCTGCCCGACGCCGTGGCCTTCGCCTTGCTGGGCGCCATCGAATCGCTGCTCTCCGCGGTCGTTGCCGACGGCATGACCGGGCGCCGCCATCGCTCCAACTGCGAGCTGGTGGCGCAGGGCTTTGCCAATATCGGCGCCGCGCTGTTCGGCGGCATTCCTGCCACCGGCACCATTGCGCGCACCGCCACCAACGTGCGCGCCGGCGCCCGCAGCCCTGTCGCCGGCATGCTGCACTCGGCCTTCCTGCTGGGCTTCATGCTGCTGGCAGCACCACTGGCGGCCTATATTCCGCTCGCGGCACTGGCCGGCGTGCTGGTGCTGGTGGCCTGGAACATGGCGGAGAAGCACGAGTTCGCGGCCCTGCTGCGCTCGTCGCGCGGCGATGCCGTGGTGCTGCTGGCGACCTTCGGCCTCACCGTCTTTCGCGATCTCGCCGAGGGCATCGTGGTGGGCTTCGCCCTGGGCGCCGCCCTCTTCATCCATCGCATGTCCATGGCGACCGGGGTCGAGGAACGCCTGCCGCTGGTGCCGCCGGATCGCGTCGACACCGTCGATCCGCGGCAGCCTTACGATCCCACCCTGGCGACGGACCGCAATGTCGTCGTCTATCGCCTGTCGGGTGCATTCTTCTTTGGCACGGCCTCGACCATCGGCGCGGTGCTCGACCGCATCGCCGACGAGCGCAAGGCCTTCGTGATCGACTTCTCGGCCGTGCCCTTCATCGATTCGACGGCCGCCAACGTCATTGCCGGCATCGGCCGCAAGGCCGGCCGCCACGGCATCCGTGTCTTCGTCACCGGCGCCACGCCGGTGGTGCGTCATGCGCTGCTGCAGGCGGGCGCCCGTCGACCGCACGTCCGCTACCTGCCGCGGATCGAAGACGCCGTGCGGGTGGCACACGCCGCCGCGAACGGGGCATGATTGTTGCACGACTTATCGCGGTATGGTCGCGATATGGATGCATCGGCACGATCCCCCCACCTTCCCCTGAAACTCCTCGTCTCGAGCTTTGCGCTGCGGACCTGGGGCACCAGCATCGAGCGGGCCGTCCCGACGGGTGAGCTCTCCTTCGTCACGGCCGAGGACGCGCTGGCGGCGGCGGGCCCCTGCGACGCCGATATCGCCTTCATGACCCGCGAGGTCACGGGCAAGTCGAGCAAGGATCGCGACACAGCTGAGCTGCAGGGCTTCCAGGCCGTGCTGCGCAAGGCACCGCAGCTGAAATGGCTGCAGATCCATCCGGCAGGGGCGGAGCGGCCGATCTATCGCGAGCTGCGGGACCGCGGCGTGACGGTGACGACGGCCTCAGGCGCCACCGCCTTGACCGTCGCGCACAGCGTGCTGGGGGCGGTGATCGCGCTCAATCGGCGCTTTCCGTTGCTGGCGGACGCGCAACGCCGGCATGCCTGGGAACCGCGGCTCGGGGAAAGGTCGCCCCGGGATCTCAAGGGCCAGGGCGCCGTGATCGTGGGCCTCGGGCCGATCGGGCAGCATATCGCGACATTCCTCAAGATGCTCGGCATGACGGTCGCGGGCGCGCGGCGCACAGCGGTGCCGGTGGCGCCGTGCGATCGCACGGTCTCCTATGGCGACCTGGCCGGCGTGCTGCCGCAGGCGGACTGGTTGATCCTGTGCTGCCCCGCGTCGCCGTTGACCCGGGGCCTCGCCAACGCGGCCCTGTTCGCGGCAATGCCGCGCGGCGGGCACCTGATCAACGTCTCGCGCGGCGAGATCGCCGTGGAGCGGGACATCGTCGCGGCCCTGCAGACCGGTCACCTGGCCGGCGCCTATCTCGACGTGTTCGAGCATGAGCCGCTCGATGCGACGTCACCGCTCTGGGATCTGCCCAATGTTCTGGTCTCGCCGCATACCGCCAGCCATTCGCTGGGTCAGAACGAAGCGATCCTGGAGATCTTCCTCGACAATCTGGCGCGCTTTCGGGCCGGCGCTCCGTTGCGCAATGACGTCGGCCGCATGGGCTGAGGGCGTCGCCGCCGGGGGCGAGAGCGTAACGCGGCTGTTTTATTTCCGCCCTTCCCGGCACGTCGCGGCCCAACCATGATGGGACATGGTTGAGCTCGTTTCGATTTCGGATTCCTCTCTCAGTGCGCAGATTTCCGCCGCCGGCGCGGAGCTGCAGCGCCTGCAGGACGGCAACGGTGCCGATCTTCTGTGGAATGGCGATCCCGCCGTGTGGGCGGGCCGCGCGCCGCTTCTGTTCCCGCTGGTCGGCGAAACCAAGGGCAAGCAGATCAAGGTCGACGGCACGCTCTACGACATTCCCCGCCACGGTGTTGCCCGCACCTCGCGCTTCGCGCTGGTCGCGGCTGAAAGGGTGCACTGCACCTGGCGGCTCGACGCGTCCGACGCCACGCGCCGGCAGTATCCCTTCGAATTCCGGCTCGACGTCACCTATCGCGTCGAGGGTGGCGCGCTGCATATCACTGCCGAGGTGACCAACCGGGGCGACGGAACGATGCCGGCCTCGTTCGGCTTCCATCCGGCGTTGCGCTGGCCGCTGCCCTATGGCGGTGCGCGCGAGGCATACGAGATCGTCTTCGAGCACGACGAGCCGGCGCCGGTCCGCCGGCTGGCCAACAACCTGCTCAGCCCCGTCGCCCATCCGACTCCCGTCGCGGGGCGCCGGCTCGCCCTGCAGGATGGGCTGTTTCGCGACGATGCGCTGATCTTCGACGAGCTCCGCAGCCGCGCCCTGACCTACGGCGCGCCTGGCCACCGGTCGCTCAGGGTCACCTTCCCGGACATGCCCCAACTTGGCCTCTGGACCAAGCCGGGCGCCGGCTATCTCTGCATCGAGCCCTGGCAGGGCTATGCCAGCCCCGAAACGTTCGATGGCGAACTGGCCGATAAGCCCGGCATGGTCGCCATCGCACCGGGGGCGACGCGGCGGTTCGGCATGTCGATCGCGCTGCAGGGTTGACAACAGACAGTGAATAGTTGAACAAGTATTCAACTGTGTGAATGATTCTCTCGAGTGACGAGTAAACCGACGTGCGACAATTCATGTCCGCTGTCATGTTGCCTGCCATGTTGACGGGGCGCCGGTCCTCGCGTTCACTCCGCGCCGTGAGCGCCAGCGCCTCCTTGTCCAGCATCGTCAGGCAGCCCGCAGCCCTGCTGCGGCTTCTGTGCGCGCTGCTGGTCGCGCTGGTCACCGTGACCCACACCTGCGGCACGGCCTCGGCGCGTGAGGTCGGACCGGTCGCCATCGTCCTCGATGTCACCGGCGACGGCGCCTCCTCCGACGACGCCGGCATGACGGTCGAGAAGTGCCATCTCTGCTCGGTCGTCCAGTTGCCGGCGACGACCATGGATGTCGTGCTGCTGCGAGTCTCCCATCAGGTGCCGGTGGCGATCGCACACGATCTTCTGCCCTTCAGCCCTTCGGCGACGTCGCCACCTCCCCGAGCCCTGACCTAGTCGTTTGCGTCCTTGCCGCCGGCCTTGCCGGTGGCTTGTCGAACACTGGTCTCTGGGGTTTCGTCGATGACAATCCGTGCCGTCTGGGCGCTTCTTGCGGCGTGCGCCGTCGCGAGCTCGTGGCCTGTCCTGGCTCAACAGGGTCAGGGCCAGGTCCACAAGGCCGCGACAACGGGGCCGCTCACGCTGCAGCAGGCCCTGCAACGCGCCGTCAACGCCAACCCGCGTCTCGCCGTTGCCGAGCGCAACATCGGCATGGCCGACGGCCGTCGCGAACAGGCCAATGCGCTGCCCAATCCGACCTTCGGCGTCGAAGTCGACAATTTCGCGCAGGGCACCAACGGGATGGTCAGCAAGGCCGAATCGACCCTGATGCTGAGCCAGCTCTTCGAGCTCGGCGGCAAGCGCAATGCCCGCGTGCAGGCGGCGTTGGGCGACTACGACAGCATGCGCTGGGAGCGCGAAGCATCCCGGCTGGAGCTTCTGTCGGAGACGACGATCGCCTTCGTGCAGGCCTTGTCGGAGCAGCGCCGCATCCAGATCCTCGAGCGTCAGGCCGGCGCCCTGGAAAAGCTGATCCCGCTGATGCAGCGCCGCGTCGAAGCCGGGGCGTCCTCGCCGTCCGAGGTCTCGCGGACCCAGGCGGCAGTCGGGCTGCTGCGGCTCGAGCGCGAGCGGGGACGGACGGCGCTGGCGCTGGCGCGCCGCGAGCTTGCCATCCTGATGAACCTGGATCAGCCGAGCTTCGCGGCGGTGACCGGCGACTTCGGCCGTCTGGTGAGGCCGGCGCCGCTCGACGGCCTGATCCGCGCCATCGAGGACAATCCGCAGCTCATGCGGTGGACGGCGGTGCGGGCGCGCCGCGATGCCGAGTTGCTGTCGGCCCGCCTGAAGCCGCTGCCCGATGTCACGGTCAGCGTGGCCTTGAGGAACTATGCCGAGACCAACGAGAACGCTGTTCGGTTCGGCGTCTCCATTCCAATCAATGTAATCGACCGCAATCGCGGCGCCATCCGCGAGGCGCAGGAGAACGTGCAGAAGACCGAGTCGGAGCGCGCAGTCAATCGGCTCACCCTGCTTGCGGTAATCGGCAAGGCTCATGACAGCGCCAACGGCGCTCTGCAGCAGCTCGATCTTCTGCGCAAGACCGTTCTGCCGGCGGCGCGGGCGTCGCTGAAGACGATCGAGGAAGGCTACGGCCAGGGCCGCTTCACGCTGCTCGAAATCCTCGATGCCTACAACACGGTCGCCAGCGCCGAGCTGCTCGAGCACGACGCGCTCGCGAGCTTCCACACGGCCGTCGCCACCATCGAAGGCCTGATCGGCAGCCCGGTAACCCAGGCGGGGACACGATGATGAAGATCCTGCGAGCCCTCGTGATCGGCGCGATCTGCCTCCTCGCCGTGGCGGCCTCGGCCTACTACGTGTTCGATCCGAAATTCGGCCCCAAGGCCGGCCAGGCCGCCAAGTCCACCGGCGACAAGCCGGCCGGCGAAGCGGGCCATGGCGAAGCCGGCCACGAGCATGGCGGCGAGGGTGTGACGCTTACGGATGCGCAGGTTGCGGCGGCGGGGATCGAGCTGCTGCAGGCCGGCCCGCGCGAGCTCAACGAGGTGCTGCGACTGAACGGCATCATCCAGCCCAACCAGGAGACCTTGGTCAAGGCGGCGCCGCGTTTCCCCGGTGTCGTGCGCAGCATGCGCAAGCGGCTGGGCGACAAGGTCAAGAAGGACGAGATCCTGGCGACGGTCGAAAGCAACCAGAGCCTCACGACCTACGATCTGAAGGCGCCGATGGACGGCACGATCATCGATCGCGACGGCACGCTGGGCGATTTTGCCGCCGAGAGCCGGGCGCTGTTCACCATCGCCGACCTGTCGACGATGTGGATCGACTTCGCCGTCTATCGCCGCGACTTCGCCCGCGTGCGGGTGGGCGACGCCGTCTCGATCGACCTCGGCGACGGCGGCGCGCCGATCCAGGCCCGGATCGACTATGTCTCGCCGCTCGGCACCAGCGATACGCAATCCTCCGTGGCCCGCGCCGTGGTGCCCAACGACGGCCGGCTGCGGCCCGGCATGTTCGTCGACGGCCGGGTCGTCCTGTCGGCCACGCCGGTCGAGGTCGCCGTCAAGGCGAGCGCTCTGCAGACGCTCGAAGGCAAGACCGTGGTCTTCGTCCGCGAAGGCGAGACCTTCACCCCGCGCGAAGTCGAGCTGGGGCACCGCGACGCCGACTGGGTCGAGGTGAAGTTCGGGTTGATGCCGGGCGACACCTACGCCGCGAAGAACAGCTTCGTCATCAAGGCCGAGATCGGCAAGGGCAGTGCCGCTCATGAGCACTGAGATGAATTGCATCGGGGCTCGCCCATGATCGACCGCATTCTCGCCTTCTCGGTTCACAATCGCTGGCTGGTGATCATCGCCGCGATCGCCGTCGGCGCGCTGGGCGTCTGGAACTTCACGCGCCTGCCGATCGACGCCGTGCCGGACATCACCAACGTCCAGGTGCAAGTCAATACGACGGCGCCCGGCTACTCGCCGCTCGAGATCGAGCAGCGCATCACCTTCCCGCTGGAACTGGCGATGGGCGGCCTGCCCAAGCTCGAATATACCCGGTCGCTGTCGCGCTACGGCCTCAGCCAGGTGACGGTGGTGTTCAAGGACGGCACCGACATCTACTTCGCCCGCCAGCTCGTGAACGAGCGCATCCAGCAGGCCAAGGACAAGCTGCCGCCCGGCACCGAGACCCTGATGGGGCCGGTCTCCACGGGACTGGGCGAGATCTACATGTACGCCGTCGAGGCCAAGCCCGGCGCGCGCAAGCCCGACGGCGAGCCCTATACGGCAACTGACCTGCGCACCATCCAGGACTGGATCATCAAGCCGCAGCTGCGGACCGTGCCGGGCATCGTCGAGGTCAACACGATCGGCGGCTACGAGAAGCAGTTCCACGTGCTGCCCGATCCCGCGAAGCTGATGGCCTACAAGCTCACCTTTCGCGACATGATGGCGGCGCTGGTCACCCACAATGCCAATGTCGGCGCGGGCTATATCGAGCGCAACGGCGAGCAGTACCTGGTGCGCACGCCCGGCCAGGTGAGCACCCTCGAGGAGATCCGCAACATCGTCGTCGCCTCGCGCGGCGGCGTGCCGATCCGTGTCGGCGACCTGGCCGAGGTCAAGGAAGGCACCGACCTGCGCACCGGGGCGGCGACGCTCAACGGCAAGGAAACGGTGATCGGCACCACCATGTTGCTGATCGGCGACAACAGCCGGACTGCCGCGCAGCGCGTCGGCGCGCGGCTCGACGAGATCGCCCGCTCGCTGCCCGACGGCGTGGTGGCGCGCGTGCTCTACGACCGCACCAAGCTGGTCGATGCCACGGTGCGGACCGTGGAGAAGAACCTGCTCGAAGGCGCGCTGCTGGTCGTGGTGGTGCTGTTCCTGATCCTGGGCAACTTCCGCGCTGCCTTCGTGACGGCCTGCGTCATCCCGCTGTCAATGCTCTTCACCATCACCGGCATGGTCGAGAACAGGATCAGCGCCAACCTGATGAGCCTCGGCGCCATCGATTTCGGCATCATCGTCGACGGGGCGGTGATCGTGGTCGAGAACTGCCTCCGGCTGCTCGCCGAGGAGCAGCATCGCCGCGGTCGTGTCCTGACGCGAAACGAGCGCTTCGGCACGATCCTGGCCGGCGCCCAGGAGGTCATCCGGCCGAGCCTGTTCGGCACCTTGATCATCGGCGTGGTCTACCTGCCGATCCTGACCCTGTCCGGCGTCGAAGGGAAGATGTTCACGCCGATGGCGCTCACGGTGCTGATGGCGCTGCTGGGGGCGGCGATCCTGTCCATGACCCTGGTGCCGGCGGCCGTGGCGCTGCTGGTGACCGGCAAGGTCGCGGAGAAGGAGAACTTCTTCATGCGCGGCGCGCAGCGTCTCTACGCGCCGGTCCTCGAGCAGGCGATCCGGCTGCGCCATGTGATCGTCGGCATGGCCATGCTGCTCGTCGTGGTGAGCGGCGTCGCGGCCTCGCGCATGGGCGGCGAGTTCATCCCCTCGCTCGACGAGGGCGACATCGCCATGCACGCCATGCGCATTCCCGGCACCAGCCTCAGCCAGTCGGTGCAGATGCAGGAGGCGCTGGAGAAGGCGATCCTGGAGTTCCCCGAGGTCAAGGAGGTGGCGGCCAAGATCGGCACGGCCGAGGTCGCCACCGATCCGATGCCGCCCAACGTGGCCGACAATTTCATCCTGCTGAAGCCGCGCGACCAGTGGCCCGACCCCAAGCGCTCCAAGGCCGACCTGGTGACCGCGATCGAAAAGCGCGTCGAGCAGATTCCCGGCAACAACTACGAGTTCACGCAGCCCATCCAGATGCGCTTCAACGAGCTGATCTCGGGTGTGCGCAGCGATCTCGGCGTGAAGATCTTCGGCGACGATCTCGATACCTTGCTGTCGATCGCCGGTAAGGTTCAGGCGGTCGTGCAGAGCGTGCCGGGCGCGGCCGACACGAAAACCGAGCAGGTCACCGGCCTCCCGGTGCTGACCGTGAAGCCCAACCGCGCCGCCCTGGCGCGCTACGGCATCAGCCTGGCCGAGCTGCAGGAGGTGGTCGAGATCGCCGTCGGCGGCAAGGATGCCGGCCTGATCTTCGAGGGCGACCGGCGCTTCGATATCGTCATGCGCCTGCCAGAGCACATGCGCGTCGACCTCGATGCGCTGACGTCGCTGCCCATCCCGGTGCCGCCGCAGGTCGTAGCCGCGGCGGCGAGCGATGGCGGCCGCCGGCCGATTACCCAGACCGGCCTCGCCGCGGCGCCGCCCTACGTGCCGCTGTCGGCCGTCGCCGAGATCGAGAGCGCCCCAGGCCCCAACCAGATTAGCCGCGAGAACGGCAAGCGCCGTGTCGTGGTCACGGCCAATGTGCGCGACCGCGACCTGGGATCGTTCGTCTCCGAGGTCCAGCGCCAGGTGGCGGACAAGGTCAAGTTGCCGGCAGGCTACTGGATCGGCTGGGGCGGCCAGTTCGAGCAGCTCGTCGAAGCCTCGGAGCGGCTGGCGATCGTGGTGCCGGTGGCGCTGCTGCTGATCTTCGTGCTGCTCTGCGTGAGCCTGAACTCGATCGGCGACGCCGCCCTGGTGTTCAGCGGCGTGCCGCTGGCGCTGACCGGCGGTGTGGCGGCGCTGGCGCTGCGCGACATCCCGCTCTCGATCAGTGCCGGCGTGGGCTTCATCGCGCTGAGCGGCGTCGCCGTGCTCAACGGCCTGGTGATCATCTCCTTCATCCAGCGGCTGCGGGCCGACGGCCTGCCGGTCGGCCAGGCGGTGCGGCAGGGCGCCATGAAGCGCCTGCGGCCGGTGCTGATGACGGCGCTGGTCGCCTCGCTGGGCTTCGTGCCGATGGCGATCGCCACCGGCGCCGGCGCCGAGGTGCAGCGGCCGCTCGCCACCGTCGTCATCGGCGGCATCATTTCGTCCACGATCCTCACGCTCGTGGTCCTGCCGGCGCTCTACGCGCTCTTCAATCGTGACAGGCAAGTTCAACAGGGAGAAAGAAATGAGGAGACTACTTCTGGCGATGGGACTCGCGGCGCTGACGGGCGTGCTGTCGACCGGCGTTCCATGGACGGGGCAGGCGGTCGCCCAGCATAGCCACGGCAGCACCAAGGGGCCCAACGGCGGCAAGGTGCAGGACGTGGCCGGCGTGCATGTCGAGCTCGTGGTCGCCGGCAACGCCGTGACGATCAACGTCCTCGACGAGAACAACAAGCCGATCAGTGCGGAGGGCTACACCGGCTCGATGCTGATCGCGTCGGGCGGCACGCGTCAGACGGTACAGCTCGTGCCGTCGGGGACCGGCTTGAAGGGCGAGGCCAAGCCGCCGGTGCCGGCCGATGCGACCTACACCCTGGTCATCAAGACCGCGGCAGGGAAGTCCGGCCAGGTGAAGTTCTAGAGGCATGCATGAATGCCTTTCTGCTTCTTGCTGCGATACTTCTGTGGGCGGTCCCGTCGACCGCCCAGCATCAGCACATCCATGCCAATACGAAAGGGCCCAACGGCGGCCGGATGGTGGACGTCGCCGGTATCCATGCCGAGCTGGTGGTCGACGACCGAACCCTCACCATCTACACCTTCGACGAAGACGGCCAGCCTCTCAGCACCCGCGGCTACACCGGTTCGGTGTCGATCGTCTCACGGGGGAACAGCGAGACCGTCCTGCTCGCGCCCATTGGTCAGACCGCGCTCAGGGGCAAGGCCCAGACCCGGCCGGGTCCCGACGCGTCCTACACGATCGCCCTCGAAGCCGGCCCGGCGAGCGGCGGTCAGGGCTTGCGCGCCAGATAGTGGGCGATCAGGACGATCTCCTCGTCCTTCAGGGTCACCGACACTTCCATCATCGCGCCCATGCCGCGGCCGCGCCGCACGCCGGCGCGGAAGTCCTTCAGCGACTTGATCAAATAGTCCGGCCGCTGGCCGGCCAGCCGCGCCGTCTCGCCCTGGCCGGAAAAGTCGTCCTTGTGGCAGTTGCCGCAGCGCCGCGGCCCCATGATCGCATTGGCCTTGTCGGCGTCGACCGCCTCGGCCCGGGCGAAAGCAGGCGGCGGCGGCAGCGCCGCGTAATAGGCGCCGAGCTCGCGAATATGGTCGTCGGTCAGGATCTTCACGATGCCCTGCATAACGCCGGGCTGGCGTTGGCCGTCACGCATGAAGACCAGCTGGTATTGGGTGAAGATATCCGGCTGGCCGGCCAGCGAGGGCGTGTCCTTGGTCGTCGACACGCCCTTGGGGCCATGACAGGCGACGCAGGTCTGCGCAATCGCCGGTGCCTTGGGCGCCGGCGGGGATTGGCTGTGCGCTTGCGCCGACGCCAAGAGCATGACGGCGACGATGAAAACGACCAAGCGCGACCCCTTCATTCTCCTCCCCCGTCTTTGCGGGGGAGGTGCCCGCGTAGTCGCGGGCGGAGGGGGTGTCTCGACGCGGAGAAGATCATGACTTTCCTCGCGTCGAAACACCCCCTCCGGCCCTGATTACAGGGCCACCTCCCCCGCTTCGCGAGGGAGGAGAGGAAGAGCGAACGCATCACCGAAATGTCGGCGACCTACTTCTGATAGCTGATGCGATAGATCGCGCTGGCCTGGTCGTCGGAGACCAGCAGCGAGCCGTCGGGGGCCTGCAGGACGTCGGCCGGGCGGCCCAGGATCTTCTGGTCGTCGAGCCAGGTGCCGGCGAAGACTTCTTCCTTGGGGTTCTTGCCGTCGGGATCGACCGACAGGAAGAGCACGCGATAGCCGAGTTTCTTGGTTCGGTTCCACGAGCCGTGCTGGGCGATGAAGATGCCGTTCTTGTACTGCGCGGGGAACTGGTCGCCGGTGTAGAACTTCATGCCGAGGCCGGCGATATGCGGTCCCTGCTTGTAGACCGGCGGTGTGAACTCCGAGCATTTGCGCTCGGTGCCGTACTTGGGATCGGCGAGGTCGCCCTGGTGGCAGTAGGGATAGCCGAAATGCTCGCCGAGCCGCGTCACGCGGTTCAGCTCGTCGCTCGGCAGGTCGTCGCTGATCCAGTCGCGCCCGTTGTCGGTGAACCAGAGCTGGCCGCTGCGGGGATCGACCGCGCCGCCCACGCTGTTGCGCACGCCGAGCGCCACCACTTCGGCGGCCCCGGTCTTGGGATCGACGCGGCGGTACTGGCCGGTGCTGGTGGGCGGCAGGCAGATGTTACAGGGCACGCCGACCGGGATGTAGAACCAGCCCTTGCCGTCGGGCACCAGGTATTTCCAGCCGTGCGGCACGTAGGGCGGGAAGTCCTCGTAGACGACCTTGCCGGCCGGCGCCTTCGCAAGATCGGCTTCGGGATTGTCGTAGCGATAGAGCTTGTCGATATCGATCACATAGAGCGCGCCGTCCTGGAAGGCGACGCCGGTCGGCATGCGCAGGCCGGTGACGAAGGGCTTGGCGACCTTCTGGCCATCCGGGCCGCTCACCGCATGGACGGTGCCCTTGTCGAACGTGCCCACGAACAGCGTGCCCTTGTCGCCCCACGCCATCTGGCGGGCCTGCGGGACGTTGCTCGCCCATACCTCGATCTTGAAGCCCTGAGGCAGCTTGATCTTGGTGAGGATCTGGTCGAGCTCGGCCTTGGAGGTCGGCAGCGGCTGGCCGGGATTGGGCGCCTGACCTTTCTGCTGGTCGGTCTCGTCACCAAGGAACCAGTCGGCCGGCGGATTCATCCAGAAATCCTTGCCGCTGGAATCGTATTTCTTGAGAGCGGTTCCCTGCGCCAGGGCGGCGCTGGCACTGCAGCCCAGGAGGGCGGCGATCACGCCGGCGAGGCAGGTTTTCGTCAGACAGATTTTCGTCGGGGCCGTTTCCTGTCGTCTCATGAACGTCTCCTCTGGTGGTCTCACAGGAGAAGCACGCGGACTACAACGCGACGATCGGGCATCTACTCGCGCGCGAAGCCTAGGCCCGCGTGCCACCACGTTCAAGACGACCGGAATGCATAGCAGGCGCCCGAGGGTTCAGCGCCCAGAGGTTCAGCGCTGGGCGGCAAGGCTCCTGAACAGCGCGTCGCTGCGGTCGTCGGCCGGGAAGAAGCACTCGATGCGTACTTCCTGGAGGGTGACGTCCTGCGGTGTGCCCAGCGTTGCAATGGTCGTGAAGACCGACAGCGACTTTCCGCCGACGATGAAGTCGAGCGTCAGCACCGGCGGCGGCCGGTCCTCGAAGCGCAGCTTGCGGAACGAGGCCGGCACGTCGGGATAGGCCATGACCTCCTCGATGAAGGCGAGCGCCTTGGGCTCGCCGCCGTCGGCCAGGATCTCGGCATAGGTCGTCGAGACCAGGTAGCGCGCGACCTCCTCCCAGTTGGCGAGCTTGGGTCGGAGCGCCTTGGGGTCGAGCAGGTTGCGCAGCAGGTTGGGCGCCTTGCCGGGCGGCGGCGGAGGCGGCGGGCCTTCGCTCAGGAACACGGTGAAGGCATTGGCTGCCTCGTTGGCGTCGAGCAGGTTCCACAAACGGTCGACCACGACGGCGGGATAGGGCTCCTGCTGCTTCAGCATGCGGTCGATCGCCTGGCGCACCGGGGCGAGCTCGGGCGCGGTGAGATTGCTCTCGCGATAGGCCGGCGCGAATCCCGCGGCCAGCAGCATGGCGTTGCGCTGGCGCAGCGGCACGTCGAGCGCGCTCGAGAGCTGCACCACCATCTCGCGGCTGGGCCGGGCGCGGCCCGATTCGAGGAAGCTGACATGGCGCTGCGACACGCCCGACTGCAGGGCGAGCGACAGCTGGCTGGCGCCGCGGCGGCGGCGCCAGGCCCGGAGCATCGGGCCGAACATGTCGGGCTGCAAGGCCGGCCGGGCGCTGCCGGCGGCGGGGCTGGAAGCGGAGAGGGTGCGCATCATGGGGCGGACCCTACCACCCGCCCGCCGCCCCGCCGATTACCTCCTGGATAATTGAGACAGGGTCGGTCCGATGCGATTTCCAGGGCGTCCGCAACGCACAAGGAGGACATCATGACCACGACCCTCGACCGCGCGAACGCTTCATCCGACCGCCTGCTGCGCCGCACCCTGTGGGGCAATGCCGCCTTCTCCGTGGTCTCGGGCGTGGTGCTGGCGGCCTTCGCCGAGCCCTTCGCCCGCATCGCCACGCACGGGCCGGTCGAGGTGCTGGGGCTCGATCTGGCGATCGTGCTCGAGCTGCTGGGCATTGGCATCGTGGCCTTTGGCGCGGTGTGCGGCTGGGCCGCCTCGCGGGAGCGCCTGCCGCAGGGCCTGATCAGGTTCCTCTTCGCCGCCGACATCGCCTGGGTGGTGGTGAGTGCGCTGGTTCTCGCCGTGCCGGCGACATGGACCACGGCCGGCATCGCGGGCATCGTCGTGGTGGCGTTGATCGTCGCCGATCTCGCCATCCTCGAGTATCTCGGCCTGCGTCGCCTCGGCCCGGCGGCGCACTGATCTCTCGTCTGGCCAACCCTCAAGGGAGTAGACAATGGACAAGCTTCAGTTCCTGAACGACCGCCAACTGCCTTTCGCGAAAGTGCTGGGGCTGAAGTTTACCGCCGCGAGCGAGACGGGCGTGAAGGCCGAGATGGTCGTCCGCCCCGAGCTCTGCACGCGGCCGGACATCCTGCATGGCGGCGCGGTCATGGCCTTCGCCGATACCTTGGGCGCCGCCGCCACCGTGCTGAACCTGCCCGAAGGCAAGGGCACGACCACCATCGAGAGCAAGACCAACTTCGTGGGGCCGGCGCCGGTCGGCACCACGGTGGTGGGTGAGACCACCCCGATCCATCGCGGCCGCCGCACCATGGTCTGGCAGACCCGCATCACCACGGCCGAAGGCAAGCTGGTCGCCGTCGTGACCCAGACGCAGATGGTGTTGTAGTTCAATCTTCTCCTCCCCCGCGCGCAGCGCGGGGGAGGTGCCGCGGTCTTCCGCGGCGGAGGGGGTGTTTCGACGCGAAGGAGGTCATGACTTTCTTCGCGTCGAAACACTCCCTCCGGCCCTGATTACAGGGCCACCTCCCCCGCGTCGCGGCTTGTAACCAAGCCGCTTTGACGGGGGAGGAGGTCATCGCATCAGCGCCGGCACGAAGGCCTGCAAGGCGGCTTCGGCGTCGGCGGAGGTCTGCTGATGGGCCTGGGACCAGTCGACCCGGATCTTGACGAAGCTGTCGCGGAAGCCGGTCAGCAGCAGCTTGCTGAAGATGCGCGTGTTGGCCTGGGTGACGCCGCTATAGGTGATGCAGCGGAAGGAAACGCCGCCATAGGTGCAGACCGACGGCACCGAGGGCTTCTCGAAATTGGTGTAGCCCGCGAACTTGAATTGCTGCTCGGCCGAGGCGACCTCGGTATTGAACTGACTGATGACCGACGGGTTCTCGCTGCCCGCCTGGATGCGCCGGCCGAGATCGAAGACTTGCGCGCTGATCGCCAGGCGCTTGGGCGTCGAATAGTAGTAAGCGATGCCCTGGCCGGGATTGTTGGCCGGCGGCGCGGCATAGTTGATCGAGCGCTCGAAGGTGGCGCCGCCCAAGGTCGCCGGAAAGGCGAGCTTGGTGGAGCCGTGGGTGGAGGGGGCCGTCGACTGGGTCTGCGCCACGGCGGCGCCGGAAACCAGAACCGCCATTGCGAGAGCCGCTGCCAAGCGGCCCGACATCCTTCTAGACATCGAGGTTCGCCACCTTGAGGGCATTGTCCTGGATGAACTCGCGGCGCGGCTCGACCACATCGCCCATCAAGGTCGAGAAGATTTCGTCCGCCTCGTCGGCATGGTTGATCCTGACCTGCAACAGCGTGCGCGCCTCGGGGTCGAGGGTGGTTTCCCAGAGCTGGTCGGGGTTCATCTCGCCCAGGCCCTTGTAGCGCTGGATCGTGACGCCTTTGCGGCCGGCCTCGAGCACGGCGGCGAACAGCTCGGTCGGCGAGGCGACGGTCGTCTCCTTGTCCTTGAGCGTGAAGATGCCGGGCCGCACATAGACGGCCTGCAGCTCGTCGGCCAGCGCGTCGAGCTTACGCGCCTCGGCGCTCTTGATCAGCGGCCCGTCGATCACGTGGCGCTCGGTGACGCCGCGCAGGCGGCGGCTGAAGGCGAGGCCGCCGTCGGGCAGCGGCTCGCCGGTCCAGCCGCGCTCCAGCGGCGGGCTCACCACGTCGAGTCGCCGGGCGATGTAGTCGGCGGCCTGCTTGGCGAGCTCGGTATCGGCCAGGACGTCGGGCTTCAGCGCGCCGGCGATCGCGGCCTGCTCGATCACCGCCTGGCTGGTGACGCGGCGCGACAGTGCCAGCGGCTTCACCAGGTTGGTGACGGAGCGGGCGATGTCGACCGTGCGCTGCAGGTCATCGCCCGCCTGGACGCTGCCGTCGCCGAGCTTCAGGGTGGAACCCTCGAGGCCGGTGCGGATCAGGTGATCGTCGAGCGAGCGCTCGTCCTTGAGGTAGATCGCCGACTTGCCCTTGGCGGCTTTGAACAGCGGCGGCTGGGCGATGTAGAGGTGGCCGGCGTCGATCAGCGCCCGCATCTGGCGATAGAAGAACGTCATCAGCAGGGTGCGGATATGGGAGCCGTCCACGTCCGCGTCGGTCATGATGATGACCTTGTGGTAGCGCAGCTTGCCCAGGTCGAAATCGTCGGTGCCGATGCCGGTGCCGAGTGCGGTGATCAGGGTGCCGATCTCGGCCGAGGACAGCATCTTGTCGAAGCGCGCACGCTCGACATTCAGGATCTTGCCGCGCAGCGGCAGGATCGCCTGGTTGGCGCGGTTGCGGCCCTGCTTGGCCGAGCCGCCGGCCGAATCACCCTCGACGATGAAGAGTTCGGAGAGGGCGGGGTCGCGCTCCTGGCAGTCGGCCAGCTTGCCGGGCAGCGAGCTGACGTCGAGCGCGCCCTTGCGCCGCGTGAGCTCGCGCGCCTTGCGTGCGGCCTCGCGTGCCGCGGCGGCCTCGACCACCTTGCTGGCGATCTTCTTTGCTTCCGACGGATGCTCCTCGAACCACTGGCCGAGCTTGTCGCCGACCACCGATTCGACCACCGGCCGCACTTCAGAGGAGACAAGCTTGTCCTTGGTCTGGGAGGAGAATTTCGGGTCGGGAACCTTGACCGACAGCACGCAGGTCAGGCCTTCGCGCATGTCGTCGCCAGTGAGGTTCACCTTCTCCTTCTTGGAGACGCCGCTCTCGTCGGCATACTTGTTCAGCGTGCGGGTCAGCGCGCCGCGAAAGCCTGCGAGATGGGTGCCGCCGTCGCGCTGCGGGATGTTGTTGGTGAAGCACAGCATCGTCTCGTGATAGCTGTCGTTCCACTGCATCGCGACTTCGACCGTGATGCCGTCCTTCTCGCCGCGGATCGACACCGGCGGGTCGTGCAGGACGGCTTTGTTGCGGTCGAGATACTTGGCGAAGGCCTCGACGCCGCCCTCGTAGAACAGCTCGGAAACCTTGGGCTCGGCGCCGCGCTCGTCGGTCAGCACCACGCGCACGCCGGAGTTCAGGAAGGCGAGCTCGCGCAGCCGGTGCTCCAGCGTTGCGAAGTCGAACTCGGTCTTGCTGAAGATCTTGGGCGAGGCGAGGAAGGTCACCTCGGTGCCGCGCTTGCCCTCGGGTGCATCGCCCACCAGCACGAGGTCCTTCTCGGCGTCGCCGGAGCGGAAGCGCATGTAGTAGGCCTTGCCGGCGCGCCAGATGCGCAGGTCGAGATATTCCGAAAGGGCATTGACGACCGCGGCGCCGACGCCGTGCAGGCCGCCCGAGACCTTGTAGTTGTTGTTGTTGAATTTTCCGCCGGCATGGAGCTGCGTGAAGATCACGTTGGCGGCCGAGATGCCTTCTTCCTTGTGGATGTCGACCGGCACGCCGCGGCCGTTGTCGCTCACCGTCACCGAGCCGTCGCCGTGCAGGGTCACGCCCACCCGGTCGCAGTAGCCCGCCAGGGCCTCGTCGATCGCGTTGTCGACGATCTCGTAGACCATGTGGTGCAGGCCGCTGCCGTCGTCGGTGTCGCCGATATACATGCCCGGCCGCTTGCGTACCGCCTCCAGGCCACGCAGCACGGTGATGGAATCCGCATCGTAGGCATCCGGACCGCCAGTGGCGGCGATCGGTGTCTCGTTGGCCTTCTCGTTACCCTGGTCGTTATTCGTGTCGCTCATGGTCCTGGCTTTCGCGAAAGAGGGTCAGACCGCCGCGATCGATCCGTCGGCGACGCGCAGGATCTGCGCGCGGCCGGCAAGCGGCGCAAAGAGTTCGGCATCGGTGCCCGTCATCCAGCTCTGGACGCCGAGCGCCACCACCTCGTCGAACAGCGCGGCGCGGCGCTCGCCGTCGAGATGGGCGGCGATCTCGTCGAGCAGCAGGAGCGGCGGCCGGCTGCGCGACAGTGTCACCAGCCGGGCATGCGCCAGCGCAATCGAGACGAGAATGGCCTTCTGCTGGCCCGTCGAGCCTTCGGCGGCCGGGAGATCGAGGTCGAGATGGCGCACCGCGAGATCGCTGCGATGCGGCCCCCAGGATGTGGTGCCGGCCTCGGCGTCGCGCAAGCGCGCCGCCGCGAGTTCGGCGCGTAGCCGGTCCTCGGCATCGATTGCGGCCATGGTGGCGAGCCAGCCGTCGACTTCGCCGGCCATGGCGAGGGTGGCGCGCGGGAAGGGGCCGACCCCCAGCCGGGCGGCAGCGTCGAGGCGCTGCACCGTGTCGGCACGGGCGGCGGCCAGCGCCACGCCATGCCGGGCCATGGTGTCTTCCAGCGCCGTGAACCAGTGCGGGTCGCGATTGCCTTCACCCAGCAGGCGGGCGCGCTGGCGCAGCGCATTCTCGTAGGCCGCCACATCGCCGGCATGCTCGGGATGGAGCGCCGTCACCAGGCGGTCGAGGAAGCGCCGGCGCTCGCTCGCGCCGTCGAGGAACAGCCGGTCGAGCTGCGGCGTCAGCCAGACGGCGGCGACATGCCGGCCGAGCGCGGTCTGGCTGGGCACCGGCCGCCCGTCGATGCGCACGACGCGGCGGGGCAGGCCGCCTTCGTTGCGTGGCGGCTCCAGGCCGGTGCCGATGGCGACCCGGCCGTCGGGCGTGTCGAGAGTGGCCGCGACCGCCCAGGACGTCGCCGCTGGCGGGGTGGCAGACGCGTCGTCAGCATTGCCAACCCGGCGGCGGCAGATCTCGTCCAGCCGGGCGCGGCGCAGGCCGCGGCCGGGCGCCAGGAAGGACAGGGCCTCCAGCAGGTTGGTCTTGCCGGCGCCGTTGGCGCCGACCAGCACCACCGGCTCGGGGCCGCAATCGAGCCGAAGCTGGCGGTAGTTGCGGAAATCGCTGAGCCGGAGCTGGCGCACGGCGAGGAGTGCCGGCGCTGCGCCCGATACGGCGTCGGAGGCGTAGGCGAGTGCGCTGATGGCCCGTGCGGTCATACCCGCATCGGCATGAGCACGTAGAGCGCGCTCTCGTCGGCACCGTCACGCACCAGGGTGGGCGATCCGGCATCGGCCATCAGGAAGCGGGCCTCGCTGCCGACGATCTGTTCGGTGATGTCGAGCAGGTAGCGTGAGTTGAAGCCGATCTCCAGCGCGGTGTCCTGGTACTCGACCTCGATTTCCTCGGTCGCGCTGCCGGCATCCGGGCTGGTCGCCGAGAGCGTGACCACGCCCTTGGCGACGGCGAGCTTGATGGCCCGCGACTTCTCGGTGGAGATGGTCGAGACGCGGTCCACGGCGTGCGCGAACTCCTTGCACGGCACGTTCAGGACCTTGTCGTTGCCCGACGGGATCACCCGCTCGTAGTCCGGGAAGGTGCCGTCGATCAGCTTGCTGACCAGGGTGACGTTGCCGGTGGCGAAGCGGATGCGGGTATCACTGAGCTCGACATCGACCGAGCCGTCGCTCTCGTCGAGGAGCTTGCGCACCTCGCCCACGGTCTTGCGCGGCACGATCACGCCTGGGATTTCGCCCGCGCCCTTGGGCAGCGGCACCTCGACCCGGGCCAGGCGGTGGCCGTCGGTCGCCACGCCGCGCAGCACCTCGGTGCCGCCGGCGGTCGCGGCGTGGAAGTAGATGCCGTTCAGGTAGTAGCGGGTCTCCTCGTTGGAGATCGCGAAGCGGGTCCGGTCGATGATGCCCTTGAGGTCGGTGGCCGGCAGCTGGAAGCGATGCGGCAGGTCGCCCTCGTTCATGGCCGGGAAGTCGGCCGGCGGCAGGCACTGCAGGGTGAAGCGGGAGCGGCCGGCCCGGATCACCAGGCTGCTGCCGTCGGAGGCGGTCTCGAGCTCGACCTGCGCGCCGTCGGGCAGCTTGCGGACGATCTCGTAGAGCGTGTGGGCGGGCGCCGTGGTCGAGCCGGTCTTGGCCGCCGTCGCCTCGACCGATTCGGTGATGGCGAGGTCCATGTCGGTCGCCGCCAGGCTCAGCCGGCCTTTCTGGGCGGTGATCAGCACGTTGGAGAGAATGGGGATCGTGTTCCGACGTTCGACGACACTTTGCACATGGGCCAGGGCCTTCAGGAGGGCTGCCCGTTCGATCGTCAGTTTCATGTTTTGGTCGCCGTTAACAGGGCCGGATTGGTTCGCTTTTTGGGCCCGTTCGACCGGCCGCGAAACGCAACGGTGGAACGGTTGGAAAGTATAGCATGTGGCCAAGCCGCGGGAAGCGATTTCGCTTGAAATCAGAGGCGTTTAGGGACGCCGCGCCCGGCAAAAAGGGGCCCCGCAGGGCCCCTTTTCACACATTGTGCGAGGGATTTCTCAGCCTTGCAACTGCCGCTTGAGCAGCTCGACGTCTTCTGCAATCGACAGATCGGAGATCTTCAGCTCCTCGATCTTGCGCACGGCGTGCATGACCGTCGTATGGTCCCGGTTGCCGAAGCGCTTGCCGATCTGCGGCAGGCTGAGCGTCGTGAGCTGCTTGGCGAGATACATCGCCACCTGGCGAGGCCGGGCGACCGAGCGGGCGCGCCGCGGCGAGCTCATCTCGGCGAGCTTGATGTTGTAGTGCGCCGCCACCCGCTGCTGGATCTCGTCGACCGTGACCTTTCGGTCGGCCTGGCGCAGCAGGTCGTGCAGCACGTCCTGCGCCATCTCGACGGTGATCTCGCGGCCGATCAGCTGGCCGTGCGCGACGACGCGATTGAGCGCGCCTTCGAGTTCACGGATGTTGGTGCTGATCTTGTGCGCGAGGAACTCGAGCACTGCGGTCGGCACCGGCACGCGGGCATTCTCGGCCTTGGTCTGCAGGATCGAGAGCCGCAGCTCGTAGGTCGAGGAATGGATGTCGGCGACCAGGCCGCTGCCCAGCCGCGAGCGCATGCGCTCCTCGATGTCCTGCAGCTCGCTCGGCGGCTTCTCCGAGGAGAGGATGATCTGCTTGTTCTGCTCGACCAGCGAGTTGAAGGTGAAGAAGAACTCCTCCTGGCTCGCTTCCTTGCCGCAGATGAACTGCACGTCGTCGACCATCAGGACGTCGACGTTGCGGAACAGTTCCTTGAACTGGCCGGTGTTCTTCGTGCGCAGCGCCTGGATGAAGCGGTTCACGAAGTTCTCGGCCGTGAGATAGAGCACCCGGGTCTTGGGATCGCGCTCGCGGATGGAGTGCCAGATCGCGTGCATCAGGTGCGTCTTGCCCAGCCCAACGCCGCCGAAGATATAGAGCGGGTTGCGCTCGGGCAGCGGCTGGTCCTGCTCGGCGATGTTGCGCGCCGCGGCATAGGCGAACTCGTTGGGCTTGCCGACCACGAAGTTGGTGAAGGTGTAGCGCGCCTCGGGACCCTGGGTGAGTTCCTCGGTGCCGCGGCCGATCGGCGGGCCCATGCGCGGCATCGGCGGCTGGTAATTCTGCGTCGACGGTACGGGTGGTACGGCGATGATGTCGCTCGGTCGGCGCGGCGCCGGCGGCGGCACCAGGTTGACCTCGACGTTCTTCACCTCGGTGTTCACCGACTGCCAGTAGGCGAGCACGCGGTCGCCGTAGTGGCGGCCCACCCAGTCGCGCACGAAACGCGTCGGTGCATAGAGGCGCAGCTTGCCGGCCTTCAGCTCGCCCAATTCGACCTCGCCGAACCAGGTTTTAAATGCCTTGTCCCCGATTTCCTTGCGTAGCCGGTCGCAGACGCGCACCCAATGCGCCTCGAGCTCCTTCCGGCCCGCACCATCGTCCATATTTGCCCCCACCACGCTGTTGTCTTCGTATGTCGCGTTCTTGTTGCCTTGAATCGGTGCTTGGATTCGGTTCACGATTGTCTCCAGGGAAGTCCCTCAGCCTTCCAACCCCCTGCTGCGCCACGCTTGGCCTGCGCATCCAGGGGCCCCTCGAAGCCGTCTGCCACGTTGAGACACGTACTGTAGCCGGCCGCGGTCATGGCTTTCGCCGCCGCGGCCGATCGGGCTCCACTCCTGCAAAGAAAAAGCAGCGGAGCCGATTTGTCCGCCACCGCACCCGCGAGGGTGGCGACGAATTCCGGATTGGGCTGCATGCTCGGGAAGACCTGCCACTCCAGGAGGCTCGGCGTCTTGCCGATCCCGGTGAGGTCGGGCAGGCCGACGAAGTTCCATTCGGCGCGCGTGCGCACGTCGATGAGAGTCGCATCCTTTCTTTCGCTGAGAATCTTCCACGCCACCGTCGGTGCCACGTCGCCGGCGTAGCCGGCGGCGGGGGTGACTTGGTACGTGCCGGCGATCTTGTTGTCTGTCGACATGGCCCCCGCTCTTCAGTTCGACGAAGCGAGGCGCAATCATGCGAGCCAACGATCGAATGGCGACACACAACACGGCGAGGATCACGATGAACTTTTCAACGAGCGTTGCTTGAGGCACGCTTCATCTTCTTATTCGATCGTCGAGCCTGCGAAGCGTTGTGGTTCTGTCTCCCTCGTTCGTCTCTTGATGGAGAGGAAGCCCCCCGTCTCCATCTGGCTCGCGTCGTAGCGCCCCACGCCCCTTCGCGATGACGTGACTCTTATCCAGAGTCCCCCGGGTGCGCAAACGATTCACACCTCGAAGACCGCACGCTATTCAGTCTCTTCTCAAGGTGACTCGATTGACATCTCTTGCGATTCGATTCTCCGCGACGTTCGTCGAGACGCATCGCTCAACATCTAGCGCCGTACGACGCATCGCGTTCGATAACTCCGAATCGTATGTCGTTCGGCGGATCACCGACCAAACGTTCATCGTCGCAATGTTGCAAAAAAAATTTAGACGAGAATCTTCTTTGGACGTTTGGACAAAAGAAAACGCCGCTCGTGTGAGCGGCGTTCAGCAACCCTGAATTCCGAGTGCGCGAAAGATCAGGCCATCGCCTTGATGCGCGCAGAGAGTCGCGACACGCGACGCGATGCGGCATTCTTCGTGATGATGCGCTTGCCGGCACCGCGCTGGATCTCCGGCTGCGCCGAACGCAGCGCGTCCTGGGCGGCCTTCTTGTCACCCGACTTGATCGCCTCTTCGACCTTCTTGACCGAGCCGCGCACGCGGCTGCGACGCGCCGTATTGACGGCGGTCCGGCTCTTGGTCTGGCGGGCGCGCTTCTCGGCCGACTTGTGATTCGCCATTTAATCCTCTTTTCACTCGGAAGGGCGCGCTTATACGGGCCAGGGGAAGGCCGGTCAAGCACCGGCCGGAGAGCCAAAACCGCGCAATCAGCGGTGTTTCCAGGCCGGTTTGCGCTTGTCGGCGAAGGCGGCCATGCCTTCGGACCGGTCGTCGAAGGCAAAGGTCGCATGGAAGGTGCGTCGTTCGAAGCGTACGCCCTCGGCCAAAGTGGTCTCGAAGGCGCGATTGACGGCCTCCTTGGCCACCATGGTGGCGGGCAGCGACATGCCGGCGATCTTCTCGGCGGTGGCCAGGGCCTCGTCCATCAGCTGGGCGAGCGGCACCACTCTGCTCACGAGGCCGCTGCGTTCGGCTTCGGCGGCATCCATCATGCGGCCGGTGAGCACGAGATCCATCGCCTTGGACTTGCCGACGAAGCGCGGCAGGCGCTGGGTGCCGCCGGCGCCCGGGATGGTGCCGAGCGTGATCTCGGGCTGGCCGAACTTGGCATTGTCGGCGGCGATGATGAAGTCGCACATCATCGCCATCTCGCAGCCGCCGCCCAGCGCATAGCCTGCGACCGCGGCGATGATCGGCTTGCGGACCTGGCTCACCTTCTCCCAGCCGACGGTAATAAAGTCCTGAAGGAAAACGTCCTGGTAGGACTTGTCCTTCATCTCCTTGATGTCGGCACCGGCGGCGAAGGCCTTCTCGCTGCCGGTCAGCACCATGCAACCGATGTTCGGATCCGCTTCGAACGTATCGAGGGCGAGACCGAGCTCGCGCACCAGCTCGGCGCAGAGAGCATTGAGCGCCTTCGGACGGCTGAGCCGAATGATGCCGACCCGGCCCTTGGTCTCGGTCTGGATGTTCTCGTACGTTGCCGCCACTGGATCTCTCCCGCCCTATCGATCGCACCTAGTCGATCTCGTCTAGTCGATCTCGTCTCTGGGCACGCACTTAAGCTAGCGTTGGCAATGGGCGCAATAGAAGGTGGAGCGCCCCGCCTGCACGAGCCGCTTGACGGTCCGGCCGCAGCCGCGTGTCGGACAGGCGATGCCGGCACGGTCATAGACATTGAAGCGGGTCTGGAAGTAGCCGAGTTCGCCGCCGGGCTGCACATGATCGCGTAGCGTCGAGCCACCGTCCTCGATCGAACGGGCCAGCACGCGCTTGATGGCGGCCACCAGTTTTTCGGCGCGCTCGCCCTGCACGGTATGCGCCGAGCGCCGGGGTGAAATGCCGGCCAGGAACAGCGCCTCGCAGGCATAGATGTTGCCGACGCCGACCAAGGTTTTTTGATCCAGCAGTGCAGCCTTGATGGGGGTCTTGCGGCCGACCAGCCGCGAGGCCAGCGCCGGGCCGTCGAAGCTGTCGTCCAAGGGCTCGGGCCCCAGCCCCTTGAAGAACTTGTGCGCTGCAACCGCCGCATCGGGGACCAGCAGCATCAGGCCGAAGCGGCGTGCGTCGTTGAAACGAACCTGCCAGCCGTCGTCGACGTCGAACACGACATGGTCGTGCCGGTCGAGCGGATGGCCGGCGGCACTGGCGGCATCGTGCAGGGTCATGCGGCCCGACATGCCGAGATGGGCGATCAGGGTCTCGTCGTTGTCGAGCCGGATCAGCAGGTACTTGGCGCGCCGGTCGATGGCGCGCACCGTGCGGCCTTCGACGCGGGCGGCGAACTTCGCGGGCAGGGGGATGCGCAGGTCCTTGCGGCGCTGCTGCAAGCGGACGATGCGCTTGCCGACCAGCCGCGGCTGCAATCCCCGCCGGACGGTCTCGACCTCGGGCAGCTCAGGCATGCACAGCGGATGAAGTCGCGAGCGGCGGGCGCGCGCCGAAAAGCGCACTGCCGACGCGGACATGGGTGGCGCCCAGCCGCACGGCGGTCTCGTAGTCGGCGCTCATGCCCATGCTGAGCTTGGCCAGGCCGTTGCGGGCCGCCATCTTGGCCAGCAGCGCGAAATGCAACGCCGGCTCCTCGTCGACCGGCGGGATGCACATCAGGCCGACGACCGGCAATTCATACTGTGTGCGACAGGCCGCGACGAAGGCGTCGAGGTCTTTCGGCAGAATGCCGGCCTTCTGCGGCTCCTCGCCGGTATTGACCTGGATGTAGCAGGCGGGCCGGCGGCCGAGCCGCTCCATTTCCTTGGCGAGCGCGGCGGCAAGCTTGTCGCGATCGACCGACTGTACGACGTCGAACAAGGTGACGGCATCGCGCGCCTTGTTGGTCTGCAGCGGGCCGATCAGGTGAAGCTCGAGGTCGGGGTAAGCCGCCTTCAGCTCGGGGAACTTGCCCTGGGCTTCCTGCACGCGGTTCTCGCCGAACACGCGGTGGCCGGCCTCGAGAAGCTCGCGGACGCGGTCGGCGCCGTGGGTCTTGGACACCGCCACCAGGGTGATCTCGGCCGGATCGCGGCCGGCCGCCCGGGCCGCCTCGGCGATATGGCGGGACACCTCCGCCAGATGGTCAGCGCCTTCAGTCATGGCTCACGCACTCACACTCATGGGAGACGCAGTCTGGCCGATCACACCCTCATTGATCCAGCGCGGCGCGTGCCAGCAGCGCCTCGTCGTTGTCCGGGTTGGCGGCCAGCGCCGCATCCAGGGTCTCGCGGGCCTTGTCGGTTTCGCCCAGCGCCGCCAGGCAGAGGCCGTAATTGACCAGCAGCCGCGCATCGCCCGGCAGGACGCTCAGCGCCTGCTCGTGATGGGGCCGGGCTTCGGCGGCGCGGCCCAAGGCGACCAGGGCGCGGCCGAAATTGGTCAGCACGTAGGGGTCGTTCGGCTCGGCCTTGGCGGCGCGCTTCAGCGCCCGCCGGGCCTCGTCGAAGCGCTCGAGCCCGAGCAGGGCCAGGCCTTCGTTGTTCAGCGCCTTGGAATCGTGCGGCACGGCCTTCAGGTAGGGCACCAGCACCTCGAGCGCCGCGTCGTGGCGCTTGGCGTCGATATGGATCATCGAAAGCTGCAGCACCGCCTGCCGGTCGCCCGGAGTGCGGGCAATGAACTGCTTCAGCACCTCGATGGCCTCGTCCGGCTGGCCGGCCGCGGCCTGCGCCAGGGCAAGTGTGCGGTAGCTGACGCCGAAGGTCGGGTCGAGCTGGATCGCCCGCTGGATCGAGGGCAGGGCGTCGCTGGGACGGCCGGCGAAATAGAGGATGTAGCCCAGCGCATGATGGATCACCGCGCTGGCCGGCGCCGCCTCCAGTGCCCGGCCGGCTTCGGCCGCGGCTTCGTCGTGATGGCCCAGCGCCGACAGCGAGAGCGCGCGATCGGCCAGGATCTGGCCGCGCCGGGCGGCATCCTCGCCGGCATCGGTCAGCGCCATGTCGAGCACGTCGATCGCGGCCGCATAGTGGCCCAGGCGATAGAGCGCATGACCCAGCATGTTGCGGGCACGCGCCTGCAACGGCTTCAGCGCCTCGCCCTGGTGATCGTTGATGGCGCGGTCGATATTGCCCACGAATTCCGAGAGCTCGCGCTCGGCGGCGGCGAACTTCTCCTGCTCCATGTGCAGCGAGGCCAGCGCCAGGCGTGCTTCGACATGGGTCGGGGCCTGGCGGATCGTGTCGCGGAAGCGGCGCGCGGCCTCGTCGAGATGGCCCAGCCGGCGCGATGCCAAGCCGAGATTGTAGAGCAGCATCGGCTCCTTGGGGTCCTTGGCCACCGCCTTGCGCCACAGCTTCTCGGCTTCCTCGAGGGCGCCGCGCTGTGCCAGGCAGACCGCGAGATAATGCAGGATGTCGGGACGCTCGCCGTGCCGCGCCAGGGCGCCGCGGAACAGCGGCTCGGCGCGATCGAACCAGCCGGCGCGCAGGAACTGCAGGCCGGTTTTGAGATCGGGGTCGGGTTGCGGTTGGGCGTTGGGCCGGGGAGGGGGAGCGATGGCCATGCGGCTGTGTAGACCCGCCCCACGGGCAAGGCTACACGAAAACCCCCATGGTCAAGCACACGGTCAAGGACGCCGACCTGTTCGCCGCCGCAATGGCCGATGTGACGCCGCTGCGTCCCAAGCGGCGGCGCGCGCGCGTGACGGCTGTCGCCGCCAAAAAAGGTGCCGCGGGCAACGGTGCCGCCCCGAGCAAGATTGTCTCCCCAAAGAACCGTGTCATCCCGAGCGTCAGCGAGGGACCTTTGAGGCAACAGGAAAGGTCCCTCGCTAGGCTCGGGATGACACGGGCCGCGCCGGGAACGCGCCAGGCCAAGGGCCACGAACTTCGTACCGACGACGGCGCCTTCGACCGGGATGTTTCACGGGCCCTGTCGCGACGGCGACTGTCACCCGAGGCGTCGCTCGATCTGCACGGCATGACCTTGGCCGCGGCCGAGCAGGCGGTGGTCCGCTTCCTCGCACGGGCCGTGGCGCAGGATCTCAGGGTGGTGCTGATCGTGACGGGCAAGGGCCAGCGCGTCGAAAGCGGCCGTCAATTCGCCGGCCGCATCCGCTCGGAGTTCGTGGGCTGGTTGAACCGTGCCGACAACCGCGCCCATGTGCGGGCGGTGCGCGCCGCCCATGCCCATCACGGCGGCAGCGGCGCCTTCTACCTGCTGCTGCGCCGACGTTCCTCGGCCAGCAGCCGTTCCTTGCGCGCCACACCCCAGCGGTAGCCGGTCAGCGCGCCGCTGGCGCCCACCGCACGATGGCAGGGAATGACCACGGCGGCCTGGTTGGTGGCGCAGGCGCGGCCCACGGCGCGCGCCGACTTGGGCGCGCCGATGCGAACGGCGATCTCGCCGTAGGTGCGCGTCTCGCCCGGCGGGATCTCGGTCAGCGCCTTCCAGACCTTCCACTGGAAGGCCGTGCCCACGATGTCGAGCGGCACGTCCGGCGCATCGAGCGCCGACGGCTTGCGGCCATAGAGCCGCGACAGCACGGCCTTCACCCGGGCGCCCAGGCCTTCGTCGTTGCGTTCGATCTCGGCCGCCGGGAAGTCCTGCTTCAGGTCTTTCTCCAGGGCACGGTCGTCGTCGCCCAGGAACACCGCGGCGATGCCCTTCTCGGTCGCCGCCACCAGCACGCGGCCATAGTCGGACTGGACGGTGGTGTAGTCTATATGCGCGCCGGCGCCGCCCTTGGCATAGGTGGCCGGCGTCATGCCGAGCGCCCGGTCGCTGCTTTCATAGACGCGGCTCGGCGAGCCGTAGCCTGCGCCGTAGATCGCCTCGGCCACGCTCGATCCGTCGCGCAGGGCGCGCCGGAAGCGCTGGCGCTTGCGGGCGATCAGCCAGTCGCGTGGATTGACGCCCAGTTCGGCCAGGAAGCGCTTGCTGAGGGCGCCGCTCGACAGGCCGACCCGGCGCGCCACCGCCGCCAGCGAGGGTGGGCTGTCGGCAGTTTCGGCATCGAACAGCTCGCAGGCGCGCGCCACCGGCTTGCTGAGGCCGAGATCGGCCCGCCAGTCACGCGGCTTGCAACGCTTGCAGGGGCGGAAGCCCGCCGCCTCGGCGGCTTCGGGCGAGGCATGGAAGGCGACGTTGCCGCGCAGCGGCGGCCGCGCCGCGCAGGACGGCAGGCAGTAGACTCCGGTCGTCTTCACCGAGAACCAGAACCGCCCATTATGGGCCCGGTCGCGCCGCTGGACGGCCTGCCAGCAGGTGTCCGCGTCGGGGAGGCTCAGTTCGGGCCGGGGAGTGGTGGCGAGGACCACGGTCGGGAACGAAAGTGAGTGTTGGGTCATGGCACCATCAAAGCACCATGACCCAACCTGCTCTATCCGGTGCCGTCCGGCAATTCCCCAGGGCAATTCCCCGGGGCAATTCCCCTCAGGAGTCGAGGAACGGCACGACGATCGGCAGCAGGAGGTCGGTGCGGTAGAGGATGTTGAAATGGGTTGCCCCCGGCAGGATGGCCAGCTGGGAGGCCGGCACGCCTGCCATGCCGCCGTCCGGCCGCGCACCGCCCAGCAGCCGGAACAGGTCGACCATGGATTCCGGCCGGAACAGGTCGGCGTCCCCGGCAATCAGCAGGGTCGGTGCCTTGATCGCCTGCACCTTGGCGTCCGGCCAGTCGGCCGAGCCGAGCATCATCGCCTTCATCTTCTCGACGAACACCGGCCAGTGCGCCGGGTCGGGCGCGGTCTCGAGATAGGCCTTTTCCATCGGCGTTCCAGTGAAGCCCTGCACGGTCATGCCGGGCCACATGGCGCGGATCGAGGGATAGTAGGCCTCGATCTTGTGGTGCGAGGAGATCACCACCAACTTGGCGACCAGCGCCGGCTCGGCCGCCGCGATGCGCAGCGCCACGCCGCCGCCCATGCTGAAGCCCAGCACGTCGACCTTCTCCAGGCCGAGCTTCTTCACCAGCGCCGCCACGTCGGCCGCCATCTGGTCCAGGCTGAGCGGGCGGTCGAGATCGCGCGTGCGGCCATGGCCTTCCAGGTCGACGGCGATCACCGGCCGGCCGGCGGCCAGCGCCGGCAGAATCGGCCCCATGGCCTCGATGGTCATGAAGCCGCCATGCAGGACCAGCAGGGGCCGCGTTTTGGTGTCCTTCTGGGCCTCCTTGGGCTGGGTAGGTCCGTGCTGCTGGTAATAGAGCTTGAGGCCGCCGATCTCGGCGTACTGGCCGGCCGGCTTGGCGCCCTGGGCCTCCGCCATCTTGCTTTGGGCAAGCGCCGCCGCCGGCGCCAGCAGGGAAGCGGCCAGAAGAAGAACGTGTTTCAGCATGTCGGGTCTCCGGTTGAGCGATCGTCTGTCCCAAGGACGAACGAGCGCGGCCGGAGCCGACAGGCGGGGAGAAGATTATTTAGGGGAGCCCTTGAACCGCCAAACGGTGTCATCCCGAGCGTAGCGAGGGACCTTTCCTGCGGCGGTAAAGGTCCCTCGCTGTCGCTCGGGATGACACTATTGGGGTAGCTGGCGTAGCCGGCAGAAGCGGAAGGCCGAGGCCTTAGCTCCAGTAACCCTTGTTGGCTTCGAAGCGGGCGGTTGCGCGGTCGATGCCGATGTCGCGCAACAGGCGCTCGTCCAACAGGGAGAGTTGGCGTCGCGAACGGGCGAGCTCGGCTCGGGTCATGGCTTTGTCCATCCCGGCCGCAACGACGCCCGCCAGCAGCGACACGGCGCGGCCGAAGGAGAAGGAGGGGGCTTCCGCACGGGCGAATTCCCGTACGCTGGACAGGGTCGACATGACTTAGCTCCGTTTGAGGCGACTGTTGCCGGAAGTGGCGGTTCGACCTCGTTTGCACCCTGTATTTGCGCTATGCTGGGCGCCATTACAAAGGATCAAACCTTGGGGGAGGGATAGAATATTTTATGAGAGAGTGCCTTAAATGAGCCGTTCTCAGTTGCCGCTGAACGCGCTCCGGGCCTTCGAAGCCGCCGCCCGTCACGCAAGCTTCACCCATGCCGCCGAAGAACTCCACGTCACCCAGGCCGCCGTCAGCCATCAGGTGAAGGCGCTCGAGGAAAGGCTCGGCGTCGCCCTGTTCGTGCGCCGCCCGCGTGGGTTGGAAATCACCAGCGAAGGCGAGGCGCTTCTGCCCGACCTGCGCGATGCCTTCGACCGCATGACCAATGCGCTGGAGCGGGTCGGCCGCAAGGCCAATTCCGGCACCTTGAACGTCAGCCTGGTGACCACCTTCGCGCTGGGCTGGCTGGTGCCGCGACTGCATCGCTTCCAGGCCAAGCATCCCGAGATCGAAGTGCGCATGACGACCAGCCAGAAGCGCATCGACTTCGCGCGTGAGGACGTCGATTGCGCCATTAGATTCACGGTGCAACCCGAGCCCGATCTGCATGCCACGCGGCTTTTCAGCGACGTGCTGACGCCGCTTTGCGGCAAGCGTTACCGCGACAAGCTGAAGACGCTCGACGATCTCAAGCGCGTGCCCTTCATCGACATGACCTACGATCCCGAATGGCCGATCTGGCTGCGCGCGGTCGGCATGGGCGATTTCAAACCCAAGCGCGTGCTCACCTTCGACTCGACCATGATCGCCGTCGAAGCGGCGATGGAAGGCGCCGGTGTCGCCGTCGGGCCGCCACAGCTTTTTCGCGAAGAGCTCGCCGAGGGCCGGCTGTTCCAGCCGTTCGATCAGATCGTCGACAGCGGCAAGGCATGGTGGTTCGTCTGCCCGCCCGCCTCGGTCAGCCGCCCCAAGACGCGCGCCTTCGAGGAATGGCTGGTCGAGGAGCTGGCCGCGCCGCAGGCCCGCGCCAACCGCCCGGCCCTCGCCGCCGCGGGCCGCCGCTGAGACGCCTCCGAGAAAAAGTATGGCATGAACCCCTTACCCAACCTCTCCCCTTCGCGGGGGAGAGGAGTCTGAAAAGAAGGGGGAGAGGCCAGGTGAGGGGGGCCTACCCGGGATACAGATGCGTCCCGCCGAAGGCATCCTGGATCGTGAGCGCGTCGGGGTCGTCGCCCAGATAGCCCGGCCCAATGTAGCCCGGTCCAATCGGCACCTTCCCATGGCCGCCCGGGACATCCAGCACATAGGTCGGCTGGGCAAGGCCCGACAGCCGGCCGCGCAGGGCCTTCATCAGCGCTTGGCCCTCGGCGATCGACACCCGGAAATGGCCGGTGCCGCGCACCAGGTCGGGATGGTGCAGGTAGTAGGGTTTCACCCGCGCTGCCACGAGCGCCCGCATCAGCGCTTCCAGGGTCTCGACATCGTCGTTCACGCCCTTGAGCAGCACCGTCTGCGAGAGCAGCGGCAGGCCGGCCGCGGCCAGGCGGCTGAGCGCACCGCGCGCCGCCTCCGTGAGTTCGCGCGCATGGTTGCAGTGCACACCGAGCCAAATGCCGGCGCGGCGCGGCCCCGGCGCCCCGGCCAGCGCCTCCACGAGGGCGTCGGTCACACGGCCGGGATCGGCCACCGGCACGCGGCTATGGATACGGATCACCGCGACGTGCTCCATCGCGTCGAGGGCCGCCAGCAGCTCGGCCAGCCGTCTCGGCGCCAGCATCAGCGGATCGCCGCCGGTCAGGATCACTTCCCAGATCTCGGGCCGCTCGCGGATATAGGCCAGGGCCGCGTCGAGCTCGTCGGCCGACAGCGCCTCGCCGCCCGGGCCGACCTTCTCGCGGCGGAAGCAGAAGCGGCAATAGACCGGACAGACATGTAGCGGCTTCAGCAGCACGCGGTCGGGATAGCGATGGACGATGCCCTTCACGGGGGAGCGCGCCTCGTCGCCGATCGGGTCGGCCAGCTCGCCGGGCGCGATCTCGGTCTCCTGGGCGCTGGGCACAAACTGGCGGGCGATCGGATCGTGCGCCAGGTCGGCGCGATCGATCAGCGCTGCCATTTCCGGCGTGACGGCGATCGCCATCGCCTCGGCGGCGGCGGCGAGCCGCGGATCGGGCGTGAGCAGCCCCTCGCGGTCCAGGGCCTCCAGGGTGCGCAAGGTCGACATGGCGGCGCTGAGATAGGCGGCGCGACCGAGAGAGTCCAGACGGCGCGGACAGCCGTCCGGGAAGGCGCCGCTACATTCTGGTCGCTACCCGCGCCTCGCGGCGGTCGAGCGTCTCGGAGGGCAGCTCGCCGAAGCGTTTGCGGTAGAGCGCCGCGAAGTTCCCGAAATTCTGGTAGCCCCAGCCGGCCGCGATGCCCGAGACGGTCGCGCCGGACCGTGCCCGCAGGAGCGCCTGGCGGATGCCGCGCAGCCTCTCCTCGCGGATGAAGTCGCTGGGCGGCATGCCGCGAAACCGCATGAACAGATCGTGCAGGTTGCGGGCGCTGACGCCGGCTTCGGCGGCCAGCTGCTCGACGGTGGGCGCCTGCGCGGCATGCATCTTGGCGTACTGCTCGGCTGTCCGCAGCTTCAGCGGTACGATCGCCGGGCTGCTGCTGTCGCGGCACTGGGTGCGGCGGGCGAGCTCGTGGCTGCAGAGCAGATAGAGGTATTCGCCGAGCAGCCGGTCATCGGTCTCGGCGGCGACGCCGCTCACCAGGCCGTCGAGGGCGTGGCTGATCGCATAGGCGAGATGGCTTTCCCAGAACGAGGCCTGCGCGGTGGTGATCAGGCCGTTCTTGAGCGACGGGTTGGGCCGTTCTGCAGTGGCGCCCTCGCCGCGCAGGGAGAAGCGCCGTCCCTCCGGGATCGGGATATGGACGCTGATCGCGGCATAGCCGTCGGACATCTCGGTGCGCACGATCGGGCTGCGGTTGATCTGGAACATGAACTCGCCGGGCCGCAGATCGGCCACGACTTCGCCGCCGACCGACACGACCGCCCGGCCGCTCACCACGTAGTGGACCGCGAGATAGCGCGAGTCGAACGTCGTCTCGGCGATGCAGCGTCCCTCGATCGCCTGGTGGATGATGCGGATCGCCCCCAGTGCGAGCATGCAGTGCTCGCTCTTGAATCCCTGGCGGGCTTCGTCGGGGGCGGTGAGGCAATGCTCGCCCGGGTAGCAGTGCGCCGCCGCCGTCATCAGGGTACGCGTGCTGGTGAAAGCCTCGTATTGCAACGGCGCCTTGGTGTCGGAGCTACCTTGCTCCTTCGCCGCCGCCACGAACCGATCGATTGCCACCACAAGCTGAGACGTCGTCATGGTTGTTCTGCCCAAGCTCTCCCACACCCGCGAGTCTAGAGCACGGAACGACGACGACAGGGGGTGGCATAGCCGTGACTAGAAAATCAGCACATCTGCATTCCGCGTCACCGATGCAGTCACACAGCTCGTTAAATCAACGATATAGGGCGTTTTTCCGCATCGGTGTCGCGCCGCGATAGGGTTCATGCGTAGTTCATGCACGATGCGTACTTCATGTTCCTCTCCCCCAAAGGGGGAGAGGCTAGGAGAGGGGGGCCGAGACTGCTTGTTCAATCTCGGCCCATATACCTTCGGGATTCTCGACGACATGGTTCGCCCAGAATCTCAGGACGCGCCAGCCTTCGCGTTCCATCCTTGCTGTTCGCTGTGCGTCGGCCTCTATTTGGAAGGCATGGTGGTCGCCATCGATTTCGATGACGAGCTTGTGAGCGACACAGGCAAAGTCGGCGAAGTACGGACCGATCGGGTGTTGGCGCCTGAATTTGAGTCCAACCATTCGATGGGCGCGCAGAAGCTCCCAGCAGATCTTCTCGGCGCGGCTGCCGTCGCGCCGCAGTTCACGGGCTCGCTTTGTCGCTTCGTCCCGCATCCTCCTCTCCTAGCCTCTCCCCCAAAGGAGGACTGTCGTATTCACGCTATCACGCTCTTCTGTCCTCGCCCCACGAAGTGGGGAGAGGAGGGGCCCCGTTGCGAAGCAACGGGAAGGTGAGGGGCGTGAATCACGGAAATGGTGTGCGTGTTGAGCAGTCTTTGACCCACCTCACCTCCCCCATGCTTCGCATGGGGCCCCTTCCTCTCCCCCCACTCCGCGGCTTGTGCCAAGCCGCTCCATGGGCGGAGAGGACTCCTGAACGGCGTGTGAATCCGACAGTCCTTCAAACGGAGAAGAGGAACATGAACCTACGTCCAGCGCGCGGTGTCCTCGCGGTCGGCGGCGGTCAGGAGCGTTGCGGTCGAGACCACGGTCCAGTCGCAGAGGTCGTAGCGGCGGCTGAGCTGGTCGCGCACCGCCGCTTCGGCCGCGCCTTCGGGCAGCTTGGAGCGTTCCCACATGGCGAGATTGGGCCGGCGGGTCAGCAGCAGGCTGCGCACGCCGTCCTGGCCGCCGGCGCCGCTCGCCTCGTCGGGCGTGCTGCCGGTGCGATCGCCCGTCGCCTGCCAGAGTCCGACGACCTGCGAATCGTAGGCGCCTTCGAAGCCCGGCCAGGCCGCGGCGCAGAGATCGAGGAATTCCGGCCAGTGCGGCACCGGGGTCGCGAACCAGCGGAAGGCATAGTTGCCCTGGCGCGTCGGCGGCGTGCGGTCGGTCGGCCGCAAGGTCGGCGCCATGGTCTCGCTGCAGGCGTGACGCACGTCCTTGGCGGTGCCCAGCAAAGCCTGCTCGGCGGCTTTCGCGCCCGTGGGCTGGGTCCAGGCGGTGATGGCCTGCAGCTCGTCGCGCGGCCGGCCGATCTGGCTGCGCCAGATGCCGTAGAGCGCCCCGCCCGCAGCGGCGAGGCGTTGAGCGCTGTCGGACCTCAGTCGCTCGGCCAGCGCCTGCCACTGCCGTGGTGCGGCCTCGATGCGGTGATGGGCGAAGCTCGCCGTCACGCCCTCACGCCGACACCGCCTCGTGCCGCGACAGCGTGAAGCCCTCGTAGCCCTTCGCGGCCACCGCATCGCAGTGCTTCTTGTAGCGGTCGAAGCCGCCGACATAGGGCATGAACACGCGCGGCTTGCCGGGAATGTTGGCGCCGACATACCAGGAGTTGGCCAGCGGATAGAGCGTCGAATCGGCCACGGCGTTGACGTGGCCCACCCAGTCGCGCTCGGCCTCGGTGCTGGGTTCGATGCGGTCGAGCTGGTGCTTGCCGAGATGGTCGATGGCGTCGGCGATCCAGTCGACATGCTGCTCGATGGAGGCGATCATCTGCGTCTTCACACCGGGGCTGCCCGGCCCCGTCACCACGAACATGTTGGGAAAGCCCGCGACCATCAGGCCGAGATAGGTGAGGGGCCCGCCTTCCCAGTGGTCGGCCAGCACCGCGCCATCATCGGTGCGGATGTCGATCTCGCGCAACGCGCCGGTCATGGCGTCGAAGCCGGTGGCAAAGACGATGGCATCGAGGTCGTAGTCGCCCGTCGCCGTGCGCACCCCCGTCTCGGTGATCTCCTGGATCGGCGCACTGCGCACATCGACCAAGGTGACATTGTCGCGATTGTAGGTCTCGTAATAGTTGGTATCGAGGCAGAGCCGCTTGGTGCCGATGGGATGGTCCTTGGGCGCCAGCAGCTCGGCGGTCTTCCGGTCCTTCACCATGCCGCGGATCTTGTTGCGCACGAACTCCGACGCCGTGTCGTTCGACTGCTTGTTCACCAGCAGGTCGGTATAGGCATAGAGGTAGCTGATGCTGCCGCCCTCCTGCCATTTCGACTCGTAGGCGCTGTTGCGCTCCTCTTCGGGCACGTCGAGCGCCGACCGGGTCGGCTTGGCGTGGCCGCCGATCGCAAAGGGCGTCTCCATCGCCGCCGCCCGCCGCGCCGGATACTCGGCCTTGTGGCGCCGCTCGCGCTCCGGCTCCATCGGCCCGTTGCGCGCCGGCAAGCTGAAATTGGCGGTGCGCTGGAAGACATGCAGGTGCCTGGCTTGGCTCGCGATGATCGGGATCATCTGCACGCCCGAGGAGCCCGTGCCGATCACACCGACACGCAAGCCAGTGAAGTCCACGCCCTCATGCGGCCACAGGCCGGAATGGTACCACTTGCCCTTGAAGCCCTGGATCCCCTTGAAGTCCGGCACCCGCGGCGTCGAGAGATTGCCCGCCGCCATCACGCAATAGCGCGCGCGGATCTCCTCACCGGCCTCCGTGCGCAGGGTCCACTCATTCGTCTTGCTGTCGAAGGTGGCGGCCTTGATGCGCGTGTTGAGCTGCACGTCGCGGCGCAGATCGAAGCGGTCGGCGACATGGTTGATGTAGCGCAGGATCTCGGGCTGCGTGCCGTAGCGTTCCGGCCACTTCCACTCCTGCTGCAGCTCGTCGGAGAAGCTGTAGGAATATTCCAGGCTCTCCACGTCGCAGCGCGCGCCGGGATAGCGGTTCCAGAACCAGGTGCCGCCGATGCCCGAGCCCGCCTCGTAGGCCCGGACCTTGAGGCCCAGCCCACGCAGGCGATGGATGGCATAGAGCCCCGCCAGGCCGCCGCCCACGATGGCGACATCCAGTTGGCGAGGGCAGGCAGGGCTGTGGGAGGCGTCGGGCATGGCGGCATCCACGGGTTGAATTTTTGCTGTGCGGCCGGCGTTTCGCCGGGCTCGATCGAAGCGTCGGTTGGGATTGTCCTTTTGGCAAGCCGGCCCGGCCAAGATGCGGAATGCTGGGAGCGCGCCACTCCAGTGCCGCTCATGCTTTCGTGAAGTTGGCATGCATCCCACGCGCTGCAGGAACTCGCCCGCGGCACCCAAGATCGATGGCACCCCAATTGTTTCAGTCCTATGATTTATCCATGAAAAGGGCCCGGGGCGAAAAATTCCGATTGAGGACGGTGGAGTAAGACCGTGGATCAATCGGTGCCGCCGCCTTCCGTCAAATCGCCTCAACCCGAGTCGACCCCGACCCCGCAACCCGCTTCGCCCCAGCCGGCCGCCCACGTCCCGCGTGCCGCCCCCTCTGGCAATGCGCCCCCTGGCCATGCACTCCCTGGCAATGCACCCCCTATCGGCGTCCTGCCGCGCGTCCACCCGACCCGCGGCGCCGGTCGTGGTGGATGGAGGGGAGCGGGCCTCGCCCGCCTCGTGCTGCGCCCGCGCTCGCTCGCCATCCTGGCGCTGCTCGCCGTGGCGGCACTCTATGGCGGCCGCGAGCTGCATCTGCGCCTCACCCACGTCTACGAATACGATGCCCGCGTCACCGCCGACGTGGTGACCATCTCCAGCCGAGCCGATGGCTGGATCACCGATCTCGCGGTGCGCGAGGGCATGAAGGTGGCGGCCGGCGACGTGCTGGTGAAGATCGACGACCGGATCGCCAAGCTCAAGGTCGGCGGGCTGCAGTCGCAGATCCAGGCCGTGCAGGGCGAGCGCGCCAAGCTGCGCGCCGAGTTTCGCCTGAACGAAGGCCAGACGGAGGCGCTGATGCGCACCCGCACCTCGGGCGTCATCGTGCGCGAGAAGGCGTTGGCGGCGCTGCGGGCCGACCTCGACTTGGCGCAGCTCGAGCTCGAGCGCGCCAAGGCGCTGTTCAGCACCAAGGTGATCAACGAGCGCCAGCTGCAGGTGGCGCAGGCCGCGGTCACCAAGCTCGAAAGCCAGATCCAGCAACTCAAGGCCGAGCACGAGCAGGCGACCGGCAGCCTCGAGGAGGCGCGCAGCGAGAGCTACAAGCTCGGCGTCATCGACGCCCAGATCGCCGCCCTCGCGCACCAGGAAGCCAACCTCGAGGCGCAGCTCGCCCAGCAGCTGGTCGATGTCGAGGACCGCACCATCCGGAGCCCGGTGCCGGCCGTGATCGACCGCACCTTCGTGCTGCCCGGCGAATACGTCGCCTCGGGCCAGCGCATCCTGCTGCTGCACAATCCCGACGAAGTCTGGGTCGAGGCCAACATCAAGGAGACCCAGGTCGGCAAGCTGCAGCTCGGCCAGTATGTGCGCGTTTCGGTCGACGCCTATCCCGACGAGACCTTCGAGGGCAAGGTCGCCCGCATCGGCAGCGCCACCACTGCGCGGTTTGCCCTGCTGCCGACGCCCAACCCCTCGGGCAACTTCACCAAGATCACTCAGCGCGTCCCGGTCAAGATCGACATGGTCAAGATGCCGAAGCCCCTCACGCCCGGCATGATGGTCGAAGTCGAAATTGACATCCGCTGACCTCTTCTCATGTTCCTCTCCCCTGCGAGGGAAGAGGCTAGGAGAAGGGCCACGACCCGCGCCGTCATCGCTGGGACCGCGGGCCTCCAGGCGCGCTCATCTCATCCTCTTCGCCTTTTCATATTCCTCTCCCCCTTTGGGGGAGAGGCCAGGTGAGGGGGCTCATGCCCCGCGGCCACGACCGGCGCTCTCCCTCACCCCACCTCTCCCCCTCGCGGGGGAGAGGAGCTTGAGCCCGACCACCCCATGACCCCCAACGACCAATCCATCACCGCCCTCTCCAACCACTACGGCCCGGCCTATCGCTGGCTGGTCACCGTCACCGGCATGGTGGGCGTGGTGTCGATGGTGCTGGCCATGACCACGGTCAATGTCGCGGTGCCTGACGTGATGGGCGCCTTCGGCATCGGCCAGGACAAGGCGCAATGGATGTCGTCGGCCTACATGGCCACCATGACGGCGGGCATGCTGATCAATGCCTGGCTGACCGGCGTGCTGGGCGAGCGCCGCACCTTTGTCGGAGCACTGTTCTTCTTCTCGCTGGGCGCCCTGCTGGGCGGCACCGCGCCGACCGAGGATGCGCTGATCTTCGCCCGCGTCCTGCAGGGCTTCAGCGCCGGCGTGGCGCAGCCCCTGGTGATGGCCACCATCTTCACCGTCTTCCCGCCGGAGCGCCGCGGCATGGCGATGGGCGTGTTTGGCTTGGGCGTCGTCTTTGCGCCCGCGATCGGCCCCACCTTGGGTGGGCTAATGATCGAGTACTTCTCCTGGCGCTACGTCTTCTTCATCTCGCTGCCCTTCTGCGTGATCGCCGCCGTCCTTGGCCTCGTCTTCATGCCGACGCGTCCCGTGCCCAAGGTGATCCCGCCCTTCGACTGGCTGGGCTTCGGCCTGCTGTGCGCCGCGCTGCTGGGCCTGATGACCGGCATCGCCGACGGCCAGCGCGAGGGCTGGGCCTCCGACGCCATCGTCTTCAGGCTGGTCGGCGGCGCTCTGGCCACCGTGGCCTTCATCTGGTGGGAGCTCAGGACGCCCCGCGCGCTGCTCGACGTGCGCATCTTCGGCAATATCGAGTTCTCGGCGGCGGCCTTGATTGCCTTCATCTTCGGCGCCGGCATGATGGGCTCGACCTACATCGTGCCGGTGTTCGTGCAGACCATCATCGGCTTCACGCCGCTGCTCGCCGGCCTGATGATGATGCCGGCCGGCATCATGCTGGCCTTCATCTTCCCCCTGGCCGGCCGCCTGTCGGACGCCATGCCGGCCTCGACCATGATCATCGGCGGGCTGCTGCTCTTCTCCCTGGGCTTCGCCCTGATGGCCGCGGCCGACATCGACACCACCTTCTGGACCCTGGTCGGCATGGTGATGGTCTCGCGGCTGGGGCTGGGCTTCATCAATCCCAGCCTCAACGCCTCCTCCTTGAAGGCGCTGCCCGCCGACAAGGTGCGCCAGGGCGCCGGCGTCGCCAACTTCATGCGCCAGCTCGGCGGCGCCTTCGGCATTAACCTGATGGTGGCCTTCTTCGAGATCCGCACCCGCTTCCACGCCGATGCGCTCACCGCCACCCAGGACTGGGGCAACCGAACGACCGAGCGCCTGCTCACCCAGGTCGAGCAGATGATGCAGAAGAGCGGCCTGCCGTTTCAGCAGCAGAAGGCCGGTGCGCTCGAGTATCTAAGCACCATCCTGCATGGCAAGGCGCAGATGCTGGCGTTCCAGGACACGTTCATCATCGTGGGCGTGGTGGCGTTGGTGGCGCTGATCCCGGCGGCGATGCTGTCGCGGTCGCAGAGGCGGGGCTCTCAAATTGCGCGGCAGCACCTACGCCGAGCGTAACAAGGGGGAGGGGTGCGGCTGGGGGGATGACGCTCAAGACCATTGGGACTCGGCGTCGTTCAGTAAGAAATTATGATGCCGAAGGACTCGTTGCGATTCCCTTCGCCTTCTACCTCTGGTAGAATTTCCTACACATGACGCCGGGCGACAAACGAGACGGCGATTGGATTGGGGGGCAAAGCTGCCAAAACGGCAGATATCGGCCTACATGTAATGGCGGCGAACGCCAGCGGTGGGTTGCAGGTTTGCGATTGTCGCTGCTGCGCGACCTGCTCACTATCGGCAGATAGTCGAAGCCTTGGACCCGAGTGGAAATCCTAAGCGAGCGTTATTGCGGCCCGAGTTAGTACCCATCTGGCTAACGGTTCTACTCAAGCAGCGGCGCTAGTATTCTCGGAGCCAACCCCTATCCGCCGCGCGGCGGAAATCCTACTTGCCTGAGGCGGAGAGGCTAAGTGGTCCATTGCTTACAACGCCCTCACTCACCCGCACGAGAGCGACATGGTCGCGCTTCATGTGACAAGGCTGATACCGTTCGGTAGTGTCGAGTGCCCGTCGAAGACGCAGCTCGCCACGTCGGATCATACCGATCAGTTTCTCGACCGAAGCGTGTGATTTCGCCATTAATTTTCCTCCATCTCTCCTCAGCTCGATTTCCTGTGGCGCCGCGACGGACCATCGTCACTGCCTTGGCGTTCAGCCCTAACCCTGTCCAGCAGCAAGCTCGCTGGTTCGTCCTTGGGGTCCGGCGGCACCAGTTCGCCCCGGAAGGCCTTGGCGAGCACGGCCTGGTCGAGCCGATTGATCAGATTGCGCGCGCCGGTCGCTTCAGCGGTAAGGCGGTCGATCCACGCGAAAGCGCTGTCGATGCGGCGCACTATTTCTGTTTGCTCCGACAATGTCGGAAGAGGAATCCTTTGCCGTAAGAGAATGGACTGGTTCAGATTAACCATTGTGGTGCCGACTGCCCCTTCTTCCAGTGCGTCGATCACGTCCGGACTAGAGAGATAGCGCTGAAGGAAATGTGGTAAGAGCCGATCCTGCTCAGGACGAACTATCATAGATCCCGTACCGCAAAGGAAACCCGCTTGACGCGACGTTACCACCGCACATCTGCCCATGACCCCCCGGCGGGCCAAGACGACATCGCCTTCGACTAAGATCGCGCGGACGTTGCACGACGATCTTTAGAGCGGCAATCTTGTTGACATGATCACGCACGAATGCCTCGAAGCCGTTGAGGAAATCTTCGGGCTGGCTCGCCTCAGGGTCTGTACCTTGTCGACGCTGCCGGTGATCTTCTTCACCGCCGCGTCCTCAATCTCGCCGTAGGCCTCAGCGAACGCCCTCTTGATCGCGGCCACCACGATATCGGCATGCGCGTCGGTGGCGGCGAAGATGAGGGTCTTGTCGGGCAACGCCGGGTCGATGTGCTTGGCCAGCTCCTCAGCCACCACGCGATTGAACTCAGTCGTAATGACCTTTCGGTTGAAAGCCTCGACCTCGAACGTGATGTGGTCGGGCGCCCGAGAGAGATCGATCTGGCCGGTCTTCGTGTTCAGAAGCTCGAGTTGCTGGTCCTTAGTAAATGTAATCCCGGCTTGCGCGAGCGCCGTTGTGATTTGAATCGGCGGCTCGTGGTCGATCAGGTATCCGTCGATTACGGCGTCCCGGTAGGAGTACTTAAAAATCGGATCGCCAAAAATCTCTGTCGTATGTAAGGCCGGCGTCGCCGTGAGGCCGATCTTCACGGCATCGAAGTAATCGAGCACGCGTCGATACTTGGAGATGTAGTCGTCCTGACTTCGGAAGCCGAGCTCGGAATCGCTCAGCTCACGGTCCAGCAGGTAGCCGCGGTGGCACTCGTCGACGACGACCAAGTCGTATTGGTCGACCGGCGGCGCTTCCGAGCTGTCGGCGGCATAGAGCACGCGTTTCACCAGCCCTTGGATAGTGCAGATGTGCACCTTGGTATCCGGCTCGGGCTCGATATCTTTCAATGCCTTGAGGCCGAAGATGTCGGCGAATGCCTTGCCCGACACGACCTTGGTCGTCGTGAACTCGCCCGCCGCCTGCTCTCCCAGCGCTGAGCGATCCACGACAAAGCAGATGCGACGGAAACGCTTTGTCGTCAGCAGGCGATAGAGCATGGCAATGGCGAGCTTGGTTTTGCCCGTGCCAGTCGCCATGGCTAGCAGCATCTTGCGCTTGTCTTCCGCCAGCGCCGCCTCGACCTCCTTGATTGCCTTCTCCTGATAGTCGCGCAGCGGAAAACCGAAGTCGAAGGGCAACTCGTCGAGCGCCTCGGTGGCCGCGTCCTGATTGACCAATAGAAGCTCGGCCAAGCCCTGCGGCGTCGGCCAATCGATCAGTGCGCGACGGTGATTGGCGTTCCGGCGTGTGTCGCGGAACCAGATGCCGCTTTCTGTCTCGATCTGTCTGAGGTAGGCGCGGCCGTTACTGGCAAAGACGAAAGGTACGCGATAGTCACCCCAGGGCCCGCCACAGAACGACCCTCCCTCGGGCGACGCAACCGCCTTCGAGTAGCGCTCCGACTGATCAACTGCCGTTGAGACATTCTTGCGCTGGCGCTTGGCCTCCACCATGCCGACCAGCTCCAAACCGACGAACAAGGCGTAGTCGGCTGGCCCGCTGGCCGTTGGCCATTCTGCGATCGCCATGTTCTGGCCCTTGGTAGGGCGTGTCCCTTCCGAGAAGCGCAGCTTTTTAGTATCTGCTTGCCAGCCACGGTCACGCAGCTGCTGGTCGATCCGTTCCCGGGTGGCGCCCTCGTCGAGATCAATCTGCGCTGCGGCTTCGACGCCAGCTTGTAGGTATTGGACGGCTTCGATTCTGGGCGCACGTTCGGCCGCTGCTCGCACGGCGGACAAGCGGGCTGCAATCTCGTTCTTCTCGGCCTGGCTTTCCTGCGCGAGTTGCTCCCAGACTGCCCGCTCCTCGACTTCGCGCTTCAGTCGCTGCTCGATACTTTCCCTGGCCCTGGCTTCCTCTCCGGCCTCGCGCTGGGCGCGCGCTGCTGCCGATTCGCTTTCCTCCACTTTGCGCCGCAGGACCTCGATCTCCGCCTTCAGCGCGGCGGTGGCGTCGACCGGTTCAACTGGTGGCGTGAAGGGACCTGGCTTGAAGGCGGGCTCCTTGGCGTAGGTCCGATAGAACCAGACACCGAGCTGGCGCGCGAACTTCAGCGCGTTCAACGCCTCAACGTGGCCGCCGGCGGCTTCATGCACGGCGGCATTGCCCAGGATCCGGACCCTGTGAAACACGTCCGCGACCTCACGCGGCAAGACGCGGTCGAGCCGTAGGCGGCGCAGCGTCTCGTCGAAGGTGTCCCGCTCACCCTCGTAGAGGCCGTGCCGTGCCGCAATCAGCTTCGCTAGCAACTCAGCGAACTGACGAATCTTGTAGAGGCACGTCGAGGGGTCGTCGCGGAAGTATCGTTCCGCCAACGCCCCAAACTGCACCAGCTTCGGCTCCTGAGACGCGAGGAAATCGAAGTTTGGTGTCGAGAGGATGCCCCCCTGCCTCTGCACGGTGCGATTATCGCGATGGTTGCGTCATTGGCAATGATCAACGCCTGTTTGCCGAGCAGCTCCTGAACGCTTACCGACCAAGCGCCATCAGCTTGTAGGTTGAACTAGACAATGCGACTTTTTTTGTTCCCCCAATACCGATCCCGGAGCAGCCTCTTGTAGAGCTTCCCCGTCGGCAGTCGCGGCAGTTCGGCCTCGAAGTCGATCGAGCGCGGGACCTTTTGGCGGGCGAGGTGTTGGCCGCAGAACGCGATCAGCTCCTCGGCGGTCTTCGGGCTCTGCGGCACGTCGGGCATGAGCTGGACCACGGCCTTCACCTCCTCGCCGAGGTCGGGGTTGGGCACGCCGAATACGGCGGCGTCGGCCACCTTGGGATGGGTGATCAGGAGGTTCTCGCATTCCTGCGGGTAGATGTTCACGCCACCCGAGATGATCATGAAGGTGGCGCGGTCGGTGAGGTGCAGGTAGCCGTCCGGGTCGAGGTAGCCGACGTCGCCCACCGTGCTCATCGTGCCGTCCTCGGAGCGCGCCTCCTGGGTCTTCTGCGGGTCGTTGAAATACTCGAACGGCGTGGCCGTCTCGAACCACAAGGTGCCGGGCGTGCCCTGGGGCAGCGCGTTCATCTCGTCGTCCAGCACGTGCAGCTTGCCCGCCAGCACCTTGCCGACCGTGCCCTTGTGCGCCAGCCACTCCTTCGAATCGCAGGCGGTGAAGCCCAGCCCCTCGGTGGCGCCGTAATACTCGTGGATGATCGGCCCCCACCACTGGATCATCTGCTCCTTGACCTGCACCGGGCAGGGCGCGGCGGCATGGATGGCGATCTCGAGCGAGGAGAGGTCGGGACGCGTGCGGGCCTCGTCGGGGAGCTTCAGCAGGCGCGAGAACATGGTCGGCACCAGCTGGCTATGGGTGATGCGATGCTTCTCGATCAGGCCGAGATAGGTCTCGGGGTCGAAGCGCTCCATGATGACGGCGGTGCCGCCGGTGCGGATGGTCAGCGCCACCGCCGCCTGGGGGGCCGAATGGTAGAGCGGCGCCGGCGAGAGGTAGATCATGCCCTCGCGGTATTGCCAGAGCTTGTTCAGGAAATCGAAGATCGGCAGGTGATGGACGGGCGCCTGCTCGGGCAAGGGCCGCAGGATGCCCTTGGGCCGGCCGGTGGTGCCCGAGGAATAGAGCATGGCGGTGCCGAGCGATTCGTCGGCGATCGGTGTCGAGGGCAGGCCTTTCGTCGCCTCTTCGAGATTGAGGACACGGTTGGTGCCGTCGCCGGGCCCATCGACGATCAGGCAGAGCTCGATGGCGGGACACAGGGCGATGGCGGCCAGCGCCACGTCACGCTTGGCCTGCGAGGTGATCAGCACCTTCGACTGGCTGTTGGTCAGGATGTAGGCCAGCTCCTCGACCGTGAGGAAGGAGTTGACGCAGGTGTAGTAGTGGCCCGAGCGCTCGCCCGCCGCGCAGCACTCCACATAGCGCGCGTGGTTCTCCATGTAGATCGAGTAGTGGTCGAGCCGGCCGAGGCCGCGCTGGCGCAGGAGATGGGCGAGCCGATTGCTGCGCGCCTCCAGCTCGCCGTAGGTGATGGTCTCGCCGCTGCCGGCCATGACGACGGCGGGATGGTTGGGCTGCGTGGCGGCGTACTTGCCTGGGTACATAGACGCGTCCTCCTCATACTTTTTTTCTTCGCTGGGAGCGCGCGACTCCAGTCGCGCTCATTCTCTTCGTTATTGGTAATTCATGAGCGGCACTGGAGTGCCGCGGTCCCAGCATTTGACCACAACAGTCTGCATGCGCCAAAGTCCCCGCATGCTCGATTCATCGCTCAAGACGAAAATCATGAACGAGGTCGATCGTCGGTTCGACGATCAGACCAAGGTGCTGGCCGATCTGGTGAAGATCCCCTCGACGCGGTTTCGCGAGGCGCCGGCGCAGGACATGATGGCGCGCCTCTTTAAGGAAGACGGGCTCGGCATCGACCGCTGGCAGATCAAGATCGACGATCTCAAGCACCTGCCGGGCTACTCGCCGCACAGCCAGGATTACGACGATGCCTGGAACGTGGTCGGCGCCTGGCGGCCGTCGTCGCCCAAGGGCCGCTCGCTGATCCTGAACGGCCATATCGACGTGGTGCCCGAGGGGCCGCACGAGATGTGGAGTCGCAATCCCTTCGAGCCCGCGGTCAAGGACGGCTGGCTGTACGGCCGCGGCTCGGGCGACATGAAGGCCGGCCTGATCCTGAACGTCTATGCGCTGCGGGCCCTGAAGGCGCTGGGCTTCCAGCCGGCGGCCGACGTCTACCAGCAGTCGGTGGTCGAGGAGGAGTGCACGGGCAACGGCGCGCTGGCCTGCCTGCAGCGCGGCTACCGCGCCGACGCCGCGCTGATCCCCGAACCCTCGTCGGGCGTGCTGACGGTCGCCCAGGTCGGCGTGATGTGGTTCCAGGTCAAGGTCACCGGCCATCCAGTGCATGTCTACAAGGCCGATGCCGGCTCCAACGCCATCGAATCGGCCTTCCGCCTGATCCAGCAGCTGCGCGAGCTGGAGAAGAAGTGGAACGCCAAGAAGGCGCACGACAAGCACTTCTGCGACCACCATCACCCGGTCAACTTCAACGTCGGCAAGATCGCCGGCGGCGACTGGGCGAGCTCAGTGCCGGCCTGGTGCACCTTCGACATGCGCGTGGGCGTGCTGCCCTCGCAGAACCTCAAGGAATGCCAACAGGAGATCGAGGACCTGATCCGTCACGCCGCGGCCAACGATCCCTTCCTGGGCAACAACCCGCCCAGCGTGACCTGGGAAGGCTTCCAGGCCGAGCCGTTTGTGCTGAAGAACCACGAGAAGGTGCGCGAGGTGCTGGCCGAGGCGCACCAGACAGTGTTTGGCGCGGCGCTCCAGGACAAGACCTCGACCGGCACCGCCGACAACCGCTTCTTCGGCCTCTATGCCGGCATCCCCGCCCTGGTCTACGGCCCGCAGTCCGACGACATCCACGGCTTCGACGAGCGCGTGAATTTGGAATCGGTCCGCAAGATCACCCAGGCAACGGCGCTGTTCATTGCCGAGTGGTGTGGATTGGAGAAGGTGTAAGAAGAGACGAGTGGTGCTGATCGTCCTCTCCGCCCGCTTCGCGGCTTGTAACCAAGCCGCTTGAGCGGGGGGAGAGGAGGGGGACCCACGCGTAGCGTGGGGTAGGTGAGGTGGGTCAAGGGCCTTTCAGCCTACACACCCGTTCCGTGATCCACGCCACCTCACCTCCCCGTTGCTTCGCAACGGGTCCCTTCCTCTCCCCCACTTCGTGGCGGAGAGGACGAATGAGGGTGCGAATCAGCTGCGCCTCAAAACGTCGGCGGTGTGCACACGCTGACCACGACCGCCGCCGTCGCCGTGGTGTTGCGGAATCTGTGCGGTTCGGTGCTCTTGAAGTAGTAGGCATCGCCCGCGCCCAGCACATGGACGGTGCTGCCGATGGTGATTTCGACTTTGCCGGAGATCACGAAGCCCGCCTCTTCGCCGCTATGGCTGAGCATGATCTTCCCGGTGTCGGCGCCGGGCTGGTAGGTCTCGTACATCACCTGCAGGGCGCGCCGTGTGAGGTCGTTGCCGATCTTGCGGAAGGAGATGCCGCCGCGGCCGATCTCGGTCAGCTCGTCGGCGCGGAACACGGTTTGCTCGGTCGCGGTGCTGCCAATGGCGAAGAAATCGCTGAGCGGCATGTCGATGGCGTCGAGGATGCGCTTCAGTGCACTGACCGACGGGTTGATGCGGTCGCCCTCGATCAGCGAGACCGTGGCGTTGCCAATGCCCGCCTTCTTGGCCAGCGCCCGCTGCGACAGGCCCGACCGCAGCCGCGCCGTACGCAGGCGATCGCCCAGACTCATCTCCATGCAGATTTCCTCTCTGCGGTCGCCCATCGGAATTGCTGTTTAGAGTGTTCAGTATAACGAACGCGATATCGTGAAAAAGCCCGTAAATACGGCATTTCATCAAGCGATCAGATATCGCCTTGTTCACTATCGGACATCATGGAACACTTGGCGCGCGCAGTGGAATCGCGTTGGGGGATGCCATGGCGAAGATTGCTTACAAAGTACTCATGTCGGCCGAAAAGGGCGCAAGCTGGGGCGCCGCGGTCGACCACGACCTGTCGCAGCCGTTGACCGACCAGATCGCCGCCGAACTGGTGGCGCTCTACGAGCGGTATCACCTGCTGCTGTTCCGTAACCAGACCTTCTCGGCCGAGCAGCAGGTCGCCTTCTCCAAGCTGTTCGGGCCGATCTCGCATCGCAGCCCGGCGATGAAGGTCAAGGAGACGGCCCTCGTGTCCAACGTCGCGCCCGACGGCGTGCTGGGCGATGGTGAGCTGCTGTTCCATTCCGACAACACCTTCTTCCAGCATCCGCTGAAGGCGATCGGCCTCTATGCGATGGAGATCCCGTCGGTCGGCGGCGACACGCTCTTCGCCAACGCCCATCTGGTCTACGACTCGCTGCCCGACGAGGTGAAGCGCAAGCTGCCCGGGCTGAGCTCGCTGCAGACCTTCGACTATGGCGGCGACTACAACAAGCGCTCCACCCTCGAAGCCGTGCCGCCCGACGCACCGGTGGCACAGCATCCCTTGCTCTGGACCAATCCCTCGACCGGCCGCATCGCGCTGTTCCTCAGCGAGCACACGACGGTGCGCATCAACGGACTCGGCAAGGACGAGGAGGACGCGCTGATCGCGCTGCTGCGCCGGCACATCGAGGATCCGCGCTTCTGCTACCGGCACAAATGGACGGTCGGCGACTTCGTCTTCTGGGACAATGTCTGCCTGCAGCATGCGCGCGAGACCTTCGATCGTAAGCAGGCCCGCACCTTGCGGCGTACGCCGGTGCTCGACGCCGAGGGCGATCGCCGTTTCCCGGAGTCGCTCGACCTCACGCGCAAGGCGGCTTGAGGGCATGACGTCACGGTTCGAGGGCAGGCTTGCTGTCGTCACGGGCGCGGCGCGCGGTATCGGCGCCGGCATCGTCGAGCGCCTGCTGGCCGAGGGCGCCGAGGTCATCGGCGTCGATCGCGAGGCCTTTGTCGCGCCGCCTCCATCTTCGTCGCCGTCCCGCCTGCAGACCCTGTCGCTCGATCTCGGCGCCTCCGACGCGGCGGCCACGATTGCGGCAGCGGTACGCGAGCAGGGCCGGCCGCTCGACTTCCTGGTGAACAATGCCGGCATCGGCGGTGCGCGGCCATTGGCCGAGACTGAGGAGGCCGACTGGCAGCGCTTCCTCGATATCAATCTCTCGACCGTCTATCGCGTGAGCCGCGCGCTGCTGCCGCATTTCCGGCGGCCGGGCGGGCGCATCGTCAATCTCTCCTCGGTGTTCGGCCTGACTGCCTTTCCGGGCTCGGTCGCCTATTCCGTCTCCAAGGCCGGCGTGGCGCAGCTCACGCGCCAGATCGGCGTCGAGCTGGCGCCCGAGGGCATCCTGGTCAACGCCATCGCGCCCGGCGTGATCGAGACGCCGATGACGCGCCGGCGCATCGAGAGCGACGCCTGGTACCGCAAGGTCATGTGCGACGCGACCCCGCTCGGCCGGGTCGGCCAGCCGGCCGACATCGCCGGCGTCGTGGCCTTCCTGTGCTCCGACGATGCCGCCTTCATCGTCGGCCAGACCCTGGTCGTCGATGGCGGCTGGCTCGAGTCGAAATACATGCCGCGTGACGCGTTCGGGAGTTTGTGATGGACGGGGACAGGAACAGCCGCTTCGGCAACAGCTTCTCTTCGCAGGAAATCCTCGAAGGGATCATGCGCTGGGCGTCGGTCGAGAGCCCGTCGGTCACGCCGGAAGCGGTCGCACGCATGTTCTCTCTGGCCGAGAGCGAGTTCCGCCAGGCCGGCGCGTCGATCGACCGCGAGGCCGCGCGCGGCGACTGCGGCCCGATCATGCGGGCGCGCTTTCCCGGCCGCCAGGACGGGCCGGGCATCCTGGTGCTGGGCCATCTCGACACGGTGCATCCGCTGGGCACGATCGAGGGGCCGCTGAAGCTGCGGGTCGAGGGCGACAAGCTCTACGGCCCCGGCGTGTTCGACATGAAGGGCGGCATCTATCTCGCGCTCTATGCGCTCAACCGCCTGCGCGCCGAAAGCGGCCAGACCGAACTGCCGGTCACCTTCATGATGATCCCCGACGAGGAGCTGGGCAGCCCCAACACGCGCCATCTGATCGAACAGGAGGCGGCGCGGCACAAATACGTGCTGGTGCCGGAGCCCGCCCGCCTCGGCAAGCTGGTGAGCGGCCGCCACGCCTTCGTGCGCTACACGGTCAAGACCTACGGCAAGCCGGCTCATGCCGGCGCCGACAACAAGGTGGGCCGCAGCGCCATTCGCGGCATGGCGCGCCTGATCGAGACGATCGAGAGCGCCACCGACATGAGCCGGCTGGTATCGTTCAGCGTCGGCGTCGTGAATGGCGGGCTGTTCGTCAATGTGATCCCGACCGAATGCACGGCGCAGGTCCTGTGCGTGGCCTCTTCGCCCGAGAACCTGCAGTACGTCTACGACTTCATGGCGAGCCTCAAGCCGCCGATCGACGATGTCGTGGTCGAGGTGATCAAGGGCGCCGAACGGCCCTTGTTCCAGGCCTCGGCCGGCACGTTGAAGCTGTTCGAGATCGCCAAGGCGACGGCCGCCGACGTCGGCATCGCGCTGGAGCACGGCCAGTTCGGCGGCGGCAGCGACGGCAACTTCACTGGTGCGATGGGCGTGCCGACCCTGGACGGTCTCGGCGTCGTCGGCGCCGGCGCCCATACGCACGACGAGCATCTCGTGGTCTCGCAGCTGGCGCCGCGGGCGCGGATCTTCGCGGGCCTGCTGGCCGAACTGAACTGATCGCGCGGGACCGGCGCGACGCGCTGGTCCGTGGCTTGCATTTCGAGGGACAGGCAGCCCGCCGCGTGTGGTGGCCGGGACTGCGAGGGTATGCATTGAGGGGGTGTGAGATGACAGCGAAGCGGTTTCTTCTGGGCGTGGCGCTGGCCGCGCTCATGACGGCGAGCAGCGGGGTTGCGCAGGCCGAGTACTCCAACAAGAAGATCAAGATCGGCGTGCTGAATGACCAGAGCGGTCCGTTCGCCTATCTCGGCGGCACCGGCTCGGTAACGGCGGCTGAACTCGCCATCGCCGATGTCGGCGGCAAGATCGGCGACACGCCGATCGAGCTGGTCTCGGCCGACCATCAGAACAAGCCCGATGTCGGCGCGGTGATCGCCAAGAAATGGTTCGATGCCGACCAGGTCGACGCCATTGTCGACGTGCCGGTCTCGTCGGTGGCGCTGGCGGTGCAGGATATCGGCCGCCAGTTCAAGAAGACGACGATGATGTTCGCGACCACGTCGGAGCTCACGGGCAAGGCCTGCTCGCCCTACAGCACGCATTGGCTGGAGGATACCTACGTGATGTCGGCAGCGACGACGCGCGCGGCGCTGGCGGCGGGCGCCAAGAAGTGGTTCTTCGTCAGCGCCGACTACACGTTCGGCAAAACCCTGGAGCAGGATGCCAGCGGCTTCATCGAGGCAGGCGGCGGCACCGTGGTGGGCCGGGTGCGCCATCCGCTGAACACGCGCGACTTCTCTTCGTTCCTGCTGAGTGCGCAGGCCTCGAAGGCTGACATCATCGGCCTGGGCAGTGCCGGTACCGACCTGCTGACCATCATCAAGCAGGCCAACGAGTTCGGCATCATGGCCGGTGGCCAGAAGCTCGCCGCCTTCGTCATGTTCGCCGCCGACGCCGATGCGCTCGGCCTGCAGGCCGCGCAGGGGCTGCTGTTCGCCGAAGGCTTCTACTGGGACCAGAACGACCCGGCGCGTGCCTTCTCCAAGCGCTACCAGGCCAAGACCGGCAAGCTGCCGACCCGCCAGCAGGCGGGAGTCTATGCCGCCGTCCGTCACTACCTGCAGGCAGCCCAAGCGACCGGCAGCGACGATGCCGAGGCGATCAACGTGCAGATGAAGAAGATGCCGATCGACTATTTCGGTCATCCCGGCTCGATCCGGGCCGACGGCCGCGTCGTCTATCCGGTGACTCTCTACGAGGTGAAGAAGCCGGCCGACAGCAAGTACGCCTGGGACTACCTGAAGCCGGTCCGCCAGGTCGATGCCGACCAGGCCTTCCGTCCGCTGAAGGACGGCGACTGCCCGCTGGTGAAGTAGCGGCGGCGTCATGTCGGGACCGCTTCGCCACGTCTGCCTGTTCCGCCTGAAGCGTAGCCTGTCGGCGGAAGAGACCGCCGAGCTGCAGCGCCACGCGGCCGCCTTCCTGGCGGCCGACGCCAACATCCGGGCCTACCGCTTCGGGCTCAACACTTCGCGCAAGGCCGGCGGCTTCGAGCTGGTCCTCTACAGCGAGTTCACGTCGGCAGCGGCGCTGGCGGCGTATGTGCAGACGCCGCAGCACGAGGTGCTGGCGGCGTTCATGGACGCCTTCGTCGACCAGACCGTCGTCGCCGACGTCGCGATGGGGTGAGGTTCATAAGACCTCCTCCCCCGCGCGTAGCGCGGGGGAGGTGTCGGCGTAATCGCCGACGGAGGGGGTGTTTCAACGAAAAGCCAGATTCCTTTCTTCGCGTCGAAGCACCCCCTCCGGCCCTGATTACAGGGCCACCTCCCCCGCAAAGACGGGGGAGGAGAAGAATTACGCCGCGATCGTCTCGTCGGCTGGCGAGAACGGCAGACCGAGGCTCTCCGCCGCCGCCTTGTGCGTGAAGCGGCCGCGATGGATGTTCAGCCCCGCCCGCAAATGCGGGTTCTCGGCCAGGGCCGCCAGGCCCTTCTTTGCCAAGGCCAGACCAAACGGAAGCGTGGCGTTGTTCAGCGCCTGGCTCGAGGTGATCGGCACGGCGCCCGGCATGTTGGCGACGCAGTAATGGATCACGCCGTCGACCTCGAAGGTCGGGTCGGCATGGGTGGTGGGGTGCGAAGTCTCGAAGCAGCCGCCCTGGTCGATGGCGACGTCGACGATCACCGCACTGCGCTTCATGGATTTCAGCATCGCCCGCGTCACCAGCTTGGGTGCGCTGGCGCCGGCGACCAGCACGGCGCCGATCACGGCGTCGGCGGCGAAGACTTCGGTCTCGATCGCTTCGATCGTCGAGTAGCGGGTGCGCACGCGGCCCTCGAACAGCTCGTCGAGCTCGCGCAGCCGCGGCAGCGACTTGTCGAGCACCGTGACGTCGGCGCCCAGGCCGGCGGCCATGCGCGCGGCATGCGTGCCGACCACGCCGCCGCCCAGCACCACGACCTTGGCCGGCGCCACGCCGGGCACGCCGCCCAGCAGCAGCCCGCGGCCGCCCTTGTGGCGCTGCAGGGCGCCGCCGGCGGCCTCGATGGAAAGACGGCCCGCGACTTCGCTCATCGGCGCCAGTAGAGGCAGGCCGCCCTTGGCGTCGGTCACGGTCTCGTAGGCGACGGCGGTGCAGCCTGACGCGAGAAGGCCGCGCGCCTGCTCGGGGTCGGCCGCCAGATGAAGATAGGTGAACAGGATCTGGCCGGGGCGGAGGCGGACCCATTCGTTGGGCTGCGGCTCCTTCACCTTCACGATCATCTCGGCGGCGGCGAACACTTCGGCCGCCGTGGCGATGATCCGGGCGCCGGCCCGCTGGTAGACCTCGTCGTCGGCGCCGATCCCCGCGCCCGCATTGGTCTCCACGAGAACCTCGTGGCCGGCATGGACATACTCTCGAACCGCGCCGGGCGTCAGCCCGACGCGATATTCATGGGTTTTGATCTCCCTCGGTACGCCGACACGCATGGAACGTTCCTCCAAGTTGCATGGTCACAAGGGATATTTCTTTAACAAGAGATCTGGTTCGTTATCCTGCGATCTACAAGTGATCTTCCCGGGGCACGCCGGATATCGGCGTGTGGCAGAAAAATGGCGCAGGAAATCAAACCACCGGCTCAAAGGATGGCTCAAGGTATGGATCGCATCGATGCCTCGATCCTGGCGGAGCTGACGGCCAATGCCCGGGTGAGCCAGGTCGATCTCTCGACCCGCATTGGCCTCTCCAGCACGGCGATCGCGCGGCGGCAGAAGGTGCTCGAAGAGGCGGGCATCATCCAGGGCTACCAGGCGGTGCTCGACCTGGCGCAGTTCGGGCTCGCCACCACGGTGCTGGTGCGCATCACCCTGGAGAGCCAGAGCGAGGAGGCGCTGCGTGCCTTCGAGGCCGGCGTCGTGGCCTGTCCCTCGGTGATCCGCTGCTTCCTGATGTCGGGCAGCGACGACTACATCGTCACCGTGCTGGCGCGCGACATCCAGGATTTCGAGCGCATCCATCGCACCGAGCTGTCGCGCCTGCCGCGGGTGGCGCGCATCGAATCGAGCTTCGCCCTGCGCGAGGTCGTGAACCGCACGGTGCCGCCGGTGGTGTTCAGCGCAGCCGGCGTACCGAAGCAAAGACCCCCGTCGCCACGCCGCCCAGCACGACGATGATGCCGGCAAGCCGCAGGCCGCCGACCGGCTCGCCGACCAGCAGCGCGGCAAAGGTGAGGGCCGCACACGGCACCAGCAGCGAGACCGGCCCGACCTTGGCGGCGGGATAGGTCCGCAGCAGGGTTCCCCAGATCAGGTAGCCTAGCCACATCACCGGCACGACCGTGTAGAAGAGCACGCCCCAGCCCTGCCAGGTCGGCGCCAGCAGCGGCGCGAGCAGCGCCTGCGGCCCGTCGAGGATCAGGCCGGTGATCGCCAGCGGAATCGGCGGCAGCACGCTCGCCCACACCGTGACGGCAAACATCGAGACCTTGCCCGAGGCGCGGAAGAAGAGATTGCCGACCGCCCAGGTGAGTGCCGACAGCAGCGCAAGCCCGATGGCGAGCAGCGGCGCGGTGCCCTGAACAGACTGTGCGATCAGCACGACGCCCACCACGGCAATGCCGAGCCCCAGCCACTGCCCGCGCGTCGCATGCTCGCGTAGGAAAAGTGCTGCCAGCACCACGGTGAGCGGCCCCTGCATCTGCACCAGCACCGAGGTGAGGCCGGGCGGCAGGCCGGCCTGCATGGCAAAGAACAGGAACACGAACTGCCCGGTGAACATGAAGCCGCCGATGCCGGCGAGCGTTCCCCAGGAGATCGCGGGCTTGGGGACGAACAGCACCGGCAGCGCTCCCAGCAGAAAGCGCCAGGTCGCAAAGGTGAACGGCGTGTACTCGTCGAGCCCGAACCGGATGACCGTGAAGTTCAGCCCCCACATCGCGACGATGAGGAGCGCCGAGGCGGCGTGGAGGGGAGTCATCCTCTTATCGTCCTCTCCGCCCGCGCCGCGGCTTGTAACCAAGCCGCTGAAGCGGGGGGAGAGGAGGGGGCCCCATGCGCAGCATGGGGTAGGTGAGGTGGGTCAGAGACTTCTCAACGTGCACACCATTTCCGGGATCCACGGCCCTCACCTTCCCGTTGCTGCGCAACGGGTCCCCTCCTCTCCCGCTGCGCGGGAGAGGACCTAAGAAAGAGGAATTGTCCCCTACAACCAAACCCAAGGCCGCGCCGTTTTGTCCTTGGCCTGCCACGCTGCGATGACGTCGCCTTGCGCCATCGTCTGGGCGATGTCGTCGAGGCCGTTCAGCATGGCGTGCTGGCGGCGGGCATCGACCTGGAAGGGGATGGTGCGACCGGTCGGCGAGATCACCTGGCAATTTTCGAGATCGACGGTGATGCGCGCATTGCCGGGCGAGGCCTTCATCTCGTCGGCCAGCTGCTCGATCTCATGGATCGGCAGGGCCACCGGCAGCAGGCCGTTCTGGAAGCAGTTGTTGTTGAAGATGTCGCCGAAATAGGGCGCGATCACCGCGCGGATGCCCATGCCCTTCAGCGCCCACACCGCGCCCTCGCGGCTGGAGCCGCAGCCGAAATTCTCGCGAGCCAGGATGATCGGCGCATCGCGATAGGGCGCCTGGTTGAACAGGCAGTCGGGGTCCTCGCTGCCGTCGGGCTTGAAGCGCAGCTGCTCGAAGCAGTAGGGGCCCAGCCCCTCGCGGGTCACGTTGTCGACCAGCCGCTCGATGCGGATGATCAGGTCGGTGTCGACGTTCTGGCGCATCAGCGGCGTGGCGACGCCGGTCACCTTGGTGAACTTGTCCATGTTACGTCTTCCTCGCTCAGAGCTTTCTGACGTCGGCAATGGCGCCCTTGATGGCCGCCGCCGCCGCCATGGCGGGGCTCGCGAGATGGGTGCGCGCCCCGGGGCCCTGGCGGCCGACGAAGTTGCGGTTGGAGGTCGATACGCTGCGCTGGCCGGGCGGCACGCGCTCGCCGTTGGAGGCGAGGCACATCGAGCAGCCGGGCTCGCGCCATTCGAAGCCGGCCTCGAGGAACACGCGGTCGAGCCCCTCGGCTTCAGCCTCCTGCTTGATGCGCACCGAGCCCGGCACGACCCAGGCGGTGACGTGATCGGCCTTGTGCCGGCCCTTCACGATGGCGGCCGCGGCGCGCAGGTCGGAGATCCGCGAGTTGGTGCAGGAGCCGATGAACACCCAGTCGACCTTGGTGCCCTCGATCGGCTTGCCCGGTTCGAGGCCCTGATAGGCCAGCGCCGCTTCCCAGGCGCCGCGCTTCTCCTCCGGACCGGTGCGCGGATCAGGCACGGCGCGATCGACGGCGACGACATGCTCGGGGCTGGTCCCCCAGGTGATCTGCGGCGCCACGGTCTTCATGTCGACCGTGTGCTCGCGATCGAACTCGGCGTCGGGATCGCTGGGCAGGCTCCGCCAATGGGCGACGGCGCGATCCCACATAGCATCCTTGGGCGCGTAGTCGCGGCCGTGCAGGTAGGCGTAGGTCGTGTCATCGGGCGCCACCATGCCGGTGCGCGCGCCCATCTCGATGGTGAGGTTGCAGAGGGTGAGGCGCGCTTCGATCGGCAGGGCGCGCACGGCCGAGCCGGCATACTCGACGGAGTAGCCCGTGCCGGCCGCAGTGCCGAGTTCACCGATCAGATGCAAGATCATGTCCTTGGCGGTGACGCCGGGCTGCAGCGCGCCCTCGAAGCTCGCGCGCAGCCGCTTGGGCTTACGCTGCACCATGGTCTGTGTGGCGATCACATGCACCAGCTCGGACGAGCCGATGCCGAAGGCCAGCGAGCCCATGCCGCCGTGCGTGGAAGTGTGGCTGTCGCCGCACACCAGGGTCGTGCCGGGCAGGGTCAAACCCTGCTCGGGCCCCATGACATGCACGATACCCTGTCCATCCTGGCCGAGATCGAACAGCTTGATGCCGTAGGCGCGCGTGGTCTCGCGCATCGACAGGATCAGCGGCTCGCCCGGCGGATGGGTCTTCTCGGTGCGGCCGGGCCGGGTCGACATGGTGTGGTCGGGCGTGCCGTAGGTGAGCCGCGGCTGGGCTGGCGGATAGCCCTTGTCGATCGCTTCCTTCAGCGCCTTGCCGCCCGACATGTCGTGCAGCAGCAGCCGGTCGATATGGAGCAGCACGAAGCCGTTGCCGAGATCGGCAATGACATGCTGGTCCCAGATCTTGTCGAACAGGGTCTTGCCCATGCGGCGTGCCTTTTAGGTGAGTCCGAAACGGGACCCGGATATCAGCACCCGGCGAGCCGCGCCGCCAGCCTTTCGCTGTCCTCGCCGTGCAGCAGTTCCGCAGACGCATACCAGGAAGTTGTTCCGAGCCTCGGTCCCCAGAGCCAGTCTGCGGCATTGGATGCAGTGTGGGGCAGCAGGAAAACGGTTTCGATGCCGAGCGACGCCGCGAGATGCGCCGGCCAGGCATCGTCGCCGACCACGAGGCGGCAGGCCGGGATCTTCGCGGGATCGCGTTCGACCTCGAGAGAAGCGGGCGGAGTGCGGTCGCTGAACCAGCCGATCGACGACACCGACTCGCGCGCCGTCTCGAGTGCAACCGGCGGCGGCACGCTCTCCAGAGTCCAGCCCAGGAGATGCGGCAGGCTGCGCAGGGGCGCGGCGGCGGCAAATCCCTCGAGCGAGTCGCCACGGGCGATCGTGGGCAGCGCGAGATGCCGCGCGACCTGCGGTGCGCATTGAATGGCGACGTCGATGTCCTTGAGGCGCGCCAGCATCAGCACGTCGCGCAACGCCTCGACGCTCTCGATATCGGCCTGCTCGGGGTAGAGCAGCAGGCGGCCGGCCAAGGGCTCGCCCTGCCAGCGCGGCAGTGACGGCGCGTAGCGTGTTTCGCCGGGAAGCTCGAGGCGCGCTTCGTGGTCGGCCAGGCCGCGCCACCAGTCGCCCTGCCGCAGCAGCAGCTCGCCGCGGCGCAGCCGGAGCTGCGGGTCGTTGGGCTGGCTGACCAGCGCGGTGTCGAGGTCGCTGAGGGCGCCCACCCACTCGCCGCGCGCCGCCAGCAGGCCGGCACGGGCGGCGAGGCTCGGCAGCAGGCGATGGTCGATCGACAGCGCGTGGTCGTAGGCGCGTTCGGCCTCGTCGACGCGGCCCAGCGCTTCGAGGCTGCGGCCGGTATGGTGGGCGACGGCGGCATCGTCGGGCTTGAGCTGCGCGGCGCGGCCGAGCGCGACCAGCGCCGCCTCATGCTCGCCGAGCTGGATCAGGCAGCCCGCGAAGTTGGTCTGCGCCGCGGGATCCTTGGGCAGGAACTTGGCGGCGCGCTCCAGCGGCTCGCGCGCCTCGGCAAAGCGGCCAAGCTTGAGGCGGAGCTGCCCCAGCAGATGAAGCGCCTGGCCGGAATTCGGCCGCGCCTCGACGATCTGCGCAAAGCCCGCCTCGGCCACGGCGAAATCGCCGGCCGCCGCCCGCTGCAGGGAATCACGCCCCAGGGTCTGGATCTGTTGTTCAGAAAGCGCCACGCGCGGGCTCTAGCAGAGCCCGGCACCTAGGCAAAGAAAAAGGGGGCAAAGAAAAAGCCGGCGGTCGACAGGGAGGCTGAAGATCGACCGCCGGCCAGGGATCCGGAGAGGGTAGGGCCCGTGCAGGGTAGAAACGGGCCGGCTCCGGAACTCGGAAATCTGCTGCGAAATTTGGGGCTATCAGGCGCGCCAGAACGGCTTGTTGGCCTCGAACTGGATTTGCGTCTGGCTGATCCCCAGATCATGGACCATGCGATGGTCGAGATTGGCCAGCTCGCGGCGCTCCTTGGCGCGCCGGCGCCAGGTCGCCAGGATCATGTTGAAGGCGGCAAAGGTGCCCGCCAGCGGGGCGTTCGAGCTGTAATGAAGCGATATGTTGGCCATGGGACTTCTCCCGAAGTTGGTTCCGTCTGTTGCGCCTGATGTGTGCCCCGGGGGTGGTCTTTACAAATGACGCTTTGTCCTGTTTTGATTAAAATACCTCATGTGATGGGAGACCCATGAAGCGAACCCTGCCGCCGCTGAACGGCCTGCGCGCCTTCGAAGCCGCCGCCCGTCACATGAGTTTCACCGATGCCGCCGAGGAATTGAGCGTCACCCAGGCGGCAATCAGCCATCAGGTGCGCGGTCTCGAACAGCGGCTCGGATTAAAATTATTCGTGCGCCGCAATCGCTCGCTGCTGCTCTCCGAGGCAGGCCAGGCCTACCTGCCGTCGGTCCGCTCCGCCTTCGACCAGCTGAACGAGGCGACCGAGAAGCTTTTGCAGAAGGACCGCGGCGGTCACCTCACGGTAACGACCACGACCTCCTTCGCCGTGAAGTGGCTGGTGCCGCGACTGGGCGGCTTCCAGCGTGCCAACCCCGAGATCGACGTCCGGGTGTCGACCGGCACCGCCCTGGTCGAATTCTCGCGCGAGGACGTCGATATCGGCATCCGCTACGGCCGCGGGCAGTGGCCGAACCTGGTGGCCGAGCGGCTGGTCTCCGAAGACGTGATGCCGGTCTGCGCGCCGTCGCTGATGAAGGGCCCGAACGGGCTGAAGAAGCCAGCCGACCTGAAGCGCTTCACCCTGCTGCACAGCGTGAGCTTCCCCGACGACTGGCAGGTCTGGCTGACCGCAGCCGGCGTGAAGGGGATCGACGCCTCGCGCGGCATCTCCTTCGACTTCGCGCTGGCGGCCTATCAGGCGGCGATGGACGGGCTGGGCGTCGCACTCGGCCGCAACCCGCTGGTCGAGCCCGACCTTAAGGCCGGCCGCCTGGTCGTGCCCTTCGACTTCAAGCGCTCCTCCGACTTCGCCTACTACCTGGTCTATCCCCCCGAAGCGATCCGTCGCCGCAAGATCAAGGCCTTCCGCGACTGGGTCATGTCCCTCGCCGAAGTGGCGGCCCTGACCGAAGCCGCGTGACTCCTCATGCTCCTCCCCCGCGACGCGGGGGAGGTGCCGCCGTCATCGGCGGCGGAGGGGGTGTGTGAAAGCGAAGAAAATCATGACGCCCTACGCCCCTCGCGCCTGTGAAGACGCTGGGACGGCGCACTTCCCCCGCTGCACGGGGGTGGGCAGGGAAGACAGCTCAATCGTATCGCCCCTCCATGTCGCGGCAATGCAACGCCTCGTAGATCGTTTCCAGGACGACTTCCGTTCGCCTCAGCACATCCTCGTTCCAGAACCGTAGTACGCGGAAGCCTCGCGCTTTCAGGAAGGCATCGCGCTCGCGATCATAGTCCATCCGCATGGCATGCTGGCCGCCGTCCAGCTCGACGACAAGCGATTCTGACAGGCAAACGAAATCACAGACGTAGGGTCCAATCGGCCGTTGTCGCCGAAACCTGAAGCCTTCGACCTGGCGCAAGCGCAGCCGATGCCAGAGGCGACGTTCCGCCTCGGTCTGGTTCCGACGCAGGGCGCGGACAAAAGCATCCATGTCGGAAGGGAAGCATGGCCTTTGGGAGAATTTGTGGCGGCAGGACAACTATGACGAGTATTCCTCTTCTCCTCCCCCGCGTTTAGCGCGGGGGAGGTGCCGCCGTAGTCGGCGGCGGAGGGGGTGTGTGGACACGAAGGTCCATGACTTTCTTCGCGTCGAAACACCCCCTCCGTCGGCGATGACGCCGACACCTCCCCCGTCACAGCGGCTTGTAACCAAGCCGCTGTGACGGGGGAGGAGATGATAATTGCATTTGCAAATACTGCTTTCAGGGCGCACCATCCCCTCTCCAGGGAGGCGATCATGCAATTCGGCTACTTCACGCTGAGCGACAACCGCTATCCGGGCAATCAACGGTCGGCGGAGGACTTCCTCAAGGACATCTATGCCGAGGCGCTGTGGGCCGAGAAGGTCGGGCTGAACTCGGCCTGGATCGGCGAGCACCATTTCAACCTGCTGGGCGTCAACGCCTCGCCGCTGGCGATGCTGGCGCAGCTTGCCGGGGCTACGACCAAATTGCGGCTGGCCCCCGCGGTCACCCTGCTGCCGGTCCATCATCCGCTGCATGTCGCCGAGGAATGGGCGACGCTCGATCTCCTGTCGGGCGGGCGGGTCGATTTCGCGGCGGGCCGCGGCTACGACCGCAAGGAGTACGAGCCCTTCCAGGCCCCGTTCGATGACTCGGCCGAGCTGTTCGCCGAGGGGCTGGAGATCGTGTGGCGCGCCTGGACCGAGCCCGGCAAGTGGTCGCACAAGGGCCGCTTCTACGAGTTCAACGACGTCGAGATTCGGCCCCGGCCGGCGCAGCAGCCGCTCCGGCCCTACGTCGCCTGCTTCTCGCGGCCGTCGATGGAGCTTGCGGCCAAGAACGACTGGAACGTGATCTACGCGCCCTTCGCGGCGGCCATGGTCTACGGCTCGCTGGCCGATGCGGTGCGTGTCTATCGCGAGACCTGCGAGCAGGGCTTCAAGCGGCCGATGCGGCGCGCCATGTGCTCCTATTTCGTGCACATCGCCTCGACGCCGGAGGAGGAGCAGTATGGCAAGGAAGCGCTGGTGCGCTACTTCCAGGATGCGCTGATCGCGGCCTTTCCCTCCGCGTCGGGTGAGAAGGTGCCGCCGACTTACAAATACTTCGTCGAGATCGTGAACATCCTGCGCGACATGCGGCCGGAGAAGCTGACCGACAAGTCGATCCTGTGCGGCAGCCCGCAGCACATCGTCGACACCCTGAAGCAGGTCGAGGCGGCCGGCGTCGCCGAGGTCATTCTCTACTTCAATTATGGGCAAAAGCCGCACGCCCTGGTGAAGGAGCAGATGGAGCGCTTCATGCGCGAGATCGCCCCGCATTTCTCCGCCTGACCCTGTCGGCTGGCGAGGTAGACTGATGATATGGGTCCACTCGCCTCCTATCTTCCCTATCTGCTGAACCGGGCCGGGGCCCGCATCGCCACGGCTTTCGGCGAGGAGATGCGTCCGCTCGGCGCCACCCTGCAGATCTGGCGCGTGCTGGCGGCGCTGCGCGAGCAGGACGGCCAGCGCATGGGCGATCTCTCGTCCACCACCTCGATCGACGTGTCGACGCTCACCCGCCTGGTCGACAACATGGAGAAGAAGGGCCTGGTGGCGCGCCAGCGCGATCCCGAGGACGCGCGGGCCGTCGTGCTGAACGTCACGCCGGCCGGTCGGCGGCTCACGGCGCGCATCCTGCCCATCGCCGAGCGCTACGAGAAGGTGGCGCTGCAGGGCTTCGACCCGGCCGAGGCCGAACAGCTCAAGGCCGCCCTGCGCCGCCTCTATGCCAATATGGACGGCCTGAAGAAACCGCCCCCGAATAAACCTCATGGCCGCCGCGGTTGAATCTGCCGCGCCCATGGTCGATTGTGTTGCGAACGATTCTTAAAAGGGAGCCAGACCCATGGCGCGTCTCACTTCGACGGCCGATCTTCGCAACATCATCGCCGAACCGCGGCCGGCGACGCGCAGCAAGATCCTGGACGCGCTTGACGAGCAGTCGACCGATTTCCTGAAGCGCTGCCCCTTTGCCCTGGTCGGTACAACGGCCGAGGACGGCACCATCGAGGTCTCGCCCAAGGGCGACGAGCCGGGCTTCATCCGCATCGAGGATTCCCGGACCTTGCTGATCCCCGAGCGGGTCGGCAACAACCTGGCCTTCGGCCTCAGCAACATCCTGACGACCGGCAAGGTCGGCATCATCGCCCTGGTGCCGGCGACCGGCGAGACCTTGCGCATCTCCGGCACCGCCGAGATCTACGACGATCCCGACCTGCTGGCGTCGCTGAGCTCGCTCGGCAAGCCGGCGCTACTGGCGACCCGGGTGCACATCAAGCACTGCTACTTCCACTGCGCCCGCTCGATCGTGCGTGCCAAGCTGTGGGACCCCAAGGCCTGGCCGGCGCCGGGCCGCGTCTCCTTCGGCAAGATCATCGCCCGCCAGATCGGCGAAAGCGCCGAGGTCGCCGCCCAGATCGACGCCAACGTCGAAAGCGCCTATACGACACGCCTCTGGCAAAATACCTGACCTGCCGGGAGGCATGCTCTTCGAGGGATGAAGCGAAAAGCCGGTTTGTTCCTGCTGGCGGTGATGGTGGCTGTGAGCCTCGGGGCGACGATCGTGGCGTCGCTCGCCATGTACCGGCTGGTCGCCGAGGCGCAGGCCGAGGACCTGCGCAAGATCGAGGCCAACCTCAGCGAGCGCTTTGCCGTGTTCGAGCTGCTGCTGCAGAGCGAGAACCGGCGCAACCACCGCCACATGGAGGCGGTGCTGCCGCAGATCGCGGCCGAGGTCGAGCATGCCGGCCGTGACCCGCGCACCTTGTCGGCCGGCGAGATGGACGCGCTGGCGACCAAATACGGCATCGGCCACCTCTATTTCATCGACCGTGACTACAAGGTGTTCCAGACCAACCTGCCGTCTGATCTCGGCCTGGTCTTTCCCAAGGGGCAGCTCACCGATTTTCTCGACCGGGTGATGGGCAGCGGGCGGGTGTGGAGCGCCGGCATCGATCTCTCGACGGCGACCCATACGCTCAAGACCTACAGCTATTTCGGGCCGGCCGACCGCGACTACATCATCGAAGCCTCGACCGACGTGCGCGAGACGCTGCAGCGGAGCGATTTCGCCTGGCTGGGCCGGTATTTCTTCGATGAGTTCTTCGCCGACGCCATGGACTCCAATCCTTACGTCCGCGACGTCGACGTCTACCTGGTCAGCAGCTCGGGCACCTGGTCGCTGATCCATGTCGGCGAAGAGCTCGCGCCCGCGATCGTCGAGAAGGTCCTGGCCGACGGCCTCTACCGGACCCTCGGAGGAGAAGACCGGCTGACGACCCGCTACAGCGTCTTCAAGGCCGCCGGGGCGGACGGCAAGGGCGACGGCCCCGGCGCGATGGTGATGATCCGCAAGGTGGTCATCGATCTCGGCCTGGCGCGCGAGGCCGTTATCCGCGTCTTCGTGAGCTCGATGATCGTGCTCGCCGTTACCCTGCCGCTGATCTATTGGCTGGCCGCGCGGCTGCTGCAGCGGCAGGTCCTCGATCCACTGTTCACCCTGCGCGGCGAAGCCGGCGCCATTGCCGCCGGCAACCTCGAGCAGCCGATCGCCAATACCGCGCGCGCCGACGAGATCGGCCAGCTGGCCCGCAGCTTTGCCTCGATGCGCGACGCCGTTCGGCAGACCATCGGCGATCTCCGGGAGACCAACCTCTCGATCGAGCGCTTCGTGCCGCATGCTTTCCTCGACCGGATCGACCGGCCGGACATAAGGTCGGTCGCCCTCGGCGACAACAAGCGCCAGGACATGACCGTGCTGTTCGCCGACATCCGTAACTTCACGACCCTGTCGGAGCGGATGTCGCCGGACGAGAACTTCGCCTTCATCAATGCCTACCTGGCCGAGATGGGCCCGGTGATCCGTGAGCAGGGCGGCTTCATCGACAAGTATATCGGCGATGCCATCATGGCGCTGTTCGAAAAGGCCGATGACGGCGTGCGGGCGGGGCTGGCGATGCGCGCGGCCCTCGAGCGGTTCAACGCGGCGCGCACCTCCCGCGGCGAGGTCCCGGTCGTGATCGGCATCGGCCTCAATTCCGGGTCGCTGATGATGGGCACGATCGGCGAGCAGCACCGCATGGACGGCACGGTGATCTCCGATGCCGTCAACCTGGCGGCCCGGCTGGAGAGCCTGACCAAGGATTATCGCGTGCCGATGCTGATCTCGCAGTTCACCGTGGATCGGCTGGACGATCCCGAGGCCTATGCGCTGCGGCCGGTCGATACCGTGATCGTGCGGGGCAAGACCCAGCCGGTGGCGGTCTTCGAGGTGCAAGCCCTCCGGTCGACCGCCGGTCAGGCGCCCGCAGACCTCGCATAGATCGCCTCGACATGGATGTCGGCGCAGTCGATCACCGGGAAACCGGGATCCTGGCCGGCGAAAGCCAGGAAAAGATCGGTGCCGCCCAGCACGATCGCCTCCGCGCCGCGGTCGCGGCAGAGCGCGGCGCCAACGGTGTAGAAGACCTCGCGCTGCGCCTCGGTCACGATCCCCGGCACGGCCATGGCGACATAGGCATCGTGGACTTTGGCCAGGGTGTCGCCCTCCGGCCGGACGACTTCGACCGAGGTGATGCCGCCATAGAGGCCACTTTCCATCACGTTGCGCGTGCCGATGATGCCGACCCGCTTGAGGCCGCGCGCGCCGAGTGCCGTGTTGACGGCCGGGATGGCGTTGATCAGCGGCAGCGGCGAGATCGCTTCGAGGTCGCGGGCGCAGAAATGGCCGCCCATCGACGTCACCGCTGCCGCCCGGGCGCCGGCGTCGGCGAGGCGCGCGATCCGGTCGGCGAAGATCTCGGCCTGGGCCTTGGTATTTTTGGTCGCGAGGTTGGCCGTCATCTCGCGCGCATCGGCATGCACGATGGTGAGATCGAGCCGCGTGCCGGCCCGCGTATGCCGATCGATCAGCCCGCGATAGTAGAAATCCGTCGCCGCCGGCCCGATCCCGCCGATCAACCCGATATGCATGAGGTCTCCGCTTTCAAATCGTCGCTTATGTTTTTCATTCTCCTCCCCCGCAAAGACGGGGGAGGAGTATCCTACCTTGCCGCCCGCCGCTGGATGATCAGGTTGGCCATCAAGGTCAGGCCCAGGGTCACCGTCATGAGAATGAACGCAATGGCGCCGCCGAACGGCCAGTTGGATTGCTGCGTGAACTGGTTGTAGACCAGCGGGGCCATCATCTTGAACAGCGGGCCGCCCAGCAGGAAAGGCGTGGCGTAGGCGTTCATCGCCAGCACGAAGGTGAGGATGGTGCCGGCCAGGACGCCGGGCAAGGCCAAGGGCCAGAGCACGCGGCGGAACATGGTGGCGGGTGGGGCGCCCAGGCTGAAGGCCGCCTCTTCGACCGAGCGATCGATGCCCTCGATCACGCTCTGCAGGCTCAGCACCATGAAGGGCAGGTTGACGGCGATGATGCCGATCACCACCGCTTTCTCGGTGAACATGATCTCGAGCGGCTGGTCGATCACGCCCAGCCCCATCAGCGTCGCATTGAAGAAGCCCTTGTTGCCGAACACCGTCATCCAGCCCGCTGCGCGCACGGCATTGCCGACGAACAGCGGCAGCACGATCGAGATGATCAGCAGGTGCTTGAAGCGGCTCTGGGTGCGGGCCACGACATAAGCGAGTGGAAAACCCAGGACCAGGCAGACCGCGGTCACCAGCACGGCGATGCGCACTGTCGTCGCCAGGATGGTGGTGTAGTAGGGGTCAGTGAAGAACTTCACGTAGTTCGCGACGGTCAGCGCCTCGACCATCAGCTTCTTGGACGGCACGAACTCGTTCAGGCTGAAGCGGAACAGGATGGCGATCGGCGCCAGCAGGCAGAAGGCGACGAAGATCGAGGCCGGCGAGATCAGCGCCGCCGCTGTCCATCCCTCGCCGCGCCGCCGCTCGACGACGGGGCCGCGTGCCAGTGCCGCGTCGGTCATGTTGCCTGCGTCATCCTTTGCCCAACTCAACCCTTGAACGACTTGTTCCACCATTCCTGGAAGGCGGTGTCGTTCTTGGCCATGTAGCCGTAATCGAGGTCGCGCAGGCGCTTCTGCTCCTCCTCGGTGAAGCCAATGCGCTTCTGCACGTCAGGTGGCACCTTGGCATTGGTGACGGTGGGGTTGTAGCCCATGTCGACGGCAAAGCCTTCCTGCGCCGAGGGCGCCATCATGGCGTCGAGATAGGCATAGGCGCCGGGCTTGTTGGGTGCATTGCGCGGCATCACGAAGCCCGAGACATACATCGGCACGCCTTCCTGGGGCGCCACGGTCTCGACATTGATGCCGGCATTCTGCCACTGCACGGCGCGCGCCTTCCACATGATGCCGCAGGCGATCTCTTCGGTCTTCAGCGCCTGGGCGAAGGCCTCGTTGCTGGGATAGACGCGGGCGCCGGCCTTCTTGCAGGCGAGCAGCCGGTCCTTGCCGGCCTCGAAGTCGCTCATCGTGCCGCCCGAGGCGAGTGCGGCCGCCAGCATGGTGTACTGGTACTGGATGTCGATGATGCCGAGCTTGTTGCCATGCTTGGGGTCGAGCGTGTCGGCGAAGCCCTGCGGGGCCGCCATCATCTTCGGGTTGAACAGCACGACCTTGCCCGAATAGATGTGGCCGATGCCGTAGGGATACTTCATCGCCGGGATGAGGTTCTTGGCGTTCTCGAGCTTGCCATAGTCGATCTGCTCGGCGACGCCCTGCTCGTTGGCCTCGAACATGTCGTTGGCTGACAGGCCCTGCACGTCGGAGGTGCCGCGGCGCAAGGTCTTCTCGGCCAGCATCTTGGCACGGCGCGGCGGCGCGTTGGCCTCGTCCTTCACCACGTCCCAGCCCTTGGGGGCGAGCAGCGGTGTCTCGATGTTCTTGGCGAGCAGCCGCGAGTAGTCGCCGCCCCAGGTGCCGACCACGATGCGCTTGTTGTCCTGGGCGCGAAGGACAGCCGGCGCGCCCATCGCGCCGGTGGCAAGGGCGGCACCGCTGCCCAGCAGCGCACGGCGAGAAAGCATGAAACGCTTCGACATAAGAGCCTCCTGCGATTTCTTGATTACTCGTTGAATACAAGGCCGGCGGCAGCCGGCCAGCCGACCTGGACCGGTTGCCCGACATCCGGCGCGAAGCCGCCGTCGCGATTGGCGATCTGCACCACCAGCCGATCCTGGGGCGAGAGGCGCACATGGATGTCGATCAGGGCGCCGAGATAGGAAACGAATTCCACCGTACCGGGCAGGCTGTTGTCGAGTCCCGACATATTCGTGTTGGCCGACGGTGCGATTTCTACCCGTTCCGGCCGCAGCGCCAGCGCCGCGCGGCCCGGCGTGCCGCCGGCGCAGGCAAGCGCGAGGCCGCCGTCGGTGCGGAAGCGTCCCGGCGCTTCGACGGCGCCGTCGAGGAAGGTGCTGCGGCCCACGAAGCCCGCCACGAAGCGGTCGGCCGGCCTCTCATAGAGATCGCGCTGGGAGCCGACCTGGCGCACCGCGCCCTCGTTCATCACCACCAGCCGGTCGGCCATGGTGAGGGCTTCCTCCTGGTCGTGGGTCACCATGACCGTGGTGAGGCCGAGCTGGCGCTGCAGCTCGCGGATCTCCACGCGCACCTCCTGGCGCAGCTTGGCGTCGAGGTTGCTGAGCGGCTCGTCGAGCAGCAGCACGTCGGGCCGGATGGCGAGCGCCCGTGCCAGCGCCACGCGCTGCTGCTGGCCGCCCGAGAGCTGGCGCGGCAGGCGGCCGCCGAAGCCGGTGAGCCGGACCAGGGCGAGCGCCTCCTCGACCCGCCGCTCGATGTCGGGACGCGCCAGCTTGCGCATCTCCAGGCCAAAAGCCACGTTCTGCGCCACGCTGAGATGGGGGAAGAGCGCATAGCTCTGGAACACCATGCCGGCATTGCGCTTCCACGGCGGCAGCACGGTGACGTCGCTGCCGCCCAGCCGCACCGCGCCGTCGCTGGGCTCGATGAAGCCCGCGACCATGCGCAAGGTCGTGGTCTTGCCGCAGCCCGAGGGGCCCAGCAGCACCAGGAACTCGCCATCGGCGATCTGCAAGGAGACGTCGCGCACGGCGAAGAAGTCGCCGTAGCGCTTGGAGAGCTTCTCGAGATCGAGGCGGGCCACGGGCTAGACGACCCGCGCAAGCTTGACGTAGCGGTCGGTGATCAGCATCGCCCCTCCGATCAGCACGATCTGGACCACCGATACCGCGGCGATGGTCGGATCGATCTTCCATTCGAGGTACTGCAGGATGACGATCGGCAGGGTGGTGCGCCCCGGGCCGACCAGGAACAGGCTCATCTCGAGATTGCCGAACGAGGTCACGAAGCCGAACAGGGCGCCGGCCACGATGCCGGGCCGGATCGCCGGCAGGGTGATGCGCCAGAAGGTCGCCCAGGGATTGGCGCCGAGATTCTGCGCCGCCTCCTCGGTGGCACGGTCGAGGCCGGCCAGGCTCGCCGTGACCAGCCGCACCACCCAGGGGATCACGATCACGATATGGCCGGCGACCAGGGCGTAGAAGGTGCCCAGCACATCCACGTCGAGGCCGTTCTCCAGCTCGACATGGAAGACGTACATCGAAGTGCCCAGCACCACGCCCGGCACGATCAGCGGCATCAGCAGCAGGCTGGCGACCGGCGTGCGCAGACGGAACGGCCGGCGCGCCAGACAGAGCGCCGCCGGCACGCCCAGCGCCAGGCCGATCGCGGTGGCCAGCACGCCGACCTGCAGGCTGTTGCGGAAGCCGTCGACGAATTTGCGCTGGTCGAGGATCGCGGCAAACCACTTCAGGCTGTAGCCGTCGGGCGGAAAGGAGGGGATCTCCTGCCGGAAGAAGGCCAGCCAGACCACGAAGACCAGCGGCATCAGGATATAGCCGAGCGCCACCGCCGCAGCGCCGTTCAAGGCCCAACGACGGAGGTGCCTCATGTCAAAGCTCTTCTCGCGGAGTCCTCTCCGCCCGCGTAAGCGGGGGGAGAGGAAGGGGACCCATGCGAAGCATGGGGGAGGTGAGGTGGGTCATGGCGTTTTTCGACCCGCACACCATTTCCGTGATCGACACCACCTCACCTCCCCGTTGCTACGCGGCTTGTAACCAAGCCGCTGACGCAACGGGTCCCTTCCTCTCCCCCGCTGCGCGGCGGAGAGGACAGATGAGCCGTCGATCTCCCCCCTCACAGCGTGTTCTTGTGGAACTTGCCGGCCTTCATGATGGCCGAGAGGTGGGGGCCGCCGTCCTGGAAGACGCCGAGGTCCTTCAGCGGGTCGCGGTCGACCACCAGCAGGTCGGCGAAGGCGCCGGGTTCGATCACGCCGAGCTTGCCTTCCTGACGCACGACCTCGGCGCCGATCAGGGTCGCCGAGCGGACGACGTCGATGGCGGGCATCACTTCGCCGCGGATCTTGAACTCGCCGGTCTGCTCGTCTTCCAGCGCGCCCAGCAGATCGGAGCCGTAGGCCATCTTCACGCCGGCCTTGCGGCAGTGCTCCAACTCGGCGAAGCCGTATTTCAGCACCTCGTCGTTCTTCTCGAGCATCTCGTTCGGCATGCCGAACTCCTTGGCGCGCCGCTTCATGGCGTCGTAGGTGACGAGGTTGGGGACCATGTAGACGCCCTTCTTCGCCATCAGCTTTGCGGTCGGCGCGTCGACCAGATTGCCGTGCTCGATGGTGCGCACGCCGCACTTCACGGCGCGGGTGATCGCCTCGGGCGTGTAGGCGTGGGTCAGCACGTAGCGGCCGAAGGCGTGCGCCTCCTCGACGGCGGCGGAGATCTCCTCCTCGGTGAACTGCAGCGATTCCAGCGGGTCGTAGGGCGAGGCGACGCCGCCCGAGACCATCAGCTTCACCTGGTCGGCGCCCTGGCGCATCTGCTCGCGGGCGGCCTTCCGTACCGCGTCGGGCCCGTCGGCGATGCAGCGAATGAAGACCATGCCGTTGCAACACAGGCAGGGTGGCCCGATATCGGTGCGCCGGTTGCGGTCGTTGTGGCCGCCGGTCGGGCCGATCGAGCGGCAGGAGATGAAGAGGCGCGGGCCCGGGATCAGGCCCGATTCGACGGCCGCCTTGGTGCCCCAGTCGGCACCGCCGGCATCGCGCACCGTGGTGAAGCCGCGATCGAGCATGCGTTTCAGCCGGCCGGCCGAGCGCGCCATCATCAGAGTGAGCGGCACGGCCTCCATCCGGTTGATGTAGACTTCGCTGTGATGGGTATGCACGTGGCAGTCGATCAGGCCCGGCATCACCGTGCGCTTGCCGCAGTCGATCACCTGAGCCTTGGCGGCCTTGATCGGCTTCGCAGAGACTTCCTTGATGGTATCGCCTTCGACCAGGACTTCGTAGCCGCCGCGCGCCTCCTTCCAGCGTGGATCGAGGAGGGCGAGGTTCTTGAACAGGAACGCCATGCGTGTCGTACCTTCCTCTTCAGTGTCGTGGTGCTACCTCAACTCGTTCTTGTGGAACCTGCCCGCCTTCATGATCGCCGGCAGGTGCCGGCCCTGGTCGAGGAAGAGCTCCAGCTTCTTCAGCGGATCGCCGTCGACCACGATGAGGTCGGCATAGGCGCCGGGTTCGACGACCCCGAGCTTGCCCTCCTGGCGCAGGATCTCGGCGCCGATCACGGTGGCCTGGCGGATGATCTCGATCGGCTTCAGCACCTGGGCACGCAGCACGAACTCGCGGCTCTGTTCGGTCTGCAGCTGGCCCAGGAGGTCGGTGCCGTAGCCCACCTTGACGCCGGCCTTCTTGCAGATCTCCAGCGAACGCAGGGCGCCTTCGAGCACGACGTCGTTCTTGGCGAGCTGGTCGGCCGACATGCCGAACTGCGCCGCCCGATCCTTCATCTCGAAGTAGGTGACGAGGTTGGCCACCATGTAGCCGCCCTTGGATTTCAGCAGCCGGGCCGCCTTGTCGTCGATCAGGTTGCCATGCTCGATGGTGCGCACGCCGTTGCTGACGGCACGGGTGATCGCCTCGGGCGAGTAGGCATGGGCCAGCACATAGCGGCCGAAGTTCTTGGCTTCGTCGGTGGCGGCTGCGATCTCGGCTTCGGAGAATTGCAGGGAGTCGAGCGGATCGTAGGGCGAGGCGACGCCGCCGGAACACATGATCTTGACCTGGTCTGCGCCCTGCCGCATCTGCTCGCGCACCAGCTTGCGCACCTCGTCGGCGCCGTCGGCGATGGCCATGCAGTAGACCATGGCGTTGCAGCAGCCGCAGGACGCGCCCTGGTCGGTGCGGCGGCGCGAATCGGAATGGCCGCCGGTCGGGCCGATGGCGCGGCCGGAGATGAACAGCCGTGGCCCGGCGATCAGGCCGGACTCGACGGCGGTCTTGATGCCCCAGTCGGCGCCGCCGGTGTCGCGCACGGTGGTGAAGCCGCGGTCGATCATGCCGCGCATCAGCTCCGAGGCCTTGGCCGTGAGGAGCGTGAGCGGCACGCTCTCGAGGTTGCGGATATTGACCTCGGTCAGGAACACATGGACGTGGCAGTCGATCAGGCCCGGCATCAGGGTGCGCTTGCCGCAATCGATGATGCGCTCGGCCTTGCTCTTGATCGGCTTGGAGGAGACTTCCCGGATGGTGTCGCCCTCGACCAGCACTTCGTAGCCGCCGCGCGCGGCGTCCCACCGCGGATCGAGCAGGTTGAGGTTCCTGAAAAGAGTCTGCGACATCAACGCTCCCCTTTAGAACACCGAGGGGAGCCTACGCCGGGCAGGTCGCGGCACACCAGCGCGAAGATTACCTTTTATGAAGTGCAACCAGTCCGGCCATGTCGGCGACCTCGTAGTCGGCGCGTGCCGTCTGGCCGAGCGCGCCGATATCGTTGCGGCGGTTGATCCAGGCCGTGGTGATGCCCATTGCGCTTGCCGGCACGATGTCGTGGAAGACGCTGCAGGCGGCGTGGAGCAGCGCGCCCTTGCCGACCCCGAAGGTACGGTCGAGCCGATCCAGGGCGACTTCGAAGTTGCGCCGCGCCGGCTTGTAGGAGCCGATGTCCTCGGCCGTCAGCACGAGATCGAACGTGACGCCGAGCTTCTCGTTCGAGCGGGCGAACGAGGCGCGGTCGACATTCGAAAGGATGGCAAGCTTGAAGAACTGTTTCAGGTACCGGAGCGCGCCGGCCGTATCGGCGAAGGCGGGCCACTCACCGACCGACTGGCCGAAGGCGTGGGCGGCGACCGGATCCGGCCTCAGCTCCCAGTGCCTGGCCAGGCGCACATGCACCTCCTCGATGATCGCGGGATAGAGCGCCGTGGGCGTTTCGGCCTCGCACGCCGCTTCGAGCCTGGCATAGGTCTCGACGACCATCGCGTCGCTGAGGTCCCGCCGGCCGCTGCGGTCGAGCCAGGGCCGCAGCTGGTCGAGAATGCCGCGCTCCCAGTCGATAAGCGTGCCGTAGCAGTCGAAGGTGATCGCCTTGAATTCCTGCAGCATGAGCCAGCCTCCGTAGGGGAGGGAACAGGCTAGCGGCGAGGGCCGCCTCGTGGCATTGGCCGGACCACCGCTTCTTTTTACTTTTCGCCGTTTCTGGAGTGGCCGTCTCTGTAGTGGCTCGGCGTGCAGCCGAAGCGGCGCGTGAAGGTCCGCGTGAAGCTCGAGACGTTCTCGTAGCCGACCTCGAAGGCGATTTCCGACACCGACCGGGCCGATCCGCGGAGAAGGTCGCAGGCCCGCCCCAGCCGGACGTCGACCTCGTACTGTTTGGGCGAGCGGCCGATCTCGCGCCGGAAGAGCGCGCCGAAGTGGCTGCGGCTGAGCGCGAATCGGCTGGCGATGCCGGTGACACGACCCGTCGCGGCGCGGCGGGCGGCACCTTCGGCTTCGATCCAGTCGGCGGCCGCGACGATTCGCGCGGCGTGGCGTCGCGGTGATCTCGTCACCGGTGCTTCGGCCAACAGCGCGAGACCCGACAGCACAAGCAACTGCCGAGACTGATCGGGGAAAGGTCCCCGTCGCAGTTCGGCCGCGTAATATCTGAGAAAGCGTGACGCGCGCGGATCCATCGGCCGGACCCGCTGCCGGAACGGCAGCCCGCGCGCGACCGCGGGATTCTCCCGCAGCGCATCCTCGTCGAGGTCGATGATCAGGAACTGCCGGTCGCGGTCGGCGTGGAAATCGTGGGTGACGCCGATATCGAGCGCGGCATAGACGCCGGTCGTCAGCCGATCGCCGCGGCCCTCGACCTCGATTTCCATGACGCCGTCGAGCGGCACGATGATCTGGGCGTGGGGATGTGCGTGGCGTTCGAGATGCGCGCCGTAGGAGCGAACTTCAGCCGTGACAAACATGGGGCCGCCGTTCCTTTCACGGGCCTTCCTCCGGCCTCTCGTCGGGTGCGTGAATCGTCGCGGGAGCCTACGCCCGGCCCTTCCTTGACGCTAGAGTCGCCGTCCCATGCGACGTGTGGCGGTCTTTGGAACGACGGGTTCGGGCAAGAGCTGGCTGGCCGAACGGCTGGCCGAGCCGGCCGGCTTGCGTGTGGTCGAGCTCGACGCGCTCTACTGGGGCCGCGACTGGCAGCCGGCGCCGGACGAGCTGTTCCGCCATCGCGTCGAGCGCGAGACCCTGGATGACGGCTGGATCGTGGTCGGCAACTACGCGCAGGTACGCGACCTCGTTTGGCGGCCGGCCGATACCTTGATCTGGCTCGATCTGCCGTTGCCGGTGGTCATGTCGCGGCTGCTGCGCCGCACGGTGAAGCGGGTCGCGACCCGCGAAGAACTGTGGGGCACCGGCAATCGCGAGACGTTCGCCAACTCCTTCTTCAGCCGGAACTCGATCCTCTACTGGGCGCTGCAGACACATCGCCGCAACCGCACGCGTTTTGCGCGCGACTGTGCCAATTACGGCATCGAGAAGCGGGTCGTGCGCCTGCAGAGCCGACGCGAGGTTGAGGCCTTCCTGCAGGCGGCGTAAGCAGGAGAGATGGCGCGCCACAGCTTCCAGTGTCTCGACGGCCATACCTGCGGCAATCCCGTCCGACTGGTGACGGGCGGCGTGCCGACGCTCAAGGGCGCCACCATGAGCGAACGCCGGCTGGATTTCCTGGCCCATCACGACTGGATCCGCCAGGCGCTGATGTTCGAGCCGCGCGGCCACGACGTCATGTCGGGCTCGATGCTCTATCCCTCGACGCGCGACGACTGCGACACGGCGATCCTGTTCATCGAGGTGAGCGGCTGCCTGCCGATGTGTGGGCACGGCACGATCGGCACCGTCACCATGGCGATCGAGAACGGCCTGGTGACGCCGGCCCAGCCGGGTGTGCTGGCGCTCGACGCGCCGGCCGGCCGCATCGTGGCGACCTACGAGCAGAAGGGCTCGTTCGTCGAGAGCGTGCGCCTCACCAACGTGGCGTCGTATCTTGCCGCCAGCGGCGTGGCGGTCGAGGTGCCGGGGCTGGGCGAGCTCGTCTTCGACATCGCCTACGGCGGCAATTACTACGCCATCCTGGAACCGCAGAAGAACTACGCGGGTCTCGAGGAGATCTCGGCCGGCGAGGTGCTGCGCCTCTCGCCGCTGATTCGTCGGCTGCTCGCCGAGAAGATCCAGCCGGTGCATCCCGAGAACGAGACGATCCGCGGCGTCAGCCACGTGATGTGGACGGGCAGGCCACGCGATCCGCGCGCCCATGCCCGCAACGCCGTGTTCTACGGCGACAAGGCGATCGACCGCTCTCCCTGCGGCACCGGCACCTCGGCGCGCATGGCCCAGCTCGCCGCCCGCGGCAAGCTCGCTGTGGGCGATGATTTCGTCCACGAAAGCATCATCGGCTCGCTGTTCGACGGCCGGGTCGAAGCCTCAGCCCAGGTTGGCAATCACGCCGCCATCGTACCCTCGATCGCGGGCTGGGCCCGCCAGCACGGCATCAACACCATCTTCGTCGACGACCGCGATCCGTTCGCGCACGGGTTTCAGGTGGTTTAGGAGCGCCGGGAGCGCGCCACCAAAAAAGTGTCGTCCCGAGCGCAGCGAGGGACCTTTACGGATCAGGAAAGGTCCCTCGCCTTCGGCTCGGGATGACAACATCTTTGAAGCGAGCGACGCCCCGCTACTCCGCCGCCTTCACCGCCGGTGCCGGCGCGCGGACACCGCCGCGGGCGAAGATGGCGTCGATCTCGGGCGTGGCGTAGCCCAGCTCGCGCAGGATGTCGGTTCCGTCCTCGCCGATCGCCGGCGCGTGCTGCTGCGGCGCATGCTGCGAGGCTGGCGGCAGGCCGGCGATGTTGGCGACCGGCATGCGGCCGAAGCCTTCCTGGTCGATCCAGTCGATGGCGCCCGATTCCTTCACGTGCGGATGGTCGAGATAGTCCTGGTAGTTGTTCACGCGCTCGCAGAACACGTCCTTGGGTTGCAGGATCGCGATCCATTCCTCGGTGGTCTTGCTGGGCATCGTCTCGTTCAGCGCCTTGATGATCTTGGGCGCGTTCTTGATGCGGCTTTCGTGGCTCTGCAGCTCGGGATCGTTGGCGATGTCGTCGCGGCCGATCAGCTCGAACAGCAGGCGGAAATGGTGCGGGCGCATGGCGCTCACCATGATGTAGCCGTTGCTGGTCTTGTAGCTGCCGGCCGGCATGTAGAGCACCGGCGGCGCCCCCTTGGAGAACACCCATTCCATCAGCTTGGCGCCCTGGAAGGCGGCGGCAGCCTTCATCAGGCTGGAATCGATGTAGGAGCCCTCGTTGTAGCGGAACTGGCGCATCAGCGCGGTCGACAGCGCCTGGAAGGTGTAGAGGCCGGTCGTGACGTCGACGGCGATCATGCCCTGACGCCAGGGCGTGCCGTCCGGCATCTTGTTCATCACCATCATGCCGCTGAAGGCCTGGATCAGCCCGTCGACCGTCGGACGCTTGCTGTAGGGGCCGGTCTGGCCGAAGCCCGACACCGAGCAGTAGATCACGCTGGGATTGAGCTTCTTCATCTCCTCGTAGCCGAAGCCCAGCCGCGAGATGACGCCCGGCCGGAAGCTTTCCATGATCACGTGGGCCTTGGCGGCGATCTTCTTCACCACGGCGACCCCGTCCGGCGACTTGAGGTCGAGGGCAATCGATCGCTTACCGCGGTTGAAGGCGACGGAATGGGCGCAGTGGTCGCCCTTCAGCTCGCCCAGCGCGCGGCCCCAGTCGCCTTCGGGCGGCTCGACCTTGATGACGTCGGCGCCATGAAGGGCCAGCAGCATGGAGGCATGCGGTCCCGCGATGCCCTGCGTGAAGTCGAGTACGGTGATGCCGTCGAATGCGCCCTTGATCGTCACTTGGTCCTCCCGAGGGCGCTGAACGTACGTTTACCGGGACCGACGATGCAAGGCCCGCCCTGCAGAGAAGCCATGCATGAAGAAAAGTTACGTAAATTCATAGGCAAGTTCGTTTGAGCCTGCGGCGACAGCGCACAGATAAGTGCAGTTACACTTTTCTGGAGCCATCCGATGCCGTCCCTGCCTCTGCCGATCGCAGCGCTGGCCGCCGCGAGCTACGTGGTGCCGAGCCTGGTGGCGCCGTTCTTCCGGCGCATGATGCTGGTGCCGCGCCGTCATGTCCGCCCGCCGCCGGTGCTCGTCATGCCCGAGGCCGACGAGCGGCTCTATCTGGGCGACGGGCTGGTCGCCTGGCGCTGGGGCGACAGCGATCCCGCGGTGCCGCGCGTCCTGCTGGTGCACGGTTTCGAAGGCAATCGTGGCCAGTTCGGTGCGCTGCTCGAGGCGTTGCTCGAGCAGGGCTTCTCTGTCGTGGCGCTGGACGTGCCGGCGCACGGCCAGTCGGCCGGCGACCAGCTTACGGCCGTGTCCTTCGTCGCCGCCATCGATCGTGCGCTCGGCCAGTTAGGGCCCTTCCACGCCGTCGTCGGCCATTCGATGGGGGGCGCCATGAGCCTCTTCTCGGTTGCCCGACGCGGCGGGGCAAAGCGCCTCGCATTGGTGTCTGCGCCCTCGTCGCTGGGGCGCGAATTGCGACGCTTCGCCAAGATGGTCGGCCTCTCGCGGCGCGGGACCGCGGCGTTCATTGCCTCGGTCGAGCGGCAGGTCGGCCGTCCCGCGGCGGATTTCGACGTCCGCCGCATCGCCGGCCAGGTGAACCTGCCGCTGCTGATGGTGCACGACCAGACGGACCGCCAGGTGCCGGTGGTCGAGGCGGCGCGCTCGGCCCATGTCCTGCCGGGTGCCGAGCTGATCGTGACGCGTGGCCTCGGGCACAATCGCCTGCTCGCCGATCCCGCTGTCGTGCAGGCGATCGTGGAGTTCGTCGCGCGTCAGGAAATAACCGGCAGCGCCTCGATCGTGTAGGCGTGGCTGATCTTGCGGCCGAGCACGGGGTCGTCGAGCTCCATCTCGAAGCGCGACGAGGACCGGATGGCGCCGATCGCCGGCATGGTGCCGCAGAACATCGCGGCGCCCATCGGCAGGCGCTTCTCGTCCTTCCAGCCGAAGATCAGTTCGCGCGGGTCGCGGATCTTGGCCAGCGGCCCCTCCTGGTAGAGGACCTTCCTGCCGTCTTCCTGGATGAAGCTGCGCAGCATCAGCCGGTCCCAATGCGGCTCGACCTCCTCGAAACGCCAGGCGGTGCGGCCGATCGGCTTGGCGCACATCTGCTTGGAGACGGCGATGCCGTAGCTCTCGACCTTGCGGTCGGTATGGTCGGCGCCGACCGTGACCCAGAGCCGGTTGTCGGCGCCCACCAGGACGGGTTCGACCTCGCCCGAGCTGTCGTCGCCCAGAACCTGGATCCTGTCGGCCTGGGTCAGCATCTGCGCGGCGACACGGTAATAGATCGGTACCCGCGATGGCGGCTGCACGCCGATCGCCTTCAGCTCTTCGATATGATGGTTCAGCGCCGTCACGTCACGGCCGGTCCAGCCGGCGATGATGAGGTTCTCGATCTCGACCGCGACCTTCTCGATCGCGCCCTTGGCGTGGCCGTCGAACTCCAGCCGCGCCATGTTCAGAGGACGGCGAGACGCGAGTTCAGCAGATCGGTCACCAGCATGTAGCCCGGCGCGTGGGTGATGCAGAACTCGGGCTTCACCGTCGCCACGACCGACTGCGGCGTCACCCCGCAGGCCCAGAAGACCGGCAGCTCGTCGTCGTGCACCGGCACGCCGTCGCCATAGTCGGGCTTGGCGATGTCCTTGATGCCGATCATCTCGGGCTTGCCGAGATGCACCGGCGCGCCGTGCACCGAGGGGAAGCGCGTCGTCACCTGCACGGCGCGGATCGCGTCGGCCGGCTTGAAGGGACGCATGGAAACCACCATCGGACCGTGGAACGGGCCGGCCGGTGCGCATTCGATGTTGGTGCGGAACATCGGCACGTTGCTGTTGCAGGTCTGGTGGCGCAGCTCCAGCCCGTTCTCGATCAGCGCTTCCTCGAAAGAGAAGGAGCAGCCCAACACGAAGGAAACGAGATCGTCGCGCCACACCTTCTTGAGGTCGGTCACCTCTTCGACCAGCTCGCCCTTCTTCCAGACGCGGTAGAGAGGGATATCGGTACGAATGTCGAGATCCTCGCCCAAGGTCGGCAGGCGCCAGTCGCCGGGCTCGGACTGGCCGAGCAGGGGACAGGGCTTGGGGTTCAGCATGCAGAAGCGCGTGAAATCCGCGGCGAGTTCCTTGGGCAGGATCGCGAGGTTGCCCTGCACATAGCCCGGCGCCATGCCCGAGGTCGGCAGGCGGTGGCCGCCGGCGCGGATGCGGCGACGCGCGTCGCGACCGGTTTCGCCCTTGAGCGTGGTCATCGTGTCCATGGCGAACTCCTAAACGTGCTGGCCGCCGTTGATCTGGATCTCGGCGCCGGAAACGTAGCTCGATCCCTTCTCGCAGAGGAAGTGGATCACGTCGGCGACTTCGTCCGGCGTGCCGAGGCGGCGCATCGGGATCTGCTCCTCGACGATCTTCTCGGTGCCCGGCGACAGGATCGCCGTATCGATCTCGCCCGGCGCGATCGCGTTCACGCGAATGCCGCGCGGCCCGAAATCGTGGCTCATCTCGCGGGTCAGCGCCGCCAGCGCTGCCTTCGACGTCGCATAGGCCGAACCGGCGAAGGGATGCACGCGGCTGCCGGCGATCGACGTCACGTTGACCACGCAGCCCTTGGCGGCCGACAGCTCGTTCATCAGGCCGCGCGCCAGCGCGACCGGCGCGAAGAAGTTGACGTTGAAGACCTGGCGCCAGAGATCGAACGGCGTGTCGATGGCGCCGAGCCGCGAGCCGCCCGGTCCCTTGGGCGAGATGGCAGCGTTGTTCACCAGCGCGTCGAGCTTGCCGCCGGCCAGTCGCGTGCGGATCTGCTCGATGCCGCGGCCGATATCGACCGGATCGGCGAGGTCGAGCTGGACATGGTTCTCGCCGCCGCTCGGCCAGGGGCACAGCGCGCTGAAAGGTTGGCGGGAAATCGTGATGACCCGCCAGCCGCCGGCGCTGAATTTCTTCACGGTCGCATGGCCTATGCCGCGACTCGCGCCCGTCAGCACCAGGGTCCGAACATTGTCGCGAGTAAGAGGTGCGTTCATGGCGGTGATCCTACTCTGGCTTCGGCGACAGTTCGCGGTCGATTTGGGTGATGGGTCCCAGCCGATATTGGGCGTGCACGTTTCGCTGGCAACCGCGATCCCTGGTATGTTCGTCCAGGATCATCACATCATCTATTAAACCATTGGGATTCATCGTTAATTTCTTGAATTCCAGCCACAATTCGGCCTATATTTCTGCAGGCTTGGTCCATTTTTCGGGCCGCCCGGTCCCCTCCGGGTTCCAGCCTAGTTGTTTTGATGAAGCCATATTTAGGAGTGGTCCGCCCATGTCGGACGAGCGTCGTATACCTGCGCCCAATTCCCCTGTTCCGAATCCCCTTCTGCAAACCCGTCCGGCCACCCTGCTGACGGCGGTCGGCCTCTGCCTGCTGGTCATGCTGATGCAGTTCGCGCCGGAAGTTCGCGCTTCGGGTGCCCGCCTGACGTCGGTAGTCGCAGGCAGCGCGCGATAGCGCGCGCGTCCTTGCTCGAACTGCGCCCTTGAAGGGGTGCTTGTGAAAGCGCTCGGGAACGCGCATCTAGAGGCCAAGGTTGCGCGTGCCCATGACAGCAGAACATGACCAAGCCCTGCCGGTCGGCACGCGACTGGGCGATTATCGCCTGGATGCGGTGATCGGCCATGGCGGCTTCGGTATCACCTATCGCGCCTTCGACACGCAGCTCGCCAAGTTCGTCGCGATCAAGGAGTACCTGCCGGTCGAGTTCGCCATGCGCCGGCCGGACGGCCAGGTCGTGCCGCGCGGCGGCCGCTTCGCCGACGACTTCGCCTGGGGTCGTGAGCGTTTCCTCGACGAGGCGCGGGCGCTGGCGCGCTTTCGCCATGTCCATATCGTGCCGGTGCTGCGCTACTTCGAGGCCAACGGCACGGCCTACACCGTCATGGAGTTCGAGGACGGCAGCAGCGTGGCCCAGCTGCTGCGTCAGCCTCATCGCACCTTGCAGCCCGACGAGGTGCGCCGTCTCGCCGACGGCCTGCTGGCCGGCCTCGGCGCGGTGCATGCGCAAGGCTTCCTGCATCGCGACATCAAGCCGTCGAACATCATCGTGCGCCGTGACGGCATGCCGATCCTGATCGACTTCGGTGCGGCGCGGCAGGCGATGGGCGGCCGCACGCGCACCCTCACCGGCGTGCTGACACCGCAATACGCACCGATCGAGCAGTACGCCCTCGAGGGCAAGCAGGGCCCCTGGAGCGACATCTACTCGGCCGCTGCCGTGCTGCATCATGCGATCACCGGGGCGCCGCCGCCCGATGCCGCGAGCCGGGTCGGCACCGATCCCTATAAGCCGCTGGCGACGAGCTACGCCGATCGTTTCGACGCCAATCTGCTGGCAGCCGTCGATCGCGGCCTTACCTTCGCACCCGATCAACGGCCGCAGACGGTCGAGGCCTGGCGCGTCCTGTTTGGTGCTGCACTCCCCGTCGCGGAAGACGCGCCGACCGAGCGGCTGGCCTCCACGCCGTCGATGGCGCCGTCAGTCGCTCCCTCGGGAGCGCCTGCAGGCGCGCCGCGGCTGGGCGGTGTGAGCCGCGACAACGCCGATCACATGCCGCTGCCCAGCGCGCCGACAACGAACGGGCCGGCGGAGCGGCGGCCGCGGCTTGGCCTCTGGCTCACCTTGATCTTCGCGGCCTTGGCGGCCGCTGCCGTCTGGCGATTCCAGCCGCAGCTGCGCGAGCAAGTTGCCGGCCCGCCCAAGGTCGATACGCCCACAGTCGTGACTGACACGGCCTCGCCAGCGCCGACACCAACACCTGCGCCCGCTCCCCCGACGTCACCGCCCGCGACGACACCTACGACTCCGCCACCGCCCGCTGCCACGCAGCCCAGTGCGGCGCAAAAGGCTCTGGTCGAGCAGGCGCAGCGCGCCGCTGCAGAAGCCCGCGCTACCTTCGAGCGCGCCGACGAGGTCGCCAAGGCGGCGCGCGCCATGGCGGGCGAAGCGCGCATCGTGGCGGCGCGCGCGGCGCGGCCGGATCTCGAGAACAGCGAACGCATCAGCTACGACGGTGGCGCGAGCTACCTCGGCCAGGTCGCCAACGCCAAGCGTCAGGGGCTGGGTGTCGCCGAGCTCGCCAACGGAGAGCGCCAGGCGGGCGACTGGGTCGACGACCGCATGGCCGGACTCGGCACGGTGCGGCTGGCCGACGACACGCGCTACTCGGGCCAGTGGCGCGACGGCCAGTCGACCGGACTGGGCGTGCGCGAAAGGCCCGGCAAGGAGCGGGCCGAGGGTCGTTTCGTCGGTGGCCGCCTCGAGGGCCTGGCCGTGCGCCGGACGCTCGGCGATCCCAGCACCGTGCAGGGTGGCGAGTTCCATGGCGACGTGCTCGACGGGCCGGGGATCGAGCGGGTCGGCGAGCGCGAGCGCTATGAAGGCGCCTTCCGTGGCGGCAAGCGCAATGGCTACGGCCAGGTCACCGACGCCGCTGGCAAGATGCAACTCGGGCGATGGGCCGACGGAAAGCTAGTGGAATCAGCGCCTTAGGTGCGATGGCATGGAAGTTGCGCCCCGCGGGGTGCAACAGCTCTCCAGCCATCGCCGTGACGAAGCCACTGTCCGTCCTGCTCATCGATGACAATCCCACCCGCGCCGAAATCGTCGAGGCGGGACTGCGGGATGCCGGCTACGTCCTGCTGGAGCGGCTCGACGGCACTTACGATCTTTCTGCACGTGTCAGCGCATTGAAGCCCGATATCATCGTCGTCAGCATCGACAGCCCCAGTCGCGACGCCATCGAGGATCTGCGCCGCACCACCGAACGCCAGCCGCGGCCGATCGCGTTGTTTGCCGATCGCTCCGATCCGGCAACGATTGCCGCAGCGATGGAGGCCGGCGTTTCCGCTTATGTCGTGAAGGGCTTGGCGAAGGACAGAGTGCAGCCGGTTGTCGACGTCGCGGTCGCTCACTTCAATCGCTATCACGTCCTGCGCGAAGAATTGGATCGCGCCCGCCTGTCGCTGGTCGAACGCAAGACGGTCGATCGCGCCAAAGGGTTGCTGATGGAGCAGAAGGGCATCGGCGAAGACGCGGCTTACAAGCTGCTGCGCAAGCTTGCCATGGAACAGAACAAGCGGATCGGCGAAGTGGCGCAGGACATCCTGACCTACGCCAGGGCGCTGAAGCCCTGAGGCAGCGGACCTGCCTGAGGAGCGGTCATGCTGCACATGCGAGCATCAATGCGCCTGTTACACCGTGTCGATAGGCACCCAACAAGCCCCAGATAATGGATAAAAGGCGCTTGGCACGCTTCCTGCTGCACTGCAGGAGCGGCGAGCCAATGGCGGTTCGCTTCTAGGACAACGTCGTCCTCCGCAGTCGGCATGTGCCGGCTGATGTGACGTCCTTTGTCCTGGAGCCGCGTGCCGTGATTCATCTCGAGCGACCAAGAGTGACGGTGGGGTTCATCCCCCTGATCGATTGCGCGCCTGTCCTGTTCGCCGAGGTCCTGGGCCTGTACGAACGTCACGGTCTCGACGTCGACCTGCGTCGTGAGGTCTCCTGGTCGAACATTCGTGACAAGGTCGCGCTCGGGCTGCTCGACGCGGCCCACATGCTGTCGCCGATGCCGCTGGCCACCACGCTCGGCATCGACAGCGTCAACGTGCCGATGATCGCGGCCATGACCCTGCACCTCAACGGCAACTCGATCACGTTGTCCAACGCACTTTGGCGAGAGATCGAAGAAGCTGCTCCCGACCTTGTCGGCGAACGACTGGCAACGAGCGGCCCGCTCGATGCACGGGCGCTGGCGGCAGCAATTGCCCGGCGCCGCGAGCTCGGCAAGCCGATCGTCACGCTCGCATCGGTCTTTACCTTCTCGTCGCATAATCACCTGCTGCGCCTGTGGCTCGCTTCGGGCGGCATCGATCCGGACCGCGACGTGCGGCTCACCGTCGTGCCGCCACCGCACATGGTCGCACATCTCTCCGGCGGCACGATCGACGGCTATTGCGTCGGTGAGCCGTGGAACCAGCAATCGGCAATGCTGGGCCTCGGCCGCATCGCGGCGACCAGCCGACAGCTCTGGGATTCGATGCCCGAGAAGGTTCTGGGCACCACCGAAACCTGGGCGCAGCGCAATCCCAAGACTCTGATCGCGCTGGTGAAGGCAATCGTCGAAGCGGGCGCCTGGCTCGACGAGCCGGCCAATCGGCCCGAGGCGGCGCGTGTGCTGGCAAGCCCGCGCTATCTCAACGTGCCCGCCGAGGTGATCGCGCGGTCTCTCAGCTTGCCGGACTTCCATGTCTTTCATCGTCAGCTCGCCAACTTTCCGTGGCGCAGCCATGCCGACTGGTATCTGGCGCAGATGGTGCGCTGGGGGCAGGTGGCGCCACGTGACGATCTTCGCGCCGTCGCCGACCGGGTGTTCCGCAGCGACGTCTATCGCGCCGCCGCCAGCGAACTCGGCCTGCCGTGCCCGCTCAGCGACCGGAAGGTCGAAGGCGCACACGGTGATCCATGGATACTGCCCACCAATGGCGCACCCGTCGCCATGGGCCCTGATCGGTTTCTCGATGGATCGATATTCGATCCCGAGGCCGACAACAGGACATCAACGACCTTCAAGCAGCAGGAGAGCAACCATGGCGACTAGGGGTGGCCGCACGGGCGGTTTGGGACGGCGTGGGTTCGTCAGGAATGTGGGCGGGCTGACGGCGACGGCAGCCTTGATGAGTGCGGCGCGGGCCGCCTTCCCGGGGGGTGCTTTTGCGCAAGCCGCAGGACCTGAGACCAACAAGGTCACCTTGGGCTTCATCGCGCTCACCGACTCCTCTCCGCTGATCGTGGCCAAAGAAAAGAAGCTGTTCGACAAGTACGGCATCACCGACGCCAACATTGCCAAGCAGGCCTCGTGGGGCACAACGCGCGACAATATCGTGCTGGGATCGGGGTCCGGTGGCATCGATGGCGCGCATATCCTGACGCCCAAGCCCTATCAGATCACGCTCGGCCTCACGACACCGGAGAACAAGCCGGTGCCGATGTACATCCTGTCGCGATTGAACACGAATGGTCAGGCGATCTCCGTCGCCAAAGACCTGATGGCGACAGGTGCCAAGCTCGACTGCTCACCGCTCAAGGAGGCCTTCGCCAAGATGAAGGCCGGCGGCAAAGATCCGAAATGCGCCATGACCTTCCGCGGCGGCACACACGATCTGTGGATCCGCTATTGGCTGGCCGCTGGCGGTGTCGATCCCGAGAAGGACGTCTCGACCATTGTCGTTCCACCGCCGCAGATGGTGGCCAACATGAAGGTCGGCAGCATGGAGGCCTTCTGCGTCGGCGAGCCGTGGAACGAGCAGCTCGTCAATCAGGGCATCGGCTACTCCGCCTGTACGACCGGCGACCTCTGGAAGAACCATCCCGAGAAGAGCTTCGGCCTGCGCGCCGACTGGGTCGACAAGCACCCGAAAGCAGCGCTCGCCGTGCTGCAGGCCGTGCTCGAAGCCGCACAATGGTGCGACAAGCTCGAGAACGCCAAGGAGCTGTCCGAGATCGTCGGCAAGCGCCAGTGGTTCAACTGCCCACCGGCCGACATAATCAATCGCATCGAAGGCAAGGTGAACTACGGCGACGGCCGCAAGACCGACAATCGCGACCTGTCGATGAAGTTCTGGCGCGACCACGCGTCATATCCGTTCCAGAGCCACGAGCTGTGGTTCCTCACCGAGAACCAGCGCTGGGGCATGATGGCTGCCGACCTCGATACCAAGGCGGTGATCGCCAAGGTCAATCGCGAAGACCTGTGGCGCGAGGCGGCCAAGGCGATCGGCGTGGCGGCGACGGACATGCCGGCAGGGCCGTCGCGCGGCAAGGAGACCTTCTTCGACGGCAAGGTCTTCGATCCGGCCGATCCTGCGGGCTATCTCGCCAGTCTCCAGATCAAGAAGGTGGCGTGATGCAGGCCGTTTCCAAAACCGCCACCCTGTCGCCGGCCGCGGCCGTTCCGGTGCCCGGCGCCTCGGCCGAGATCGTGGCCTTTCGCCCCCCGGTGCGACCGGCACTCGAGCGGGCCGGCGAAATCGTCCGACACCTCGCGGGTGTCATCCTGCCGCCGCTGATCGTGATCGCGCTCAGCCTGTTCGTCTGGCAATTGCTCTGCTCGGAGCCGGGCGCGCGCCTGCCGCCGCCGACCAAGGTCGTGGCCGATGCCTGGGACTTCATCGTCGATCCCTTCTACGACAATGGCGGCATCGACAAGGGCGCCTTCTGGCAGATCTCGAAGAGTCTGGGCCGTGTCGCGATCGGCTTCAGCTTCGCCGCGGTGGTCGGCATCGCACTGGGCGTGCTGATCGGCCAGAGCACCTGGGCGATGCGCGGCCTCGACCCGATCTTCCAGGTGTTACGCACCGTGCCGCCACTCGCCTGGCTGCCGTTGTCGCTGGCGGGCTTCCGCCACGCTGATCCATCGGCCCTGTTCGTGATCTTCATCACGTCGATCTGGCCGATCATCATCAACACCTCGGTGGGCGTGCGGAACATCCCGCAGGACTATCGCAACGTCGCCGCCGTGATCCGCCTTTCCTGGTGGGAGGTGTTCTGGAAGATCACCCTGCCGGCCTCAGTGCCTTACATCTTCACCGGCCTTCGCATCGGCGTCGGCTTGAGCTGGCTTGCCATCGTGGCGGCCGAGATGTTGATCGGCGGCGTCGGCATCGGCTTCTTCATCTGGGATGCGTGGAACAGCTCGCGCATCTCCGACATCATCGTGGCGCTGGTCTATATCGGCATCGTCGGCTTCCTGCTCGACAAGCTGATCGCCCTGATCGGGCACTTCGTCAGCCACGGCGTCGCGGCGCAGTAGGAGGACCGGCCATGACCCAGCCCTATCTCAAATTCGAACAGATCGGCATGCGCTTCCGGCGCCGCCAGGTTTCCACCGAAGTGCTGCGCGACATCGACCTCACGATCGCCAAGGGCGAGTTCGTCTCGCTGATCGGCCATTCCGGCTGCGGCAAGTCGACCCTGCTCAACATCCTGGGTGGCCTGCTGCAATCGACGACCGGCGAGGTCTTCCTCGAAGGCAAGGTGGTCGACACGCCCGGCTCCGACCGCGCCATCGTCTTCCAGAACCATTCGCTGCTGCCCTGGCTCACCGTCTACGGCAACGTCGCCATCGCCGTGGATAAGGTGTTCGGGTCGACCAAGAGCAGAACGGAGCGCCACGACTGGGTCATGCACAATCTCGAGCTGGTCCAGATGGCGCAGGCGAAGGATAAGCGTCCGCACGAGATCTCCGGCGGCATGAAGCAGAGGGTCGGCATCGCCCGCGCGCTCGCCATGCAGCCCAAGGTGCTGCTGATGGACGAGCCGTTCGGTGCGCTCGACGCCCTGACGCGGGCCCATCTGCAGGACAGCGTCATGGAGATCCACGCCCGGCTCGGCAACACGGTGATGATGATCACCCACGATGTCGACGAGGCCGTTCTGCTGTCGGATCGCGTGGTGATGATGACGAACGGCCCGTCGGCGACGATCGGTGAAGTGCTCGCGATCGATCTGCCGCGTCCGCGCCGCCGGCTGGAACTCGCAACCGACGCCGAGTATGCGCGCTGCCGGGCGGCGATCCTGGGCTTCCTCTATGCGCGGCATCGCGTGCCGGCGCGGGCGGCGGCGTGAGAGCGACATGAGCGACTTCGACGACCAGCAGAAGCAGTGGCTGCAGGGCTTCGTCAGCGGTCTGGAAGCGCGCAAGGCGGCCGACCGGTTGGCGAACCGGCCGGCCGGCACCGCCGCGGCGGTCGGCCAGGCAATCGGCCCGGATGCCTTGCAGCAGATGGCGCAGGACCGCGCCGTTGCAGCAGGCGGCAAGCTGGTCGCCGAGGAGACGGCCAAGCGCACGCGCCATCCGCTCGATCGCTGGGACGAAGTCGTGGCCCGTGCTGACGCCGGCCAGTTCCCCAAGGGCAGCGACGTCTTTCTCACCAAGTATCACGGCCTGTTCTATGTCGCGCCGGCGCAGGACTCCTTCATGTGCCGCCTGCGCATTCCCAACGGCATCCTCAATGCCTGGCAGATGCGCGGCCTGGCCGAAACCGCCGAAGCCTTCGGTGGCGGCTATGCCGACGTGACGACACGGGCCAACCTTCAGATTCGCGAAATCCCCGCCCATCACGCCGTCGATCTTCTGCTGGCGGTGCAGGATCTCGGCCTGACCGCGCGCGGCTCGGGGGCCGACAATATCCGCAACATCACAGGCAGCCCGACTGCCGGCATCGATCGTCAGGAACTCTACGACACGCGGCCGCTCTGCCGCGCCATGCATCACTACATCCTCAATCACCGCGAGATGTACGGCCTGCCGCGCAAGTTCAACATCGCCTTCGACGGCGGCGGCCGGGTGCCCGTGCTGGAGGACACCAACGACATCGGCTTCGTCGCGGCCGAGGTCACCGGCGGTGAGGGCTTCGCGCCGGGTGTCTACTTTCGCCTGCAACTGGGCGGCATCACGGGCCATCGCGACTTCGCCTTCGATACGGAAATCCTGCTGAAGCCCGAGGAGTGCGTGCCGGTCGCCGGCGCCGTGGTGCGGGCCTTCGCCAACCACGGCGATCGCACCAACCGCCAGAAGGCGCGCTTGAAATATGTGCTCGACCGGATGGGACGCGAAGCCTTCATCGTAGAAGTGGAGAAGGAGCATGGCAGCAGGCTGCGCCGTGCTGCCGGCGCCAAGGTGGCGCCGCGCGCGCTCGCCGACAAGCACGGCCATATCGGCGTGCATGGCCAGAGGCAGGCGGGGCTCAACTATCTCGGGGTGGTTCTGCCGGTCGGCCGGCTGACGACGATGCAGATGCGCGGCCTCGCCGAGGTCGCCGAGCGCTTCGGCAGCGGCACCTTGCGGCTCACCGTCTGGCAGAACCTGCTGATCTCGGATGTCGCCGACCGCGACGTCGGCGTCTCCATCGCCGCCCTGCAAGCGCTCGGCCTTGCCGTCGAGGCAAGTGCCTTACGACGGGGGCTGGTGGCCTGCACCGGCAATGCCGGTTGCAAGTTCGCGGCCTCCAACACCAAGGGCCATGCCCTGAAGCTCGCCGACCATCTCGAAGCCCGGCTGGCAATCGACACGCCGATCAACATTCATCTCACTGGCTGTCACCATTCCTGCGCCCAGCATTATATCGGCGATATCGGCCTGATTGCCGTCAAGGTGGCGCGCGGCGAGGAGAGCGTCGAAGGTTACAACGTCTTCATCGGCGGCGGTGCGGCGGCGACCGCGGAGCAGGCAATGGCGCGCGAGTATGCGACGTCCGTCGCCTTCGATGATCTGCCGCCGTTGCTCGAGGCCTTGCTGGCCGCGTGGCTGGCGCATCGCACCGGGCCGGCCGACTCCTTCTTCGCATTCTGCCGGCGGCACGAGATCGCCGAGCTGCGTGCGTTGGCGGAGCAGGCATCGACACGGGCGCTGGCGGCATGAACGCGATCTCGCCGCTGCCCTCCCTGATTCCCGAGACGGCGCCTTTCTCGACGGAGCAGCGTGCCTGGTTGAACGGTTTCTTCGCCGCTTATCTGGGCGTCGACGGCGGAACGGCAGAGACTGGCCTCGAAGCGTCGACCGAGCCGGAGGAATTCCCCTGGCACGACCCGACCCTGTCGCTCGCCGAGCGCCTGGCGCTGTCCGAGGACAGCAAACCCGACCGCCAGCTGATGGCGGCGATGGCGCAGCTCGATTGCGGCCAGTGCGGCTATCTCTGCCAGACCTATGCCGAAGCCGTCTGGTCGGGCGCCGAAGCCGATACCGGCCGCTGTGTGCCGGGTGGCAAGGAGACCCAGCGCAAGCTCAAGGAGCTTCTGGCGGCTCTGGAGTCACAGCGTGACGGGTCGGCCCTCGCGGCGCCTGCCGTGAAGGCCAGCGCGCCGGCCGGCCGGTCGCGCGACCGGCCGGCGCTGGCCACCCTGGTCGATGCGCATCCGCTCAACCGCCCCGGATCGGAGAAGGACGTCCGCCATGTCGTGCTCGACCTCTCGGCGACCGACCTCACCTACGACGCCGGCGACAGTCTCGGCGTGTTCGCGCGCAAGAACCCGCAGCTCGTGCAGGCCGTGCTCGATCGCCTCGGTGCCACCGGCGAGGAGATGGTGGCCTTCGACAGCGAGGCCCTGCCGCTGCGCCAGGTGCTGCTGAGCAAGGTCGATATCGCGCGGCCGAGCGACGAGTGCATGCTCTTCCTTGCGACGCGTGCCTTCAACGGCGAGGAGGCGCTGAAGCTGCAGGCGCTGGCGGCCGGCGAAGGACCGGCCGAGCTGGCCGATGCCGACCTGCTCGATCTCCTGCTGGCCTTCCCCTCGGTCATGCCGTCGTTGCCGGGGCTGCTCGCGTCGCTCGACCGGCTGCAGCCCCGGCTCTACTCGATCGCCTCCTCTTCCAAGGCACATCCGCGCGAGGTTCATCTCACCGTCTCGGCGGTGCGCTGGGACAGCAAGGCGCGCACGCGCACCGGCATCGGCTCCTGTTACCTCGCGGACTTCGCCAAGCCGGGCGACGTGATCCCCGTCTTCGTGCAGAAGAGCCACGGCTTCGCGCCGCCCGCCGCCGACGCGGCGCCCGCCATCATGGTCGGGCCGGGCACCGGCATCGCGCCGTTCCGGGCCTTTCTCGAGGAGCGCGAGGCACGCGGCGCCCGCGGACGCAACTGGCTGTTCTTCGGTGACCAGAAGCGCACGACGGATTTCCTCTACGAGGACCAGATCGTCGACTGGCAGCGCCGCGGCCTGCTCACGCGGCTCGATCTCGCCTTCTCCCGCGACCAGGCGGAGAAGATCTACGTGCAGACCCGCATGCGCGAAAATGCGGGCGAGCTCTGGGCCTGGCTGGAGCAGGGCGCGCATTTCTATGTCTGCGGCGATGCCAAGCGCATGGCGAGCGACGTCGAAAAGGCCCTGCTCGAGATCGCCACGGAGATCGGCGGCCGGACTCCGGCGGAGGCCAAGGCCTGGCTCGACGGTCTCGCCAAGGCGGGCCGCTATCAGCGCGATGTCTACTGAGGCGGGCATGGTCCGGACCGCCTGTCCCTATTGCGGCGTCGGGGGCGGGGTCGTGGCGACGGCAGACAAGACAGGCGGTGCGGCGATCGAAGGCGACGCCCTGCACCCGGCCAATCGCGGGCGGCTTTGCTCCAAGGGGGCGGCGCTTGGCGAGACGTTGGGGCTGGAAGACCGGCTGCTCTATCCGGAGATCGACGGTCGCCGCGTGTCGTGGGACACGGCGCTCGACACGGTCGCTGACGGCTTGCGCCAAACGATCGCCCGGCACGGTCCCGATGCCGTGGCGTTCTATGTCTCCGGCCAGCTCCTGACCGAGGATTATTACGTCGCCAACAAGCTGATCAAAGGCTTTCTCGGCACCGCCAACATAGACACCAACTCGCGGCTCTGCATGGCCTCGTCGGTGGCAGGCCACAAGCGTGCCTTCGGCAGCGATACCGTGCCGGGTCTCTACGAGGATTTTGAAGAGGCCGATCTCGTGGTGCTGGTCGGCAGCAATCTCGCCTGGTGCCATCCTGTCCTGTTCCAGCGGCTGGAAGCGGCCAAGCGAGCACGCCCGGCGTTGAAGGTGGTGGTGATCGATCCCCGGCGCACCGAAACCTGTGAAGTCGCCGATCTTCATCTGGCGCTGCGGCCTGGCAGCGACGTCGCGCTGTTCAATGGCCTGTTGGCCGAGCTGTCGCGGCGCGGTCTTGTCGATAAGCGCTTCGTCGAGCGGCACACGGTCGGTCTCGACGACGCGCTGATCGCCGCCCGCGCCAGCGACCTCGCGGCCTGCGACCTGCCGCCGGAGCAGCTCGCGACGTTCTTCGATTGGTTCGCGCGGACGGACAAGGTGGTCACGCTCTATTCGCAGGGCGTCAACCAATCGAGTGCCGGTGTCGACAAGGTGAATGCCCTGATCAACTGCCATCTGCTCGCGGGGCGCATCGGCCGGCCGGGCATGGGGCCGTTCTCCATCACCGGCCAGCCCAACGCGATGGGCGGCCGCGAGGTCGGCGCGCTCTCCAATACGCTCGCCGCGCACATGGAGTTCGGTGCCACCGATCTCGATCGTGTGCGTCGCTTCTGGGAGGCGCCCCGGCTGGCGACACGGCCCGGCCTCAAGGCGGTCGATCTCTTCGAGGCGGTGCGCCGCGGCGGCATCAAGGCGGTATGGATCATGGCCACCAATCCCGTGGCCAGCATGCCCGACGCCGACGCGGTCCGCGATGCCTTGCGCGGCTGCGGCCTCGCCATCGTGTCGGAGGCGATCCGCGCCACCGACACGGTCGATGCCTGCCGCATCCGCCTGCCGGCGCTGGCCTGGGGAGAGAAGGACGGCACTGTCACCAACTCCGAGCGCTGCATCACGCGACAGCGGTCCTTCCTGCCCGCACCTGGGGCGGCGCGGCAGGATTGGTGGATCCTGAGCCAAGTGGCGCGACGGCTGGGGCATGGGGCGGCCTTCGGTTGGACCGGTGTCGCCGACATCTTCCGCGAGCATGCCGCGCTGTCGGCGTTCGAGAACGGCGGCACGCGCGATTTCGACATCGGCGACAAGGCGGGAATCACCGACGCGGACTACGATGCGCTGCAACCGTTCGTCTGGGGCAAGACGAAAGACCGGCGCTTCTTCGCCAACGGCGGGTTCTTCCATTCAGATGGCCGTGCGCGCTTCATCGCAACGGCACACCGGCCACCGGCTCATGTGCCGGACGCGCAGCGGCCGATCGTCCTCAACACCGGGCGTGTGCGCGACCAGTGGCACACCATGACGCGCACCGGCAAATCTCCACGCCTGGCCGGGCATCGACCGGAACCGACAGTCGATCTGCATCCGCTCGACGCGGCTGCGCGTGGTCTTGCAGAGGGCGACATTGCCCAGGTGACCAGTCGCTGGGGGCAGGCCGTGTTACGGGTTCATGTCAGCGAGGCCGTGCGGCCGGGCGAAGCCTTTGCCCCCATGCATTGGACGGCGCAGTCGAGCCGCGCCGGCCGCATAAACAGTGCGGTGACTTCCGCAGTCGATCCGATCTCGGGTCAACCGGACCTCAAGCACACGCCAGCCGAGATTCGTCGTTTAGATATGCGCTGGCATGGCACGATTCTCGCTCGCCGTCCGGTGATGCTGCCCGACATGTCCTACTGGGCGCGACTGCGCGGCGCCGGCCATTACGCCTACCTCCTGGCAGGCGAGCAACCGCTCGTCGCGGCGCGGCAAGCGATCGCTGCTGCGGTGCGCACCACCAATCCCGGACCCTGGCTCAACGGCGAGGAGGGCCTCGGTGCTGTGGTGAGCGACGGCCGGGTGGAAGCCGTTCTCGTGCTCGGCACGGCGCGCGACGAGGCTGCCCGCGATCGGCTGGTGTCCTTCCTGGCGATCGATCGATTGACCGCCGAGCAGCGTCGCGACTTGCTGAAGGGTGGCATGGCCACCGGCGAGGCTGGCGATGGCGTGATTGACAAGGGAGGTGGCGAGATCTGCGCCTGCTTCGGCGTGTCGTGTGGCGCCGTCGCAGCGGCGATCGCCGGAGGGGCGGGGTCGCTCGATGCCGTGGGCCAGGCGACGCGGGCCGGCACCAATTGCGGCTCATGTCGGCCGGAGCTGCGGGCGCTGTTGCGCACCGCACGCCTGAGACAGGCGGCCTGATGCAGACCTTTCCCATCTTCCTGAATCTCAGGGATCGCCGCGTGCTGGTGGTCGGCGGCAGCGAAGCCGCCGCCCGCAAAGTCGAGCTGCTGCTGTCGGCCGGAGCGCAGGTCGCCCTCATTGCCGATAAGGTCGGTGGCGAACTTGCCGAGCTGATCGACGAGGCGCGGATCTCCTGGGCCGGCCGCGACTTCGACGAGGCCGAGCTCGACGGCGTGTCGCTGGTGATCGTGGCGAGCGAGGACGAAGCGCTGCAGGCGCGCGTCTCGCAGGCCGCACGGGGCCGCTGCCTGCCGGTGAATGTCGTCGATCGGCCGGCGCTCTCCAGCTTCATCATGCCGGCGGTCATCGACCGCGCGCCCCTCACCATTGCCGTGTCGAGCGGCGGCACTTCGCCGGCGCTGGCGCGCCGCGTGCGCGCCGAGATCGAGCGCGCCTTGCCCGCCACGCTCGGCCGCCTGGCGCGCTTCGCCGAGATCTTCCGCGAGCAGGTCCGGCGCACGCTCGTCGTGCCGCGGGCCCGCCGTCTCTTTTGGGACCGCGTCTTCGACGGCCGCGTCGGCGAGCTTGCGTTGGCGGGCGACGAGATCGGTGCGCGGCGCGAGCTGATCCGGCTGCTCGATGGCGTGCGGCGCGAAACGCCGCCGCCCGGCATGGTGCATCTCGTGGGCGCCGGTCCGGGCGACCCCGACCTGCTGACCTTGAAGGCACATCGCCTGCTGCAGCGCGCCGATGTCGTGGTCTACGACCGGCTGGTGTCGGCGGAAGTCCTGGCGATGGCGCGCCGCGATGCCGAGCGCCTCTATGTCGGCAAGCGGCGAGCGCATCACTGCGTGCCGCAGCAGGAGATCAACGATCGCCTCGTGGCACTGGCGCGCGCCGGCAAGAGCGTGGTGCGCCTGAAGGGCGGCGATCCGTTCGTCTTCGGGCGCGGCGGCGAGGAGGTCGAAGCGCTTACCCGGGCAGGCATCGCCGTCGAGGTCGTCCCGGGCATCACGGCCGCCCTCGGCTGCGCTGCGACGGCGGGGATCCCGCTCACCCACCGCGATCATGCCCAGGCCTGCCTCTTCGTCACCGGCCATCTCAAGGACGGCAGTGTCGATCTCGACTGGGAGATGCTGGCGCGGCCGCGGCAGACCGTCGTCATCTACATGGGAATCAATGCACTTGGTGTGATATCAACCCAATTGACGGCCCGCGGGCTGCCAACCTCGACCCCTGTCGCCCTGATCGAGAACGGCACGACCGAACGGGAGCGGCGCGTGGTCGGAACTTTGGCCTGTATCGAGCAAAAAGCAGCAAGATCAGGGTTTAAGGGGCCGACTCTTTGCGTCGTGGGCGAGGTTGTTGGTCTAGCCCACACAAGAGAACGCGATTTTCACTTTGAGTCGAGAATCGGTCTCTGATAAAGATGTCTGTGACATTATTGCAACAATTTCGGGGCGGGGATGCGCAGCATCGTATTGAGCTTGGCGGCCTTGCTGGCATTTGCAGGTACGGTTGCCGCCCAGACCAAGACTGATACCTCGCGGCCGCCGGTCGCCAAGAAAACTCCGGCCGGTGCCAAAGCACCGGCTCCCGCGAAAGTCACCAATAGCAGTGTGCAGAAGGCTGCTGCAGTGCAGCAGAAAGCCGCGCCGCAGGCCGCCGCACCCCAGAAACGGACGGTCACGCCGCAACAGCTGCGGGCTTCGCGCTATGGCGGATTTGCGCCCCAACTGCAGCAGGAGCTGCCGCCGCCGGACCTCGATCTCACCAGCCCGCGCAGCCTCAGCCTGGTGAATTTCAACACCAAGGAAGAGATCACCGTCACCTATTGGTCGAACGGCTCCTACCACCGCGACGCGCTGAACCAGCTCAACCACTTCCTGCGCGACAATCACGATGGCGGCGAGACCGAGATGGACCCGCTGCTGTTCGATGTGCTGTGGCACACGACGCGCATCGTGGGCTTCGGCGGCCAGATCGAGGTGCTGTCGGCCTTCCGCTCGCCGTCGACCAATGCCTGGCTCGCCAGCGTCAGCCGCGGCGTGGCGCGCGACAGCCAGCACATGAACGGCAACGCCATGGACATCCGTTTCCCCGGCGTGCCGGTCTTCCAGATCCGCCAGGCCGCGCGCGCGCTCAATATGGGCGGCGTCGGCTTCTATCCGCGGTCGGGCTTCGTCCATCTCGACACCGGACCGGTTCGTTATTGGTAAAGTCATGAGTGGCATCGAGATCATCGAGGGCGACATCACGCGCCTCGATGTCGATGCCATCGTGAACGCCGCCAACCAGAGCCTGCTCGGCGGCGGGGGCGTGGACGGCGCCATCCATCGCGCTGCCGGGCCCGAGCTTCTCGCCGAATGCCGCAGCCTGCGCGGCTGCCTCACGGGCGAAGCAAAAATCACCAGAGGCTACCGGCTGAAGGCGCGACACGTGATCCATACGGTCGGGCCGGTCTGGAACGGCGGCCGGTCGGGCGAGCCAGAGCTGCTGGCGCGCTGCTACCGCAACAGCCTGGCGCTGGCCCTGCAGCATGACCTCACCAGCATCGCCTTTCCCGCGATCTCGACCGGCGTCTACGGCTATCCGAAGGAACCGGCGACCGAGATCGCCGTGCGCGAGGTGAAGGCCGGGCTGATGGACCGGTCGGCGCCGGCGCGGGTGATCTTCTGCTGTTTCGATGCCGAGACGGCGGCGCTCTATCGCGCCGTCATTGCCCGAACCGCTCGGCCGTCGTGAGGTAGACCAGCTCCTCGGCGGTGCAGTCCCGGCCGAGCGCATCGTTGCGATGCGGAAAGCGGCCGAAGCGAACGATGATGTCGCGGTGGGAGATCGCGTACTTGTCGTAATCCTCCCGGCCGAAGGTCGCGAACAGGGCGCAGCTCAGCTCCTGGTCGGCCATGTGCTCGCTGTGCTCGAACGGCACATAGAAGAAGACGCGCATCGGGATCGGGTAGGCTACGGGATAGAAACGGGCGAGCGCGATCCGTGCCGTCTCGATCGCCTTGGCATCTCCCGAAAAGGCACGGGCCGAGCGGCGGAACATGTTCCGCGGGAACTGATCGCAGAGCAGCGTGAGCGCCAGCGCGCCGTCCGGCGAGTCGCGCCAGGAATCGAGCGCGCCAGCGCAGGCCGGCTCCAGCAGGGCGGCAAAGCGTTCGCCGATCTCGGCATCGAAAGCGGGCGTGCTGTCGAACCAGATGTCGCGCTCTTTGCCATGGTCGGGATGGCCCAGCGGCAGGAACCAGAAATCGAGGATGTCGCGAATGGCGGAAGTCATGGCGCGCAGTCTATTCACTCCGGCTGTGCTGTCATCATGTCAGCCGACTCCGGCAGTGCCCGCGCAGCAAACGTGTATGATGCCTTCCCGCCGGAAAAGGCAGGCAGCAGGGAGCGCCATCGTGGGCAAAGTCAGGAATGTCCTGTTCATCATGTGCGACCAGTTGCGGGCGGACCATCTTTCCTGCGCCGGCCATCCGCATCTCGAGACACCGGCGATCGACGCGCTCGCCAAACGCGGGGTGCGCTTTCCGCGCGCCTACGTGCAGTCGGGCGTCTGCGGCCCCTCGCGCATGAGCTACTACACCGGCCGCTACATGACGAGCCACGGCGCCACCTGGAACCGGGTGCCGCTTTCCCTGCATGAGAAGACCCTGGGCGACTATCTGCGTCCGGCAGGGATCGAGGTGGCACTGGCCGGCAAGACGCACATGCTGCCCGACCTCGAGGCGCTGGAACGCTACGGCATCGAGGGCGGCTCGGCGCTCGACGCCCTGCTGCGCGCCGGCCGGTTCGAGGAGATCGACCGCTATGACGGCCATTCGCCGCCCGGCAAGGAGAGCGGCTATGCCGACTACCTCCGGCAGCACGGCTACCTCTCCGACGACCCGTGGAGCGACTATGTCATCGCGGCCGAGGGACCGGGCGGCAAGCCGCTCTCCGGTTGGCACATGCGCAATGTCCACCTTCCGGCCCGGGTGGCGGAGGAGCATTCCGAGACCGCCTACATGACGCGCGAGGCCATGCGTTTCATCGACGAGCAAGGCGAGAAGCCCTGGTGCCTGCATCTCAGCTACGTGAAGCCGCACTGGCCCTATATGGCGCCCGCGCCCTACCATAACATGTACGGCGCCAAGGACTGCCTGCCCCTGAATCGCGACGAGCAGGAGCGGGTCGGCGAACATCCGGTGCTGGCGGCCTATCGCGAGCACGAGGAGTCCGTTTCCTTCAGCCGGCCCGAGGCGCCAGGTATCGTGCGGCCCGCCTATATGGGGCTGATCCGCCAGGTCGACGACTGGCTCGGCCGCCTGTTCGCGCACCTGCAGGACCGCGGCCGGCTCGACGACACCTTGATCCTGTTCACGTCCGACCATGGCGACTTCCTGGGCGACCACTGGCTGGGTGAAAAGGAGATGTTCTACGAGGAGGCGCTGCGCGTGCCCTTCATCGTGGTCGATCCCGATCCCGAGGCCGACCTGACGCGCGGCACGGTCGACGAGCGTTTCGTCGAGGCCATCGACGTCGTGCCGACCATCCTCGAGGCGCTCGGCCTGCCGCCGAACGATCACCTGGTCGAGGGCCGCTCGCTGCTGCCGCTCACGCGCCGGATCCATCTCGAGAGCTGGCGCGACGCTGTCTTTTCCGAGCTCGACTATTCCTTCCGCGAGGCGCGCCAGATCCTGCAGCGCAAGCCTTCGGCGTGCCGTGCCATCATGGTGCGCACCGATCGCTGGAAGTACGTCTGGTGGCAGGATTTCCGGCCGATGCTGTTCGATCTCCTGAACGACCCGAAGGAGCGGCACGACCTTGGCGACAACGCCAGCTACGCACACGTCATGGCACAGATGGAGCAGCGGCTGGGCCAATGGCTGCGCGAGCGCAAGACACGCGTCACGGTCGATGACGCCTATGTCGAGGCCCGTACCGCCAAGCACCGGCAGCACGGCATTTTCTTCGGCATGTGGTAGGGCGGCCGTGATCACGCTCTATTCCTATCCCGGGCTGTTCGGCGTTGCCGACAACAACGGCTATGGCCTCAAGGTCTACGCCTGGCTCAAGCTGGCGGGCATCGCCTTCACGCACCAGCATCTGCTCGACGCCTCCGCCGCGCCGCGTGGCCAGCTCCCGTATATCGTCGACGACGGCGAGACGATCGGCGACAGCGACACCATCATCGCCCATCTCGCGAGGAAATACCGTCCGGCGGTCGACGAGGGCCTGACGCCGTCGGAGAGCGACACCAACCTGCTCGTCTCGCGTCTGCTCGACGATCTCTACTGGGTGATGTCCTATTCGCGCTGGAAGGACGAACGCTGCTGGCCGGCCTTCATCGCCGCCTTTCGCCGCGAACATCCCGCGCTGAGCGAAGCCGACCTCCTGAAGGCGAAGGAGTTCAACGCCCAGCGCTACCACTTCCAGGGTATCGGCCGCTTTGCGCCGGAGGCCGCCTATGCGCGCGGCCTTGACGACCTGCGGGTCCTGGCCAACCTTGTTCCTGCCGACGGGTTCGTGCATGGCCCGAAGGCCGGCAGCGTCGATTGCGCGATCTACGGCTTCGTTGCCAACATCTGGTTCTACGACATCGATACGCCGCTCAAGCAGTTCGTCGCCGCGCATGGCAATCTGATCCGCCATTGCACGGCCCTGCATGCCATTGCGACGGTGCGAAGCGAGCAGGCGTAAGGGAGACAAGCGATGAGCAAGACCTACGACCGCACGGCCGAGGATGTTGGCAACATCGTGGCCCTCGAACATGTCAACCTGAAGGTCGAGGACCAGGGGCTGGCGACCTTGTTCTATGTCAGCGGGCTGGGGCTGACGCGCGATCCCTACATGATGACCAGCATCGACAATATGTGGGTCAATGTCGGGCGCAGCCAGTTCCATCTTCCGACCGGCGGCCCGGCGCAGCGCCTGCGCGGTCGGGTCGGGTTGGTGATCGACGACCGCGAGGCCCTGCTGCAGCGTCTCGGCACGGTCGCCAAGGCACTCAAGGGGACACGCTTCGCCTTCGTCGAGAAGGACGGCTGGATCGAGACGACCTGCCCGTGGGGCAACACGATCCGCTGTCATGACCCGGCGCCAGGGGACGTCATGACCCTCGGCATGCCCTATGTCGAGTTCGACGTGGCCAAGGGCGCCGCCAAGCCCATCGCCGAGTTCTACCGCCGCATCTTCGGCACCATGGCGTATGTCGATGAAACAGGGCCGACGGGTGCAGCACCGGCAGCGCATGTCTCGGTCGGCATGGGGCAGGAGCTGATCTTCCGCGAGAGCGAGGGAGAAGCGCCGGCCTATGACGGCCATCACATCCAGGTCTATGTCGCCAACTTCTCGGGCCCGCACCGTGCGCTGCTCGAGCGCGGCCTGATCACCGAGGAAAGCAACCAGCACCAGTATCGCTTCGAGACGATCGTCGATCTCGACGGTAACCGGCCTTTGTTCCGGATCGAGCACGAGGTGCGCAGCCTGCGTAACCCGATGTATGCGCGGCCGCTCCTCAACCGCAACCCGCGCCAGACCAACCGCGCCTATGTTCCCGGCCGCGACTTCTGGGTCCCCGAACCGGTCGCTGTCGAGATGGACAATCCGCGCCAGGCGACCCAGGAGCGCCGCCTCGAAGCGGCGGTGCGGCGGATGTGATCCCGCTTGCGATGGAAATGACCCTGAAAGGCAAAGGGGAGTGAGGCCGTAAGGAACTTGAAAGCCCAACAATCGTCGCAGGATGCAACGATAGTGCCGGTCGCATCGTAGTATGGAACGGCGTTGTGCGGTGCCGGAGAGTTGTCATGGCTTTCGAAGTCGATCCGCGTCTGCTTCTCGACAAGCTTGCCTTCGGTCCGTCGTCCTCCAGCTTGCATGAAGTCGCCAAGATCGGCGTCGAGGCCTGGCTTGCGCAGCAACTGAAACCGCCGGCCGAGGACGATTGCACAGGGCGCATCGCGTCGACGCGGTGGCATCTCAAGTATGTCAGCAAGATGCCGGCCGCCGAAGTTGACGAGGATCGTGCGCTCGATGTGATCGCCGAGCCGATCGAGCAGCATTGGACGACCCTGGACAAGGAGACGCCCTATCAGGAGCGGTTGTTCCTGCGCACCGCGGTCGCAGCAGCGACCCTGATCCGCGCCGTGCACAGCCGCTGGCAGTTGCGCGAGATGCTGGTCGATTTCTGGCACAACCACTTCAACGTCAATGCGGCAGGTGATGGTGCCGTCGCCGCGGCGCTCCCGGCTTATGACCGCGATGTCATCCGCCGCCATGCGCTCGGCAATTTCCGCGAGATGCTGGAAGATGTGGCGACCAGCGCCGCCATGCAGGTCTATCTGAACAACCGCTCCTCACGCGGCGGTGCCGCCAACGAGAATTACGCCCGCGAGCTCTTCGAACTGCACACGCTCGGCCGTCCGGCCTACCTCAACGCACTCTACAACAAGTGGCGCCAGGTTCCGGGCGCAACCGACGGCCGGCCGCAGGGCTATATCGATCAGGATGTCTACGAGGCGGCGCGCGCTTTCACCGGCTGGTCGATCGAGGATGGGGCGGGCATCGGCATGGGCCGTCGTCTGCCGACCACCGGAAAGTTCACCTACGTCGAAACCTGGCATGACAATTACCAGAAGCGCGTGCTGGCGGCCGAATTCGATCCCTACCAGTCGCCGCTCGCCGACGGCCGACGCGTCCTCGACCTGGTGGCCGACCATCCGGCGACGGCGCGCTATCTCTGCGGCAAGCTCTTCTGCCGCCTGGTCGCCGACACGCCCGACGAATCGACTATCGCCGCGGCCGTCAAAGTCTGGAGGGAGACGCGCCGGGCACCCGATCAGATCGCGCGCACCATCGAGGCGATCGTGAGGTCCGACGCGTTCCGTCGCTCGGCCGGCGCCAAGGTGAAGCGGCCGCTCGAACTCTACGCCTCCTTCGCCCGGGCCGCCGCGATCGACGTCGTGTCGACGCCGGGGCTGCTGGGCGAACTCGACGGCAGCGGCCAGCGGCTGTTCGGTTGGGGGCCACCGACCGGTCATCCCGACGAGAACGACTATTGGCTCAGCTCCAACATGATGCGGCGGCGTTGGTCGTTGCTTCTGGGCCTGGCGGACGACGCCTGGAAAGCTGGCGTGTCCGAGGCGGCCTTGATGGTCGCTGAGCAGCCCTCGGCAGGAGCGGCCTTGTACGCCGCCTATCGGCAGATCCTGGGAGGGGGACCATCGCCGGAGGTCACCATCGGCATTCTCGGTGGCATGGGGCTGAAACCCGACACGCCCTTCCATAGTCGCAAGGACGCGCCGGCACTGGCGAAGCGGTTGCTGGCCTACTGCGCCATGACGCCGGCCTTCCAGACGAGGTGACGCCATGCTGACCCGCCGACATCTCTTCGCCGTGTCGTCGGCACTTGCCGTGGCGCCGACCGTACGTGCCTTCGCCGATCCGGCCGCCGCTGCGGCCCCGGGCCCGATCCTGGTCACGATCTTCCTGCGCGGCGGGATGGATTCGCTGGGCGTCGTCGCGCCGGTCGACGACCACAATTACGTCGCCGACCGGCCCCCGGAGATGCGCCTGCTGGCCGATGGCGACAAGCCGGCCCTGCGGCTGGACGGGGGGCAGGCCGGCCTCGACTTCCGCTTGCATCCCGAGATGGGGGCCTTGCGCGACCTCTATCAGGCCAGGCGAATCGCGCTGGTTCATGCCTCGGGTCTCGCCAACGGCACGCGCAGCCATTTCGAGGCGCAGGAACTGATCGAGCGCGGCCTCTCCGGTTCCGACGAGACGGCGCATACGAGCGGCGGCTGGATGGCACGCTGGCTGGCGGCGAGCGGTGGCGCCGACGCGCCGGCCTTCGCGGCGATTCCCGGCGTGCCCGAGGAATTGGCTGCGCATGCCGATACGATCTGCGCTGCCGATCTGCGCTACGGCATGAATCTGCCGGGAGGTAAGCAGGCCGCGACTGTCCTGAAGCATCTCTATGCCGGCAACAGCCCGGTCGATCATGCGGGTCGCCGCACGTTGCAAGGTATCGCGTTGATCGACGGTGAGATGCGCCAACCCGGCGGCAAGGTCGCCCCTTATCATCCGGCAGGGGGTGCCAGCTACGAGGACACTGAGATCGGCCGTGCGCTGCTGGCCGTGGCCCGGGTCATCCGCATGGACGTCGGCATCCGTGCTTTCGCCGTCGACATGGGCGGTTGGGACACGCATGAGAATCAGCCGGGTCGCCTCGCCAATCTCGCCGGTCAGCTGTCGCGTGCGCTGGGCGCCTTCCACACCGATCTGCACGATCATCTCGACCGCATCGTCTTGGTGGCGATGAGCGAGTTCGGCCGCCGCCTGCGCTCCAACAAGAGCAACGGCACCGACCATGGCCATGCCGGTGTCACCATCGTCTCCGCGCCCCGCATCGTCGGGGGCCGCATCCATGGCAGCTGGCCTGGTCTCTCCTCGGAGCAGCTCGACAATGCCGTCGATCTCGCGATGACGACCGACATCCGCAGCATCCTCGCGGAGCTGATGGTCGGCTCCCTGGCGACACCTGGCGCGGTGGGCGCGGCCTTCCCGCGCTTCACGCCGAGGAAGGTCGGGCTGTTCGCCTAATCCGGCTTCAAGGCCGCCGATAGATCGGGTCGCGCTTGCGGACCTGATCGAGCAGGGACCAGTCGCCTTGTTCGACGACATGCCCCTTCGGGAAGGGCGAGCGCGGCTCCTGGCCGAGGGAGCGCATGACCCGGTCGTCGCGGTAGTAGCAGAGCAGCACCACGCGATTGAGCGCGAAAAGTGCCGCGCCGCCTTCAGTCTTGAGGGCCGTGGCGATCTCGGTGCGGCGGTCGACCGGGAGATCGGCGAAGGCGCCGCCGCTCAAGCCCGCGAGCTGCTTCAAGGCGGCGCGCGCGTCGTCGGTGTCGCGCTCGAGGCTGTTCAGGATGTCGGCGAAGATCACGTCGTCGTCGGCGCCGGGCACGTTGTAGATGGCGCTGGCGGGAATCATCTCGGCGACGAGGGCGCGCAGGTCGCGGGTTTCGGCGGGGGCGAGGGTAGGGGTAGCCGTGTGCATGGCGTTTGCTTTCCGGTTTTCGTGTCATCCCGAGCGCTGGCGAGGGAACTTTCCTGTGGCCTCAAAGGTCCCTCGCTGTCGCTCGGGATGACACCCTTGTTGATCTCACTCGAACAGCGTCGCGTTGGCGAGGCGTTGTTTGATCTGGTCGGCGATGTAGAGGGCGAGCGCCTGGATGGTCGAGGTGGGGTTCACGCCGCCGCTGGTCACCCAGATGCTGCCGTCGACGATGAACAGGTTCTTCACGTCGTGGCTGCGGCCCCATCCGTTGACGACCGAGCGCTCGGGATCGCTGCCCATGCGGGCGGTGCCGAGCAGGTGCCAGCCGCTGTTGGGGACATGCTCGCGGAAGACCGTGTGGGCGCCCGCCTCCTTCAGGATCTCCTCGGCGCGCCCATGTGCGTGCTCCATCATCTTGCGGCTGTTCTCGCTCACCGTGTAGTCGATCCGGGGGGCGGGGATGCCGTCGCTGTCCTTCAGGACCGGATCGAGGGTCACCCGATTGTGCTCCTCGGGCAGGTCCTCGCAGATGCCGGCAAGGTAGATGCGGTGATTGAGCAGGTTGCGATAGACCTTGTGATGGTCCTCGCCCCAGGGCAGGCGGCCGGCCGCGGTGCTGGAGATCGCCTCGACGATCGAGCCCATGCCGCGGCCGAACTGGAAGATGTAGCCGCGCACGAAATCGCGCGCCTTGTCGGTCTCGTAGAACTCATGGCTCCACAGGCAGAGCGGCGGGCCGTGATTGCCGTCCAGCGGCTCGTCGACATAGCCGTAGGTGAAGGCATAGGGGTGGAACATCAGGTTCTTGCCGACCAGCCCGCTCGAATTGGCGATGCCGTTGGGGAACTTGCCCGACTGCGAATTCAGCATCAGCCGCGGCGTGCCGACGCCGTTGCAGGCGATGATCACCATCTCGGCCGGCTGGAACTGCTCCTTGCCGTCGGCGTCGTAGTAGACGACGCCGGTCGCCATGCCGTCCTTGTCGACGGTGATCTCGCGCACGCGGGCCCGGGTGCGCAACTCGACGCCGGCCCGCAGCGCCGCCGGCCAGTAGGTGATGTCGGTGCTGGCCTTGGCGCCCTGGGCGCAGCCCGGCGTGCAATGGCCGAGATTGAGGCAGCGGCCGCGGCCCTCGTAGTCGACCGTGGCGATGGACGTATCCGACGGCCACCAGTGCCAGCCCAGCCGGTTCATTGCCTTGGCGAAGCGCTGCCCCGATTTGCCGAGCGGGATCGGCGGCATGGGCGGCTGCTTGGGCGGGTAGGCGGGATCGCCCGCCAGCCCCGAGACGCCGGTCATGCGGTCGTTCTCGGCGAAGAACGGCTCCAGGGTCTGGTAGTCGATCGGCCAGTCGTCGGCGACGCCGTCGAGCGTCTTCACCCGGAAATCGCTGGGATGCAGGCGCGGATAATGCGCCGTGTACATGATGGTGCTGCCGCCGACGCCGTTGAAGTTCACCACCTTGATGGGCGAGTTGGCGTCGTTGATCGGGTAGTCGGTCTCGCGGGCGCGGCGATTGGGATTGATGGCGAAGTCGCTGAACAGGCGCGCCTCCCAGTCGCGGCCGTTGCTGGGATAGTCCGTCGGCTTCACCCAGTCGCCCTGCTCCAGGCAGAGGATGCGCATCTTCGTATCGGCGAGACTCCATGCCACCGCGGCGCCCGACGCCCCGGAACCGATGATCAGGACGTCGACTTTCTCGTTCATGGATTCATCTTCTCCGTGCGGCGGCGATGGAGACTAAGCCGCGTGGCGAGCCCGCGGCAAGCGTTCGACGTGACGCTCCGCGATGCGGCTGTTAGCGTTCCGGCAATACGGGGAAAGTGGGAGGAAGTATGTTCGATAAGCCTGTTCATCGTCGCAATCTCCATCGCCGACATCTGTTGGCCGGAGCCGGTGCTGCCCTGCTCGCACCCTCGCTGGTGCGTGCGCAGGGCGCCTATCCTGACAAGCCGATCAAGTTCATCGTGCCCTACACGCCGGCCGGCGCGACCGACAACATCTCGCGCATCGTCATGGCCAAGATGTCGGAGCTGCTCGGCCAGCAGGTGCTGATCGACAACAAGGCGGGCGGCGGCGGCACGATCGGCACCGACGCCATCGCCAAGGCCGCACCCGACGGCTACACGATCGGCCTGGTCACCATCTCCATGTTCACCATGGCGCCGGCGCTCTATTCGAAGCTGCCCTACGATCCGGTGAAGGATTTCTCGCCGATGGCCGGAATGGCGATGTGGCCCAACATGCTGGTGGTGCATCCCAGCCTGCCGGTGAAGACGGTGCCGGAGCTGATCGCCTTCCTGAAGGCCAATCCCGGCAAGTACAACATGGCCTCGTCCGGCTCGGGCACGACGATCCATCTTGCCGGCGAGATGTTCAAGCAGATGACCGGCACCGACATGGTGCACGTGCCCTACAAGGGCAGCGCCGGCGCCCTGCAGGACCTGCTCGGAGGCCAGACCCACATCATGTTCGACAACATGCCGAGCTGCTGGCCGCATGTGCAGGCGGGCAAGCTCCGGGCGCTGGGCGTCACCAGCCGCGAACGCAACAAGGCGGCGCCTGACGTGCCGGCGATCGTCGAATTCGTGCCGGGATACGTCGTCGAGGTCTGGATGGGTTTCGGCGGGCCGGCTGGCATACCGCAGCCGATCGTCGACAAGCTCGCCGCTGCCGGCATCAAGGCGTTGGAGGACTCGGAGGTGAAGGCCAAACTCGCGGCTCTGGGCAGCGATCCCTGGCCGATGCCGCCCAAGGCCTTGCATGACCGCATCGTCAGCGAAATCGCGGTCTGGGCTCCGATCGTCAAGGCGTCCGGCGCCAAGGTCGACGGCTAGGCCCATGACGGCCGCGAGGATCGCGTCGACGATCACAATCCTCGCCGCAGCGGTGTCCGCTCCCGCTGCGGCGCAGGATCTCGATGCGATCCTGAAACGCTTCAACGCGGCACGGAAGACCGTGCCGGCCGATGTCGGCGCCTATATGGACCGCGCCGAAGGCTGCTGGCATTTCGCCGGCGAGGAGCCCTACGACGCCGCGCGGCGTGCCGAGATAAACCGCGCCTTGAGCGACCTGCGATGCGCCCGCCTCAAGGAGGATGCATCGGCGCTGCGCCGGAAATATGCACGGTCAGCGCCGGTGCTCGATGCGCTCGATGCCGCAGCCGCGCTGGAATGAGCCGATAAGCATCGCAATCGCGCGGCGACTCTTTATATAGAGCGCCATGACGAACGAAACTTTCGGCAAGCACATGGTGTGGATGATCGATCCCCGCACCAACAACGAAATCGGCATCGGCTATTCGACTCTGGCGGAAGCCGAGGCGGAGTCCGTGAAGCTGGCGGACGTTGGCTACAAGATCCTGCGTATCACGCCGACCTCGCTGCCCAAGCCGAACAGCTGAGTTTTTCTCCTCCCCAGATGACTGGGGAGGAAAAGATGACGCCTACTTCAGTTCGTACTGGTCGATCAGCCAGGGCTCGTGCTCGGCGGCGTCGATCCACTGCTTCATCGCCGGATGGTTGAGAATGGCGGTGCAGTAGGCATCGGCGTCCGAGTCGAGCGTGACGCTGTAGGTCTTGAAGCGCGTGGCCACGGGCGCGAACATCGCATCGGCGGCGCCAAAGGTGCCGAACAGGAAGCCGTCGTCTTTCTGGAAGGCGCCGGCGAAGCGCTTGCGGCAGTCGCGCCACAGGCCGGTGATGCGTTCGATGTCGGCGCGCACCGCCGGTGTCATACCCTTGCCGGGGAATGAGGCGCGGATGTTCATCGGCATGTTGGTGCGCAGATCGACGAAGCCCGCATGCATTTCGCAGGAGATCGCCCTAGCATGGGCGCGGGCCGCCGCTGAGGGCGGCCAGAGGCCGGCTTCGGGCTTGAGATCGTTGAGGTATTCGGCGATCGCCAGCGACTCCCAGACCGCGAGCCCGCGATGCAGCAGCACCGGCACACGGCCCGAGGGCGAATGCTTGCGGATCGCCGGTGCCGTATCCGGCCGGTCGAGCGGCACGACGATCTCGTCGAACTCGATGCCGGCGGTCTTGACCATCAGCCAGCCGCGCAGCGACCACGACGAATAGTTCTTGTTGCCGATCACGAGGGTGAAGTCGGCCATACGCCCTCCATTTCAATTGGCCCGACGTCGTCAGTCTGACGTCAGTTCGCTTGCCAGCATGTAAGTTTCGCCGGCAATCTTAACCGTTGCACTACAGGATTGTGAGCATGGCCATGTCGTTGCCGTTCGTCGACCGTTCTTCTTCTTCTTTGCCCCTGCAGTTTGTGAGCCAATCCAAGTGGGTTGGTTGGCTGAAGGCGCAGAGCGCGGCGCGGCGCGGCTGGATCGAATCGCTCGGCATTGCCGGTGCGCCGGGCGATCTCGTGACGTTGCCGGGCGGTGACGGCAAGGCAGCGGGCGCAGTCCTGGTGATTTCCGACAAGCCCACACTCTGGGATTTCGGTGCGCTGGCGACCCGCCTGCCGCCGGGCATCTGGCGGTTCGCGGACGACACGTCACCGGTCTCGCCGACCGATGCGGCCGTTGCGATCGGGCTCGGCGCCTGGCGCTTCGATCGTTACCGCAGCAAGAAGGGCAAGGCGGGGCCGCGCCTCCTCTGGCCGCAGGGCGCCGACAAGGCGCGTGCCACGGCGATCATCGAGGCGGTCTCGCTGGCGCGCGATCTCATCACCACGCCCTCGTCCGACATGGGGCCTGCCGAGCTCGCCGCTGCCGTGCAGAAGGTGGGCAAGGCGCACAAGGCCACCGTCAAGGTGATCGTGGGTGACGCCCTTCTGAAGCAGAACTACCCGATGGTGCACGCGGTCGGCCGCGCCTCGACGCGGGCTCCGCGTCTCATCGATCTCACCTGGGGCCGCGCGAGAGATCCCAAGGTCACCCTGGTCGGCAAGGGTGTGTGCTTCGATACCGGCGGCCTCGATCTCAAGCCGGCGTCGGGCATGCTGACGATGAAGAAGGACATGGGTGGTGCTGCCACCGTGCTGGCCGTCGCGGCGATGGTGATGGCGGCCAAGCTGCGGGTGCGGCTGCGCCTCCTGATCCCGGCGGTCGAGAACTCCGTCTCGGGTAACGCTTTCCGGCCGCTCGACGTGGTGCCGACGCGCAAGGGCATCAGCGTCGAGATCGGCAACACCGATGCCGAAGGCCGGCTGATCCTGTGCGATGCCCTGCATGAGGGCGCGTCGGAGAAGCCCGCGATGATGGTCGACTGTGCGACCCTGACGGGCGCGGCGCGGGTGGCGCTCGGCACCGACCTGCCGGCGCTGTTCTGCAACGACGAGACGCTGGCGTCGCAACTGCTGGCGCAGGGCGAGGCGGTGACCGATCCGGTGTGGCGCCTGCCGTTGTTTGCGGGCTACCGCCGCCTGCTCGACAGCAAGGTGGCCGACATCAACAACGTCTCCTCGGGTGGCTTCGGCGGCGCCATCACCGCCGCGCTCTATCTCAAGGAGTTCGTGCCCGACGACGTGCCGTGGGCGCATATCGACATGATGGCCTGGAACAACAGCAGCCGTCCCGGCCGCCCCGAAGGCGGCGAAGCGCAGGCCGCCCGTGCGATCTTTGCCGCGATCGAGAAGAAATTTTCGTAGCCGGTTCGCCGAGCGTCAGAACCGTCCGGCCAATCGGGCAGTGCCGGCGACCGCGCCATAGCGGTCGCCGAATTCGGTGTCAGCTTGAAGTCGCACCGACCATGTTCGGTCGAGCTCGAGGTCGGCCATCACCCGAGCGATGCCGATGTCGCGCGGCAGAGACACGCCGGAGACCGCGAAGGCCGAGCCCGGCAACGACTGGAACCAGGCCGATATCGATCCGGTCGCCTGATACTCGTGGGCCCAGGCCAGGCGTGCCAGCACTCTGGCTCTGGAGCCGAGCAGGCGGCCGAGCTGGGCTTCGCCATCGACGCCGAGTTCCGAACGCAGCGACGTGGTCGAGCCGGCATTGAGGCACAGCGCTGCGCCGCTGTTGAGCTGCGAGGCTTCGCAGAAGCCCGGCGTATTCACGACCTGGCTCTGACCGGCGATGAAGGGCGTCACGCTGTAGTCGCCGAACGACACGCGATGGCCGATCTCGGCCCGCGCTGACCATGTGGTGGCGGTGTAGTTCGCGGTCAGCGAATCGGCGAGGAACGGGACCGAGCGCTGCGTGCTGACGGCATGCTGGCCCCAGGCGCCGGCGGCCGCGAGATAGAGCGGGCCCAGTCTCGTGCGGCCATAGAGGCCGGCCTGGAACGCGTTGGTCCGGCCGTTGCCCAAGCCCCCATCGAGGAACCAGTTCGACGTGCCGCCCGATACGGCGACACCCACGACGCCGTGATCGAACGTCCAGTCGGCACCTGCGGCCAGGCCCTGCACCGAGGTCTGGACCGACGACGAACCGTTGCTGGCAGTGCCGCCCAGCCAGCCGTAGCCGCCGAACCCGGCTACCCAGCCGCGCAGTCGACGCGGCTCCTCCGGGTTGGCCTCGCTGGCCGTGAGCGACGCGTATTGCGCCTTCTGCTGCTGCGGACCGGCGCTGGCGCCGCTGCCCAGGAGGGTGTTGAGGAACTGGTTGCCAAACGCGAAGGCAGCGACCTGAACGCCGGATTGCGATTCGCCCGACAACGAGTTGAATGACGATGCAAGGGTCGAGCCGCTTTGGCTGAACAACGTCGACAATCCACCCGGCAGGCTGTTGCCGGAGTTGAAGCCGTTGTTGATGGCGGTGGCCACGGCGCTCTGGTTGGCGGTGAGCGGCGTTCCCACGCCGAGGGCTGCCGTCAAGGTCAGCTGCACGTCGGTCGGCGTATAGGTCAGGGAGGAGAGGAAGCCCTGCGGCAAGCCAACGGTCACGAAAGAGTCGAACGTCCCGGAGCGGCCCCCCGCAGCGGAGATCAGCGTGTAGCCGCGCGGCAAATAGCTGCCGGGCGCGAGATTGGCCAGGACGGTGCCCTTCAGGCTCGCGCTGCCGGCGACGTTGGTGCGATCCGATGCGGCCGGCGAAATGTCGACGGCGTAGGTCGAGCCTGAGGCAAAGGACAGGTTGCCCTGCACGGTCAGGGTGCCGATGGCATTGCTGGGGGCATTGCCGGGCGTCAGGGTGCCGCCGTTGATCGTGGTTGCCCCGACGGTGCCCGTGCCGGCCAGCGTGCCATTGACCGTCACCGGCGAGACGATCGACCCCTCGACCACCAGGGTTGCCCCCGGATCGACGGTGGTGACACCGGTATAGTTACTGGCGCCGGTGAGGATGATGCGGCCGCTGCTGCCGCTGTTGGCGATGGTGATCTGCCCCGGCGTACCTGGCGCGGCATCCGACAGAACGCCCATCAGCAACGCGCTGTTGCCACGCTGGTCGAGGCGATTGGTGGCAGAGCCGTCGAGCGTGAAGTTCTGGGCGTAGGCCTGGCCCATCGTGTCGACCTGCAAGGTGCCGCCGGTGAAGGCCGGAATGACGGTCGTGCCGACGTTGCTGATGAAATAGGTCTGGCCGGCCGCAATGGTGGAGACCGGCATGATGTCGGCCGTGCTCAGCGGACCGGTGGAGCCGGAGCCCACATAGGGCCGCAGCACCATGATGCCGCTGCTGGCATCGCCCGTTATCTGACCGGCGAGATTGTTCGGCGTCCCGTCGGCCAGCAGGCTGAACAGCACGTTGCCTTCGGGGGTGATCGACCCCATCACCGTGAAATTGCCGACCTCGCTGCCGAGCGGCGCCGCGCCCGGCCCCCAGTAGTAGCCGTTGGAGTAGTTGGTGATCTTGAACGTGCCTGGCGCCGTCGTTCCGAAGATCGCCGAGCTGGTCAGACGCCAGGTCGTGCCGGCCGTCCAGCGCCACTGCGGCGAGGTGATGTCGGCGGTGATCACCTGGGTCGGCGACGGCGGCGTGAACACGGCGGGATTGTAGGGCGTCATGTAGGCCCAGTGCGTCACCAGAAGGCTGGAACCGGTGATCATCTGCATTTCCATCAGCGGCACGCCGCCGATCTCGCGCATCTGGCCGATGCCGATGGTGGTCGGCGCCGTATCGGACGAGAAGGAGATCACGATCTGGCCGGCAGAGGTCACGAGCCCCTGCATGGACGTGGTGGTGTTGGTGGCGATGCCGCCCATATAGAGGACAGCCTGGCTCTGGCCCGAGAAGACGCCGTTGGTGGCCGTTCCCAGCGCCCACAATGTTTGGTCGCCGATCGGTGTCGGCGGCGGATTGGTGAAGCTCTGGTTGCTGGCGGCGTAGGCGATCAGCCCCGGGACGGGGACATACCAATGGGAATTGGACAGCAGCGCATCCCATTTGGAGTCCTGGGCAAACGCTGCCGAGGGCACGCACAGACTTGTGGAGAGGAGGAGGGCCGCCCAGCGATGGGTGACCGGTCTACACGCTCTGGCTACACTAGGAAGATCTTGATCAACTGCAGTGCTCATGTAGTAATCAAGCTAGTGAAGCATCGAGGTTTGGTCATGCGTTTTCTTCTGCCGTGCGCCGCTGTTGTCGGCCTGTCGATGCTCTCCGGTGCCGCGTGGGCCGACCAGGCGGCCGCGTCCGCTTGTTCGGCCAAGCTCTCGCAGGATGGCCAGTTGATCTACGGCAAGGCCGCTCCGACGGTGACGGCGAAGAGCAATATCAGGGACGCGGTCATCGACGTCGCCCGACCGCTGGTGATGAACGGATCGATGTCGCGCGAGACGGCACGCGCCGCCGGCGAAGCGGCGGGCGAGTGCCTCAAGCTGTTGCAATAGCAACCAGGGCCGCAGCCGGCGGCACGTCCCCAGCGGCGGTCAGTAGCCCGTCTTCGGATCGACTGTGTGGATCAGCGGCTGGCCGGCCCGCAGGCGCTTGATGTTGTCGATCACGCCGGGCGAGGCAGTGCGCGGGTTGGTGGCGCCGGCGATGTGCGGCGTCACATGCACCTTGGGGTGCGTCCAGTAGGGATGATCCGCTGGCAAGGGCTCGATGTTGAAGACGTCGAGGGCTGCGCCGCTCACCTGGCCGGACTCGAGCGACGCCAGCAGCGCCTCGTCCACGACATGCCCGCCGCGCGCCATGTTGATGAAATAGGCACCCTTGGGCAGGGTCGCGAAGGCCTTGGCGTCGAGCAGGCCGTGCGTCTCGCGGGTGAGTGGCAGCACGTCGACCAGGATGTCCGTCCGGGCAAGAAAGCGCTGAAAGCCGTCGGCGTCGTGGAAGGTCTCGATGCCGGGCAGGGTGCGGGCGGTGCGGCTCCAGCCGGCGGTCGGGAAGCCCAGCGCGGCGAACTTGGCCGCGGTGTCCTGGCCGATCGAGCCCAGCCCCATGACGCCGATACGGCGGTCGATCGTGTCGACGAAGTCCTCGGGCTTCCACTGTCGGGCGCGCTGGCTTGCGGCGTACTTGTCGATCTCGCGATGGTGGCGCAGCGCCCAGTAGATGGCGTACTCGCTCATCTGCCCGACCAGGCCTTCGTCCATGATGCGTACGATCGGCACGCCGGCCGGCAGGCGGTCGTCGGCCAGCAGGTGGTCGACGCCCATGCCCAGCGAGACAATCAGCTTCACGTCGGGGAAGGAGGCGATCAGCCCGGCCGGCGGCTTCCAGGCCAGCACGATCTCGATGTCCTTCTTGTCGCCCAGCGCATCGAGGGGCCGGAAGTCGACCGGCCCGAGGCCCGCTTCGAGGACTTTCTTCCAGTGAACGCCGTCGGTATCGCGGCTGATATAGGCGATCGCGCCGGCCATGAACTCTCCTCCAACTCTCTTGCGAAGTCCGATTACTTGGGAATCGTCGCCGGATCGAGCTTGATTCCCTTCTCCTTGTAATAGCGCACGGCGCCGGGATGGAAGGGCAGGAAGCTGTTGCGCGAGGCGTTGGCAGCGACCGTATCGCGGGCCGCGGGATGTGCCTTGATCAAGGCCGCGTTGTTCTCGAGCACCGTCTTGGTGATCAGATAAGCGAGGTCGTCCGGCATGTCCTTGTTGGCGATGGCGAAGTTGAACAGGCCGACCGTCTTCTGGTCCGCTGTCTGCTGCTTGTATGTCCCCTTGGGAACCGTCGATTCGGTGAACTCCATCATCGCCTTGCGGATCTTGCCGATCTCTTCCGGAGTCCAGGTGTAGAAGGCGACCTGCTGCTCGGCATCGAGTTCGGTGAAGGCGGGGATCGGCGCACCGGCGCCGAAGCAGAAGGCGTCGATCAGGCCGTCCTTCAACTGGTTGCCCATGTCGGCGCTCTGGCCGTTGCGCACGGAGACCTTCATCCCCAGCGCATCGAAGATCATCGGAAAGTAGGTGCCGGCGGTGCCCGCCTTCGGTCCGGTACCGACGGTCTTGCCCGCGAGCTGGTCGAAGCGGCTGATGCCGGTCTTGGCGAGCGACACGCATTGCATGGGCGTGTCGTACATCGGGAAGAGGGCGCGGAGGGATTCGTACTTCTTTCCCTTGGTCCAGGGCGCCGAGCCCTGCAATGCCTGCAGCGCGACCCCCATGGTCGTCATGCCAAGGCCGATCTTGCCGTCATCGATCAGGATGACGTTCTGGTTCGGACCCTGAGTCTGCTGCGGGACGATCTGCAGCCGGGCCTTGTCGGTCAGGATCCGGGCCACGACGTCGCCGTAGATATTGTAGGTGCCGCCGACCGACGCGGTGCCGAGAACCAGGGGTGACTGCGCTTCGCTTGTCCTGGGCGCGCTGCTGGCCGCTGCCGCGACGAGGGCCAGCGCAGCAGCGAACAGGCTGCGGCGGACTGCGGTCATTCTGGCCCTCCCTCCTTCAGTGGCTCGGAAACTTGTCAGCGAGCCGGCCCGCCTGTCATAGGTTCGCGGCCGGCGCCCGGCAAGCCTGTCGAAGGGTGGAGCTGAATGCACATCCGAGTATCAAGTCGCGACGCTGCGGGTATCGGCGCCGATGGCTTCGAGGTTGAAGGCGGCAGCGATCAGGGCCTGCGTATAGGGCGTCTGCGGCGACTGGAAAACCTGGGCAGCTGAGCCGTGCTCGACGACCTTGCCGTGGCGCAGGACCACCACCTCGTCGGCCAGGGCGCGCACCACCTTGAGGTCGTGGCTGATGAAGAGATAGGCGAGCTTGTAGCGGGTCTGCAGGTCGCGCAGCAGGTCGACGATCTGGGCCTGCACGCTCATGTCGAGCGCCGAGGTCGGCTCGTCGAGCACGATCAGGCGCGGCTTCAGCACCAGGGCGCGGGCGATCGAGATGCGCTGGCGCTGGCCGCCGGAGAATTCGTGCGGGTAGCGGTCGCGCGCGGCGGCATCGAGGCCGACCTCGGTGAGCGCCTGCACGATCATCTGCTGGCGTTCCTCGCGCGTGCCGATGCGATGGACCTCGAGCCCTTCGCCGACGATCTCGCCGACCGACATGCGCGGCGACAGCGAGCTGAACGGATCCTGGAACACGATCTGCATCTGCCGGCGCAGCGGCCGGAGATTGCGCTGGCTGAGTGTCTGCAGGTCCTGGCCGTCGAAGCGGATGCCGCCGGCACTGCGTTCGAGCCGCAACAGGGCGAGGCCGAGCGTGGTCTTGCCCGAGCCCGATTCGCCGACCAGGCCAATCGTATGGCCCTCGCGCAGGGCGATGCTGACGCCGTCGACGGCCTTCACATAGCCGACCGTGCGGCGCAGCACGCCGCGCTTGATCGGGAAATGCACCTTGAGGTCGTCGAGGCGCAGGATCTCCGGCGCCGTCGGATCGGCCGCGGCCGGCCGGCCTTTGGGCTCGGCCGACAGCAGGTGCTGCGTGTAGCTGTGCTGCGGATGGTCGAAGACCTGGGCGACCGGACCGTGCTCGACGATGCGGCCCTTGGTCATGACGCAGACCCGGTCGGCCATTTTGCGCACGATGCCGAGATCGTGGGTGATGAAAAGCAACGCCATGCCGTAGCGCGCCTGCAGGTTCTTCAGCAGCTTCAGGATCTGTGCCTGGATGGTGACGTCGAGCGCCGTCGTCGGTTCGTCGGCGATCAGCAGGTCGGGCTCGTTGGCGAGCGCCATGGCGATCATGACGCGCTGGCGCTGGCCGCCCGAGAGCTGGTGTGGATAGGCGTCGAGCCGCTTGGCGGCCTCGGGGATGCCGACCTGCTCCAGCAGCTCCAAGGTGCGTTTGCGCGCCGCGTCGCGCGACAGGCCCTTGTGCAGGATCAGCACCTCGTTCACCTGCCGCTCGATCGTGTGCAGCGGGTTGAGCGAGGTCATCGGCTCCTGGAAGATCATCGAGATGCGGTTGCCGCGCACCTGCAGGAGATCGCGCGTCGAGGCGCCGACCAGCTCTCGGTCCTGGAAGCGGATGCTGCCGGTGGGATGGCTGGCGGAAGGATAGGGCAGGAGCTGCAGCACCGACAGTGCCGTCACCGACTTGCCCGATCCCGATTCGCCGACCAGTGCCACGGTCTCGCCGCGGGCGATGTCGAAGCTGACGCCGCGCACCGCCTGGACGGCCTTGTCACCGGTGCCGAACGTCACGGCGAGGTCGCGGACGGTCAGCAGGGGCGTCGCGCTCACGCCAGCACCTTGCGCGGATTGAAGGCGTCGCGCACCGCTTCGCCGACGAAGACCAGCAGCGACAGCATCAGGGCGATGATGAAGAAGCCCGTGAAGGCGAGCCACGGTGCATTGAGGTTGTTCTTGCCCTGCAGCAGCAGTTCGCCCAGCGAGGGCGAGCCGACGGGCAGGCCGAAGCCCAGGAAGTCGAGCGAGGTGAGGGTCGTGACCGAGCCGGCCAGGATGAAGGGCAGGAAGGTGAGGCTCGCGGTCATGGCGTTGGGCAGAATATGCCGGAACATGATGCGGGCATCCATCATGCCCAGCGCCCGGGCGGCCCGCACATAGTCGAAGTTGCGGCCGCGCAGGAACTCGGCGCGCACCAGCCCGACCAGCGCCATCCAGCTGAACAGCAGCATGATGCCCAGCAGCACCCAGAAGCCGGGCTGGATGAAGCTCGCCAGGATGATCAGCAGGTAAAGGGTGGGCAGGCTCGACCAGATCTCGAGGAAGCGCTGCATCAGGAGATCGACCATGCCGCCGAAATAGCCCTGCACCGCACCGGCGGCGATGCCGATCACTGTGCTGGCGATGGTGAGGACGAGGCCGAACAGGACCGAGATCCTGAAGCCGTAGATCAGGCGGGCCAGCACGTCGCGTGCCTGGTCGTCGGTGCCCAGCAGATGCGCCCAGGAGGGCGGCTGCAGCGCCATGCGGCTCTCGCCCTTCAGCACCGTGTCGTAGCTGTAGGGAATGGGCGGCCACACGATCCAGCCCTTTTCCTCGATCGACTTCTGCAGCTCGTGGTCGGTGTAGACGGCGTTGGTCGGGAACTCGCCGCCGAAGGTCGTCTCGGGATAGTTCTTGAGCAGCGGCGAATAGAAGGCGCCGTCGTAGCGGATCAGGATCGGCTTGTCGTTGGCGAGCAGCTCGGCGAACAGCGACAGGAAGAACAGCAGGCCGAACACGGCGAGCGAGATCATGCCGCGCCGGCTCGACTTGAAGGCGGCGAGCCGCCGCTGATTGAGCGGGTTCATCAGGCCCGAGCCTCGAAATCGATCCGGGGGTCGACCAGCGTGTACATGAGGTCGCCCAGGATGCCCATGACCAGGCCGATCAGGCCGAAGAAATAGAGCGTGCCGAACATGATCGGATAGTCGCGGTTGAGGGCGGCCTCGAAGCCCAGCAGCCCGATGCCGTCGAGCGAGAAGATCACCTCGATCAAGAGCGACCCAGTGAACAGTACGCCGATGAAGGCTGCCGGAAAGCCCGCAATCACGATCAGCATGGCGTTGCGGAACACGTGACCGTAGAGCACGCGGCGCTCGACCAGACCCTTGGCGCGCGCGGTCAGCACATACTGCTTGTGGATCTCCTCGAGGAAGGAGTTCTTGGTCAGGAAGGTGAGCGTGGCGAACCCGCCGATCACCATGGCGCCGATCGGCAGCGCCATGTGCCAGAAATAGTCGAGCACCTTGTCGATCAGGCCGAGCGAGGCCCAGTCGTCGGACACCAGGCCGCGCAGCGGGAACCACTTGAAGTAGCTGCCGCCGGCGAACAGCAGGACCAGCAGCAGCGCGAACAGGAAGCCCGGGATGGCGTTCAGCACGATCAGCGCGGTCGAGGTCGAGACGTCGAAGCGCGAGCCGTCACGCACCGCCTTGGCGATGCCGAGCGGGATCGACACCAGATAGATCAGAAGCGTGGTCCACAGGCCGAGCGAAATCGAGACCGGCATCTTCTCGAGAACGAGATCGACCACGCGCTTGTTGCGGAAGAAGCTCTCGCCGAAATCGAAGACGAGGTAGTTCTTCATCATCAGGAAGAAGCGCTCGTGGAGCGGCTTGTCGAAGCCGTACATCTTCTCGATGCGCTCGACCAGCTCGCGCGGCAGGCCGCGGGCGCCGCGATAGGCGCCGGCCTGGTCGCCGCCCGAGCCGCGCTGCACCGTTTCGCCGCCGCTCGAGCTGCCGGAGAAGCGCTCCGTCGCGTTCACGGCGGTGCCCTGGATCTGGGCGAGCATCTGCTCGACCGGCCCACCGGGTGCCGCCTGGATGATGAAGAAATTGACGACCATGATGCCGAGCAGGGTCGGCACCACCAGCATCAGACGGCGCAGGATATAGGCGAGCATTCAGCGCGGGTTCCGGCAGGGCATCGTCGGATCGGGCGCGTTCGTCACTTCTTCTCGCCCCGTTGCAGGGCGCGGTCCTTGGCTTCGTCGATCCACCAGGTATCGAAGGCCACCGGCGCGTACTTGGCGCTCTTGGCGGGGCGGCCGAAGCGGTTCCAGTAGGCGACGTAGGCGATGTTGCTGTGCCAGTTGGGCACCACGAAGTGGCTCCACAGCAGCACACGGTCGAGTGCGCGCGTGACGGCGATCAGGCTTTCGCGGTCCGGAGCGGCGATCAGCGTCTCGATCAGCTGGTCGATCGCGGCGTCGCGAATGCCGATCGTGTTGCGGCCCCCCTTGTTGTCGGCGGCCTTCGAGCCCCAGAAGTCGCGCTGTTCGTTGCCTGGCGACAGCGACTGGCCGAAGCTCTCGACGATCATGTCAAAGTCGTACTCGTCCTCGCGCCGCTTGGCCTGGGCGGTGTCGACGGTGCGCACGCTCATGTCGATGCCGATGCGCTCCAGGTTCTGCTTGTAGGGCAGCACGACGCGCTCGAAGCTGGCGTCGGCCAGCATCATCTCGAAGGCGAGCTTCCGGCCCGTCTTCGTCTCGGTCATCTTGCCGTCCTTGACCTCCCAGCCGGCCTCCTTCAAGAGCGCCAGCGCCCGGCGCGCGAGGTCGCGGACATTGCCGGTGCCGTCGGACTCCGGCAGCTTGAACTCCTTGGTGAAGATCTCTTCGGGGATCTTGCCGCGCAGCGGCTCGAGGTACTTCAGCTCGGCCGGCGTCGGCAGGCCCGACGAGGCGAGCTCGGAATTGCCGAAGAACGAGATGTTGCGCTTGTACATCCCGTAGAACAGGTTCTTGTTCGACCAGGCGAAGTCGAACATGGTCGAGATCGCCTCGCGCACCCGTCGGTCCTTGAAGAAATCGCGCCTTGTGTTGAAGGCGAAGCACTGCATGCCGGTCGGCAGTTCGTGCGGGATCTCGGCGCGCTGGATGCGGCCGTCGCGCACCGCGGGAATGTCATAGGCCGTCGCCCAGTTGCGCGCGATGTTTTCCTGGCGAAGGTCGATGTCGCCGGCCTTGAAGGCCTCGAACTGCACCGTGACGTCGCGATAGTACTCGTAGCGGATGACCTCGAAATTGTTGCGACCCCTGTTCATCCAGAGGTCCTTGGCCCACCAGTCGTCGACCCGGCGATAGGCGATCGAGCGGCCGACATCGAAGGAATCGACCTTGTAGGGGCCGCTGCCCAGCGGCACTTCGAGCGTCACCTTCTCGAAGTCGCGGCTGGCCCACCACTTCGAGGGCAGCACCGGCAACTGACCGAGGATCAGCGGCAGTTCCTTGTTGGTGTTGTCGCGGAAGGTGAACAGCACCTTGCGGTCGCCGACTTTCTCGGCCTTGACCACGTCATGGTAGTAGAGGCCGTAGATCGGCGTGCCCTTGGTCTTCAGGATGTCGAGGGAAAAGATCACGTCCTCGACGGTGATCGGGCTGCCGTCGTGGAAGCGCGCCTGCGGCCGCAAGGTGAAGGCCACCCAGGCGCGATCCTCCGGCCATTCGATGGTCTCGGCGATCAGGCCGTATTCGGTCGAGGCCTCGTCGCGGGAGTTCCAGCACAGCGTGTCCCAGATCGAGGTGATGCCGGCGGCCGGCACGCTCTTCACGATGAAGGGATGGAGCGAATCGAAGGTGCCGCGGGCCCCCAGCCGTACGGTGCCGCCGGCGGGCGCTTTGGGGTTGAGGTAGTCGGGCGGCCCGGCATCGGCCTTGTACTTGGGCTCGCCATGCATGGCGAAGCCGTGATCGACATGGATCTTGCCTTGTCCCTGCGACGAGGGGGCCTGCGATGAGGGGCCCTGCGCAGAGGGTTGCGCCCGCAGAATGGCCGGCGCCGCGACCCAAAGAGCCGCGCTGCCCATCAATACGCTGCGCCGTTTGATCGCCATGCGATGCGCTCCCCTGTGACCGACCCTGTTGCGCTTATATATAACGTGGCGGACTGGGGCGGCACTATGGCCGGCGGGTTACATCCCTGTCAGCTGTCGCCCTTGATGCCGGCTTCCTTGATCAGCTTGCCGTAGCGCTGATAGTCGGCCTTCCACATCGCCAGAATGTCCGCCGGCGAACGCGGCGCCGGTACCTCGCAGCCGGCCTTGGCCAGGCGATCGCGGGTCTCGGCGCTTTGCAGTGCCTTCAGGGCCGAGCCATGCATGCGCTCCACGATGGTGGCCGGCGTGCCGGCGCGTACCGAGATCACATACCAGCTCATGACCTGGGCATCGCCGAAGCCCGCCTCGGCGAAGGTCGGCACGTCGGGCAAGGTCGGCAGCCGTTTGTCGGCCAGCACAGCCAGGGCGCGCAGCTTGCCCGACTGCACATGCTGCAGGGCGAGCGGGCCGGGCAGCAGGCCAACCTGCAGGCGGCCTTCGAGAAGGTCGGTCATTCCCGGCGGGATGCCGCGATAGGGCACCGGGGTCATGTCGAACTTGTACTGGTTCTTCAGCAGCTCGGCCGAGAGATGGATCGACGAGCCGTTGCCGGGGTTGAGGTAGTTCAGCTTGCCGGGGTTGGCCTTGCCGTAGGCGACCAGCTCCTGGAGCGTCTTGACCGGCAGCGATGGATTGACGACCGCCACGGAGGTAGCGACGGCGACTAAGGCAACCGGCTGGAAGTCGGTGAGCGGATCGTAGGGGACCGGCTGCAGGTGCGGCACGACGACGTGGCTGATCGTCGCCATGAGCCAGGAATAGCCGTCGGCTGGGGCCTGCGGGATCATCGCGGTAGCGAGGGTCGAATTGCCGCCGGGCTTGGGCTCGACGACGACGGGCTGCCCGAGGTCGGCCTGCATCGGCTCGGCCAGCGAGCGGGTTACGATGTCGACGATGCCGCCGACCGGGTAGGGCACCAGGAAGCGGCTGGGCTTGGTGGGCCAAGCCTGCGCTGAGGCCTGCGCCGAGGCCTGTGAAGTGGCGGCAAGCGCCAGGCCGGCAGCCAGCGTCGTGCGCCGTGTCAGTTCTCTCAATTTCGCCTCCCAGATCTCTTCCTTGATTGAGGCCGAGGCTACGGCGCGCCTGCGGACTTGTCATCCGCACCGCGAATTTGACTTCGCGCCGTGTCAGCGCCAGTTTCCCGTCATGTCCGATACGATCGATTTCGCGCCGATGTACGATGTGCCGCTCGAGTACATGAGGCGCACGCGCGAGTACTATATCGCGCTGGGCTACGACAATCCCTATCGCTGGGCGCACTATCTCGATGCGCCCTTCCAGCCGCTGCAGAAGCCGCTGAAGGACAGCACGCTCGCACTGATCACCACTGCGGCGCCCTATCAGCCGGACAAGGGCGACCAGGGACCCGGCGCGCTCTACAACGCCGGCGCCAAGTTCTACACCGTCTATTCCGGCGACACGTCGGCCGATCACGACACGCGCATCAGCCACATCGGCTACGACCGCAAGCACACGACGGCTGCCGACAGCAACACCTGGTTCCCGCTGCCCGCGATGCGCGAGTTCGCCGACCAGGGCCGCTTCAAGCTGGCGGCACGCTTCCACGGCGCACCCACCAACCGCAGCCAGCGCGTCACCATCGAGACGGACGCGCCGGAGATCCTGGCACGCTGCCGGCAGGACGCGGTCGATGCCGCGCTGCTTGTCCCGACTTGACCCGTCTGTCACCAGACCGTGAGTCTGGTCGCCCGATATCTGGAGAGGAACGGCATCCCCACGATCGTGATGGGGGCGGCGAAGGACATCGTCGAATATGCCGGCGTGCCGCGTTTCCTGTTCAGCGACTTCCCGCTCGGCAATTCCTGCGGCAAGCCGCACGAGCCCGATACGCAGCGCTTCACGCTCGACCTCGCCCTGAAGGTGCTGGAGAGTGCCATCGGTCCACGTACGACGGTGCAATCGCCATTGCGCTGGAACGACGACGGCGACTGGAAGAACGACTACAACAACATCAAGCGCATGAGCCCCGAAGAGGTCGCCAAGCGTCGCGCCGAGTTCGACAAGGTGAAGCAGGTCGCGCTCAACCAGCGGCAGAAGGCCGGCGTCGCCTGAGGATCCTGCGTTGTGAGTAGGAGGATCCTTCGTCATGAGTAAGCCGTTCACGGGCATCAAGGTTCTCGATTTCACGCGCGTGCTGGCGGGGCCCTACAGCTCCTACCAGCTCGCCCTGCTCGGCGCCGACGTCATCAAGGTCGAATCGCTGGAAGGCGACGACATGCGCTTCGGCAGCCGCGCCAACGACTGGGAGAAGCGCGGCCTGGCGGCGCCCTGGGTGGCGGTGAACGCCGGCAAGCGGTCGATTACGCTCGACCTCAAGAAGCCCAAGGCGATCGAGATCGTGAAGCGGCTCGCCGCGACCAGCGACGTGGTGGTCGAGAATTTCCGTCCTGGCGTGATGGACAAGCTCGGCATCGGCTACGAGACCTTGAAGGCCATCAATCCCAAGCTGATCTACTGCGCCGTCTCGGGCTTCGGCCAGGTCGGGCCCGACGCCAAGACCGCGGCTTTCGACGGCATGATCCAGGCCATGTCGGGCCTGATGTCGATCACCGGCTTCGAGAATAACGGCCCGACCCGCGTCGGCTTCGCCGGTGCCGACGTGATGTCGGGTGCGACGGCGGCGCTGGGCATTGCCTCGGCGCTCTTCCAGCGCACGCATACGGGCAAGGGCCAGCTCGTCGACGTCGCCATGATCGACGCGGTGATGGGCTATCTCGCCCAGCAGTTCACCGAGCATCTGATGACTGGCCGCGTCCATGGCCAGGCCGCCAACCTCTCGGTAACGCGCAAGCCCACGGGCAATCTCTTCAAGACCAAGGACGGCTGGATCGTGCTCGCCGTCATGACCGATCCGCAGTTCCAGCGGCTGATGAAGGTGCTGGGTCGCGAGGACGCCGTCGCCGATCCGCGCTTCGTCGACTGGCCGACCCGCATCCAGAACAACACCGCGCTGCACGAGATCGTCGAGGCGGCGATGAAGACCGAGACCTCGGCGACCTGGGCCGAGCGCTTCGCCAAGAACGACATCCCGGCCGGCCGCGTGCTCAGCATTCCCGAGACTGCCCAGCTCGATCTCTTCAAGCACCGCACGGTGCTGCAGACGGTCGAGACCGAACATGGTCCGATCAAGGTCGTGGGATCGGGCTTCCGCCTCGAACATGGTGGCGGTTCGGTCGAACGACCGCCGGCCAAGCTCGGCCAGCACACCGACGAGGTGCTGAAGGAAGCCGGCTATTCGTCAGCGGAGATCGAAAGCATCCGCGCCGACAAGGTGGCTTGAGCCGTCGCTCTTTCATTCTCCTCTCCCCCTTTGGGGGAGCGGTTGGGTGAGGGGGTGTCTTAACGAGCACATCATTGCCGCCGCGCCGGCCCTCACCTCCCCCATGCTTCGCATGGGGCCCCTTCCTCTCCCGCTTCACGGGAGAGGACGGATGAGTAACGTATCTATCCCCTGAACCCCTTGAAGTTCAGTTCGTAGTTCAGGATCACGCGGTACTCGTTGATCTGCGCGTAGGTGCCGTTGAAGTACTGATCGACATGGGCCATGCGGCCGCGCAATTGCAATGGCTTCAGCCACCAGGGCGCCGACTTGGCCGCAACCTGGTAGATCACGTCGAAGTCGTACTCGTTGTTCTGCGGCAGCGGCAGGCGGGTCGTCGCGTCGAGCGCGCCGCTGCCGAATGTGGCCGAGGCCAGGAAGGTAAGGCCGGGAATGCCGATCGTGGCGAAGTCGTAGGTGACGCCGAACTGGAAGGCGCGCTCGTTGGCGCGGTCGAAATCGAGCGTGATCTGCTTGGTGTAGCCGATCCATTGGCCGTAGGGCGTGCGATAGGCGGCGGCGCTGCCGGTCTGGGTGTAGGCGCCCCACAGCGTGAAATCCTTCCAGAGAAAGTCGGTCCGCACACCGGCCGACCAGGTGCTGAAAGGCTGGCCGGTCAACAGATTGAGGCCGTTGCTTCCCTGCACCATCACGTTGGCGGCGAAGCGAAAGCTGAGATCGTCGGCGATCGCCACCGTCTTGGCGACGTCGCCGTAGGTCGAGGTGAGGATGTCGGGCACGTAGTAGACCGAGGCCCGCAGACGAAGATCGTCGATCGAGCCGTATTTCAGGCTCAGCAGGCCCATGCCGGCATTGACGTTGGGCGCGCCGGCGCGCTCGGCCATGTTGATGAACGTCCAGTAGTCCTTGGGCTTGATGGCCGCGACATAGCCCGCGAAGTAGTCGACGGCGCCCACCTTGCCGCGCAGCGCATAGGCTTCGAAGGTGATGGGGATCATGCGATCGTCGTTGGGGTTCACCTCCAGCTCGTCGATGATCTGACGGAACGCCGTGAAGGTATGGCCCTGCCAGCGCGCTGAGGCGTAGGCCTGGCCCAGGATGAAGAAGCCGTACTGCCCGGTCTTCAGAAGCTGTGTGCCGCTGGTGCTGGGCGGTGCCCAGAGCGGCTGCGTCGTGTAACCGACCGCACCGACCTGCAGGGTGTCGTAGAGCCAGCCCGATTGGTAGCCCAGCCAGCCGCCGCCCGCCCAGGCCACATAGTTCGGCGGCGCGACATTGGTGCGGTCCATGTAGAAGCTGCGCAGATGGACGGTCGCAGTCGCGTCATCGTGGATGAAGCGTTTCAGGGCGTCGCCCAGGGACTGGGCCGTGGCCGGCACGGCTGCCACGCATGACAGCAACGTCACCCCAATCCACTGCCCCAACGCCTGCCCTGAAAACCTCGGACGTCCCCGCATAGGGGAGCGATACCACCTCGGCATGACCGATTTGCTGGTCTTGTTTGCTGCTTTGGCGTCGATCTTCGCTTTCTCTTGGCGGCAGTGCGGCTTATTCTTCGCCTTGTCCAAGGGGGGTCCCGTCAAGGGGCTGAGATACCGATGGCCGCCAGAGGCGGCAGCGCGGTGACCCTTTGAACCTGATCCGGGTCATGCCGGCGAAGGGACTGGATACGCCTCCTTTGCACGACAACACCGGATCTCCGTCCGCCTACCAGCCACGGGAGATCCCTCATGGATACCATCGTCACCGCCAACGCCACCCCGCAGGTCACCACGGGGCCACTGCCATCTTCTCGTAAAGTCTATTCGACACCCGATACTGCGCCCGACCTCAGCGTGCCCCTGCGCGAGATCGCGCTCTCGACCGACGCCGAACCGCCGGTGCGCGTCTACGACACGACCGGTCCCTACACAGATCCCGATGTCACGATTGATGTCCGCAAGGGTCTGGCGCGCCGGCGCCATGCCTGGGTTCTCGAGCGCGGTGGTGTCGAGGAATATGAAGGCCGCGCCATCCAGCCGATCGACAACGGCAATGTGAGAAGCTCGGCGCTTCAGCCCTTTCCCAACACGCCGCGGCCGCTGCGCGGGCTCGATGGCCGTCCGATCACGCAGTTCGAATGGGCGCGGGCCGGCATCGTCACCAAGGAGATGATCTATGTCGCCGAGCGCGAAAACCTCGGCCGCAAGAAGATCCTCGACGAGGCCGAGGCGCGGCTGGCCGACGGCGAAAGCTTCGGTGCCGCCCTGCCGGCCTTCATCACGCCCGAGTTCGTGCGTCAGGAAGTGGCGGCGGGCCGCGCCATCATTCCTGCCAACATCAACCACACCGAGCTCGAGCCGATGATCATCGGCCGGAATTTCCTGGTGAAGATCAACGCCAACATCGGCAACTCGGCCGTCTCGTCCTCGATGGAGGAAGAGGTCGAGAAGATGGTGTGGGCGATCCGCTGGGGCGCCGACACCGTCATGGATCTGTCGACCGGCCGCAATATCCACGACACGCGCGAATGGATCGTGCGCAATGCGCCTGTGCCGATCGGCACGGTGCCGATCTACCAGGCGCTGGAGAAGGTAGGCGGCGATCCGACCAAGCTCTCCTGGGAAGTCTATCGCGACACGCTGATCGAGCAATGCGAGCAGGGCGTCGATTACTTCACGATCCATGCCGGCGTGCGCCTGGCGCATGTGCCGCTGACGGCGAGTCGCGTCACGGGCATCGTGAGCCGCGGCGGCTCGATGATGGCGCAATGGTGCCTCACCGAGCATCGCGAGAGCTTCCTCTACGAACATTTCGGCGACATTTGCGACATCATGCGCAAGTACGACGTGTCGTTCTCGCTGGGTGACGGGCTGCGGCCCGGCTGCAACGCCGACGCCAACGACGCCGCGCAGTTCGCCGAGCTCGAGACTCTCGGCGAGCTCACCAAGGTCGCCTGGGACAAGGGCTGCCAGGTCATGATCGAGGGGCCGGGCCATGTGCCCATGCACAAGATCAAGGCCAACATGGACAAGCAGCTGCGCGAATGCGGCGAGGCGCCGTTCTACACCCTGGGACCGCTCGTGACCGACATCGCACCGGGCTACGACCACATCACCTCGGGCATCGGCGCCGCCATGATCGGCTGGTTCGGCACGGCGATGCTTTGCTACGTCACGCCCAAGGAGCATCTCGGCCTGCCCGACCGCGACGACGTGAAGGTCGGCGTGATCACCTACAAGATCGCCGCCCACGCCGCCGACCTCGCCAAAGGCCATCCGGCGGCGCGGCTGCGCGACGATGCGTTGTCGCGGGCGCGCTTCGATTTCCGCTGGCGCGACCAGTTCAACCTGTCGCTGGATCCGGCCACGGCGGAGAAATTCCATGACGAAACCATGCCCAAGGAGGCCCACAAGACGGCGCACTTCTGCTCGATGTGCGGCCCCAAATTCTGTTCCATGCGCATCACCCAGGACATCCGCGACTACGCCCGCAAGGGCATGGACGAGATGAGTGCCAAATTCAGGGAGGGCGGGAACGCTCTCTACGTATCAGAAAAGGCGGCCGACTGAGCCTCGGCCGGGTTTTTATGGACGCAAGGCAGCCGTTTTCCAGCGGCTGCCTTGCCGCGGCCATTTCAGTGGGGGAGACTCCCGCGCTTCGGTTCGTATATCTGACGGACTGCAATTCAGGGGTGACTTCACGCGATGACAAGGCTGCGAACCCTGCTCGGGATCGGCCTCGGGCTGGCCATTGTTGCCGGCGCCGGCTGGTACATTTCGCAGCCCGGCTCCGCGCCGCCTGCGGCCCGCCAGGGTGGAGGCGGACGGTTTGGTGCCGGCATGGCGGTTCCGGTTGGCCTCGCCACGGCCGCCAAGGGCGATGTCCCCATCATCGTCAGGGCTTTGGGTACGGTGAACCCGCTCGCCACGGTCACAGTAAGAAGCCAGATCTCCGGCCAGTTGGTGCAGGTCAACTTCACCGAGGGGCAGGAGGTCAAGAAAGGTGACTTGCTGGCCGTGGTCGATCCGCGTCCCTACGACGTCGCCCTGAAGCAGGCCGAAGGCACTTTGGAGAAGGATCAGGCGCTGCTCGCCAACGCTCGGGTCGATCTCGAACGCTACAAGAAGCTCGTGGCCCAGGATTCGATCGCCCGGCAGCAGTACGACACCCAGGCCGCCCTGGTGCGCCAGTACGAGGCGACGGTGATCACCGATCAGGCGCTGGTCGACGCGGCCAAGCTCAATCTCGTCTATACGCGGATCGTGGCGCCGAACGATGGCCGCATCGGTCTGCGTCTGGTGGATCAGGGGAACTACGTGACCGTGGGCGACAGCACAGGCATCTGCGTTCTCACGCAGATGAAGCCGATCTCGGTCCTGTTCACTATTCCCGAGGATACGCTGCCGGCGGTCCGGGCGCGGCTGAAAGCCGGCGCGACCCTCGAGGCGCGCGTGCTCGACCGGGCGCAGAAGACTGAATATGCCGTCGGCAAGCTCTCGACCACCGACAACCAGGTCGATGTCGCGACCGGCACGGTCAAGCTGCGGGCGATCTTCGACAATACCGACGAAAGCCTGTTCCCCAACCAGTTCGTGAATGTCCGCCTGCTGGTCGACACGGTGAAGGACGCGATCGTCGTTCCGGTCGCGGCGGTGCAGCGCGGCCAGCCCGGCACCTTCGTTTATCTCGTGAAGCCCGACGATACGGTCGAGGTGAGGGTGGTCGAGCTTGGCGCGACGGACGGTGAGAAGGTGGCGATCCTCAAGGGCCTTCAGCTTGGCGACCAGGTCGTGGTCGACGGCGTCGACCGGCTGCGCGACGGCGCCAAGATCCGCCGGCCGACGCGCTCGGCCGGAGGACCGCCCATCGCCAACGCGCCTCCCGATGCGCCAGCCCCCGGCGTGGCGCCGCAAGGCCAAGGTCAACAGGGCCAAGGTCAGCAAGGACAGGGCCCGCAGGGTCAAAGGCGGCAGCAGCAGGCACCGGGTGGCCCAGGCGCGCCCGGCGGTGCTGCGGCGGCCCAGCCGGCGCCAGCCCAGGCGAATCGCTAACCCGGACCACGCGACATGAATCCGTCGCGGATTTTCATCGAACGGCCGGTCGGAACCTCGCTGTTCATGGTGGCCATCCTGCTGGTCGGCATCATCGCCTACCGGTTCCTGCCGCTGTCTGCCCTGCCGCAGGTCGACTACCCGACCATTCGCGTGCTCACGCTCTATCCCGGCGCCAGCCCGGAGGTGATGACGACGTCGGTCACGGCGCCGCTGGAACGGCAGTTCGGCCAGATGCCCGGTCTCAACCAGATGACGTCGACCAGCTCGGCCGGCGCGTCCGTCATCACCCTGCAGTTCGACCTGGCGCTGGGCCTCGATGTCGCCGAGCAGCAGGTCCAGGCCTCGATCAACGCCGCCGGCAACCTGCTGCCGGCCGACCTGCCGGCGCCGCCGATCTACGCCAAGGTCAATCCGGCGGATGCGCCGGTGCTGACGCTCGCCATCACTTCCAAGACCGAGCCGCTGACCAAGGTGCACGATCTGGTCGATACGCGGCTGGCGCAGAAGATCGCGCAGATCCCCGGCGTCGGCCTGGTCAGCCTGGAAGGTGGCCAGAAGCCCGGCGTGCGCATCCGCGCCAATCCGGCGGCGCTTGCCGCCTACGGCGTCAATATCGACGATGTGCGCAGCGCGATCTCGACCGCCAACGTCAACACGCCCAAGGGCAACTTCGACGGTCCGGCGCGGGCGCTGACCATCAACGCCAACGACCAGATCACCGACCCCGAGACGTTCCGTGACCTGATCGTCGCCTACCGCAACGGCGCGCCAGTGCGGCTGCGCGATGTCGGGTCGGTCGAGGAAGCGCAGGAGAACACCAAGATCGCCGCCTGGATGAACAATACCCAGGCCGTGATCCTGAACGTCCAGCGCCAGCCCGGCGCCAACGTCATCGATGTCGTCGACCGTATCAAGGTGCTGCTGCCGCAGCTGCGCGAGACCCTGCCGAACTCGCTCGACATCACCGTGCTGACCGACCGCACTCTCACCATCCGCGCCTCGGTGCGCGATGTGCAGATCGAGCTCGCCTTCGCCGTCGTGCTGGTCGTCGCGGTGATCTTCGCCTTCCTGGGGGATGCTCGGGCGACCCTGATCCCGAGCCTGTCGGTGCCGCTGTCGCTGGTCGGTACCCTGGCCGTGATGTACCTGGCCGGGTTCAGCCTGAACAACCTGTCGATCATGGCGCTGACCATCGCCACCGGCTTCGTGGTCGACGACGCCATCGTCATGATCGAGAACATCGCGCGCTACATCGAGCGCGGCGACGATCCCAAGACGGCCGCCCTCAAGGGCTCGCGGCAGATCGCCTTTACCGTCGTGTCGCTCACCGTGTCGCTGATCGCTGTGCTGATCCCGTTGCTCTTCATGAGCGACGTGGTCGGCCGCCTGTTCAGTGAGTTCGCGGTCACGCTTTCGGTCACCATCCTGATTTCCGCCGTGGTCTCGCTCACCCTGGTGCCGATGTTGTGCGCCGAGCTGCTGCGGCAGCGGCCGGGCCACGCTGCGGCGCACGGAACAACACGAGGAACGACGCACGGCGAGCCGGCCAAGCCGGCCGGCGAGGAGGCTGGCGAGGAGGCCGAGGCGCTGGGTGCGCGCTGGTTCAGCCGGCTGATCACGCTCTACGACAGGCTTCTGGTCGTGGTGTTCCGCCACCAGGCGCTCACTCTGCTGGTCGCGATTGGCACGGTGGTGCTGACGGTCGTCCTTTATGTCGTGGTGCCCAAGGGCTTCTTCCCGGTCCAGGACACCGGCCTGATCCAGGCCGTCACCGAGGCGCCGCAGACCATTTCCTATGCCGCCATGAGAGAGCGCCAGCAGGCGCTTGCCGAGGCGATCCTGAAGGATCCCGACGTCGAGAGCCTGGCGTCGTTCGTCGGCGTCGACGGCACCAATCCGACGCTCAATTCCGGCCGCATGCTGATCAACCTCAAGCCGCGCGACCAGCGCAGCCTGACGGCCAGCCAGGTCATCCGTCGCCTGGCCCGCGAGACGGCGTCGGTGCCGGGCATCTCCGTCTACATGCAGCCGTCGCAGGACCTCACCATCGATTCGACGGTGAGCCGCACCCAGTATCAGTTCGTGCTGGAAAGCGCCAAGGCCAGCGATTTCGACGTCTGGGTGCCCCGTCTGCTGGATCGTCTGCGCCAGATTCCGGAGATCGTCGACGCGACGAGCGATCTGCAGAACAAGGGCCTGTCGATGTATATCAAGATCGACCGTGACGCCGCGGCGCGCTTCGGCATCACCGCGGCCACGATCGACAACGTCCTCTACGACATCTTCGGCCAGCGCATCGTCTCGACCGTCTACACCCAGTCGAACCAGTATCGCGTCATCTACGAGGTCGAGCCCTCGATGGCGAAATCGCTGGCATCGCTCAACGACCTCTATCTGCCGAGCTCGCAGGCCGGCAAGCAGGTGCCGCTGTCGGCGATCGCCAGCTTCGAGGAGCAAACCGCACCGCTGCGGCTCGACCGGTTCAGCCAGTTCCCGGCCACCACCGTCTCGTTCAACCTGGCGCCCGGCGCTTCGCTGGGGCAGGCGGTCGACGCCATCGTCGCTGCCCAGCGCGAGATCGAGATGCCGCGGTCGATCATCACGCACTTCCAGGGCGCCGCACTCGCCTTCCAGAAGTCGCTCGACAGCCAGCTCCTGCTGATCCTGGCCGCCATTGTCACCGTCTATATCGTGCTGGGCGTGCTCTACGAGAGCTACATCCACCCGATCACCATCCTCTCGACCCTGCCGTCCGCCGGCATCGGCGCCTTGCTCGCCCTCATGCTGGCCGGCACCGATCTCAGCATCGTCGCCATCATCGGCATCGTGCTGCTGATCGGCATCGTGAAGAAGAACGCGATCATGATGATCGACTTCGCGCTCGATGCCGAACGCAACGAGGGCAAGTCGCCGCGCGAGGCGATCCACCAGGCCTGCCTGCTGCGTTTCCGGCCGATCCTGATGACCACCGTCGCCGCCCTGGTCGGCGCCTTGCCGCTGATGCTGGGCTCGGGTACCGGCTCGGAGCTGCGCCATCCGCTTGGCCTCACGATCGTGGGCGGCCTGATCGTCAGCCAGGTGCTGACGCTCTTCACCACGCCGGTGATCTACCTTGCCTTCGACCGGCTGGGCCGCCGGTTGCGCGGCCAGCCGCTGGATGCGCCGCTCGGCGCCCCGCGTGAAGGCACCGGCGAGACTGCCCCCCAGACCGCCCCTGGGACCGCCCCCGAGACCGGGCCGTGAACCTCTCCGCCCCCTTCATCGCGCGGCCGGTCGCCACGACCCTGCTGACGATCGGCCTGGCGCTCGCCGGCCTGGTCGCGTTCTTCAAGCTGCCGGTCTCGCCGCTGCCCAAGGTCGATTTCCCCACCATCCTGGTGACCGCCAATCTGCCCGGGGCCTCGCCGGAGACCGTCGCGACCAGCGTGACCACGCCGCTGGAACGCCGACTGGGCGCGATCGCCGGCGTCAGCGAGATCACCTCGACCAGCTCGGTCAGCAACTCGCGGATCATCCTGCAGTTCGACCTGTCGCGCGACATCGATGGTGCCGCGCGCGACGTCCAGGCGGCGATCAACGCGGCGCGCGTCGACCTTCCGGTCAGCCTGCGCAGCAACCCGCAGTACCGCAAGATCAACCCGGCGGACGCGCCGGTCGTGGTCATCGCACTCACCTCGGACACGCTCGGCCAGGGCCGCCTCTATGACGCGGCGTCCAACATCCTGCAGCAGAAGCTGTCGCAGGTGGGGGGCGTCGGGCAGGTCGTGGTCAGCGGCAGCTCGCTGCCGGCGGTGCGGGTCGAGCTGAACCCGACGGCGCTGAGCAAGTACGGCATCGGGATGGAGAGCGTGCGGGCGGCATTGGCGGCTGCCAACGCAAACTCACCCAAGGGCGCCATCGAGGTCGGCGACCGCCGCTACCAGATCTATTCCAACGACCAGGCGACCGTCGCCGAGCAGTATCGCTCTCTGATCATCGCCTGGCGCAACGGCGCGCCGGTGCGGCTGTCTGATGTTGCCGAGGTGATCGATTCGGTCGAGGACATCCGCAACGAGGGCCAGGCCAACGGCAAGCGTTCGGTGCTGGTGATCATCTACAAGCAGCCCAACGCCAACATCATCGAGACCGTCGACGAGATCCGGGCACTGCTGCCGGAATTGCAGGCGGCGATGCCCAACGACGTCGACCTTCAGGTCGTCAGCGATCGTACGACCACGATCCGCGCCGCCCTGAAGGAGGTCGGCTCTGCGCTGGTGATCGGCGTCATCCTCGTCGTCCTGGTGACCTTCGCCTTCCTGCGCTCGGTGCGGGCCGGCTTCGTCGCCTCCGTCTCGGTGCCGGTCTCGCTGATCGCGACCTTCGGCGGCATGTATCTGCTGGGCTTCAGCATCAACAACCTGTCGCTGATGGCCATGACGATCGCCGCCGGTTTCGTGGTCGACGACGCCATCATCGTGCTCGAGAACATCTCCCGGCATATCGAGGAGGGCATGTCACGGGTCGCGGCGGCGCTCCAGGGCGCCCGGGAGGTCGGCTTCACCGTCGTCTCGATGAGCCTGTCGCTGATCGCGGTGTTCATCCCGATCCTGCTGATGGGCGGCATCGTCGGCCGTCTGTTCCGCGAATTCGCGGTGACGCTCACGGTCGCCATCCTCATCTCCATGGTCGTCTCGCTGACCACGACACCGATGATGTGCGCCTATGTGCTGCGCCGGCATGGCGACGGCGGCGGCGAGCGCAAGCCCGGTCTGTTCTTCCGGTTGAGCGAGCGGGCGTTCGATCTGCTGCAGAAGGGCTATGGCCGCAGCCTGAGCCTGGTGCTGCGCCATCCGCTGATCACGATCCTGGTCTTCCTGGTCACGGTGCTGCTCAACATCCATCTCTATGCGACGATCCCCAAAGGCTTCTTCCCGCAGCAGGACACCGGACGCATCGTCGGCGGGATCCGCGCCGATCAGAGCATCTCCTTCCAGGCGATGCGGCGGAAGTTTCGGCAGTTCATGGAGATCGTGCGCGCCGATCCGGCGGTCGAGAGCGTGGCGGGCTTCACCGGCGGCTTCCAGACCAACTCGGGCTTTCTGTTCGCGACCCTGAAGCCGCTCAAGGAGCGCGACGCATCGGCCGATCAGGTGATCGCCCGCCTGCGCCCCAAGCTCGCGCAGGTGCCGGGCGCGTCGCTCTTCATGGCACCAGTCCAGGACATCCGGGTCGGCGGCCGCCAGAGCAATGCGCTCTACCAGTACACGTTGCGGGCCGATTCACTACCCGACCTCTATGCCTGGACGCCGAAGATCGTGGAGGCGCTGCGCCACGATTCGTCGGTCATCACCGACATCGATACCGATCAGCAGCAGGGCGGACTGCAGGTGAACGTCACCATCGATCGCGACTCCGCGAGCCGGCTCGGTATCTCGACCAGCGCCATCTCTGCGACGCTCTACGACGCGTTCGGGCAGCGCCAGGTTTCGACCATCTACAACGCGCTCAACCAGTATCACGTCGTCATGGAGGTGGCGCCGCAGTGGTGGCAGAACCCCGAAGGGCTGAAGGACATCTATGTCAGCACGTCCGGCGGAGCGGTGAGCGGCACCCAGTCGAGCAGCGGCATTTCCACGTCTGCCCCCGCTGCCGCGACCTCGGCTTCCACGAACGCGTCGGGCAACGCCGCCGCCGCGGCGGCGGCCGCGGCCAGCCAGGCCATCGCCAACCAGCGGACCAACCAGATTGCCGTCGGCGGCAGAAGCTCGGCCTCGACCGGTCAGGCCGTCAGCACCGCGCCGGAGAAGCTGGTGCCGCTGTCGGCGCTCACGACCTATCAGTTCGACACGACGCCGCTTGCGGTCAATCACCAGAGCATGTTCGTGGCGAGCACCATTTCGTTCAACCTGGCGCCGGGCAAGACGCTGAGCGATGCAGTGACCTACATCAACGACACGATGCGCGAGATCGGCGTGCCATCGACCCTGCACGGTTCGTTCCAGGGCACGGCGGGTGCTTTCCAGCAGTCGCTGAGCAACCAGCTGATCCTCGTTCTCGCCGCGTTGGCGGCGGTCTATATCGTGCTGGGCATCCTCTACGAAAGCTACATCCATCCGATCACCATCCTGTCGACCCTGCCGTCGGCCGGTGTCGGTGCGCTGCTCGCGCTGCAGTTCTCGGGTGTCGAGTTCAGCATCATCGCCATGATCGGCGTGCTGCTGTTGATCGGCATCGTGAAGAAGAACGCCATCATGATGATCGACGTGGCACTGGAGCGCGAGCGCCGCGAAGGGCTTCAGCCTTCGGTCGCCATCCATGAGGCGGCGCTGCTGCGCTTCCGCCCCATCCTGATGACCACCATGGCCGCAATCCTCGGCGCGCTTCCGCTGGCGCTGGGCTTCGGCGACGGCGCGGAGTTGCGTCGGCCGCTCGGCATCTCGATTATCGGCGGCCTTATCGTGAGCCAGATCCTGACCCTCTACACGACACCCGTCATCTACCTGTACCTGGATCGTTTCCGCCGTCGCGATCGCGACCGGCCGAGCCGCGTTGCCCGTGCCATGGGCTCCTCTGGTAGGTCTTCCGGCGACCCGACCGGAGCGCCGGCATGAGGCGTATCGGCGCGTTCGTTCCCGTCATTCTCGTTTCTGGGTGCCTGGTCGGGCCGGACTATGTGCGGGTGCCTCCCGCGCATCCGCCGACGGCCTCTTACAAGGAGGCGCAGGCGGCGCCGATGACTCCGGCCGAAGCCGCCGCCGCCGCAGTCTTCCAGCCGGCCGATCCGCGCGACGGCGCGCCGCGTGGGCCGTGGTGGCAGGTCTACGGCGATCCGACGCTCGATCGTCTGGCCGCCGAGATCGACACAGCCAACCAGAACCTCAAGGTCTTCGAGGCCAACTACCGCCGGGCGCGGGCACTGATCCGCCAGGATCTGTCGGCGCTCTATCCGTCGATCAGCGTCACCGGTGCGGCGCAGCAGACCGGCACAGGCGGGTTGCGCGGCTCGTCCGGCGTGGCGACGGCGGTCAATCGCGCCGACACCTCGCAGGGCCAGTTCAGCTCCGGCCTGACCTTGGCCTGGGAGATCGATGTCTGGGGCAAGCTGCGGCGGCAGGTCGAAAGCGACTCGACGGCGGCGCAGGCCAGCGAGGCTGATCTCGCCAACGCCCGCCTGTCGGCGCAGAGCGATCTGGCGATCAACTATTTCGGGCTGCGCATTTCCGACGACCGCAAGCGGCTGTTCGAGGCCACCGTGGCCGCCTACGGGCGGTCCATGCAGATCGTGCAGAACCAGGTGAATGCCGGCATCGCCTCGCGTCTCGACCTGTCGCAGGCGCAGGCGCAGTACGAGCTGGCGCGCTCGCAGCTCGTGGCCGAAGCGGCCAACCGGGCGCTGCTGGAGCACGCGATCGCCCTGCTGGTTGGTCGCGCCCCGTCGGAAATCGGCATCGGGCCAGCGCCGACGCAGCTTTCCATCCCGACGGTCGGAGCCGGCATTCCCTCGACCCTGCTGGAGCGTCGGCCCGACATCGCGGGTGCCGAACGACGCATGGCCTCGGCCAATGCCCAGGTCGGCGTGGCGCAGGGCGCCTTCTATCCGGCAATCTCGCTGGGCGCGACCATCAGCTTCGTGAGCGGCGGGCTGGGCTCGCTGCTGCAGCTCGGCAATGCCGTCTGGTCGGTCGGCCCGCAGCTTGCCGCGACCTTGCTCGACGGCGGCGCGATGGCGGCGCAGGTCGAGGGGGCGCGCGCCAACTACGACGCCACGGTCGCGACCTACCGCCAGACGGTGCTCACGGCCTTCCAGCAGGTCGAGGATGCGCTGGCACAGCAGCGCGTCTTTGTGCAGCAGGAGCAGGTGCAACGTGCCGCCGTCGCCGCGGCCCGCGAGGCCGAGCGCCTGTCGATCAACCAGTACCAGGCCGGCACGGTGCCCTACACGACGGTGGTGACCACGCAGACGACGGCCCTCACGGCCGAGCAGACTCTGCTCAACATCCGCCTCAATCGCCTGACCGCGAGCGCCAACCTGGTGAAGGCGCTGGGCGGCGGCTGGCGGCAGGAGGACCTGCCGTCACCCACGCCGATCGGGGGCCTCAAGCAGGCCGACCCGGCGCCGCCGGCCTTCCCGCCCGCGGCACCGCCCACCGCCCCATCGCCCACCACGCCGACGGTCTCCGCAACGCGCTGACGGAGCGGAGAAAAATTTTTCTCCGGGCGGGTGGGTCAAAGTCCGACCTGCCGGCGGCTTTATCGGCTTTGGCAGCGATTGCCTTTGACCCAGGCGGCGCTGGCAAGGAGGGTGCTGTTCGTTGCAAACAGCGAGGCAGCCCATGACCAACTCCCGCCATCCCGAGACCCTGTCGCTGCACGCCGGCTGGCGCGCCGATCCCGTGACCGGATCCGTCGCGGTGCCGATCCACCAGACGACCTCCTATCAGTTCAGGGACACCGAACACGCCTCGAACCTGTTCGCCCTGAAGGAACTGGGCAACATCTATACCCGCATCGGCAATCCCACGGTCGACGTGCTGGAGCAGCGCGTCGCCGCGCTGGAGGGCGGTGCGGCGGCCCTCGCGCTGGGCTCCGGCCAGGCGGCCTCGGCCTTTGCGCTGCAGAACCTGGCGCGGGCCGGCGACAACGTCGTGAGCTCGACCGATCTCTACGGCGGCACCTGGAACCTCTTCGCCCACACCTTGAAAGATCAGGGCATCGAGGTCCGTTTCGTCGATCCGGCCGATCCGCAGGCCTTTGCGCGCGCCACCGATTCGCGCACGCGCGCCTACTATGCCGAGACCCTGCCCAATCCCAAGCTCACGGTCTTCCCGATCAAGGAAGTGGCCGATATCGGCCGGCCGCTCGGTATTCCGCTGATCGTCGACAATACGGCGGCGCCGATCCTGACGCGGCCGCTCGAGCATGGCGCTGCGGTGGTGGTCTATTCGGGCACCAAGTATCTCGGCGGCCACGGCAATTCGATTGCCGGCCTGATCGTCGACGGCGGCAATTTCGACTGGGCCGCCCATCCGGAGCGCCAGCCGGCGCTGAACACGCCCGATCCCAGCTATCACGGCGCGGTCTGGGTCGAGGCCGTGAAGCCGATTGGCCCAGTGGCCTATATCATCAAGGCCCGTACGACCTTGCTGCGCGATCTCGGCGCGCCGCTGGCGCCGTTCAATGCCTTCCTGATCCTGCAGGGCATCGAGACGGTGGCTCTGCGCATTGAACGCCATGTCAAGAACGCCCAGGCGGTCACCGACTTCCTGGTCAAGCGGCCCGAAGTGGTGAAGGTCATCCACCCCTCGCAGCAGAAGGGCGAAGCGCGCCGCCGTGCCGACACCTATCTGAAGGGCGGCTATGGCGGCCTGGTCGGCTTCGAGCTGGCGGGCGGCCGCGAGGCCGGCCGCCGCTTCATCGATTCGCTGAAGCTCCTCTATCACGTCGCCAATATCGGCGATGCGCGCAGCCTCGCCATCCACCCGGCGACGACCACCCATTCGCAGCTCACGGCCGAGGAGCAGCTCGCGACCGGCGTGTCGGACGGTTACGTGCGGCTCTCCGTCGGTATCGAGCATATCGACGACATCCTGGCCGACCTGGCGCAGGCGCTCGACGCTGCCGGCAATCTGAAGCAGGCGGCCGAATAGACCCAGCCGTCGCGTTGCGGCGTCTGCCTGTCGTAAGCTCCGGCGCAGCCGGAGATCCGAAATGATAGGCAGACGCCTTTTCGCCGTCCTGATAGCCGCTTCCCTTGTATCTTCCTTGGTGTCCTCGCCAGGGTGGGCGCAGAACGGCGGGCCGCTGCGTATCGTCGTGCCCTTTGCCGCCGGCGGGGCACAGGATGTCATTGCCCGTTACCTGGCGGCCAAGCTCGGCGAGCGTCTCGACCGGTCGGTGATCGTCGACAACAAGGCGGGCGGCGGCGGCGTGATCGCCAGCGACGCCGTGGCCAAATCGGCGCCGGACGGCACGACCCTGCTGATGGCGACGGGCGGCGCCATTTCGATCGCGCCGCATCTCCAGGCCAAGCTGCCCTACGATTCTCGGCACGACTTCGCGGCAGTGGCGATGGTGGCCGACACACCGATGACCTTGGCGGTACGCAGCCAGAGCCCCTATCGCAGCGTGGCCGATCTGCTGGCCGATGCCAAAGCACGGCCGGGGCAGGTGAGCTTCGCCTCGACCGGGCCCGGCACCGTGTCTCACCTCACCGGCGAGCTGCTGGCGCAGGCGGCCGGCGTGAAGCTCTTGCACGTGCCCTATCGCGGCGCGGGGCCCGCAACGACGGATCTGCTGAGTGGCGAAGTCGCCTCGATGGTGACCAGTGTCGCCTCGATCGATCCGCTGGTGCAGAGCGGACGGGCGCGGGTGCTGGCGACCTTCACGACCGGCCGCGTCACCACGCTCGGCAGCCCGCCCACGATTGCCGAGGCGACCGGAATCAAGGGCCTGGAAGTGCCAGTCTGGGTCGGGCTGCTGGCGCCGGCCAGGACGCCGCCGGCCGTTCTTGAGAAGCTTGCCGCCGACATCCTCGCGATCTGCCGGTTGCCCGAAACACAGGAGCGCTTTCGAAGCTTCGGCGCCGAGCCGTCGTGCCGCGATCCGCAGGCCTTCGACCGGGTGGTCGCCGAAGACCTCGATCGTTGGGGCAAGGTCATCCGGCAGAGCAACATCAAGACGGAGTGATCGTCTCGAACGCTGTGTGTGCGGCTCAGCCCGTCCACTCGACAACATGATCGGCCCGGTTGGGCCGTGTCATGGCGGGCAGGGTGGTCGCCGGTGTGCCGACCGTCAGAAGACCGATCAGCCGCGAGGGTGCTTCGAAGCCCAGCGCGGCATTCACGACGGGATCGTAGGTGTTTGCGCCGGTCACCCACATGCCGCCATAGCCCAGGAGATGGACCGCATTCAGCATGTTCATCGCGGCGGCGCCGGCCGAGAGGAGTTGTTCGATTTCGGGGATGTTGCCACTCTTCACCGTAGCGCCGACGGCGATCAGCATCGGCATGCGGCGCACCCAGGCGCGGTAGCGTTCACCGAGAGCGGCGCCGTTCGCCGGGTCACGCTTGGCCGAGGCTTCAGCCAGAAGCTCGCCAAAGGCCAGGCGCGCCTCGCCGCGAATGACGACGAAGCGCCAGGGGCGGAGCTTGCCGTGGTCGGGCGCCCGCAGGCCGGCGTCGAGGATCAGGTCGAGGTCGGCACCTTCGGGCGCCGGCTCCTGCAATGGCCCCACCGAGCGGCGGGCCAGCAGCTGGTCGAGAAGGAGCCGCTGCGACGAGCGGCTCACAGGAAAGTCGGGAGCACTATCGGGCATGGCCGAACTCTATCTTAATTGCGAACGATTGTCATTTGCATATCGGCTTTGTCCCGGGTTCATGCCTCTATAATCGGGCCATGGCGGAAACCCTGATCCGCAAGATCATTCATGTCGACATGGACGCTTTCTATGCGTCCGTGGAGCAGCGCGACGACCCGGCGTTGCGCGGCCAGCCGGTCGCGGTCGGCGGCCGGCAACGCGGCGTCGTCATGGCGGCAAGCTACGAGGCGCGTAAGTTCGGCGTGCGCTCGGCCATGCCCTCGGTCACCGCCAAGCGCTTGTGTCCGGAGCTGCTGTTCGTGAAGCCGCGCTTCGACGTCTACAAGGAAGTCTCGCGTCAGATCCGCGAGATCTTTCTCGACTACACGCCGCTGGTCGAGCCGCTGTCGCTCGACGAGGCCTATCTCGACGTGACGACCAACCTCAAGGGCATGCCGCTCGCCTCGGAGATCGCGCGCGAGATCCGCGCCCGCATCCTGGAGCGCACCGGCCTCACGGCGTCGGCGGGCATCTCCTACAACAAGTTCCTGGCCAAGCTCGCCTCCGATCATCGCAAGCCCAATGGCCAGACCACGATCCCGCCCGAGAAGGGCCCGGCCTTCGTCGAAAGTCTGCCGGTCGGCAGGTTCCACGGTGTCGGGCCCAAGACGGCAGATAAGATGAACAGGCTCGGCATCCACACCGGCGCCGACCTCAAGGCGCAGTCGCTGGAGTTCCTCGAGCAGTATTTCGGACGCTCCGGCACCTACTATCACGCCATCGCGCGCGGTCATGACGATCGCCAGGTCGTGCCCAATCGGCCGCGCAAGTCGGTCGGTTCGGAGACCACCTTCATGGAGGATCTCGACCGTCCGCAGGCGGTGGAGGAGGGCGTCGCCTCGGTGCTCGACGATGTCTGGTCCTACTGCGAGCGAACCGGCATCGTGGGCCGCACCGTCACGGTGAAGATCAAATATGCCGACTTCCAGATCGTGACGCGCAGCCGCACGCTCACCGAGCCGGTCGGCACGCGCGACATGCTGGAGCGCACCAGCCGCGACCTGGTGCGCACCGTCTTTCCGCTGGCGAAGAAGGTGCGGCTTTTGGGAGTCTCGCTCTCCAACCTGCACGAACGCGAGGAACCGAAACCGCCGCCGCAGATGACCTTGGCGCTTTGAGGCCCGTTCATGAGAGGCGGGTCTGGAGACCCGCGGTCCGATGAAGCCTACCGGAACAACGGCGCCACCGCTCCGATCGCGGTCTCCGCTTCGAGCCGATCGGGGGTTTCGTCGCTGTTGCCGTAGCCGTACATGTCGCTCATGCCGATCTCCTGCACGACGATGCCTTCGGGATGCGGCAGCACGACCACATGTCGATAATAGAGGCCGTAGCGGACTTCCGGCTGAGGGGCCAGCCAGGCGATCTGACCGCGTACCGGCACGATCGAGTAGTCGTTCCATAGCGCGCGGGCGCCGTACCCCGTGCAGTTGACGATCACCGGCTCGCGGAGCTGCATCAGATCGGCCGGCGTGTTGAAGCTCCTGTCGACGATGCGGCCCCCCTCGCGCTGGAAGTCGTTCATCAATCGCTGCCCGAGGGCGGCGATGTTGAATTGCATGGACTGGCCCACCCGCGCGTGGGCAACGGGAAAGGGATTCTCGTCGGCCGGCAATTCGCGATAGGACGGTGTCAGGCCGGCCAGCAGGCGGCCATAGCTCGCGAACCGAACTTCTTCGGCGGCTGCCTCGTCGGTGGGCGGCACGTGAACTTCATCGTTGAACAGCACATAGCGATCGCTCATGGCGACCGGATCGCCCGGCTGGCCGATATAGTTCTGGTAGGTGGCGTAGGAGGTGCGCGCCATCTCCTCCCATTGCGCAGGAAAGGACGGCGCCACCCGGTCGGCTGCGGCGATCCGCGAGTCCGGCGACCAGGTGCCGGTGGCGCGCGCCGAACGGGTCATCGGCAGGCGTTCCTTGGCATAGATGGTCACACGCGCGCCGGCGCGGCGCAGCAGCAGCGCCGAGGTGAGGCCGAGCGCGCCGCAGCCGATCACTGCGACGTCCTGCGTGCCGCCGTCCAGCGCCATGCCGGCGGCGATGGCGCTGGAGCCCCAGGCGAGCGACCAGCCGCTGCCGCCATGGCCATAATTATGGACCACGCGCTTGTCGCCCAGCATTTCGATTTCGAGTCGGGGACCGGCGGCGCGGAAGGGCCGCAGACAGACTGTGATGTGATCCAGCCGGCTCATCCGCAGGCGCAGCGGCGGCAGCTTCGACGCGTCGAAGCCTTTCGTCGGACCCACGGTGGTGCAGGTTGCGAGGGTTCCCGCGAGGCCCATGGCCCCCAGGCTCCCCAAGCCCATTATCATCGCCCGTCGACTGCTCTTGGCCGTCCCGGTCATGCATGCCCCGCTGGGAACCAGTCGACAGCAACTTATGGAAATTGCCGACAGGTGTCGAACGTCGCGTTCTGCGGCTCAGGGCCGTAGGTCTTCCCTCAGGATGCGCCGCGCCAGCGTGGCGCGGTGCAGCTCAGACGCGCCATCGTAGATTCGGAAGGGCCGCAGCTCCCGAAGGATCAGCGAGACCGGCGTGTCTTCCGACATGCCGAGTGCACCCATGATCTGCGCGGCACGATCGGCCACTCGGCAGACGGCCTCCGAGACGAAGACTTTCGTCATTGCCGATTCGTGTTTGACCGACTCGCCGGCATCCATCTTTGCGGCAGCATGCCAGGTCATCAGCCGGGAGGCATGCAGATCGATATGCGAGTCGGCGACCATCGCCTGAATCTGCTGCAGGTCGGCAAGCGGCGATCCGAACGATGTGCGCGTATTGGCATAGGTCTGCGCGATGCTCATCGCCCGCGAGGCGCGCCCGATGAAGCGCATGCAATGGGAGATGCGGGCCGGCTCGAGCCGCTGCTGCGCATAGGCAAAGCCCTTGCCGATCTCGCCGAGAACGGCGTCATCGTTCACCTCGCAGCCGGCAAATTCGATTTCGCCATGTCCGCCGATCTGAAAGCCGTCGATGCTCGCGATGTTCCGCAACACCCGGTAGCCGGGATTGCCGGCCTCGACGATGAACATGGTGGCGCCTGCGTCGGTCTGCGCCAGGACGATGGCAAAGGCCGCACCGACCGCGCCGCTGATGAACCATTTGCGGCCGTCGATGATCCAGCCGCCGGGCTTGCGCCGCGCCGTCGTCTTCAGCATGGAAGGATCGGACCCGGCACCGGGCGCCGGTTCGGTCATGGCAAAGCAGGAGCGGATATCGCCGCGGATCAGCGGCTCGAGATACCTGGCGCGCTGCTCCGCCGTCCCGTGAAGCATCAGGTTGATCATGTTGGGCTGGTCGGGTGGCGCGCAGTTGATGGCCAGCGGCCCGAGAAAGCTGCGGCCGGCCTCTTCGAGGATGACGGCGCGTTCCTTCCACGACAGGCCGAGCCCGCCGTGGCTTGTCGGCAATTGCGGGGCGTAGAGCCCGGCAGCCTTGGCCTTCTCGCGAAGCAGGCGAGCGACGTGATCGAGCTTCTCCACGTCGTGCGCGAGCTCGGCGTGCTCGCGCGGAATCGCTTCGCGATCGACGAAATCGCGCAGGCGGTCCCGCATGTCCAAGAGGGCCTGGCTGTGGCCGAAGACGGTTTGCGAGGTCATGGCGATGGCGTCCGGTTCAGCGTGAGGCGTGCGATGTTGAGCTGATGGATCTGGCTCGTCCCTTCGTAGAGCCGGAACAGCCTGACATCCCTGAACCAGCGTTCGATCGGCGCATAGTCGGCGATATATCCGGCGCCGCCGAAGATCTGGACGCAGCGGTCGGCGACCCGACCGCACATCTCCGTCGCGAAGTACTTGCACATCGACGCTTCGAGGACGACGTCCTCGCCGCGGTCCCGCTTGCGCGCGGTTTCCAAGATCATCGAGCGCGCGGCAAAGATCTCGGTCTGGCAATCGGCGATCAGTGCCTGGACCAACTGATGTTGGGCAACGGGCTGCCCGAACTGGACACGGGTCCTGGCATGGTCGACCGCCAGCTCCAGCATGCGCATTGCCGGCCCGGTCGACAGGGCCGCTAGATGAATGCGCTGCTTGTTCAGCGCCTTCATCACCGTGGCGAACCCGGCGCCCTCGACGCCACCGATGATGCTGCTCGCCGAAACCCGGCAACTGTCGAGAAACACGCTGCCGACGGGCGATCCGGCCTGGCCCATCTTCCGATAGGGTTTGCCGGTCACGAGGCCCGGCGTGCCGCGCTCGACGATGAACGCCGAGACGCCCTTGGCGCCTTTGGTCCCGGGTTCGGTCCTGGCGGTGATCGTGAACACGTCGGCAATCGGCGCATTGGTGATGTAGCGTTTCTCGCCATCGAGAATGAAGCTGTCGCCGTCACGACGGGCCACTGTGCGGACGTTCGAAGCCTCCGAGCCGGCCTCGGGTTCGGTAATCGCCAGGCAGGACGTCCATTCGCCGCTGGCCAGGCGCGGCAGATAACGCTTCTTCTGCTCCTCCGTGCCGTCGACGACGAGGCCTTCGGATCCGATGCCGGTGTTGGTGCCGACACGTGCGCGAAAAGCGACGGCGCCCTGCGACAGCTCGAAGGCGGCGAGCACCAGCTCTTCCGTCGTCAGGCCGGCACCGCCATAGGCCTCGGGAATGCTCCAGCCGAAGAAACCGCCCTGGCGCAGGGTCTGCACGAGATCGTCGGGGATTTCGCCGGTTTGCTCGACCTCGGCTTCCCTCGGGATCGCCTTGTCGCGCACGAATTTGCGGACGGCGTCCAGGAAGGCACCGAATGAGGCCTCGTCTCTGATCAAGTCAGTTCCCTCCGACCATATTCGCTCAGGCGGCGCGTCACAGCTGCCGGCGTGCCATGCGCCATAAGCAACGATTCTAGTGGCTGCGCATGCTTGGCACCACGCGATATGCTGGCACGATGATCGACAAGCTCGAGTTCCTGCTGGCGCTGGCGCGGGAGCAGAATTTCAGCAAGGCCGCCGAGCAATGCGGCGTCACGCAGCCGACCTTCTCGGCGGCGATCAAGCAGCTCGAGGATACGCTGGGCGTGATGCTGGTGCAGCGCACGTCGCGCTTCATCGGCTTCACCACCGAGGGCGAGCATGTGCTCGACTGGGCACGCGGCATCGTGGCCGATGCCCGCGCCATGCGGCAGGATCTGCAGACCCTGAAGAAGGGGCTGGCCGGCCGATTGCGCATTGCGGCGATCCCCACGGCCCTGGCAATGGTCTCCGCGCTGACCACGCCGTTCCGCGCCCGCCATCCCAACGTGAAGTTCACAATCCTGTCGCGTACCTCGATCGAGATCCTGTCGATGGTCGAGAATCTCGAGGTCGATGCCGGGCTGACCTATATCGACAACGAGCCGCTGGGCCGCATGCGCAGCGTGCCGCTCTATCTCGAGCAGTACCGGCTGCTGACGTCGGAGAGCAGCCCGCTCGGCGATCGCGCCCAAGTCACTTGGGCGGAGGTCGCGACCATTCCGCTTTGTCTCCTGACGCCCGACATGCAGAACCGGCGCATCATCGATCGCCTCCTGGGCACGGCCGGCGATCGCGCCGAGCCCACCCTCGAATCCAACTCGATGATCGTGCTGTTTTCGCATGTGCGGACCGGCCGCTGGGCGACGGTGATGCCCGAGAAGCTGGCCGACACGCTGGGCCTGACCGATCACCTGCGGGCCATCCCCATTGTCGAGCCGTCGGCCGTGCATCAGATCGGCCTGGTGGTGCCGCCGCGCGAGCCGATGACGCCGCTGTCGACGGCGCTGGTGAGCGAGGCCACCCAGCTGGCGAAGGTGCTCAACCCCGCTTCATAATGATTCGCCCGGCAATTCGGCCCCGTTGATAGAAATGTTCTATCGCAGCACCAGACTGCTTTATTGAGGCCAGACGGCCAAGGCTGGATCATCCCAACTGAAAAAAGCCGGAACCAAGCCGGTTCATGACATTGGGATGGAGCCGATCGATGCCGATGGCATGGAATGAGGGCCGGGCCAGCGAGATCATCCGCCAGCACGAAGGCCGCGAAGGGCCATTGCTGCCGATCCTGCACGACGTTCAGGCCGAGTTCGGCTGTATTCCGGCGCCGGCCATTCCGCAGATCGCCGAGGCGCTCAACCTGACGCGCGCCGAGGTCCATGGCGTCGTCTCCTTCTATCACGACTTTCGCGAAGCCCCGGCCGGCCGTCATGTCCTGAAGCTCTGCCGCGCCGAAGCCTGTCAGTCGATGCAGGGCGAGGCCTTGGCCGAACGGGTGCTCGACCGGTTCGGGCTGGACTGGGGCGGAACGACACCCGACGGTCATCTCACCGTCGAGGCGACTTATTGTTTGGGCCTCTGCGCCTGTGCCCCCTCTGCACTGCTGGACGGCGAGCCGCGGGGACGGCTGACGCGAGAGTCGATCGAGGCGCTTGTACGGGAGATTGGCGTCCAGGAGATCGGACGATGACGGCTTTGCGCGTCTTCGTCCCGTGCGACGCCGCGGCGCGTGCCGTGGGCGCCGATCGGGTTGCGGCCGCCATCCGCGACGAGGCCAACCGGCTTGGACGTGCCGTCGAGATCGTGCGGACCGGCTCGCGCGGGCTCTTCTGGCTGGAGCCCCTGGTCGAAGTGGCGACACCGACCGGGCGTCTCGCCTTCGGGCCCGTGACGCCTGGCGATGTCGCAGGTCTGTTCGCTGGTTACAGTCCCTTCGCGGGCAGCCATCCGCTCTGCCTCGGCAATCCGGAAGAGATCCCCTTCCTGAAGCGTCAGACCCGGATCACCTTCGCCCGCTGCGGCATCGTCGATCCGTTGTCGCTCGACGACTATCGAATGCAGGGCGGCTTGCGCGGCCTGGAGCGGGCGCGCAGCCTGGGATCGGCAGGCACCCTTGCCGAAGTGACGGCGTCCGGCCTGCGCGGCCGCGGTGGTGCAGGCTTTCCGACCGGCATCAAGTGGAAGACGGTCGCCGATACGCCGGCCGATCGCAAATACATCGTCTGCAATGCCGACGAGGGCGACTCCGGCACCTATGCCGACCGCATGATCCTGGAAGGCGATCCCTTCGTCCTGATCGAAGGCATGATCATCGCCGGCCTCGCCGTCGGGGCCGGCAAAGGCTACGTCTACATCCGCTCCGAGTATCCCGATGCGGTGCGCACCTTTGCCGAGGCGTTGGTCGTTGCCGAAGGGGCCGGACTGCTGGGCCGCACGGCAGACTTCGAGATCGAGCTCAGGGTCGGGGCCGGCGCCTATGTGTGCGGCGAGGAGACCTCGCTGCTGGAAAGCCTCGAAGGCAGGCGCGGCCAGGTTCGCGCCAAGCCGCCTCTGCCGGCGCACAAGGGTCTGTTCGGTCGGCCGACCGTCATCAACAACCTGATTTCGCTCGCCACCGTGCCGGCGATCCTGTCGGACGGTGCCGAAGCCTATGCTGTGCTGGGCATGGGCCGTTCGCGCGGCACCATGCCCATCCAGCTCGCCGGCAACGTGAAGCAGGGCGGTCTCTTCGAGGCGGCCTTCGGCCTCACCCTGGGCGAGATCGTGGACGAGATCGGCGGCGGGACGGCGAGTGGCCGCCCGGTGCGGGCTGTGCAGGTCGGCGGTCCGCTCGGCGCCTACTTTCCGCGGGCGCTGTTCGATACGGCGTTCGACTACGAAGCCTTCGCGGCGCTCGACGGGCTGATCGGCCATGGCGGGGTCGTGGTGTTCGACGACACGGTCGACATGGCACGCCAGGCCCGCTTCGCGCTCGAATTCTGCGCCATCGAATCCTGCGGCAAGTGCACGCCCTGCCGCATCGGCTCGACGCGCGGCGTGGAGACCCTGGACAAGGTCATGCGCGGCGAGCGGGTCACCGCCAACCTCGCGCTGATCACCGACCTCTGCCAGACGCTGAAATTCGGCTCGCTCTGTGCTCTGGGGGGCTTCACGCCCTACCCGGTGATGAGCGCCCTCAAGCATTTCCCCGAGGATTTCAATCGGCCGCACCTCGTTGCGGCGGCCGAGTAAGAGGCAAGTCATGTCGCTCGTTTCCGAAACCGACTACGGCACGCCCGCCACCGGCAGCGCCGAGCAGGTCAGCCTCACGATCGACGGCTTTGCCGTCACCGTGGCGGCCGGCACTTCGATCATGCGCGCCGCCGTCGAGGCCGGCATCCAGGTGCCCAAGCTCTGCGCTACCGATTCGGTCGAGGCCTTCGGCTCCTGCCGCCTCTGCCTGGTCGAGATCGCCGGTCGCGCCGGCACGCCCGCGTCGTGCACCACGCCGGTGGCGCCGGGCATGGTCGTGGCGACCCAGACCAAACGGCTGAAGCAGGTTCGCCGCGGCGTGATGGAACTCTACATCTCCGACCATCCGCTCGACTGCCTGACCTGCGCCGCCAACGGCGATTGCGAGCTGCAGGACATGGCCGGCGCTGTGGGGCTGCGCGAAGTGCGCTACGGCTACGACGGGGCGAGCCACACCCGCCAGGAGAAAGACGAGTCCAATCCCTATTTCACCTTCGACCCGTCGAAGTGCATCGTCTGCTCGCGCTGCGTGCGCGCCTGCGAGGAAGTGCAGGGGACCTTTGCGCTGACCATCCAGGGCCGTGGCTTCGACTCCAAGGTCTCGCCGGGCGCGGCCGCCGACAATTTCCTGAGCTCCGAGTGCGTCTCCTGCGGGGCCTGCGTGCAGGCCTGCCCGACGGCGACCCTCTCGGAGAAGAGCGTGATCGAGATCGGCGTGCCCGAGCATTCGGTGGTCACGACCTGCGCCTATTGCGGCGTCGGCTGCAGCTTCAAGGCCGAGATGCGCGGCGAAGAACTGGTGCGCATGGTCCCCTACAAGGACGGCAAGGCCAATCGCGGCCATTCCTGCGTCAAGGGACGCTTCGCCTGGGGCTATGCCCAGCATCGCGAGCGCATCCTGTCGCCGATGATGCGCGAGAGCATCGACCAGCCCTGGCGCGAGGTGAGCTGGGAAACGGCAATCGGCCGGGTCGCTTCGGAGTTCAAGCGCCTGCAGGACAAGCACGGGCGCCTGGCGATCGGCGGCATCACCTCGTCGCGCTGCACCAACGAAGAGACTTACCTGGTGCAGAAGCTGGTGCGCGGCGGCTTCGGCAACAACAATGTCGATACCTGCGCCCGTGTCTGCCATTCGCCGACCGGCTTCGGCCTCAGGACGGCGTTCGGCACGTCGGCCGGCACCCAGGACTTCGACTCCGTCGAGCAGAGCGACGTGATCCTGGTGATCGGCGCCAACCCAACCGACGCCCATCCGGTCTTCGCGTCGCGCCTGAAGAAGCGCCTGCGCCAGGGGGCGCGGCTGATCGTGATCGATCCGCGCCGCACCGACCTCGTGCGCATGCCGCATGTCGCGGCCGACTATCACCTGCCGCTCAGGCCCGGCACCAACGCGGCAATCCTGAACGCGATGGCGCATGTCATCGTGACCGAAGGGCTGGTGAACGACGCCTTCGTGCGCGACTTCTGCGACCGCGACGCTTTCGACTACTGGGCGGCCTTCGTCGCGGAAGACCGCAACAGCCCCGAAACGGTCGGCCTGATGGCCGGCGTCTCGCCTGAGGCGATCCGTGGTGCGGCCCGGCTCTATGCCGCCGGCCCCAACAGCGCGATCTACTACGGCCTCGGCGTCACCGAGCACAGCCAGGGCACCACCACCGTCATGGCCATCGCCAACCTCGCCATGGCGACGGGCAATCTCGGCCGGCAAGGGGTGGGCGTGAACCCGCTGCGCGGGCAGAACAACGTCCAGGGCTCGTGCGACATGGGCTCGTTCCCGCACGAGCTCACCGGCTATCGGCACATCTCGGACGACGCCACGCGCGCGACCTTCGAAAGACTGTGGCAGCGGCCGCTCGACGCCGAGCCCGGCCTGCGCATTCCCAACATGTTCGACGCGGCACTCGAAGGCACCTTCAAGGGCCTCTACGTGCAGGGCGAGGACATCCTGCAGTCCGATCCCAATACCCGCCATGTCGCGGCGGCGCTGAAGGCGATGGAGTGTGTGGTCGTGCAGGATCTCTTCCTGAACGAAACGGCCAACTACGCCCATGTCTTCCTGCCGGGCTCGACCTTCCTCGAGAAGGACGGGACTTTCACCAATGCCGAACGCCGCATCAACCGAGTGCGCCGCGTCATGACGCCGAAGAACGGCATGGCCGACTGGGAGATTACCTTGGCCATCGCCCGGGCGATGGGCTTCGAGATGACCTATGCGCACCCCTCGGAGATCATGGACGAGATTGCAGCGCTCACGCCGAGCTTCGCCGGTGTCTCCTACGCCCTGCTCGACGAGGCGGGATCGGTCCAGTGGCCCTGCAACGAGAAGGCGCCGCTCGGCACGCCGGTGATGCATATCGGCGGCTTCGTTCGCGGCAAGGGCAACTTCATGATCACCGAATACGTGCCGACCGATGAGCGCACGGGGCCGCGATTCCCGCTGCTGCTCACTACGGGGCGAATCCTGTCGCAATACAATGTCGGGGCCCAGACGCGCCGCACCGACAATATCGTGTGGCACGAGGAGGATGTGCTGGAGATCCATCCGCACGATGCCGAGCAACGCGGCGTGCGCGAGGGCGATTGGGTGAAGCTCGACAGCCGCGCCGGCAGCACGACCTTGCGGGCCCATCTGACCGATCGGGTGGCGCCGGGCGTGGTCTATACGACCTTCCATCATCCGGTGACGCAGGCCAATGTGGTGACCACCGAGTTCTCGGACTGGGCCACCAATTGCCCCGAATACAAGGTCACGGCCGTGCAGGTCGCCCGCTCCAACGGCCCCAGCGACTGGCAGCGCGACTACAATGCGCAGGCCGACCGCAGCCGGCGCATCGCCAAGGTCGCGGCGGAGTGACGGCCATGTCGACCGTAGAGACTGCCGCCAAGCTGGTGAGCATGGCCAACCAGATCGGCCGTTTCTTCGAGCCGCAGCGGCAGGGCGAGCCTGCGTTGGCTATCGCCGATCACCTGCGGAAGTTCTGGGACCCTCGCATGCGGGCGGCTATCGTTGCCCATCTCGATGCCGGCGGCGACGGGCTGGACGGGCCGGTCCGCGAGGCCGTCAGGCGCCTGAAGGAAACGAGCCGTTCATGAACATCTTCCTCACCGGCGCGACCGGCTATATCGGCGGCACGGTTGCGCATCGACTGCTGCGGGACGGCCATAAGCTGCGAGGATTGGTGCGCGACGCGGACAAGGCGGCGAAGCTGTCGGCGCTGGGCATTGAACCGGTGAGGGGCGGGCTCGACGACGCGGCCACGCTCACTGCGGAGGCGCGCCGCGCCGATGCGGTCATCAACACGGCCAACAGCGACCATCGTGGCGCCATCGACGCGCTGATCGAGGGGCTGGCTGGCTCGAACAAGCCCTTCCTGCACACCAGCGGATCCAGCATCGTGGCCGACGAGGCGCATGGCGACCTCGCCTCGGACCGCATCTACGATGAGGACACGCCCATCGAGCCGGTGCCCGGTAAACAGGCGCGGGTCGCCATCGACAGGTCGATCTGCGAGGCCAGCCAGCGCGGTGTGCGCTCGGCGGTGCTGTGCAACACCATGATCTACGGCAATGGCCTTGGCCTGGCGCGCGACAGTGCCCAGATCCCCGGCCTTGCCGCGCGGGCCCGCAAGACGGGGGTCGTGCGCCATGTCGGGCAGGGTCTCAACATCTGGTCGAATGTCCATGTCGAGGACATGGCCGAACTCTACGCCCTCGCCCTCGCCGAGGCACCGGCCGGCGCCTTCTATTACGTGGAGAACGGCGAGGCGTCGTATCGCGACATCTGCCGTTCGATCGCCAAGCGCCTGGGGCTTGGCCTCCCACAGGCCTGGCCGTTCGCCGACGCGGTCAAGGAGCTGGGCGAAAGCAGCGCCGCCTACACGTTCGGCTCCAACAGCCGCGTCCGTGCCAAGCGCGCCCGCCGCGAGCTTGGCTGGGCGCCGAAGCATCCGTCCGCGACGGCCTGGATCGAGAAAGAACTGCCGCTTTAAGAACAAGCTGTCATCCCGAGGCCCCCTCGACAGGCTCGGGGTAAACTCCGCCCGAGGGACCTTTACGGATCAGGAAAGGTCCCTCGCTTCGGTCCGCGCGGAGTAACCTCCGCGCTGGATGACAATTTTCTTTGCCATCTCGTTCTTCGTAACGGCCTAAATCGCGATCTCCGCCACCATGCGCTTCAGCAGCGCGGCGTCGGGATAGGTGCCGAAGCCGGCCTGCAGATTGTCCTTCATATGCTCGGGCTTGCCCGTGCCGGGGATGACGCAGGTCACGGCCGGATTCGCCAGCACGAACTTCAGCAGAAGCTGCGCCCAGCTCGTAACGCCGATCTCGGCGGCCCAGCCTGGCAGTTTACGGCTCGAAAGCTTGCGCAGCAGCCCGCCGCCGCCGAACGGCTGGTTGACGATGACGGCGATGCCGCGCTCGGCGGCGAGCGGCAGCAGGCGCTGCTCGACGGCACGATCGTCGAGCGCGTAGTTCAACTGCACGAAGTCCCACTTTTCTGCGCGCATCACGCGCTCCAGCTCGTCATGGGCGCTGGGCGTGTAGTGCGTGATGCCGAGATAGCGGATGCGGCCTTCGGCTTTCCAGCTGCGCAGGGTCGGCAGATGGCTGCGCCAGTCGACCAGATTGTGGATCTGCATCAGGTCGATGCGGTCGGTGCGCAGCAGCCGCATCGAGGCCTGCATCTGGGCGATGCCGCTGTCGCGCCCGCTGGTCCACACCTTGGTCGCGATGAAAGCCTTGTCGCGCGTGCCGGCTGTTGCCAGCAGGTCGCCGACCACGCCTTCGGCGGCGCCATACATCGGTGAGGAGTCGATCACTGAAGCATTGGCGCTGAACAGCAGGCGCAGCACCTCGGCGAGCGGGGCGCGGTCTTCCGGCCGAGCGCCGACATCGAAGGTGCGCCACGTCCCCAGGCCGACCACGGGCAGCAATTCGCCTGAGACGGGAATCTTGCGTCGATGCATGGCCGTACTCGGTTGGGATGAACTCGGTTGCGCTGCAGCAGGACGGTTGGCGAGCAAGCTCGCACCAGCGAGACCGAGAAAAGCGGAACGGGTCAGGGTCACGGCCACATGAGGCTCGTCATGGCAAAGCAATCGACGCGACCGTCTCCCGACGGCACCGGCTCGCTGCCGTCCTCGATCACAGTGAAACGCTGTTCGATGAGCTTCCGGTCGCCCTCGAAGATCTCGAAGGTCCAGGGACCCGGCATGAACTCCCAGGCCTCGTCGAAACCATAGCCTGTGAACACGGCAACGCCGATCGGCACGTTCATGGGCCGCTCGTACGAGATCATCGCCTTGGGCGCGCGAGGCGGTTTGACCATCTTGGGAAAGTGGGTGACCAGCCGCAGGGGCACCACCTCTCCCGGCTGCGCGCCGTCAACGCGGAAACGAAAGCCGAACCACAGATTCAGTCGCGCTGGAATGCGTGTCGTGCTGACGACATGACAGATGTTCGACACCTGTGTGGTCATCACGCCGCTCGCCTGGCGCGAGCGCTCGCCGGTTTCGAGTTTGTAGATGCCACGTTCGACAATGGTTGCTTGCAATGGATCTGCAGCTGTCGCTGCAGTGACACAAGCGAGCAAGGCGAAGATGGCGGCGGATGCATGAAGCAAGATCGTGCGCGTCATCGGGATGTCATCTTTGGCTGCGTTGGCGACCTGGAGACTCTCGATGAGAGAATAGCCGAAGAACGATCGTCGCCATATTGATGCCGCACGCGAGAGTTCTTCTCTCTGCCGTCACAAGTTCGGCAGCATCAGCCATTGCCATGGCGCGTTGTCGACACCATGTGGAAGCAGCCGCAGACAACAATCCGACTACTCCAGCCTAGGGAGACCGAGCCATGCCCGAACCCTTCGTCGTCGAGATCTGGGGTCAGACTGCGGGCATCGTCCTGAAGGAGGGCAACGCCTTTCGGTTTCACGCCTATGCCCGGCCGTTCTTCGAGCTGGAGGGTGTGCAGTTCAATACGCCGGGACAGGCCAAGCTCGCGGCAGCGCGCCTGACGGCACCGCTCCAGCCGCCGCGCGAAAGTCCCCGCGCCGAGTGACGTCTTTGGCCTTGTCGGTCGAACGGTGTGGCGCTAGTCCGAAATACTAGCCACGCCGAGACCTGCAAGGAGAGAGACACGGTGATCAAGCGCAAGCAGCGGATTCCCCTGCGCGACCTCGCGACGATGAAGCCCGAGGACCGCGAGACCGTCGAGAAGAACTCGATGAACGGCCAGGTGTTCAACATCTTCAAGGTGTTGGCGCACCATCCCAGCCTGACCAAGCGCTGGACGCCGTTCGCCGGCCATATCCTCTCCAAGCAGACCCTGGCGTTTCGCGATCGCGAGCTGCTGATCCTGCGCATTGGCTGGCTCAACCAAGCAGAATACGAGTTTGCCCAGCACGAGCTGATCGCCAAGCGTGGCGGCGTCAGCGATGCCGATATCGAGAACATCAAGCAGGGCCCCAAGGCCAAGGGTTGGACGGAGCACGAGGCGGCGCTGATGCAGCTCGCCGACGATCTCTACGAGAACTCGGTCGCCTCCGACGCGACCTGGGCGACCTTGTCCAAGACCTACTCGACCGAGCAGCTGATGGACGCGGTCTTCACCGTCGGCCAGTACAACCTCGTCTCCTGGGCGCTGAACAGCTTCGGCGTGCCGCTCGACGACTTCCTGCCGGGCGCCCAGAAGAAGTAGGGACGGTAGTTGGGCTGGCTGCGCTGCGTCACTGCCAGTCGAGCAGGCGGCGCTCCAGCCGGTTCATCAAGGCCGTGACGGCCAGCCCCAGGAAGGCCAGCAGCAGAAGAAGGCCCATCACGCCGTCCATGCTGAAGGTCGCCTGCAGGTAGGCGAGCGTCTGTCCCAGCCCGTGTTCGGCGGCGATCAGTTCGGCGCCGACGACACCCAGCAGCGAGAAGATCAGGCCGAGCCGGAAGCCGGAGAAGATCACCGGCACGGCCGACGGCAAGGTGACCTTGGCGAAGACCTGTCCCGGCGTGGCGCCCAGCGCCTTGGACAGCACAAGGTGGTCGCTGTTGACGCTGCGGATACCGGCCACTGTCGCGGCCAGCACGATGAAGAACGTCAGGCTGAATCCCACGGCGATCTTGGAGCCGATGCCGAGGCCGAACCACAGCAGGAAGAGGGGCGCCAGAGCGATGCGCGGCATGGCGTTGAGCAGGGTGAGATAGGGCTCGGAGGCGCGGTGAAAGCCCGGGAAGGCCATGAACAGGAGGCCGGTGGCGATTGCGCAGACGCTGCCGCCGACGAAAGCGGCAAAGGCGCCGCCCAGCGTATAGGCGAGTTCCAGCCACAGCTTGCCGTCGGTGACGAAGCCCTTCCATAGATAGGCGGCAATGCCCGAGGGGCGGCCGAAGAAGGTCGGGTCGAGAAGGTCGGCGGCGCAGGCCGCTTCCCAGAGGCCGACGAAAGCCGCAATGAACAGAGCGTGTTTGCTCCAGGTGAGCACCGTCCTAGTGGTCATGCTGGCCCATCCCCTGTTCGAGCAGGCTCCAGAGCTGCCCGTAGAGTGCGTGGAAGTGCTGGTCCTTCTGCAGCGCCCGCACGCTGCGCGGCCGCGGCAGATCGATCGTGACATCGGCCACGATCCGGCCTGGGCGGGCGCTCATGACGACCACCCGGTCGGAGAGCGCCACGGCCTCGGCCAGGTCGTGGGTCACGAACACCACGGTCTTGCGGTAGGTCGACCAGAGATCCATCAGCACGTCCTCGAGCTGCAGCTTGGTCTGGGCATCGAGGGCGCCGAACGGCTCGTCCATCAGGAATACGGGGCTGTCGAGGGCGAAGGTTCGGGCGAGTGCGCAGCGCTGGCGCATGCCGTGCGACAGCGCCTTGGGATATTTGTCGGTGAAGCCACCCAGCCCGACCCGTTCGAGCAGGTCCTTCGCCCGCGCCTCGCGGTCGCGTGCCGGCACGTTGCGCACCTCCATGCCGTAGGCGGCATTGCCCAGCGCGGTGCGCCACGGCATCAGGCTGTCGCGCGCCAGCATATAGGCGATATCGGGGTTGCCGGAGCGCGGCGCTTTGCCGAGGACTTCGACATGGCCCTCCGGCGTCACGTCGAGCAGGCCGGCCAGCAGATTGAGGATCGTCGTCTTGCCGCAGCCGCTGGGGCCAACCAGGGAGACGAACTGGCCGGCGGTTACCGACAGCGAGGCATTGTCGACGGCGAGGACGGGCGAAGTGCCGTCGGCGGCGAAGCGGACGGTGAGATTGCGGACGTCGATCGCCTTTGCGGCTGAGCCAGTGGTCGAGTCGGCGGGCGCCGCCGCGACGCGCCCGGCGGCCCGCGTGCTTTCGTCCCGAGGCATTACGGGGCCTTGTCGCCGAGGAGCTTCGCCGTATCGAAGGGCGCGTCGATCTGCTTGGTCGCCAGCATGTTGTCGGCGATCTGCTTCAGGGCTGCTTTGTCGATCGCCGTGCGATAGCCCGGGATGCCGGCTTTCAGCGAGACGGCCATCACCTCGTCGCCGCGCGGCATGTCGAACTTGAAGGAGTTCTGGGCGATCGCCAGGACCTCGTCGAAGTTCTTGGGATCCTGCATGAAGGTCTCGGCGTCCTTGGCAGCGGCGGCGAGCGCCACCACGACGTGTGGCGACTTTTGCGCCGTGTCGCGTGTCACGACGGCGATCACCGAGGCGCCGTTGGTGCCGGCAACTTCGATCGGCTCCTTGGCCTCGGCGGCGCGGAAGACCATCTTGCAGGTCTTCAGCACCTCGCACATCGATCCCGACGGCTCGAAGTTCATGTTGGCGTCGACCTGCTTGGTGGTGAGGGCGCCATAGGCCGTCTGCGGCCCGCCGACGGCAACGAAGGTGTAGTCCTCGGGCTTCAGGCCCGCGCGCAGGGCAAGCTGGCCGAACTGCAGTTCGGCGACGGACCCGCGCGCCGGCACGCCGATCTTCTTGCCCTTGAGGGCCGCCATGATCGCCTTGTAGCCATCGGCTGCGTTGGGCGTGCCGGGGTCGTTGCGCACCAGGATCTGAAACGGATTGAAGGTCACGGCACTGAAGGGGGCCACCAATTTGGCGCCCTTGAGCACGGCCATGATCTGCGTCTCAGGACCGACGACGGCGACGTCGATGCTCTTGGCGAGCAACGCCTGCGCACCGAGCGGTCCGGTGGGAATGATCTGGAGCTGGCACTTGATGCCGTGCTTCTCGCAGTATCCCTTCGCGATTGCGACCCGGAAGAGCATGTTGCCGATTCCGGGATAGTCCTGGATCTTCACCTGCTCGCCTTTGCCCTGGGCAAAGGCGGCAGAGGACGGCAAGCCCAAAAGGGCCAGCGCCGCGACGATGATCTTCATTTTTTTGTTCATTGTTGCGTTTCCTCCCTGATCTGGCCGGCGGGCCGCGCTAGCTGATCGGCACGCCGTCCAGGGTGATGCGATGCATCAGCCGTCGTTCGCCCTGATAGTCGTTGATGGCGAAATGCCAGGTGGCGCGGTTGTCCCAGAAGGCGATCGAGCCTTCGCGCCACTGGAAGCGCGTCTGGAACTCCGGCCGCGAGGCATGGGTATAGAGGTAATCGAGCAGAGGCTTGCTTTCCTGCGCCGTCCAGCCTTCGAAGTGGGTCGTGAAGCCCGGATTGACGTAGAGCGTCTTGCGCTTGGTCTCGGGGTGCCGGATGACGACCGGATGGACCGCATCCTGGGTCGCGAGCTCGGCGTTGCCGATACGGCCGACCGTATCCTTGGCATAGGCGGCCTCGGCACCGAACACATGGCGGCTGGAATGAACGGCCCGCAGGCCGTCCAGCGTCTGCTTGAGCCCATCCGACAAGGCCTCGTAGGCGAGGCTCATGCTGGCGAACATGGTGTCGCCGCCGCGCGGTGGCACCTCGCGCGCCAGCAGGATGGAACCCAGCGCCGGGATCTGGTCGTAGCTGTGGTCGGTGTGCCAGCCGCCGCCGATGTTGCGCTTCTGGTCGGGCTCCTTGCGGACCTCGGCGATCTCAGGATGGCCCGGCATGGCCTTGAAGAAGCGGTTGACGTTGATCGGCGCGAACCGGCCGGCGAAGGCGATGTGCTCCTCGGGCGTGATCTTCTGGTCGCGAAAGAAGATCACCCCGTACTCGTTCAGGGCGCCGCGGATCTCGTCGGTCTCCGCCTGCGACAAAGGCCTGGCGAGGTCGACGCCGTGGATTTCGGCGCCCAGGGCTCCCGAGGTCGGGCGCACGTCGAAATGGGAATTGCGCATCCTACGTTCCTCCATCGTAATTCTTATAATTAGAATTATAATTCTAGTTTATATTCCCTGGCAAGGGGGTGTATGGTCGAGGTCGGGAATGGGGTGAGGGATGCTGGACGAGCAGTTGATCGCGGAAGCCAAGGTGCCGGGTCTGCGGCCGACCCAGCAGCAGCGCAGCCGCGAGCTGGTGGTCCGGCTGGTGAACGAGGGCCTGGCCCTCCTCGACGATCACGACTTCGACACCCTGTCGGTCGAGGCGCTGTGCGCCCGCTGCAGCGCCACCGTGGGCTCGTTTTACGCCCGATTCGACAGCAAGGACGCCTTCATCGAGGCCCTGCAGCAGCTCGTGGTCGAAGACCGCCGCCGCGATCTTGCCGCCCGATACGCGTCGGAGCGGATGCCACGGGACGACCTGCCCCGGCTGATCGACTGGATCTCCAAGGGGGCGGTGATCTGGTACCAGCGCTACCGCGGCCTCATCCGCGCGTCGCTGCGCCGGGCCGGCAACGACCGTGGCAGCTGGACGCCGATGCGCGACCTCGGCCGCATGCAGGTCGACCATGCCCTGCCGATCATCGTGGCCCTGGTGGGCGGGGAGCCGACGCCGGAACTCGAGCAGCGGATCCGCTTCGCCTTTCAGCTGCTCTACGGCACGCTCAACAACATGATCCTGATCGATCCGGGGCCGCTTACCCTGCAGGACGCCGCCACGCCGCGCCTGCTGGCCACCGCCATGCTGCGGCTGATCGATCCCGCCCGAACGACCTGATCCCGCCGTCTGCAACACTTCAGTCTTTGGAAAAGGCTGGATTCATATTTGCGACTAATTATCAATTGCTATAAACCGGTGGCATCGCGACCGGTGAAGCATGAGGAACGACGTATCGGCATTGACCGCGAGCTTTCGCGAGAATTACCAGGACCTGCTGCGTTTCCTGACGCGGCGGACCGGAGATGCCGACCGCGCCGCCGTCCTGGCCGAGGACACCTACCTGCGGCTGACAACTGTCCCATCGGCCCTCGAGATCGAGAATCCGCGCGCCTTCGTCTATCGCGTGGCCGGCAACCTCGCGATCGACGCGCTGCGCCGCGAGGGCCGTCTGGCGCCCGATCTCACCTTCCTGGAAGCCGGCGAAGCGGCGGCCGACGGCACGCTTTCTCCTGAGGCGAGCGCGCTCGCACGCGATCGTTTGCGGCAGCTCGAGGAGGCGCTGGACGAACTACCGGCCAAGGCGCGGACAGCGTTGCTGCTGAACCGCGTCGAGGGTCGGCCCTTCGTGGAGATCGCCGGCCAGCTCGGCGTCTCCGAAAGCATGGTTGCCAAATACATTGCGCGGGCCCTGCGCCATTGCCGCGACCGCCTGCGCCTCGGCGAATAAGTGACGCAGGCCCTGTAAATCGGCCGGCCCCAATCGTCTTAAAGACGAGACCTCCACTGTCCCGTACTCGGTCCAAGCCCTCGATGTCCGATCCAGAGTCCCTCCGCCCCGCCACTGCCGCGGCCGCAGACGTCTCGAAAAGCGACGAGGCGATCGAGTGGCTGGTGCGGCTGAGCTCCGGGCGGGCCACGCCCAGGGATCGCCTGGCGTTCCTGCCCTGGCGAGACAGATCGGCCGAACACGAGGCAGCCGCCCGCGAAGCCGAGGCGATCTTGCGCGGCGTCGGCGAAACCCGTCAGGCTGACCAGCTGCGGCGCGGCCGTGACTCGCAACCGTTTGTGTCCAGTCGGATGTCCGGCGTGCGTCGCTTCAGCCGGCGCCCCGTCTCGATCTCGGCGGCTGACCCCGGCGCCACCAAGGTCGCCCGCCCGCCGTTGCTCACCGTCCTGCGCTGAGCCTCGGTTTTCTCCAATGACCGCTGCACGCCGCGCCGCCGCCATTCGTCTCGCCCGAGAGTTGCAAGTGAGACGCATACCGATTTCGGCGACCGGCGACGGATTCCCGAGGTGACCTTGATCGGACAGAGCTCTCGAATCGTCCTTCGCCTGCTCGCTGCCATCGGCGGCGGCTATGCCGTCGCTGCCGGCCTGGCGGCGCTGACGGCGGTGATCCTGTTCATCACCGGCGGGATGCCGCGCAGCGAGGCCGTGATCCTGGCCTCGATGCTGGCCTTTCTGCTCTATCTCGGACTGCTGATCTGGGCTTTCGCCGAGCGCTCGCTGGCGAGGCTCTGCCTGGTGCTCGCCGTCGCCGGCAGCGCGTCGTGGGGCGCTGCGCTCGGCCTGATGCGGTTGACGGGCGGCTGAGATGGAACCGACCTTCCGCGCCTCGATGAACTGGCTGCACACCTGGGCCGGTGTCGTACTGGGCGGGGTGCTGTTCGTGATCTTCTGGATGGGCTCGCTCTCGGTGTTCGATCGCGAGATCGACCGCTGGATGGCACCGACGACGCGGATCGCCCTGCCGCACGAGACGGCCTCGCTCGATGCCATGCGACCCTCGATCGACGCGGCCGTCGCGGCCAAGTCCGGCGCGTGGTCGGTCCTGTATCCGACCGAGCGGCAGCCGGTCTTCCGCGAGGCCTATCGCGGCAAGGACGGCTTCGTCGTCGGCATCCTCGATCCTGCGACGGGTGCGGCGCTGCCCGATCCGGGAACGCTTGCCGGCACACGCTTTCTCTATCCCTTCCATTACAGCCTGCATCTCAGGATCTGGGACATCGGCTATTGGGTGGTCGGCCTCGCCGGCATGGCGATGCTGGCGCTCTGCGTCACCGGCGTGGTGATCCATCGCAAGATCTTCGCCGAGTTCTTCACCTTCCGGCCGGAAAAGAAGGCGCGGCGGTCGATCCTCGATCTGCACAATCTCGCCGGCGTGCTCGGCCTGCCGTTTCATTTCATCATCTCGCTGTCGGGCCTGATCATTTTCTTCTCTCTCTATTTCCCCTCGGTCTGGCAGACCGCCTATGGCGGCGAGACCGAGCGGTTCAATCGCGAGACCTGGGGCACCTACACCCGTCCGAAGGCCAACCAGGCGGCGCCGCTCGCCTCGCTCGACGCCATGATCGCCGAGGCGCAGCGCCAATGGGGCGGCGACGAGCCGATGTATCTGCGCATCCGCAATCCCGGTGATGCTGCTGCCGTCGTCGACATCTGGCGGGCCTATCAGGATGTCGTCGCCCTGCGGATGGACGTCGTTTACTTCGACGGCGTGACGGGCGCGGTGCTGCAGCGCTTCGAGATGGGGCCGGTCGGGGCAGCGCAGCGCTTCATCTCGGGGCTGCATTTCATCCAGTTCAAGCACTGGACCCTGCGCTGGGTCTATTTTGCCCTGGGCCTGCTCGGCTGCGTGCTGATCGCCACGGGGTTCCTGTTCTGGCTGGAGTCGCGCCGGCGCCGCCACACGCAGCTCGGTTTGCGCGGCGTGCCCATCGTACAGGGCCTGGCTGTGGGCAGCGTCACCGGCATCGTCGTCGCCACCTTGGCGTTCTTCGTCGTCAACCGGCTGCTACCGGCCGGTGCGACGTTCGCCGGTGCGGATCGCGCCGCACTCGAAGTTTGGACATTCTATCTCGTCTGGCTGGCGAGCTTCGGCCATGCCTGGAGCCGGCCGCGACGCGCCTGGATCGAGCAGAGCTGGACGATCGCCGTTCTCGCCATTGCGGCGGTCGCCTTGAACTGGATCACGACCGGCGATCATCTCGGCCGCAGCATCGCACAGCGCGCCCTGCAGCCGGTCGCCGGTATGGATCTGATGCTTCTCCTCGGCGCAGCCCTGGCGGCCTTGACGGCGGTGAAGCTCGAACAGCGCAAGCCCGAACCTGCCCGCGAGCGGCAGCATGCATGACCATGTCTTCCTGCTGCTCATGGCTGCCATGATCAGTTGCGGCTTCGCCTTGCCGGCGGTGGGACATGAGGGCGCGGACTCCGATCCGCCGCCCTGGGTTACACTGCAGAGCATGGGCGCCGTCGCCGTGGTCCGCAAATCGACCTGGCGCGCTTGCTGGCTGCGTCCGCTGGCGCGTCTCTCCCATCAATCCTGAGGCTGGCTTCGTCCTATGCGTATCATTCGTCTGGCTGTTCTGTTCTCCCTTCTGCTGGCATCTCTGCTGCCGCCGCTTGCGATGGCGCAGACCGGTTCTGCGCCGGCCGGGACAACCGCACCGGCTGCGCCGGCCGAGACAGCCGCTCCGCCGGCACCCGCCGAAACGACCGCGCCGCTCGCGCCGTCCGTACTGCCGCGCGATCTCTCGGTGCTTGGCATGTTCATGGCGGCCGACTGGGTGGTGCAGGCCGTGATGATCGGCCTGGTGATCGCGTCGGTGATCACCTGGACAGTGTTCATCGCCAAGAGCCTCGAACTCGCCACGGCGTTCCGGCGGCAAGCGCGCCTGCTCACCGCCGTCGACGGGGCCCCGTCGCTCGACGCCGCGCCGGCCAGCGACCTCGTCGCTGCCGCCCAGGCGGAGCACAAGCTAAGTGCCGGCAACGACGACGACCGTGACGGGCTGAAGGAGCGCGTCGCGTCGCGGCTGGAACGGCTGGAAGCCGCGGCCGGTCGCCGGATGCTGAAGGGTACCGGTGTGCTGGCGACCATCGGTGCCACGGCGCCATTCGTCGGCCTGTTCGGCACGGTGTGGGGCATCATGAACTCCTTCATCGGCATCTCGAAATCGCAGACGACCAACCTCGCCGTGGTGGCGCCCGGTATCGCCGAGGCGCTGCTGGCGACCGCGCTCGGCCTCGCGGCGGCCATTCCCGCGGTGGTGATCTACAATCACTTCTCGCGCCGCATCGCCGCCTATCGTGCGCTGGTCGGCGACACGTCGGCCGCCGTCCTGCGCCTGGTGTCGCGCGACGCGGGCAAGCGGGGGGCGCGCTAGATGTCGGTCAAGCTCGACCACGGCTCGGACGATCTCCAGGAAAACCACGAGATCAACGTCACGCCCTTCATCGACGTCATGCTGGTGCTTCTGATCATCTTCATGGTGGCCGCACCGCTCGCCACGGTCGACGTGCCGGTCGACCTGCCGGCCTCGACGGCGGAGCGGCAGCAGAAACCGGAGACACCGCTCTATCTCACCCTGAAGACCGATCTCTCCTTCGTGCTGAAGGAACAGCCGGTGACCCGCGAGGCGCTGGGCAAGGCGCTGGACGAAGCGACGGGCAACAAGAAGGAAGAACGGATCTTCCTGCGCGCCGACAAGACCGTGCCCTACGGCGAGCTGATGCAGGCGATGAACGTGCTGCGGGCAGCGGGCTACCTCAAGGTCGCTCTGGTCGGGCTGGAGCAATGAACGAGGGGCTGCGCTGGGGGGGAGCATTTGCCGTCGTGCTGGCCGCGCATGCCGGCGCGGTCGGCTTTGCGCTCGGCTGGACCCATGCCGAGCCGATCTATTCGCCGCCGCCGGCCGCGGTGATGGTCGAGATGGCGCCGATGCCCGCGGCGCCGGCCTCGACTCCCACCGAGGCGCCGCCCGGCCCGGAGCTCAGCGAAGTGATCCCCGAGCCCGAACCGCCGCCGCCCGTGGAAATGCCGCCGCCAGTGAAGGCCGAGGTGGTGCTGCCCGACCCTGAGCCGCCGCCGCCGGTCGACCTCAAGCCACCGCCGCCCAAGCCACCGGAGAAGAAGGTCGAGCGCAAGCCGCCGCAGCCCAAGCCCGCCGCGCCGCAGGCGGCGCCCGAACAGGCCGCCGCACCGGCGGCTCCCGCGCCGGGCGCTGCCCCGCAGCCGCCCTCGCCAGGCCTGCCGAACTGGAAGGGCCTGCTGCTGCGTCACCTCGAACGTCACAAGCGCTATCCGTCGGAGGCGCAGCGCGCCCGCCAGGAAGGCGTGACCTATGTCCGCTTCACCATGAGCCGAGATGGCCGCGTGCTGGCCGCCCGCATCGAGCGCGCCTCCGGTGTCGCCGCCCTCGACCAGGAAGGCCTCGAACTGCTGCAGCGCGCCCAGCCCTTGCCGGCTCTGCCGTCCGATCAACCGGGCGAGAGCCTCGAAATCGTCGTGCCGATCCAATTCTTCCTGCGGCGCTGACGCCGCTACGAACAAGCTGTCATCCCGAGCGATAGCGAGCGACCTTTCCTGATCAGTAAAGGTCCCTCGGTGGAGTTTACCCTGAGCTTGTCGAAGGGCCTCGGGATGACACGGTCTTTGAGATGTCACCTCAGCGCTTCGCGACCTCGACGTTCCAGAAGACCGTCGACGAGGGCGGGCGCAGCCAGCCCTTGGTGTGCGTGCTGACGGCCGAGGCGCTGTACCATTCGCCCAGCGGATAGTGCGTGCCGAGTTCCAGGCCGCGAGCCTGGATCTGTTCGGCGATTGCCTTGCGCTTGGCGGCGTCGGGCTCGAGCGCGAAGGCGTCGCGCAGCTCCTCGATCTTCGCGTCGCACGGCCAGCCGGCCGAAGCCTTGTCGCAGGCCGAGTTGAGGAACAGCGACGTCACCGGGTTCACCACGTCCAACACGCCGGTGCTGGACAGCGTGACGTTCCAGCCGCGATCCTCGGGCGGCTCCTTGCGCAGCACGCGGGAAATATGGGTCTGCCAGTCGGCCGACCGCATATCGACCTTGAAGCCGACCCGCTCGAGTTGCGCCTTGGCGACCGGCGCGAGATTGGCCAGCGAGGCGATGTCGCTCACCTGCAGGAGCACGATCGGCTGGCCATCGTAGCCGGCTTCCTTGAGCAAAGCGCGCGCCTTGTCGGCATTGCCTTCGAGTAGGCCGTTCGTGCCGGCGTCCGAGGCGAGCGGCGTGCCACAGCCATAGTAGGTCTTGCAGAGCCGCCAGAACTTGGGATCGCCGACGGCGGCTTCCAGGTAGCCCTTCTGGTCGATCGCATAGCCCAAGGCCTGGCGCATCCGCGGATCGTTGAACGGCGGATGGAGCCAGTTGGGCCGCAGCGCATACTGGCTGGCATAGGCGCCGCGTTGCACCTCGATGCCCTTGCGCTTCTCGACCAGCGGCAGCAGATCGTGCGCTACCGATTCCAGCGCATCGATCTCGCCATTCTCCAGGGCATTCACCGCCGTCTGCGGATCGGGGATCGACATCCATTCGACGCGGTCGAGCTTGGCGACCTTGCCGCCGGCGAAGTTGGCCGGCGGCTCGGCGCGCGCCACGTAGTTGGGGTTCTTCACATAGACGACCCGGTCGCCCGGTCGCCATTCGTCGGCCTTGAAGATGAAGGGCCCCGAGCCGGTCGCGTCCTTGATCTGCTGGGTCGCCGGCGCGTCGGCGATGCGCTTGGGCATCATGAACGGCACGATGCCGGCGGGTTTGGCGAGTGAGTCGACGACCAGGCCATAGGGCTTGGTGAGTTCGAGCCGGATCGTTCGCGCGTCGGGGGCCGACAGCTCCTTCACATGCGCCATCAGCTTGATGCCCATGACGTCGCGGCTGCCCCAGCGCTTCAGCGAGGCAATGCAATCCTCGGCCGTCACCGGCGTGCCGTCGTGCCAGGCGAGGCCCTGGCGCAGAGTGAATGTATAGACCATGCCGGCCGCATCGACCGTCCAGCGATCGACCATCTGCGGCTGCGGCTTGAGATCGCCGTCCAGACCGAACAGCGTGTCGTAGACCATGTAGCCGTGGGTGCGGCTGATCTGTGCCGACGCCCAGATCGGATCGAGGATCTTGAGATCGGAATGCATCACGATCTTGAGCGTCGATTGCGCCGATGCCGGCGCCGCAAGCAGCAGGCCGGCCAGGGCGCCGAGCAGATGGCGAAACTTCATGGGGGTTCCTCCCGTCCTTTTCAGGTTTGGTCGTTCTCGGCCGCGAGGCCGTTGATCGTCTGCAGCGCGAAGGCGCGGAACTGGCCCAGGATCATGCCCTTCCAGTCGTCGGCATCGACGTAGAAGGCGTCCCGCACGGCGCGACGAATCTTCCGTTCCAGCGCCGCCGGCGTGTCGGGATGGCCCGCCAGCCAGGCCTCGCCGCGCAACGCGTGACGCACCTGTGGCGACGGCAGGGTGCCGTATTCGAGCGTGGACGGCGTGATGGCGGCCTGCGGACATTCCTCCGGCGCGCAGCCGGTGATGTGGCCGATGGTGCGCGGCGAGACGGAGTCGGTGTTGGTGCTCACGATCAGGTCGCGTCCCCACCAGGACAAGGCGCGCTTCGAGGTCGCCTCGGAATGGCGGCCGAAGATCTTCTCGCCGTGGCCGTAGGGGCCGAGGCCGGTATGCACGTCGATCCAGGCAATGTGCCGACGGCCGGCACCTTGTTTGCGCACGATCGCCCGGACGGTGCGGTTGCTCCAGGCCGGTGCGGTGCCGCTGTAGAACAGGCCGTCGGCATGCCGCGCCTGACCGCTGGAGATGCCGGGCGACCGTTGCGCGGCGAGCCGGGCCATGGCCTCGACCAGGCGGGCTTCGTTGTCGGGGCTGGGCGGCCAGTCGGTCGGCACCAGCAGCGGATGGATCTCCTCGTAGACCGGATTGTCGGGATAGGGCGCCGAGAAATCGTTGAAGTTGCGGTTGAGGTCGATGTTGTCCTCGTTGGTCCGCTTCAGGTGCGAAAAGCCGAAGGGATTGACCGCATGGATCAGCAGCAGCGCCATGCCGCGCTCGGTGGCGCGCCGGGCGAGCTCGTCCTGCAGCAAAGCGAGCTGGCAGGCCGAACCGGAGAAGCCTTCGGGCCCGTGCGTGCCGGAACTCACGATGAACAGCCGATCGGCATCGGCCCGGCCCAGCAGGGCGGTGTCGGTAGCGATCTCCTCGCCCTCGGCGCCCTTCAAGGGATGGACGTGCTGCTCGATGTCGGCGCCGGCCTTGTGGGCGGCGTCGAGGAAGCGCTGGCGGGCTTCGCGATAGGTGGCCGAGAAGAAGCGGGCGGTCATCTCACTCTTTCGTCGAAATAGTCGAGGGCGCGGAAGGCGCCGCCGATCACCGGCAGGAACCACGGCTTGCCGGAATAGAACGGAATGGGCGGCAAAGCAGCCTCCGCGAAAGGCAGCTTGCCGTGCAGCCGGCCGGCGATCGATCGGCCAACGGCGTCGCCCAGGAACGGCATCATCGAAACACCCGATCCGTTGCAGCCCACGACGAAATGCAGGCCGTCGAGCTCGCCAGCATGCGGCAGCGCGTCGTAGGTGAATGCGACGTTGCCCTGCCAGGTGTGGGTCACCTTGATGTCGGCCAGTTCGGGCAGGCGTTCGACCAGGGCGCGATGCAGGAGCTGGGCGCGCAGCTCGCCGGGAATCTCGGTGAAGCGGGCGCGGCCGCCGAAGATCACGCGCTTGCCGTCGGGCGAAAGCCGGAAGTAATGCAGCACGCGGCGCGTCTCGGAGAAGGTCCGTCCCTTGGGGCAGATCTTTGCCGCCAGTCCCGGCGGCAGCTCTTCGGTCGCAATGATGTGGCTGGCGATCGGCACCAGCCGCCGCTGCAAGGTCGGCGTCAGGCCGCTGGTATAGCCGTTGGTCGCGACCACGACATGGCGCGCCCGCACCTCGCCCGCCTCCGTCGTGACCCGCCAGCCTTCGCCGTCGCGGGCGAGGCCGGTGGCGCGGCAGCCGCCGGCCAGGGTGATCGAGTTGCGCCGCCGCGCCGCCGCCAGCAGGCCGCCATAGAACAGCGCCGGATGCAGCTTGCCCGCCGTCTCGAACACCATGCCGCCGTGGTAGAAGTCGCTGCCGATCTCCTGGCGCTGCTCCTCGCGGCTGATCAGCTTGCAGTCGGTGGCGCCGCCCGAGCGCAGCTTGTCGAAGCGCGTGCGCAGCCCTTCGTAGTGCGAAGCAGCACACGCCCCGAGAAAGCGGCCGCGCTGCTCCAGGTGGCAGTCGATCTTCTCCTGCTCGACCAGCGCGACCAGACCCTTGTAGGCGTCGATCGCCCAGCCGACGACGTCGCGCACCAGCTCGGGCGCGTAGTCGAGCGTCCGTCCGGTGAAGCTCTTGCCAATGGAGAGGCCGGCGCTCAGCGCGCCGCCGCTGCGGGTCGAGGCGCCCGACCCGAAATCACCGGCCTCCAGCACGAGGCTCTGCACGCCGCCATCGGCCAGGGCGCGTGCCGTCGCAAGCCCGGCATAACCGCCGCCCACCACCACGACGTCGGTCCGGGCGGGCAGGGAGCCTGTCGGCACGGCCTGGGGGCGGAACGCCTCCCACCAGTAGGGCTCCTCTTTGAAATCACTGCTGAAGATCGACTGATCAACCGAAGGCATGAACGAAGTCCTGTCTGAAATGCCGATATAAAAGACTTTTGGCTTGTCGCCTTATGGCGTCAAAGTCATTGTCGAACGCCGTTAATTCTTTGGAGTTATGATGATCACGTCGCGCCAGCTCGAAGCCTTTCGCGCCATCATGTCCCACGGTACGGTGACGGCAGCGGCGGAGCGGCTCGGCGTGTCGCAGCCGGCGGTGAGCAAGATCCTGGCGGGGCTGGAGCACGAGATCGGCTATCCGCTGTTCACCCGCATCAAGCGTCGTCTGGCGCCGACCAGCGAGGCGCGCCTGCTCGAGGCCGAGGTGACGCGCCTCTATCACAGCCTCGAACGGGTGACGGAAGTGGCGCGCGAGATCCGCGAGCGCCAGGTCGGCGATCTGCTCATCTATTCGACGCCGGCGCTCGGTCGCAACGTGCTGCCCGACGTGCTGGCGGGCTTCATGAAGCGGCATGCCAAGGCGCACATCGTCTTCCATGTCCGCAGCTCGAGCTTCATCAATCAGAAGATGATCGACCAGCAGATCGATCTCGGCTTCTCCATGATGCCGTTCGAGCATCCCTCGATGGTCACCGAGGAGCTGAGCCGCGCTGCGGCGGTCTGCGTGCTGCCGGCAGACCATCGTCTGGCGCGCCGCAAGGTGATCCGGCCAGCCGACCTGCGCGACGAGCGCTTCCTGTCCTTCCCGCTCGATGGCCGCATGCGCCACCTGATCGATGCCGCCTTCGAGCAGGAGCGCATCGAGCGGCGCCTGCAGATCGACATCTATTCGTCGGCCGAGGCCTGTGCGCTGGCCGCGCGCGGGCTCGGCGTGTCGATCGTCGAGCCCTTCACGGCGCGCGACCATCTCGGCGAGGGCATTGCGATCGTGCCTTTCGAACCTCGCATCCGCTACCTGTTCCGCGCCATGCGCCCGCGCTACCGCAAGCCGTCGCGGCTGGCCGACGCCTTCCTCGATGCCGTGAAGGCCCATCTCAAGGCGAAGGGCTGGGCCTGACCGTCTTGGCACCACGGAGTGGACACTTCTTCTCGGCGCGGTCTGTCTTTCTCCTCTCCCCCTTGGGGGAGAGGCCGGGTGAGGGGGATTTTTCGACCCGAACATCGTTTCCGTCGCGCCCACCCTCACCTCCCCCATGCTTCGCATGGGGCCCCTTCCTCTCCCACTCCGTGGGAGAGGACTCATGAGTGAGATGCCCACTCCATACCGTCCTGTTGGAAGCATCTAGGCAGGATCGTGGGCGACGAAGAATTCGAGCCCGATCAGCCGTTCCAGCAGCATCACGACCAGCAGGGTCACGCCCACCGTCACCGTCGAGATCGCCGCCAGCACCGGTGAGGCGTTCTCCTGAATGAAGGCATAGATCTGCACCGGCAGGGTCGAGACCTGCGGTCCGGTGAGGAACATCGTCACCGTGACTTCGTCGAACGAGATGATGAAGGAGAAGAGCAGCGCCGTGACCAGGCCGGAGCGGGCCAGCGGCAGGGCGATGCCGAGCGCGATGCGGCGCTCGTCGGCGCCCAGCAGCGACGCCGCCTCGACGATCTCGCCGTCGATGCGCTGCAGGGCGACGGTGATCGGCCGCCAGGCGAAGGGCAGGGTGCAGACGATGTGGGCGACGACGATGCCGCTCGCCGTGCCGAGATGGCCGCTCAAGGCCAGCACGTTGACCAGCGCGACGCCCAGCGCGGCATGCGGAAAGAACAGCGGCGACATGACGGCGAGCTCGAAGGCGCCGAGCCAGCGCGGTCGCAGGCGGTGGCAGGCATAAGCACCGGCGAAGGCGATGGCGGTCGCCAGCACCGACACCACCGCGGCGATGCCGAGGCTGGTCGCGAAGGCCTCGAGCCAGCGCGGATCGGTGGCGGCTTCGAGATACCAGCGCAGGCTAAGCTGGTCGGGCGGAAACTTGAGATAGCCCGCCGCGGCGAACGAGGTCGCGGCGATCACCACGATCGGTGCGGGCAGGAAGAACAGCAGCGCGAAGGAGCCTGTACGGCCGAGCTTGATCAGCGGGGCGTTCATCGATCGACCTTGGGAACGAGCGCGGCTTCGACGGCGCGCAGCAGGGCGAGGCCCAGCCCGCTCAGGATCAGCAGGCAGAGCGCCCAGGCCGAAGCCTTGCTCATGTTGAAGTTGTAGACGACCTCTTGATAGATCTGCGTGCCGGCCATCTTCTGGCGGATGCCACCCAGCAAGATCGGCGTCACGATGGCGCCCATCGAGGTCAGGAAGGTGATGCCGATGCCGGTGAAGACGCCGGGCAAGGACAAGGGCAGCACGACGCGACGCCAGGTTTCGAACCCTCCGGCACCCAGCGACTCGCTCGCCTCCTCCAGCCGGTTGTCGATCTGCAGCAGCACCGACAGGGTGGCGATCACCGAGAAGGGCATCAGGACATGGGTGAGGCCGATCACCACGCCGAGATCGTTGAAGATCAGCGGCAATGGCGACTGGATGACGCCCGCCCAGCGCAGTGCCTCATTGAGGAAGCCCTTGGGGCCGAGGATCACGAGCCAGCCGTAGGTGCGCACGACCAGGCTGACCAGCCACGGCACCAGCACCACGACCAGCAGCAGGTTGCGCCAGCGCGGCAGGCGCCACAGCAGCCAGGCGATGGGATAGGCGAGCACGGCGGCGGTCACCGCGACGATGGCCGCGATCGATACCGTGCGCAGGAAGACCTCGTGATAGTCGGCGCGATCCAGGATCTGGCGGAAGTAGGCCAGGGAGAGACCGTCCTTGGTCCAGAAGGCGTGCAGGAAGAGGAGCGCCACCGCACCCAGGAAGAGCGCGAGCACGCCCACGGCCGGCAGCAGCAGCCAGCCCAGCGCTTTCGGTGTTGCAGTGGAGGTCGGTGGGGCGTCCCGCATGTCAGAGGCCCGCCGCGAAGCCCGGCGGGAACTCGGCCGAGGCGCCGGTCTCTGTGTCGAAGGCTTCGGCGAGCCGGATAAGGGTGGCCTCGCCGAACCACGGCGCCACGAACTGCAGGCCGATGGGCAGGCCGGCCCGCGACTGGCCGAACGGGATCGAGATCGCCGGATGGCCCGTCATGTTGAAGGGGATGGTGTAGGTGTACCAGGCGGCGCGCAGGTCGCCGAGCGGCTTGCCGTCCACGATCAGCGGTTCGAACTGGTCCTGCGAGGCGAGCGGCGCCGGCGTCGCCACGGTCGGCGTCAGCAGCAGGTCGGCGTCGCCGAACAGCCGCTGCACCGATCGGTAGGCGGTCGTGCGGTCGGCCAGGGCGCGGCGCAACGCGACGACGTCGACGGCATTGCCCTCGTCCAAGGTCTTGGCGAAAGACGGATCGAGATCGCCGCGGCGGGTCTTCAGGATCTCGCCGAAACGCTCGATCTGGTTGGCGCGCAGGATCACGCGTGCGACATCGAGCTTCCAGTCGATTTCGCGTCCGTCCATTTCGTGGATGCGCGCGCCCTGCTTGTCGAGGAAGGCGAGCGCCGCATCGAGGCGCGCCTCGGTGTCGGGATCGAGATAGCCGCCGGTCATGCGGCGGATCACGGTGATGCGCTTGCCGGCGATCGGATGCTCGCCGCTATTGTCGGGCCAGGCGAACGGCGTGCGGCCGATCGCGTTGGTCCAGGGATCGTCGCGATGGCCGCGCGACATCGCGGCGAGGCCGGTGCCGAGATCGGTCGGGTGGCGCGCCATCACGCCGAGATAGGTGAGCTGGCCGAACTGGTCGGGTGCCGCCTCGTGCGGCACGCGGCCGAGCGTCGCCTTGAGGCCGTAGATGCCGCAGCAGGCCGCCGGGATGCGGCCCGAGCCGGCGCCGTCGGTCGACATCGCGATCGGGCCGAGGCCGAGCGCCACGGCAACGGCGGCGCCGCCGCTCGATCCGCCCGACGTATGGTGCTGGTTCCACGGATTGCGGGTGACGCCGTGCAGGCGGCTGTCGGTCAGCACCTTGTGGCCGAACTCCGGCGTCGTCGTCTTGGCGAACAGAACGGCATCGGCTTCGCGCCACTGGGCGATGGCACTGGCATCCACCTTGGGCACGTTGTCCTTCATCGTGAGCGAGGCGAAGGCGGTGCGCAGCCCCTTGGTCAGGATCAGGTCCTTGGCGGAAACCGGCACGCCCGCCAGCTTGCCGAAACCGGTGCCGCGCTTGCGCCGCGCGTCGAGCGCATCGGCCGCCGCGCGGGCGCCGTCGGCATCGAGGGTGGCGATGGGATTGAACGGCTGGGCCTTCTCGACGCGTGCCAGCACACCCTCGACGAGATCGCGGGCGGACACTTTGCCCGAGGTGAAGGCGTCGACGTGCTGGGCGACGGTACGGCCCGCAAAATCCCTGGGGGCGAAATCCTTGGCGGACATGATCCTGCTTTCAGCTTGAGACGAAGAGGGAGAACGTGTCGGAAGGCACGGCGACCCGCACCGTCTTTCCTTCCACGAGTTCCGCTGCCTGTGGCGTGCCGGCCATCATCAGCGCGGTGAGCGGTCCGGAAGGCGAGGTCATCACGGCCTTCACGGTGGGGCCGAGGCGATGAAGAACGTCGATGCGGGCGTCGAGGACGAGGCCGGTGGCTCTTTCGTCGGCGAGGGCGACGGCCTCCGGGCGGCAGGCCAGTTGGCAGGCAGCACCCGTGGCCGGCTGGCCCACGACGGCGGCGACAGGCAGGTCGAGACGGTGACTGCCGATCTCGACCGACACCGAGGCGCCATTGGTGGCCGCGATCCGGCCCTGCAGCATGTTGATGTCGCCCACGAAGCGCGCGACGAAAGGCGAAGCGGGCCGGCGGTAGATCTCGCCCGGCGTGCCGATCTGGCGAACGCGGCCGCCTTCCATGACCACGATCGTGTCGGACAGCAGGGTGGCTTCTTCCTGGTCGTGGGTGACGAAGACGAAGGTCGTCGCGAGCTGGCGCTGAATGGCCTTCAGCTCGACCTGGAGCTGACGGCGCAATTGCAGGTCGAGGGCGGAGAGCGGCTCGTCGAGCAGGAGGATCGCCGGTTCCAGCGCGAGCGAGCGGGCGAGCGCCACGCGCTGCTTCTGCCCGCCGGAGAGCTGGCCGATGCGACGGCGTTCGAAGCCCGCCAGGCCGACGAGGCCGAGGAAGCGGCTGACTTTCGCGGCAATCTCTGCCGCCGGCGCCTTTCGGATCTTGAGGCCGTAGGCGACATTTTCGAAGACGTCGAGGTGCGGGAACAGCGCAAGGTTCTGGAACACCATTCCGATCGGCCGGTGCCGCGGCGTCACGCCCTGCATGGACACGCCGTCGATGGCGATGGCGCCGCGGCTCGGCTCGAGAAAGCCCGCGATCAGGCGCAGCAAGGTGGTCTTGCCGCAGCCCGACGGGCCGAGCAGGGTCACAAAGCTGCCGCCCTCGATCACGAGGTCGACGTCATGAAGAACGGTCGTGGCGCCGAAATCCTTGCCGACGCCGGCGACGGTGATGGTGCCGCGCTTCACTTCTGGACGCCGGACAGGAGCTTCTCGGCGCGGTCGACGCGGGCCTCGTTGTGGTCGACCACCACGTTCCAGTCCGGCGAGTAGAGGTTGCGGACGATCTCCTCGTAGGGCCGGCCGAAGGTCTTCTGCAGCTCGTCGGGCAGCTTGACCTTGGCGTTCATGGGCAGCCAGCCGTCGAGCGCCGCGGCGCGCAGCTGCGGCTCGGCGCCGGCGATGTAGTTCAGCCAGACCAGCGCCTTGTCCTGGTGCTTGGCACCCTTCGGCACGACCACGACATAAGGCAGCATCAGCACGCCTTCCTTGGGCATGGCGACCTCGACATTGGCGGCGCCCTGGCGGCGGAGCGCCCAGACGCGCGAGGCGTAGAACGGCACGGCGGCCACTTCGCCGCGCGTCAGCAGGGTGTTCATGTGGGCGAGCGACGTGTAGGTCGCCAGCACGTTGGGCACGATGCGCTCGAGCAGCTTGAAGCCCGGATCGATGTCCTTTTCGCTGCCGCCCATCGCCTTGGCCATGATCACGGCGTCGTAGGGCGCGAGATAGACCGGCCGGGTCAGCGAGAGCTTGCCCTTCCATTTGGCGTCGGCCAGTCCCTGCCAGGAGGCGAAATCCTCCGCCTTGGCGAGGTCGGTGTTGTAGGCGATGCCGTAGTAGGTGAAGTAGACGGGCAGGCCGACATGGCGGCCGGCCTTGTCCCGCGTGAGATACTTCGGATCGACGTCCTTGATGCCGGTCAGCTGGTTGTCGTCGAAGGATTCGATCAGGCCCGCCTTGGAAAGGGCGATCGCCTCGAAATACGTCACCAGCGCCAGATTGTACTGGCTGGCCGCGGCCGGCGAGCGCAGGCCGCCGGCCGGGTTCGGCACTTCGACCATCTTGATGGTGAACTTCTCGGCCGGCGAGAACTGCTTGATGAAGGCTTCGCGCCAGGTATTGGCGCCGCCGCCGCCCCACACCGCCATGGTGAGTTCCTGTGCCGCCGCCGTGCCGGCCAGGCAGGTCATGGCGGCAGCGCACGCCAGCGCCTTCAATCGGTTCATCATCTTTTGCCCCCGTCGCGATTCAGTAGCTGTAACGTTAGGCGGGTCTGCCGATGGCGGAGAAATTCATTCGTCCGGCATCCTCATTCCTGAAAGTTATGATGAGTTTTGTTGCCCCTCGGGAAAGCCGCTCCTAAAGTTCGCAAAGCAATTCCAAGAGAAAACGAAACAGGGGGTCAGCCATGGACATCCAACGTCCGCACCGCCGTCGCGTTCTTTCACTGCTGGGAGGCGCCGCCGCGGTCGGCGTCTCGGGCCGGGCATTTGCCCAAACCGATTCCTCCAGGGCGGAGCCGCCCAAGCCGGCACAGATCGTCGTCAATCATTCCGGCGGGTCGATGGGCTCGGCGATGCGCAAGGCCTTCTTCAATGGCTTCGAGAAGAAGTACGGGATCCGGGTCGTCGAAACGAGCCCGGTCGATTTCGGCAAGCTGCGCGCCATGGTCGATTCGGGCAACGTCGAATGGGACCTGACCGAGATCGGTGGCCAGGACGCCATCCGTGCCTCCAAGATGAACCTGCTCGACAAGATCGATCCCAAGGTCGTCGACCGCTCGAAGTATCCGCCGACGGCGCAGAACCCCCACGTCTTCGCCTCGTCGGTCTATACGACCATCATCGGCTACCGGACCGACGTCTTCAAAGGCGGCACGCACCCCAAGAGCTGGGCCGACTGGTGGGACGTTAAGAAGTTCCCGGGCGCGCGCTCCATGCGCAACCATCCGACCGACAATCTCGAATTCGCCCTGATCGCCGACGGCGTGCCGAAGGACAAGGTCTATCCGATCGACTTCGACCGCGCCTTCAAGAAGCTCGACCAGATCAAGCCGCACGTCACCGCCTGGTGGTCGACCGGCCAGCAGCCGGCGCAGCTCCTGCTCGACAAGGAGGTCGTGCTGGCGACCGGCTGGAACGGCCGGTTCTACGACGTGATCAAGAAGGGTGGCCCGATCGAGATCGAATGGAACGAGGGTGCCCTGAAGCAGGGCAGCTTCGCCATTCCGCGCGGCGCCAAGAACCCGTACTGGGCCAACAAGATGCTGGCGGAGCTGGCGATCCCGCAGCAGCAGGCGGTCTACGCCTCGGAGCTGGGCTATCCCGGCCTCAATCTCGAATCGCTGAACTTCGTCGACGCCAAGGTGAAGCCCTATCTGCCGACCGCCTATCTCGACAAGCAGTTCTGGATCAGCGACGAGTGGTACGCCGAGAACGGCACCAAGGCCGCCGAATTGTGGAATGCCTGGATGCTGAAGAAGGCGTGATCGGCATTGCGTACAGGTAAGGGCTCGGGGGAGGGCTCGGCCGAGCTCCTGATCGAGGGCGTGGCCAAGCGGTTCGGCGAGGTGGTCGCCCTCGACCATGTTTCGCTGAGCGTCGCGCAAGGCGAGCTGCTGACCATCCTGGGCCCCAGCGGTTCGGGCAAGACGACCCTGTTGAAGGTGGTCGCCGGCTTCGAGACACCCGATGCCGGCCGCGTGCTGGTGGGCGGTGCGGACATCACCGCCCTGCTGCCCGCGCGGCGCGACATCGGCATGGTGTTCCAGAACTACGCGCTCTTCCCGCATCTCTCGGTGAAGGCCAATGTCGCCTTTCCTCTGGAGATGCGGAACATCGCCCGGGCGGAGATCGACCGCCGGGTCGGCGAGGCGCTGGCGATGGTCGAGCTGGCGGGCTACGAGGCGCGCCTGCCCAAGCAGCTCTCCGGCGGCCAGCAGCAGCGCGTGGCGCTGGCGCGGGCCATCGTCTTCAATCCGCGGCTGCTGCTGCTCGACGAGCCGTTCGGGGCGCTCGACCGCAAGCTGCGCGAGACCATGCAGCTCGAAGTGCGCCGCCTGCAGCGGCGGCTCGGCCTCACCACCATCTTCATCACCCACGACCAGGAGGAGGCGCTGGTCCTCTCCGACCGAATCGCGGTGATGAACAAGGGGACGATCCAGCAGATCGCCACCACGACCGAGATCTACGAGCGGCCGGCCAACGATTTCGTCGCCGACTTCGTGGGCGAGAGCAACATCCTGCACGGCACGGTGAGCGCGCCCGGCCTGGTCGCCCTGCCCGACGGCCGCAAGCTCATGGTCGATAGCGAAGCCGCACCTGGGGCCAAGGTCGGCCTGCTGATGCGGCCGGAACGCTTCTCGGGCGGTGGCCTCAACGAGTTCTCCGGCGAGATCGTCGAGGCGGTCTATCTCGGCACATCCTTCAAGCTCCGCATTGCCTGCGACGGCGGCCCCGAGCTCCTGGTGCGCCAACCCGCCCGCGGCACCCTGCCGGCCGCCGGCACCAAGATCACCGTCGGCATCGACCCGGAAGCGATCCATGTGTTCTGAGTCATTGGACCGCGGGCCTCCAGGCCCGCCTCATGAGCGGGCCGGGAGGCCCGCGGTCCGATGACCACCCGCGCCTGGCCGGCCTTACCGGCGCTGATCCTGCTGCTGGTCTTCTTCCTGTTTCCGGTCGTGCGCATGCTGGGCTTCAGCCTCGAAGGCGGCACCTTCGACTGGTACGCCAAGGCGCTGGGCGAAGGCCTCTATCTGCGCGTCTTCTGGAACACCTTCGAGATCGCGCTGCTGGTCACAGTGTTCTGCCTGCTGCTGGGCTATCCGCTGGGCTTCCTGATGGCCACCACCACGCCGGGCTGGGCGACTCTGGGGTTCATCTTCGTGCTGCTGCCGCTCTGGACCTCCGTCCTGGTGCGCACCTATGCCTGGATGGTGCTGCTCGGCCGAAACGGCGTCTTCAATCGCCTGCTGATGGAGGCCGGCCTCACGACGGATCCGATCCCGCTGCTGCACAATTTCACCGGTGTGCTGATCGGCATGGTGCATGTGCTGCTGCCCTACATGGTGCTGCCGATCTACGGCGCCGTGCGCCGCATCGATCCGGCGATTCCGGCCGCCGCGGCCGGCCTCGGCGCCTCGGGCGGCCGCATCTTCTGGCGCATCTACCTGCCGCTCACCCTGAACGGCATCTTTGCCGGCAGCGTGCTGGTCTTCGTGCTGTCGCTCGGCTTCTTCATCACGCCCGCCCTGCTGGGCGGCGGCCGGGTGATGATGATCGCCGTGCTGATCGAGCAGCAGGTGCGCGAGGCGCTGAACTGGCCGTTTGCCGCGGCCCTCTCGGCCGTGCTGCTGGTTGCCACCTTCGCGATCTATGCGCTGGCCCAGCGCTTCTCCCAACCCGAGACGACACGATGAGCGGGGTTGCGGGGCGATGAACAGCAAGGGCAACAGCCGGCGCCTCCTCGTAGTGGCCTGCGCGCTGATCTACTTCTTCCTGATGCTGCCGCTGCTGGTGGTGTTCCCGATCTCGCTTTCTTCGGCGCCCTACATGCAGTTCCCGCCGCCCGGCCTGTCCTGGCAGTGGTACGAACGCTATCTCGACGACCCGCAATGGATCGACGCCACCTGGCGCTCGCTCTATGTCGGCGGCGCCACGGCGGCGCTCGCCCTGGCGCTGGGCGTGCCGCTGGCCTTCGCCCTGGTGCGCAGCCGCTTTCCTGGCCGCGCCTTGCTCGATCGCCTGGCGCTGGCGCCGCTGATCGTGCCCACCATCATCCTCTCGGTGGCGACCTACGGCCTGTTCGCCAAGCTGAAGCTGGTCGGCACCTGGTACGGCCTCGTCGTGGCGCACACCGTGCTGGCGCTGCCCTTCGTGGTGCTGGTGCTGGCGGCCGGCCTGCGCGACTTCGACCGCGCGCTGGAGCAGGCGGCGGCCGGGCTCGGCGCCTCGCGCTGGCAGACGTTGCGCCGCATCACCCTGCCGCTGCTGCGTCCCAGCCTGGTGTCGGCGGGGCTGCTCGCCTTCATCTCCTCGTTCGACGAGGTGGTGGTGGCGCTGTTCCTGGCCGGCGCCAACATGACGCTGCCCAAGAAGATGTTCGACAACATCATGATGGAGATCGACCCGACCATCGCGGCCGTGTCGGTGATCCAGATCCTGCTGGTGTCGGTGGTGCTGGTCCTGATCGGCCGGTTCGGCCGCGGTCTTCGGGACAGCGCGCGTTAAGTCCGTGTCCGCGTCGGGAGAGGGCCATGTCCGAGTCCGTGTTCCACAAAGACTTCAAGCCGATGCCCTGGTGGTGGGAATGGTGGCATCCCTCCAATGAGCTGAGCCAGGATCCGCCGCTCAAGACCGACGTGCTGGTGGTGGGGGCAGGCTATGGCGGGCTCTCGACCGGACTGGAGCTCGCGCGCTCAGGCGTCGACGTCACGGTGCTGGAGCGCGGCGATTTCGGCGTCGGCGCCTCGACGCGCAACGGCGGCGGCGTCAGCGGCGGCACCACCATGGGCAAGGGCTTTTCCGGCAAGGGCGTGGGCGGCAATGCCGAGGCCTGGAAGCAGGTGATGGCCCGCATGCTGGCCGATGCCGCCGATTCGCTGGCCCAGGTCGAAACGGTCATCGCGCGCGAGGGCATCGAGTGCTACTGGCGCATGAACGGCCGCTTCAGCGGCGCCTACACGCCGCGCCACTATGCCGAGCAGGAAGCCAAGGTCGGGACCTATAACGCCAAGGCGGGGCTCGGCACCTACATGGTGCCGCGCGAGCGCCAGCGCGAGGAGATCGCGTCGGACTACTACTACGGCGGCATGGTGGTGGAGCGCACCGGCCAGCTCCATCCCGCGCTCTATTACGGCGGCCTGCTGAAGGCCGCGCACCGCGCCGGCGCGACGCTCTGCGCCAACTGCGATGCCGAGAAGATCGAGCGCAAGGGATCGTCTGGCGGGGGAGGCTTCCGCGTCCTCACCAGCAAGGGCCCGATCGAGGCGCGCGAGGTGGTGATCGCGACCAACGGCTACACCACCGAGCTGACGCCGACGCTCCGCCGCAAGCTGGTGCCGGTGGCGAGCCACATCATCGCGACCGAGGAGCTGCCTGAGGATCTGGTGCAGAGCCTGATCCCCAAGAATCGCGTCGTCAGCGATACCAAGCGCGTGCTCTGCTACTACCGCCAGTCGCCCGACAACAAGCGCGTGATCTTCGGCGGCCGTGCCCGCTTCACCCAGGTCACGCCCGAAGTGAGCGCGCCGGTGCTGCACGGCTACATGCTGGAGCGCTGGCCGCAGCTCAAGGGCGTGAAGGTGACCCACGCCTGGACCGGCAACGTCGCCTTCGCCTTCGATTTCCTGCCGCACATGGGCATGGAGCAGGGCATGCACTACCTCATGGCCTGCAACGGCTCGGGCGTGGCGATGATGAGCTATCTCGGCTACCAGACCGCCCGCAAGATCGTCGGCGGCTCGAACGCGCCGGTGAATGCCTTCGACGGCCAGGACTTCCCGACCGTCCCCTTCTACAGCGGCAACCCCGAATGGGTGCTGCCCTTCGTCGGCGCCTGGTACCGCACCCGCGACTGGTGGGACCGGGTGCGGGCTTAGGGTCGCCGTCGAGCGACGTTAATTCGTCGACACCGGCAGCCGCGTCGCCTGGCTGACCGCAAGCTCCCAGCCGTCCTTGGCGGTGACGTATACGCAGACCCAGCGGAAGTCGTAGGTCTTCTGTTCCTTGAGATTGAGGATGGGGCTCTTGCCGGTGACGATCACCGTGGGCCCGGCGAAGACACGGAAGCTGAGCTCCGAAACGGGTGCGGCTTCTATCAGCGGCTCGCCGGCCATGGCCGCAACGATGCGGGCATCCTTGTTGTCGAGCTTTCCCGATCCGTGCGTGTGCGTATAGCTGTCGGCATAGGCCGCGCGCAGGGTCGCGAAATCCTTGTCCTTGATGGCCTTGGCGTGCTTCTCGCGGAAGGCCGTCACCTCCTGGATGTACTTCTGCGCTTCCGCCGAATCGGGCTGGCGCGGCGGATGGGCGAGCGCCGGCGCCATCGGCAGAGCGAGAAGCGGCAGGCCAAGGAGCGGCAAAGAGGCCGCGAGCAAGGATCGTCTATTCATCCTTCGAAGATACGCCGGCCTCGGCGAAGGTCGCCATGCCGTTGTGGCAGGCGGCGGCGGCCTTGAGGAGCGGCACGGCGAGGGCCGCAGCCGAAGCCTCACCCAGCCGCATGTCGAGGTCGAACAGCGGCCGGCGCTCGATCGCCTTCAGGAGACGGTCGTGGCCGGGCTCGGCTGAGCGATGGGCGACCAGGCAGTGGTCGAGGGCGCGGCGGTCGACGGCGTGCAGCACGGCAGCGGCGGCGGTGCAGGCATAGCCGTCGAGCAGCACCGGGATGTGGCCCATGCGGGCGGCCACGATGGCGCCGATGATGGCCGCGAACTCCTCGCCGCCGACCGCTGCCAGCAGCTCCAGCGGGTCACGACGGGCGATCGCTTCCTTGTGGTGCGCCAGCGCCTCGTCGATGACGGCGATCTTGTGCTCCAGCGCCTTGCCGGCGACGCCGGTGCCGGGGCCGGCCCAATCCTCGCCGGTACCGCCGAACAGAGCGGCGCACAGCGTTGCCGCCGTGGTGGTGTTGGCGATCCCCATCTCGCCCAGGCACAGCACGTCGATGCCGGGCTCGGCTGCCATCATGCCGTAGGCCATGGCGTTGGCGGCGCGCGTCTCGTTCATCGCCGGCCCCTGCGTGAAGTCGCCGGTGGGATGCGCGAGGTCGAGTTCGTAGATGCGCAGATCGGCGTCGATCGCGGCGGCGAGCTGGTTGATCGCTGCCCCGCCGTTCAGGAAGTTCTTCACCATCTGCTGGGTGACCTCGGGCGGATAGGCCGAGACGCCGCGGGCCGCCACGCCGTGGGTGCCGGCGAACACCGCGATGCGCGGCCGCTCGACCCGCGGCTGGGCGCGGCCCTGCCAGGCCGCCAGCCATTCCGCGATCTCCTCCAGACGTCCCAGCGAGCCGGCGGGCTTCGTCAGCTCGGTCTGGCGCTGCACGACGCGCGTCTGCGCCTCCAGGTCAGGCCCCGGCAGCTCGCGCAGGATGCGGCGCATTTCGTCGAAGGAGGCGGCGGATTTGGCTGTCGTAGGAGTGCTCATGAGGGCGCGGACCTTCCTATATTTGCCGCACCGAGGCCAGCCCAAACGGCCCGCATTTCCGGCCGTTTTCGTCGCGCCCCACTGTGTCGCCGGGCCGTGTGGCGGGTTCGGGCCGGGCCATTCGGTTCATTGCCCCGGCCGGGCGGCCCTTCTACGATGCAAGGCGCCTTCCGGAGTAAAGCCGATGGATCACAGGCTTGCGGCGGTGCTGGCGGCCGACATGGTTGGTTACAGCCGGCTGATGGAGGTGGACGAGCGCGGGACGCTCGCGCGATTGCGCGCTCATCGCATCGAGCTGATTGACCCTGCCATCGCCAAGAACCAGGGGAACATCATCAAGACCACCGGCGACGGCATGCTGGTGGAGTTCCAGAGCGTCGCCGATGCGGCCAGGTGCGCGATCGAAATTCAGGAGCGGATGGGGCGGCGTAATTCCGATGTGGCCAGCGACCGGCGCATCGATTTTCGCATCGGCATCAATCTCGGCGACATCATCTTCGAGGACGGCGACATCTACGGCGATGGCGTCAATATCGCGGCACGCGTGGAGCAGCTCGCCGAGATCGGCGGGATCTGCGTCACCGCCGCCGTGCACGACCAGATCGATGGCCGCGTCGATGTCGCCTTCGAGGATCTGGGCGAGAAACTCTTGAAGAATATCAGCCGGCCGGTGCGGCTCTACCGAGTCGTTGTTCCGCCACCGGAACAGAGGCTGGCGCCAGGCGGCGCGCATGCCCCTACGAAGGCCGCCGTGGTGAAGCCCACGGTCGCGGTGCTGCCGTTCGCCAACATGAGTGGCGATCTGGAGCAGGAATACTTCGCCGACGGACTGACCGAGGACATCCTCACGGAGCTCAGCCGCCGCCGCGAGCTGTTCGTGATTTCGCGTACGTCGACGTTCGTCTACAAGGGCCACGCCGCGAACCTCCGCGAGGTCGCGCAGAAGCTGGGCGCACGCTATCTGGTGGAGGGCAGCGTCCGCAAATCGGGCGACAGGCTACGCGTATCGGTGCAGCTCATCGATACGGCGAGCGACGCGCATATCTGGGCCGAGCGCTATGACCGCAAGCTCGACGACATCTTCTCCATTCAGGATGAGATCACTTCGGCGATCGTCGCGACCTTGCCGGGCCGGCTCGAAGCGGCGCAGCAGGACCAGCTCGCCCGCCTGAAGCCGTCCAGCTTGGCTGCCTACGAATGCGTACTGGCCGCCAAAGTCCTGCACCACCGCAGCACGCGCCAGGATAACGCCGAGGCGCTAAAGCTGATCGACCGGGCCTTGCAGCTCGATCCCGACTACGCTCATGCCCACGCGTGGCGCGGGTGCATACTCGGTCAGGGCTGGGGTTATGGCTGGTGCGAGGACAAGGACGCGGCTTTCAACGAGGTCGCGTTCGAGCTCGACAGGGCGATGGCGCTCGACGACAACGACCCCGACGTCCATCGCATCCTCGCCGCAGTCGCGATCGTGCGAAACGATATGAATCGAGCCCGCTATCATCAGGATCGGGCGCTGGAGCTGAATCCCAACTACGATCTCGTCGTGGTCCAGATGGGCGAGCTCTTCACCTGGCTCGGACAGGCACAGGAGGGGCTCGAGTGGATCCGCAAGGCAATGCGATTGAACCCGCACCATCCCGCGCGCTTCTGGAGTCATCTCGGCAAGGCACACTTCGTCGGCCGGCAGTATGCGCAGGCCGTCGAGGACTTCATGCATCTGTCGACGATGGACGCTCAGCAGCACGCCTTCATCGCGGCCTGTTACGGATGGCTTGGCGATCGGACCGCTTCGTCGGCGCATGTAATGCGGCTGCGGCAGCTCGATCCCGAGCTCGATCTGGAGAAGTTCCTGGCCACCATGCATTACGCGAACGACGCGGATCTTCAGCATCTCCGCGAGGGCCTTGTGAAGGCCGGCCTATAGAACGGCTCGAGTATGGATTTACCGCCTTCATGGCGGGCGTGGGTCACCCTATATTGACCGGACCATGAGCAGCCCCAACGATCCTCCTTTCGGTTCCAGTGGCCATCGCCCGTCGTCGTTCGACGAGTGGCTGCAGGCTGCGAAGGAGCAGGCGACTTTCTTCACCGGCCTGAAGCTCGATGTCGGCCTGCCGCGCTGGCAGCTCGCCGACGTGCTGCCGGTGCTGCCGTTCATCGGCGCCGGCATCGGCCTGGCGGCCGGGCTGGTCTTCGCCATCGTGCGCGGCATCGCCGGGCCGGGCTGGCTGGCGGCCGTCCTGGCGGTTGGCGCGGCCGTGCTGATCACGCGCGCCCTGCATGAAGACGGCCTGGCCGACACCGCCGATGGGCTCGGTCCGCACGCGCTGGAGCCGGCACGGCGGCTCGAGATCATGCGCGACAGCCGCAATGGTACGTTTGGCGTGCTGGCGCTGGCGCTTTCGGTCCTGATCAAGGTCGCCTGCCTGGCGCAGTTCAGCGGCGCCACCGGCCTGGTCGTGCTGATCGGCGCCCACGCCGTGTCGCGATCGGTCCTGGCCTATCCGCTGCTCGCCTATGGGCCGGTCCATTCAGACGGGCTGGGCGCCGGCGCCGGCAAGCCGACCGACAACGACGTCTGGCTGACCATTGCGCTGGGCGCAGTGCTGGCCTTCCTGTTGCTCCTGGGCAAGGGCTTTTTCGCAGCCCTGCTGACGCCGCTGATCGCCATCGGTGCCGGTATCTATGCGGCCCGCTGGATCGCCAAGCGGCTCGGCGGCTACACCGGCGACACGCTGGGCGCCGTCCAGCAAAAGGCAGAGATCGCCTTCCTCGTGGTGGCGGCGCTCTTCATCGGCCGCTAAGAAGGCGGCCGTTCGAAAGCTCGCGGAGGACAGCATGGCGACGGGCGCCAAGATCACCGGATCGGTCACGCGTTGGTGGTGGGTGCGGCACGCGCCGGTCCCCAATCCGGAACGCCGCTGCTACGGGCAGTCCGACAAGGACTGCGACGTGAGCAACGAGGACCTGTTCCGCCACCAGGCGAAGCTGCTGCCCAAGGGCGCGGTCTGGTACGCCTCCAACCTGCTGCGGGCGCGCAAGACGGCGGAGCATCTCGCCAAGGCCGGCGCCGACATGGGCAGGCTCCATATCGATCCCGATCTCGCCGAACAGCATTTCGGCGACTGGCAGGGCCTGACCTATATCGAGATCGCCGAGAACCACGCCAACAACCATCTCTTCTGGCTGGGGCCTCCGGAATATCGCCCGCCGGGCGGCGAGAGCTTCGTCGACCTGCGCGATCGCACGGTGCGCAGCATCGATCGGCTGACCACCGAGCACAAAGGCCGCGACATCGTGGCGACGGCGCATGGCGGCACGATCCGCGCCGCATTGGCGCACGCCTTCAACCTGCATCCCGAGGCAGCGGTGCGTTTCGAGATCGACAACGTGTCGCTGACCCTGATCGAGCATTTCGAGCAGGCCGATCCCAGCCACGCCTGGCGGGTCTCGTTCGTGAACTACATGCCGCGCGAGCTGGCGACTGGAGCTGCGGGCGGGCCGGCGTGAAGAGCGCCGCAGACCTCGCGGCCGAGCAGTCGGCGTTCTGGAAAGGCGCCGGCGGGCAGGGTTGGCTCGCCGCCTATCGGCGTATCCAGCGCTCGCTGGTCGACATCAACAAGGCGGTGCTGGCACTCGCTGCGGCCCGGCCCGGCGAACGGCTGATCGATGTCGGCTGCGGTACCGGCGATACCACGGCGGCGCTGGCGGCAGCCGTGTCGCCGGCCGGCCCATTGGCTGGTCACGTGCTGGGCCTCGATATCTCTGAACCGCTGATCGAAGCGGCGCGTGCGCAGAACCTCGCCAACGCGGCCTTCGTGGTCGGCGACGCGACCGTCCATCCGTTCGAGGCCGGTGCGGCCGATCTCGTCTTCTCGCGCTTCGGTGTGATGTTCTTCGGCGAGCCGGTCGCGGCGTTCCGCAACCTGCATCGCGCGCTGAAGCCCACGGGCCGTCTTGCCTTCGTCTGCTGGCGCACGCCGCAGGAGAATCCCTGGGGACTGGTGCCGGTGCGGGCGGCCGCGCCCTTCCTGCCGCCCTTGCAACGGCCCGGCCCGGAAGAGCCCGGCCAGTACTCGTTCGGTGATCGCAACCGCGTTGAGCGCATCCTGAAGGAGTCGGGCTTCGTCGGCGCCTCGCTCGAGCCGCTCGACGTGTCGATCCACATGGGCCAGGACGTGGCCGAGATCGTCGCCAACGCCGATCGCTTCGGGCCGCTGGCGCGTCCCTTTGCCGAAGCGACGCCGGAGGCCGCCGACAAGGCGCGTGCCGCGATCGCCGAAGCGCTGGCGCCGCATGCCAAGCCCGACGGCGTGTCGCTGCCCGGTGCCTGCTGGCTGGTGACGGCTCGAGTCTCCTGATGGAGCATCTCGGCACCTATCCGCTGCCACCGGTGACCCTGGTGCTGGGCGGGGCACGTTCGGGCAAGAGCACGCACGCCGAGAAGCTCGCCACCGGCGCGCTGCACGGCCTGGCGCCGCATCCCGCGGTCTATATCGCCACCGCCGAGGCGGGCGACGTCGAGATGGCGACCCGCATCATGGCGCATCGCGCGCGCCGCGGCGTCGGCTGGACCACCATCGAGGAGCCGCTGAAGCTCGCCGACGCCCTGGAGACAGCCTTCGTGCACGGCCAGCCGGTGCTGGTCGACTGCCTGACGCTCTGGCTGTCGAACCTCATGCATGCCGGCGCCGACGTCGACCAAGCGACTGACGAGCTGCTGCGGTCACTGGATAGTCACAGCCCGCCGGTCGTGTTCGTGAGCAACGAGCTTGGCCTCGGCCTGGTGCCGGAGACGCCGCTCGGCCGGTCCTTTCGCGATGCCATGGGCCGCATGAACATGCGTGTTGCCGAGCATGCGCACCGCGTGATCTTCATGGCCGCAGGCCTGCCGCTCGTCATGAAGGACCGGCCCGCGGGCTGAGCGACCGGCCGAGGGCGTCCGCGCCGCATTTCTGCCCCGAAACATGCTATCATTGGTGCTGTAGTGGCCGCCAAGGCGCTTCCCCGGCGTCGGTCACCAGCCAAGGAGCAGAGAAGAATGAAGCTCGACCGCCGAACCGTCCTTTCGGGGACTGCGGCCGCTTTTGCCGTGCCCTTCCTCGGATCCCAGCCGGCGCGCGCCGATGCTAAGCGCCAGTCGCTGGTCGATTCCTGCCTCGCCACGGCGCAGAAGATTCTGGGCGGCCCCGACTTTCCCGATGCCGCCAAGCTGATGACCAATGCGCGCGGCGTGCTGATCATTCCCGAGCTGGTGCAGGGCGGTTTCATCATCGGCGCTGCCGGCGGCCGCGGCGTGCTGATGGGCCGCAACGCTCCCAACCAGTGGAGCTATCCGTCCTTCTACATCATGGGATCGGGCAGCTTCGGCCTGCAGGCCGGCGGCAAGGTCTCGGAGATCGTGTTCATCATCCGCACCGAGAAGGGCCTGCAGGCGATCATCGACCACAAGTTCAAGTTCGGCGCCGAAGCCGGCGTCACCTTGGTGGCGATCGGTGCCGGCCTCGAAGGCGCCTCGACCACAGCCGGTGGCGCCGACATCGTGGCCTTCGCCAACTCGCAGGGCCTGTTCGCCGGCATCTCGCTCGAAGGCTCCTATGTCGACGCCGACAATGACTGGAACGCCCTCTACTACGGCGGCGGCGCGAACTCGAAGACCATCCTCACCGAACAGCGCTTCACCAATCCCGGTGCCGAGCCGCTCAGGCAGTATCTCGCCAAGTGGTGAGAAGCGCGGCGGCAACCTCGTCGGGACAATCCTCCTGCAGCAGATGACCGCCGCTCGTCGACACGCCCGTGACGTCGTCGGCCCATAGCCGCCAGATCTCGGCGGGACTGCGGCGGTCCGGCTTCTCCTGCGCGCGCGGCCAGAGGACGAGGACGGGACAGTCGAGCTTGCGGCCGGCGCGGCGATCTTCCTCGTCGTGGGCAAGATCCTCGGAGAGCGCGGCGCGATAGTCTTCGCAGATGGCACGCCGGACGGCGGGATCGCGGAACGCGGTACGGTAGGCGTCGCGCGCCGCCGGCTCGATGACGCGGTCGCTTTCGGCGTCCATTCCGATGAAGACGCGATCGATGAAGGCATCGGGGGCCGCGGCAAGCATCCGCTCGGGCAGCTCGCCCTCCTGGCCCAGCAGGAACCAGTGATAGTTCTTCTCTGCAAAGCGATGGTCGACGGCGCCGAGCGCGTCGAGGGTCGGCACGACGGCGAGCGACGCGAAGCGGGTCACAGCGCCGGGATGGTCGAGCACCAGCCGGTAGCCGGCCCGCGCGCCACGATCGTGGCCTGCAAGGGCGTAGCGTTGGTGCTCCAGTGCGTGCATCAGCGCCACGAGCGCCGCACCGACCCGTCGCTTGGTCCAGCGCGGCGTCGTGGCGTGCGGCCGGCTGGCCCCGTAGCCCGGCAGGTCGGGAATGATCAGCGTATGGTGACGCGCCAGGGCCGGCGCCACCTTGCGCCAGGCGATGTGCGTCTGCGGGAAGCCGTGAAGCAGCAGCAGCGGCGGACCGGCGCCGCCGATGACGCCGGCGAAGCGCACACCGCCCGCGTCGAAGTCGAGAGGACGGAAGTCCGGGAAGAAGGCCGGCGCCATGGCGACCCTCGTCAGCTCTTGGTGGCAGTGGTCACGAAGGCGGCAAGCTCCTGCCCATAGCGGATGGGCTCCTCGTAGAACGGGCTGTGGCCGCTGTCGGTGAAGAGCGACAGCCGGCTGTTGGCATGGATCGCCTTGATCCGTTCCGACATGGTCACTCGAACGAGCCGGTCGTGGATGCCGTGCGTCAGCAGGATCGGCCCGGCATAGGCCTTGAAGACGGGCTCGAGATCGGGCGTCTCGGTCCTGACGAAGCCCTCGGTCACGGCGCGCGCCGTCATGCCGTTCACGACCAGGATGCGCTGCATCTCCGCCGCCGTCGGCGGCCGATGGAAACAGGCGGCGAGGAACTCGGCCGTGGCGGCGGTCCGCTCGGCGAGATCATGCGACGTGGTGCTCTGGCTCAGGCTCACGGACTCCTCGGTGAGGAGCTCCGGCGACAGCTTGGTCACGGCATCGACCAGGTTGATCCCGGCGATGCGCCCGCCGCCATGCTTGCGAAGATAGGCACCGGCCACGAAACCACCCAGCGACCAGCCGACCAGGACCGGCCGGCGCAGCTTCGCCGCGGCGATCACGGCAGCGACGTCGTCGGCCCATCGATCGGCCTCCGAATAGGCATCGAACGCCGCGGGCTTGTCGGAATCGCCATGGCCGCGCAGGTCGAAGCCGACCAGGCGGAAGCCGGCCAGGGCGGGATCGGCGAACTGCTTCTCCCAGCTCAGTCGGCTTTGCCGCAGGCCGTGGATGAAAAGAATCTCCGGCGCGCCGGGATCGCCGTGCGCTTCGCCCGCCAAGATCGTGCCGTCGCTCGAGCGGACCGAGAACAGCGTGCGGGAGGCCGCCACCGATGGGGCGGACGAGAGGGCCAAGGCAGCGAGGCCGCTCACACCGGTGAGCAAGGCGCGTCTGGACGGTTCCATGGTGGCGCTCCAGGTTGTTTAATGATCGCTATTCAACCTCTTTGACTTTGCCTGTCAAGGGTTGTTTAGTGATCGATATGAAACGACCTGCGAAATCAACCGGTGCAAAGTCACGCAGCGAGAAGTCACCCGATGAAAAGTCACTGGGCGGCCGGCCGTGGAGCTTCGATCGCGAGAAGGCGGTCGACACGGCGCTGCGCTTGTTCTGGCGGCACGGCTACGAGGGCGTGTCGGTCGGCGATCTCACGACGGCGATCGGCGTCGCACCGCCCAGCCTCTATGCCGCCTTCGGCAGCAAGGCGGGGCTCTACCGCGAAGCACTCGACCGCTACGAGAACACCTATGGCACGCTCGATATCGCGGCGCTCAGCACGGCCCCGTCATTGGCCGACGCGGTGCGCATTCTGTTGGAGGAGGCCGTCCGCACCGTCATGCATCCCGACCGTGAGCGCGGCTGCATGATCTCCAGTGGTCTGATCTCCTGCCATCCCGACCACATAGCGCTCGCCCGCGACGCGGCCGGGCGACGCGACGCGATGCGCGACAGGATCGCCGAAGCTCTGCGGCCCTTCGCCGGCGCCGACGAGATCCGGCGTCTGGCACGTCACCTGGTTGCCGTGCTGCAGGGCATCTCGATCCAGGTTCGCGACGGGGCGACACCGAAGGAGATGCAGGAGATCGTCGACGATGTCGTGGTGGGCATCGAAGCGCGCTATGGTCGCGCCCGCCGCAAGCGATGAGCATGGCTCCGGCGGATCAACGGGAGACGGCGATGGACTGGAAGCTGCCGAGGCAAGGGGCCTGCCGCTGCGGGCAGGTGACGATCGAGGTGCGGGCGGCGCCGATGCTGACCATGGCCTGTCACTGCACCGGCTGCCAGAAGATGAGCGCCTCGGCCTTCTCGTTGTCGGTCGCCATTCCCACGCAAGGCTTCGCCGTGACCAGAGGCGAGCCGGTGGTGGGCGGCCTGCACGGCCCCGACGTGCACCACTATTTCTGCCCGCACTGCATGACGTGGATGTTCACCAAGCCAGAGGGCATGGACTGGTTCGTCAATGTGCGCACGACGATGCTAGAAGGTGCCGCCGATTTCGCGCCCTTTCTGGAAACCTACGTGAGCGAGAAACTGCCTTTCGCCCAAACGGGAGCGCAGCGCAGTTTCGAGGGCTTTCCAGCGCTGGAGGACTATGAAGGGTTGATGGCGGCGTTCAGGCAGTCGGTGGAGTAGCCTCCGCTCAATCTCTCTGCGCCGGCGCGAGCTACGGCCGTTCCCCGCGAATAAGTTTTGGCAGATCGCCTACCAGGCCCATCGCGTGCCGCACGAAGAAGCGGCGCAGCTGCGGCACGCGGTTCACGGCCGCAAGGCCGAGATCGCGGGCAAGCCGCAGCGGGCCGAAATCGTTCGAGAAGAGGCGGTTCAGCAGGTCGGTGGCGGCGACCATGGCGAGATTGTCGGCGCGGCGCCACTGGGCGTAGCGCTCCAAGGTATCGGCGCTGCCGACATCGAGGCCGAGCCGCTTGGCGTCGACCAGCACTTCGACCAGGGCGGCGATGTCGCGCACGCCGAGATTGTAGCCTTGGCCCGCGATGGGATGGATGCCGTGCGCGGCATCGCCCACCAGCACCAGGCGCGTGTCGACATAGCGTTCGGCATGGACGAGGCCGAGCGGATACCACCAGCGCGGACCGATGGGCGTCACGGCACCGAGATGGTCGCCGAAACGGCGGGCGAACTCGGCCTGGAAGCGCGGCGGGTCGAGCTCGAGCAGACGGCGGGCGAGATCGGCACGCTCGGTCCAGACGATCGACGAGCGGTGTTCACTATTGGGGCCATCGGTCATCGGCAGGATGGCGAAAGGCCCGCCGGGCAGGAACTTCTCCTGCGCCACGCCGCGATGCGGCTGTTCGTGCTGGGCGACCAGCACGATGGCGATCTGATTGTAGGACCAGCTACGCGCGCCGATGCCTGCTTCTTCACGCATCGAGCCGAAACGTCCCTCGGCCGAAGCGATCAGGCGTGCCGCGATGCGACGGCCGCTCTTCAAGGTGACCTCGGCCTTGTCGAGCGTGCGGCTGCTGTCGGTGACTTCGTCGGGGGCAATCAGCTCGACATTGCGGCAGACCGCCAGTCGGCGCAGCAGGGCGGCGCGCAGGAAGCGGTTCTCGACGATCCAGCCCATCGGCGCGGCAGGGGCCACGCCTGTTCCCCCGTCTGTTCGCTCGTCGGCGCCTTCATCGGCTGCCTCGCGATGGTCGAAATGCAGGAAGAAGCGGCTCGCCTTGCCGTCGTGGCCGGCATCGGAGATGCGGATATCGCGGATCGGCTCGGCATCGCCCGCAACCTCGTCCCAGACGCCGACGGCGGCGAACAGGCGCTGGCTGGTATAGGCAACCGCCGTGGTGCGGCCATCGAAGCCCGCCTGCGACAGCGTGGTGAGCGGCACGCGATCGATCAGGGCGGTGGAGAGCCCCGCTTCGCCGGCCGCCAGCGCCAGCAGGCTGCCGTTGAGGCCGGCGCCGACGATGACGAGATCGAATCGTTCCTTGTCCATCCGCCATAGATGGCAGCCGCGAACGAGGGCGGCAACCCTCGCCGCGGCGTGCCGGCCGGGCTCTGTCTTTGGTCTTTGGCCTCAGAAGCTCTTTGAGATGCCGATGATGACGCGGGAGGCGCAGTTCTGGGTGCCGAGGCAGTCCTGCACGGAGAGGTTGGTGCCGGTGTACACGGCGGAGAGGTCGAAGCCATAGAGGTTGACGACGACGCCGGCCTGCCAGTCCCAGTAGTTGTCGTTGGGAATGCC
>BFBZ01000004.1_pt49 | contig 219476 bp, 191 predicted proteins | sample 1888401 | NCBI WGS metagenome assembly BFBZ01 (sample SAMD00112614, study PRJDB3348) | symbiont metagenome | host: Chara braunii
CCAGGTACTGAATCAGGTCGCCCCAATCCACATCGAGCATCGAGCCGATGGATACGAACGCGCTGAACCCGACCCGCTCCTCGAAACTCCAGTCGAGCACCGCCGTGCACAGCGCCCCGCTCTGGCTGATGAATCCAATCGACCCCGGATTCGCCATGCCGCGCGCGAACGTCGCGTTCACGCCCGTCAGCGGGCTCATCAACCCCAGGCAGTTCGGACCGATGATGCGGATATTGTTTTCCCGCGCCTCGCGCAGAACCTTCTCTTCGAGTTCCACTCCCGGCGCGCCCAGTTCCTTGAACCCCGCCGAAATCACGATGGCGCCTTTTACGCCGCTCTGCCCGCAGTCGTGAATCACCTGCGGCACTGTCGGCGCCGGCGTCACCACCACCGCCAGATCCACCTGCTCGGGAACGTCGAGAATCGAGCGGTACGCCTTGATTCCTAAAACGCTCGCCCGTTTCGGGTTCACCGGGAATACAGCACCGCCGAACGGCGTGCTCATCAGGTTCCATAGGGTGGTACGACCCACCGTCCCCTGGGCTTCGGTTGCGCCAATTACCGCAATGTTCTTGGGTGTGAAGAATACATCCAACGGGTGGGTGCTGGAAGTCACCACACTGGAAGGACTAGGTTTAACGGTCGACATGAGGGCGTAAACTCCTTGGATATTAGACCGGCAACGCGGCTGGACAATCTCCAAAAGAGCAATTCAGAGGCCGATCTTCAAACCGGGAGTGTTGAGTTTTCCAACAACTACTTCTTCGGCGCAGCGGCAGCAGCGGCGCGTTTGGCAGGCGTCGCGCCTTCTTTCAGAAGTCCTTCAATGATCGATCGTACATTGGCTTCGGTCTGCAGCTTTTCATCCCCGTTGTAGGGCGTCTGCACGCGAATCTGACCCTTGCGGTCGATGATGGCCAGTTGCGGCACCACCCAGCGGTCGGTCACCTCATTGATGTGCATGAAATCGAGCGCCGGGTTCTTCTCGCTGGCTCCCACCGGGAACGTCACGCCGAACTCCCGCACAAAGTCGGGCACCAGCATGATGGCCATCGGATTCACCGCCACGGCGATGGGCTGAAAGCCTTGAGCCCCAAGCTCTTTCTGGAGCTTGGACAGCATCTGGCACTCCTTCTGGCAGTGCGGGCAGGTGGTGAAGATGAAACTCAGGGCGACCACCTTGCCTTTGTAGCGGCTCAGCAGGTCCTGCTTGCCGCCGGGCAGATTGATGACAAACTCCGGCGCCGGACGTGGAACCTTAAAGTCCCCGGCAAAAGCAGCAGAAGTAAGGGTGCCCAGACTCACCGTTAGGGCGAGCAACAGTCGCGACATTATGTTCCCATTCTATCGCGCCACGGGCGGTTTTGAAGACTATACCTCAACCACTTCGCCCTCGCGCGCGACCTGCGTATTCGCAAACAACGACCGCGCCGCCGGAATCACCGTCTCATCGAAGAACTGGTCCGAGTGCAGTGGATCGTGGTGAAAAAGGAACAGTTGCCCCACCCGGCAATCCGACGCCACGCGCACTGCCTCTTCCCATGTGCTGTGTCCCCAACCGCGCTTACCTTCGTACTCGGCGGGCGTGTATTGCGCATCGTAGATCAGCACATCCGCGCCGTCGGCGTTCTCGCGCAGCACACGATCGAATTTCGCATTCCCGTGCTCGAGGTCGCTCGCGTAAACAATCGCCTTGCCGCCGTGCTCGACGCGGTAGCCACACGCCCCTTGCGGATGGTTCATCTCAAACGCGCGGACGGTGGACGACTCGCTCGCGTACGCATCCCGGTCGTGGCGTAGAAACTCCGTCCGGCTGGCGACGGCGCCAAACTCGACCGGGAAAAAAGGCGCGGTCATCTGCTGGGCGAGCAGCGCGCGAGCCTCCTCCGGCGGGCGTTGTGTGTGGAAGTAGAAGGTGGTCCCGGGGGTAAACAGAGGCTCGAAGTAGGGAAGTCCCTGGATATGATCCCAGTGGAAATGAGTGAGAAAGATACGCACCGACGCCGGCTTCAGGGACGTTCGGCGCCAGAACGCTCCCATCTCGCGCAATCCGGTGCCGCAGTCGAACAGGAAAGTCTCTCCCGCGGATGTGCCGATTTCGAGACATGGCGTATTGCCGCCGTATTTGACATATGCGGGGCCTGGAGTGGCAAGACTGCCCCTCACACCCCAGAATCGCAGCTGCATGCGGCTTGGCCCCCGTCTCCTTTATACGTCGGAATAGCGGGTCGTTTGATCTCCACTATCCCAGGTAATGCTGTGAACGCCGACCTTGTTGGTCTTCCCTTTCAGTTCCAACTCGCCGAGCGGAGTGGCGGGGTACAACTCCCCGATCGCTCTCTTGGTTTCCGAAGACACAAGTATTTCACCCGCCGCCGCCTTGCCCACCAGGCGCGCCGAAATGTTCACCGTGTCGCCGATTGCCGTGTACTGCATGCGTTCGGCGGACCCGATATTTCCGACCACCGCCTCGCCCGTGTGGATCCCGATGCCGATGCGAATCGGCTCCAATCCCGCGGCCACCCGCCTCAGGCTGAGGTCGCGCACGCGCCGCTGCATCTGAACCGCGGATTCCACCGCCCGCACCGGACTATCCTCAGCTGAAATCGGAGCTCCGAACAAAGCCATGACACAGTCGCCGATGAACTTGTCGAGGGTACCGCCGGCATCGAACACCGCCGATGCCATCACCGTGAAGAACTCGTTCAGCAGTTTCACCACGTCGGTGGGCGCCAGGCGTTCGGAAAGAGTCGTGAAACCGCGAATGTCAGCGAAAAGAACGGACAGCGATTGCAGCGTTCCTCCGAGCTGCAGGTTTTTGTCCCCTTTCTCGATGAGGCTGAACACCTGCGGCGGAACATAGAGCCTCATTGCCGCCCGCTCTGTCTCGCGGCGGGAAAGCTCAGCGCGGGCGAGGATATGCGAAAGAGCAACGCCCGCCTGGGCGGCGATGATGGTGAAGATACTCAGGTCCTGGTCGAGGAAAGGCATCGCGCTGCCCAGGTTGTCGGCATAGAGGACGCCGAGAAAACGGCCCTGGTAGCTCAGAGGCGAGCACATCGCCGCCTGAATTCCAGCCATGAAAATGCTCTTCGCGTCGGCTACCCGGGCATCCGATTGCGTGTCGTGTACGATCAGCGGGCGATTCTCTCTCCGGACGTAATCGAGAATCGTCTTGCTCATCACCACGCTGCGGGGATCGAACGAGCCCGCGCCTCCGCGCTGCCCGCCGCGAAAACGCAGTGGCGCGTCATGAAAGGCGCCCGCCGCTTCGTTCCAGGGCATCAACGCCGCCCGGTGTACGTTCGGGATGCGGAAGGTCAGCTCGGTTCCCTTCTCGGAAAGCTCTTCGAGCGTGTACGTGCGGGCCAGATTCACGCTGATGTCGTGCACCAGTTCGAGCGTGGGGATGTCGGCTGTGTCGGCAGGGCCCAGCGCCCCAACCATGTCCAGCAGTTTCACTCGCTGCTGTACCTGGTCGAGCTTCAACCCGCCGGTCTCCATGGACAGGTTCGGGCCCCCTTCACGCTCCTCGGTGAAGACGATGCGATAGGGTCCGACCAGGATCACGTCCCGCGAATTCAGTTGCGTAGGCGCCGTGATCCGGACCCCGTTCACCCGCGTCCCGTTGGACGAACCCTGGTCCTCGATGGTCACAACGCCGGCGGAGTCGATGGAGATCAGCGCGTGATGGCGCGAGATCCGGCGCCGCTCGTCTTCGAGTTGCAGATCGTTGTCCGGCGCCCTGCCGATCTGCACGGAATTCTTCGTAATGGCAAACTGGAACGGATCTTTGAATTCGGGCTGAATCTCGAGAGACCGCTTGGGCCCCTGCTGCGTCGGGCTCATTTCAGCAATGCCCCCAGTTTGCGGAGCTGCTCTTCGAACTTCGGCGCGCTGTAAGCCGAGGGATCCTCGAACTGCTTGAACAGCGAATCGATCGCCTCGCGTTGCGCGCTCCCCGGCGCTAGATCCCTGCCCGAGGAAAGCAGCAGCGTGTTCACCGCCATCGCCGCCTGTTCGGCCGCTCTCTCACCCGCGTTGGAAATGGCCTCCGCGTTGTCGCAAACCCGTCTTGCGGTGTTCATCGCTGCCGCCGAATCGGGAGTCGCTTTCGACAGCCGCTCCACCCACCCGCCCACCAGCGACGCCGCGTCCTGGGCTGCGGTCGCAAGCGCCGCCCGGTCGGCCGAGGGCTGATTGACAAGCCGGGAAACCCGCTCGATTTGTGCGTCCAACTGCCGGGCGCTCGCACGATCGGTTTCGCTCAGATAAACCCGGAGTACGGCGTAGCGGGAAAGATTCAGCCGCGGACGTCCGGCGTTCCTCGAACCATAGCCTCGCTGCTGGCGCCAGCTATTCTTCGAGTCGGCGAGCGCGTGGTGGCAGGCAAAACAGTCCATCTGCGAGAACTCCGGCCATGCCCCGCCTCTCGCTTCGGCGGACAGCCGCCGCATCTGGTCCCTGAGTTGAACGGTCTGGCCGACCGCCCAGGTTCGCAATACTTTTGCCGCATCGCCCTTCGGCTCTCTCCAATGGCGCGGCATCGCCGCCGAAAAGGACTCGAGCTCGAAGTACAGGTCCGGATGCCCCGCGGCGATGAGTTCGTGGTCCACCGTCTTGCCCGGGCTCCCCAAGTGACAGCCCAGGCAGACTTCCGTGCGCGTGGCGACGTCTCGCGTATCCACCATCCCCGCTGCGACCGATTTTTCGTGCGTCCAGCCGCGCGTCGTGTGCGGTCCCAGCCAGTTCGACGCCGGACCATGGCATGACTCGCAACCGACGCCCTCGTTCAACTCAAACGTGCGCGCTCGCAGTTCGGGTTTCACGTTCAACGTGTGGCAGGCCAGGCACCGTGCCTCTTCCGCAACATTCGCAATTCCCAGAATCCGGCCGATCCCTTTCGCCTCAGGCGAGGAAAGCGCGGCATACGCTCGCGCATGCCTGTCCTTCACCAACCACGTGCTGTATTCGTTCTGATGAATGCCGTCGCCGCTCTTGATCTGGATTCCGCCGTGGCAGCTCGCGGAACTGCAGGAGCCGGGCCCGGTGTATTTGGGCGTCTCGAGCTGCTTGTCTTCGGCCCGATTTGCCCCCGACATCGCTATGGAAAGCAGCACCACCCGGTAAGCGTGGACCCTCAAGAATGTCCACCGTGGGAGGCGCCGGCGCCCTCGTAGGATGCAGTGAGCATGGGTTTCTTTATAGCGCTCTACTTCCGGGATGTCAATTCGCGCTATACTGCCGGAACCGACGGTCAATGAGTTTAGTTAAGATCGACTCCAAAAGCTGGGCGCGGCAACCCGCATCGGCAATCTACAACCGTCTTCGCGCGATTCAGGAGGAGCGCGGCTACCTGCCGCAAAAAGACCTCGAGCGCGTGGCGGAATCCTTTGGCATGCCGGTCGCCGACCTTCACAAGGTCGCCAGCTATTATCCGCATTTCCAATTGCGGCCGCCGCCGCAGTTGGACGTCGCGGTGTGTTCGGACCTCGCCTGCCACGTGCATGGGGCCGGTCAACTCTGCCAGAGCATCGAACAGACTTTCGCCGCTATCGGTCCGGAACGCCTCAAAGTTCGCAAGACCTCCTGCTTCGGCCACTGTGACGGCGCTCCCGCCGTCGCCGTGAACGACCACATCTACTCAAACGTCCGCCTCGAATCCCTGCAGCAGATGCTTTGGGAAGGGCTCGACGGCAAACCGCTGCCTCATCCCTCCGGCGGACCTGCCCGGCAATTCCGGTCCGACCCCTACACGCCGGGAAATCGCTACACCGCTCTTCGCCGCCTGGCCGAAAGCAAGGACTTCGCGGGCATCCTGACCTCTATCCGCAATAGCGGACTCGCCGGCATGGGCGGAGCCGGCGTGCCTACCGCCAAGAAATGGCAGGAAGTCATCGGCGCCGCGTCCCCGGAAAAGTACGTCGTCTGCAACGGCGATGAAAGCGAGCCCGGCTCCTTCAAGGACCGGTTCATCCTCGAGAACCTGCCTCACCTCGTCATCGAGGGTCTGATCATCTGCGGGCTCACCGTCGGCGCGCGCAAAGCTTTCCTCTACATTCGCCACGAATACGAGCGCCAGCGCAATGCCGCGGCGGAGGAACTCGAGCAATGCCGCCGTGAAGGACGGGTCGGCGAGAACATCCTCGGCAGCGGACTCTCCCTCGAATTCGAGATCTTTGTCAGCCCCGGCGGCTACATCTGCGGCGAAGCCACCGCGCTGATCGAGGCCATTCAAGGCAATCGCGCCGAGCCGCGCAACAAGCCGCCTTCGCCCGGTATCGTCGGCCTCTGGAATCAACCCACCGTGGTGAACAACGTCGAGACACTCGCCAATGTGCCGCAGGTGCTGATGCGTCCTGAAGGCGAGAAGGGATGGAAGTTCGCCACCGTCAGCGGCGATGTCCGGCGGCCGGGCGTTTTCGAGGTGCCGCTGGGAACGCCGGCGCGCGACGTGATCGAGGACATGACCGGCGGCATCACCGGCAGCGGCCGCCTGAAAGCGTTCTCGCCTTCCGGACCGTCCTCCGGTTTCCTGCCCGCTACGCTCGCCGCCACCGGCCTCGATTTCAAACCGCTCCGGGACGTCGGATCCATGCTCGGCTCGGCCGGCATCGTGGCCTACAGCGACGACCGCTGCATCGTCGACCTGACGCTCAATGCGCTCAGCTTCTTCCGCAATGAATCCTGCGGCAAATGCGTCCCCTGCCGGCTCGGCTGCCAGAAAATGGTCGACATCGTCACGCGCTGGACCGAAGGTCTCGGTTCGGAATCCGATTTTGCCGTCATCGCCGACCTCGAAGAGACGCTCCGCATGACTTCCATCTGCGGGCTCGGCCAGTTCGCGCACGCTCCATTGACCTCCGCCCTGACCCACTTCCGTGAGGAAATCGACGCCCACGTGATCGAACATCGTTGCCCCAGCCAGGTCTGCCCGATGAAGGAAACTTCGCCCAACCGATGAGCTCCCCAATCGACCTCACCATCGACGGGACGGCCGTCTCGGTTCCTGCCGGAACCAGCATCTTCGACGCTGCCCGAATGAATGGAATTTCCATTCCCACCCTGTGCCACCAGCAGAACGAAACTCCGGTCGGCGTGTGCCGCGTGTGCGTCGTAGACACTGGAAGCCGCAATTTGATCGCTTCCTGCATCCAGGAAGTCCAGCCCGGAATGAAGGTCGAGACCCGCTCCGGCCGCGTTCTCAAATCCAGGCGCACACTCTACGAACTGCTCCTGGCCGACCATCCCGCGCCCTGCGCCAGGCAACGAAAGTCCGGTGATTGCGAACTCGAACGGCAGGCCGCGGCCGACGGCGTCGTTTCCTCGCGCTTCCCCAGACCGGCTTCTTCCAAGGGCCAGGACGAATCGTCTCTGGTCATCGCCGTCGATCACGACGCTTGCATCCTGTGCGACCGCTGTATCCGCGGCTGCAGCGAAATCCGCGGCAACTTCGTCCTCGCCCGCGCCGGCAAGGGAGCCAACGCGCGCATCGCCTTCGATACCGAGCTTCCCATGGGAAGCTCCTCCTGCGTGTCCTGCGGCGAATGCATGGTTTCCTGTCCCACCGGCGCGCTCACCAACCGTGCCGAGGTGAAAACCGCCCTGCCCCACGGTTCACCGGTCGAAACGGCGGACTTGATGGAGCTGCCCTTCTTCAAGGGCGTCTCCGGCACTTTTCTCGATCTCAACCGCAGCGCCATCGTTCTCCGGCATTACAAGAAGGGCGACATCGTTTGCCGCGAAGGCGAGTACGGATCCACGGCCTTTTTCATCGTCGAAGGCCGCGCTGAAGTGTTTCTGTCCACGCCGATCAGCAAGGTCCAACCCGCCCATCGCGGCGGACTTCTTGCCCGGCTCACCCGCGGGCTGTCCTGGAATCAGTCGAAAGCTGTCGACTCCGGACCCCGCGGCGCCATTCACATTGACGCCCCCGTCGACCTCACCGCCGCCAATCCGATCGCCGAATTGGGCCCCGGCGAACTGTTCGGTGAAATGACCTGCATGAACTTCTATCCGCGCTCGGCAACCGTGCGCGCGGCTACCGATTGCACGATGTACGAGATGTTGCGCAACGTGCTCGACGTCATCCAGCGCAACAAGACGATGAAGGCTCGCCTGCAGGAAAACTACCGCCAGCGGGCTCTCGACAATCATCTCCGCAGCGTGCCGATATTCAGTTCGCTCACCAGCAGCTTCATCGACACGCTCCGACAGGGCGCGGAACTGGTGAGCTTCGGCCCCGGCGAAATCATCTGCCGCCAGGGCGACGAAGCGGATGCTTTTTACCTCATCCGTACCGGCTTCGTCAAAGTCTCCGAGGCGCACCCGGGCGGCGACCTGGTGCTCACCTATCTCGGGCGAGGCTCCTATTTCGGCGAAATCGGCCTTCTGTCCGGCGGCGCCCGCAACGCCACCTGTACCGCTCTCGACCATGTGGAAGTGGTTCGCATCAAGGCCGCCGACTTTCATCGCATGCTCGAAGCGTTTCCCGACGTGCACCGCAGCCTCGAAGAGGTGGCCCGCGAACGCACCGAGCAGAATGCCCGCCGGGCTCAGGCAACAACCGTACCCATCGACGACTTCCTCGCCCAAGGCCTCATGGAAGCGCAGAGCCTCCTGGTTCTCGACCTCGAGCGCTGTACCCGCTGTGATGCCTGCGTCAAAGCCTGCGCCGACGCCCACGACGGTGTCACCCGCCTGATCCGCGACGGCTTGCGATTCGACAAGTACCTGGTTGCCACGTCCTGCCGCCAGTGCCGCGACCCTCTCTGCATGGTCGGTTGCCCGGTGGGCTCCATCCGCCGCCGCAATTCTCTCGAAGTCATCATCGAGGACTGGTGCATCGGGTGCGGCCTGTGCGCCAAGAACTGCCCGTACGGCAATATCAACATGCACCCGTTCAACACTTTTGAAGACGACCCCTCGAATCCAGGGCGCCAGGTAGCGGTCGTCAAGCAGAAAGCGGCCGGCTGCGATCTCTGCACGGACCTCAAGGAGCCGAGTTGCGTCTACGCCTGCCCGCATGATGCCGCACACCGCGTCGACCCGCATGATCTCTTCCGTACCATCTCGGGATCCGGCGGGATCTCCTGACCCATGCGCATCGACCAGACCCACCACCGCTGGATGCAGGTCACGCTCGGCTGTGCCGCTGTCGCCGCGGCCGCGTTTGTCCCCTACGCCCTGCGCTCGCAGTATGGGCCGCGCGGCGGCTCCTTTATCGGCCTGACGTTCGGCGTCCTGGCCTATGGGCTGATGCTGTTTGCCGGCCTGCTGGGGGCGCGAAAGAAGGTCCCTGTCTGGCGCCTGGGCCGTGCGCAAAACTGGCTGCGCGGCCATCTATGGCTGGGCGCGCTCAGTCTCCTGCTGGTTTTCTTTCATAGTGGTTTCCGGATGTCCGGACCGCTCGGGAAAATTCTGACGCTGCTCTCGATCCTAGTGGTCGGAGGCGGAATTCTGGGCGCCGCTTTGCAACACTACCTGCCGTCCGTCATGACCGAACGGGTGCCGCTTGAAACCATCTATCAGGAGATTCCCCAAATCCGGTCCCGCCTCCAGGCCGAGGCCGACCAGATCGTCGCCGCGATTTGCGCTTCGCCCATTTCGGCGCTGTCGGCCCTTGAGACCGCCAACCGCGAGCAATTCCGCGAAATTTACGCCGGGCGCATACAGCCATTTCTTGCCGGCTCCCATGCCGCCGCTTCCGAGTTGTCGTCCGCCGAACGGTCGGCCCGGACATTCCAGACGTTGCGCAAGCTGGTTCCTCCTCCGCTCCACAATTCGCTGGCGGAGCTCGAGGCCATCTGCGAAGAACAACGCCAGTTGCATCGCCAGGTGACCCTGTACCGTTGGATGCACGGCTGGCTCCTGGTTCACGTTCCACTCTCCATCGTGCTGCTGGTCCTCGTTGCAGCACATGCCTTGATGGCCCTGCGCTACTAGACACCATGCGACAACGATCCACCAAAGAACGCGCCAAACGAATCGGGCTCGACTACTTCAAGCGCCCGACCTCGTTTGAACGGGCGCGCCGTTGGGGCATCGGAGCGCTGGTTGCCTGCGCCGCGCTCTGGTTCTCCTGGAGCGCTCTTTCCGGCGACCAGCGGGCATTCTCGAGCGGTCCCCTATCGAGACCCCACGCCATCCTCAGCTCCAAGTGCGAGGCCTGCCACCGCGGCGAAGGCGGTTTCGTTCGGGAGGCCGCGAATCGTGCCTGCCTGGGCTGTCACGACGGGCCGGATCATCACGCCTCTTCGACGCAGCCGCCCGCCTGCGCCGCCTGCCACATGGAACATCGCGGCGACGTGCAACTGACCCGGGTCAAGGATGAGAACTGCACCGCCTGCCACAGCGCCCTCAAAACCGCGAAGGCCGATTCGAAATTCACGCCCTCGATCACCAGCTTCGGAGGGAATCATCCGGAGGTCGCGGCTCTGCGCCCCGGCTCAGCCGACCGGGCGGTGATCCGTTTCAACCACGCCAGGCATCTCAAGCCCGCCCTCCGCGGACCCGATGGCGGCGTTCAACTGATCTGTGCCGACTGCCATCGCGCGGGGCTGTCCTCCGAACCCTGGCGGTTCGGCGCGGCGTCCACCTCTCCGGCGGTCCTGCCCGTCTCGCGAACCGAGCGCCGCGCTTACATGCAGCCGGTCTCCTATGACGCGCATTGTTCCCGTTGCCACCCGCTTTTTTTCGATGCCCGGGTTCGGGAGACCATTCCGCACGGCAAGCAGCCCGAAGTCGTCCGCGCGTTCCTCAACCAGTCCTTGTCGCGCTTCGCCGCGGCGCACCCGTCGGAATTGAGCGCCGCTCCCGAGCCCGCATTTCTGTTGCCCGGCACCCGCCCCGAAATCGAACCCCGCGCTCCCGCCCAATGGGTCGCCTACCGGCTCCAACAGGCCGAACAACTTCTGTGGAAGAAGACCTGCAAGGAATGCCACACGCTCCGCTTCGATGCTCCGCTGCCTACGGTTCAAAAACCGGAGATTCCCCAGCGCTGGATGCGCAACGCGAGTTTCAGCCACGAATCGCATCAGTTGCTCGACTGTGAAGGATGTCACCGCTCCGCCCGCAACAGCGAGAAGACGTCAGACGTGCTGCTGCCGGGTATTCAGGTTTGCCGCGAGTGCCATCAGGGCGCCCAGAGCGGCGCGGCTGCGGACGGCTGCTCGGAGTGCCACACCTACCACGACTGGAGCAAACAGAAGCGCGTCGAAAAGGCGCTCTTCAGCGCGCCGGGCGCGGCGGCTGGTCGCTGACTTCGTAGATACTGCCATTGCGAAGGTAGAGCCGCCGCATCTCCTCCAGGTTGAAGGGACGCGATCCGCGACGGTTGAATACCGAAAGCTGATTCCCGCTCTCGTCCACAGCCCGGTCGCGGTCAATCGGCTTTGAAATCGCGACCGCCGGCGTCCTGGTCCGGTAGGTGGCGATCAGTTTCGGATCCGGGCGCGGGCTGAACCCGGGACTCTCCGGATTCTGAGACGAGAACAACTGAACCACCCGCAATCCATTGACACCGTCGGCGACATAAGCGAATGCGCTTGCCGCCGTCATCGCCACCTTCACGTCGCGCGTGTCCGTCAGAGCACCGCCGGCATTGTACAGGCGGTCCAGTTTGGGGCTCCCGGGTTTGCGCACATCGACAATCGCCAGCCCGTCCTTTCCATCCGCGACGTAGGCGTAGGTGCGCACCACGTAGACGTTCCGGGCGTCATTCAGCGGCAGTCCCGCGCCCGGCAACAGGCGCGGGTGGGCGAGGTCGGTCACATCCAGCACCTGAAGTCCGCTCCGCGAAGCCACAAAAGCGTAGCGAAACTGAACCGCGAGACCGCGCGCATCGTCCAGCTTGATGCTCTCGGTCAATACCGGCTGCAGCGGGTTCGACAGATCCACCGCGGCCAGCCCATAATCGCTGAGCACGTATGCGTAGTTCCCCACAATCGTAATCCGGCGCGCGCCGTCCAATCGCCCGGATGGATTGAACGCGAGCGCCTTTTGCAGGAAGTTGTTGGCCGGATTCCCGTCGAGCAGCGTGCCGACGCCGGGGCTCTTGCTCTTGAGGTCCGGATTCCCGATTACCACCAGCCCCTCTTTGCGGTCCGCCACGTACAGGAAGCCGTACAGCAGGGCGGCTGCCTGTTCCTCGTTTTCCGGATTGTGCGTCCGCAACGGATCCACCGCCAGCGTGGAAGGAGAAGCCACGGCGGCGGCATCGGCCGTCCTCACAAACATCCGCTGGCCGAGCGGCGACACCGGGCTCGTAGTCATCTTCTGCGAGAAGTTTTTGTTGTCTACATTGGCCACGTCGAAGATCCGAAATCCGCCCGCTCCCGCCGCCGCATATAGGTATTCGCCGCGCAATTGAAGATCGCGCACATCCCCCGCATGATGCCGGGCTTCCTTCAGCTCGCTTCCGCCTTTTAGAAACTGCGCGTAGTTTTTCGGATAGGCGATCTTCTGGAAATCGCTGCCGTACACCGCCGGCGGATTGTCGTGCTCGGCGACGGCGACCGCGTAGAATCCGCCGTTGCCCGCCGCGACATAGACATACCGCCCCATGAAATTCACCAGGTTGGTGCCCTGCATCAGCAACTGCGCCATCCAGGCGTTGTTGTCGCCGGACTTGGACAGGTGACAGTCGGTGCACCGCTTGGTCTCTCTCGCGCGAACCGTGTGCGGGTAGTATGTGCTGAACGCGAATCCGCTGAACCCTTCGGCCGAAATGGTCTGCTGGGTGTAATAAAGCCAGTCGCGGTTCTGATTCTGCGAGCTGACAACCACCGCGCACGACGAGCGCGTCGGCGCAATTCGGTGACCCGTCACCGTCCCGTCCACGCCGAGCATGTAAATGTCGTCGCGCAGCACCTCGAAGTTGTACGTCGTGTAGTTCCGCGTGGTCAGCCCTTCGTTGTGCAGCATGGGCGTCCGCTGGTTGGCCTGCATCGAGAGGTGGCAGCCGAAACAGCTCGTGGTCCAGGACGAATGGCACGCGTAACAGGTCATCCGTGAGTTCGCGTGAGCCAGCGCCTGGTCGTCCCCGGGCGCGCTTCCCCACGTCTCCCCGTCCCGCAGCAGTGTCTTGGCCAGCCTCGATTGCTCGCTGTAGTGGGAATTTCCGGGTGTGATGGTGTCCTTCACCTGCACCACCTCCCACGTCCGCCCGCGCTCCACCGACGAGCGTTGATACACCTTTCCGTCCTGCCGGTAAAACCGCCGCTCGCCCCACGGCGTGCGCATCAATTCGAGGTTCGTGCCGCCCGCTGGAGAAGCCGGACCCGAGGTTCGGAGCGTCGCCTGAGCGCGAATCGTCCCGTGGCAATCGATGCAGTCGATCTCGATTCCCGCGCGCGGCTCGCCATACAGCTTTCCGTTTCCATGACTGTCCTGCGCGAAGTGACAATCCGGGCAGTGCATCCCCTTCTCGAGATGAATGTCGCGCAGTTGAACCGCCTTGCTGAACTTGTCCTTGTCCTCCGGCGCCACCACCCGATCCTCGCTGTCGAGCAACCGCCCCGATTGATCCCGCTTGAACACCGCGCGGAAAAGCCACCCGTGGCCATGAAAATCGGCAAGTTGAGTTTTGTCGAGTGTCTTGTTGAACTCCGGCGAGCCCGTCTTGGCCAGAAATTCCGGATCCGACCATAATCCGCGGGCGGCGGATCCTTCGGGGTTGGCGTCGAGTGAACGCCTGCGCTCCTCATCCGTCGGGTCGTGCTGCTGAGCCGGGTACAGACGGTCGCCGTCCGTTTCGTTGTCCCACCACGTGTAGCCGAGATACGACGCCACCATGTTGGTGCCCGGATGGATGTGGCAGACGATGCACTGGCTGGTCGGAATCGAACGCGTGAACTCGTGCCGGATGGGATGGCCCGATTCACCGCGCTCAATCGTCGTGTCGGTGGTCTCGCTCCGCCCCATGTTCCCGAATCGCGCGTAAGGACCGGAGTGCACCGGCGAGCGATCGTTCGCATACACCACGTGACAGGCTGAGCAGCCGCTGCCTCGATAGTCGCCCGGATGGTCGTTCGTGCCCGGAAGCGAAAGCAGCGGATCGAGCAGGCGCGTCTTTTGCAATCCGAGGAACACCGGATCGGTGCTCAGCAGAGTCCCGAGTCCGCGGTCGCTCACCTTGTCATCCGGCTTGCCCGGCATCGCGTCGCGGTTCGGAATTCCAATCTCCGCGCGAGGTCCGCCACCGCGCTCAAACACCCGCAGGATGTTGCCGGGCTGCGAAGCCTCCCAGCGCGGCAGCGGATTTAGAAACGGAAGAATGCCTTTGAAACGCCGGTCGTCGGCACTCGGCGAGGGCCACGTTTCCAGCCTCCGGGCTGTACCGTCGGCCCCGTAACTCTCGCCGAAATGAGTGTTCTTGAAGGGGAACGCTCCGTTGTTATAGAGCGCGGCGCCCCACAGCATGCCGCCGTGCGTCATCATGCTGGTCTGCACCGCCCGCACTTCCCGCGCATGGCAACCGGACTGGCCGCACGTCTCCTCGGCAACCCGCAGGTCTCCCGGGTTCACGAAACGAATATAGTCGCGATTCTCCTTGAGCCAACCGGTGAACGGACGCACCGGATTGCCCGCGCCGTTCCACAAACCGCGCATCGAGGCAGCCGGATGCGATTGCTTCTTGGCCCTCCGGTACTCCGTTGAATCCTTGCCGGCGCCCGCGGGCACCGCCACCGCCGCGTCGCCGCCATGGCAGTTCACGCACCCTAATTCGACCGTCCCGGAGGCGTGCATCGAAGGCGCGTCGCTCTTGTGGCAGGCCACGCAAGCCGCGCTCTTTTCCTGGCTCTCACGGCGGTCCTGCTGAACCGGACGCTGAGCCCACATCGCGGCGGCGGCGGCCATCGCCACCGCGCTCCAAAGGGTGATTTTAGAAACGGAAACGGACATTGGCAAAGAAAGAGGCAAAAGTCTGAACCGAGTAGATGTCTCGAAAACCCTGAAATGCCGAAAACACGTTCACGCCCGACGACACAGTCATGTTCTCGGATATCGCCGGACGGTAGGTCACGCCGAGACCCGAGTCCGCGCCGGCGCCCGGGTGGACCATGCGGCCGTACATCAATTGGAGCGGCTCCGGATGGTCGAACCGGATCATGTTCAAATTGGCGAACGCCCGCAGGTTCGGCCGCAAATCGGCATCCAAACCCGCGTTGTACAGCAGCAGTCCGGGGTTGACGAAGTTCGCCTGCCCTTGCGTCCGGTTCGGGCGCAGGCTCGGCAGCAGGCTCGACCCGCCGACGCTGGCCACGCCCTTTCCCGTCAGCGGCAGCCCCTCGCGCGCCCACAGGCTGAAGATACCGCCCGCGAAAACCGGGTTCTCGACGATGGCGTCAAACCCGCGCGCCGTGCCGTCCTTTGGATTGGAGTCTCCCGACGCAAACAGAAACGCGCCGCGCAGCCTGAGCCAGTCGAAGTCATAGGAAACTTCCGCTGCCGCCATCTGAGCGTTGATCTCCACCGGACGCAGCGCGAGCGCGTTGAACGTATCGTGTCCCAGCGCCTGGTAGAACGCATGCGTGAGGTTTACGCGGCCGATGTGCCCGTCGCCCGACCACCCCAGATAATAAGCTCTCACCGCGTGGTCCTGACCGTTGCCGATCGGGCTCGGGCGCACCCGGAAACCGTTGGTGTCCAATTGCGACGAAGCATCGTCCTTGTTGTAGTGGAAGCTGAACTGAGCGGTATAACCCGGCGTCAGAAAATCCTGCCTGTACAGATTGGCGACAAAAACCTGCTGCTGCCGCCCGGCAAACGTGTTGAGCCCGCTGTTGGTATCCTTCTCGAGCAGGGTGAACCACGCGGCGTTGTACTGGTAGCGGTTCGCCCGCAGATTTCCGAAAACCCGCACCGCCGGCTGCGAGTCCGAAAACAAAAACCCGCGGAAGTCGCTCGTGAAGTTCTGAATCCCCACCCGCGTTGCCACAAAATCGTATTGCCGGCTCAGGCTCTTCAACGTGAACTCGGCGAAAGCCTCCTGCAAACCGGCGTGGCTGTCCAGGCGCGTCGTGCCGGCAGCCGGATCCACGTTCACATTGCCTCTCAGGCGGACCGCCAGGTAGTTGACGTTCACCGCCGGCGTCACTTTCACCCGCCAGTCGAACGGCTTGTACGAGGTATCGCCGTGAAACAGATCCGCTGAGAAAGTGAGCACCTCGGAAAGGAACCCCTGTCCGAAGCGATCCAGCAGTTTGCCGTCCGAGAACGCGTCGGCATTCTCCCGCTTGGGCGGCAGCCTGCGGGCGTCGAACGTGGTCTCGCTGACCAGCGACAGGTTCAGGAAAATCTGCTTGCCGAAAATCGGCTGATCGCCTTTCAGTTTGTTGCGATGAAAAGGATCCCACCAGTGTCCCTGCACGGCATACGGAAAATCGCCCGCGCGTCCGTACCGCTGATACTCGGGCCACTGATAATTCCAGCGGTTCGCAACGGGCACGAACACTTTGTCCGCCGGAGGCAGAGGCGCCTCGGCGGGCTGCACCGGTTCCATTTCATCCTGGGGGCGGATGACGAAGCGGCTCGAGCCGCCGCCCGCGGGCGCGCCGGGCAAGCGGCGAGTTTCGGTTTGCGGCAGCGCGGCGGCCACCAGGACAACATTCGTTTCCGAGCCCGCTTCTACGCTCAGGGCCTGCGATATGGGTCCGGAGTCGAAGGCCGCCCGAACCGTGTAGTGTCCCGGCGCCACGCCTGCTACCCGAAAGATCCCGTCTCCCGAACTGATGAGCGTTGAGGCGGCGCCTGTCTCCCCGTTGCGCAATTCGATCTTGACTCCCGCAACCGGTAAACCAGCCGGGTCCCGCACGCTCCCCAGGATTTCGCCCGTCGACGCACATGCCTGTCGCGGCAGCCGCGGCCCCGGCGGGCACCCGTCCGCCGCCGCCAGTCCTGCGGCGAACGCAGTGTGCATGATGGCGAGTTTCCAGATTGCGCGGTTCAAGGCAGTCCGCTTATCGTAGCATTGCGCGGGAGCGGCGCGGCACTCACTCGGGCCTCTGTCACCGATTCCCTTGCAGGCAAGCGAGATCCGGGAACTGAGACAGCAAGTGCTCCGCGACGGTCACACGCCAGGACTGCAGATTTCGCGCTTTCCATTCGCGAAATGCTTCGTTCCGCATCCGGATGGCCGCGCTCATGTCGATGCCGTTCACCTTGCACAGGTGCCGTAAAATCTCGTCGAGACGGCCAAGCTTCTCCGCGCGGCCGATATGAACGGCCAGATGGCATTGAGGGCAGAGCATCTCGAAACCGGCGAGCGACGCAACCCCGTCCTTGTACTCCCAGATCTCGTTGCACTCAAGTCCCTCGACCTTGCCGGCGCAGGCGGCGCACGCGTGGCCGTGTGCCTCGATGATCGCGTTTCGAATCGAGTCCCACTTCCGTCGCGGCAGCAGCCGGTACGCGCTCACTCCCCACAGCGGCTTGGGGATCAGTCGAGGAGCTAGTGGATTCACGGTCGGCTCAGGAACGCTCTGGCGGAAAGTGGGAGTCGAGTACTTGCGCCATTGCCCTGAAGTAATGGTACGAAGTTTGTGATGGCTGGCGGCAGCGCTTCTTCAGTGGAGCCGAGGTCGTGATCAAAAATCTCTTAGAGAACGGAACTCCGCACGATACGAACCAATGAATCGCTCACACACCGCGGACTTTTGATTTACCGGAATCGTGAGCCATGGATACTCTCGAACTCAACGGCTCGACAACCCACTAGCCAGGTGACCGGCTAACTTGAAATCACGCGGTAAAAGACCGTTACTCAAATGAATACTGTGTCTACAAAGATCACATAGCAGGTATTCAATTCGAGCACGCTCGTATCTAAACCCACAAGCGGATCCTAGTCGCTTGAAGACGATATCCGTCGCCTGTATCTCCCGAAGTCACGCAAACCTGCGAAATCACACCAAGACTCCCCTGCTTCGCTTATTTTCGTATCTTTTCGCTCGAAGACAGCCGAATTTCACGGCCAGCGTACTTGAAGATCACGGTGATTTATGGATAATCAGGTCTGTAACGTTTCTTTATGTTTCGCCTCTTAACAATCCAGTGCGTTGAGCCGGCTCAATCACTCTATTGGTTAACTACTCACCGACTACTTCGGTCACGTGTACCCCATTCAAGGGAAGGTGAAGTGAAGATCACGGCTACACCAAATACTTACTGGCATGACCACATAGGAGGCTGTTGAATGCTGTACTCTTCACGTAGATTAATTTTGTCGATGCTTCTCCTCGCATCCGGGCTGATCGCAGCGGATCCAGCCCGTCCTGTGAAGATCGCTCGGTACCGGAACGTCAACAATCGTATGCATGCCTTCGCGCTTGATCGCGACGCTACGAGTATCAAGGAAGCATTCACCCGGGAATCGATTCCTCTCGGCCTGGCGTCGAGTCCCGAGTTCCATCTGTTCACCGAGGCTTATGCCGGCACGAAGCCGATCCATGCATTTCGCACTCCTGACGGATCCTTGCGATTGGCCGCGAACGAAGGCGAGCGGCTCGGGCTTCGGATAAACGGCTTCGAGGAACTGGCCGGGCCTTTCTACGTCTACGCGGATCCAGTTGAGGGTGCGTCGGAGATCTTCCGTTTGTACAACCCGCAAAATGGAGATCTCGTTTATACGACTAGCATGGAGGAACGCGATTACTACTTGGGTCAGGCGTGGCGGCAGGATTCCTCGCTGGGCTTTACCCAGGCGACATCTTCGTCGGGTACGGGGATCTTGCGCCCAACCACGGTAAAGTTTGACTCGACCGATGCATCACTTCTCGCGCAACCGGTCGGTAACGATGGCAAGTTGATCTTCTCCTCGTTCAATCCGAAGTTCGCTAACCTGGCGCCTGGAACGGTCCTGTACTCGGAAAAGACCCCGCTTCTACCCATGGGGCTGGTTGCGAAAGTCGCATCGATTTCGACCGGTGACGCCGGAGGACTGGAGATTGCGACAACACCCGCGTCGCTGGCAGATGCGTTTCTTGAATTCCACATCTTCATCGAGAACCAGCCCTTCTATTTTGACCGCCAGGAAGACGACGACACCGCTGCTCTCGACTCGCCGGCCCGCCGCGGTCTGGCCATTTTTGTGGAACCGGAAGGCGGCGCCGTGCTGCCCGACTACCTGGCAGAAGCTCGCCTGAGCGGAAGAATGGTTATGGCCGGCGCCGCCTCTAAGGCGATCTGGTCGAAAACATTCGTCTATGACGCCATGTTGGAGCACGAAAATTCCCCCGCCATTGGTTCACTCGAGTTGAAGGGCGGCATCGTTGTTTCGATGACGGGCGAAGCGAATCTGAGCTATTCGGCATTCAACATGTCGGGAAAGATTCTGCTTTCTCCCGTAGTCACCGGAAACATGGAGTTAATCACTAAAGGCACGCTTGGCTCCAAAAAATCCGGGATCCCGATCCTGAAGTTTCCAACCATTACCTCCGCGGTGGGCGGCATTCCGGTCACTCTGGATGTCGGCCTCTATGGCGGGTTCGGTGTCACCGGAACGCTGACTGCGAGCGCCGAGGTAACGGTGCGAGGAACTGCCGGATTCGATTTCAGTCTAGGCGCCCCGACATCTGCCTCCGCTATCGTCTGTCCGAAAACCTGCCCTGGCGGGTTCAGTTGTGGACCGGGGTACACAGGGGGCCCGACCTGCTCCATTACGGCGAAAGGAACCGCCGAACCGAGCGCTTCAGCTTTCGCGTATATCGAGCCTAAGATCGGGCTTGGACCCGGCCTGTCATTCGCCGGCGTGGGGGCCAAAGCGGAGGTGACCGAAGGTCTGAAAATCCAAGTGGAAGGGACGCTCGAGTCTCCCAATCTGAATGTGTATTTCAAGCTGATTCCAGACGTCGGAGCCGACCTTACGTTTGGCCCCTTTTCTTGGAGCCCGCTTAATTTGGACGTTGGAGAGTTGAAGTGGCTAATGTGGCAAATTGGGCGGCCTGTGGCAACGACGGGATCGCCGACGTCAGTCACATCGACCTCGGCCGCTGTGGGTGCAAATCTAAACCCGAACGGCGCTGGAACCAGCTACTGGTTCGCCTATGCAACCAATCCGTCACTGACCGGGGCGCTTCTGACGCCTGCCAAGTTCCTGCTGATCGGGAAGAGCACCTTGAATGTAAGCGCCAGCTTCGCAGGTCTCACTCCCGGAACAACTTACTACTATCAAGTAAGAGCCGTGAACATTTTGGGCAGCTCGTTCGGCTCAATCCAATCTTTTAGCACGCAGAAGGCGCCGTCTGTTGTGACCGGGGGAGCAGGATCGCTCTCCTCAACAACGGCCGTCCTCAACGGGAATGTAAATCCAAACAGTGCATCAACCCAATACTGGTTTGTCTATGCATCCAATCCGGCTCTGTCGGGTTCAAAGAGCTCGGCGGTGTACAGCCTCGGGCCGGCTACGAACTCCATCCCGGTGGGAATCGCAATCGCAGGACTCAGTGCGGGGAGCACCTACTACTATCAGCTCAAAGCCTCGAACAGTTTAGGGACATCAACCGGCAGCACACTGTCATTCACCACTCTTCCGGCTGTCAAACCGCCCTCGGTTACCACCGGTCCGGCGACGTCGACATCGTCAGGCGCAAACGTCAGCTCCACGGTGAACCCTAACGGAGCGGCCACACAGAGCTGGTTCCTGGTGTCCACCAACTCTCAGATGACCGGCGCAACGAAGTATGGATTGGCTAGCCTACCGGCCGGCACGACCGCAGTTACAAGGTCCTATGCTGTCACCGGACTCAAATCGAAGACGACCTACTATTACCAGGCGCAGGCCTCGAACAGCGCAGGCACTGGGAGCGGTAGCGTTCTCCGATTCACCACGCGATAATCCAAGCGGACTCGATTCGGTCAAAGCCCTCCCGAAGGACTCCTGAGGGAGGGCACACGTAAGACACACGTGCAGTCTATGGTCGTTGTTGATGAATGTAATTGGCGGAAGCTAGTGGGAGTCGAACCCACCAAGAGCACGAAGTACCCTTCACTGGTTTTGAAGACCAGGCCCTGCACCGGCAGAAACTAGCTTCCTCGGTCATTCTAACGCTACGGTCTACTCGTACCGCAGCGCTTCGACGGGATCCAGGCGCGCGGCTTTCATCGCCGGCCACACGCCGAAGAAGACCCCCACCGCCACCGACACGCTGAAGCCCGTCACCACCGCCCACATCGGAACGCCGCCGCGCAGCGCCGGCAGCAGCAAACCCACAATCACCGTCACAAGCATCGCGAACAAGACCCCGACGATGCCGCCGGCGCCCGTCAGCGCCGTCGCTTCCGCCAGAAACTGAAGCACGATGTCACCCCGCCGCGCGCCCACCGCCTTGCGCACTCCGATTTCGCGAGTGCGCTCCGTCACGCTCACCAGCATGATGTTCATCACCCCGATGCCGCCCACCAGCAGACCCAGGCCCGAGATCGCGATCGACATCAGCACGATCATTCCGGTGATGCGATCGAGGTTCTGGATAATCTGATCCGCGGTCGAGATCGAAAAATCGTCCTCCTCGCCGGGCGGCGTGTGGCGGATTTTGCGAAGCGCCGCCCGCGCTTCCTCGATCGCGTCGGCCCGAAGCCCCGGACGCGCGTGAATGGTCAAAAAGAAATTCTCGGCCTGCGGATAGCGGACGCGCGCCGTTTGCAGCGGAATCGTCACCTGCCGGTCCTGCCCGTTCTCGCCGAAGAAACTGCCCTTGGCCGGCGCAAACACGCCGACAATCGTATATTCAGCGCCGTCGAGCATCATGGTCTTGCCGGTCGCGTCCTCGCCGGGAAAAAGCGCGTCAGCCAGGCTCGAGCCGAGAATGGTTACCCGCTGCGCCCGCTGCGCTTCTTCCTGAGTGAAGAAGCGGCCCGAGCGGACTTCGCGCGGCGAAATGGCAAAGGCGTTGGCGGTATTCGCGATCACCGACAGGTTGTCGGTCTCGTAGCCCTGCACCTTGGCGTTGATCACCTGCCCGGGACGCGGCATGATGAACAGCGCGACGCTCACGTCGTCGATCGATCTTCCCACCTGCTTCAGGTAATCCGCATATTCCGGGCGGATCGGCTTGCGCTTGATCTCCTTGGGTTGCGCCTGCGCACCGCTCGGATCGCCGCTCACCTTGGAGACAAAAATGTTGTCCGGACCGAATTCCTGAAAGAAGTCGACGATCCCCTTGCGCAGTCCGGTGAGCAGCGAGGCGACGGTCACCACCGTCGTGATGCCGATCACAATGCCGAGAATCGTCAGCCCGCTGCGGAATTTGTGCGCCCAAATCTGCGTGATCGCCATGCTGAGCGTTTCGCCGGTGTTGATGCGCATCGAGTTGAGTCCCGTGCTCATTCGGCCCTCAATGCCGCTACCGGATCCATGCGCGCGGCGCGCCGCGCGGGATACCAGCCGGAGATCATGCCCACCGCGCTCGAAACGAAGATGGACAGAAACACGTATCTCGCGGTAACCGCCAGCGTGGTTCCGAACACCGCGCTGAGCATCACCGCCACCAGGGCGCCGAGCGCCAGTCCGAGTGCGCCGCCCGTGACCGACAGGATCACCGATTCGATCAAAAACTGCAGCATGATGTCGCTCTGCCGCGCGCCCAGGCTCTTGCGGATGCCGATCTCGCGCGTCCGCTCGGTGACGCTCACGAGCATGATGTTCATGATGACGATGCCTCCCACCACCAGCGAAATCGAGGTCACCGGAACCACCACCGCCGCAATCACCCCGAGAATCTGATCCACAAACGAGCGGACCGAATCCGGCGTGAGCACGTCGAAGTTGTCGTCCTTGCCGGGCGGAGTTTTGTAGCGGCTGCGCAGCGCGGCGCGCGTGGTGTCGAGCGCCTCGTCCATGCTCAATCCGCTGGCCGGCCGCGCCTTGCCGAACACCGAGGTCCCATTCCGGGCGCCGAACATCTGGAAGTAGACGCTCGCCGGCACGTACACCGGCGTGTCCAGGCTGCGGCCGAACGACGAGCCCTGCCGCGTCAGCAGCCCGATCACCGTGAAATCGTAGCCGCTGATGCGGATTTTACGGCCAATCGGGGAAACACCGGGAAACAGGTTGGCCCGAATGTCGTCGCCCACCACCGCCACCGCCTGGTGCATACGCTCCTCGCTCTCGTTGAAAAAGCGCCCGTCGGCGATATCCACGTCGCGAATCTCGGGTAGCGCGGCGGAAACTCCGATGATCGACGATCCTTCGAGCACGCGGTTCTCCGCGCGCACATCCACAAAGCGCGTCTGATAGGGGCTGTAGAGTATCCGGTCGCCGGTGGTGGTGCGCAGGTAGGCGATGTCCTCCGGCAACACGCGCTTGTTCCGCCGCAATTTCGCGGCTAACTGCTTGCGCGTGAGCCGGCCTACCGACGTGATCTGGGCGATCAGATACGAATCGCTGCCGAATTGTTTCGCCGTCAGGTTCTCGGCGTAAACCCCGAGGCCGTCGATCGCCGCGCCCACCAGGATCACGCTCGACACGCCGATGATGATGCCGAGCAGCGTGAGAAAGCTGCGCAGTTTGTGGGCGCGAATCGAGTCCGCGGCCAACTTCAGAGCCGTGGCGACCGTGTAGAAGTTCATAACGCCGGAATCGAGCCCCCAACGAAAGGTTCTTTCCATCTTAAGACGGTTTCGGCAGGGCGTGTTGCCAGTCGGCTAGGATAGTGGCTTGCGGGAACAGGGAATCGTCTCACCATCCATCCGCGACGACGAGCGGCAGTTTGAGGCCGCGCTGCGCCCGAGCCGCCTCGACGACTTCGCCGGACAGGCCAAGGTCAAGGAGAACCTCAAGATCGCCATCGAAGCCGCGCGCCGGCGCGGGGAGGCGATGGACCACGTGCTGCTCTACGGTCCTCCCGGTCTCGGCAAAACCACGCTCGCCAACATCATCGCCCAGGAACTCGGCGTCAATTTCTCGCAAAGCTCCGGTCCTGTGCTGCAGAAAAAACTCGATCTCGTCGGCATCCTCAGCAACCTGCAGGCGCGCGAGGTGTTCTTCATCGACGAAATCCACCGCCTGATGCCGGATGTCGAGGAGATGATCTACTCGGCGCTCGAGGATTTCCGGATGGACATCCTCATCGGCACCGGTCCCGGGGCGCGCGCCGTACCGATGGAAATCAAGCATTTCACCGCCATCGGCGCCACCACCCGGCAGGGGCTCATCAGCGCGCCGCTCCGGGGGCGCTTCGGCCTCGTGCTGCGGCTCAACCATTACGATGTCGCCGAACTCACCCGCATCGTCCTGCGCTCGGCGGACCTGCTCGAACTTGAAGTGGATCAAGCCGGAGCCGAGGAGATCGCCCGCCGCGCCCGGGGAACGCCGCGTATCGCGAACCGATTGCTGAGGCGGGTCCGTGATTACGCCCAGGTCCGCGCCGGAGGCGTGGTGAATCTCGCCGTCGCCCAGGCTGCCCTTGACCTGCTCGAGGTGGACCGCTTCGGGCTCGACGAAATCGATCAGAAGATCATGCTGACGGTTCTCGACAAGTACTCGGGTGGACCGGTCGGCGTGAACACCATCGCCGCCTCCATCGACGAGGAAGCCGACACCGTCGAAGAGGTCTACGAACCTTACCTGATTCAACTTGGTTTCCTCGACCGTACCCCCCGGGGACGGGTAGCCACCGATCGCGCCTTCGAGTATTTCGGCATCCCCCGCAAGCTGCGCGGATTCCAAAACAACCTGTTCTAAGAACCACTTCCGGCATCCCGAATTTTCAAGAATCGGGAGGAATACCCTGCCCCGGGTTTTACTTTTTGACAAGGCGGGTAGTTAGTACTATAGTACTAATAGTATAGGTGCACACGCCCCCACGGGCGGTACCGCCTTCGAAAGAAGCGGGTTGATGGAAGATGGTCGGATCCGAGGCGATTGGCCTATTGAGTGCACGTCGGAACCGCAGGTATAGGAGGCATGTCAATGCTGATGAAGACGCCCGCGCCGGTCCTACTGGCAGGTATTGCTACGCTGTCACTGTTTACAGGGGCTTGCGCAACCAAAAAACATGTCCGCGAGGCCATCGCGCCCGTGCAAAACCAGGTTAACGACGTATCCAAGAAGACGGATCAGAACACGACTTCGATCGGCGACTTGGATCGCAACCTCGCCAAGGTCGACGAAAAGACGATGGAGGCCGACCGCAAGGCCGGCGCAGCCGGCGACGCCGCCCGGCAGGCCAGTTCGGCTGCCGATCGCGCTCAGCAGTCCGCCAACGGCGCCAATCAACTGGCACAGCAGTCGATGGCTCGCACCGACAAACTGGAAACCTACGTGAACACCAACATGGATCGCGACAACTACAAGCTTGCCGCGACCGAGAAAGTGTATTTCCGTTCGGGACGCGCCGACCTGACGGATGAAGAACGAAGCAAGATCGATCAGGCCGTTTCGCAGCTTCAGAACGCGCGCAACTACGTGATCGAGGTTGAGGGCTACACGGACCGCACCGGTCCCAAGTCTCTGAATCTCGAACTGAGCCGCCGCCGCGCCGATGCGGTCGTGCGCTATCTTACGGTCGAAAAGAACATTCCGCTCCGCAAGATCCACGACGTGGGCGTAGGCGCTGAGTTCCCGAACGCGGTAAACAAGACTTCGGCGGATCGCAAGGAGAATCGCCGGGTGGAGTTGAAGATCTTCACCGTCGGCGGTCCTGACACCGCTGCGCAGTTGAGCAATACGAATTCCCGCTAGCACGTAAGGACCGCGGCGGGATTAAGACTCGCCGCGCCTCTTTCTGGACAGGCACCTCCTGACCTGTCGTTCCCCCGAAAGGGCAGTCATCTTCGGATGGCTGCCCTTTTTTCGTGCTTACTTGCGGGCCTCGATTGTCTTTTCAACCTCGGCCAGTTGTTTCTTTGCGAGCTCGACGCCTTCGCCGGGCGCCGCATACCGGATGTAGGTGCGGAAGTGCTCGGCGGCGCTTTCGAATTTCTCCTGGCGCGCCAGGATGACTCCCATCAGGTGCTCCGCCTTGGGGTTGCGATGCTGCGAGTCCATGCGTAGCGCCTCCGCCGCGCTCTTTTCGGCTTCGCCGAACTTCTGCAACTGGAAATTGGCCAGAGCGTTGAAATAGTAGGCGGACGGGAAATCCACCGGGTTCAGGCGAATCATGCGCGCGGAAGTGTCGGCGGCCTCCTGCCAGTTGCGTTTCTGCGTGGCGATGATGGTCAGGCGCTCGTAGGGCGAGATCAGCTTCGGATCAGCCTTTAGCGCTTCGCTATAGGCGTTCACCGCGAGGTCGATCTGGTTTGCCGCTTCGCGCACGCGTCCGATCTCATACCAGGCGATGGCGTATTTCGGATAGAGCTCAACGGCCTTATCCAACTCGCGCTCGGCTACGTCGAGCTTGTTTTTCTTGGCTGCCTCGCGGCCCTTATCAAACGCTTTCTTGGCGTCCTTGGGGGCGCTCAGGCTGGTGGCGCTGATGGTGAGCCCTTCGACGTTGGCCAGGCGGTGGAGGATGATGGTGCCGATTTCAGGGTTGTCGAGCGAGCGGCGCGAAGACAGGCTGATGACGTCGGACCGGTAACCGGCCAGGTTGGCGCGCAGTTCGCATCCCATCAGGCTGCGCTCGGTGACCCCGTTGCTCGGACGTCCCAGCGAGGAGCCCCCGGCGGCGGATGACTGCGAGGACGAGTCGAAGTTGATATCCGTCGAAGACGTGCTGGCATCCATGAGCAGGTTGCGGTTGCGTCCGAGTTCGATGTTGAAACGGCCCTTAGAATCCGTGTAGCCTTCGGGAATCACTCGCATCGAGCAGACGCGCTCGATGGTAACCGGATCCGGAGGCGGCGTACCGGAATCGAGCATCACCTTGCCGGTGATATAGATGGGACGCGGCTGGTCAGTCGGAAGCGGCAGCGGACTGGTGCTGTTCGGAACGCTGCTCGGCGTGGTGGTGCGGCCGGGCAGCGGAGTCGGAGTGGGCGTGGGTGTCGGCGTGGGAGTGGGCGTCGTCCGGGTCTGAGCCGTAAGGGTCAGCGAAACCACGGCAACTGCCAAAGCGGACAATGGAATGGACAAAGGAAAACACCTCCCCGCAACGTTTGACCCGATTATAGCGCCGCTGATGCAGAAAATTCGGCGATCACTGGGCCAGGGCGGCATCGATGGTGAGGGCCGCGCGGCGCAGACGGAAGCGCATTCTGCGCCCGGCGAGGTAGTCCCGCCAATTCGGGTTCGTTTCGCTGGATTGCCAGCCGATGACCATCCAGACGCGATACTGGCGGTCGGCGGTGGGGAAGGAGAGGCCGAAACCGCCCTCATTCTCTGAAGTTCCGCCCGACAGATAGCCGAGCCTTCCACCCGGAAGCGCCAGCGGGCGCGCCTGCTCACGGCTCACCGCGCGAGCCATCGGTGTGCCCTCGCGCAGCAGCGACATCTGAATCCAGAGGTGATTTTCGCGCGAGCGCCAGGCGCGGGCCGCCACGGCATTGCCGGCCAGGGGCAGGTCGGTCTGCAACGCTTGTTCGGGCAGGTCGAAGGCGCGTTGGATGGTTACCGAATCCGGCAGGCGTGGTTGAGCCCACAAAGCGGCAGCGGACAGCATCAGGAGTATTCCTCTGGGCATGGGACGATGGCGCTCCTAATGGCTTCGGAAGATCCCGTTCCGGGAGCAAATAGAAACGCGGCTCCCATAGACGGACAAATCGGCGGAAGCAGGTGGCGGGGATAGATGGGCCGGGAAACAAAAAAAGGGACCGGCACACCCTACCGGTCCCTCTCAAATACACCACCAGGAGAAAAAGGAGAAAGGATACTTATTGGATTGGAATGACGGAGGCCATGGCCTGCGTCTTAAATTCGTACTGTTGGATTTCCATTGCGGCCCGTCCGTCGTCGAAGCGGACTACTCGGCCACGCGCGACCAGCCGGAGCGCGCAGCGATTATTGAGCTGCGCCGGCCAACTGATCGAAACCTCGACTCTACGGCCCGGCAGCAATAGCTGGTCCGTCGTGAACAGCACACCATTGCTGCTCATGTTGACCGTCTTCCCCACACCGAACTCCTCGTTGTTTTTCTTGCTGAGAACCTTGTACCTCAGTTCCCGCTCGATGGGAAAGCGGTCGGACGACCTTCGATCTGCGGCGCTCTTCTCGGTATTCACTGGATTCACCTCTGCTATTCACGGCTGCGATTCGGATGCCGCTTCCGTCTGTATTAGATTGCCTTTTCAGGCTTTTAGCCGCAATAGGGTACTCGGACCATTTCTGCATAGTACAGGGCGGCGGCTATAGGCCCAACCAAGGTCATGTTGAGCTATGATGCGTCCATGCGCAAACAGCTAGTATCGGCCGTGACTCTGGTCCTATTGTCGCTCTCGGCTCCGGCCAGCGGCGGAGAGAAAAAAGTCTTGCGGCCCAAGGGAGTAACGCCGGGCGGGCCGTATAGTCCAGGCATCCTTATTGATGGTACTTTGTACGCGGCCGGACAGGTAGGACGCGACCCCTCAGGTTCCATACCCGGCGACTTCGAAGCCGAGGTGAAGCAGACCCTCGAAAACGTGGGCGCAATCCTGAAAGAAGGCGGCATGACGTTCTCCGACGTGGTGAGCGTGCAGGTCTACCTGACCGACATAGAGTTATTCCAGCGTATGAACGCGGTATATATGACCTATTTCAAGGAACCCCGCCCGGCGCGGACCACGGTGGGCGTGGCGAAACTGGTGGGTCCGGCGCGAATTGAGATCACCGTGACGGCTAGGAAGTAGCGCGGCTCATGCGATTGTTTACAGTTGTGTTGTTTTGCGCGGCGGCATTCGGAGCCGAACCGCTGCGTTTGGGTATCGTCGGGCTCGAACACGGCCACGTCAGCGGTTTCCTGCGGCGCGGGCTGAACCGGCCGGACGTGAAAATTGTCGGCGTCGCCGAGGGCAACGCCGAGGTGGCGGCGCGCTACGTCAAGCAGTTTCAACTCGACCCGGCGCTCATTTACCGGACGCTCGAAGAGATGCTCGACAAAGCTAAGCCGCAGGCGGTGGCGACGATGACCTCCACGTTCGATCACAAGCGCGTGGTGGAGGTCTGCGCGGCTCGCGGCGTTCACGTGATGATGGAAAAGCCGCTCGCGGTGAGCATGGACCATGCGCGGGCGATGGCCGCGGCCGCGAAAAAGGGCGGCATCCACGTGCTCGTGAATTACGAGACCACCTGGTACCCGAACAATCAGATCCTGTGGGACGAGATCAAGACCAAGCGGAGCCTCGGAGAAATCCGGAAGGCGGTGATCCGCGACGGGCACGAAGGGCCGAAGGAGATCAATGTGCCGCCGGAATTTTTCGCCTGGCTGACCGACCCGGTGAAGAACGGCGCCGGCGCGCTGTTCGACTTCGGCTGCTACGGCGCCAATCTCATGACGTGGCTGATGGACAATCAGCGTCCCTTGACCGTGACCGCCGTGACGCAGCGCATCAAGCCCGACATTTACCCGAAGGTGGACGATGACGCGACCATCGTCGTCACCTATCCGCGCGCGCAGGCCGTCATTCAGGCTTCGTGGAACTGGCCGTACAACCGCAAGGACCTGGACATCTACGGGCAGACCGGCTACATCCAGACCATCGCGGGGCAAGCGGTGCGCATCCGCAGCGGAAAGAGCGAAGAGGAAACGCGGAAGGCCGCGCCGGTGGCCGCGCCCTACGACGAGCCGCTGTCGTACCTGAGCGCGGTGGTGCGGGGCGAAATCAAACCGTCGGGGCTTTCCTCGCTCGAAAACAACCTGATCGTGACGGAGATTCTGACCGCGGCGCGAGAGTCCGCCGCGAGTGGGAAGACGATTCGGCTGCAGTAGAATCGCGGCAGCCTTTTACTCCGATTTCCTGCGGCGGAGTTCGTCGAGGCGTTCGGCGATGCGCTTCTCGATGCCCCGGGCGGTGGGCTCGTAGAAACGGGTTCCGGCGAGCGCCTCGGGCAGGCACTCCATGTCGGGAACGGCGTCCTCAAACTGGTGAGCGTGCTGGTAGCCTTCGCCGTAGCCCCACTGTTTCATGTAGCGGGTAGGAGCGTTGCGCAGCTGCATGGGAACGGGGTCGGCGGGGCGGGATTGCACGGTTTGGCGAGCCTTGTTGAGAGCCGAGTAAGCGGCGTCGGATTTGGGCGCAACGGCGAGGTAGATGGCGATTTGCGCGAGCGCCTGGTCGCCTTCCGGAATCCCGAGAAAATGTACCGCCTGCTGCGCGGCGATGGCCTGCTCGAGCGCGCGCGGGTCGGCAAGGCCGATATCTTCGATGGCCATGCGGACCAGGCGGCGGGCGATGTAGAGGCGGTCCTCGCCGGCTTCGAGCATGCGGGCCAGCCAGTAGAGCGCGGCGTCGGCGTCGGAGGAGCGAACCGACTTATGCAGGGCCGAAATCAGGTTAAAGTGCTCCTCGCCTGACTTGTCGTAAAGCAGCATCTTGCGCTGGAGTGAATCTTCGACGGCCTGGGGTGGAATGTCGCCGCCGGGCGGAGCGGCGGCGGCGGCGAGCTCAAGGAGGTTGTAGGCGAGGCGCGCGTCGCCGTTGGCGTAGATGGCGATCTGCTCGAGCAGGTCGTCGGGCGCGGTGAGGTTGAGCGAGCCGAGTCCGCGCTCGGTGTCGGAGAGGGCGCGGCGCAGCAGTTTCATCACTTCGGCAACGCTCAGGGAACGGAGCGCATACACTTTGGCGCGCGAGAGCAGCGCCGAGACGACTTCGAACGAGGGGTTCTCGGTGGTGGCGCCGATGAGCGTGATGTCGCCCTTTTCAACGTAGGGTAAAAAGGCGTCCTGCTGCGCTTTGTTGAAGCGGTGAATCTCGTCGACGAACAGGACGGTGCGGCGGCCGAGGCGGCGGGCTTTTTCGGCGTCAGCCATGACCGCCTTGATTTCCTTGATGCCGCTCATCACGGCGGAAAAGGGGATGAAATCGGCCCGGGTGATGTTGGCGACAATGCGGGCGAGCGTGGTTTTGCCGACGCCCGGCGGTCCCCAGAGGATGAGCGAGCCGAGCTGGTCGCGGTCGATTTGAGCGCGCAAGGGCTTGCCGGGGCCGAGGATGTGTTCCTGCCCGGCGAACTCGTCGAGCGTGCGGGGGCGCATGCGCTCGGCCAAGGGGCGCTTGGAATCGCCGGCGTAATCCGGAGGTGTGGTGTCGAACAGGCTCACGAGCCGCGGATCCTCTGACAGCGCGCTTCATAGAGTAAGATGCCGGCGGCGACGGCAGCGTTCAGACTTTCGACGCCGGACGTGGGAATTCGCAGCGGAATGGCGCGGGCGGCGAGGGCGGTGCGGACGCCGCGTCCCTCGCTGCCGATGATGAAGGCGCATTTTTGAGTGAGGTCGATATCGGTGAGCGCGGCGTTAGCGCGCGGGAGGGCGGCGTAAAGATGAATGCGCTTTTGTTCGAGAGCGGTGTGGAGGACCGAGTCCTCGAGTCCGCTGATTACGGGGAGACGAAAGATGGAGCCCGCAGAGGCACGCATCGCCTTGGCGTTGTACGGGCTGACGGTGCCTTTGAGGAACACGGCGCCGGTGGCGCCGAAAGCTTCGGCGGCGCGGAGAATCGCGCCCGCGTTGCCGGGCTCCTGGATGCCGTCAAGCACCGCTATGAGGGCGTGCCCGCGCAGCACGTGATCGAGGGTCCACGAGGGCGGGCGGACGAGCGCGATGGCGCCTTGCGGCGAGTCGGTGGACGCGATTTCGGCAAACAGGGGATCGGGAAGAGTGTAGACGCGGATCCGGTCGAGTCCCCTGATGTGGGCGACGACGGCGGACTTGATGCTCTCAGCCGCGAGCACGGTCTCGACGGCGCAATCGCTGCGCAGGGCCTCTTCGAGCAGATGGAAGCTTTCGGCAACGGCGAGTCCGTCCGAGGTTAGGCTGCCACGCGAAATGGCGCGCCGCACTTCCTTCAGCAGCGGATTTTTCAGACTGGTGACCGGTTCTGGTTTATGCGCCGCCATTGATACAGTAAACTGAAAGGCTCAGAATATCGCACATGAGTAGATGGCTGGGGGCTACGCTCGGTTTGGCGGTACTCCTGGCGGTGGTCTGGCTCGGCTACGTTGCGCATCAGATCGAACGGCAGTCGACCATCGACGAAGCGGAGCATTCCGACATCATTGTGGTGCTCGGCGCGGCGGAATACCGCGGACGGCCGTCGCCGGTGCTCGAAGCGCGCCTCAACCACGCTTTGCTGCTCTACCTGCGCGGGATGGCGCCGCTGATTGTCACCACGGGCGGCGCGGGCGGCGATCCGGTGTGGACCGAAGGCGACGTGGGTCGGACTTATCTGAGCCGCCACGGTGTGCCCTCGGAAGCGATCCTGGTTGAACCCATCGGCGAGAGCACGGCGTACAGCATCGCGGCGGTGGGCGAAATCATGAGCCGGCGCGACATGAAAAGCTGCATCGTGGTGAGCGACGGCTATCACATCTACCGGGTGAAGAAGATGCTCGAATCGCGAGGAATTCAGGTGCATGGATCGCCGCGTCCCTCGAACCCGGGCACCGGATGGCGCGCAAACTGGCTCTACTTGCGGCAGGCCGTGGGCTACACGTTGTGGCGCGTGGGCATCAACATCTGATACGGCCGCGATACACTGACGAGATGTCTTCGCCTTTGCTTTCTATCGGGCTTTCTATCTTGCTTGCCGGGATTGCCGCCGCTCAACCGCGCGCTGTGGACGCGGAGTTGACGGCACGGCGCAATCAGACCGAAGCACAGTTGAAGTCGGTCGCGATCGTGGAGCGGAAGCTCATGATCGCGATGCGCGACGGAGTCCGGATCGCCACCGATGTGTACCGTCCCAAGGACACATCGAAGAAGTATCCGGCGATTTTCGTCCGCACTCCTTATAACTTCAACTACTGGGACGTTCGCAACGGCGCGCCGCGCGACATGAGCAACGAACTGGAGGCGGTAAAGCGCGGCTACGTATTCGTGGAGATGAACGAGCGCGGGCATTTCTTCTCGGAAGGCAAATACGACATTCTGGGCGCGCCGCTCACTGACGGCGAGGACGAGTTCACGTGGATCACATCGCAGCCCTGGTCGAACGGCAAGGTAGGCACGATCGGCTGTTCGTCCACGGCGGAGTGGCAACTGGCGGTCGCGGCGCTCGGACACAAAGGATTCACGACCATGATCCCGCAGGGATTCGGCGCGGGCGTGGGACGCGTGGGACCGTGGTACGAGCAGGGCAACTGGTATCGCGGCGGCGCCCTGCAGATGCTGTTCGTCACCTGGCTGTACGGCGAACAGAACCAGGTGCGGCCGATGTTTTCGAAAGACGCGACGCAGGAAGAGCTGGTTCGCGTATCGAAATCGTTCGACCTCGCGCAGCAGCTTCCTCCCGTGGACTGGAGCAAGGCGCTGTGGCACTTGCCGGTGATGGACATTATGAAATCGGTGGACGGTCCGCGCGGGATCTATGCCGATCCGATGGATGTCGACACGGGCGGCGCGATGGTGCGGCGCGCGCCCAACGATCCCGCCTGGTACAAGGGCGGGCTGTGGCACGACGACAAGCCGATTCGCATTCCGGGATTCTGGTTCACTTCGTGGTACGACGTTTCGATCGGGCCGAACTTAGCCGCCTATAACTACGTCCGGAAGACGGCCCCGCCGGATGTGGCGAACCAGCAGTATCTGATCATCGCGCCGGTGGCGCACTGCTCCTATAAGCGGGCGGCAGAGAACACGATTGTCGGCGAGCGCAGCATGGGCGACGCGCGGCTGAATTACGACGAACTGACTTACTCCTGGTTCGACCGGTTTCTGAAGGGTGAGGACAACAAGACTTACTCCGGCATGCCTCGCGTGAAGTATTTCACGATGGGGATCAATAAGTGGCAGAGCGCCGATACATGGCCTCCGGCGGGCGCGCAGCCGATGACGCTCTATCTGGCGAGCGGCGGACGCGCCAACAGCCTGTATGGCGACGGCGCGCTGCGAGCTTCGGCGGGGTCGGGCGAAGCGGACTCGTTCGTCTACGACCCGATGAACCCCGTGCCGTCATATGGCGGCGGGGTCTGCTGTATTGGCGGCGCGGTTAATGCGGGAGCGTTCGACCAACGCAAAATGGAGGCGCGGGCCGACATCCTGGTGTATACGAGCGAGCCGCTCAAAGAGGGGATTGAGGCCAGCGGGCCGATCGAAGTGACGCTCTATGTCTCGTCGGATGCCAAGGACACGGACTTCACGGCGAAACTGATCGATGTGGATCCGGACGGCACGGCGTGGAACCTCGACGAAACGATTCTCCGGGCGCGTTACCGGGACGGATATGTAAAGCCGCCGGTCATGATGGAGCGGGGCAAGGTTTATAAGTTAGTGCTCCCTGAACTTACAACCAGTAACTACTTTGCCGCGGGGCACCGGATTCGCGTGGAGATTTCGAGCAGCAACTTCCCCCGCTTTGACCGCAATCTCAATACGGGCGGGAACAACTGGGACGAATCGAAGGGCGTCGTAGCGCGGAACAGCGTGTATCACACGGCGCAGTATCCGTCGAAAGTGACGCTGACGGTGGTCAAGCGCTGACCGTATAGCTCTTGAAACGCTCGCGCAGGGCGCGCTTGTTGAACTTGCCGACGCTCGTCTTGGGCACGGCGTCGATGAAGATCACGTCGTCGGGTAGCCACCATTTGGCGACGCGCGTGGACAGGTAGTCGAGCACTTCCTCTTTGGTGAGCGGCTCGCGGGCTACCACGAGCGCGAGGGGGCGCTCCTCCCACTTCGGATGCGGCACGGCGATAACGGCGGCTTCGGCTACCTTGGGATGGCCCATGATGGCATTTTCGAGATCGACGCTCGAGATCCATTCGCCGCCGCTCTTGACGAGGTCCTTGGTGCGATCCATGATCTGGATGTAGCCTTCAGGATCGATGGTGGCGACGTCGCCCGTCCGGAACCAGCCGTTCATGAACGATGACGCGTGGGGCGACCCGATGTGATTATGCTCGTCCTTGAAATAGCCCGCGGTGACCCAGGGACCCCGCACCTGCAATTCGCCCATGGTGACGCCGTCCCAAGGCAGTTCATTTGCTTCGGCGTCGATAATGCGGAGGTCGACCCCGGGCGCGGGCAGGCCGTGGCGGGCGCGCAGGTCGGCGAGTTGTTCCTCCGGCAGTGACGCCAGTTCCTGCTTTAAGCAGCCGATGGTGCCGACGGGGGACGTCTCGGTCATGCCCCATAAACAGACCATGTTGACGCCGTGTTTCTTGTGGAAACCCTGAATCAGGTTACGCGGCATGGCGGAGCCGCCAACGGGAACGAGGCGCAGGCTGGAGAGATCGTGTTTGTGGGTTTCAAGGTGGGAGTACAACGCCATCCAGAGAGTGGGCACGCCGGCGGTGAAGGTGACACGCTCGCTCTCGATGAGCGTTGCCATGTCGGCGGGAGCGAGATGGCGCCCGCCGAGAACAATCTTGCTGCCGGTGAGGATGGCGGCGAACGGGACGCCCCAACCGTTGGCGTGAAACATCGGAACGAACTGCGCGACAACGTCGCGTTCGCAGAGCCCCATCACGTCGGCTTGCGCGAGGCAGAAGCTGTGGAGAAACAGGGCGCGGTGAGAATACAGAACGCTCTTCGGGTTGCCGGTGGTGCCGGAAGTGTAGCAGGTGGCGCAAGCGGCGTTTTCGTCGAGCGCGGGCCAAGGGTATGGAGTGGAGGGCGCGGCGGCGAGCAGGTCTTCGTAATCGCCGGGTCCGTCGTCGGGCAGAACGATGATGCGCTCGACGGTCGTCAACTGGTCGCGAACGCCTTCGAGGATGGGGAGCAGGGAGTGATCACAAAAGATGACCTTGTCTTCAGCGTGGTTGACGATGAAGGCAAACTGGTCGGCGGCGAGGCGCAGGTTGAGCGTGTGGAGGACGGCGCCCATGCACGGCACGGCGTAATAAAGTTCGAGGTGACGGAAGGAGTTCCAGCAGAGTGTGCCGACACGGTCGCCCGGTTGGATGCCGAGTGAGTGCAGAACGTGGGTGAGACGGTGGACGCGAGCGTGGTAGTCGCGATATGTGTACCGGTGCATGCTCAAATCGGGCATGCGGCTCGCGATTTCCTTATTGGGGAAGAGTCTTGCGGAACGCTCGAGGATGTGGGTGAGCGTGAGGGGGTACTGCATCATCAACCCAGTCATGACGGCTGCTTATCATACCGCAGGCTGATAAACAGCCGCCATGGCCGGGCGGAAAACCACTACGGCATCACGACGGTGTCGATGACGTGAATCACGCCGTTGGAGCCCTTCAGGTCAACAGCGGTAACGGTGGCGATGTTGCCCTTGGCGTCCTTGAGCATCACTTTGCCGCCCTTGGTCATCGCGGTGAGCGACTCGCCCTGGACGGTCTTCACGACAGCCTTACCCTTGTTCTTCTTGATCAGCTTCAGAACGTCAGCCGAGGTGATGTTGCCGGGCACGACGTGGTAGGTGAGGATGGCGATGAGCTTTTCCTTGTTCTCGGGCTTGAGCAACTCTTCCACGGTACCGGCGGGGAGCTTCGCGAACGCATCGTTCACGGGTGCGAACACGGTGAAGGGACCGGCGCCCGACAGCGTTTCAACGAGACCGGCGGCCTTGACCGCGGCAACCAGAGTCGTGTGGGCGTTGGAACCAACGGCGATGTCGACGATGGTCTTGGAATCCATGGTGTTCTCCGCGGCGAAAGCCGAGAGCGAAAGAGCAGCGAGGGCGAGAATTGTTTTCTTCATACGCGCCCTTTGATGCGGACCGCGGAGCGCAGATAGAAATTTATCGGAGCATTTTGAGCGCAGCGCGGAACAAGTCTTCAAATTTCATTTCGCCGGGAGAGGACTGCCGCGCTTTGCCGATTGCAGCTTCGGCCGAGGCGCGATTGGCGCCGATGTTCAACAGCGCTGAAATAACATCTTCTTCTTGCGATGAGAATGGGGATTTGGATTTGGGCACGCCGGCAACGGTGGCGGTGCCTGCAAAATCGAGCTTTTCTTTCAGCTCGAGTACAAGACGCTCCGCGGTTTTCTTGCCGATACCGGGAACGCGGACCAGGGTCTGGATATCGCCCGAGCGGATAGCTTCAATCAGGTCGGAGGCGGCGAGCCCGCTCAAAACGGTGACGGCGAGCTTGGGACCGATGCCGCTGACGGAAATCAGTTTTTCAAACAGGGCTTTTTCGGTTGCGGTGTGAAAGCCGAACAGCGCGATGGCATCTTCGCGAACGTGGGTGTGAACACGGAGGCTGACTTCTTTGCCGGCATCGGGCAGAGCGGTGTAGGTGGAGACGGGGATGGTGAGGTCGTAGCCGACGCCGCCGGTATCGACGATAACCTGGTTCGGATGTTTTTCAAGCACGAGCCCGCGAAGAAACGCGATCATAAAAATTCAGGATATGGCAAGGCGACGGTTTTTTGTGGACGAGGTGCGCAACGGCGCGGCGCAACTGGCGGGCGACGACGCGGCACATCTCACGCGCGTGCTGCGGGTTGAGGCGGGACAGCGGTACGAAATCTCGGACAATCGGGCGGTGTACCTGGCCGAGGTGGAGACGGCGCGGAAATCGCTGGTGGTGTTCCGGGTCGTGGAGCGGGTGCCGTTACGCCCGGCGCAGCCGCGCATCACGCTTTGCGCGGCGCTTTACAAGTTCGACCACTTCGAGTGGATGGTGGAGAAAGCGACCGAGCTCGGCGTGGACGAGATCGTGCCGTTTTCGAGCACGCGAACCGAGCGCGGATTAGATCGCGCGGCGGAGAAGCGCGTGGAGCGGTGGCGGCGCATCGCGCTCGAAGCGAGCCAGCAGGCACGGCGCGACCGGTTGCCCGAGGTCGCTGCGCCGGCGGAGTTCGGCACGATCCTGGAGCGAGGGGACGAAAGCCGGCTGCTGCTCGACGAAGAGGCGGATGCCGGGCAGTTGTTGAACGGTCCGGTTGCGGCGCCGGTTGCGATTGCGCTCGGTCCCGAGGGCGGATGGACGGAAGAGGAACGGGCGGCGTTTTGCGGCGCGGGTTGGCGGCGCGTTTCGCTGGGCGATACGATTCTGCGGGCGGAGACGGCGGCGATTGCCGCGCTGTCGATTGTCCGCCTGATCGCTACGCGGTAATTTTCCGGAGTGTTAGTCTGGGGCCGTGGACTGGACTCAGTACCGCGACAAAAACGGAATCACGATCGAGCACCCGGCTGGCTGGGAAGTGGAGCGCCGCGCGGACGGCACGATGACGATCGTCGCGCCCACGCGGCAATCGTTCGTGCTGATCCAGCCCTTGAGCGGTCCTTTGAATGAGGCTCCGGCTGACATCCTGCGGGGCGGACGGTTTCCGGCAGCGGGGCTGTTTGTACGGGGCAAGCCCTCGCGAATCGAAGCGGGACCGGATGGCGCCATGTGCTATCTGGACTACCGTGGCGCCGACGGTCCGGCGCGGGCGCGGCTGGCGTGCGTGCCGCACGGCGATGGGGCCATGATCTACGCTTACGCGGCGCCCGCTTCAGGGTTCCAGCAGATGGAACCGGTGCTGGCGCGCATCTGGAGTTCGCGGCGAAAGGACGAGACTCCGCTGCCGGTCACGCCTCCGCCGTTGAACGCGCCCGAACCCGAGCCGGTGCTTACGGCCGGGGTGGGCTTTGTCCGCTACCGGTTTGCGGGCGGCGAGATCGACGTTCCGGCGGGTTGGCAGGTGGTTGGGGACGTGCAGCGAACCGGCGATGCAGACGTGCGGCCGTGGGTCCGCGCGGAGAGCGGCGCAAGGGAGTTGCAATTCGGCGATCCGGAGTTCCCGCACTGGCTGGTTTATTACCCGATGGCGAGCGAGCGATTGGAAGTTTCGGATTCCGAAGGCAGGAAGTGGATGAACCTGGCGCCGTCCGCCGAACGCCTGCTGGAATTCTACTGTGGATGCGCGGCGAAGTTCGCTCGCGAGAAGCGCGAGGAGCGCGACCGGCCGGACCTCGCTGCGGCTCTCGCCGGGCAGTTGCGCGAGCGGGGACTCGAGACGCCGTTCGGCGTTCCGGTGAGCGTGCGGGAAGCGCGCCTGAGCAGCGATTCGGGCCTGCTGGCGGCCTGTGTCGCGAACGCTCAGAATGCGTCCGGATTCTGGCAGCGCTGGCAGGCGATGCTGGTTTACTGGCGCGGCGCCGAGGAAGAGGCGGCGCGGATGCTGGTGAGCTTCAAAAACTGAGACGCGCCGCGAATTGAGCCGAGCGCGGTGCCCGGGCGCTCGAAACAACGCCGAAATCCGCTGCGCCGTAAGTGAAGCCCGGCACGTTGAAGACGGCGTGGTTCAGCAGGTTGTAGAATTCGCCCCTGACTTCGAAGGCGATGCGCTCGGTGAGGCTCCAGCGTTTTTCAAGCGTGGCGTCGGTCGAAACAATCGGCGCGCCGCGCAATCCTGAGCGCGGCGAGTTGCCGAAGGTAAAGGGCGCCGGCGAAGCGAACGCGCTGGTGTCGAACCAGCGGCCGGGCGAAGGATCGCTGATAGCCGCCGAGCGGATGAGGTTGGGCCGCATCGGTCCGGCGGAAAATGCATTGGTGGTGTTGGCGGCGGTAATGACTGTGAAGGCGGGACCGGATTCGGCCGTTTGCAGGACTCCGACTTTCCAGCCTCTGGCCCAGCCTTTCGGCACCTGATAGAGAGCGGTGAGGAGCAGCCGGTGAGGAACGTCGCTGCCGCTTGGCCCTTTGTCGAGGCGGCGGTTGTAGGCATCCATGTAACTGCCGGTTGCGCCGTATTCGCTCGATGCTTCGACGTCGTCGAGGAACTTCGAGAAGGTGTAGTGCGCGAGCACCGAGAATCCCGAATCGAGCTTTTTCTCAACGCGAACGAACCCGCCGTGATAAGTCGAGCTGCCGATGGAAGGATTGATCCACGACACGTTGCTGAACTGGGGATATGGCCGGTAGCGCTGAGTGTTGCCGGGGCCCATGAGCGCCGGGGGCACCTGGTTGAGGGTGAAGTCGTTGGCGGTAAGGTGGTGGCTGACGTTGCCGATGTAGCCGGTTTCGACAAGCCAGTGGTGGGACAACTCGCGTTGAATGCCGAAATTGTACTGATACGAGATGGGCGCCACCTGGTCCGGATTGAAGAAAGTGACGGCGGTGTTCGGTTTGGCGCCGACGGCTACCGCGCCGAAGCCGGGGGTGAGAGGCTGTCGCACGACGGCGGGAAATCCGTTCCGGAGCTGCAGCACGCTTTGCGTATCCGCCTGAGCGGCCACATAACTGGCTGAGGATGAGAATCCGAGCGAGGCGGCGTCGCCGATGGTGTTGCTGACGGTGGGTCCATAGAATACACCGGCGCCCGCGCGAATCACTGTGTCGTGATCGCCGGGAAGCCGGTAGGCAAGCCCGAGGCGCGGACCGACGTTGTTCCAATCCGTCCGGAAGGCGCGGACCGGCGTCCCGCCTGTGCCGGCAAAGGTGACGACTCCAGGCGTGCCCGAGACCGGGTTGAGCGCGACAGGATCGAAGGAGTTCATCCGGTTGCCCTCGACGTAGCGGGGAAACTCAACTTCCCAGCGCAGTCCGGCATTGATGGTGAGGTGGTCCGTCACGCGCCAATCGTCCTGGATGTAGTAAGCCATGTAGGAGGCGCGGGAAGGAATCTTGTCCGAGAACTGGACCGAGGCGCTGGTGATTTCGCCGAGCAGGAAACTGGCCAGCGCGTTGCCGCTGGACGACCCGGGCAGGCCGGTGATGAGTGGCGTGGAAGCAAAAACACCGGCCGAGCCACGGTCGCGGATCTCGTCGTTGGCGCCGGCGCGGTGCTCGGCGCCGAACTTGAAGGCGTGCCGGCCGCGGAACCAGGAGAGGGCTTCGATCCACTGGCGGTCGATGATGGGCGTCTGAAAACGGGCGACTGCGGTTGGGTTGCCCAAGGTGGCGCCGGTGGAGGGAACGGTGACGTTGCCGGCGACAAATCCCGCGGGAACGCCGTAGCCGGGGATGGTGAAGGCCGGGAACGCGGCGTCGCTCACGCCCGAAAGTCCGATGGCGGAAGCGAGGTTCTCGCCGAATCCCGGGCGGGTGTCGATGAACTTGCGGCGCAGCCAGGTGAAGCGAAGTTCGTTGGTGACGGCGGGGCTGAAGACATGCGTGTAGGCGCCGAGCAGGCTTTGGACACGCACATCGGTGATGTCGGCGAGCGGATCGGCCGCCGGCACGCCATATGTGCCGCTGTTCGAGGTGGCGGCGTCGTTGATGTAATAACGGGCCGTGACGAGGTCGCCCGGACGGAACTGATGATCGAGACGTCCGACAACGATGTCGCGATGGAGCTCGTTGCGGCTTGCGCCGGAGAAGTTGTTGGCGTTGGCCGCGGTTCCGGCGGCGTTGGGAACCGGCAGGTAGCCGATGGCGGCGAGCGCCACCGGATCCAAGCGCGAAACCGGGATCTTGTTTCCGGCGAACGGCTGCCGGGTGGCCGGATCGTAGATGGCGACGCTTTGTCCCGAGCCGGTGCGGAGATCGGAGAAGTCGCCCCCGCGATTCAGCCGCGTCGGGACCGTGGATGTCGTCTCGAATGTGCTCAACTGGCGCGTCTGTTCCCAGGTGACGAAAAAGTGCGTCTTGTCGCGCACAATGGGTCCTCCCAGACTGCCGCCGAACTGATTGAGCCGGACCGGCGCCCGGCGGGCCGCGAAGAAGTTCCGGGAATTGAATACATCGTTCTGCAGCGACTCGAAGAGGCTGCCGTGGAACTCGTTGCTGCCGGAGCGCGTGGACATCGTGATGACGCCGCCGGTGGAATGTCCGAACTCGGCCGAATAGGCGTTGGAGATGACCTTGAACTCCTGCATGGCGTCAACGGGCAGGCTGGTGAGCTGCTGCGGGCGGGTGAGGCCCACCGCGTTCGACACGTTGCCGCCATCGAGCGTGAACGATTGATTGCGGGCGCGGCCCCCGGCGACGCTGAAAACCGGGTAGTTCTCGGCGGTACCCGCGCCCGTATCGATCATCACGACGCCCGGCGCCAGGGCGGCTAAAGAGGATGCGGCGCGATTGGGCAGCGGGAGACCGGCGATCATCGCACGGTTCACCACCTGGCCGACGTCGGAGCTCTGGGAGTTAACCAGCGGAGCGGATTCAGTGACTTGCACGGTTTCGGATTGCCGGCCGACGGTCAGAATCAGGTCGACGGCGAGGGTCTGGCCGACTTCGAGGGTGAACTTGCGGGCAGCCTGTTCAAAGCCGGGAGCCTCGGCCAGAAGGCGGTAGGAACCGGGCTGGAGAGCGGTGGCGCGGAACAGACCCACGTCGTTGGTCAGGCAGTCGACGCGAGTGCCGGAATCTTGATTGGTGAGGCTCACCTTTACACCGATCACCGGTGCGTTGGACGCATCCTGAATCCTGCCCGTGACGGTCCCCGGGCCGCCTTGAGCGGCTAAAGTAATTGAAAATACTATAGAAACGAGCAGTCTCATTGCGCGGTCCCCCGAATTACTACCCAATCTTGATAGAAAACTAGTAGATTGTCAATAGTACCGCGCGGCGTGTGCGGCGAGATGGGAGATGGTGGCCGTGATTTCGGCCTCGGTGGTACGGGGGTTGATGGTGCAGAGGCGGAGGCAGGTACGGCCGCCGAGTTGCGTGGACGTAAGGAAGGCGTAGCCTTCGCGGAGCATGTCGTCGACAAGGCGGGTTTGGAGCGCGTCGCCGCCGCCGAGGCGGAAACAGACGATGCCCATGCGGGCGGGCGAGACGATTTCGCAATCGGGGACGCGGCGGAGTTCGCTTTCGGCGAATTCGGCGAGTTCGAAGCCGCGGGTGATGGCCGCTCGAAAGGCGTCGACGCCGAAGACGCGGAGCGACAGCCAGACTTTCAGCGCGCGGAAGGAGCGGCTCAACTGCACGCCGTAATCGCACGGGTGAACCTCGGCTGCGCCGCGATGGACGTCGCGCAGGTACTCGGGCATGATGCGGAACGCCGACTTCAGTTGTCCGGCGTCGCGCAGCAGCACGCAGCCGCACTCAAAAGGCTGAAAGAGCCACTTGTGGGGATCGAGAGAGAGCGAGTCCACCTGCTCGATGCCGGCGAGTTCGGCCCGCCCGCGCCCGGATAGGACAGAAGCCGCTCCGTATGCGCCATCGGCATGCAGCCAGAGGCGCTCAGCGCGCGTGAAGGCGGCGAGTTCGGCGAGCGGGTCGACCGCGCCGGTGTTGGTGGTTCCGGCGTTGGCGATCACGCAAAAGGGGCGCATACCGGCACGCCGGTCGTCGAGGACGGCGCTCGCGAGCGCATCGAGCGACAACTCGAAGCGTTCGTTTACGGCAATGCGCCGCAGTTGGGCGGGGGCGAAGCCGATGACGCGGAGGGCCCGCTCCACCGACGAATGGGTCTGCTCGGAGAAGTAGACAGTGGCGCCGGCCGTATCATCGTTGAGCAGCGCATGGCGGGCGGCCACCAGGGCGGTGAGGTTGGCCATGGAGCCGCCGCTCACGAACAATCCGCCGGCGGAGGTGGGCAGGCCGCAGATGGTGCGCAGCCAGTCGATGACGCCGAGTTCGAGCGCAGCCGCAGCCGAACCGCCGAGCCAGGTGCCGTTGAACACGTTGAACCCGGCTGCCAGCGCGTCGGCCATGGCGCTGACGAAGTTATTGGGTCCGGGAACGAAGGCGAAGAAGCGGGGATGGTCGACGTGCAGGACGGAAGGAAAAACTTCGCGCGAAAGAAAGTCGAGCAGCGCGGCGGGGTCGGAGGGCTGGTCCGGCGGAGCGGCGCCGAGCAGGGGCAACAGGCGATCGGGCTCGCCTTTCGCGCCGACTGCGCTTTCGTGCATACCGGCGAAGTGTTCGACCAGCATGTCCACGACGCGGTAGCCGAGGCGCCGCATTTCCTCCGGCGGCAGCTCAATCCTCGATGGATCGGTCAATGAGGTTCTCCGAAGCTTCCTTGTCGAGGGCCGTGCTGATGAACAACTCCTGCCGGGCGCCGGCGCTGAGGGCGATGGCTTTCCAACCGTTGGTGGTGGGCACGGTGACGCGGATCTTCACGGCCCCGCGGGCGTCGCGGACAGGACGGATAACGCCGGGAATGATGCTGCGAATTTCGCTGTTGGCGAGCAGGCGTTCGAGGCACGGGCGAAGTCCGTCGATGATGCTGTGTTCGATCTTGAGTTTATTTTGGTTGGCGCGAAGACGCATTCACTTCCACCCCTCGCGGCCGAGCAGCGGCACGAAGCGGCACAACGTGGAGATCCGCGTCTCGATGCGTGATCCGGATTTCAGGATGACGCGGAGGTCCTGCTCCTCGCGCGAGCCCACAGGGATGACGAGGCGCCCCGGGTCGGCCAGTTGGTCGAGCAGCGCGGCAGGAATCTCAGGCGCGGCGGCGGCGACCGAGATCGCATCGTAGGGCATAGCTTCAGGATATCCGGTGGACCCATCGCCGCAGAGGATGCGGACATTAGCGCCGAGCCGGGCGGAGGTGAGGTTGCTTTGAGCCTGATCGCACAACTCGGGCACGATCTCGATAGAGAGTACACGGGCGGCAAGCGAGCCGAGCACCGCGGCGTGGTAGCCGGAACCAGTGCCGATATCCAGCACGAATTCGCGCCCCGTGAGCGCGAGTTCCTGGCACATGAGCGCGGTCATGTACGGTTGCGAGATGGTTTGTCCGTGGCCGATGGGCGCAGGCGCGTCGTCGTAGGCCGCATCGCGGTACCGGGAAGAGACGAAAAGCTCGCGGGGAATCGCGCCCATGGCCTCGAGCACGCGGGGGTCACGGATGCCGCGGGCGGCGAGTTGCCGTTCCACCATGCGGCGTCGTGCGAGTTCGAAGTTCACTTGAAGCGCTTGCGGTACTGGAAGTCGATGCCGAACACACCGTTTTCCTCGCGCACGGCAATCGCGGACCAGTCCTTGCTGATATCCCACTGTATGCGAACGATCTGTTCCTGTGTGCGGGTCAGGTTGGTGATGTAGGTGAGGGTGATATCCCGCGAGACCTGCTGCTCGAGCGTGAGGCGGGCTTGCGGAACATTTTCAACGCCGGTGAGTTGAGGATCGATCTTCAGGCGGCTGATGCCGAAGAAGCGTTGCAGGCGGCTGGTGACTGGAGCGGCGAGCGCCTGTCCGAGCACGTTGCCGCCGGCCTGAAGCATGGAATTTTGCGTGATCTGGCTGCCGGCGAGCGCGGCGCTGGTGGCGGGGTCGCGGCCCACGGCGATCAGCGCGATGATTTCGCTGGTCTGCAGCGGCGGGTCTGACCGGTACGTCAGGTTGAGCTTGTTCAAGGTGCCGGACAGGCTGATGTTGACGGTGATGCCGCGGGCCTGCGTTTCGAGATCGATGTCGAACACGGGATCGATGCGAGTGGGGTTGAGGAACCGGATGTCGCCGCGGTTGATGGTGTACTTGGTATCGAACAGATTCACCTCGCCCTGGTTCACCGAGACGTTGCCGAGCAGCGTGGGGCGGGCGAGGTTTCCGCGCAGCCGCAAATCGGCTTCGGCTTCAAGGTCGCGGGTAAGCGAGGTCTGGAACTGCAGGCTGGGCCCGCTTTCGATGCGGACGTCGAGTTGAATGTTGCGCAGGTACTCGTTGGGAGCGGTGGGAGCGCTGATGGGCTTGGCCGACTGCGCGAGCAGGCTGCCGAGGTCGGCTTTGGGCGTGAAGCCCGCGCGGGCGATGGTGACGGTGCCCGCGACGAGGCTGTTGGCCGAGGTCCCGGTGAGGTTCAACTGAGCGTTCATGGTTGTGGAGACGCCTTCCGGGTAGCGGATGCGAACCTGGTCGGCGCTGGCCTGCACGCGATACAGCAGCAAACCGCTGTTGAAGCCGATGAATCCGCCGAAGGCGACGCGTCCGCCTCCGACCTCGGCGGTGAGCCGCTGAATGGTGGCTCGTCCGCGATCGAAGGTGACGAGACCGTTGGCGTTGTCCACCCCCGTGATGAGGTCGCCGAGATAGAGCGAGGCGCCGCGCAGTTCGAGGCGGCCGTTCACTTGGGGATCGTTCAGGGCGCCGGTCACGGTGGTGTCCACCACAGCGTTCCCCTGCGCGACCAGGTCAGCGTTGAACAACTGGAGAATGGCCATGTTCATCGAGCCGTTGACCTTCAGATCCCACGGCGACTTGCTGTCGAAGGTCACCCGGCCGGAGGCCTGGATATTCGTGTCCTTGGCGGCAAATTTGGCGCTGCGGATGACGACGCTCTTGTTGGTGGCGGTAAACGAGACCGGCTCGGTATTGCGCAGCACCAGGTCCGCGCCCTTGATCGCGGTGCGGATGCGCTGGTTGTCAGCGGGACGGAGTTCGATGGAGGTCAGATTCACATCGGCTTTCAGGTCGTCCGGTTTTTTGAGCGGACCGGCAATGACGGCGGAGCCCTGAATGCGTCCCTGGAACGGCAGTTCGGTGGTTTCTCCGGCTGCCGCGGCGACGCGCTGCAGCGTGCCGAAAGAGAGCTGCGAAATGCGAATCTCGCCTCGGCCGGGGTAGTCGCCCTCCAGCCGCCATGCGCCGGAGCCGGTCACCTTGGACTCGCGCAGGTTTCCGGAAAGTTCGAAGTTGAGATTGCGCTCGTGGGTTCGAGCGATCACCGTAGCATCGCCGACGGGGGTCCCTTCGATGCTGAGGCCCCGCAATTCGGCCTGACTGTCGAGATCGTTCAAATCGAAATTCCTGTTGCGAATCGAACCATGGCCCGAGACTTTTAAGATCAGTCCGGCCGACACACTCCGGCCTTGCAGTTGCGCGCACTTGAACTGTTCGAGTCGTAGGCCGGTGCTGGAGATGTTGAAGCGCAGGTCGCCTTGCGTCCAATCGGCGCCGGCCCGGGTGTAGTTGCCGGTGGCCAGGATGCGAGCGGAGCCGAGGCGCAGTTCGCTCGACTTGATGTCGACGCTCGAGCCCGCATAACGGACGGCCGCCACCAAACGATCGAACGATTCGCCGAAGCCCGCGGGATGGTCGACGGTGAGTTGAACATCGGCGGCGGGAGAACCGTAGGTCCCCTGCGCCTGCACCCTGGCCGAAGCGGTACCGGTGATTTCGATGGTGGAGCCGGCCTGCGCGAGCAGCGTCTTGAGGTCCGCATTGGAGACGTCGAGCGCGGCCGAGATCCGGCTGGAGTCGACAGGCTTCCAGTTCACCAAGCCGATTTCCGCCGTTCCGCTGATCTTCATTCCGGCTTGCGCAAAGGCGAGGTTTCGGGTGAACAGCCGCGATTGGGCAACCTCGAAATCGGTGGAGATCTGATCGATGTGCTGCTTTTCCGCGACGACCTTTTCGGCGCTCATGTGGCCTGCGATGGCTGGGTCAGCGAGCGGGCCCGTGATGGTGGCGTCGGTGGACACCGATCCGCCCGGCTCGATTTTGACGGGAAGCTCGGCGGGTGGATTCTCTGAAATCAGAGCCAGCACCGGAAGGACGTCGTTCAGATCGCTGGTTCGCGCCGAGACCTGGAGCGTGCGCCCGAGCGTGCCGGAGACGATCAGGCGGCTGTTGGGCGTGGAGATGCGCGAGTTGGCGAGGTCCACCGTGCCGGCCCGCTGGTCGTAGGCGACATCCACGAGGCCGTCGACGGGAATGCCGCCCGGCGCCTGCATGATGACGAGGTTGGCTCGAGCACGCAGGTTGGTTTTCGGGCCGATATCGCCGGCCAGTTCGAGCGGACCCGAAAGCGTGCCGCTCCAGGGCAGCTTTCGCCGGGAACCGAATTGGGCCGCCTGAGCGATGGAAAGCCCGGCCGTTTCGCCGGCGACGGTGAACGTCTTGAACTCCGGCAGGGAGACGCGGCCATTGAAAGTTCCACCGAGCGCCGAAAGTTTTGCGTGCGGCAACTCGAGACCCGCAGCGGTAAGAATCGCGTCGCCGTCCACCGCTACCGGAGCCACCTCGACGCTGTTGAATCGCGCGGCTAAATTGCGGCCGGTGACGGCACCGCGGAGATCGTAGTCGAATTTCGGGGAGAATGCGATCTGCATTTTGCCCTGAAATGACGCGTCGCCGCGATGCTCGATGGGCACGCGAAGAACGTCGCCGAGTTCGGCCAGCGAAAGGCTCGCGTTCACGTCGAAGGCGCCGCGCAGAGCGTTCCAGTTTGTGAGAGCGCCGGCCAGTTCGATATGCGATTTGGGCCAGGCGAAGGTGAGTTTAGGGAATTCGATGCCGTTTTTGTCGAACGCGAAATCGGCGTTGAAATCGCCCACAAGCGGAAGCAGTTTCGGCGCCTGAACATGCAGTTGGCGGGACGAAAGGTGTCCACGATAGGACGCCCGGCCGGAATCGTAATCGAGCGCGGCGTTCAGATTATCACCGCGGATATCGAGCGGAATCCGTTCCTCGCGGAACTCGACGACACCGTTCCGAACCTCGTAGTGGCGGACCTTGAGCCGCAAGAGCGTGTCGATGGGCGTGCCCCCGGTATGCACCGCGGGCACCGGAAGATTGGTGCTGCCGTCGGGATAAACGAGCAGATGGAACTCGGGCTGGTCAATCACCGCGCTCGCGAGGTCGATTTCCTTTTTGAGCGCCGAGACGATTTTGAGGCCGATCGAGATACGAGCGACTTTCAGGAAGATGGGCTCACCGGGCTTTTCCCGGCCGTGGAGAACAAAGCCTCGCGCTTCGGCGGTCATGGTCTTCCAATCGAAATCGAAGCTACCCAACTCGGCTTTGCCGCCGCTCGATTTTTCGATTTCGCGGATCATTCGAGACCGCACCTGATCGTGGAACCAGGCGCCGCGGACAACGAGAATACCGGCAACGGTAGCGGCGAGCACGAGGGCGGCGAAGCCCGCGAGAGACCAGACCAGGATTTTCCTGCGCCTCGTCATTGCCGGTAGTCTCCTCGATAGACGATGTTATTTTGCGTGCGGACCTCGCCCAACCAGCGATCGAGCGCGGCGTCGACGAGTTGCTGGCGAACGATTCGTTCGATGTCGGATTGCAGTTCGGCAAGCGGCGGAATATCGGTGGTGTGCTTCTGCTTCCAGGTCGCGGCCTGCCGCCGGTACTCCTGCTCAACCTGAGCCTGCGTGATCTGCACGCCGGGCTGGAAGCGGTACTCGATGAAGCGCAGCATGGTGAGCGTCCAATTGATCTGAGCGCGAAGCTGCGGTTCGGTGATCCCGTAGCGCACGACAGAGGCTTGATACTGCTCAGGAGTGGCGCTCCTTTCGCGAATCTCCCGAAGCGCCGACTCGGTTTCCTGCTCCGACGCCGGCGCAAAGCGGGTCAGTTGCAGTTCGCGGCGAATCAGGTATTGCTCAATGAGCTTGTCGAGCGTATTGCGGCGCGATTCGAGACTCAGGTCCACCGGCGCATCGTCGATGAATGACCGCACGCGAATCGCTTCCACCACCTGGCTCTCGGTAATGACGTTCAGGCCGATGTTGACGGCCACGCGGTCGACCACTTCGCCCGGGGCGTGGGACGCAAGGAACAAAGCCAGCGTGATGCACCTCATCAGAACGCCTGCCCCAGAGAGAAGTGGAACTGGAACACGTTGATGCGCTGGTTGACTGTCGTGCAGGTGACGGGGCCGGTGGGCGGGGCGCAGGTGAGCAGATCTTCGCGCGAGCCCTGGAATCCGCGGAAGCGCGGCGAGTTGGGCGAGAGCGCGAGGTCGACGCGAATCGGACCCACCGGGGTACGGTAGCGAATGCCGAAACCGGCGGCGTGGACCATGTAATTGAAGTCCGCCAGGTCGCGCTGCCGGACGCGGAAACTGATATCGCGCACGCTGGCGTAGAGGTTTCCGGCGTCGTGAAAGAACACGCCGGTAAGATTGTCGCCGATGAGCGGAAAGCGCAGCTCGAGCGAGTTGAGCAGGAGCGCGGTGCCGCCGAGCGGAAAGCCGGTGGTCATGTCGCGCGGTCCCGCCTGGTTGTCCGGGAAGCCGCGATGAGAGGTGGAACCGCCCGAGAAGAAGCGCTCGGGCAACGGAATTTCAGGCAGTCCGCCAAACCGGTCGATGACTCCGAACGTCGTGGTGCGGGCAAAGGTCAGATCACGGCTGATGCGATGGTAGGTGGCATTGCGGACCAGAGCGCGGCCGAACGAAGATTGCGAGCCGAAAGCTTTTGTCGAAACGCCGAGGTCCACCGTGTTGTAGACCCCGCGGCGAGCGTCGAGGGGATCGTCGCGGCGATCCTGGATGAAGGTGGTCGACAGGAGCCCGACGCGCACCGATTGCGACAGGATGGGGATCAGTTGCGGCGTGATCTTCACCGAGTTCTGGTCGACGAAGACATCGCGATAGGTGAACCGGTACTGAACGGTATTGGCTCGCGAGAGCTTTTGTCCAAGCTGGACCGAGCCTTCCACCCGGCGCGCGGCGAACGTGCGAACGTCGCGCGAGTTGTCAAACAGCGTGGAGAAGGTCAGGTTGAGCCGCTCGCTGCTTTGGAACTGCGGCGCGTAATAGCTGAACAGAGCGCGCTGCTGGAGTGTGGAGAACCGGGTTTGCACGCTGACAGTGTGCCCCAATCCGAGAAAGTTGATGCGGCTCAGGCCGAGCGAAACTCGCGGCGCGAACCCGGGCGCTCCGGCGGGAGCGTCAAAGCTGGTGACGCCGCCTCCGATCCGGGCGACTTCAGCGCCGAAGCCCGTTGTGAACGAGTAACGGCGCGCTTCTTCCATCTGGTAGAGGACGTATTTACGGTCCTCGTTTCCATCCGGATTCTGAAGCGCGGTTTGCACCTTGGCGAAAATGCCGAGGTCGTACAGACGGCGCTGCGTGTCGAAGATGCGGGCTTGTGAAAGGGGATCGCCGGGCCCGAAGCGGATGCGGTTGGTGACGAGCCCCTGGTTGGTGGTCTGCAGTCCGCCGGTGATGACGTCGCGCACGAACACGCGACGGCCGGGGTTCACGGTGAAATGCAGATTGACGCGAGTCTGGCCCTCGACCGTCTTTTCGGTCCAGTCAAAAGTGGCGTCCGGGTAGCCGCGATTGAAGTAGTAGGTGAGGATGGTGTCGCGGTCGTTGGCGACGTTGGCATCGCTAAACGGCTGTCCGGGCTGCGAGTGAATCACCGAGAGCAGGTAGTCGCGATCCTCTTCCGTTACGCCATCCAACTGAAGCCCGTCGACAAACCATTGCGATCCCTCGGCAACGCGAATTCCCACGCCGATATTGCCGACGACCCCTTTGTGGTCGTCGTCGACATTCGCGGTGACCTTCACCTCGCGAAATCCGTTCGACTGGTACAGATCTTCGATGGCTGAGATGTCACGGTCGAGATAGCGCTGGCTATAGCGCCCATGGCGGAATCGCAGCCACGTGGCCGGGGTGACGTACATGCGCTCGCGAATGGTGTCGTTGTTGAAGTAACGATTGCCTTCGATATCGAGTGCCACCATTTTGTGACGCTGGTCGCGGTTGATGGTGTAGAGAATGGTCTGCGACCCGTTTTCGACCGGCAGTGCGTCAAAGTCGGCGCTGACATCGAAATAGCCTTGCGACTGGAAGTACTCGACGATGTTGCGGCGCCCCTCCATCAAAAGCGACCGGTCGACTGAACGCTCCTGATAGATGGGCAGCAGTTGACGCAGCTTGCCGCGCGAGAGTTTCGCGCCCTGCGCGCGAACCTTCACCACGGGACCCGCATCAATGGCCAGGGTGGGCGTGACGCGGTTGGTCTCGTCGTTGTAGTCGAGGGCGGACAGGACGACCTTGGCCAGCAGGCGGTCCTGCTTCTGGTAGGAAGAACGGACGTTCTCGATACCGGATTGCAGACGCGATTCGGTGAGAGGCTTCCAGGGCCCGACAAGCAGGCGGCGCCAGCGCGTTGAGCGAAGGATGGATTCGATTGGGCGCTCCGGAGCGCCTTCGATCTTCACGCCGTCGAAGCGCGCGCGCGGTCCCGGGGCGATGCGATAGTCGATATTAACCTGCTCGATACGGGGCTCGAGAGTGGTCTGCGGCGCCACGGTTGCCTTGAAGAGCCCGTTGGCGCGCATGCGCGATTGAATATCTTCGATCGACTGCCGTAGATCGCCCGCGCTATAGAGCGTGCCGATCTGGAGCTTGGAGGCGGTGACGACCTGTCCGGGGTTGGGAGGGTCGGAGGCGCCCTCAACCGAAACGCGGCCGATGAAATAATTCAACTCGGTTTGAAAGCGCACGGCCACGCTGTTATCGGGAGCGCCGGAAACGTCCACGGCGATGTCGGCATAGCGCCCCGTGGCGTACAGTGCCTCGATGGCGCTGCGAACGGCGGAAGCGCTGAGTTTGTCGCCGGTTTTGAAGGGGATGACGCGCGCCAGTTCCTGAGACTCGAGCGGCTGATTGACGGGGTCGAAAACGATCGATGAAACGGTTTTGCCTTCGAAGGGAGTGGCCGCCGCGGATAAGGTAAGAACCCCAATGAAGAAGAGTGCCAAGAGTAGCAGCGTGGGGCAACGGCCCTCGGAGGCGCGCACTTCACCCAATGATAGCGCAGCGGTTGTTACCATCGAAGGTATGACGCTTTCCGGGGCGGAACGCTACTCACGGCAAGCACGTTTTGCCGCCCTTGGAGAAGCCGGCGACCGCCGGATCCGGGAATCGAGCGTGGCCATCGTGGGTTGCGGCGCGCTTGGCACCGTGCAGGCCGAGGCGCTTGCCCGGGCGGGGACCGGCCGCCTGCGACTGATCGATCGGGATTGGGTGGAGATCTCCAACCTCCAGCGGCAACTCCTCTATGACGAAGCTGACGCTCGCGAGGGTACTCCGAAAGCCGTGGCTGCCGCCCGGAGAATCGCGGGCATCAATTCGGAAGTGGAAACCGAACCCGTGGTAGCCGATCTCACCCCCGCTACCGCGGCTGACTTGCTCTCCGGCGTGGACCTGGTGCTGGACGGCACCGACAACTTCGAAACACGATACCTGCTGAATGATTTTTGCGTCGACCGCGGCATTCCGTGGATCTATGGCGCGGCGGTGGGCAGCTACGGGCTGCTGATGCCGGTGATCCCCGGGTATTCCGCATGCCTCGCCTGCGTCTATCCGGAGCCTCCGGCGGGCGTTCAGCCGACCTGCGAAACTGCAGGCGTCCTCGGGCCGCTCACCATGACAATCGGCGCGCTCCAATCGGCAGCGGCTCTGAAGATTCTGAGCGGGCATGGGCAAGGAACCGCCGGGCGCATCACAACCGTGGATGTGTGGAGCGGGGCCATCCGGCAGGTAACCGTTGGGCAAGACCCCATGTGCCGCGCGTGCGGACAGCGCCGTTTCACCTGGCTCGACGGCGCCCGCCGCGCGCCCATCAGCCTCTGCGGGCGAAACGCGGTGCAGATTCACGAGCGGCGCGGACCGGTGGACCTGCAGGCTTTGGCTGAACAGTTGAAGCCGCTTGCGGCAGTTCGAGCCAACGAATTCGCCCTCCGCGCGGCCATCGGCGAGTACGAACTCACGGTGTTTCCCGACGGGCGTGCGATTATAAAGGGGACTCAGGATACGGCGCTCGCGCGCAGCCTCTACGCGCGCTACGTCGGGAATTAGCGGATTCATTTCGGTCCATGTGGAAAGGCGACCTGCTTTACCTGACCTCGAATCTGGTGCAGAAGGATTTTAAGATCCGCTACCGGAATATGTCGCTCGGCGTGTTCTGGTCGCTGCTGAATCCTCTGGTGATGATGACGGTGCTCACCTTTGTTTTCACCAAGGTTTTCGGCGCCGGTCACGCGGGCGAGTATGCGTTGAGCGTGCTGTGCGGGCTGGTGACGTTCAACTTTTTCGCTCTCGCCTGGAGCACCGGGACGAGTTCGCTGGCCGAAAATGCGCACCTGATCAAGCGCGTGCCCGTGCCGCGCGAGGTGGTGCCCATCGCGAGCGTGCTGTCCAATTGCCTCCACTTCGCCATTCAGATTGCGCTGGTGCTGGTGGCCGTGGCGATTTTCGGCCGCGGCGTGAACCGCTATTGGCTGTGGCTGCCTCTGCTGTGGGGACTCGAAGTGATCTTCGTCTGCGGACTCGCGCTCGCCTCCTCGGCCCTGAACGTGTATGTTCGCGACATGCGCTACGTGGTGGAGTCGGTGAACACCGTGATGTTCTGGCTGGTGCCGGTGTTCTATTCGTTCTCGATCATTCCGCCCCAATACGCGGCGGTCTACCTGTGGAACCCCATCGCGGCGCTGGTGCTCAGCCTGCGCAAGGTGCTGCTTGACGGACAAGCGCCGGTGCCGCAGACACTCGCCAACCTGGTGATCGCGTCGGTGGTCACGTTTGCCGCGGGATGGCTGATTTTCCAGCGCGTGAAGTCCCGCTTCTACGAGTACCTCTGATGAACCGCATCGAAGTGGCCGGAGTTTCAAAAAGCTTTCCGCACTCTTCCGGGCGCACCCTGCTGCGTACACGCATGGTGGAATGGTTCGGGCGGGCCAAGCACGAACGTTTTTTCGCGCTCCGGAATGTGAGCTTCGAAGTGGCCGACGGCGAGAGCCTGGCCATTATCGGCGGCAACGGCGCAGGCAAGAGCACGCTCCTGAGCCTGGTGGCGGGACTCGCGCGCCCGGATGCGGGCACGGTCAAGGTAAACGGCAACGTGGCCGCTCTGCTCGAACTCGGTAGCGGGTTTCACCCCGACCTGACGGGCGCGGAGAACCTGGTTCTGAATGCTTCGCTGCTCGGGCTCAACCGCCGCCAGACCAACGAAGCCATGGACGCGATGGTTGAGTTTTCCGGAATCGGAGAGTTCATCCACGAACCGCTTCGCACCTACTCGAGCGGCATGGTGGTGCGGCTCGCCTTTTCAGTTGCCATTCACACTTCGCCCGACATCCTGATCGTCGACGAGGTGCTCGGCGTGGGCGATCACGGATTCCAGCAGAAATCGTCCGCGGCGCTCAAGAAGCTGCGGGCCGAAGGCAAAACGCTGCTGTTTGTCTCGCATTCGGCAGCGGCCGTGTACGCGATGTGCGACCGCGCGTTGTGGCTCGATCACGGTCAGGTGGTGGCCGACGGCGACGCGCGCGAGGTGATTGAGGCGTACGAAGGCCGTTCGACGATGGCTTAGCGCGAGTCGTGGGGCGTTTACCTCATAGAGGCGTAGGTCGATTTCCCGGCTCCAAAAAACCGTGGTACGCGCCGATTAAAAGTACGGGCGCTGTATGCAACAATCCCGAAAATTTCAACGTTGGTATACGACGCGGCCGGAACCGGCCGCTCCGGTAGTAGAACCGGCCGAATCGCCGAAGCCGCTTGGGACACCCTTCTACATTGCGCTGGGAGTGGCCTGCGCGCTCGGCTTGCTCGCCATCATCGGCACTGGGCTCTTGTTTCTGCGCGAAACGCAGGAAGTGCAAGCTGCTGCTCCGGCGCCGCAAACGGCCCCGGCTGTTCAGGCGGAGGATTTGCCGCCGCTGAATCCGGCCGAGTTGCCGCCGCCGCCGCTCGAGGAGAAAGCGGCCGCTGTGAAGCCGCGTGCACGGGCGGTTCGCCGCACGATGGCCCGTTCGGCTTTTCATGGAACCGTGTCGCCGGCCGAGCCCCAGCCGCAGCCGCAGCCCGCCGCCAAGCCGCAGCCCGACGAAGCATCGGTCGATCGCGCGCAGACCGCCGCATTTTCTGAACCGGCTCCGCCTCCGGTCGAGAAGGCCGCGGCGGCACAGCCGGTGGCCGAGGCTGCTCCGCCGGCGGCTGCCGAGACGCGATCCCCGCATCCGGTGAAGCGCGTGTTCGGCGCGATTTTCAAGCCCTTCCGCTCAGGAAAGCGGTCCGCTACGGCGGAGTAACGATTCAGTGGACCGGCTCGTAGACGACGAAAGCGAAGCGGCGCGAGTCCGGCGACCAGGAGTTCACGTTTATGGTTCCCTGCCCGCCGAAGAACGTGTAGAGAACCTCGAGTTTGGCTTTTTTCAACTTCGCACCCGGCGCCGGCATCATGCGGATGGTCATGCCGTCCATGCGGTCGTTGTGTCCGGGAGTTCCGGGGGGGAATGAAACGACGATCATCTTCTTTCCGTCGGGAGAGAAGTGCGGGAACCAGTCCTCGTAATCGTCGTTAGTCACCTGTTCGGCTTTCGGGTCGCCGGGGGCGAAACTGCCGGACGGGATGCGCCAGATGTCCCAACGCTTGTTGTTGCGGTTTGAGTTGAAATAGATCCACTTGCCATCGGGCGAGTACTCAGGACCGTCGTCATAGTTGCCGGCAAAGGTAATCTGCTCGTCGCGGGTGCCGTCGAGCGAGACGCGGAACAGATGCCATTCGCCTTTGCGCTGCCCGACGTAAGCGAGATGTTGACCGTCCTTCGACCAGCCGTGGAAGTAACTCGGCGAATCCTTAGTGAGAAGCCGCACGCCCGAGCCGTCGGCATTGGCGGCGTAGACCTGCGACTGGCGCGATGAGGGGCTCGAGGCTGAAAATGCCAGCATCTTTCCGTCGCGCGTGAAATCGTGGTCGTTGTTGCAGCGGTAAGCGACATCGCCCAGCTTGAGCTGTTCGAGCTTCGGTTCGCCCTCGAGAGGCAGCCAGTAGAGGTTGCCGCCGGTGTTGATCAGCAGTCGTTTTCCGTCGCGCGACCAGTTCGGCGCCTCAGCCACGCCGTCCTGCTCGTAAACGGTGCGCGCTTTTCGCGTTTTCAGGTCGAACACCGTCACCTTGCTGCGAAAGCGCTGCGTGTTCTGGAACTGTACGTTCGAGAAAACGGCGGTTTCGAGAATGTTCGCGTCGTGGGAGGATACGCCGAGCCCAAGGTTGACCGGGTCCTTCATCACGACCTCCTGCGAACCGGCGGCAGCGAGGTCCTCGCCCGATTTCGCCGTGTACAGCGTGAAGCGATTGCCGCGGCGTTCGATGCGGATCTTCACCGGCGCATTCACGGCTGCGCGCGTTTCGAGCGTCGCCTCGCCCGCCGCCGGGCGATATTGCAGCGACGTCAGCCCGTCGCCATGCACGGCGGCATCAGCGTAAGCAGACCCGGCGCTGAGGTCCTGGCGCACCATCAGCACCGCCTTGCGATGCGCCACCGCGCCGGCGCCCACGAAGCGAACGTCGGCGGTGAGCGTGAAATCGCCCCACGCTTTTCGCGAGACGAAGAACATCGCGTCTTCGCGGCCCCAAATGTTCGCGCCTCCTCCGGTGATGCGGTATTCGCCGCTCGCAAATTCGACGGCGCCCTTCCTGGGCGTGACGCCGATGTCGCCGGCCGATTCAAACATACCTGTGTTTTGAGCGAGGGCGACCGGAACGAGGAGCGCCGCGAACAGAGTTGATCGTTGCATGACGCATTTCAGACTATCACCACGCTAGGATAAATCCGATGGCGCTCACCGGCATCAACTATCCCTGGCTCAACTACGGTTGGGACTTCGGCGACCCGCCGCCGAACTGGACGGGCGGCCTCGACGCAGCCGCCTTTCGCGCCTCGCAGCGCGACACGGTGGCGCGCGATCTCGGCAGGCTGGCTCCGGCCGGCGTACGGGTAGTCCGCTGGTTTGTTCTCGCCGACGGGCTCGCTTATAACGGCCCCCGCTCGGCGGCGCGCATTGTCGAGGATTTCAAGGCCCTGCTGCCGGTCTTCGAAGCAGCGGGGGTGAAGCTGCTTCCGTCGCTGGTCGATTTTCACTGGTGCTTTCCGATCGTCGAGGTCGCCGAGGGCATCACCAAGTGCGGACGCGCAGGGTTGCTTGCGGATGCGGACCATCGGCGTGAGTTTCTCGACTCGATGCTCGATCCGCTGCTCGAAGCCGCGGCCGGCCACGCCGGCGCCATTTACGCGTGGGAAGTAATCAACGAGCCCGAATGGTGCACCCAGAACCCCACCTGGAAGATATGGGAGCGTCCCGGACCGGAGAAGACGGTCGCGCTCGAGGACATGCGCGCCTACATCCGCGACGCCGCGGCTCGCGTGAACGCGCGCGGGTTTCTCTCGACGGTGGGCTGTGCGCACTGGGAGACCGTCGGCGCGTGGCACACCGAGGATCTCGGCATCGGGCTTCAGCAGTTTCACTACTACGCTCAGGGCGGCGCGGCACTTCCACGCAAAGACGAAGTGACGGCGCAGCAGTGCCTGCTGGGCGAGTTCGCCTCGGCGCCCACGCAACTCTGGCCGGGAGAGCCGCTTCAGTCGCTCGACGCGCGCATGCGCCTGGCATCGGCCAGCGGGTATGCGGGCGCGCTGCCGTGGTCCATGCGGGCCACGGACGATGCGACGCTCTGGAACGACGCACAGCTGGCGCTGCTCGCCGCGGTCTAGCTTCTGCTCACGCTCCGCGCAAGGTACACTGAAGGTTTCGACCTGCCCATGCAGATTTCCGATATTTTTATAGGCCTCGGCCAGGACAATTTCAGCCAGTTGATTCGCACCGTCTCTCTTGGCCGTCTGAAGACTTATCAGCTCTTTGAGCGCGTGAAGGCGCGCATGCATTTGCAGAAGCTCAACACCGAAGCGCTTCGCAAAGCCGTGCCGCGCACATGGCAGCGCATCAACGAGCCCGACGAGGAATTCGCGGTCGAGATGTCGCAAGCCATCCTGGTCTCGAACATCGACCTCATCAAAGCGGTGCTCGATTATCTCGGCGTCCCGCATGACGAGGGGTTCTTCATGAAGGACATCGACACCAGCCAGTATTTGACCGAGGGCTGGATGCAGCGCGTTTGGGATCACTTCAAGGACAGCCAGTCGCAGCCCGTACTGCTGTTCTACATCAACCACCTCGCTCTCGAAGCGCAGAAGATCGACAATCTGTATCAGCCCGCATGAAAGAATTTTTCGAAGCAATCCGGAGCGGCGGCGAGGCGTCCGTCAGGCAGATGCTGCATGAAAATCCGGCGCTCGCGAACGCAACCGATGACAACGGGATGCCGGCCTACACGATCGCCGTGTATCACCGCAAGCCCGAGATCGCGGCCCTGCTGCTTGAGCGCGGAGCCAACGTCGACATCTTCGCCGCGGCGATGGGCGGCAACGAACCGCGTCTCCGCGAACTGCTGCAGGAGGACCCCGCCCGCGCATCCGCGTTTACGCACGACGGCTTCACCGCGCTCCACCTGGCCTGTTTTTTCGGCAACACCTCGTGCGCCAGGGCGCTGATTGAGGCGGGGGCGCCGGTGAACGCACGGACCACCAATCCGATGAAGAACCTGCCGATTCATGCCGCTGCCGCGGGACGGAAGTCGGATATCGTGGTCGCTCTGGTCGAGGCGGGCGCCGATGTCAACGCGCGGCAGCACGGCGGCTGGACCCCGCTGCATTCAGCGGCGCAGAATGGAGACGCGGCCATCGTGCATGTCCTGATCGGCGCCGGGGCCGACGTTCGCCCGCAGGCCGACAACCAGCAGACTCCGCTCGATCTCGCCATGCTGAAGGGCAATCAGGAGATGGTGGACATTCTGGAACATTACGGAGCTGGACAGTGACCGCCGCCGGCATTGATCAGACAATTTCGGCCCTGCGCGTTTCGGCAGTCGAGCGCGCCGAAGCGGCCGCTACTCAGGAGGAACTCGAAGCGGTTCGCGTTGAAGTGCTCGGCCGCAAAGGGGCGCTCAACACAATCAGCAAGGAGTTCGGCAAGCTCTCGCCCGAGGACCGCAAGCGGATCGGGCAACTGCTGAACGAGGCCAAGCAGTCGATCGAAGCGGCGATTGAAACTCGCGCCGTCGCATTCGAGTCCGCGAAGCTCAATGCGCGGCTCGCCTCGGAGTGGCTCGACCTCACGCTGCCCGCGCCGGGACCGCGCCGCGGCAGCCTTCACCCGATTACGATCATTCAGTCGGAAATCGAGGAACTGTTCGTCAGCATGGGCTTCACCGTGCTCGACGGTCCTGAAGTGGAGACCGAAGAGCACAACTTCGACGCGCTCAACATTCCGGCCGACCATCCGGCGCGCGACATGCAGGATACGTTCTGGCTCGAGGGCGGCAACGTTCTGCGCACTCACACCTCGCCCGTACAGGTGCGCGGGATGCGCAAATTGAAACCGCCGTTCCGCATGATCGCGCCGGGCCGCGTGTTCCGCAACGAAGCGGTGGACGCCAGCCACGAGCACACTTTCTACCAGATCGAAGGCATGATGGTGGATCGCGAAGCCTCGGTGGCTCACCTGATTTTCTTCATGAAGGAAATGCTGAGGGCCATCATGCACCGCGACGTGAAGATCCGGTTGCGCCCCGGCTTTTTCCCCTTCGTGGAACCGGGCTTCGAACTCGACCTGCAATGCTTCATCTGCGCCGGCGCCGGATGCGCGGTCTGCAAGCAATCCGGCTGGGTGGAGCAACTCGGTTGCGGACTCGTGCATCCGAACGTTCTGCGCATGAGCGGAATCGATCCGGAGGTCTGGAACGGCTTCGCTTTCGGCCTCGGGCTGACCCGTCTGGCGATGATGCGCTACGGCATCGACGATATCCGCTGGCTGCAGTCGGGCGACCTCAGGTTCCTCAGGCAATTCTGATCCGATGAAATTTTCCTACAACTGGCTTCGAGAACTGACGGGCACCGGGGCTTCGGCCGAAGAACTCGGGCGGCTCATCACGATGAAGACCGCCGAGAGCGAAGGCGTCGAGGAGTACGCGCCGCTGCTCGCGCGCGCCGAAGCGGTGACCGTCGTCTCCGCCGAGCCCATCGCCGGCACGCACAATCAACGCTGCGTGATCACCGGCGACCGCACCGTGGTTTGCGGCGCGCCAAATTGCCGCGCCGGAATGCATACGGTGTGGCTCGACATCGGCCGCAAGATCATCAACGGCATCGAGAGCAACGGTATGCTGGCGAGCGGCGTGGAACTCGGCGTCAACCGCGATCATTCCGGCATCGTCGAACTCAGCGAGCCGAAGTTCGATCTCGAGCCTGATTGGGTGGTGGAGATCGACAACAAGAGCCTCACCCACCGTCCCGACCTGTGGGGCCACTACGGCATGGCGCGCGAAGTGGCCGCGCTGACCGGCGCGACTCTGCGCGACCCGGTGAAGCCGCGCGATATCTCAGCGCCGCCGGCGATTCAGGTGGTGATCGAGGATTACGATCTCTGCCCGCGCTACTCGGCGCTGGTGTTTGAGAACGTGACGGTTCAGCCGAGCCCGCTGTGGCTGCAATACCGGCTCGAAGCGATCGGCCTGAACCCGATTAACAACATCGTCGACGTGTCGAATCTGCTCATGGCGGAACTGGCGCAGCCCACGCACGCCTTTGATGCCGACAAGATCGGGTCCACCATTATCGTGCGCCGGGCGCGCGAAGGCGAACGGATTCTCGCGCTCAATGACGAGTGGTACGACCTGACGCCCGCCAACCTGCTCATCACCGACGCGAGCGGCCCCATTGCCATCGGCGGCGTCATCGGCGGCGGTCCGTCGTCGATCAGCGCCGGGACCAGGCGCATCGTGCTCGAAAGCGCCAATTTCAAGGCCGCCAGCATCCGCCGCACGAGCACCGCGCTCAAGCTGCGCACCGATGCTTCGATGCGGTTTGAGAAGTCGCAGGATCCATTGAACACGGTGCGCGCGTTGTACCGCGCGATTGAGCTGCTCGAAGCCGTTTCACCCGGCATCCGCCTGGTAGGCGGGCTCGCCGATGCATGGCTGCCGAAACCCGCTCCCGCGCCGATCGAAGTGGGCGTCGAGTGGTTGAACATGAAACTCGGCGTTCCGGTGACGGCCGCCGAGGCGACGCGCTATCTCGAGAATCTCGGCTTCGGCGTCGAGCAGCAGCCCGGCTCGCTTCGCGTGACGGTTCCGTCGTGGCGCGCCACAAAAGACGTTTCGATCCGCGAAGACATCGCCGAAGAGATCGGCCGCATGATCGGCTACGTGAACATTCCGCCCGTGCCGCCCATGGTGCCGACCTCGGTTCCGCCCCACAACGAAGAGCGGGCCTTTCACCACCAACTGCGCAGCCTGATGTCGGATCTCGGCTTCGACGAAGTCTACAATTATTCCTTTATCAGCGACGCGCTCGCCGCCCGGTGGGGCGAGGACGCGCTGCAGCACGTTCGCCTCGCGAACCCCATCGCCGAAGATCAGAACCTGATGCGGACCAGCCTGCTGCCGCTCATCGGCCGCAACATCGAGGAAAACGCCAAGCATTTCGACCACTTCCGGCTGTTCGAGATCGGCAACGAAATTCATGTCGTCGCCGACGCTCCGCTGCCGGACGAGGTTCCCCATCTGGTCGCCGTAATCTACTCGAAACACGGCGACGGCGCTGCCAACCTGTTCGAGCTGAAGCGGACCGCCGAGTGCCTGCACGAGGGCGCGGAGGTTCGGCTGACGAAGGCTCTGCCTCACGAGCATCCCGCGCGCGCGGCGGAAATTCCGGGGCTCGGGCGCCTGTTCGAATTGCATCCGAGCTATTGCGAGACGGGTCGCGCGGCGATTCTCGACATCGACCTGAGGGAGCTTTTCGCTCGGCGGCCAGCGGGCGTGAAGTACACGCCGGTGAGCCGCTACCCGACCTCCGCGTTCGATTTGTCGATCGTCATCCCCGCGCGCCAGCCGGCGGGCGAAATCGAATCGCAAATCCGCGAGTGCGCCTCAAACCTGGTGAGCGTCGAGTTTCTGCGCGAGTACGCGGGTCCGCCGCTGGCCGAAGGCACACGCAGCGTCAGCTACCGGGTGACGATCGGCGCGGCTGACCGCACGCTGTCGTCAGACGAGATTACGGCTTCGCGCGCGGCTTTGATCGAAGCCCTACGTGCACGCAAGCTCGATCTGCGCGTGTGATTCGCGTTAGGCTTTCTTCTGTTTCTTGACCAGCCGCCGCATTTTGCGGACTACCGGACCAGGCGCGAAAGCCTCTTCGACGATGTCGTTCTGTTCCTGCGTGTGCCGCTTGGCGGACCCGGTTGAGGGGCTTGCGCCGTCGGCGCGGCCGATATAGCGCAGCACCCGCCTGGAGTCGTTCAGCAACGGCTGAATCTGGTCGTACATGAACCGCCACGGCCCCTGGTTGCGCGGCTCTTCCTGCACCCACGCCACTTCGGCGGTGAGCGGGTAACGGGCCAGAATATCGGTGAAATCCGCGGAGGCGAACGGATACATCTGTTCGGCGCGCACGATGGCGATGTCCTCCACCTTGCGCTGTTCCCGCCCGGCGAGCAGGTCGTAGTAGACCTTACCCGAGCAGACCAGCAGGCGCTTGACCGAAGACGGATCGAGCTTTCCTTCGTCGCTCAGAATCTCGCGGAAGCCTCCGGTGGTGAGGTCGTGCAGCGTCGAAACCGCGCGGTTGCTGCGCAGAATGCTCTTGGGCGTGAAGACGATGAGCGGCTTGCGCATGCCGCGCCGGTCCGGACCGCCGTGCATCTGGCGCCTCAGCAGATGGAAATACTGCGCGGGCGTCGTGCAATTGGCGACAATCATGTTGTTTTCGGCGCACATTTGCAGGAAACGCTCGATCCTCGCGCTCGAATGCTCGGGCCCCTGGCCTTCGTAGCCGTGCGGCAGCAGCAGCGTCAGGCCGCTCGGCTGTCCCCACTTGGTTTCGCAGGCCGAGATGAACTGATCGATCATGATCTGTGCGCCGTTGGCGAAGTCGCCGAACTGCGCTTCCCACAGCACGAGCGTCAGCGGGTCGCCCACGCTGTAGCCGAACTCGAAGCCCATCACCGCATACTCGCTCAAGGCGCTGTCCCAGACGTTGAACTTCGCCTGGTCGGGCTTCAGGTGCTGCAGCGGGATGTAGCTGCGGTTGGTTTCGTAATCGTAGTATTCAAGGTGGCGCTGGCTGAAGGTGCCGCGCGCCGAATCCTGTCCACTCAGCCGCACCGGCGTGCCTTCGAGCACGAGCGAGCCGAACGCGATGGTTTCGGCCGTGGCCCAATCCATCGGCGCGCCTTCGAGAACCTCGCGGCGCTTCTCGATGAAGTTCTTGAGCTTGGGATGGAGATGGAAGTCGGCCGGGAACGTCGTGATGGCGTTCACCACCTGCCGGGCAGTCTCTTCGTCGATGGCCGTGCGCAGGCAAAAGGCCGGGATCGACTCGGAGGCGACGGCGCTCAACTCCTGCACTTCGTAGTCTTCCTTGCGCCGCTGCGATTCCTCGTAGGTCTCGTTGAAGGTGCGGTTGTAGCGCTGGCGCAGGTCCTCGACACCCTGCTTGGTAATCAGGCCCTGGCGGATCAGGTTCTGCGAATAAAGCTCGGCTACCGAGGGATGCTGGCGGATTTTGCGGTAGAGCAGCGGCTGGGTGTAGCTCGGGTCGTCCGCTTCGTTGTGACCCCAGCGGCGGTAGCAGAACATGTCGATGACGACGTCTTTCTTGAACCGCTGCCGGTAGTCGAAGGCCATTTGCGCCACGCGCAGGCACGCTTCGGGATCGTCGCCGTTGACGTGGAAAATCGGCGCCTGCACCATGCGGGCCACGTCGGTTGAGTAAGGCGTCGAGCGCGATTCGTGCGGGTTGGTGGTGAAGCCGATTTGATTATTGATGATGATGTGGACCGTGCCGCCGGTCGTGTACCCGTCGAGCTGCGAAAGATTGAGCGTCTCGGCCACCACGCCCTGGCCGGCAAACGCTGCGTCGCCGTGAATCAGAATCGGGATGACGCGCTCGCGCTTCACATCGCCGAGCCGGTCCTGCTTGGGGCGGACGATGCCTTCGACCACGGGGTCCACCGCTTCGAGATGGCTCGGGTTGAAGGCTACCGAAACCACCAGTTCCTTGCCGCTCGAGGTCTTCATCACCCCGCTGGCGCCCAAATGGTACTTGACGTCGCCCGAGCCCTGCGTGCTGAGCGGGTCGATATCGCCTTCGAAGGCGCTGAAAATCTGGAGCATGCTCTTGCCTATGATGTTGGCGAGAACATTGAGGCGTCCGCGGTGAGCCATGCCGATGACGGCTTCATGAGCCCCGCCCGCGGCGGCGCGCTCGAGCACTTCGTCGAGAATGGCCATGGCGCTTTCGCCGCCTTCGACCGAAAACCGCTTCTGGCCGACAAAGCGGGCGTGCAGAAAGTGTTCGAACTCCTCGGCTTCGATCAGCCGTCCGAGCGCGCGCATCTTCGTCGCGTCCTCGAGCGGCCAATTGTTCTCGGTCGGCTCCATCCGCTGCTGGAGCCATTCCTTCTGCTCCGGATGCTGGATGTTCATGTACTCGCAGCCGATGCGGCCGCAGTAGGTGCGCCGCAACCGCTCGAGGATGCCGCGCAGGGTGGCGGTGTGCTTGTCGCCCATCAGCGTGCCGCTGATGAACGGGCGGTCGCGGTCCCAGATGGTGAGGCCGTAGGTGGCCGGATCGAGTTCGGCGTGATAATGCGGCTTGCTGCCGAGCGGATCGAGGTCGGCAATCAGGTGGCCGCGGACCCGGTAAGCGTTGATCAGTTGAAGGACCGCCGCCTGCCGCGCCAGTTCCTCCATGCCTCCGGCCAGTGCGGAGCCCGGCATCGGAGACGGATTGGCCGGCTCCCAGCGCACGGGATGGTAGGGAATGCCGAGGTCGGTGAAGAGCCGCTCGTAAAAACCGTCTTCGCCTTGAAGCAGCGCTTGCAGCGCGCCGAGAAAGGCCCCGGATTCCGCGCCCTGAATCACCCGGTGATCGTAGGTGCAGGTCACCGTCATCACCTTGCTCAGGCCGAGCATCGCCCGCATCTGGTCGGTGACGCCCTGGAATTCCGCCGGAAAATCGATGGCGCCGGTGGCGATGATGGCGCCCTGCCCCGGCATCAGCCGCGGAATGGAGCCGATGGTGCCGACCGTGCCGGGGTTGGTCAGCGAAACGGTGGTTCCTTCGAAATCGGCCAGCGTGAGCTTGCCGTTGCGGGCGCGCCGCACGATGTCGTCGTACGCTTCGAGGAACTGCTCGAAGTTCAGCTTGTCGGCGTTCTTCAGGTTCGGAACGGTGAGCGAGCGGGCGCCGTCCTTGCCCGCGACATCGACGGCGACGCCCAGGTTCACTGCCGGGCGGACGCGCCGCACCGGGGAACCGTCCACCTCGGTATAAGCGCTGTTGACGTTCGGCACTTTGGCGAGCGCTTTCACCACCGCCCAGGCGATGACGTGCGTGTAGGAGACCTTCGATTGCCCGTGGATGGCGCGGTATTCGTTGACGACGCGCCGGTTTTCGTCGATCACCTTCACCGCGATGGTCCGCTGGCTTGTGGCCACCGGAATCGCGAGGCTGTTGGTCATGTTCTCGGCAATCCGCGCGGCGGCGCCGCGAAGCGGCACTACCTGGTCGCCCTCGGATGCAGGGGGCGGCGGCGCGACGGCGAGTCCCGAGGGCGCCGGAGTCTCTGCTTCCGGCGAGGTCCGGCCGTCAGCGCGGCCGTTTGCCGTCGTGGTCCCGCCATTGGTCGTGGTCCCGCCATTGGTGGAGTGACCGTTCGAGTACTCGAAGATCTCCTTCCAGCTCTCGTCGACCGTCTTGCGGTCGTGAAGATACTGTTGATAGAGCTCGTCTTCGAGCCAGCTGTTAATGCCCAACTTGGGGTCGTTTGCTCCAGACATACGTATGGGGGGATCCGCGGTAAGACCTATGTTTATGATATCGCTAGTTTCCGAGCAGTGTCTTCAGCTGCGTGAAGATGAGGATCACTGCCGGTCCAAGAGTGACCAGGATGACGGAGGGGAAAATCAGGAAAAAGACCGGGAAAATGAGCTTCACGCCGACCTTCCGGGCCGATTCCTGAGCCTGCTGCCGGAGCCGGATTCGCATGTAGCGGGCGTGATCCCTGAGCGCCGGACCGACGCTGGTGCCGAACCGGTCGGTATCGATCAGGAGCGCGGCAAATTTCCGGAGCTCGGGTTCGCGGTTGCGGGCGATGAAATTGCGCAGCGCCTCGGCGCGGTTGTTGGAGGCCCGCGCTTCCAGTTGCAAAGCGGTCAAATCCGACGCAAGATCCGGATAGGTGTTCTTCAAGCCCCGGCTGGCGGCGATCATGGCCTGGTCAATCGATTGTCCCGCATCAATCGCCAGCACGAGCATGTCGAGCGCCGAAGGCAGCGCCCGGCGCAGGCGTTGAGCGCGGGCGCGAATGGCGCGTTCGAGCACATGGTCGGGCAGCATGTAGCCGAACCCGGCGGCACAGACCATCGCAACCAGCGGGTTCGCGTCCATCTGTATGGCTACACCGAGCAGCAATAAGCCCAGCGTCAGGCTGGTGGCCCCTTTGATGCCGTAGAATACGGGCACCGCCGAAGCGAGGCGGTATCCGGCCTGCTGAAGCTTGACGCGTACCGGGTTGTCGGCCGATTTGGCCCCGGGCAGATTCTCCCCGACCACGCGAAACAGCTGGACCAGTGAGCCGATACTGCTTTCCCCGGTTTCGAGAATCGCCGGGGTGGCAGCCTGCGACGCGACGGCTTGTCCGCCCCGCATCAGAAAGTATCCGGCCAGCGTGACGGCTGCGAGTACAAAGGTGAAGAAGGCGGCCAGGATCCAGAGTTCCGTCATATGGAAATGTCCGTGATCCTGCGCATCACGAAGTGCGCCAGAATGAGACAGATAATGGCCGCGGCGACCAGGTCCTTGCCGTACGGATGTCCGATCAGAACCTGCAGATACGACGGATTCACAACCATCATCATGCCGGCGATCCCGACCGGAACCATCGTAAGCACGAGACCCGTGATCCGCCCGTGCGCGGCAAGCGCCCTTACCTCGCCCGACAGCGCGACCTGTTCGCGCATGGTTTCGGTGAGCTTGGTAATCACATCGCTCAGCCGTCCGCCCGTGCGCTGATGAATCCGCACGGCGGCGACGAATAGGTTGACTTCGGGCAGCGGGATGCGTTCGCTCAGGTTGTTGAGCGCTTGTTCCCAGGGCATTCCAAGGTTGGCTTCGACGAACGTTTTGCGCACTTCGGTCGAAACCGGCGCCTCGGTTTCAGAAGCCACCAGGTCAAGCGCAGCCACCAGCGGATAACCGGCCCGCAGACCTCTTGAGAGCGAGTCGAGCGCGTCCGGAAAAGCTTCGCGGAATTTCTCGAACCGGCGCCGGCGCCTCGCCCGGATGAACAGGTACGGGCACAGGCCGGCAAACCAGCTCAAGCCCATCACGACCCATAAGGGCAGGAACCAGACGCGCACCAGGACTGCGAATGCGAGGGTGGACAGCAGCAGAATACCGAGCGTTACGCGGCCCACCGACCAGTTCAGGCCGGATTGCGCGATCTGGGTTTTCAGGATCTCGACCGCATCGAATTTCGCCAGCACGCTATGCCAGATGGAGATCGAGCTGAGTTCCTCGCTTTTGAGCAACCGGTCCGGCACTGACCCATCGGCGGTCTCCAGACTCTCGAGGTCGCGGTCGTTGTCCTGCGAGGCGCGTTTTTCAAAGACGAGATGAACCGTCACCATCGCGACCGCGATCACCAGGAAGGTGACCGGGAAGAAGATGAAGAGTGAGTGAAAAAGCATGCCGGTTCTCGGTCCATCACGGCGCCGGGGTCACCAGCACGAACAGTTGCCGTCCGGGACTGGCCGCCGTCGAATCCGACAGACCGGAGATTACGAAACTTCGCCCGGCCGTGACATCGATTTCAGTCTCGAGCTTACGGGCCGCCGCCTGACCGGCCGGCACGGTCACTTCCGGCTGCACCTTGAGTTTCAGCTGACCGTTCCTGAGAAACGGCGCGAACTGCACCTTCACGGCGCCGGATTCGCGTCCTTGCAGTTCAACCGAAGCCGAACGCGCCAGCGACGCCTTGACGTTGGCCAGCGACAGTTCGTCCAATCCGGGATTTCCCCGCAACCTGGCCAGAACCTTTTCAATTTCCGGCGCGCTTCCGGCGTCGGAGGCGCCGAAAGTGTCGAATTTCGTCGAAACTCCGGCCTGCTGAAGCGCGCGGACGCCTTCCGGAGAAGCGCTCAACAGCCGCACCGACAGGCGGACTTCGGTCCGCGGAGCCACGCCGGCGGAGGAAGTAGCCGCAGTTACCGGAACCGGGGTGTTGCCGCGTAACAGCGCGGCCAACAGGAGCGCCGGGCGCACCTCTTTCTTCTGATCGGCCGGATTGCGGAGGGCGAGGCGAATGCGGCCATAGGAATCCGCAACCCCTAGTGAATCGGCTTCGGCGGGCGTGGCGAGCACTGTCACCACCGGGGCGTTGTAACCACTTTGAGAGCTTGGCTCGGCCTGAGCACTCACCGACAGCACGACAAGGTTCTGAAAAACAGTTCGGGCCTCTTCCGCCCCCTGTCCCCGCGCGGCGAACACCTGGGCATCCACCCGGTGTCCCGGCTTCAGCAGGGCCAGGACGCCGCTCGAATCCGTTGCGTGAATCGAAATCGCCCGCATCCCGTCAGGCACCGTCGCATGGGCCCCGGCCGAAATGGCCAGACGAGATTCGAAGACCGGCTCGCCTACGCTCAGAGACTGTAGAACCGTTTGACCGATTACCGCGTGGGTATCGGCAAACGTACCCTTCGGCAGCGTCTCGGCCCACGCCATCAGGCCCACGTCGGCTTCTCCAACGACATTTCCAGCGACGAGCGGTTTGCGCGCTACCACGATACTGGTCGTCGGAGCGCTCTTCAATTTGCCGGCGAACAGGCCGTAGAAGATTCCGGTAGAAGCAATCGCCACCACGAATGCTACCGCGAGCAACGGAATGAAGTTTTTCTTCATTTGCGGAGTGTCCCGCCTCAGACCAGACCACGACCCGAGGTTCGATCCTTCACCACCTTTATCGGCATGCCGCCTGGAGTACTGTAGCTTCTGAAATGGATTCCATTGCCGCCGGACAATGCTCTTGACCTGAAAAAGCTGTGGAAATGGTTGGTCGGGCGCAGACGCTCCGCCTAGGCAATTTACTGTACGATAGTTCACAAAAAGCCTCTTTTACGGTAAGCTTGCTATCAGAGACCATGACCAGGGGACCTATTTTAAAACCCGTTCGTCCCGACTCCTTGTCGCGTCAGGTATACGACAGTCTCAAAGATGCGATTTTTTCCGGTCGCTTCCGGCCGGGTGAAGTACTCCGGGAATTGCACCTGGCAAAGATGTTCGAAGTAAGCCAGGCGACAATCAGGGAAGCACTAGTCCACCTCGAACAATCAGGACTTGTAGTACGAGAACAGAATCGCAAGACGACCGTCACCAACCTGAGTCGGAGTGAGATTTTGGACCGGCTGGCGATCCGCGCCGTGCTGGAAGAGTTTGCCTTTATCGCCGCCTCTAAGAACCTGGATGATAACGACTTACGGAAGTTGATCAATCTGGGGCAAGCCATTCAGAAATGCATCGACCGTTCCGCCTGGAAGGAACTGCCGCTGAATGAGCTGCGCTTCCACGACTTCATTTGGGAGCGCGCGGAGAACCGGGTGCTGCGCCGTACGCTCGAACATCTGACGACACCGCTGTTCGCCTTTGTCAGCGTGCTGCACGAGAACGGACTCGGGTACGCGACGCCCGTGCAAGCCTACGATGACCTGGTTGAAGCGGTACGGTCGCGGGATGAGGGCGCCATTCGAACCGCCGTGGCGGCTCACGTGAACGCGTCGTACGAGGCGTTTCTACAGTCGAACAATCCGAGCCTGGACCACGTTGCCCGCCGCGAGAGCCAAAGGTAACCGTTAGCTACGGGGTGGAGCGCGGGTCCGTGTCGGGAAGACGTCTCGGCAGTTCCACGCTCAGCGGTGTTGTCTCGTCTTCGATCGGAACGCATTCGATCACCATCTGCGAGTTCCGGACGGCATCGAGGAACTCGCTGGTGCGGTTGTCGTCGACAGTATACTCCCAGGTTTCCGAGCCGACGCTCAGGAAGCTGTCGTCCTCCTCGAGTTGTTCCTCCACATGCTCGGCTGCGGGCTCAATCCGCTCGACAAAACTCTTGTCGAGCACGACGCCGTCCATCAGATCGATTTCGAGGTAGCCCGTCGGCGACTCGCTCGGCTCGCCTGAGCCGTTTGTTCGCTCCATGAATGTCAGGCGATAGCGCATGAGCCCTCCAAATTTTTAGACGGCATGACGAGAGCCGCGTTTCGCGTCCCTATTTTTCCGCCCGCTTCTTCGCGCTTTGGCGCGCCTGCCGCGACAGGGCGAGATGAGAAGCAGCGCGAGTGGGCTCTTTTTTGAGCGCTGCCCGGCTGGCACGGGAACGTTTGGCGGATGGTTTGCGCCGCGAGCCGGCTTGTTTGGTTTCGCGTTCCGCCTGTTTCCGGGTTTTCTCGCTCGCGTTTTTCGGCGCGCCCAGCTCGACACCCGCCCGCCGTGCTTTGGACAAGCCGATGGCGATCGCCTGCTTGGCCGATTTCGCTCCGTGCTTGCCTTCACGGATATGGTGCATCTCTTCGCGGACAAACTCGCCCGCCTGGGTGGTTGGCGCCTTGCCTTCCTTCTTGTCCTTTTGTGCTTTTTCGATTGTCTTTTTATCCGGCATGAAATCACCTATGCAATTGGTCCGCCGCTCACGCGGGCAGTGGATCGACGACCGGAAGAATGACGTCGGGGTCGGGTTCCTGGGGCTCCGGCTGGGGCGGATCGGGATACGGGTCGTTCGGCGGAGGATCGGGCTGCGGAAGCTTCGGATCGTCGTTCATACACGTGAGATCACAATCCGCGCGCGGAGTTTCAAGAGCCGAAACATTGGTGAGGTAACGCAGTCTACTGAACAGGAGTTTTTCAGCTCATGAATCAGGAAAGTTTACGAGAAGTGTTCCTCGACCAGATCAAGGACCTTTACGACGCCGAGAAACAGTTGGTGAAGGCGCTTCCGAAGATGGCGAAAGCAGCCAAATCGGAAGAACTGATCGAGGCGATTCAGAACCACCTGCAACAGACCGAACAACAAGTGAGCCGGCTGGAGCAGATCTTCGAGTCTCTTGGCGAGAAGGCCAAGGGCAAAGCGTGCGCCGGAATGAAGGGACTGGTGGCCGAAGGCTCCGAGTCGATGAAGGAACAGGACAAGGGACCGATGCGCGACCTGGCCATTATCGCCGCCGGGCAGCGCGTCGAGCACTACGAAATCTCGGCTTACGGAACGGCCCGGACACTTGCCCAACAACTCGGCGAGGAGCAGGCTGCCGAACTGCTTTCGGAAACCGAGGAGGAGGAGAAACAGACCGATCAGAAACTGACCGAAGTGGCCATGTCGCTTTACGAACAGAACAGAATGGAAGACGAAGAAGACGACGAGGAGATGGAGGGAATGGAGGACGAGGAAGAGACCGTTGAGGCTACCCCCGCGCGCCGCCGTCCGTCGCGTCAAACAGCGGGCGCAGGTTCACGCCCACGCAGCGGAACGAGACGCTAACCCCAGAAAGAAAGAAGGCGGCCTTCCCGGTCAGGAGGGCCGCCTCTACTGTCCTAACCAACCTTCAGAAGATTCGTGACCCGTTTGACGCCGTCGGTGGAGGTAGCGATGCGCCCGGCATCGGCTTTCACCGCCGAGTCCTTCACCGTGCCGCGGAGAATGACGTTCTGGTTGACCACATCCACGCTGATCTTGGACAGCGACGATGTTTCCTGGGCGGCCAGTTTGGCTGAAATCTTGGTGTGAATCCAGGCATCCTCAATTGAATTGCCGACCTTGGCGCCGCTGGCCCGGGCGCGCTCGCGCTCCTCTCCGGCCATTCTTTCGGTGTAGGCCGAACGCTGGATCTCGGCCGGCTTCACGTCGATTTTGTCGACGATGCGAAGGCTTGGCCGGTAGCCCTGGGTCATGCGAACGGCGCGGCTGCGCAGGTCTTCCGACGCGACCGTGCCGGTGAGGGTCACTTCGTCTTTGCCGGCATTCGCGCTCGCCTTGACGCCGGCGGAATTGAGATCGGCGTCGGCATCCAGCCTGGTTTGGATCGCTTTGGTCATCTCCGAGTCGCTCATTCCGGTTCGCGACGCGTCGGCATCGCGATCGGCCGTGTTGCGGGCTGTGTCACGATTCGAACAGCCTGCCATCAGCGCCATCGCCAGGACGGCAGGATAAAGTGTGAAACGCATTGATTCCTCCTTAAGCAGCTTGATTCAGAGCCGGTTCGCAGAGCTCGCGGGCGCTTCGCCGGGCCCGAAGCAGCCGGATGCGAATGGCGGTGGACGAGACGCCCTCGCGCCTGGCAACTTCCTTGGGCGACTCGCCGCGCAGGTGTGCCTGGAGCAGGTCGCGGTCCTTCGGTTTGCAGGCGTCGAGAATCTTTGAGACGTCGATGGCCGCGCAATCGAGAGCGGTGGTCGCGGCATCGTTGTATGCGGGTTTCCATTCCTCCACGCGGTTGCGCTTGCGCAGCGTGCGTCGATAGTCGTTGAGCGCGATCGTGTTTACCCAGGTGAGCAACAGGTTGTCGTCCCGCAGTTGCCGCAGACACTCCCATCCGCGCAGCCAGGCTGCCTGGGCGACATCCTGCGCATCGTCGAAAGGAATTCCGCGGGAAAGCAGAAAGGCGATGGTGCGGTTTAATCCGCTCTCATAAGCTTGGCCGAAAACATGAGCGTCCATAGTGTTCCGCGTTGCAGTGGTGCAACTCGACGGCCATGCGGCCTCGCGGCGTCCGGGATGACCCGGTTGGAATTTGTTTCAAGCCCGTGGAAAAGACAGGAAACCATTGTGCTCAAACAGTGTGGCCGGAGAAAGCCGGACCGGGCGCGGCGCGATGGGAAGATTTTTCCAGCCTTAACTCGCCACGCGGCACGCGATTTCGATCCAGGGCCCTCGCGCGTATTCGGGACTTTTTACAGGACTGCCGTGGTAAGGCTGGTAAGCACTGGCCATTTCGCGCTTCATGCGCCTCGACAGGTCGGGGAACGGCGTGACGATGAGCGGCGCGCCGACGGCCTGGCAGGTTTCAAAACCGTAACGCGCCAGCAGGCTGGCGAGCGACCGGGGCGTGTAACCGGTCAGGTAAGGGAAGCCGAGCAGGTTGTGATAGGCCAGGCGAAGCGCCGCCGTTGAACGCATCCCCTGCTGCGCGGCGGATTCGCGATGGCTTTCGTAATAAGCGAAGTTCGGCGTTCGAACCACCAGCAGGCCGTGACGCCTGAGCAGGCGCCGGGCAGCCACCAGCGTCGCGCGCGGATCCTCGAGTTGCTCGAAGCAATTCCAGATAAAGACTGCGTCGGCGGAGCGATTTTCGAATCGGGCGTCTTCTATGGCTGCGCGCTGCACGCGTACGCCGCGGCGCCGCGCAAAACCGGTTGTGTCGCCTCCGACGTCGAAACCCGTGGGGCGCCAACCCCACTCCTCGGCGGTTTCGAGAAACGCGCCCAGGTGACTGCCGATCTCGACGACCTCGGCGTGCGGCCGAAGCAGCCCGCGATAATGGGTTTCCTTCTCCTGAAATGCCGCCCGATAGCGCGGGTAGAGATGCGACAGCAGATCCGGATCGTAGCTGTCGCCGGCGTAGTTCGCGCTTTCGGCTTCGTCGCGCAGGGTGACGCCGCAGGACGCGCAAGCCACCAGCCGCCCCGGCCCCCCGTGCATGAATCGCGACAGGTCCATCAGTTCGGGGGAAGTCGGGCGATGGTCGAAACGCTGTTGCACGAACCGTTCGCGAAGCGCCGCCTCGCTTCGAATTTCGCCCGCGTCGTGTTTCGGAATCAGTGCCGTCGACCGGCACACCGGGCATTGCCTGATACTCATTTGGAGAATACGGACGCATCAGTTGGAGTTTGTCCGCCGGGGAGCGTTTCCTTTCCGGTTCAGACCGAACTTCGGATCCGCGGTGGTCCCGTCCACTTTGATGTTGAGAAAAGTGCCCGCGCCTTGCTTGGCGAAGAACGGGTCGAGGGGCTTGGCGGCCCATCGCTTCCAACCCGATAACGTCTGGGACATGCGAGCTTCAAGCTTGAGGGTGCCTTGAAAATCGAGCTCGCCGGACACCGTATCGACGGTTCCGGCAATCGCCACATCCGCGCCGGGCACGGAGAACCGAAGCGGATCGAAGGCGAGTGTCCCGCGCGCCATCCTGAAGTTCCCCTCCATCCGATGAACGGCGTCGTTGAGATCGGCATTTTTGGGCTCGCCCTGCCCGCGGCGGCTCAACTCGTCGATTCTCGCCTGGATCTGGCTTCGCAGGAAACGGCCATTCATCACTTCAAACCGGCCTTTTAGCGCGAGTTTGTGCTTGATTGGACCATCGAGCGGGGGAATGCCGATCTGAGTGCGTAACCGCAGCGTGCCTTCCATGATCGGCGGCCCCTTCATCGCCAGCCGCAGCACATCGGCCAACCGTCCGGAGGGAAGGTCCACATCGAACCAGAGTGTGCGGTGAGCGTCGCCTTCGTGCTTGACGACGATTCCACTGGTGGAAAAGCGGGTTTCGCCGAGGACGGCCGAAACCGGCTTCAGCTCGGTGTTGCCGTTCGTGCCGTCCACACCCACTTCAAACGTCGTGTGAAGCGGCACCCGGTTGCCGGCGCTTTTCAGGCGAAAATCGGGGACCACGGCCTCGCCGCGTGCGTGTATGGCGGAAAGCGTCCCCTGGAACTCGCCGGTGGAACGGAGCGTCCCTGCAATGCCGCTGAAGACGCTCAGATCCGCGTTGTCGAACCGGTAATGGCCCGATAGCGGAGTGTCGCCCGGCGATTCGGAAACCCACGGTCCGAACGAGCCTTCGGCGTGGATCGCACCGGGCGGCCGCGGATTGATCAGGTCGGCCTGATAGCGCATTTCCCGGTCCTGAGCCGCGGACTCGAGATGAACGTCCTTCAGTTCGAAACGCAGCGGTCGCTTGGCGGCATCGAGCGGCAGAATGGTGAGCGTCGCGTTGTGGATTTCAACGCTCTCAAATAAGATGCCGGCGTTGGGACCATTCCCGCCGCCGTCCCTGTCGCGTCCCGGCGGAAGCGTGATCTCCATTCCCTCGAGCGCGACAAAGTTCACCACCTTGCGCCTGCCGAACAGACTGGCAGCGTCGACACTCGCCATGGCGCGCCCGAGAACGAACAAAGGCGGCACGTCGCGTCTTCCCCGGTGCCGAAGGACAATGTTCTCCGCGCTGACCGTCGCCACGCCATGCCTGCGGAACACGAACGCGCGCAGGTGCGCGAGGGGATCGGCGGAGATGTGAATCGAGCCGATGCTGACTTCCGAATGAAAGCGCTCGCTGAGATAGGCCTCGGCCTGTTGCCGGACGTAGGGATCGAGACGCCGCGCCACGATCACGATTACCGCCGCCGTCAGCGCGCCGGCGATAGCGAGCAGGGCAGCTGCATAGATCAACCAGCGTTTCACTCAACGGATAGACGCTGGTTGTAACCTGCCGTTTCGGAAACGCCTTATTTTTCTTCGCGGACCTGCTGGCTGAGGTAACGCTCGTAGCCCATTTCCTTGATCTGGTGCAGTTGCGCCTCGAGCCAATCGACGTGCTCTTCTTCGTCCTTGAGCAGCTTCTCGAACAACTCGCGCGAGGCGTTGTCGCCGGCATCGCGCGCCACCGCGACAGAATCGTTATACATCTGGCAGGCGTTGATCTCGAGTTTCAAATCGCTTTCAAGCTGCTGTTTGACGTTCTGCCCGATGTTCAACGTCATCGGCTGTGTGAGATTCGGAGTGCCGTCCAGAAACAAAATGCGCTCGATCAGCTCCTCGGCATGTTTCATCTCGTCGATGGACTGCTTTTTGATAAAGCCGCCGAGCTTGTCGTAATGCCAGTTCTCGCACATTTCGGCGTGGAGAAAATACTGGTTGATGGCCGTGAGTTCCTCGGCCAGCGCCTCGTTCAGCTTCTCGATGACTTTCGGATTGCCTTTCATCAGCGTCGATTCTATCGCGTCCGGCGCAGGGGCTGGTAAAATGAAAACAACGCTTCCTGCCTCGGAAATTACCCAAACGTGAAGATTGGATTTGTCAGCTTAGGTTGTCCCAAGAACCTCGTCGATACGGAGGTGATGATGGGCCGTCTGGTCGCCGGAGGGCACGAGTTGACGCCCTCGCCCGCCGACGCCGACGTCATCGTGGTCAATACTTGTTCCTTCATCGACCCCGCCAAGCAGGAGTCCGTCGACACCATCCTCGAAATGGCCGAATACAAGAAGACCGGACGCGCCCAGCGCCTGGTAGTGGCGGGCTGCCTGGTGGAGCGCTATCAAGGCGAAATCAAGGCGAACCTGCCCGAAGTGGATGCGGTGGTCGGCACCAACGAGCTCGACGGCATCCTCGCGGCGTGCGAGGGCGTGGAAGCCAAAACCAATACGCTCGAGCCCTATCTCTATCACGACCTGACGCCTCGCGTGCTCACCACGCCGCGCCATTCGGCTTACATCAAAATCGCGGAGGGCTGCGACCATCCCTGTAGTTTCTGCGTCATCCCGCAGTTTCGCGGTGCATTCCGCAGCCGGAAGTTCGAATCGGTGGTTGCCGAAGCGGCGCGCCTGTTCGCCGGCGGCGTGCGGGAAATCAACCTCATCGGCCAGGACACAACCTGTTACGGCGAAGACCTCGGCGTCAGGGACGGTCTCGCGCTGCTGCTCCAGCGCCTGGCGGGCATCGAAACACCGCACGAGAAGTGGATTCGCTTCCTGTACGCGTATCCGAACAAAGTTACCCAGAGACTGCTCGACACCATGGCCGCGTACCCCGCCCTGGTGAAATACATCGACATGCCGCTGCAACACGCCAGCGCAAACGTGCTGAAACGCATGAAGCGCGGAGCAAACGGCGGCATCTTCCTGAAACTGATTGACCGTATCCGCCGCACCATTCCCGGCGTCACCATCCGGACCAGCATGATTGCCGGTTTCCCGGGCGAGACCGAAGCCGATTTCGCCGAACTCTGCTCTTTCGTCGAAGCGGCGCAGTTCGACCGGCTGGGCGTGTTCTCCTACTCAGACGAGGAAACGAGCGGCAGCTTCCACCTGGACGGAAAAGTGGACGCGCGCACCATCTACAATCGCCGCCGGAAGCTGATGGCCATTCAGCGCAAGATCTCGCGCCGGCGGAATCGCGCGCTGGTGGGCACCGAGGCGCGAGTCCTGCTCGAGGGTCCGTCGCGGGAAACGGAGCTGCTGTGGGAAGCGCGACTGCCCGGGCAGGCTCCGGAAATCGACGGCGTGTGCTATGTCAATGACCTGGGCGAGGGCGAGGCGCGTCCCGGGCAGATTCGTACGATGCGAATTACCGAGTCGCACGATTACGACGTGGTGGGCGAGTTGATCGACGCGGCGCCCGCGGGTCCGGCGCCCGCTGCGCCGGGATTGCTTCAGATTCTTCCGGTGCGCGCGCCGTCCGCGCTCCCGGCGCGGTAGACGCGCCGCGGGTCTCGCGCAGGCGAGGGGTGCATCGGAGTGCGCGGTCCGCCGCGCGGCCAATTGTCTTTAAAGCGCTCGATGGCTGCGGCGATCCGGCGATGGTTGAGAAACAACACGACCACCGCGGCGGCCGGAAGCAATACCCTCGCCATTTCTGACTCGCTCATGATCCGAGCTTAGCAGCAGCCTGTTTTTGCGTCTAACTCGTCGTGAGCGCCGAAATACGCATCGGAACTTCAGGCTGGCACTATCGTCACTGGCGCGGTCCGTTCTACCCCGCGAAGCATCCGGCGCCGCGCATGCTCGACTTCTATCTTCAACACTTCAACACGGTTGAACTGAACAATACCTTTTACCGGCTGCCGGCTGAGAAATCGGTGGATCAGTGGCGCGCCGCAGCGCCGGAAAGGTTCGTTTACTCGGCCAAAGGCAGCCGCTTCATCACGCACATGAAGAAGCTGAAAGACCCCGAACCGTCTCTCGAACGATATTTCAGCCGGGTGGACCGGTTGGGGAGCCGCCTGGGTGCAATCGTCTGGCAGCTTCCGCCTTTCTGGGATTTGGATCTCGCGCGGCTCGAGCATTTCCTCGAGGCGCTCCCCGTGGGGCGGCACGCGTTCGAGTTTCGCAATCCGTCCTGGCACTGCGCGCCGGTCTACCGGCTGCTCGAGCGGCATGCCGCAGCCTGGTGCGGTTTCGACCTCGGCGGGTTCAGGTCGCCGCTCGAAATCACGGCCGATTTCGCGTACGTGCGGCTGCATGGCCCGGGAGCGCCGTATCAGGACAGCTACTCCGAGGCCGCGCTCGACGAGTGGGCAGGGCGTGTGGAGCGATGGCGCGGCGACTTACAGGCCGTGTACGTGTACTTTGACAACGACGCGGCGGGGCACGCGGCGCGCAATGCCTTATCGTTACGGGCGCGGGTGGGGCCTAGGGACATGTAGAAGTCGTTTATAATGGTCGATGTCTGTTAAAAATGACACCGTCGACATTGCCCCTGATTCTCCTGTGCCTGCCGGCGGCGGCGCTTGCGCAGGCCGGCAAAGCCGAGCTTTTCGGCTCGGTGATCGACCCCTCCGGGCTGCGCGTGACGGCGGCGACGGTTGAAGCCGTGAACCAGACCACCGGCGCGCGCTTCCGCGGCGCGTTCGACAGCCGGGCGGAGTACCACATCCTGGGGCTGCCCGCCGGGTCGTATGAACTGACCGTGGACCGTCCGGGCTTTGAGACCTGGAGGCGCGGCGGCATCGAACTGCGCATGGGCGACCGCGTGGCGCTGAACGCGGTGCTCGCGCTCGGGCGTACGGCGGCGATGGTCGAGGCGCGCTCGGAGGCGCCTCTCATCGAGGGATCGTCGGGCGAGGTGAGCCAGAACATCGGGCAGCGCACCATCGTCGACCTCCCGCTCGACGGGCGCAATTTCATTCCGCTGGTTACGCTGTCGCCGGGAGTCGCGCTGCCGGGCGGCAATTTTCTGCCCCGCATCAACGGCAGCCGTCCGCGAACCAACGAATATCTCTACGACGGCATCAGCGTGCTGCAGCCCGAGCCGGGGCAGGTGGCTTACTATCCGGTGGTCGACGGCATGGCGGAGTTCAAGCTGAATGTGAATGCGTATTCGCCCGAGTATGGGCGGTCGAACGGCGGCACGGTGATGGTCATCGGAAAGTCGGGCGGAAACAGCTTCCACGGGTCGCTATTCGAGTTTTTCCGCAACGAGGCGCTGAACGCGCGCAATCTGTTCGCGCAGCCGGGTCCCGCGCCGCTGTTCCGCAGAAACCAGTATGGCGGCACGTTCGGCGGGCCGATTCAACGGAACAGGACTTTCTTTTTTGCCGATTGGCAGGGCACGCGGACGCGGACGGGCATCACGCGATTCAGCGTGGTGCCGGCGCTCGGGCAACGGAACGGCATTTTCACCCAGACCATCTTCGATCCGGCGCAGTCGCCTCGCGCCGCGTTCGCGGGCAACCAGATTCCAGCGAGCCGCTTCGACCCTGTAGCGGCGCAGGTGCTCGCGCACTACCCGCTGCCCAACGTCGCCGGCGCGAGCAACTATGTGCGCACCGCCACCGAACCCGACAACCAGGATCAGGCGGATTTTCGCGTGGATCGCTATTTCGGCGCCAATCACCGCGCTTTTGCCCGCTATACGTTCTGGCGCGACGACGATGCGCCGGTGACGCCGCTACCCGACGGAAGCGGCAGTTTGACCTCGGGCGTCACCGGTCACGCGCGCACCCGGGCGGACGCTGTGTCGGCGGACAATACCTGGACGCTTTCGCCATCGACGCTCAACCAGGCGCGCTTCGGCTACTCGCGGCGCGACCTGAACCAGGCCTCGCTGCAGAACGGCGGCGTCAGCATTCCGGGTTTGCCGCCGAATTCGTTCGCCTCGGTTCTGCCGGTTTTCACGCTGGCCGGGTTCCAGCAGATTGGCCCGACGGCGGCGGCAAATACGAATTTCACAACTTCGATTACGGAGTATCTCGACACGTTCACGATGGTGCGCGGGCGCCACACGGTGAAGTTCGGCGCCGACATCCGCCGCGAGGCGCTCGACGTGTTGAACCCGCCCAATCCCACCGGCGCATTCTCGTTCAGCAGCACCGGCACGAACAATCCGTCGGTAGCGGGCAGCGGCAACGCGCTTGCCTCGCTGCTGCTCGGACAGGTGAACGCCTTCAGCATCGACGTTCAGCCCCGCCCGATCCAGCCGCGCGCGCACATCGCCGAGTTCTTCGCAGGCGACGACTGGAAGGTCTCACCGCGGCTCACGCTTTTTCTGGGAGTGCGGTACACGCTGAATTTCCCGTCCACCGAGGTTCACGATCAAGGGGCGATTTTCAACCTCCACAGCCAGGTGCTCGAGTTTCCGCACACGGCGCGCAATCTCGAATGCTGCAACTTCGGTCCGCGCGCCGGAATCGCCTACCGGGTGAACAACGGGCTGGTGCTGCGGTCGGGCTTCGGCATGGTCTTTTTCGAGCAATCGGGCATTACGACGCCATTCACCATCCCGCAGTTTCCGTTTGTGCAGACGGTGGGACAGCAATCTCCGGACAACGTGAACGCCGCCTTCGCGCTGAGCACAGGACCGTCGGTGCAGGTGACCGCGCCGAACCCGAACTCAGGACTCGGACAGGGCGTGTTCGGGGCGGACCGCCGCAACGGGTCCGGCTACTCCGAGCAGTGGAATTTCACGGTGCAGAAAACGCTCGGCGGCGCCTGGAACGTGGAAGTGTCGTACCTCGGCTCGAAGAACACGCGGCTCGGCATTCCCGACGCCAACATCAATCAGTTGCCGCCGCAGTACCTGGCGCTTGGCCCGGCGCTGCTGGCGCGCGTGCCGAACCCTTACTTCGGGCAGATTCCGGCCTCTTCGTCGCTCGGCGGCGCCGGCATCGCGCAGCAGCTGCTGCTGCGTCCCTATCCGCGCTTCACAACCGTGGCTCTGTTCCGCGACAACGTCGGAAACTCGAGCTACCACGCGGGTGCGGTGAAAGTGGAGAAACGGCTTTCGCGCGCGCTGTCGCTGAACGCCGCGTTCACGCAATCGAAGCTGATCGACGATGCGTCGAGCGTGTTTTCGCAGACCATCTTCACCGGTCCCGTGTTGAACAACACCGGCGCCGCCGACGCGTATAACCGCCATTTGGAAAGAGACGTCTCGAGCGGCGACATTCCGCGCGTGTTCTCGCTCGGGTTCACCTACGATGTTCCGCGCCTGTGGAGGGTCCGCGGGTGGCGGATTGCGGGGCTGATTCGCGTGCAGTCGGGCGACGCGGTGGCGGTGACGCAGGCCACCAACAACAACTCGAGCCTCGGCTTTGCGGTGCAGCGCCCCAACCGCATCGCCAACCCCAACGATTACGCGGAGCGGAGCGTGGCGCGCTACTTCGACACCACGGCATTCTCGGCGGCGCCGCAGTTTGTCATCGGCAACAGCTCGCGCAATCCGGTGCGTGGACCGGGGCTACAAAACGCCGACCTCATGATCGGCAAGACCTTCCGCCTCACCGAGCGGTTCAGCCTCGAGACGCGGGCCGAGGTGTTCAACGTGTCGAACACGCCGCCGCTCGCCGACCCCAACGGCAGCTTCGGGAGCGCGGCGTTTGGGTCGATTACCAGCGCGGGTTCGCCGCGCGTGTTCGAATTTGTGGCCAAGATTCACTTCTGACGCGCGGCGTCAAACCGATTGGCGCATCAGCTTCTCGACTTCCTTGCGCAGCGGCTCGACCGTTTTCGCATAGAGCATCTTGTAGGCTCCGCAGAAATAGTCGAGGCCCTCGAAGCTGCGGCGCGGACCGTGGCGGAATTTCGGGCAACCGCCATGGCAGATCGAAGCCCACTCGCAAACCGAGCACTCGGGATGGGCGATGGTCTTCTTCGAGGCGAAGCTGAAGCGCTTGGCGCGGCGGGCGATTTCGGGCCAGGAATCGAGTTCGATATTGCCGAGCTTCCAGCCGCTCTCGACAAAGAAATCGCACGGGTAGACGTCACCGTTGTACTCCACAACGACGTAGCTGTCGCAGGTTTCGTGCATGGTGCAGTTGCCCGGTTTCTCGCCGGCGAGCGCCTCGGCGATGTTGTCGAACAGGCGAAGGCGCACTTTGCGGCGCTCCGGCCACCACACCTCGAAGGTCTCCACCAGAAACCGGCCGTATTGTTCGGGCGTGATGGTGTAGGGAAGGCGATTGCCCAGGCCGTCGAACTCGGCGAGCGGGATGTACTGAATGTTGTCCACGCCGAGGGATCGGAAAAATCTATAGAGCTCGCGCGGCTTTTCGACGTTGGCCTGATTGAGCACGCAGAGGATGTTGAACTCCACCTTCTCGCGCCGGAGCAGTTCCACCGACTGCATAACGCGCCGCCACGTTCCCTGCCCGCCCTTGTTGTAGCGGTAGAGATCGTGAACGTCCTCGGGACCGTCGAGCGAAACGCCGAGCAGCCAGTTGTAGGCTCGAAACAACTCGCACCATTCCTCGTCGATGAGGATGGCGTTGGTCTGCATGGTGTTGCTCACGCTCTGGCCGTTGCGGCCGAAGCGCTGCTCGAATTCGATGAGCTTACGGAAAAAGCCCGGACCGGCGAGCGTCGGTTCGCCGCCCTGAAACGCGAAGATGCTTTGCGGGTAGGAGTAAAACAGCCAGGTGTCCACCAGGCGCTCGAGCGTGTCGTCGGTCATGCGGCGCCCGGGCAGCGCGGCGTATGGGTCCGCCTCGCGGTCGAGATAGAAGCAGTAGGCGCAGTCGAGGTTGCAGACCGCCGAGGCAGGCTTGATCAGCAGCGACGTGATGCGCGGCGTCGTGCCCAGGATGGGAAGACTGCTCACAGCCGCTGTACTTTCACTTTGGCTTCGGCGAACAACACCTCCACCATGCCGAAATGCTCGTTGTAATAATCGCTCGAGTAGGCTTTCATCCGCTCGGCGCTCACCACCACTTCGATAATGCCGGCCTGCACGATGGCGCGGGCGCAATCCATGCAGGGCATGATTTCGACGTACAGCGTGCACCCTTCGGTTGCGGTTCCGGCGCGCGCCGCGTTGCAGATGGCGTTGCGCTCGGCGTGCTCGATCCACAGATACTTGGTGGGGCGCACCAGACGCTCGGGGACATCGTCGCGAATGCCGCGCGGAAACGAGTTGTAACCGGTGGAGCGGATCTCGTGCGCGGGTCCGACGATCACGCAGCCGAGTTGCGTATTGGGATCCTTGGAACGCGCGGCCACGGCGCGGCAGATATCGAGATAGTACTTGTCCCAGCCCGGAATTTCCGCCATTTGGACTCAAGCATACCAGCTTGACCCGGTTTCCTACGCGGCCGGCACGCTATCATGGTGCTTTCAACACCGTGACGTCTCTTCCCGATCAATTGAAGTCCTGCGGTGTCGTCGGAGCAGGCGGAGCCGGCTTTCCGGCGCACGTCAAGGCGCGCAGCCGGGTGGAGTACCTGCTCATCAACGGCGCCGAGTGCGAGCCGCTGCTGCACAAGGACTACGAAATCATGAAGCGCGAGCCGGCGGGCATCGTCGAGGGCGCTCGCCTGATGCGCGATGCCATCGGCGCGTCGAAGGTGCGGTTCGGGATAAAGACCAAGAATGCCGGCGCCATCAAAGCCATCGGCGCGCATCTGGGCGGCACGGGCATGGACATCGTCGAACTCGGCGACTTCTATCCGTCGGGCGACGAATACGAACTGGTGAACATCGCCACCGGGCGACTGATTCCGCCGGGCGGCATCCCGCTTGCCGTCGGCTGCGTGGTGAACAATGTCGAGACCATGCTGAACGTGGCTCGGGCGGCGCAGGGACAGCCGGTGACGCACAAGTTCCTGTCGGTGAGCGGCGCGGTGCGCGAGCCGAAATCGTTCTGGGCGCCCGTGGGCACGCCGTTCCGCGACCTGATTGCGCAGGCGGGCGGAGCCACGGTCGGCGAATTCGGCCTGTTTGTCAGCGGCATCATGATGGGGCGGCTCTCGTTCGATCTCGATGAGCCGGTAATCAAGACCAACGGCGGGTTGATTGTGCTGCCGCGCGACCATTACCTGATCACGCGGCGCAATCGCGACAACGATGCCATGCGGCGCATCGGCAAATCGGCGTGCGACCAGTGCAGTTACTGCACAGAGTTCTGCCCGCGCTATCTGCTCGGCTACGACGTGCAGCCGCACAAGGTGATGCGGTCGCTCGGCTTTACGGCGTCGGGCAAGGAGATCTGGAATCAGTTCGCCGAACTGTGCTGCTCGTGCGGACTGTGCACGCTCTACGCGTGTCCGGAAGATCTCTACCCGAAGGAAGCGTGCGACGATTCCAAACACGATCTGCGCGCATCGGGCGTCAAGTACGTGCAGAAGAACGAGCCTCGCATTCACCCGATGAAGGAATACCGGCGCGTTCCGCTGTCGATGCTGCGCAAGCGCCTGAAGATCGAAGAGTACGAGGCCGACACGCCCTACGATGCCGTCGAACTGCACCCGGCGGCGGTGCGCATTCTGCTCAGGCAGCACGCCGGCGCGCCGGCGCGTCCGACCGTGAGCGAGGGCGCTCGCGTGGCGCAAGGACAGACCATTGCCGATGTCGGCGACAAGGAACTTGGATGCGCGATTCACTCGAGCATCGACGGCGTGGTTTCAAAAATCGACGCCCAAAGCATTACCGTGACGCGTTAGGAGAATCATGGCCGCAAAATCCATCGGACTCATCGAACTGGGCAGCATCGCCGCCGGATTTCAGGTTTGCGACACGATGCTCAAAACCGCCGCGGTCGAACTGCTCCTGTCGCGCAGCATCTGCTCGGGCAAGTACATGGTGATGGTGAAGGGCGATGTGGGGGCGGTGGAGTCGAGCGTTCGCGCAGGCGTCCAATCGGGCGCCTTTTCGGTGATCGACAGCTTCGTGATTCCCAACGTGCACGATGCCGTGTTTCCGGCCATCGCCGGGCACAACAAAGTGGATGCTCTCGAGGCGCTGGGGATCATCGAGTCGTTTTCGGTCGCGTCGTTGATTGAAGCTGCGGACGCGGCGGTAAAGACCGCCAAGGTCACGCTCATCGAAGTTCGCCTCGCGATGGCGCTCGGCGGCAAGGCGTTCGTCACGATGACCGGGTCGGTCGCCGATGTCACGAGCGCGGTGGACGCGGGCGCGGCAGTGGTCGGCGCAAAGGGATTGCTGACCAACAAAGTCGTCATCCCGCGGCCGCGGCCGGAGTTGCTTTCAGAAATGATCTGACGGGCGTTATCGCGCCGCTTCCTCAATTGCCGCGCGCAGTTCCTTTTCGCTGCGCGTTCCAATGAAGTGCTTCACCACGACGCCCTCCCGGTTGAGCACCACCACCATCGGAATCGCGCGGACGCCGTACATCCGCGAGACCTGGCGTTTGCTGTCGTCGAGCGTCGGAATCGTATATTTGTTCGACTTCAGGAATCCACGGGCGGTCTTCTCGCCTTCGTCGTTGACACCCACGATCACCACGTCTTTTTCCCGGTATTCGCGGTGCAGTTTTTCGATCGCCGGAAGTTCCTGGCGGCATGGACCGCACCAGGTGGCCCAGAAATCCATCACCACCACCTTGCCTTGCAGCCCGGCGAGCGAGACGTCGTTGCCCTCCAGGTCTTTGAGCGTGAACCCGGGAGCCCGCCGCCCGGTGAGCACCATTCCGGCTCTCGCGCCGGGCACCGCCAGCGCTTCCACCTCGCGAGCGTGCGAGGGCGGAGTAAAGGCGAACGCGCTCTCTTCCACCGGCTCGTTCAGCACCGCGGTGCGCGATTGGAAGGTCTGACTGAATTCCTGCACCGTGCCGTTTTCCGTTGAGCGGGTGACGCTGCGCTCCTTGAGCACGATGAACCGCGAGGTGTCGATCCAGAATTCCTGCTTGACGTTCCTTTTCGGATAACTCACCTGCACCACGTAGCAGGGCACTTTTTCGCTGTTTGCCTTGAGCGTGTCGGTGCCGGCGAGCGTCGCGATGGGAGAGAGCCTGGCAAGCGACTCCCACCGTCCGACGAGCGTCGCGAGCGCGTCGGCAACCGGGTCCTCGCCGGCGCGCCGCGGTTGATCTTCATCATCGCCCTCAATCACGGCCGCAACGGACTGCTTGCGCCACGCCTTCTGTTTCGAAACGTACAGCCACTCGGATTCGCCGTCGTTCACCACGGTCCAATCGTTCACCGGGCCTTTCACGCGCAGCCGCATGCGGGAAGGACGGTCGAGCAACAGTTCGATGGTGGTGTCCGACGACATCGACGAACCGCCGCCGACCGCAATGGCCGTGCTCGCGACGTTGAGACGGAAGGTGCGCGCGCGGCGGTACGTTTCGGCGGTTTTCGTGAGGATTTCTTCCACCGAGAGCTCGGCAAAAAGAGGAAATGCGAGAAAAATGACGGAGATTACGGCCCGCATGTCTCAATACTAACTGAATCGGAGAGCGCGTCGCCGGGTCCCGGAACGATACACTGAAATTTAATGGAAGAGCACATTCATCCGGCAGCGCGCCTGAGCGGCGCGGTGGCGCTGCCCGGGGACAAGTCCATCTCGCATCGCTACGGCATGATCGCGTCCATCGCCGAAGGCGTCAGCACGATTCATAACTACTCCCAGGGCGCGGATTGCCAGTCGACGCTGAACTGCATGGAGTCGCTCGGCGTCAAAATCGAGCGCAGCGAGCAATCGACGTTGATTCACGGCGTGGGTCTCGAAGGCCTGAAGGCGCCCGCACGGAGGCTCGACGCCGGCAATTCCGGCTCCACCATTCGCATGCTTTCGGGGATCCTCGCAGCTCAGCCGTTTTCGAGCGAGATCGAAGGCGATGAGAGCCTGGCGCGCCGCCCGATGGCGCGCATCATGAAGCCTCTGGCCGAAATGGGCGCGCGGATTACGGCGCGCGAGGGCCAGTTTCCGCCGCTGAAAATCGAGGGCGGAGCGCTGAAGCCGATCGACTACGCGCTGCCGGTGGCGAGCGCGCAGGTGAAATCGTGCGTGCTGCTCGCCGGATTGTACGCGGCAGGTGAAACCGTGGTTCGCGAACCGCTCGCCACGCGCGACCACACCGAGGTCGCGCTGCGCGAATTCGGCGCGGAGGTCGAGAGCGTGAAGGGCGTGGTGCGCATTCAGGGCCGTCCCAGCCTCCGTGCGCGCACGCTTACCGTGCCCGGCGATCTGTCGGCGGCGGCGTTCTTCCTGGTAGCGGCGCTGCTCGTGAAGGGATCGCACCTGACCATTCGGGGCGTGGGATTGAACCCGACGCGCTCGACCCTGCTCGATTTCCTTTCTTCCATGGGCGCGCGGATCGAGATTCCCGCCATCGAGCAGCAGTCGGGCGAACTCATGGGCGACCTCGTCATCAAGCACGCGCCCGTGAAGGGCGGAGTGCTGGAAGGCGCGACCACCGCGGCCCTGATCGATGAAATCCCGGTTCTCGCCGTGTTGGGCGCGGCGAGCGAGGAAGGCCTTGTCGTCCGCGACGCAGCCGAACTGAGAGTCAAGGAAACCGACCGCATCGCCACCGTCGCCGAAAATTTCAAGCGCATGGGCGTGGAGGTTGAAGTGGCGCCGGATGGGTTCCGCGTGCCTGGAAAACAGAAGTTTCGCGCCGCGGCGCTCGACTCGTTCGGAGATCATCGCATCGGCATGGCGTTCGCCGTGGCGGCGCTCGCCGCCGACGGAGTGTCCACCATCCGGGACGCCGAAGCGGCCAGCGTGTCGTTCCCGGAGTTCTATAATGGTCTTCGACATCTCACGGAGAGTGCGTGAATTGCGATGAACCGCAACGCGGATCTCAAGATTGACTGTCTTGTTCACGACCTGAATAACGTCTTTCAGACGATCATCGAAGCTGCCGACCTGGTGGGTTCGGACCCGGCGTGGGAGAGCGTCGCAGCCATCATCCTGCGCAGCGTCGAGCAGGGACGGGCGATTGTGTCGAGCATCGCCCAAAACGATGAGATCCCAGTTCCAATCGACGAGCAGGTGGCGCAGGCCGTGAAGTTCTCGCAGGATTGCATGGCGCTCATGCACGGTCCCGCGTTGGAATTTGAGCGCGAACTCGCCCCGGGCATCCGGCTTCCGATCCACCCCGCCGCGCTCGAACGCGTGCTGGTCAACCTGTTTATCAACTCCGGCCAGGCGGCGCGCGCTGCCGGACGCGATAGCTGCCGCATTCACATCAAAGCTCACGAACGCGCCGATGGCGTGGAAATCGAAATCGCCGACGACGGACCCGGTATCGCCGAGGAAACACTGCCCGTGATGTTCCTGCCCGGCTACTCGACCGACCACAAGCGGAGCGGGCTCGGGCTGCACATCGTGCAATCGCTGGTGGCCGAAGCGGGCGGAGAAGTGAAAGCGTTCAACGGGCGAACCGGCGGCGCCCGGTTCGAGATACACCTGCCCGCGGTCCGCCCCGTTGCCACGGGGGCAGTTTAGAAACCCCCATGTCCTCATGAAGTACATCTGCATCCACAGCCATTGTTATCAGCCGCCGCGCGAGAACCCCTGGCTGGAATCCATCGAGCAGCAGGATTCGGCGTATCCCTATCACGACTGGAACGAACGCATCACGGCCGAGTGCTACGCGCCGAACACCGCCAGCCGCATTCTCGACGCCGAACAAAACATCACCCGCATCGTCAACAACTACGCTTCCACCAGCTTCAACTTCGGCCCGACGCTGTTGTCGTGGATGGAAGAGCGCGCTCCCGAGGCTTATCACGCCACCATCTTTGCCGACAGGGAGAGCCGCGAGCGGTTCTCCGGACACGGTTCGGCGCTGGCGCAGCCCTACAATCACATGATTCTGCCGCTCGCCACGCGGCGCGACAAGCGGACGCAGATCATCTGGGGCCTCGAGGATTTCCGCTACCGGTTCGGCCGCGACGCCGAAGGCATGTGGCTGCCCGAAGCGGCGGTGGATATCGAGACGCTCGAACTCATGGCCGAGTACGGCGTGCGTTTCACCGTGCTGTCGCCCTATCAGGCCAGGCGCGTGCGGCGGGTGGGACAGGACCACTGGCGCGATGTGAGCGGCGGCGACATCGACCCCAAGCGCCCCTATCTGCAGAGGCTGCCTTCGGGGCGGTCCATCGCGGTCTTCTTTTACGACGGTCCGGTTTCGCAGGCCGTCGCCTTCGAGCGCCTGCTCGACAGCGGCGAACGGTTTGCCAATCGCCTGATGAGCGCCTTTATCGAAGGCACCGAAGCCGATCAGCTTGTCAACATCGCCACCGACGGCGAGACCTACGGCCATCATCACCGCTACGGCGAAATGGCCCTCGCTTACGCGCTGCACCACATTTCTTCAACCGGCCTGGCCCGCATCACTAACTACGGCGAGTACCTGGCCGGTCATCCTCCGGCCCATGAGGTGGAGATCAAGGAACACAGCGCCTGGAGCTGCAGCCACGGCGTCGGCCGGTGGAAAGAAAACTGCGGCTGCAATACGGGTGGAAGGCCGGAGTGGAATCAGAACTGGCGCAAGCCGCTGCGCGAGGCGCTCGACTGGCTGCGCGACCAGGTGGCTCCGCTCTACGAACAAGCCGCCGGCGAAATGGTCAGCAATCCCTGGCTGGCGCGCGACCGTTACATCCGCGTGATGCTCAACCGCACCCCCGAGCGCCGCGCGCTGTTCCTTGAAAGGCATTGTGCCGCTCCGCCCGATCATGAATCCGAAGTGCGCCTGTGGAAACTGCTCGAGCTCCAGCGCCACGCCATGCTCATGTACACGAGTTGCGGCTGGTTTTTCGACGACGTTTCAGGCATCGAGACGCTGCAGGTGCTCCAGTACGCCGCGCGCGTGGTGCAACTGGCGCGGCAGCTGTTCACCCACGACCTCGAGCCCGAGTTCCTCGAGCGCCTCGCTCGCGCCGTGAGCAACGTCCCGGAAAACGTCGATGGCGCCCGCCTGTACCAGAACCTGGTGAAGCCGGCCATGGTCGATCTCGACCGGCTCGCGGCCCATTACGCCATCAGCTCGATGTTTGCGAGCTACTCCGATCGCACGCAGATTTACTGCTACACGGTGGATCGCGAGAGCTACTCGCAGTTTGAGACGGGCCACTTCCGCCTGGCGGTGGGCAAAGCGCGCTTTATCTCTGAAATCACCCAGGAAGCGGAGGACCTCTCGTTCGGCGTTCTGCACTTCGGCGATCACAACCTCACCGGGGGCGTGCGGCCGTTCGTCAACGAAGAGTCCTACCAGGAACTGGCGCGCCACGCCCGGGACGCGTTCAACCGCGCCGACGTGCCCGAGGTGATCCGGCTGCTCGACCGTGGATTCGGAACCAGCATCTATTCGATCAAGAGCCTCTTCAAGGACGAGCAGCGCCGCATCCTGGACGAGATTCTCAAGACGACGCTCGACGACGCCGAGAACGCCTACCGCGGCGTGTACGAGCACCACGCGCCGCTCATGCGGTTTCTGCACGGCCTGAAGATCGCCGTGCCGCCGATTATTCAAAACGCGGCGGGCCACGCCATGAACAGCCTTCTGCGGCACGCATTTGAAGCGCGCAACTTCGACGCGGACCGCATTCGCACGCTGCTCGACGAAGCGCGCGTGGCCGGCGCCCAGCTCGATCACACCACGCTCGAATACACGCTCCGCAAGCGCGTCGAGCGGCTCGCCGAACGCGTGTACGCCGAGCCCGCTGACCTGCCCGAACTCGAGCGCATGAACGACGCCCTCGCCTTGCAGCCTCACCTGCCGTTCCCGCTCGGCCTGTGGAGCGTGCAGAACAAATTCTACGACCTCGCCCATTCCGAATACCTGCGCATACGCCGCATCGCCGAACTCGGCGACGCCGAATCGAAGGAGTGGGTCCACGTCTTCGAGCAGGTAGCCGAGCGGCTGAAGCTGAAGCTGAGCGTGGCGGACCGCGCTCCCGCCGCGCGCATTTGAACGACAATCAGAGTGTGAAGATCTGGGCCGTTCTCCTCGCCGGCGTGGCGGTCTGGGCCGCAAGCCCGGAGGCGCGCAGCGGCAAAGCCAAGCTCGACCTCATCATGGACGAGAAGACGCGCCGCGGACAGGTGATCGTGTTTTCGCAGCGGGAACTCGAAGGGCTGGGCGTCGTGGAGATCCCGCGCGCCGTCCCGGACGGTTTTCGCGAGCCGCGCGTCGTATTGGGCAACGGCTGGGCCGTGGGAACCGCGCTCATCGACTTCAAGAAACTTCGCCACGCGCAGGGCGCCGCTCCCAGCTGGATCGACAACCTGATCGAGGGTGAGCGCCCGGTGAAGGTGGAAATCGAGGTCACCTCCGCCAACGGCTGGTGCACGGTTTACTTAAAGCGCCTTGAGATTTCGAAAGTGGTCGCCACGGGCAGAGTGCTCGAGGTTCTGGTGAAGGCGTTCTTTCTATCGCTCTATCCCAACGCCAAAATCAACGAACCGTTCGAACTCGAGTACAACATCGACCATTTCGACCTGAAGCCCTCGGGGCTATACGTGTTCATTAAGAAATGACGGAACCGGTCCCGACTGATCACCACGGGAGCCGCCGCGATGTGCTCATGCTCCTCGATTCTCCCGGCTACATCGAGACGCTCAATTCGGCGCTGACCGGAACTGGAACCCACGTATCGCCGGGCGACGTTCACCGCCCCCTCGGCACTCGGAAGGATCAGGAGTATGAACTCCCGCAATTCAGCCGCGAGTACCTCTCCGGGCGCTTCGACCAGACGATGATCGAGGACCCGGAATGGTGGATCGTCAAACGCAATGCCCGCGTTCGCACGCCCGTGTTCGACCTGCTCAGCACGGCTGCGATCGACGGAAAGCCGGGCGTCCTGCTGGTGGAAGCGAAGGCGCACCACGGTGAGCTGGAAACCTGCGGCAAGTCGTTCAAGAGCAGCTCAAGCCCGGTGAACCACGACAAAATCGGGGAGTCGATTGCGCTCGCCAACCAGGCGTTGAACGCGATTGAGCCGGGATTTCAATTGAGCCGGGATGCGTTCTACCAGGTATCGAACCGGGTGGCGTGGGGCTGGCGCCTGGCCTCGCTGGGCATTCCGGTCACCTTGCTGTATCTCGGGTTCGTGCGCGATCCATATTGGACGCGGGATCCGTTCACCTCGGGTGAGGATTGGATGATGGCAGCCCGCCGCTATCTCAGCAACGTCGTGCCGGCAGACGCCCTCGCCCGAAGGCTGCCGTGCTCGGAGACGGGTTCGCTTTTGATCGTGGCTGCGCCGCTTGAAACGGTGCGGTAAGACGGATGGTGGGCTCGGCAGAACTCGAATCTGCGACCTCTACCGTGTCAAGGTAGTATGCCTCAATCCAGTGCATGCACGGTCGTTGCAAACGCTGGACTTGAACGTTTTTGGATCAGCCCGTAACCAGCCCGAAAGTTTTTGAACCCAGCCCGGATCAGCCCGAGATTTTGGCAAACCAATGGTAGCGTGTCTATCATCGCCGAGCGGGAACCTCGAGGATATGCCTCGAGCCGGAGCCCGGAGGACCCTGGAGCGCGTCGAACGGCGGGGGGATGGGAACCCCCGATTCGACAAGGTAAAGGTCCTGCCGTACACCCGTCGTCCATATGCCTCATGTCCAACAAGCCGGTCCGACCGATGTACACACGTGGGAATAAAAAGTCCGGTCGATGCAGCCAACAACTATCTTTAGGCCCTTTATTCTGTGCTTGATATCGCGCGCCGATAAACCAACGGGCATGCCCACGTGGGCCATTTCAGTCCTTAGGTCATTAAACGAAGTTAACAATGCCTCGGTATCACGCTTACCCACTCGATTCAGTACGTGAAAGACATTCGGAAATCCAAAACGATTGAAGAGACGCTTGACGTTACGCGGTGATGGGTACTTGCGATCGGAGTAGAGGGAGGCTACCGAAAATGCGGGCAGTGGTATGCCATCAGTCGCCAAGTCGTAGTGAGTGCCCGCGAGCAGATCCTCTAGTCGAGATAAGAGATGCGCTTCATCTTCTTCAACGATGAACTTGCGGTATGCAGCTACAACCGAGGGCTGATTCAACAGAAATGCCCGAACCGTCCGCGGAAGCCTCTCTGTCGTGACACCCTGCGCTCTGATGGCTGCCCCCCACCCGCCAAAAAGGTCCTCAATGTACGCCTCGAACCGCGCACTGCAGAGCACAACGGCGCTACAGAGCACGTGTTCTCTGATCACCGTCACACTACACTGGTTCGAGTGCGCAATCCGAACGGCCTGCAGAATGGTGTCAACATCGGACTCAAACCGATTTCTCGCTTGACTACGCTTGTACGCCATTACGATTGGCGGCGATGATATCGCCGAGCATGTTCACTCGGGTCCGAATCTGAGCGGCGTCGCTTGTCGCAAGGTTGATGGAGCGTCGAAATGCTTCGTCATGGAACAGTTCAGCAACGGAGTTGATGATGTTCGCTCGGTTCTGTTCGGGAAGGTCGACAACATCCACCGCGGAGCGGCTGACCGAAAGCATCTCAGCGTCGAACAACGCAGCGTTAAAGGAACTGATGATTCGATTTCCGTGACCACCATCAAAAACTTTGAACGCTAGTCCGCCGAACAGAGCGCCGACGCCACTCATGGCTCTCGATATAGCGGCGTCAAACTCTGCAAGCTGGCAGTCACCGGCATCTCGGTGTTTCTCAACGAACGTATTGAGGAATGCGGCTAACGGCTTTTCGTAAGAATCGAGATCGAAATGAAGTGCAAGGAAGCGGAGGAGGAACTCCTCAGCTTTCATACGCTTGTCCGACTTGGACGCAACAAGATCGCGCCATTTTCTATCGCGCCCAATCTTGTCCAGCCAGTCGATAAATCTGCCGTGGTAGATACCATGACGAAGCTCCTGCGCGGAAAGTTTGACGGCGCCAGTGTTCAGCCGCTCAAAGACGTCGAACTTCACCTGTGGATGAGTGTCCTTCATGATGACGATGCATCGAAGGGTCCTATTCACTATATGGCGTTGAAATCTCGGATCAAGCTCGAAATACCGAAGGCCTTCAAGCTCCGGATAAGCAGTCAATCCGTGCAACGGGAACTGGTTGTCCAGGAATTTTTGGATGGACTGCAATCGCTGATTGCCATCGATCACTGAAAGTCGCTCATCAGGCTCCTGACTGAGATAGATCACAGGTATCGGACACTGGATAATCAACGACTCGATCAATCTTGACGCTTGAGGTTCGGTCCACACATACCCACGTTGAAAGCGCGGCACAAAGACATGTTTGCTGCGCACGTACTCCACGATCGTACCGATTGAGTAGTCGTACGTCTCGGTGTGAAGGCGACGCTGTTCCGGCGGTACGGAGAGTATGGACTCGACGAACTCTTCGACTTCTTGGGGAAAGAGTTTGTCTGCCAATGTCGCGTCTTGCGTTACCAGGTGCTTTGTTTTCTTGGCATCTCGTCTCATTGAAAGAACTCCAAGCGCGGCCAAGCCATGATTCGGGGGCAAAGTTCGTTCGTGGTCGAACTGGAGTCAGGCTATCACGAATGACTTGCGTTTTCGTGATCGGGCCAGCATCCTTTGGTATCCGAGGCGGAACATCTTCGAGAAATCTCGTAAATGCCTCTAAGTGATCCTCCAGATCTGTGGACATCGGATTCGTTTCATCGTACTGCTAACGCATTGAGATTCGAGAACCAGCCCGGGCGGATTTGCTTGGATGCACGTAAGTGATTGAGGGAAATGGTGGGCTCGGCAGAACTCGAATCTGCGACCTCTACCGTGTCAAGGTAGCGCTCTAACCAACTGAGCTACGAGCCCGGGGACTAATCTCAACTATAGCATTCCGTTATTCGACCGTCACCGATTTCGCCAGATTCCTCGGCTGATCCACATCGCAGCCCCGGCGGACGGCGATGTGATACGAGAGCAACTGCAGCGGCACGATTTCGAGAATCGGGAACAGCAGCTCATCCGTCACCGGGACGTGGATGACGTGGTCCGCCATCTTGGTGACCTCTTCGTCGCCTTCGTTGGCGATGGCTACCACGATGCCCTCGCGCGCCTTCACTTCCTGGATGTTCGAAACGGTTTTTTCATAAAGCAGCCGGCTCGACTCGTTCTCCGGATCGCAGGTGGCGAGCACCACCACCGGCAGGTTCCCATCGATCAGCGCGTTCGGACCGTGCTTCATCTCGCCCGCCGGATAGCCTTCGGCGTGGATGTAGGAAATCTCCTTCAACTTCAGCGCGCCCTCGAGCGCGATCGGGAAATGAACGCCCCGGCCGAGGTAGAGGAAGTCTGTCGCGCGGAACAGCTCCTTCACCATCTCGTCGTAGATGGTGTCGTAGCTGAGCAGCGCCTCGAGCTTGCCCGGAATGCGCAGCAGTTCCTGTACGAGCGACCGCGCCTTTTCAGTGGAAATCTTCTCGCGCACCTCGGCCAGGTGCATCGCCAAGATAAACAGCGCCGTCAACTGGCAGGTGAACGCCTTGGTGGAAGCGACGCCGATCTCCGGACCGGCGTGGGTCATGAGCGTTCCCGCCGCTTCGCGCGTGATCATCGAGCCCACCACGTTGCAGATGGCGAGCGTCTTCGAGCCCTTCTGCTTGGCTTCGCGCTGCGCCGCGAGCGTATCCGCCGTTTCGCCGGATTGCGAGATCACCACCGTCAGCGTGTGCTTGTCGACGATGGGGTCGCGGTAGCGAAACTCGCTGCCGTAGTCCACTTCCACGGGGATGCGTGCCAGGCGCTCGATCATGAATTTGCCGGCCAGCGCCGCGTGCCAGCTCGTGCCGCAGGCGATGATGCGCACCGACTGAAACTCGCGGAAGTCGCGCGCCGTGATATCCATCTCCTCGAGGAAGATGCGGCCGGACTCCTGGCCCACGCGCCCCAGCATGGTGTCGCGTACCGCGCGCGGCTGCTCAAAGATCTCCTTGAGCATGAAATGCTTGTAGCCGCCCTTTTCGGCCATGATGGGGTCCCACAGGATGTGCGAAACCTGCCGCTTCAAAGGACGCCCGCCGAAATCGGTGAGGTGGACGCCTTCGGGCGTCAGCACGGCCAGATCGCCGTCGGACAGGAAAAACATGTCGCGCGTGTGGCTCAGAATCGCCGGCACGTCGCTCGCGACAAAATACTCCCCTTCGCCCAGCCCGATCACCACCGGCGGTCCGCTGCGCGCGGCGACGATTTTGTTCGGGTCCGAACGGGAGATGATGGCCAGCGCGAACACGCCGGTTAGCTCCTTCACCGTCTTGCGCACCGCGTCTTCAAGGTTTCCGGCGAAGTGCTTCTCGATCAGGTGGGCGATGATTTCGGTATCGGTCTCGGTCTGGAAGTGATGACCTTCGCCCTGCAGCTGGCGCTTCAGCGCCAGGTAGTTTTCGACAATCCCGTTGTGCACGACGACGATGTCGCCCTTGCAGTCGCGGTGGGGATGGGCGTTTTCCTCGGTGGGGCGGCCGTGCGTGGCCCAGCGGGTGTGGCCGATTCCGTACGGCCCGTCGATGGGGTTCAGGCGGACGGCGTCCTCGAGATTTCGCAGCTTGCCGGATGCCCGGCGAATGGCCAGCGTGTTCTCGCCGTCGAGCACGGCGACGCCGGCCGAGTCATAACCCCTGTATTCCAGGCGTTTCAGCCCGTCCAGAATGATGGGAACCGCTTTGCGGCCTCCGATATAGCCGACAATCCCGCACATGGCGCAATCCTTTCGCCGCTGCTCGAGCAGCTTTTGTCAGTCGACGAGTTCGACGCGGTACTCTTCGATAACGGGGTTCGAGAGCACTTCCCGGGCAATCTGGTCGATCTCGGTCCGGGCTTGTGTGTGGTCGGTGCCATCGGCCAGCTGAATCTCGAAGTACTTGCCTTGCCGCACGGACGCAATCGTCTTGTGGCCGAGCGAATTCAGGGCCGAGCAGACGGTCTGCCCTTGAGGATCGAGAACGCTAGGTTTCATGCTTACCAGCACTCGGGCTTTCATAAAAATCCTATTGTATCCGACTCAGCCACTCCCGCAGAATCGGCCCTGATTTCGATGGAAATCGGTGGGCTCCCGGAAGCAGGTGAAACTCGACCCGCGATGCATGACGGCGAAGACGGTCCGGAAAGGTCCGGGCGGTCTCAGCCGGGAAGTATTCGTCCTGATCGCGCGAAATGTGAAGAATCGGCGCTTGGACGGTCTGGTACGGCCCATCCTCCCAGTCCCTTGGAACGCCTCCGCAGAGGGCGATCACCCCGCCGATCGCCTGGGGATCGGTACCCGCGAACCGATAGTTCAGCCCCACGGGTTGAGAAAAGCCCATCAGAATCGTTCGCTCGGCGGGAATGCCGGTCCGCTCCCGGAGTTGCTCGAGCGTGGCCCGCACCATGGAATGATGTAGCTGAATGGCCTCGGCGTGATGCTGCCGGACTCCCCAGTTATACCCCGCCTCCGCGCCCGCATCTAATTGCAAATAATGGGGAAATGGCGCCTGTAAGCTGGCCACCGGGTATTCTGCGCCCACCGCTCCCACCGTGAGGCGCAGCATGGCCTCCGGGTTCGACCCGTAGCCGTGGAGAGCCAGAATCTGGAGTCGGTGCGAGGCGCCCGCATGCAGGAGAAACCGGCACGTGAGCGGAACGGTAAATGTAGAGGTCTCCGGTTCCATAAATGATGACGGATGTGCATCATGATACTGTAAGGTTCTGCCGATAGGGGAGTAGAGGACGTGGTAAGCAGCCCGACCCCGACTACGGCGCGTGCTTGTCGAGTCTGTTATCAGCATGGAGGCACGTTTTGATCCAGCAGAGTTTTGATCGCGAAGCGGCTCTTGAGCGGGTCGGAGGTGATGTCGACCTTCTGAAGGAGATCGCCGGTCTGTTTATCGAAGACGAGAAGAACATGGTGAGCGCCATCGAGAGCGCCATTTCGGCGCAGGACTCCAAACTACTCGAACGCTCGGCCCATACGCTCAAAGGCTGCGTGGCCAATTTCGGCGCGGCGGAAGCGTTTGAAGCTTCGTTCCGGCTCGAGAAACTGGGCCGCGCCGGCGATTGGACGGGCGTGCCCAATTCGCTCCGCGAGCTGAATGCGGCGTTGAACCAACTCCGCCCCGAACTCGAAGCTTTCCGGGCCGGGTAGCGCCTATTCCCGGCACCCGGGAATCCGAACGGCGTCTGTTATATTTGTTATTCCCGCTGCTGTCATATGAGTTCCACCCAGCCTACCGAAATCGTCTGCGCTTATAGTCCGGATTCCGATGACGCGTTTATGTTCTACGCTCTGGCGACGCGCAAAATCCGGTCGCCGCGGATCACGTTTCAGCAAGTTCTCGAGGACATCCAGACCCTCAACCGCAAGGCGGCCGAGGGCGCTTACGAGCTGACGGCGATTTCCTATCACGCCTATGCTTACGTGGCCGACAAGTACTCGCTCATGGCCAGCGGCTCGAGCGTGGGCGACGGCTATGGACCGGTTTTGGCCAGCCCGCGTCCGGCCACACTCGAAGATGTGAAAGGGCGCAGGGTGGCCGTTCCCGGGCTCATGACCACCGCTTACCTGACGCTGCGCCTCGCCCAGCCCGATTTCGAGGCGGTTCCGGTGCCTTTTGACCGCATCCTGCAAGCGGTGGACGAGGGGACAGTGGACTTCGGCCTGGTTATCCACGAGGCGCAACTCACGTACGCCAAGAGCGGCTACCACAGCGTGGTCGACCTGGGGCGTTGGTGGAAGAAAACCTACGGCTTACCGCTCCCGCTCGGCGCTAACGCGCTGCGCCGCAATCTGCCCGAAGGCGTGGGCAGCGAGTGCTGCCGGATGATGCGCGAAAGCATCGCCTACGCGCTCGAGCATCACGACGAAGCCTTCAACTACGCCCTGCAGTTTGCCCGCGACACCGAACCGGCGCTGGCCGAAAAGTTTGTCGGCATGTACGTCAACCACCACACGCTTGATTGTGGCGAAGACGTGCCCCGAGCCGCTCAAAAACTCTTCGACCTCGGCTTTGAAGCCGGCGTGATCCCCCACCGCGTTTCGGTGGATTTCATCCGCTAAGCGTCAAAACTCGGAGTCGAGCGCCCGCCAGGCGTGTTCGACCGTAAACCGGTCGAGATAGAGCCGCCGTCCGGCCGAGCCGAGATTCTGGCGAAAACCCGGGTCAGTCAGCAGCGTCTCAATCGCAGCCCCGAACGCAATTTCGTCGTCGGCAATGAGAAGGTGCTCGCCCGGGCGGGCGCCCAAACCCTCGGCGCCGAGCGAAGTCGACACCACCGCCCGCCCCGCCGCCCACGCCTCGAGAATCTTGAAGCGCGTTCCGCTGCCCGACAGCAACGGGACCACCACAATCGTGGCCCCCGCCAACTCCCGCACCGCATCCTCCACCGGCCCCACCATGCGCATCCCCGGCGCCTTCACCGGAACCGCCTCTGGATTCTTGCCGATCACGCGCCACTCCAGTTGCGGATGGGCGCGGCGCACAGCCGGCCAGACCCGCGTGGCAAACCACCGGATGGCGGTCAGGTTGGCGTGATAAGCCAGGTTGCCGCTGAAGGCGACGGCGGTCTCTTCATTCACCTGCGGCTGGTCCTGGCGCGCGATGGCGTTCGGGTACACCGTGATGCGCGCCTGCGGAGCGAGTTCGCGAACCCGGCGGGCGTCCTCGTGCGAGGCCACCAGAATGTCATCGAAACGGGGGATCCACTCGCGTTCGAGATCGGTATAGGCGGCGGCGAAACGGCGGAACATCGACGCCATGAGCCCCGTTTCCCCGCCGGCCGCCGTTTCCTGGAGCCTCGATTCGATGTTGTGCAGGTCGAGCACGAGGCGCTCCACACGCTCCCGCAGCACCTCCGCATAAGGGGCGCACCAGAAGTGCTCCACCACGGCCAGCGGGTAAACCTTTGAGCCGAGCCAGTCCGCAATGGGCGCGTCGAAACCCGAGTAGCGGTCCACCAGCGGCGGCCGGGCGCTCAGGTACCGCCGCAGATTCCGAGCCGCGCGCGCCGGCAGCGACTTCGAGTGCACAGGAAGGTCGAGCGTCAGCACGTCGCGAACCCGGTCCGGCGGAAACAGGCGCTGCTCTTTCGGGTGCTCGCGAAAGGTGACCACGTCGATGTTGAACCGCCGGGCAAAGTAGTCGATCAGCGAGGACGTCCGCAGCGCGCCGCCGCCCATCGGCGGATACGGCGCCTCGGGCGAGACGAACAGCGCCTGCGGCCGGACGCTAAGCCCTTCGTAGCGATTCGACATACACCTCTCGTGTCAGGCGCGCCGTGCGCTCCCAGGAAAATTCGGCCGCGCGTTTCAAAGAGCGCGCCCGGTATCCGGCTCGCACTTCCGGGCGCAGCGCGAGACGCATCGCCTCGAGCCACGTTTTCGGATCGTGCGCGCCGGCGAGAATCGCCGCATCGCCGGCGGTCTCGGCCACGGCCGGGTCGCTCGAGGCGATCACCATCGCCCCGCACTGCATTGCTTCGAGCACCGGCAAGCCGAAACCCTCGTAAAGCGACGGGTAGACCACGGCCCGCGCGCCGGCATAAAGCGCGGGCAGTTCTTCGTCCCGAACCTCACCGAGCACCCGAGCGCCGTCGAGATCGCAGGCCTCGCGCGCCCGGCCGGCAACCACCAGGTCAACGTCCGCTTCTTTCCTCAACTCGCGCCAGGCATTCACCGCGACAGCCAGGTTTTTTCTGGCTTCGATTGTGCCCACGAACAGAAAATAACCGCGAGTGGGCGCGGGCTCGGGCACCGGCCGGAAACGCGCCGGCGCGGCCAGCGGAACCGCCGTCACGCGACCGGGCGCCAGGTGAAAACGCGCAATCGCCTCCTCGCGGACGGCATTGGACGGAGTAATCACCATGGTGGCCAACCCGAGGCCAAGCAGCACGGGCGTCCGGCGGCGCACCCGCGCGCTGGCCGGCCCGCGCGTGTCCTTGCGCCAGGGCGATAGATCGTGAATCGTCATCACCGAAGGGCAAGGCGGCAGGTAGGGAACAGAAAAATCGGTGCCGTGAAACACCGACGCGCCGCGGCGTATGAGTTCGCGGCGCAGTCCCCACAACCACCAGCGCCGGTCCACCGCCGAGCGGGGCTGCGTCAACTGGTCCGACACTAGGAAGTACTCGTCTTCCGGGTAGAGAGCGCGCAGTGCGCCGTGCAGTTCCTCGACGTAGCGGCGAATCCCGCCCGTAGGTACCGTGAGCGGGGTTCCATCGAGAGCGGCGCGCAGCATCTTCGAGCCGTCAGAGGAGTTCCTCGCGTCCTTGCTTCTCGATCATTTTTACGATTTCGCCCACTTGCTGCGCGCGGCGGCGGTCGGCCACCAGCAGGGCGTCGGGTGTGTCGACAATCACAAGATCCTTCACGCCGACGAGGGCGACGACTTTGCGCTCGACATCCACATAGTTGCCGCTTGAATCGAGCATCAGCATCTCGCCCCGGCCGTTGTTCTCCCAAGGGTCGCGCGGCAGCAGTTCGTAGACCGCGTTCCAACTGCCGACGTCGTTCCAGCCGATGTCGCTTGCCGGAAGGCCTACCACGTTCGATGCTCTCTCGAGTACGGCGTAGTCGATCGAAATGTCTTCGCAGAGCGGGAACGTCTGGGCGAGCGCAGATCCGAATTTGCGGCTCGACACGGGCGGCAGCGAGGCCAGCAGCGTGAACGTCTTCGGCAAATGCTGGCGCAAGGCGTCGAGCAACACCGAGGTTTTCCAGAAAAACATCCCCGCGTTCCAGTAGAAATTCCCCGCTTTGACGAACTTCCGCGCCTTCGCGAGATCGGGTTTTTCGCGGAAACTCAGCACCTGCACGGGCGCCGGACCGCCCTTGGCCGCTCCCTTCGGAAACTCGATGTAGCCGTAGCCGGTCTCAGGCCACCGCGGCTCGATTCCGATCACCACGATGTCGCCCCGCGCCGCTGCCTGAAACGCCGGTTTCACCAAGCGCGTGAACCGGCTGGGGTTCGAGATCACATGATCGGCCGGGAAAACCCCCATCACTGCCTTGGGGTCGACCGCCGAAATCAGGTGCGCAGCCAGGCCGATGGCGGGCGCGGTGTTCCGCTGCGCCGGCTCGGCCAGAATCTGGCGCTTGGGAATCTCGGGCAACTGCCGCACGATCTCGTCGCGGAGTTGAGGGCTGGTAAGCACCCACAGCCGCTCAGGGGGCAGCACCGGCTGCAGCCGGTCCACCGTCTGCTGAATGAGCGACCGCCCGCCCATGAAGCTCAGCACCTGTTTGGCGCGAGCCCGCCGGCTGCGCGGCCAAAAGCGCGTGCCGCGTCCGCCGGCCAAAATCAGGCCGTAGTGGTTTTGTTTTGGCATGGCCTACTCGATTTTCACGCCGCGGACCAGCTTCAACGTCCGCTCCCAACGTGTCTTGGTGAAGAAGTTCAACGCCAGGTCCTTGAAGTGATCCACGGTAAAGTCCACCAGATCCTTCGTTTCCGCGTCGTAGCTCCAGAAAATGACGAACGGCTTGCCGATAATGTTCTCTCGCGGAACGAATCCCCAGTACCGGCTGTCCAGGGAGTTATCCCGGTTATCTCCCATCGCGAAATAGTTCCCGGGCGGCACCACCACTTCGCCGTTGACGACGTTTTCTCCGAGCATTTTCAGGCCGCTTTCCGATACCTGCCCGAACGGATCGGATGGAAAGTTGTCGCGATACGGATCAAAGTGCATGTCGATGTGCTGCGTGTACGGCTCAACCAGCTTGCGTCCGTTGAGGTACAGCTCTTTGTTGACCACTTTGATGCGGTCGCCCGGCAGCCCCACCACGCGTTTCACATAGTTCTGGCGCGGGTCCACCGGCCAGCGGAACACGATGATGTCACCGCGCTGAATCGGCGTGTAGGGCAGCAGTTTGCCGCTCAGCGATCCCGGGGGCGCGTAGGAGAGCTTGTCCACAATCATGTGGTCGCCCACCAGCACCGTTCTTTCCATGGACGACGTGGGAACGACGAACGCCTGCATCAGCGTCGTGGTGCCGAACAGCAGGATGAGAATGGTGACGGTCCACTCCGAGACGAAGTCGCGCGTCGATTCGGCGAAAGATTTCTTCATGGGTTCGAGAAAACGCACTTTTAGAATAGCAGCGTGCCGGTATAAGATAGGCGGCAGCGAGGTCCTCACATGACACGTCGGCGTGATTTTCTGATGGCGGCTGCACCGCTGTTCATCCCGCGGAGCGCGTTCGGCGCCAACGACCGCATCTGCTACGGCTTGATTGCCGCGGGAGGCCGCGGACGCTATCTCAACCGCTATTTTCAAAAGCTGGGAGCCCAGTGCGCCGCGCTGTGCGACGTCTACGAGCCGAACATCGAGGCCGCGAAAAAGGACAGCCCGCAGGGCGTCAAAACCTACACCGACTACCACGACCTGCTCGCCCAACCCGGCATCGACGCCGTCGTGCTCGCCGGACCCGACCATCACCACTGCCCGATGCTGCTCGCCGCGCTAGACGCCAAAAAGGACGCCTATACCGAGAAGCCGCTCTCGAAGTCGCTCGAGGAAAGCCAGATCATGATCCGCGCCGTCGCCGCGTCCCGGCAGGTGGTGCAAGTGGGCATGCAGCGCCGCAGCGCCGCTTCCATCATGCAGGCCAAGCGCCTGGTGGACGACGGAGTGCTCGGCCGCATCTCGCTGGTCCGCCCGCAATGGCATTGGAACGTCGCCAAGGAACTCAACAACAAGCCCCTCGACGGCAAGATCGATTGGGACCGCTTCCTCGGCTCCGCGCCCAAGCGCGAGGTCGTCCCCATGCGATTCCGCCACTGGCGGTACTTCTGGGACTACGCAGGCGGCAATATGACCGATCAGGGCACGCACCTGATGGACGTGGTGCAGTGGTTCATGAAAAGCGGTCCGCCGAAAGCCGCCCTCATGCACGGCTACGTCGCCAAGATGAAGGGCGCCGAGCATCCTGATGTCTTCACGGCGGTCTTCGAGTTTCCCGAGTTCATGGCCACGTGGACGCTGAACTACGACAACTCGTACGAAAACGGCTGGTCGATTCTGTTCCAGGGCGATAAAGGGACCATGATCCTCGACGAGGAAGGCTATCGCGTTTACGCCGAACCCTGGAAGCGCGATGCGCAGCCGTTGTATGAGGAAAAGGCGCCCGTGCCGATCGAATCCCACATCGACAACTTTTTGTCGTGTGTGAAATCACGCGAAGAGCCGAATTGCCCGGTTCGCATCGCGGCGCAGGCGGTAGCAGGTCCTCACATGGCCAACCAGGCGCTCCTGCAGGCTCGCAAAGTGAGGCTCTCAGCCGACATGTCGGGCGTCATCTAGCGAACACCGCCGGCGTGCTTTCGCAAATACGCGCCTAGTACGCTGCCGATAACGGTTACATTTTTGCCCTTAAGTGTTTTTTAGGTGCTCTGATTCACGCGGGTTGCGCATAAAATCGTCACAACTGTGATGTCCAACCCGCGCCCAGGTCGCGTCCTGCTGGTCGAAGATTCCGCCCGACTTCGCCCTCTCATCGTCCAACTGCTCGAGTCCGCTGGTTATGAGGTGTTCGTCGCGGGAGACGCGGAAAGCGCGTTGCGGCAAGTTCGCGAGTTGGCCTGCGATATCGACCTGTTGATCACCGACGTGCTCCTGCCCGACCATAGCGGAACCGACCTCGTGCATGCCGTCCGTCACCGCTGCCAGACGTTGAAGGTCCTGCTCATGTCCGGGTTCAGCTTTTACGCCCCCGAAGGAACCGACTTCATCGAGAAGCCCTTCAGTGCCGACGAATTGCTCACCCGCGCACGCAAGATCCTGGGCTGAGCCCCGCGCATCACCGTTACAATAAGATCGCGTGGCCGGCTTCTGGGCGATTCTCCGCAACAACTCAAACTACCGTTACACCTGGCTCGGACAGGTGGTGAGCGAGATTGGCGACCACTTCAACAGTATCGCCGTGCTGAGCCTTACCCTCAACGTTACCGGGTCGGGCGCGGCGGTTGGCGCAGTCATGCTGGCGCGCACCATCCCTGCCATTTTGGCCGGCCCCATCTCCGGGGTGGTGCTCGACCGGTTTGACCGCCGCAAGATCATGCTCGCGAGCGACCTCATTCGCAGCCTCATCGCCCTGTCCTTCGTGCTCGTTACCACCCATCATCAGCGCTGGCTCCTCTACGTCCTGAGCGGCGCGCTCACCTTCTGCTCGCCCTTTTTTACCAGTGGACGAGCCGCGATTCTACCCCGCATCACCAATCCGGACGAGTTGCACACCGCCAACGCGCTCACGCAGACCACCGCCTGGCTCACGCTGTCGGCCGGCACTTTGCTGGGCGGACTCAGCACCATGAAGTTCGGCTACGAGTGGGCCTTTGTCGCCAACGCTCTGTCGTTCGTCTTCAGCGCCTTCGCCGTGTGGAGGCTTCGCGGGCGGTTCTTCCCCGAACGCGAAACCATCGTCCAACACAGCGCCGGCGAGTTCTGGCGCGATTTCAAGGACAGCATCGCCTACATGCGAGCCACACCCGTTGTGATGGCCATCGCGCTTACGCTGGTGGGTTGGGCGTCGGGCGGCGGCGCGGCGCAAATCCTGTTCACGCTCTACGGCGAGCGCGTGTTCGACAAAGGAGCGGCGGGCATCGGAATCATCTGGTCCGCCGCCGGACTCGGTCTCGTCGCCGGCGGCGTCCTCGCCCATCGCCTCGGCAAGCGGCTCGGATTCACCGGCTACAAGAACGCCATCAGCGCCGGTTACCTGGTTCACGGGGCGAGCTACGTGCTCTTCGCGGTGATGCCCAATATCTGGCTCGCCTGCATCTTCATCGCCCTGTCGCGCCTCGGCATGGGATCGAACAACGTGCTCAACCGGACCATGCTGCTCACCCACGTGCCCGACCGTTACCGCGGCCGCATCTTCTCCACCAACGAGATGATCGTGAGCGCCGCCATGATGGTGTCCATGACCGCCGCGAGCCTCGCCTCCACGAGCGTGCCCCTCCGCACCATCGGCATCGTAGCGGGCTGCCTGAGCGCCTCCACCGCCGTTTTCTGGCTCTGGGCCGACCTCGCCGGAAAACTGCCCGAGCCCGCCGCCGAATCGGGCGGCGCCGAGGACAGCTACGAGTCTCCCGTGACGCCGGGCTAGCTACGCGGCCACATCGCGCCGGAGTGCTTCCAGTTCCGCGGCCGCTTTGTTCCCGGCTACCCGCAACGCATTCCAGGCCAGCAGAATAGCCGCGAACAGCAGGATGGCCGGCCAGGCGCTCGTCATAAAGCGATATTGCGGCGATGATGGCTCAAAACCCATCGCTCGCGCCCGGATGGCGAGTCCTCCACCCCACCAGTTCGCCAGAATCGCGGGAATCGCGAGAAGAGCGAGCCGGCCAGCGCCGACGAATCCGCTGCGCCTTCGCTCGAGCAGGCGAAGAAGGAACTGCGCGCAAGGCTCACTTGAGGCGCGGCTGCCGGTGCGATCGCGCAGCAGTAGCCACACATAGCTCGCCATCACCACCAGCATCCACGCTTGTCCGAGCCTGACCCAGGGCTGATCCACGGCCCAGGTGTTGTGAGCGAAGGCTAGTCCGAGCCCGGCCAGCACTACGACGCCGACGCGCCGGGACCAGATCAACGCCTGTTCGCTGCGCCGGGCCAGCGCACACATCGTCGAGGCAGTTAAGGCCACCGGAAGAGTGGGGTCGTCCCGCTTCCAGAGTTCCCTTGGATCACCGGTGTTCATGTGAAGCTCCTTCAAAACTATGAGCAAGCAATTTCTTGATGCGATGAATTTTCGTTGCGCAATTCGCGGGTTGAGCCCGGTCACTTCAGCAATTTCGGCCGCCGTCTGGCCTTCGAGATAGAGGAGGATAATCTCGCGATCGAGTGGCGCGAGGCGATAGATCAGGGCGTGCAGTTGAGCACTGTCTTCACATCGCTGCTGCCGCGCTTCTCCGGCGGATGCAGTGGGGTCGTGGGCCAGCGCCTCGAGTTCCACAAGGCGCTCGAACTCCCGGCGGCGTTTTGCGAGGTAACCGGCTCCCGTATTGTGCGCGATGCGGAAAACCCAGGTCCGGAGACTACAGCGGCCATCGAAAAGCTTGAGGCTGCGCCAAAGTTCGACGTGCATCTGTTGGAGAAGGTCCCGCTGGCGGTCCGGGTCCGGTTCGTAGCCGCGGGCCAGACGGCGCAATGTATCGCCGTATGCGGCGTGAGCCTCGATATAGATTCGATCCTGATCCTGGGGACTCAAGTCAGCCTCTACCGGAATAGTCTCCGGCGAGGGGATGTTTCTTACAGCGCCCGCTGATAAGCGCGAAAAGCGCGCACCGAAAGCCAGACGCCGACCACGCAGAACGCAGCCAGAAAGCCGAGCCGCATCGCCACGCGCCCCCAATCCGCCGGGGTATCGAGGAGCGCAACCCGCGACGCCTCCACGCTCCAGGTCACCGGGTTGAAGCGCCCGGCGCGCTGAATCCACTCCGGCATCGCCGCGCTCGCCATGAATACCGGCGAGAGAAACGTCATCGGCAGCAGAATGAAATTCGACGCGCCGATCACCGATTCGCGCCGCCGGATGGTCAGGGCCAGCGAGAACGACAGCGTGCCGATCGCCATGCCGAGCAGCACCGCCGCCAGCACCAATACGAGCACGCCCGGCACGCCGCCCGGGAACCGCGCGCCGAGCAGTGTGCCGAGCAGCACCAGCATGATGGTCTGCACCGATGTGCTGATGGCGCCGCTCAGCAATCTTCCGCCGACAATCGCCACGCGGCTCGCCGGAGCCACCAGAAAACGGTCCATCACGCCGCGGTCGAGTTCGTCGATCACGCCCATTCCGCTCCAGCCCGCGCCGTAGAGCGACGACATCACGACGACGCCGGGCGTGAGAAACGTGATGTAGGAGACCGGACCGAAACCCGGCAATTCCACTACACGGCTGAACAACTGCCCGTACAAAACCAGCCAGATGATGGGCTGCGCCAGGCTGATGGCGATCCACCACGGCTGACGCAGCAGCTGCCGGAACAGGCGTGCGGCGAAAAACCAGCTCTGCGCGAGCGTTTCAAGCATTAGCGTCCTCCTTCGGCTTCCGCGATCGTGCGTCCGGTGTGGTGCAGGTACACGTCGTCGAGCGTGGGCTGCGCCAGCCGCACCGACGAGACGCGGCACCCTGCCGCCTCGAGCGCCGCAATCATCTGCGGAATGGCCCGCGGACCCTCCGCCGCGCGGGCGTGAATCGCCATCGTGTCCACCGTCACCTCGCTGACGCCGCCAAGCGCCTCGAGCGCATCCCGCGCTCCCGCCGTGGCCGGATCGGCCAGTTCGATGTGCACCGAATCGCCCCTCAACTCGCCTTTCAACTGCGCGGGCGACCCTTCGGCCACCACGCGCCCGCGGTCGACGATGGCGACGCGCTCGGCAAGCCGGTCCGCTTCTTCGAGGTAGTGGGTGGTGAGCAGAATGGTGAGCCCTTCAGACGAAAGACCGGCGATAAAGGTCCATAGCCGCGCGCGCGATTCGGGATCGAGACCCGTGGTCGGCTCGTCGAGAAACAGAACGCGAGGGCGGTGGATCAGCCCGATGGCGAGATCGAGCTTGCGCTGCATGCCTCCCGAGTACGTTCGGGCCGCGCGCCCGGCGGCTTCGGCCAGTTGAAAACGCTCCAGCAATTCGGTGGCGCGGCTCTGCAGCGGGGCCCCGCGCATGCCGTGAAGTTGGCCTTGCAGAACCAGGTTCTCGCGCCCGGTGGACTCCGGATCCACGCTCGACTTCTGCCCCACGTAGCCGATCACGCGTCGCACTCCGTCCGGATTCCCGGCGACGTCGACACCCGCCACCATCGCTTGTCCCGAATCCGGCCGCGCCAGCGTCGTCAGGATTTTCATCGTGGTCGACTTGCCGGCGCCATTCGGCCCCAACAGGCCGAAGATAGAGCCCTCCTCGACTTCAAAGGACAAGCCGTTCAAAGCCTGGACGGCCCCGTACGATTTCTTGAGGTCCACGGTGCGAATCGCGACGGGCATGAGTGCTATGGTGGCAGGCGCGTTCCGGCGAGGTCAAGTCGGCGACCAGCCGAAACCGATTTTCAGCTCTTGATATACTGCAACCGTGCAAGCTTCCAGGCGCGATCTCTTCCGGTCCGCGGCCGCGCTCGCCGCCGTGCGCGAAGCTCCGGCGTCCATCGAAGTGCCGAAAATGAAGTTCTTTGGCGCTGACGTCAGCCGCCTTGTCGCCGGCGTGAACCCGTTTCAGGGCTACTCCCACTTCAACGGCGTCCTCTCCGCCGTGATGCGCGAATGGTACACCTCTGAGCGCGTCTGCGAGGTTCTGCATCAATGCTGCCGCTATGGCATCAACGCGTTCAATCATGTCGAAATCGCCCGCGCGCCCGAGGATTGGGAACGGTTCCAGAGCCAGGGCGGCAAAATGCACCTGATCATGCAGGGCATGGGCGACCCTGAGGCCACCGTGCGCAAGCTGAAACCGCTCGCGCTCTACCGGCAGGGCGAGTTCACCGACCGAGCCTACAACGCGGGCGACATGACGCCCATCCGTGAATGGTGCAAGCGCGCCCGCCAGACCGGTGTCGTAGTGGGCGTGGGCACCCATCGCCCCGAGGTGATCACGCTCATCGAAGAGCAGAACTGGGACGTTGATTTCTACGCGGGCTGTGTCTACAACCGCACGCGCCGCCCGGAGGAATGGGCGCGCTTGCTCAACGGCCAGGTTCCCGAAATGCCGTCCGAAATCTACCTGCAGAGCGATCCGCCCAACATGTACCGCGTGATGCGCCAAACCCGCAAGCCCTGCTTCGCCTTCAAAATCATGGCCGCGGGGCGCATCGGCGACAAGGGCGCGGAACAGGCGTTTCAAACCGCCTATGCGAGCATCAAGCCCACCGACGGCGTCATCATCGGGCTCTTTCCCCGAATCAAGGACGAGGTGAAAGAGAACGCAGAGCGGGTCGCGCGGTTGCTGCGGCAATCCACGTAAGCGAACCCAGCAGCGCCAGCCACGACACCCATCGCGCGAGCGTCATTTCGAGACCTCCGTCGTAGCTGAGTTCCACCGTGCAATCGCCCGCGCACTGCGGGTCGATCACCAGAAATCCGAACGCGTCGCGCCCGACGGTGCCGCGTGAGGCGCGCCACCCCGCATGACCGGTGATCTGCACCGAGAGAATCTGCCCCGGCTGCATGACCGCTCGAATCACGGCCGAATGGCGGCTCGTCCATCGAAATTCGGCGCGCGGATACGCCGGGTTGTCGAGCGCCGCCACGTACGGTTTCAGCGGCTCCGTGTCGATGCCGTTCACCGGAGTGCGCGATACCAGGTCCGCGCGCGTCATCACATGGGCCATCGATTCGGAAGCGAGCGGCACCCGGTAAACCGCTTCGCCGCCATCCCGCCACAGCAGCGGATAGGCGTCGAACTTCTCCGGATGACGGAATGGATGATAGGCTTCGCCGCTCTCCGCGCCTGCCGGTTCCACCGCCGAAATCCCGAACGCCTTCAGCCACAGCTCGCTGGTTGCGAGTTTGTCGCCGGCCACGCCGTCATCCGAGTAGATCACGTAGTTGGCCACGCGGTTCATGTAATTGACGGTGCCCTGGTCGAAGCCGCCGCCCAGCTGCGGCGTGTCGGTCCACACGTTCATCCAGAAGCTCACCGACCCGGTGGCGAGAACCCTGCGCCCCTGCATGTTCCGGTCAAACCATTTCGCAATGCGGTATTCCGCGGTCTTCGAAATGTCGATGGGCGTCATCTGAATGCGCGCGTAGCGGCGGTATTCCTTGGCGGGCAGAATGGCGAGCCCGGCCAGAACGAGCGCTGCCATAACCTGCGCGCGATCCGGCAGCCGGTCGATCAGCGGCCGCGCGAGAAACGGCAGCAGCATCGCGATGCCGATCTCCATCTCGAGATGGTAGCGGTGCGGCTGCGGCAGGATGTAAATCTTCAGATACTCGGCCGGCAGCACCAGCACAGCCATCAGAAACGCGTAGACAGCCGAAAAACGGACCACCACGGAAATGTTCCAGCGCCGGAACAGCAGAATCAACCCGAGCAGGCACGCCCCGATCAATGCGCCGAAAAGGGGCAGCCTGTCTCTTATACACATCTCAGCCATCAGAAACGCGTAGACAGCCGAAAAACGGACCACCACGGAAATGTTCCAGCGCCGGAACAGCAGAATCAACCCGAGCAGGCACGCCCCGATCAATGCGCCGAAAAGGGGCAGCGTTTTGTACACTCCGCTGAAGTCGCCGCCGATCATTTTGGCGTTGAACTGAATCACCTTCATCGTGGAGGGCGGAATCCACGGCGCGGCCAGGCAATAGGCAAGCCCGCCGATGAGCGCCGCCTTGCGCAGGTTCGCCGCGGACCAGTTGGCGATGAGATAGGCGAGCACCGCGGCCCCCAGCGCCGCCGCCGCCAGCCAGTTGGTGAGCACCGTAGCGGCAAAGGCCACAGCGGCGAGCACGGTCCACACCGGATGGGTTCTCCGCAGGGCCACGTCGAGCGCCAGAATCGCCACCGGCAACAGCGTCAATCCGGCCGTGTGCGGGCCCTCGCCGTAATGGACGAGCGTCTGTAGACGCCGCGGACGCCACACGCTGCCGAGATCGCGCGCGATGTCGGCGACCAGGAATGCCGAGGGCGCGAGCAACGAGTACACCGCCCCGGCCGAGAAACTGTAGATGAGCCGCCCGGAGAGGCGGTAGGCGAGCGCGAACAGCGTCACCGCCCCCGCGCAGTAAAGAACTCCCGTCACGGCGTGGTAGGCGAGCCCCGGTTCGGCGCCAGTCGCGCGAATCACCACCGCCACCATCAGGTGCAGCAGCGGCGGATAAGTGTTTTGATACGGGATGCCGTTGTACCACAGCGGGAACCACGTCAGGTCGCCGAAGTTCTGTGAGGCGTAGCGGGCAATCGCGATGAAGGCCGCCTCGATCGACGGCATCTGGTTCAGGTACGGCGTCCGGAACAGCTCCCGGCACACATATGCGTTGACCCCAAACAGCACAGCCGCCGCCGCGGCGATCCTGAGGCGTGAACCGGAAGCATTCATGCTGTTAAGGTGGAAACGATGCCGGATCGCGCGCCCTCGCTATACATCATGCGCCCCGGCTTTGTGGCCGGTGTCTGGCGGATGCTTCGGTCTGCGTGCATAGCCGCCTATGAGGATAACTGTTTCGGAGTCGCCAAGGGAGCCGCGTACTCGGCGCTGCTTTCGGTTTTTCCGGTGCTCACCACCATCACGGCGCTGCTCGTGCAGGCACGAGCCGCATCCGTGGCTCGGGTGATTTCGCGAATCGTGTTCGAGGCTGCCCCGCCCGGCACGCAGGATCTTCTGCAGACCTACCTCGCCGTACAGGGGCGCCGCCCCGTATCGCTGCTCGTGGTGGCCACGCTGCTGTCCCTCTGGGCAGCCTCGGGCGCGATGATGAGCCTGATGGAAGGATTTCAGGCCGCCTACCGCCTGCCTTCCGGACGTTCGTTCGTCAAGCAGCGGCTGATGGCGATGACGCTCGTCGTCTGCGCCGCGCTCCCGCTGGTGGGCGGCTCGACGCTGATCCTGTTCGGCTCCCGAGCCGAAGGGTTCATCACCGCGCTGCTCGGCTTCTCGCGCGACACCGCCGAACTACAGGGCTGGGTGATCGTGCTCGGGCGTGTCGCCCGCCTGCTGTTTGCCGCGCTTTCCATCATGCTCGCCGCCGCGCTGCTCTATCAGCTCGGGCCCAACCGCAAAATTCGTTTTTCGAGCGTCTGGCCCGGCGCGATTCTCGCCACCATCGCCTGGTCCGGCGCCACGCTGATCTTCGGATGGTACGTGCGGAATGTGGCCAATTACAACGTGCTTTACGGCAGCATCGCGGCCGTCATCGCGCTGCTCGTGTGGATGTACCTGCTCGCGGTCATCGCGCTCATCGGCTGCGAGTTCAATGTTTCCTGGGAGCACTCGCGCTGAGCGGAGCTGCCCGCTACGCCACCGGAGTTCCCGTCAGGCAGCGTTCGACGGTCAGCAGCAGATGGGCCGGATTTACCGGCTTGGTGATGTAGCCGTCCATGCCCGCTTCGACGCAACGCTCGCGGTCCCCGGTCATCGCGTGGGCGGTGAGGGCGAGGATGGGCAGGCCGCTCCAACGTTCGTCCTGGCGCAGGAAGCGCGTCGTTTCAAGACCATCCAGCTCCGGCATCTGCACGTCCATGAGGATCAGCGAGTAAACCGGAGCGTCGGGAGCGGTCAGCATCGCAATCGCCTCACGCCCATTATTGGCCAGGTCCACTTCGTAGCGCTTGCGCAGAATCGCCGTGATGACTTTCTGATTCACCACGTTGTCCTCCGCCACGAGAATCCGCTGGTTCGACCCCGGATTGGGCTTTTTGCCCGCCCCCAGCGCGCGCAAAGTCACGGGTGTGTTCACTTCCGTAGCCGGCTCGCAAAGCACCGTTGCCGTGAACCGGCTCCCCTTGCCCGGCTCGCTCTTGACGCGAATCGACCCGCCATGCAACTCCACCAGGCGGCGCGTGATGGCCAGCCCGAGTCCCGTCCCGCCATACTTGCGGCTTGTGCTGCCGTCGGCTTGCGTGAACTTGTCGAAAATGGCCTCGATCATCTCCTGCGCGATGCCCGGTCCTGTGTCTTCCACCTCGATCGACAATTCGATCATCCGGTCGGAAACATCTGCCGCGGAAAGCCGGCACCGCACGTACCCGCGCTCGGTGAACTTCACCGCATTCGCGAGCAGGTTGGTCAGCACCTGGCGGATTCGCAGCGGATCGCCGACGATACACGGCGGGATGCAAGCCGAAGCTTCGCAGGAAATCTCCACGCCCTTGCCCGCCGCCACCGGCAACTGAACCTTCACGCAGTCGTCGGCCAGCGCGCGGACATCGAAGGCGATCTTGTCGAGCACCATACGGCCCGCTTCGATTTTTGAAAGATCCAGGATGTCGTTGAGCAATGCCAGCAGGTCGTAGGCGCAGCGCTGGGCCGTTTGGAGGTGGTCGCGCTGTTCCTCGTTCAGGCGGCTTTCGAGAACCAGGTCCGTCATGCCGATTACGCCGCTCATCGGCGTGCGCAGTTCGTGCGACACGTTGGCTAGAAACTCGCTCTTGGCCAGATTGGCCGCCAGCGCACGATGCATCGCAAACTCGAGTTCCTCGGTGCGCACCCGGATTCGCCCTTCCAGCTCATTCTGGTATTGCTGCACCTGCCGCCTCGAGGCCGCCAGCGCCCCGATCATCTGATTGAAGCTCTCGCCCAGGTACTCGATTTCGTCGCCCGTCCGGCTCACCTCCACCGGCTCCAGACGCCCGCTGCCCACCATCGCCATTCCGGCCTGCAGTCGTGCCAGGGGAAGAGCCAGCCAGCGAATCGTGAATCTGGAAATAGCGCCCGTAATAAGAAGGACCACCAGACTCAGCAAGATGCTCTCCGTGCTTTCCGAGCGGTGCAAACGCAAATCCTGCCCGACCATCACGAGCAGCACCCAGAACACAAGACCCATCATGAAGATGGAGAACTTGGTTCCGAGTGAGCGAAACCGCCTGTGTTGCGCCCGTCGAGTTTTGGCCGGCTCTGGGTCCACAAATGTAGTTCGGCCGATTGGCCGCATCGAGATATAAGGGAAATTGCTTAGATGACCCTTACCCGCCGGCCGCGGTGTACCCTACACATATGCGGGTGCTGATCGCCGACAAATTCGAGGAATCCGGGCTCGCCGGGCTCCGCGCCGCCGGGTTCGACGTCGATTTCTCGCCCGGACTAAAAGGGGAATCGCTCGCCGCGGAAGTGGCCCGCTCGCGCCCCGACGTCCTGGTGGTGCGCAGCACCGAGGTCGGCGAGGCCGTGCTCAACGCCGGGCCGCTCAAACTCGTCGTCCGCGCCGGCGCCGGCTATAACACCATCGACGTGGCCACCGCTTCGCGCCTCGGCATCTACGTCGCCAATTGCCCCGGCAAGAACTCGATCGCCGTCGCTGAACTCGCCTTCGGCCTGCTGCTCTCGCTCGACCGCCGCATTCCCGACAACGTCGCCGCCCTGCGCGAGGGCCGCTGGAACAAAGCCGCGTTTTCGAAATCGGCCGGCTTGTTCGGACGCACGCTCGGCTTGATCGGCGTCGGGCAAATCGGCGCCGAAATGATCCCTCGCGCCCACGCCTTCGGTATGCGTGTCATCGGCTGGAGCCGCCGGCTCACCCCCACTAAGGCCGCAACGCTCGGCATCACCCGGCGCGACAACCCGATGCAGGTGGCCGCCGAATCGGACGCCGTCAGCGTTCATCTCGCCTTGAGTAAAGACACCCGCGGCTTCATCGGCGCGCCGTTCTTCGACGCCATGCGGCCCGGCGCCATCTTCCTGAACACCTCGCGCGCCGAAATCGTCGACCGGGACGCGCTCGCTGCGGCCGTTGCCGCCCAACGCATCCGCGCCGGTCTCGATGTGTTCCATGAAGAACCCTCGGGCGGCGCCGGCGATTTCGCCGACCCCGTTGGACGCGCGCCCGGCGTCTACGGCACCCACCACATCGGAGCCTCCACCGAGCAGGCTCAGGAGGCCATCGCCGCCGAGACCGTCCGCATCGTGCGCGAGTTCGCCGAAACCGGCAAGGCGCCCAACGTCGTCAACATGGCGCGTCAAACTCCGGCCACCCACGTCCTGGTCCTGCGCCACCTCGACCGTCCCGGCGTGCTCGCAGCCGCGCTCGACTTCATCAGCAGCGCGGGCATCAACGTCCAGGAGATGGAGAACAGCGTGTTTGAGGGCGCGCAAGCCGCCGTGGCCCGCATCCACCTGGAGTCCGCCCCTTCTGAGCCGCTCGTCGAGAGCATCCGCGCGCAGGCCAACGTCCTCGAAGCCGCCGTGCTCCCGCTCTGAGCGAAGCGCCGGGACTGGCTTGTCTGTCCCAGGCAAACCTCAAAAAACAACCTCCTCTTAATTTTGTTTGCGAAGTGGACAGACCGGCCTGTCCCGGCACTCCCGCACCTCCGAAACGCCGGGACTGGCTTGTCTGTCCCAAGCAAACATCAAAAACAACTTCCTCTAAACTTTGTTTGCGAAGTGGACAGACCGGCCTGTCCCGGCGCTCCCGCACCTTCGAAACGCCGGGACTGGCTTGTCTGTCCCAAGCAAACATCAAAAACAACTTCCTCTTAACTTTGTTTGCGAAGTGGACAGACCGGCCTGTCCCGGCACTCCCGCACCTCCGAAACGCCGGGACTGGCTTGTCTGTCCCAAGCAAACTTCAAAACCAACTTGCTCTTAATTCCGTTTGCGACGTGGACAGACCGGCCTGTCCCGGCGCTTCCGCACCTCCGAAACGCCGGGACTGGCTTGTCTGTCCCAAGCAAACATCAAAAAACAACTTCCTCTAAATTTTGTTTGCGAAGTGGACAGACCGGCCTGTCCCGGCGCTTCGACTCCTACAAAAACCTGCGCTACGCTGGAGCTTGCTCCCCGACCATCTCGCCGTCGACCTCTGCGGCATCCGGCTGCGCGCGCCCATCCTCGCCGCCTCCGGCACCTTTGCCTATGGCGTCGAGTTCGAAGGCATCGTCGATTTCGACTCCATCGGCGGCTTCGTCGTCAAAGGACTCTCGCGCGAACCCATCGCCGGCAATCCGCCCCCGCGCCTCTGGGAGACCGCCTCCGGCATGATGAACTCCGTCGGACTCCAGAACATCGGCGTCCGCGCCTTTGTCCGCGACAAGCTCCCCGCGCTCAGCCGCTATCCCTGCGCCGTCTTCGCCAACGTCTTCGGCTACGCGCAGGAGGATTATCTTGAAGTCGTCCGCGTGCTCGAGGATGCCGAAGGTCTCGCCGGTTACGAGTTGAACGTCTCCTGCCCCAACACCAAGCACGGCGGCGTCTTCTTCTCTTCCGACCCCATTATCCTCGGCGAGCTCGTGCGCGCCGTCCGCGCTGTCGCCCGACGGCGCCCGATCATCGTCAAGCTATCGCCCAACGTCGCCCGCATCGAACCGCTCGCCCGCGCCGCCGAGGAGTCCGGCGCCGACGCGATTTCCCTCGTCAACACCTTCATCGCGCTCGCCATCGATCCCCGCACCCGCCGCTCCCGCATCGGCGCAGGCTTCGGCGGGCTCTCGGGACCCGCCATCAAGCCCATCGCGCTGCGCATGGTTTACGAGGCTGCCAAGGCGGTGCGGATTCCGGTGGTCGGACTCGGCGGCATCGCAACCGGCGCCGATGTCGCGGAGTTCCTGATTGCGGGCGCCACGGCGGTGGAAGCCGGAACCGCAAGCTTCTGGGACCCGGCGTCGCTGCCCCGCATCACCCGCGAATTCGACCGCTTTCTTCAGGACGAGCGCATCGCCCGCGCCGCCGATTTGATCGGCACACTGAAGCTATAGGAGAATCCGAAACGTGAAGAACATCATTGCAACAGATCAAGCTCCGAAGGCCATCGGCCCTTATTCGCAAGCCGTGATCTACAACGGCATTGCTTATCTGAGCGGCCAGATTCCGCTCGATCCCGCCACCGGGCAGTTGATCGAAGGCGGCATCGACGCCCAGACCGAGCGCGTGCTCGAAAATATCGGCGCGGTGCTCGCCGCCTGCGGATCGTCGTACGACCGCGTGCTCAAGACCACAGTCTTCCTTCAGGACATGGGCGAGTTCGCCAAAATGAACGAGATCTACGCGCGGTACTTCGGCTCGAATCCGCCGGCGCGGTCCACCGTCCAGGCGGCCCGCCTGCCGCGCGATGTGCGCGTAGAAATCGACTGCATCGCAATCGCGGGCTAGGCCATGTCAGACTTCATTTCGAAAGTGCGCCTCTAGAACGGGCACGCATTGCCGCTGATCGCCCCGGCGCCGATAGAGGTACCGACCTGGTTGCCGTTCTGCAAGGTGTTCGTGTTTGTGACGAACAGATCCACGTCACTCGCCAATGGGAGAGTAGTCGGCGTCACGCCCGGAATGTACAACGTACCGACCGTGTTATTGGTCGTGATCCGGATCGAGAAGGCGGTTTGCCAGTTGGCGCCGGAAATCGTGTTCTGTTGCCCGGTTCCGCCTATGACGGCGCACCAGGTGGCAGCGGTGCCCTGGCTGTTGCCGGGAGAAACGACGATTGCCCGGTGGGACAGACCGGGCGAATTCTCGCCGGTTTGCAGCTCGGGTTCAGTTAGCGTATTGCCTTGAATTGTGGCTTTGGAGTTTCCGCTCGCGTTCGGCACCGTGTTGAAGAAGTTGATGCCTTGGGCGCCGACTCGCCGAATATCGTTGTTGGTTACGGTCGCGTTGAACAACCCGCCGACTCCCGGCAGCAGCCCGATTGCGGCGCAATTTCCGCTGCAGCCCGACCCGGCTACTCCGGTCTTGCCGATCTGGTTTCCGCTAATGCTACCGGTCAAGTGAGAGCCGGAGTTCGTACTGGCTCCGCTGACCGTCACCACATAAAGGGCGCCGGCCGCAGCGCTGGCGCCCCAGAACGTGTTGTTCGAGATGGTGTAATCCACCAATGCGTTCGAGCTATTGGTCACTGCGATACCGTAGGGCGGCGGATTGGTGATCGTCGTTCCGGGCTTGTTGACCGGGGCGCCTGAGTTCACGTCGGTGCCAAAACCAGACTGATTGACCGTCACGTTCAGGGTCGCCGAACCCGCCGCGGTCCCGTATACGCCGTATGTGCGTCCACCGTTGAAGTAAGAGTTTTGGACGTTGGCGGTCACGTTGGCGCTGGAGCCCGCCTCGAACTGCAGCGACGCTTTTTGCTGGTTCACACTGCCGGGGTTCGGGGCCGTGAAGGTACAGCCCGTGAAGTTGCCGGCCACCGCACCTCCGGCATTGTTATCGAAGAGAATGCCGTAGGCGGAGTTGGACGAGAGGGGAAAATTCATCGACTTGAAGGTGAGCGTACCGCCGGCGGTGCTGAGCGTCATGGCACCGTTGGAGCCGGCATTCTGGATCGATCCGCCGCTGCCGTTGGCCTGGCCTGAGCCGTCGCCGGTGACCGTGACATTGGCGCTTCCGCCGGTGATAGAGATGCCTGGATTGGCGCCATTTGTGTTGATCGACCGGAAGGTCAGATTGCCGCCGGCGTTCGTCATGCTGAGCGCCGTGGAACTGCCGGTCAAGAGGCTCAGACCGTTGGCGGTGACGCCGGTGGTGTTGGCCGTCAGGGTTCCGCCGAGCGTCGGGAACGATCCGGCCGCAACGAGAGTATTGCCATTGACCACCAGAGCCGTTCCTTGCCCGATCAGGCTCTGGTTCTGTTGGAATGTGAATGCGCCGAGGTTGACGTCGTTGCCGGCGTAGAGATAGATGGTGTCGCCGGGAGTCGATACGGAAGCGGCCTTGCCGAGCGTGAGGAACGGCTCGTGCGAGCGGCCGCTCGACGCGTCGGACCCGCCGCTCTTGACGTACCACACGCGCCCGGTCAGGGCAATCGTAACCATTGCCGGCGCGGAAGTGACGCCATTGCTCACCACGGTGTAGTTAAACGAGTCGCTGGTGATCGCGCCTCCGCTCGGGTACGCGGTAGGCGTGTAAAGGAACGTGCCGTCGGCAGCGATGGTGACGCTGCCGCCGCTGGAAGTTCCAAACGTCCCGGCGGTCGCGGCCACACCCCCACTTGGCAGGTCGTTTGAGAGTATGTTCCCGGTCGTTGTCACCACAGGAGTGGAAGGAGTCGCCGTGAGGCCGCCGGTGACTACGAACTGGGTGTTGTCGACCACGCCGGCGCTGGAGTTAAAGGCGTCGCCGACCGCCACGGGCGCCACCGAGAAACCGACCACCTTGATCCCGGTGCAACCGCCCACGTCGGTAGCCGTGACGGTGGCGTTGAAGTTGCCGGTCGCCGTGGGCGTGCCGAAGATCTGACCGCTTGCGGAAATTCCAATGCCGCCGGGCTGGCCCGAGATCGACCAGGAGATGGCCCCGTTACCGTTCGCTTGCGAGTATGGCGACGCCGACATCTGGGAGTTGTAGACGAGATTGAACGAATTGGCGCCGGTCACGCTGATTGCCGGACAGGCAATGGTTAAAGTAAAGTTCTGCTGAGCGTTCGGTGAAACGCCGTTGTTGGCTGTGATCACCACCGGGTAAGATTTGCTCGGCGGATTGCCGGAGTTTCCCGCCGTGCCGAAGGCCGGAGTTCCTTGGATGGTGGCCGTGCCGTTGTTGTTATTCACCAGAGAAACACCGGGCGGGAAGCCGCCCCCGTCGGTAATGCTCATCGATGCGCCGGAGGGCACGCCGGTGGTGGTCACGGGAAACGTTTGGCCCGCTTTGCCGGGCGCGAACGTGACAGAGTTTCCGCTCGTGATCTGCGGCGCATTGCCGTTGGTAAAGTTGGCCATCAGGCTGACCGGGCCGTTCATCTGAACCGTTGTAGACGAACTGTTGGCATTGGCGACCGTGCCGCCGGTCCAGTTGCTGAAGACGTAGTTGCTGTTCGCCGTCGCAGCAATACTCTGCACTGAGTTAGCGGCATAGTAAGTCGGGCTCGATGGCGTCACCGTTCCGCCGGCAGACGGCGAAGCACTCAGTGTGAGCTGATACTGGGTGTCGAAGTTCGCCGTGTAGGTGACCGCTCCGGTCGGCGCCACGCTGTGCGAAATCGCTCCGCCATCCGACCAGTTGTTGAAGACATAACGCGTGCCGCCCGAACCTTGAGGGCTGGTGGTCGCGATCGTATGCTGGCTGCCGGAAATCCAACTGAAGATCTGCGGCGTTGAGTAGGATGTGTTATCCACCGTAAAGCTCTGCCCGGGCGGCGAGGTTTGCACCGTAACCTGCACCAGCGAATCGAAGTTCGCCGTCAGGTTCACCGGTGCGTTCATCGTTACCGTGGTCGACGCGCTGTTGGCGTTGGCTACCGTACCCCCGGTCCAGTTCTTGAACTGGTAGCCCGAATTCGCGGTAGCCGAGATGTTCTGCACCGAATTCGCCGCGAAATAACTTCCACTCGTCGGTGTCAGCGTGCCGCCCGCCGAAGGCGATGCGCTCAGATTCAACTGATACCGCGTGTCGAAGGTCGCCGTGTAAGTGGTCGCGGAGGATGGCGCGACGGCGTGCGAAATCGCGCCGCTGTCGGACCAGTTGTTGAACACCCACTGCACCCCCCCGCCGCCGTTCTGAGGACTTGTCGCTGAAAGGGTGTGCTGGCTGCCCGGAACCCAGTAAAACTGCTGCGATCCAAAGTAATTCTGGTTGTCCACCGTGAACGACGGCGCGGCAGCCGTCGTTTGCCCGGCATTCGAATTGCTAAGAGCCGACCGGACCGTAACCTGTATCAGTTGGTCGAAATTGGCCGTTAGAGTCACCGGTCCGTTCATCGTCACCGTGGTTGACGCGTTAGTGGCGTTCCCCACCGTCCCACCAGTCCAGTTCCTGAACTGGTAGCCCGAGTTCGCCGTCGCCGAGATGTTCTGCACCGAGTTGGCCGCGTAGTAAGTCGCGCTTGAGGGCAACACCGTTCCTGCGGACGAAGGCGACACATTCAGCGTCAGTAAGTACTGCTGGCTGAAATACGCGGTGTAAGTCGTTCCCGGAGCGGACGGCGCGGTAACCTGATGCGATTGCGCGCCGGTATCGGACCAGGCGTTGAACACACATTGCGTCCCCTGGCCGCAGGCTTGCGGCGATGTGGCTTCAATGGTGTGCTGGCTGTTGGGCACCCAGTTGAAAACCTGCGATGAGTTGTAGGAAACACCGTCCACCTTGAACGCCAGGCCCACACTCGGTAGCGTGCTGACCGACTGGCACTGCACGTCGTTGGTCTGAGACCCGCAACTCAGGTTGCCGATGACCGCCTGCACCGTGACGGGCACGGTCTGATCGAAGTTCGCCGTCAGCGTCACCGGACCGCTCATCGTTACGGTCGTAATAGCGCTGGTTGAACTCCCCACCGTCCCGCCGGTCCAGTTGCGGAACTGATAGCCCGAGTTCGCCGTCGCCGAAATATTCTGCACGGAGTTCGACGCGTAATAAGTCGCGCTCGAGGGTGACAGCGTACCGGCGCCGGAGGGTGAAGCGCTGAGCGTCAGTAGAAACTGCGGGTCGAAGATTGCCTCGTAAATAGTGGGTGTCGGAGGGGTGATGATGTTATGCGAGATCGCCCCCCCGTCGGACCAGTGGTTGAATACATAGCGAATACCCGTTGGGGCCTCATACTGAGGCGACGTGGTCGCGATCGTGTGCTGGCTGCCGATCACCCAATCGAAGATATGATCGGCAGCGTAATTCACGTTGTCCACCGTATAACCCTGCCCGCCCGGCGTCATCCGAAGAGTAATACTCACCGTAGGCGGCGGCGCGATGGTCAAACTGCACGATGCCGACGCCGTCTTCGCCGTCGGCGTGTAGGAGTCCGTTACCTTCGCCGTGAAGTTATACGGTCCCGCCGAGTCCACCGTCGGCGTTCCCGTCAATGCGCCGGTCGATGGGTCGAGCGTCAGCCCTTTCGGCAGCGTCCCATCGGTTGAGTACGTGTAGCCCGGCACTCCGCCCTTGGCCACCAGCGCCGACGAGTAACTCACCGTCGCCTGTCCGTTCGAGGATGGACACGACACCGACAAGGGCGGGTTCACCGTGATGGTGCAAGGCGAGGAGACGCTCCCGCTCGCCAATCCGCTTCCGTCCTGCAGCATCGCCGTGAACAAAAACGGCCCGAGAAAAGTCGGCGTCCCCGTTATCGCGCCGCTTCCCGAGTCCAGGCTCAGCCCCGGCGGCAGCATGCCGTTGATCGAATAGTAGTAATACTGAATCCCGCCCGTGCCCGCCAAAGCCGAGTTATACGGCAGCCCGTTCACCCCGTACGGCGCCGGACACCCGAGCCCCACCGGCTGCGGCGGAAACACGCCCGAATACACCACCGGAATGAAGGCCACGTTCACTCCGTTCGGGTTGGAGAACCGGATCGGCACCGACACCTGCTGCCACTGCCCCAGCATGGTCACTCCCGGCAGCACGCGATACTGGTTGCCGTTATATGTCCCGTCCGCGTTCAGCAGCGTGATCCCGCGCGACATCAGCGTGAACACCACATCCACCGGGCCCTGGATCGTCGTCCCCCCGACGTTGATCACCGTCAGCGTGCCGACATAAACGTTCGGGTCGCCCGCCGGCAGCAAGCCCACCGCGCTCAACATCACCTGCCGCGACACGTTGTAGATCGTGCTCGGCCCGCCGAGCGCCAGCGCCTGCACCGACGCCGCCGACTGCGCCGCGCTGTTCATCCACGACCCGTTCGCGCTCTGCGTGCTCACCACTTCGCGCATTGGCCGCCAGAGGCTGACCCCGCCGTCCGACGGGCGAACGTTCGCCATCGCCCGCGCCCGCTCGTGATGCCGTTTGACGATGTCGCTGAACCGCCGCCCCGCCACATCCGCCGGACCCGCTTCGGCCACCCGGTCGAAATCCGACGCCGCTTCGAGCGCCCTCACCCAATACTCGCTGCGCGATGCCGCGTCGCCCGCCTGCGCCAGCATCGAGTTCATCGCCCGGCCCACCGTTTCGGTGTACGGGCTCGTCGGGTCCCCTGTCGGCAAATGTCCGGCCAGTTCAAATGCCAGCACTCCCGATGCGGTTTCCATTCCGCCCCAATCGCCTCCCGCGCGACCCTCCACTGTCACGCGGTTCATCGTCCGGTGCAGGTACCAAAGCCCTTCATCGAGCGCAATCACCGCCTCGGTGTCGAGCGTCCGGGCGGCCACCTGAATGTCGTAGCTTGCGGTGGCCGATTCGCCGTTGGCCCCGTTCACCACGGTCAGCTTAGCCGTGAACCGCGCGCCCGGCGCTCCCTGATACGCATGCCGCGCCGATACGTTGTAGCCGTCCGCCACCGCAAACGCCACGGGTTCCGAACCATCGCCGAAATCCCATGTCGCCTGCACGTCTGTTCCGGCGACACTCGACGTGCCCTTGAGCGTCGTTTCCTCGCCGGCAATCACGAGGTGCGAATGATTCCCCTGCACCGCCGGCGCAGTCCGCACCTGCAGCGCACCTCCAAATAGCGGACCGGCCAAGAGAAGGGAAAAGATGGAAAGAGCGCAGCGACGGGGCAAATGATTCCTCCGAAATCGACACTTCAATCGATTTTCAGGAACTATAGCACGACACTTTTGTAATCAGAAGAATAAAAAAACGTACTGGATTAACCAGAACGCCGGGAACTCTCGATGTTTCGCGCCGCGTCGCGCCCCGTTTTCACGCAATCCGGAATACCGATGCCCGTGTAGGCGTTGCCTGCCAGCAAAACGCCCGGCTGAGCCGCCATCAGGGCCGCCACTTCTTTCATGCGCGCCGCGTGTCCCACCGTGTACTGCGCCATGGACTTCGGCCAGCGCGCGATGGTGTGGAAATCCGGCGCAACCGTCACGCCCATGATGCGGCGTAACTCATCTGTAGCAATCTTGACGACAGACTCGTCGCTCTCGCGGAGAATTGCTTCATCGCCCGCGCCGCCGAGAAAACATCGCAACACAATCCGGTCGTCCGGCACGCGGTGGGAAAACTTGTTCTGCACCCACGTGCACGCCACCAGCCGGCCGCGCTCTTTTGCCGGAACCAGAAATCCGAAGCCTTTCAAATCCTGCCCGAAGGTCTGTTTCGAATAGCCGAGCGACAGAGTCAGCGACGAACTGTATTCCACCTGCCCGAGCAGATCGCCCACTGCGCCGCCGAGCAGCCGTCCGGCTTCGTAAGCCGGACACGCCAGCACAACATGCCCGGCTTCGATCCACTCGCCGTTCACCCGGATGCGCCCCGCCTCGAGCGCCTCCGCTTCGCCGCGGATCACCTGCGCCGAGCCTTGAACCCGCTTCTCCACCGCGCCCACCAGCGACGCCAATCCGCCCTTGAGGGTTTGAAACAGCGGACCGCCACCGCCCGCGTGCGCCGCCGCCCGCCGCGAAGCGAGCACGCCCTTGGTCAAACTGCCGTACTTGGCTTCGAGTTCGACGAACCGGGTGAGCACGCTCGAGGCGCTGAGCCGCCGCGGATCGCCGCCATAGACTCCCGACAGCAGCGGTTCGGCGAGATATTCCACCGTCTCCTCGCCGTAGTGATCGCGGATGAACTCGGCCACCGAGCGGTCGCGCCCGCCGCCGTTGGCGGGCTTGCGCAGAAACTCGAGCCCCATGCGGATCTTGGTGCCCCAGCCGAGCAGCGGCGAAGCCACCATCGGCGCGATCTTGGTGGGCACCATCATCATCAGCCCGTCGGGCAGCGGCACCAGCCGTCCGCCCTTCCATATATCTGTCTCTTATACACATCTAGATGTGTATAAGAGACAGGATCTTGGTGCCCCAGCCGAGCAGCGGCGAAGCCACCATCGGCGCGATCTTGGTGGGCACCATCATCATCAGCCCGTCGGGCAGCGGCACCAGCCGTCCGCCCTTCCATATATAGGTGACGCGCAGGTGATCGTTCGACCCGATGATGTCGCCGCCCAAACCGACCTCGCGGATCAACTCCCCGGCTGCCGGCTTGATGCCGAGATAGCTGTCCGGTCCGGCTTCGAGAACGCAGCCGTGCACGTACTCGGTTTGGATCACACCGCCCAGGCGCGGACGGCGTTCGACAATTTTCGACGGAATTCCGGCCTGGCCCAGATAATATGCCGCGGAAAGTCCGGAAATTCCGCCGCCGACGATGACGACCGGGAGCGCCACGTTACGGCTTGAACGTCCTCACCATATCGACCACGGCGCGCACGTGATCGACGGGTGTTTCGGGCAGAATGCCGTGGCCGAGGTTGAAGATGTGGCCCGGACGCGTGCCGGTGCGCTTCAGCAGTTCGTGGACCCGCGCCTTGAGTTCGGGCAGCGGCGCCATGAGCACCGCCGGGTCGAGGTTCCCCTGAATCGCCGAACGGTAGCTGATGTCCATCCATGCCTGATCGATGTTGATGCGCCAGTCGACGCCGAGCACGTCGCCGCCAGCCGCGTGCAACTCGCGGAAAAAGCCCGAGCATCCGGTGCCGAAGTGAATCACCGGAACGCCGCCGCTGCGGATGCGCTCGATGAGCGCGCGCGAGTACGGCGCGACATAGCGGACATAGTCGTCCGGACCCAGCGCGCCCACCCACGAATCGAACACCTGAATGGCTCGCGCGCCGGCCGCAATCTGCATCAGCCCGAACGGACCGAGCACGTCCACAAGCTTGCCCATCAGCCGCCGCCACAACGTCTCGTCGCGGTACATCATCTGCTTGGTGCGGAGGAAATTGCGCGACGGTCCGCCCTCGATCATGTAGCTCGCTAGCGTAAAGGGCGCGCCCACGAATCCGATCACCGGAACTCGTCCGGCAAGCGCGCGCACCACGGCTTGAATCGATTCGCCCACATAACCGAGATCGTCGGTGTTGGAAATCGAAAGGCTGTCGACATCGGACGAAGTGCGCACCGGGTTGTCGATGGACGGCCCTTCGCCGGACACGAATTCGAGTTTCAGCCCCATCGGCTCAACCGGCAGCAAAAGATCGGCGAAGATGATGGCGGCATCCACATCCAGCGCTTCCACTGGCTGGAGCGTCACGGCCGCGGCCAAGTCCGGCCGCTTGCAAATCTCGAGGATGCCGTGCTTCGACCGGATGTCGCGGTACTCCTTCATGTACCGCCCGGCCTGCCGCATAAACCAGACCGGCCGAACATCGGTCGGCCGGCGGCGGCAGGCATCGAGGAAACGGCTGGTCATTGGAGCCACGCGCATGACGTCTCCTTTGTCCGCTCGTACTTCCCTTCGCAGAGAAAGACGCGGAACTCTTTCGGTTTGTGGGCCGCCGTCCATTGGCGGCCGTTCACGTAGTAAGGCTTACACCAGGCTTCGCTGTCGATGGTACGGGGCGCCACCACGCTCACCTGCAAAACACCCTCGGCCGGCCATCCCGTCCGCGGGTCCATGATATGGCTGTACATCCGGCCTTCGGCCAGGAAGAATTTCTCGTAGTTGCCCGAGGTCGACATCGACTCATCCTTCAAATAAAGGTCGGCCGCGGACTCCGACGGCTTGCGCGGGTTCTTGATGGTCACCTTCCATCCACGAGGCTCGTTCGGCGGCGTTCCTAAAGCATAGATGCTCGATCCGGACCCGCCGACGAAAGCTATTTTCACTCCGTCGCGCTTCAGCACTTCCACCATGCGGTCAACCGCATAGCCTTTGCCGATTCCGCCGGGGTCCATCTCCACGCCCGAACGGGCGAACCGGACCGTCCGATTGGCCGGGTCGAGTATCAGGTTGCGGTAGCCCACCCGCGCCAGCGCCCCGCGCACTTCCGCCCGGTGCGGCAGGTGGCCGGAACCTTTATAGCTGTCTCTTATACACATCTAGATGTGTATAAGAGACAGTTTTCACTCCGTCGCGCTTCAGCACTTCCACCATGCGGTCAACCGCATAGCCTTTGCCGATTCCGCCGGGGTCCATCTCCACGCCCGAACGGGCGAACCGGACCGTCCGATTGGCCGGGTCGAGTATCAGGTTGCGGTAGCCCACCCGCGCCAGCGCCCCGCGCACTTCCGCCCGGTGCGGCAGGTGGCCGGAACCTTTATAGAACCCCCACACCTTCATCAGCGGACCGACGGTAATGTCGAAGGCGCCCTCGCTCGCGCGGCTGTAATTCATACAGGCCGTCAGCAGGTCGAACAACTCGGTTGAGACCTTCACCGGCCGCTCGGCGGCGAACCGGTTCACTTCGCTCCACTCGCTGGTGGGGATGTAGTTCGACAGCATCCTGTCCAGGCGCCGCACCTCTTCCGCCGCGTCGTCGGCGGCCGCCCTGAGCCGGACTGCATCCTCGCCGTACAGGACCATCGTGTAGGTGCTGCCCATCGCGTCGACGTTCGTCTCCAGCCTCAGTAGCTCCTGTTGGTCGGCCGCACCCAACGAGGCGGCGGCCAAAAACAAAGTTACCACAGCGTGTTTCATATAGCGATGGTTCAGGCCCGCAAAATGAAGCATTTACCGGAAATGATCTTCCTCTTCAGCATAGAACGCGGCTTGCGCAAAAGGAATCGATTTAGCCGTAAATTGTTGACAAGCAAAGAGATTTTGCTATCCTGAAAAATTGCCGGGCTTATCCACCTTGCTGCTTCTCGCGCTTTCAGCGCTGGCTGCGGGCGCCATCAACGCCGTCGCGGGCGGCGGCACGCTGCTCACTTTCCCCAGCCTGTTAGCGATCATCAGCCCGGTGCAGGCCAACGCCACCTCAACCATCGCGCTGCTGCCCGCCTCGCTGGCCGGTGCATGGGCCTACCGGCGGGAACTTAACGAAACCAAGCCAATGCTCAAAGTGCTTTGGATTCCTAGCCTGTCTCTTATACACATCTAGATGNTAGCCTTGTGGGCGGCGTCCTGGGTTCGCTGGCGGTTACACGGTTCCCGGAACGAGTGTTCGAGGCGCTGGTGCCCTGGCTTCTGGTCACCGCCTCTACCCTGCTGCTGGTCCAACGGCCGATTGCCAAATGGATCGGCGCTCACCCGCACGAAAAGCCCCGCGGTTCCACGGTTGCCGTGGTGGTCTTCTTTCAACTGCTGGTGGGGATTTACGGCGGCTACTTCGGCGCCGGCATCGGCATCCTGATGCTGAGTTCGCTCGCCTTCATGGGCATTCCCGACATCCACCGCATGAACGCGCTCAAATCGGTGCTCGGTTCGCTGATCAACGGGTCGACGGCGCTGATCTTCATTTTGAGCGGCGTAGTGGTGTGGAAATATGCCGCACTGATGATTGCCGCTTCAATCGCCGGCGGCTACTTCGGCGCGCGGTTCGCGCTCCGTTTGCCGGTGAGCTGGGTGCGCGCCATCGTAATCGCAGTCGGGTTCGGCGTCGCGGCGCTTACCTTCTATAAGCGGCTTGCCCAGTAGCTTTTCGAGCGCCGGCTTCCTGGTCTGAGCTATCCTGTAATCCCTCGGAGGGTTACTTGAAAATTTCGAAGACGAGCCTTGTTGCGGGCTCACTGTTTCTGCTGGCGGCCACTACCGCACGCGCGCAAAACCGGATCGCCTGGGCGGTGACCGACCAGGACCAGATTCAACAGTTCACCGGGACCTGGAACAAAGTAGGCGGGCAGTTGAGTTACATCTCGGTCGCCCAGGACACCACTACGTGGGGCGTCAATCGGGCCGGTGAGATCTATCGCTGGAACGGAGCCGGTTGGGACCGAATGCCTGGAGTGCTGGTGCAGGTATCGGCCGGCAGCGCAACGGAGGTCTGGGGCGTCAACGCGGGCAACGACGTTTACCGCTGGAACACCGGCACTAATAACTGGGACAAGATGCCGGGCGCACGGCGGCAGGTTTCGGTAGCGCCGGACGGCGCTGTCTGGTCGATCGACACAAACAACAACATCTATCTCTGGACCGGCTACGGCTGGCAGCAGTTCTCCTGCCAGGCTGTCCAGATTTCGGCCGGCAGCGCCACCAATGTGTGGGGCATCAACCCGGGCGGAGATGTCATCCGCTATAGCACCACTACGGGTTCGCAGCGATGGGACGTCGTGCCGGGCGGACCCTTGAAACAGGTTTCGGTCGCGAGTGACGGCGAGGTGTGGGCCGTCAACGGCACCAACGATCTGCTGCGCTTGAACGCTAACGGCGGTTGGGACCAGCAGGGGCAGAAAGTGGCTCAGGTCTCCGTCGGACCGCTCATCAACGCTCCCAGCCTGACCTACGCCGGAAAAGTATGGCTTACCGCGCCGTTGACGGTGAACGAAGGAACCGCTCCGAGAGATACCTGCCCGGCCGGTTGGCGCCTGGAAACCAAAAGCGACCTGGATGCGGTTCTGGCCTTTGCGAAAACGCAGCCGGACCCGAAAGCCTCGCTTACGTCCGGCTTCGGAGCAGTCGCCGGGCAAGCCGTTGCCAGCGGCGACAAGGTGTATCCGAACGCCGACGGCAGCCAGGTCAACGGGTGGAAGTATTGGGCGCTTTTCCTCAACGAACTCGCCGTGGCTCCGCTGAACGTGGCTTTCCGGTCCGCGGACCCGGCTGACAACACGCTGGCCCCGTCCAACGGAGTGATCGCGCGCTGCATTCTGGGCGCCGGGGGCGGCGCGGTTCAAAGCGACACGGGCGGGTGCAGCCCGCAATTTTCCGCCGCGCCGGATTTGCGCGCCGTCGATCTCACCACGGTGCAGATCAAGGACCTCGGCCGCGCTGCGACCGGCGGGACCGGCACAAACACGCCGGCGGCGCCCATCACGCTAAAGCCGCAGGGGGGCGCTTACATCAACTACCTGAGCACGGACAACAAGTCGAAGGTGGTGGAGGTTGACGCGACGGGGACTCCGGTGGGCACCGATCAGGACCTCGGTCCGGCTACCGGCGCAGGCGCGGTCGGTTACGACGGCACACGCCTGTCTTACCTGGTGCGGAACGGCGCGAAGCTGGAGTTTCGAGTTGCCGGCGGCACCAATACCGTGATCATGGACAACGACATGCCGGCAAGCGGCCGCAATGTCCTGTTCAGCGGGCGCGGCGTGAAATGGACGGGTACCGACGGCAACGTCCTGTTCGGCACCGAGGCTATGTTCGATCCGATGACCTTCCACCGCGCCGTCATCCTGCCGGCGGGAGGCAAGTGGTTCGCCTCCTACGATCACGCCAATAACTTCAACGCGATCAGCAACCCGGGCAACCCCGATTCCCACTACGGCGTCACCATCACCTCTTTTGCAGCCGACGGCTCAGGACCGCAGATGAACATCGCTTGGGGCGTCTCGCACAGCATCGACATGCGCCTGATCGCCGACGGCAACCGGGTGATTCAAGCCGCGATCGGCGACGCGTTTCCGCTCGGCATTCGGATCAGCGCCGTCGACGCGCAGTCGGGAGCCGTCACCACCAGCAACATCTTTGCTTCCGGCGCCTTCCCCGACACTCAAATCGGAACGGGAACCGACGGAAAGCCGGTTTTCGGCATCGCCGGTGACGGCGGAGGCACGACTGCCGGCAAATTGGGCGACTTCGTCCAACTCGGCTGCGGCCAATACGCGCTCACCTATACGATCGAGCCGGCTACGTTCACCTTCAACGGCAACACGTACGCGTCAACGCCGAACGAACTCGGCCTGATCGTGGTTGACCAGAATTTCAGGATCGTGAAGCGGACCCTGATCCGCCGCGGCGACGACGTCGATTTTTCGAAAGCCGCCCGCCTCGGCAAGAGCGCGCTGTTGGTTGCCTGGAAACTCAAGAACGCCGACGAATACTGGGCGGCGCTGGTGGATGCGCGCGGGGTGATGATCCAATCGGCGCAAAAACTGCCGGCCGGCGTCAAGTTCACCGGCAACGACGGCTTCGCGACCGCGGCTAATGGCGACGTCATCTGGACGTTCATCGACGGGGGCGCGCTCAAACTGTTCCGCCTGCCGCAGCCGGCGCAGTAACTCAGACCGGCGCGACCGGCAGACGGCCGCGCCTCACTTCACCTGAATCGTGACGCCCGGCGGACTGCCGGCCGCGCCGACAGCGATGACGACCTCCGCCGCGCCCGGTGCGAGACCCGCGGGGACCGCGACGTTCACTTGCATCACGCCCGCCACCAAGCCCGGCGCCGCTCCGGCGTAGAGGACGTCGGCCGCCTTGCCGCCAATGGTGACGGTCACGTTGCCCACCGGCTTGGGAAGCGTTCCGGAAATGATCTTGCCATCGATTCCGGCCGGCGACACGGCGCCTTCGCCGGTGGCGTAGAGGACGATGACGTCTCCTGCCTGCGCCGGATTCGATGCGCTGTTGACGCTACTGTCCTGGTTGAGCGCCTTAGCCGCTCCTTTGCCGGAAGCATCGGCGGTGAAGATGCCCGGCGCCGCCGCCACCACCGGAATGCTAACCGGCGCCGACGCGATTCCGTTGCTCTCCACCACCATGCTGGTGGAAGTTTTGCCCGCCACCGAGTAGGGGACCACGGCGGCAATCTGCCCGCCCGAGGTATAAATCACCGGCGAAGTGACGCCGTCGAACAGCACGCGGGTGCCCTCAAGCGCCTTCTGCACGTAGCCGCCGGAAATCAGGCGTAGTGGCTCGAGCGCCGCGGGACCCATGCCCGAGCCGAACACGGTGATCAACATGCCGGGCGCAACCGCGCCGCCCGCATAACTGGCGGCGTTGGCCACCGCGCCGGCGGCGAACACGGGCCGCATTGCCGCCGTGACCCGAATCGCAGCCGTGCCGAGGTTGGAATCGCGCCCGTTGGCAAGCGCCGCGTACGTGATGGTGTCGCTGCCTTCAAAATCGGGATAGGCGTTGTAGCGAATTGCGTTTCCGGATACGGAAGCCGTTCCGCCGGTGGGCTGCGAGACGATGCGCAGCGTTCCGCCGCCGCTGACGTTCACCGGAATCTGAACCGATGCGCCCGAGACGGCGCTCGCCGTGGTGTTGTTGACGGTGGCGGCACTCGGGGCGGTGCCGTTGCCCCCGGGTCCGTTATGGCAGGTGTAGCAGCCCACCTGATAACCCGGAAACATCTGTACGGTGCCGCGCACGGGGAGATTGCGGGAGACGAACGAGCGGGACAGCACGGTGCCGCGGAAGTCGCCGCCGTGGCAGGCGGCGCACTGCGCCCGGTTGCCGGCGTAGCGTGTATGCGAGTTCACCCAATTGGCGCCCACATCGTGCATCCCATGAGGACCGCCGTTGGGCGATGAGACGCCATTCTTATGACAGGCGGTGCATTCGCGGATGGCGCGCGCCTTGCAGGTCGATGCTCTGCAGGTTGTCGCTCGCGTGCGAACTCGGATATTCGGCGTGTGTGGAACCGTGGCAAGCCTCACAGGCGAGCCCGCCATGGCCGATGGAAAAACGATAGAGCGAAACTCCGGCGGCGGGCTGATTGGGCGTGGTGGCGAACGTTGTATCGGCGGGGCGCACCAGGTTGCCGGAAGCGTCGAGAGCCGAAGTGCCGCGCTGCCCGCCGTTGTGGCACGACTGGCAGGCCGGCTCGTCGAGCCAGCCTTTGCGCGTTGCGTCGCCGACCTTGGTCATGTTGCCGTGACAGCTCTGGCATTGCATGGCCATGGTTCCGTCGCTCGCTACCGCGTTGCCCATCGCGCCGCGCAGGCAGCGCGTGGTGGACCCGGGATGGCAACGGTAGCATGCCGAGCGGTTGCTCTCGTCGTCGAGCGTGAGTCCGCTTGCCGGGTCGATCTGGTTGGCGTGCCAGGCGTGCATCGAGGATGTCAGCGACGGAATTCCGGAGATGCCGGGCGCCGAAAGCGCATTGGACGAATGGCAGGCGGCGCACAGCACCGGATTGCCGCCGGTGGCTGAAGCATAGAGCCCGTCGGCGCTGTGGCCCGCTTTCTGGAGCGCGTCGGCGTAGGCGGGATTGCGGTGGTTGCGCTCGTCGTGTTTGCGCAGGATGTTGAGCTTGTAATCGCGGTCCGGGTTGGGATCGTAGACCCAGCCTGCGGCGGGAATGGCCGGCGTGTCGAGTCCGGATTTGTGACAGGCACGGCAGTCCATTTCATCTGAAACCGGCAGCACGATGCGGGTGGAGGCGAGAACGGCGCCCGAGGAGTCCCGGGCCACCAGTTTCATCATCGGGTAGTAGTTCTTGTTGAGGTTGTCGTCGTAGTTGGTGAGCGGAATGCCCTCGGCGGTGAACCAGTTGTAGGAGGAGTCGAAGTTCATCGGCTGCGGCGGATTTCCGGCGCCCATCAGGTTGCTGCCCTTGAGCCCTGAGTTCACGCCTCCTGTGAAGCCGAACAGCGATTTTGCGAAAGTCCAGTAGTTGGTTTTTCCATCGGAAGTTGTGTTGATGCTGCCGCCCGGATCGGCGATGGCTTCGTAGGTGACAGTGACACCCGCGCCGGATTTCACCAGCTTTCCGGTCGCATCGATGAGCTGCGCGTGAATGGTGTTGAAGGGCGGCAGAATGGCGAACACCGAATAGTCGGCATCCATGCAGTGCATTCCGAGATCGTTCCAGCCGAGAAGCGTGTAGTTCGCGGCAGCGCGTGCCCGCGGCGTCTCAAAGAACGCGGCGATCAACACAAAGGCGGCAGCCGCCGGGATAGCGAGCTTCCGGATTGAGGACATGGGATCTCCGATGATTAAAGAAAATCTAAAATGTTGAGACGAGCATAGATCAAAGGCGGGTTTCGAGTTTTTTCCCTCACCGCATCGGCGGGTAACCATTTAATACACATTTGTCTTGAATTCGCACACGGCCGGTGTTATGCTCTGTCGCGGAGTTCCTCGGGGCTGGCTTGCGCGCCGGACTCGATAGCGGTGAATCGAGCGGGCGTGGAATACTCTGCATCACCACCCATAGAGGTTTCGTATGTCCAACCGGATTGCATTGTGCGCCGGCATTAATCACTTCCAGAACTATCCTTCAGCGACGCTGCAGGGTTGTGTCAACGATGCGCACGACATGTCGGCCGTGCTGCAGAAACTGCTCGGGTTCACGCCGGGCGACATCACTCTGTTGACCGATGCCCAGGCCACCAAGGTGAACATCATGCGCCAGTTGAGCGTAATGGTGGACGGCGCCATCAAGGGCAAGTACGGCTATCTGGTCTTCAGCCTTTCGAGCCACGGCACGCAGGTTCCGGATCTCGAGGGCGACGAACTGGACCGCGCCGATGAAGCGTTCTGCCCGCACGACCTCGCGGCCAAAGGCGGGCAGTGGGATCGCGCTCACATCATTGTGGACGACGAACTGCGCGACCTGTTCACCAAGCTGCCGCGCAACGTGCTGCTCGAAGTTTATCTGGACACCTGCCACAGCGGTACGGGCCTGAGAGCGATGGACATGCTGCTCGACCGCAAGCCGCGCTACCTGGCGCCGCCGTCCTACGACGAATTCATGAAGGTGGACGGCAAACGGGCTCGGGGCCTGGCGCGCGCGATGTCCGAAGCCCGGCTTGAGAAGGGCTTTGTCAACCACATCCTGTGGGCGGCGTGCCGCGACGATCAGACCAGCGCCGACGCGAACATCGCGGGCGGCTGGCATGGCGCCTTCACTTATTACTGGTGCAAGGTGATGATGGACACCCAGAACCGGCTGTCGCGCGCCGAGGTTCTGAAGCGCGTGCGGCAGTATCTGTCGACAGGGCACTACTCGCAGATTCCACAATTGGAATGCCCGGCGACAGGACGCCAGGTGCCGATTCCGGAGCCCGAGTTGGCGGCAACCGCCCGGTAGCTCCGGTAGGGCGGGGCCGGCACGGGGGCCGGCCTCGCCGCCCAAGGTCAGCCTCCCCCGAGCGACCTGATTTCCTCCGGCGTGAGCTGGCGGGTTTTTCCGATCGGAAGATCGGCGATCTCAATCCGCCCGATTGCGGTCCTCACGAGTTTGAGCACCTTGCTTCCCACCGCTTCGATCATGCGGCGAACCTGCCGGTTGCGTCCCTCGGTGATGGTGATTTCGACGAACGAGTAGCGCGCCGAATCGCGCACGCGCCGGACCACCGCGGGCCGCGTCATCCCATCCGATAATTCAACGCCGTTGCGCAAACGTTCAAGCTCGCTGTCGGCAACCAGCGTGGAGCATTTCACCAGATAGGTCTTGGGCACCTTGAATTCGGGGTTCATGACGCGTTCGGCGAAATCAGCGTCGTTGGTGAGAATCAGCAATCCGCTGGTGTCGAGGTCGAGGCGTCCCACGGGGAAGACGAACTGATCGACGCCTTCGAGCAGGTCGTAGACGGTGGGACGGCCTTCGGGGTCCTTGTAAGTGGTCAGGTAGCCTTTGGGCTTGTAGAGCAGCAGGTAGACGCGCCGCCGGGCGGTGAGCGGCTTGCCGTCGAGCGTCACTTTGTCGCGGTCGAGATCCACCCAATGATCGGGGGTTTGAATCAGTCGGCCGTTGACGCGCACGCGTCCCGCGCCGATCCACTTGCGGGCATCGGTGCGGGAACCGGCGCCGGCCTTGGACAGCACGCGGTCGAGCGTCTTCAGTTTTCGCTCGCCAGGTTTTTTGGAAATTGCCGCGGAATTCCGCTTTTTCAAACACTAATAGCGTAGCGGAATTCGCGCTATGATCGTGACCGTACCGGCGGATGAGGCGACTGCTGATTCGCGGCGCGCGCGAACTGTTGACCGTGCGCGGCTCAAACGGTTCCCGCCGGGGAGCCGCGCTCAACGATTTAGGCTTGATCCAGGACGGCTCGGTTCTGGTGGAAGACGGCGTGATTCGCGCGGTGGGCGTGACGCGGCGCATCGAGAACCTGGCTGTAGCCGCTTCCGCCGAAGTCATCGAGGCTCGCGGCCGCGTGCTGATGCCGGCCTTTGTCGATTGCCACGCCCATCCGATTCCCGCGGGGTTGCTCGAAAAGGCGCCCGCGCCGAGAGTGAAGGACTCGATTGCCCGCCTGCTGGCGCGGGCCTGCGCTCACGGCACGGCAACGTTCGGAGCGGTGGGCGGCAGCACGGCCGATGCTGAACTGGAAGCCAAGGCGATGCGGATTTATGGCGCGCTGGTGGACGAACCGGTTCAACTGGTGCAATCGGCGAACGCGAACGCGCTCGGGGCAGGGGGATTGCGGAAAGTGGCGGAGCGTGGACTGGCCCGGTTCGCCACCATCGCCTGTGGCCTCGGGCAGTGGGGTGTCGAGCAAAGCAAAGCCCTGATCGGCGCGGCTCCCGAGAAGTTATCGGTCCGGCTGGAATTCGGCGCCGAAGGCTGCGAGGCTCCGCTCGCGAGTTTGCTGCCCGAGCGTATCCACTCGGTGGAGCACCTCGAGCACGCTACCGAAGCGGATCTCGACGCCGTGGCGCGCTGGGGTTTGCCGGCGGTCCTGCTTCCGGCGCGGGCATTTTTCCTCGACTCGGGCTTTTACGCACAAGGGCGGCGATTGGCGGAAGCGGGGGCGCCGGTTGCGCTCGGCTCGGATTCGAACGACGCCGATGCGCCGGGCTCGAGCATGCAGTTCGCGGTGTGGCTCGCCTGCCGCCGCATGGGGTTGAGCGTGGCGCAGGCCATAACCGCGGCTACGGTCAATGCGGCGTACGTGGTGGGACTCGGGCACCGCACCGGCTCGATCGAGCCGGGCAAACAGGCGGACCTGATTCTGCTCGACACGCCCGATCACCGCGCGCTGGCTCACGAATTTGGTATGAATCTGATTGGCATGACTCTCAAGAGCGGCAAGCTCGTGTACCAGGCGGCGGGCCTCCGGTGACGCGCGAGATTGTCGAATGCGTTCCGAATTTTTCCGAGGGCCGCGATCCGGCGGTGGTGGAGGCCATCGTCAACTCGATTGCCGGAGTGCGCGGTGTGACAGTGCTCGCGCGGGAAGCCGATCCCGATCACAACCGCGCGGTGGTGACGTTCGGCGGAGCGCGGGAGGCGGTAGCGGAAGCAGCGGTGCGCGGGATCGAGGAAGCGGTGAAGCGCATCGATCTTTCGCGGCACAGCGGCGTGCATCCGCGCATCGGCGCGGCGGACGTGGTGCCCCTGGTCCCGATTGAAGGAGTGACGCTTGAGGAATGCGCGGATCTTGCGCGGCGCACGGGGCATGAGGTTTGGCGGCGCGTGGGCGTTCCGGTATACCTCTACGAAGCGGCTGCGTTGAAGCCGGAACGAAAGCGGCTCGAGAACGTGCGGAGAGGCGGATTCCACTGGCTGCGCGAGCATGTGGCCGAGCGCCCGCCCGATATCGGGGGTCCGGCGCTGCACCCCACGGCGGGGGCGGTGATTCTGGGCGCGCGAAAACTGCTGATCGCCTTCAACATCAATCTCGAGACCGGCGACGTGGCGGTGGCGCGCGAGATTGCGGCGGCGGTGCGCGAGTCCTCGGGCTGCCTGCCGGCGGTAAAGGCGCTTGGATTGCCGATCGCCTCGCGCGGCCTGGCGCAGGTGTCGCTCAACCTGACTGATTTCGAAGTGACCGGGCTGTTCGCGGTTTTCGAGGCAGTGGAGCGCGAAGCCGCCCGGCGCGGCGTGGCGATTGCGAGCAGCGAACTCATCGGCCTGATTCCGCGGCGGGCCCTGGAACAGGCGGCGGCCGATTTCCTGAAATTGCGAAATTTCGATGCATCACGGGTGCTCGAACAGCGCCTGGCGGACCTGTCAATCGAAGGTTGAGCACGACGCGCTACAGTGATAGTAATCATGGATCCTCACCGCGCTGAACGAATGTCTGAGGCACTCCGCGAGGAACTCGACGAGCTGATCGAATACGAAATGGCCGATCCGCGCGTGAACGGCGTGACGGTAACGGAAGTGCTTGTTTCGCCGGATCGCAAGAAAGCGCAGGTGCGGCTCGCGATGCCCGCCGACGATCAGGCTCGCAAGGACGCGCTCGCCGCGCTCGACCACGCCAAGGGGTTTCTGAGGCGCGAGGTGGCGCTGCGGCTGCAGATGTTTCGGATCCCGGAGCTGTATTTTGAAGCGGACGTGTCGGCTAATCTGACGGCGCGCATGGAGCATCTGCTCAAGCGCGTGCGCAAAGGCCGTCCGCGCGAAACAGGAGAACGCTAGATGGCTGCGACGCTCGACGATTTTCGCCGGCATTTTTCAAGTCTTTCCGATGAGGCGCTGATGGCCGTGAAGACGGCCGATCTGGTGGATGCGGCGCGGGACTGCCACACCGCGGAGATGAATTCGCGCGGGCTCAAGCCGAAGGCTGCCGCCGAGCCTCGGATGGCGGCGGATTCGGGCGATGGGGGCTCCTGTTGCGGTCCCGAGGGTCCGAGCGAGGAGTACGTCACGCTGACGACTTTCCCGACCCACGCGGAAGCGGAGATGGTCGTGGAACTTTTGGCCGAGGAAAAGATTCCGGCGCGCATCGCCGCGGAAGGCGCCTTTGAAGCGCAGGTCCTGGTTCCGGTGAACTACCTGGATCGCGCGGAGATCGCGCTGAACACCGGGATTTCGGACGAAGAACTCGAGGCTCAGGCAGCCGCCGCAGCCGAAGAATCGCCAGAGTAGCGCCCCCGAGGGGGACAGCCTGAACAGCCACACTCGAAAATTCGCGTTCTGGGACACCCCCGGCGGCGGATTCGGCAAATTTTCTGGTTTTTCACTCAGAGAGGCGGCCTTGGTGAGGGTGTTCGGCTTGCCGATGGCGCCAGAAATGCCCGATGTGCGGTTAGTCTACCGCTGACTGACGGGAGAGGCTAGCCCTGGTACTACCCCCAAAGCAAGAAAAAAAGCTGCAAATTTAGCGAAAAAACGCCAAATTGCGCTTGGGGACACCCCGGGCTGGAACAATCGAGTTCGTCACTTCAGGCTGTCCCCATCGGAAGAGCTAGAGAGTGCTTTGTGAACCGTCGATTTTGCTGCCGCCGGCGATGGCGATGAATTGGCCGAACTGAAATCGCACGAGGGCGCCGAGGGCGGCGCTGATTTGAAACAGCGTGCCGGAAACAACGCCGTAGTGTTTGGACAGGAAAACGCTGACGCCGTTGGCGCGGTCGGCGGCGAGGATGCTCGCGGCGGATGCGGGCAGCGCGGGACCCGGTGTTCGCGTGACCCGCGCGTTTTCGACGCAAACGGTTTTGCGACCGCCGCGGCGGATTTGAAAGGCCAGATCGAGATCCGCGCCGAACTCGCCGAAGCGCTCGTCGAAATAGTTCAACCCTTTGACGAAGAACTTGCGGGCCATGAGCGCGCTCCGTCCGGCGTAACCGACGGGCGCCCCGTCGCTCACGGCAGCGCGCGGCAAAGCGCCCGGGTCGCGCCAGGACGACTTGAGCGCGGCGGGATCGGGAAGCTGCCAGAAATCGCCCGCCGAGCGCCCTTCCGCATCGGCGACGAAGGGACATACTGCGGCGGCTTCGGCATCGGAATCGAGCCGCGCGGCAAGCTGAGCCACGGCGTCCGGCGCAACCTCCATTTCGGGGCTCAGGTAGAAGAAGTACTCGCCGACTGCCGTGCGCATGGCGATGTTGAGCGCTTTGGTGGCGCCGAAGTTTCGCGGCAGGCGGAGGAAGGTAGCGTGCGGGAACTCGGCGTCGACAGCAGCGCTGCCGTCCATCGACCCGTTGTCCATGACGATGATTTCCATTTCCTGGCGCGCAGTGGAGGCTTCGAGCGCCGTCAGGCAGCGCCTTAAACCGGCTGCGTTATTGTAGGAAAGTACAAGCGCCGAAATCCTCGTCGCGGGGGTTTGCTGCGACTGGTTTTCATCCATGCGGAAATGCAAGTTTATCGCACTCGCCCTGCTGCTTGCCGCGCCCGGAGCAGCACAACCGTTCCGCGCGTTCTGGGCAGACGCCTATCATTACGGCTACCGGAATCCGGCTGAGATCGAGCAACTGGTTACGGAGGTCGTTTCGGCGAACGCCAACGTCATCATCGCGGAGGTGCGCCGGAGCGGGCAGTCGTTCTACCTGAAATCGGTGGAACCGCCGGTGAGCGACCCCGCGTACTCGCCGAACTTCGACGCGCTCGCTTACCTGATTGATCGCGCCCACGCGCGGGGCATACAGGTTCACGCATGGTTTCCGGTGACGCCGCTATGGCCCGCGGCGACGGCGCCGGCGGACCCTCGCCACCTGTGGAACTCGCACGGCGCCAATGCAGCCGGCAACGACATGTGGATGACCGTGAGCAGCGCAGGCAAGGTTTCAACATCGGTGGACCCCGGACATCCCGGCGCGCTCGGCTATCTGGCCGATTTGATGGTGAACGTGGCGCGCGATTATGACGTGGACGGTATTCACCTCGACTATATCCGCTATCCGGAGGACGCCGATTACGGCTGGAATCCGGTGGCGGTCGAGCGCTTCAATCGAACGAGCAATCGTACCGGTTCGCCCGCGCCGCGCGAGGCGGCGTGGAGCGCGTTCCGGCGAAAACAGGTGACCGACCTGGTGAGGCAGGTTTACCTGCGGACGTACGCGCTGAAGCCGCGGGTTGCGATTTCGGCGGCGACCATCACCTGGGGCAACGGTCCGTCAAGCGATGCGGACTTTCTTTCGTCCGACGCCTACAGCCGCGTGTTTCAGGACTGGCGCGGCTGGCTCGAGGAAGGCATCGTCGACATCGCGATTCCGATGAACTACTTTGCCGAATCGCGCTACGCGCCGTTTCTCGACCGCTGGCTCGAGTTTGAAAAGAACCGGCAGTACAGGCGCGCGGCGGCGGTGGGGCTGGGCAATTACCTCAACTCGATTCCTGAATCGATGGCGCAGATGCAGCGCGTGCTCGCGCCATCGACGGCGGGGAACCGGGCTTTCGGAGTGGCATTTTATAGTTACGCGAGCACGAATACGCTCGACACGGCAGGCGCGCCGGTTGCGCCGAACGCCAATTTCTATCAGGCTGTGGCGCAGATGTTCGGCTCCGCCTTGCCCGCGCCGGACCTGCCGTGGAAGGCGAAGCCCGAGCGCGGACATGCCTACGGCTGGCTGCGAGTAGACGGCGGCGCGGATTGGATGCGCGATGGCGCGACGGTGTGGATTGTGGCGGCGAACGCGGCGCAGACGCGGTACCGCGCGATCACCGACGGGACCGGTTTCCACGGCGTGGTGGACTTGCCGCCGGGCGCCTACTATGCGGCGCTCGAACGGGGCGGCATCGAATTGACGCGCACGGCGGCGCAGGATCTTAAAGCCGGCGGGACCATCCGCTTCGATTTTGTCTTGAAGCCGGAGGACTTCGGAGCAGCGATTCCGGCCATCGACGGCGCTCCCGCCGCGGCGCCGGGCGACATCGTTGTTCTGCGCGGGCGCAACCTGGGCGGCGAACTCGCGGCGGCGCCCGGACTGCCGCTGCCGGTGGTGCTCGGCGGCACGCAGGTTCTGGTGAACGGCGCGGCGGCTCAACTTTTGTGGTCGGCGCGCGACAGCGTGTCGCTGCTGATGCCGATGGTGAAGGCGGCGGAGTGGAACGTGGTGGCGCGGCGCGACGGGATGGAGTCGGCGCGCGTCACGCTGCCGGTAACCGGCGCTCATCCGGTGATCACCGGCGTGCGTGTGGACGCGCGGGGCTTCGCTGAGATTTACGCCACAGGGCTGGGCTTGTTGGATTTGAATCCGCCGGCGGTGTCGGTCAACGGTCAACGGGTCGCGCTGCTTTATGCGGGGCTCGCGCCGGGGCAGGTGGGCGTGTATCAGATCGACGTGCCCGTGCCGGACGGCGCAGGACCGCTGGAATTTCGCATCGAAGGCGGCGAACCGTTCCGGACTACCGGAGTTCCGAACTGACCTCTGTCCTCTTCAGGTGGCGGACGAGATAGGCCACGATGGCGATGTTGACGATGAACAGCGCCACCCGCGTGAAGGTGAGGCGCTCCACCATTTCGTAGACCTCGAGCGGGATGAACGAACCGGTGACGATGATGGTGAAGTACTCGGCCCACCGTTTTCGCAAGAGCAGCCCGGTTCCTTCGGTGAGCAGCAGCGCGGCGTAGAAGAAGGCGCCGAATCCGGCTTCTTTCAGGCGCGCCGGGGAGAGGGAACTGAGCTTGGCGACGACGCCGTGAACATGGCGGTCGTCGGGGTCGACGTGCAGTTCGCGGACCCAATGCGAGATGATTTCGCCGGTGTCGCGCCCGAGCAAATGAAACGCGCCGAATCCGGCCAGAAGAAGCAGCAGTCCCTTGGCGAGCTTGAAGTAAGCGATCAGGCGCATTCGATTATGGGATGGGCGCCGAAGGAATGGTGCTTCCGCCCAAGCCCGCGTAGGTTTCCTTGACCTTGGTGACCTTGGAGTTAGCAAAGGTGACGAAGGTCATGCGGCCAGGCGGTTCGCCGTAGATCCAATCCTCGGTTTCAAGACCGTCGACAACTTCGCGCGATTTGCGGCGCGGCTTGCCGAGGGCCATGAGCACCTGATCGCGGTCCATTCCGACAATTGCCTTCTTCTGTTCGATGGCCTGCTTGATTTCAGGAGGGAGCGTCTCGATGTAGTTCTCGGTGGCGCTGCGTTTCTCAAAATCGAGGATGGGCGCGAGCATCTTCTTGTATTCGGTCGCCTTGGCGATGGGCACGCCCTTTTCCTTCTCGAAGACGAGTGCGATGTTGCTGCCGCCGGGCGCGTTGGTGTTCTGCTGTCCGCCGACGGGAGTTGTGCCGCCGCCCATGCCGACCTCGATGCGTTCGTACCACTTCTTCTTGCTCTTCAAACCGCCGTTGATTTCGAGCACGATGCGGTCGCCTTCGATGCCGACCTTGGTTACCTGAACGAGGTCGCCGACGCGCGCGGCGGGTCCGTTCTGCTTGAACGCTTCAGACCATTCGGCTTTATCCCACGTGCCGTCAGCTTTGAACTTGAGCGCGCCGCGGGAGCGCGGAATCTGCACCTTGGCGGTCGCGTACTCGGCGGTGAGGCCGCGGATGATTTCAATGCGGTCCTCGTCGGTGAGTTTGTCGGCGTAAGCGGGCGCGAGTGACGCGGCGACGATGATGGGAATGAGGCGCGTGGACTTCATCGCTGAACCTCCCGGGGCCGTCCCAGCACGGTGGCTTGCTTTTCAACCGGCATCCGGTGGAGATACCAGGCCAGGGCGATCACAGCCAAAGTGGAAATCAGCCCGCCTTCGGGCCCGTACGCCCCGCCGCTCCAGATATCGGCGATCCGCCAGCGCATCGCCAGCCCTGTCATTCCCATTGTAAACCCGCTCAAATTGACGCCGAACATCGGCAAAATCCAGTTCCAACCGAAGTGGATGCCGATGGGGAGCCAGAGGTCGCCGCTGCGGAGGTAGGCGTAGCCGAGCAGAATTCCCCACAAGGCGGTGTTGATGGGGTCGAGCAGCGTGGTCTGGTTGGGGTTGAACAGGTGGGCGAAAGCGAACAGGCAGCCAAAGGGCAGAATAGTGGCCCATTCGCCGATGAAGCCGACCAGAAGTTGAAACGCATAGCCGCGAAACAGGAGTTCTTCGCCGACTGCGCCGAAAAGGAGAACAACGGAGACGAAGATGACGGAAGGGGCGTCGAACTTGCGGTCGGCTGCGGGGACGAGGTCGGCGAGACGGAGGATGACGGGAAGCACGGTGCAGACGAGCGCAGCGCCGATGCCGCCGGCGAGTCCGATGAGCAGGTTATTGCGCGAGGCGCGGCTCCAGCCGAGTCCGACGTCGGCGAGCAGGCCGCGCTCAAAAATTCGGAGGACGACGGCGTTCCCGATGGCGGCGGCGCCGAAGGTGCCGAGCGCGCTGGCCACCAGAATATTGCGGTCGCCGAGCAGGAGGGGCGGCAGAATCATCATGCCGAGAATCACCAGGAAGGCGTAGACTCCGAGCCGGAGAAGGACGGAGAGGATATCGAGTTTCTTGGCGCCGGTGGGGTTCATCTCATGCGCTGGCTTTTACTTTGACGCCCCGCGGGGCGACTTTCACGGGGAGAACGGTTGCACCTTCGGCGGCGATGATGGAGGCGACGCGCTGCTTGGCGCCGGGTTCGACCAGGAAGAGCACGCAGCCGCCCCCGCCCGCTCCGCAGACTTTGGCGCCGGTGGAACCGGCTTTGCGCGTGGCGGCGACCAGGCGGTCAATCAGCGGCGTGGTGATGCCGGGAGCGTTCTTCTTGCGGTTGGCCCACTCCTCGCGCAGCAGGCGCCCCATCTCTTTCCAATCCTGAGCGGCGACGGCGGCGCGCATGCCGTTGGCGATGGCACTGATTTTTTCGAAATTGCCGTGGACTTTGCGGTCGCCGTCGATGTGGGCCTTGGTGACTTCCCAGTTATTGATGCCGGAATTGCGGGGTTCGCCGGTGTAGGCGAGCACGACGCGGGCTTCGAGTTCGGCGTGAGGAATGGGAATTTCGACGCGCTTGATACCGGCAGGAGAAAGCTCGATGGCGCTCACGCCGCCGTACATCGCCGGGTAGTAATCCTGGCATCCGGTGGGCACGCGAATGATCTGCGCTTCGATGTTTTGTGCGATCTCGCGCAGCTTTTCGAGGTTGTAGCCGGTACCGCACAGACGGTTGAAGGCACTGACGGCGGCGATGATGAGGGCCGAGGATCCGGAGATGCCGGCGCCGGCGGGAGCCTCGGAATGGGTGGTGATGTCGAGACCGGTTGGCGGCGTGAAAAAGCGCAGGATGTAGGCCGCGAGCGGGAGTTGATATTTGCCGGTTGCGCGCAGGGCGGCGAGCGAGTCGAAGGATTCGCGGCGGTCAAGATCGCGGGAAAAGACGTTGATCCTGGCGTCGCGGCGGGTTTCGAGCAGGCAATGCGTGTAGCGGTCGACAGCGAAGTTGACGGTGACGGCGGAGGGGTGATGAAGGTAGAGGGGCCAGATGTCGAGCGTTCCTCCGGCGAGGTCGACACGGCATGGTGCTTGAGTGGAGATCTTCATTTTCGAACCCTCTATGGTGACATACTATGGCGATGCGAATCGTGCTGGCCATCTGTGCGGCGGTGTGCTGGGCGCAGCCCAACGGGCTTTCTCCGGAAGAGAAGTCGGCGGGCTTCGAACTGCTGTTCGACGGCCACTCAGCGGCGGGCTGGCGCGAAATCACCGGGGACGGTTTCCCTGCCTCGTGGCGCATCGAAGACGGATGCCTGCGGGCGGTGGCGGGGATGCGCGGTTTTCAGGACATTCGAACCGAATCGGAATTCTCCGACTTCGAACTTCGCTTTGAATGGCGGATCTCGCCGGGCGGGAACTCGGGCGTGAAGTACCGGCTGGAGCGTGTTGACCGGTGGGTGCCGCCGAACGGGGCGTTCTATCAGGCAAGAGCGCGCGGGCCCGAATATCAGATTGTGGACGACGCGCTGAACGCAGACGCGCAGGAGAGCCCCAAGAATACGGCCGGGGCGCTGTACGGAAAGATTGCGCCGGTGCGCGCCACGGCGCGCCGGCCGGGCGAGTGGAACCAGGGGCGCGTGATCGTCCGCGGCTCGCATCTCGAACACTGGTTGAACGATGTGAAGGTGGTGGAATGCGAGTGCGCACCGGCGGCAACGTCGGCGATTGCGCTCCAGAACCATAATTCCGAGGTCTGGTTCCGGAGCTTGCGCATATTACGGTTGTCGGTGCGATAATGAAACCCGCGTTACAACACTCCATGGGAGGCATCTGTTATGTTGCACATGATTGGGCACGCGTTGTTCGGGCTGTTGATCGGAGTTGTCGCCAGGATCCTTCTACCCGGAAGCGATAGACACGGGCTGATTGTGACGGCGCTGGTCGGCATGGCCGGCGGCTGGCTGGGCGGATATATCGGCCGCATGCTGGGTTGGTACAAGGAAGGCGAAGCCGCGGGTTTCCTGATGTCGGTGGTGGGGGCGATGATCCTGTTCCTCATCTACCGTTTCGTCTTCTGATCCTTTCGAGACACGTGATAGCATCGCGGGTGATGAACCGACGCGAATTCCTCACCCGCGCAACGCTTGGCGCCGCCACAGCAGCGGTTGTGGCGCCTGCACGCGCCGCGCTCCCGGGCCACATCCCGATGGGCATCAACACCTACTGCCTGCGCGCGCTCAAGTGGAAAGACCTGCCGCTCATCGACTACGCCGACAGCCTGAAGATGGACGCGATCTTCCTGCAGGACTCGCTGGACCCCGAGGCGATGCAACCCGCGCACTGGAACGTGGTGCGGGACTACGCGGCGAGCAAGCGGATGCGCATCGAGACGGGCACGGGCGCGGTGCTGCCGAATTCGGCGGCAGATTTCAACGCAAGCGTCGAGAATCTGCGCACGGCGATTCGCCGGGCCAAAGCGATCGGGTCGCCCATCGTGCGGTGCCTGCATGCGGCGGACCGCGAGCACCTGCCGCCGGGTCCGGTGGAGCAGCACATCGAGACAATGGTGCGGCTGCTGCGCACGGTGCGGAACGAGGCGCTCGACGCGCAGGTAAAATTCGGCATCGAAAATCACAAAGACCTGCTGGCGTGGGAAATGAAGCAGGTGATTCTCGGCGCGGGCGCGGACATCGCCGGATCGTATCTGGACACAGGCAATCCGGTGTTTGTGATGGAAGATCCGATGACGACGCTCGAGCACCTAGGTCCGCTCGCGGTAACGGTGCACCTGCGCGACTCGGTGATCTACGAAACGCCGCGCGGCATCGCGGTGCAGTGGGTGCCGCTTGGCGAAGGCGTGGTGGATTTCAAGGCGTTTCTGGCGCGCCTCCGCGAACTCGCGTCGGGCGTTGCCGTCTACATCAAGCCGATCACGGGGCGCCCGCCGCAGATACTGCCGGTGTTCGACGCCGCGTTCTGGAAGGCTTATCCGGAATCGCGAGCGGCTGAGTTCGCTCGCTTCCTGGCGCTCGCGAAGAAGGGACGCCCGTATGAAGGGCACATGGTGATCGAGGACCTGCCGGGGCGCACTACCCCCGAGCCGTTTGTGGCCGCGATTCAATTTCAACAGCGCGAACACATGGAGCGCAGCGTCGAATACGGGAAGAAGGTTTTGGATCTGGGGGTGCGATGGCGATCATAACCCGGCTGTTGATGGGCGCGATTTTGCTGGCTGCCGCCGCGGACGCGCAGACCAGGGCTGTGCCGGTGATTTTCGACACCGACATCGGCGACGATATCGACGACGCGCTCGCGCTGGCGTTGATCCTGCAATCGCCGGAACTCGACCTGCGCGCCGTGACAACGGTGGTGGACGATACCGAAACGCGCTCGCGCCTGGCCTGGAAGGAGTTGAAGCTGTACGGGCGCCCGGACGTTCCGGTGGGCACGGGCGCTCCGGAACCGCTGCTCGATGCGCGGCGCAAGGAGCGGGCGCGGCAGTTTGAAGTGCTGACGGATGACGATAAACAGCCGCCTTACCGTTCAGCGGTGCCGCTCATCATTGAGACGCTCGAAAAATCGGCCGTGCGGATGACGCTGATACCGGTGGGTCCGCTGACGAATATCGCGCTGGCGCTGAAAACGCAGCCTTCGATCAAAAACAAAATCGAGCGGATTGTTCTGATGGGCGGAGCGTTTTTTCCGCCGCGGGCCGAGTACAACATCCTGCGCGACCGGGTAGCGGCGGAGATCGTCTTTCGCTCCGGCATCCCGATTGTGGCGGTGGGGCTGGACGTAACGATGAAATGCAAGCTCGAGGGCGCGGACCTCGACCGCATGCGCAAGGCGGAAAACCCGGCGACGCGTTTTCTGGTCCGGCTGATCGAGCTTTGGCAGAACGGCAATCCGCAACAGACACCGACGCTGCACGACCCGCTGGCGGTGGCGGCGGCCATTCGCGGATCGCTGATCGAGACGACGGCGGGCGAGGTGCATGTGGAGACGGCGAGTCCGCTGACGTATGGAACGACGGTGTTCCGGTCAACCGGGTATGGCGCCACGCTGACGCGGGTGGCGCGGGACGTACGCGTGCGGGAGTTCCTCGACCTGTTCACCGCGCGCCTGGCGGCGCAACCCCGGCAATAGCGCCCCTACAATGGGAACAGATGGGGTTGGACGCGTTTCATGCGCCGGTGCGCGAATGGTTTGAGGCCGTATTCGAAGCGCCCACACGGCCACAGGAGCTGGGCTGGCCGCCCATCGCCCGCGGCGAATCGACGCTGATCCTGGCCCCCACCGGCACCGGCAAAACGCTGACGGCATTCCTGTGGGCGATTGACCGGCTGATGTTCACGCCGCCGCCGGCTGCCGCCGCGCGATGCCGCGTGCTCTACGTTTCGCCCATCAAGGCGCTGGCGGTGGACGTCGAGCGGAACCTGCGCGCACCGCTGGCGGGAGTGGCGCAGACGGCGCGCCGGCTGGGCGTGGACTTTCACGAACCCTCGATCGCCATTCGCACCGGCGACACTCCAACGGCGGAGCGTGCGCGATTCGCGCGGCGTCCGGCGGACATTCTCATCACGACACCCGAGAGCATCTACCTGATGCTCACTTCGAACGCGCGCGAGACGCTGCGGGCGGTGGAAACGGTGATTGTCGACGAGATTCACGCGCTCGCGCCGGGTAAGCGCGGAACGCATCTGGCATTGTCGCTCGAACGGCTGGAGCACCTGTGCGGACGCCGGCTGCAGCGTATCGGATTATCGGCGACGCAGCGGCCGCTCGACGAAGTGGCGCGGTTTCTCGGGGGCGCGAGCGGAAAAGGCAGCGCGGCTTCGAAGGACGAATTCGACCCGCTCGACGAGGGCGGCGGCGCCGAAGCGGCGGCATACCGGCCGGTGACCATCGTGGACGCGAGCGCGCCGAAAAAGCTCGACCTGTGCGTCGAGGTGCCGCTCGAAGACATGCGCAAGCTCGACGAGATCGAATGGATTCCGAGCGGGGCGGCGTCGCAGGGTCCGGTGCGCCCGTCCATCTGGAGCGCGATTCATCCGAAGCTGCTCGAACTGGTTCGCGCGCACAGCTCCACGCTGATTTTCGTCAACAGCCGGCGCCTGGCGGAGCGCATTGCGGGCGCGGTGAACGACCTGGCCGGCGAGGTGCTCGTTCGCGCGCATCACGGCAGCGTGGCGGCGGCGCAGCGCAAGGATATCGAAGAGCGGCTGAAGATGGGGACGCTCAAGGGCATCGTGGCCACGTCGTCGCTCGAGCTCGGGATCGACATGGGCTCGATCGACCTGGTGGTGCAGATTGAGGCTCCGGTATCGGTGGCGAGCGGCATGCAGCGCATCGGCCGCGCGAGCCATCACGTGGGCGGCGTGAGCACGGCCATCGTGTATCCGAAGTTCCGCGGCGACCTGGTGGCCTGCGCCGCCATCGCGCGCGCCATGCAGCGGGGCGAGGTGGAACGCGTGCGCTACCCGCGCAATCCGCTCGACGTGCTCGCGCAGCAGATTGTCGCGTCGGTAGCGATGGACGACTGGGACCTGGAGGCTTTGTTCGGGATGGTGCGCGCGGCGGCGCCGTACGCGGAACTTCCGCGTTCGACTTTCGAGAGCGTGCTCGACCTGCTGAGCGGACGCTATCCGTCCGACGACTTTGTCGAACTGCGCCCGCGACTCAACTGGGATCGCGTTTCGAACAAGCTCACCGCCCGCGAGGGCGCGCGCCGGGTGGCGGTGATCAACGGCGGCACCATTCCCGACCGCGGGCTGTTCGGCGTTTTTCTATCGGGCGCGAGCAGCGGCGCGCGGGTGGGCGAGCTCGACGAAGAGATGGTGTTCGAGAGCCGGGCGGGCGACACCATCATTCTCGGCGCGAGTACGTGGCGCATCGACGAGATCACGCACGATCGCGTGCTGGTTTCTCCAGCGCCGGGGGAGCCGGGCAAGATGCCGTTCTGGAAGGGCGACACGGCGGGGCGGCCCTCGGAATTCGGCCAGAAAATCGGGGAGATGACGCGCGAGTTGCTCGCGTTGCCGAAACCGGCGGCGTTCACGCGCCTGGTGGAAGAACACAACCTGGATGCGAATGCCGCGGAGAATCTGCTGCAATACCTCGAGGATCAGACTTCTTCCGCCGGCGTGGTGCCGAACGACCGCGAAATTCTGATCGAGCGCTGCCGAGACGAATTGGGCGACTGGCGGGTGTGCGTGCTGACTCCGTTCGGGCGGCGCGTTCACGCTTCCTGGTCGATGGCGGTGAGCGCGCGGCTGGAGACCGAACGCGGCCTGCACGCCGAGACGATGTGGACTGACGACGGCTTTGTGGTTCGCCTGCCGGACGCCGACGAACCGCTCGAGCCCGAGTGGCTGATGCCTCCGGCGGCCGAACTGCGCGATCTCGTGCTGCGGCAGCTCGGCGGCACGGCGATGTTCGCGGCGAAGTTCCGCGAGGCGGCGGGGCGCGCCCTGCTGCTCCCCAAGCGGCGGCCTGGAATGCGGGCGGCGTTGTGGCAGCAGCGGAAACGGTCGGCGGACCTGCTCGCGGTTGCGGCGCGCTACGGCTCGTTCCCGATCCTGCTCGAGACGTATCGCGAGTGCCTGCGCGAACTGCTCGACCTGGCGTCGACGCTCGATGTGCTGAGAAAGATCGAGCGCGGAGAAATTCGCGTGAAAGCGATCGTTTCCACGAGACCCTCGCCGTTCGCCTCGACGCTGCTGTTTTCCTACATCGCCAATTACATTTACGAAGGCGACGCTCCGCTCGCGGAACGGCGCGCGCAGGCGCTCGCGATTGATCAATCGCAACTCGAAGAAATTCTCGGCAGCACCGATTTTCGCGAACTGCTCGACAAAGCGGCGCTCGACGAAGTGGAGGCGCAACTGCAGCTGCTCGAGCCCGAGTATCAGGCGCGGCACGCCGATGGCGTGCATGATCTGCTGCTGCGGCTGGGCGACCTGAACGAGAGCGAGGTGGCGGCGCGTTCGACGAGCCCGGCGGTCGCTTCCACCGTCGATGATCTGGCGCGGAAGCGGCGCGCGCTGCGGGTCCGCATCGCCGGCGAGCACCGCTACATTCCGGCCGAGTATGCGGCGCGCTATCGTGACGCGCTCGGTGTTCCACTGCCGCCGGGGCTTGCGGAAGCGTTTCTCGCGCCGTCGGAGGACCCGCTCGGGGCTTTGATCCGCCGCTATGCTCGCACGCATGGTCCGTTCACGACGGCTGAAGTGGCAGCGAGATACGGGCTTGCAGCCGAGCCGGTGGAGGCGGTGCTGCGGGGATTGCACGCGGCGTCGAAGCTGCTTGAAGGCGAGTTCCGGCCGGACGGCATGCATCGCGAATGGTGCGACCCGGACGTGCTGCAACAGGTGAGGCGGAAAACGCTGGCGCGGTTGCGGCGTGAAGTGGTGCCCGCCGAGCGCAACGCGTTCGCGCGGTTGCTGGCGCGCTGGCACGGCGTTCACGCGCCGCGGGCGGGCGCGGACGCGCTTTACGACGCCATCGAGATTCTGCAGGGCGCGGAGCTGATTGCCTCCGACCTGGAGCGCGAGATTCTACCGGCGCGGGTAGCCGGGTATCAGCCCGCGGACCTCGATGCGCTGCTGGCTTCGGGCGAAGTGGTGTGGGTGGGCCGGCAGCCGCTCGGCGCGCGCGACGGGCGCATCTCGCTGTATCTTGCGGGAGCGCTGGCGAGCCTGCTTCCGGCCGCGCGTGAGGACGCGGTTGCAGGGCTTTCGGAACGGACGCGGCAGATTCTCGACCTGCTCGAGCGGCAGGGCGCTCTGTTTCAACCCGCCATCCGGCAGGCGATCGGCGGCGGGTTCCCCAACGAGATCAGCGACGCGCTGTGGGAACTGGTGTGGGCCGGTCTCGTGACCAACGACACGTATCATCCGGTGAGAGCGCTGCTGGCGGCGAGCGAACGCGAGCGCCCGCGCGCGGCGCACGAGTATCAGCCGCCGGGATCGCCCGGATTCCTGAGGCGGCAGCGGGAACGGCACGGTTCGGCGCGCAGCGGTGAGGGACGCTGGACGCTGGTGCGGCAGCGGGTGCAGGCGGCGGTCACGCCGGCCGAACATGTAGCGGCGGCGGCGCAGCAGTTGCTCGCGCGCAACGGCATCGTGATGCGCGAAACGGCCGTTGCGGAGGACCTGGCCGGAGGTTATGCGGCGGTTTATCCGGCGCTCAAAACCATGGAGGAAAGCGGCTGGATTCGCCGCGGCATGTTTGTGGCGGGGATGGGCGCCGCGCAGTTTGCGGCTCCGGCGGCGGTGGATCTGCTGCGCAGCCTGCGCGTCGAACCCGAGCGCGCAGAAGCCGTTCACCTGGCCGCAGCCGATCCGGCCAATCCGTACGGCGGGCTGTTTCCGTGGCTCGAAGGATCGGCCGATCACACGATGGCCCGCGCGGCAGGCGCGAACGTCGTTCTGGTGAACGGGCGGCTGGCGGGGTTCTTCCGGCGGCAAAATCCCGCGATTCAGATTTTCCTCCCGGAAGACGAACCGGAGCGCAGCCGCTTTGCGCGCGCGCTGGCGCAGAAGATGGCCGAGGTCGCGGTTCGCCATCAGACGAAGCGCGGAGGACTGCTGATTGCGTCGATCAACGGCGCTCCGGCGGCGGAGCATTTTCTCGGCCGGTTTCTCGAAGAGAGCGGGTTTGTGCTGTCGGCCGCGGGCTACATGATGCGGCGCACGGCGCGGGCGGCTGAACCGGCGGAGATGGAAGCGCAGGATGCCTGAAGGCGACACCATATTTCGCGCCGCGCGCACGCTCGACCGCGCGCTCAAGGGGCAGGTCGTGACGCGATTCGAGACGCAACTGGCGACGCTCGCGCGCGTGGACGAGGATGCTCCGCTCGCGGGGCGAACGGTGGAGGGCGTGGATGCGGCGGGGAAATGGATGCGCATCTATTTTTCGGGCGACCTGATTCTGCTCACGCACATGCTGATGAGCGGGAGCTGGCACATTTACCGTCCGGGCGAGGCCTGGAAGCGCCCGCGCGTACAGATGCGGGCGGTGATTCACACCGCGCCATTCGTGGCGGTGGCGTTTCAGGTGCCGATCGCGGAGTTTCTCAATGCGGCGGCGCTCGAGCGGCACCGGAGCGTGCAGCGTCTGGGGCCAGATGTGTTGTCGGAGGAATTCGACGAAGCCGCGGGCGCGGCTCGGCTGCTGGCGCAACGCGACGCGCTGGTGGGCGAGGCGCTGCTGCGGCAATCGGTGGTGGCGGGCATCGGCAACGTGTTCAAGTCAGAGGTCTGTTTCGCGGCGGGAGTTCATCCGTTCCGTCCGGTGGATTCACTTCGCGAGAGCGAAGCGGTGAGGCTGATGAGTGAAGCGCGGCGGCTGCTTCGCATGAACATCGCCGAGAACTCGCGCGACGGTATCGTCACCTACACGGGAATGCGCCGCACCACGGGGCGCTCGCAGGACTCGGGCAGGCTTTGGGTGTATCAGCGGCGCGGCGAACCGTGTTTGCGATGCGGCACGATGGTGGAGGGCCGCAAACAGGGCGAGGATGCGCGTTCGACGTTCTGGTGTCCGCGCTGCCAGCCGCTCGAGGTGCCGGCATGATGGAACGCTATCGTTGGGCGGAACCGCTGGATGGCCGGGTGCGGCTGCACGACGAGCCGTTTCCGGCTTCGAAGCTCACACGCGAGACGGTGGTGGTGCGGCCGAGCTACGCGGGCATTTGCCGCGCCGACGTGAAAGAGCTTGCCGGCGCGCGCGACAAACTGCCGTATCAGCACTCGCTGTTCGGGCACGAGGTGGCGGGCATCGTCGCGCATGCGGGCGAACCGACGGGCTTTGCCGAAGGCGAGCTCGTTACGCTCAATCCCAACGCGGGCAGCGAACGGACCACCGCGTTCGCCGACGCGATGCTGGTGAGCGGCTCGCGTGAGACGCTGGGGCGCGCGCTGATTCGCTTGCCCGGGAATCTTCCGCTCGACCCGCCGTGGCTGGTTGAGCCTCTCGCATGTGTGATTCACGCGGCGGACCGGATTGGCGAGGCGTTTCGCGGGGCGCGAGCCGGAGTGATCGGGGCGGGCAACGCCGGGCTGCTGTTCGCGTTTTACGGGGCTCATTTGGGCGCGCAGGTGACGCTCTTGAACCGTTCGGAAGCGAGGCGCAAATTCGTACAGCAGTTCGGCGCCGAGACGCTGCCGCTCCATGAGGCTCAGGAAGATCAATTCGATGTCGTGGTGCTCGCCACCACCGTCATCACCGGCGATGTACTCGACAACGGGATGAGACTCGCGCGCCCGGGCGGCTACATTCTGCTCTATGGCGGCACACGGGCGGGCTTCGCGCGCTACGGTCACGATTTGAACGAAGTGCGGCGCGAAGGCTTGCTGGTGCGCGCGAACACGAAGCCGGTTATGATTTCTGGCGGCTACGGCTGCTCTTCGGAGGACTTTTCGAAAGCGATCGCGCTTTACTCGCGCCACCGCGAGCGGTTTCCGCTCGAGCGGCTGGTTACCGGAACCATCCGTCTCGACGAATTGCCGGACACGATGGAGCGCATGGCGGCCGGCGAGTACGATCCGCCGGGCAAGATTGTGGTGCGCATCGGGCGTTGAGCGCTTCAGTGCGTCATCAGCGACCAGGCAACCTGCGATACGATGGCGCCGATGCGGCACATAGTGACTTTGATCTGGCTGGCGCTTCCCTTGGCGGGGGCTGCGCGCATTGCGGTTCTCGTAAGCGGCGACCTGCCTTTGCCGGCACGCTATGGACTCGCGAAGATCGAAGACGCCGCGCGCCGCTCGGGCTACGCCGTAGACAACTCAGCAAAGAGCGGGGATTTCCTGATCAAGGCTTCCATAGGCGGGCGCGGGCTCGCACGGCCCGAGTCGCTGTCGATCCATCGCGCGGGCAGCACGCTCGAGCTTTGGGGCGCCGACGCGCGGGGACTGATGTACGCCGCTCTCGAAGCGGCCGAGCGATTGTCGCCCGGAAGCGATCCTTTTCGTGAAATGCGCGATGTCCGCGAGTCGCCTTATCTGGCCGAGCGCGGAATCTCCATCTACACGATGCAGCGTGCGTGGTTTGAGAGCCGCCTGTACGACGAGCGGTACTGGCAGCGTTACTTTGACATGCTCGCGGCCGATCGCATCAACAGCTTCGTTGTGATTTTCGGTTATGAGAACGGCGGATTCATGGCGCCGCTCTATCCATACTTCTTCAACGTGCCCGGTTTTCCGCAGGTGGAGATGGTGGGGCTCACCGCCGCCCAACAGGCGCGCAATACGGCCGCGTTCCGGGCGCTGATCCGCCTGGCGCACGAGCGCGGCATCGAAGTCACGGCCGGCATCTGGGACCACATCTATCGCGGGGGCGTGCAGGGCGGCGGCATCCCGGGCGCGTCCGGCAACGCGGGCAGGCGCGTGCCCGGACTGGTCTGGGGCGTGACGGCGGAAAATCTCGCGGCTTACAATCAGGCCGCGTTGCGGAAATTTCTGGAGGTCTTTCCCGAAATCGACGCCGTGCAGTTCCGCATGCACGACGAGTCCGGCCTCAAAAAGAGCGAGGTCGAGCCGTTCTGGCATGAGGTATTCACCTCGGTGCGAGACAACCATCCGAACCTCAAACTCGATTTGCGGGCAAAAGAACTGCCGGACGCCGTAATCGAAGACGCGCTGCGCCTCGGCTTGCGCGCCCGCGTGAGCACCAAGTACTGGATGGAACAGATGGGACTGCCCTTTCATCCCACTCACATCAACACTCAGGATCAGCGCAATCGCCGCCACGGTTACGCGGACCTGCTGCGCTACCCGCCCCGCTACAAACTCCACTGGCAATTGTGGAGCGGCGGCACCACTCGCGTCCTGCTGTGGGGCGACCCGGAATACGTACGGCGCTTTGCCGCCAGCGCCCGCCTCTACGGAGGCGACAGCTTCGAAGTGAACGAGATGCTCGCCACCTGGATGCTCGGCGAAGCGCATGACACCGTCCCACTGCCTGTTCTGAACGAGACCTCACGCTATACCGATTACGAGTTTGAGCGCTACTGGCACTTCTATCGCGTATGGGGCCGTTTAACCTATAACCCGGAGGCGAGCGCCGACGTCTGGGAACGCGAGTGGTCGCGGCGGTTCGGCAAAGCGGGCGGCCATTTGATGAACGCCCTGCATACGGCCAGTTGGGTGCTCCCGAGGATCGTGGCCTCGAGCTACCGGTATCAGAATTTTCCGACCACGCGGGGATGGGCGGAAATGAACCACCAGGGAAGCCTGCCGCAGTACGCTGCTGAGGAAGGCAGCGACATTCAGCAGTTCCTCAACCCGCGCGACGAAGCTCGATTGCTGGTTGCCGGAGGCGACACCGCGATGCGGCGCCCCGAAGAGAATAGCCGCTGGTTCGCCGCCGCGTCGGCGCGCATACTCGACGAGGTGGCCCGCGCGGGCGAGACGGATTCGAAGGAGTTCCGGTCCACCGTGACGGATTTGCGAATCCTCGCCGGGCTCGCGCGCTATCACTCGCGCCGGCTGCTCGCGGGCGTCGCCTACAACCTCTGGAAGGAAACCGGCAGCCTGGCTAGTTTCGACCAGGCGATTGCCGAAGAACGCGCGGCAATCGAGGCCTGGAAGGAAATCGTCGCGGCCGCGGGCGACGTCTACAGCGAGCAACTCGCGTTTGGGGCTCACGCGGTCGGTTTCCGGCGGCATTGGAAAGAAGAGTACGGCCTCATCGAGAGTGAGTTCAACGAATTGATGGCCGAGCGCCGGGCCGCCGTGGAGCGCCCCGGAGCGCGGCACGTCACAATGGCGAGCGGCGAGAACCGGCCTCCCGCGGTCACACTGAAGCCGATTCGCGGGCTCCTGGTGAGCGCAGCGGTGGAGCGTCCGGCCGAGGTGAAATCGGTTCGGCTGCGATACCGCCACTTGACGCAGTTCGAGGATTATCAGACGGCCGAGATGAAGCGTGATGCGCGTTCGGGCCTGTTCGAGGCGTCGATTCCGGCTTCGTTCGTCAACCCCGCGATGGGTCTGATGTACTTCGTTGAAGTGGTGGACCGTGCGGGAAACGGCCGCATGTACCCGGATCTCGACTCCGCCGCGCCTTACGTAGTGGTGGAGCCGGCTAGTGCGTCATCCCGAGCAGCGCGTTGATGAGAATCGCCGCGAGCGCGACGGGGATCATGATCTTCCAGCCGATGTTCATCAACTGGTCGTAGCGAAACCGCGGGAACGTGCCGCGGACCCAAATCAGCGTGTACACCACCACGGCGACCTTCAGGACGAACCAGAAGAACGGAGCGATGGCGCCATTAATCGGGGGCACCAGGAACAGCGCGCCGCAGACCAGCAGGATGACGGCAAGGACGATCAGAAAAGTCCGATGGGGAGCGTAGGGCAGGCGGTTGACGAGCGGGAAGCACATCACGCCGGACCCGGCGAGCAGCAGCACCGGAACGCCGTAGTTCATCGGAATCTCAAGCCAGGAGACGCTTGGGAAGGGCCGCAGCCAGCCGCCCCAGAACAAGGTCACCATCACCGCCGCGACCACAAACAGCGAGGCGTACTCGGCCAGAAAGTACAGCGCCCAGCGAAAGCCGGAGTACTCGGTGTGGAAGCCGGCGACGAGTTCGCTTTCCGCTTCGGGTAAATCAAACGGCGCTCGATTTGTTTCAGCCACGGCCGAGATGACATGGACCACAAAGGGCACGATCATGAAGCCGTAGTTGTCGAATACGAACCAGACGTGGCGCGCCTGCTGATTCTTGACGATCTCGACCATGCTGAGCGTCCCGGCGGCCATCACGCCCGACAGAGCGGCGAGGGCGAGCGCGACTTCATAAGACACAAGCTGAGCCGCGCTGCGCAATGCGCCGAGCAGCGAGTAGTGCGAATTCGAGGCCCATCCGCCGAGAATGATGCCGAGGATGCCGATGGAGGACATGGCCGAGATGATCAGGATGCCCACGTTCACATCGGCTACGCGCAGCACCTCGGTAAACGGCAGCACGGCAAAGCAGGTGAGCGCGGTAAAGGTGGAGATGCAGGGCGCGATCCAGAAGATCACCTTGTCGGCATCCTCGGGAATGATGTCTTCCTTGAGCAGCAGTTTGAGCGCGTCGGCGATGGGCTGCAAAAAGCCGTGCGGACCCACGCGCATGGGCCCGAGGCGCACCTGGAGGTCGGCCAGCACCTTGCGCTCCACCAGCACCATGTAGCCGGCGATGAGCGGAAAGCCGAGGATGATGGCGACCGTCATCACCACCACGAGAAACCAGGGATTCGAAAAGATCGCGTCCATACGTTACCTGTAAAGCGACTCCTGCGCGAACCGGATGACCGGTTCGGGGAAGATGCCGAAGATCAGCGTCAAGGCGCCCGTGATGCCGAGCGCGAGACGAAGACCCATGCTCGCGGCGAGCGGCGGCGCGGCGGTTTCAGAAGCCTCGTTGCGGATGAACATGCTGCGCACGATGCGGAAGTAGTAGTAAATGGCCACCGCGACGAACAGCGCGGCGACGATGGCGAGCGTCCAATGCCCGCTCTCGACGAGCGCGAGAAAGATGTAGTACTTGCCGTAAAAACCGGCGGTGGGCGGAATGCCGGCGAGCGACAGCAAAAACACCAGCATGAAGACGGCGTAGACGGGATGCTTGTGAACCAGTCCGGCGAGTTCGTCCACATCCTCGCCGAGAATGTCCTGGCGGCGCATGGCGACGATGATCAGCAGCGCGCCCAGGTTCATCAACGTGTAGACGACGAGGTAGACGGCGATACCCTTGATACCGGTCTCGTTGCCGGCCACCAGGCCGAGCAGCATGTAGCCGGCGTGCGAAATCGAGCTGTAGGCGAGCAGGCGCTTGACGTTGGTCTGGCTGATGGCTGCCAGGTTTCCGACCAGCAGGCTCAACAGCGACACGGCGATGAAGACGGGCAGCCATGCGTCGCGAGCCGAAGGCAGCGCCACCAGAAAAATCCGAAGCAGGATGGCGAACGAGGCGGCTTTCGATCCTACCGACAGGTAAGCGGTGACCGTCGTGGGCGCGCCCTCGTAGGCATCAGGCGCCCACATGTGGAACGGCGCGGCCGAGATTTTGAACAGCAGGCCGACCATGGTGGTGGCAACGCCGAGCAGCAGAAGCGGGTCTGTCGGGCTGCGCTCGGCAAGTTTGGCGGCGATGGAATTCAACTGCGTCGAACCGGACAATCCATAGAGGATGGAAAAGCCGAAGGCGAGAAAACCGCTCGAAAAGGCCCCGAGCAGCAGGTATTTGAGCGCGGCTTCGTTGGAGCGCTTCTGGTTGCGGAGAAATCCGACCATGATGTAAAAGCACAGGGCCATCAATTCCAGGCCGACAAAGAGCGTTACCAGGTCCGTGCCGCCGGCCAGGAAGAACATGCCGCAGGCGGCCAGCAGGACCAGGCCGTAGTATTCGGCGTGATGCTCGCCTTCGATTTCGAGGTAGCGGTAGGAGATCAGCAGCACGATGGCCGCGCAGACCAGGAAGATCCAATTGAACAGCAGCGAGAAACCGTCGACGACGAGCGCGCCATGGAAGGCGCTCAGCGAGTCGATACCCTTATTGATTTCCAACTGCTGGCGGCCGAGCGCCCATCCGGTGAAGCCGAGCCCGCCGAGGCCGAGCAGCAGCAGCCACGAGCGCCGTGTCTTGGTTTCGGGCAGCAGGAACTCGATCAACAGCAGCGCGCACCCGAACAGCGCCAGCATGATGCCGGGCAGCAGGACGAAGTGGTCGGTTGCCGTGTAGAGTCCGGTCATTGATGCGTCACCGTTTCAACAGCCGCCGCTACGGCGGGCGCGGCCTGCTTCTGCTTCTCTTCGAGGTAGCCGGGCCGGACGCGTTCGACGATCTGCTGAACCGGTTTCTGGAGCACGTCGAAGTACGGTTTCGGATAGAGCCCGATCCAGAATGCCCAGGCGATGAGCGGCAGGAAGATGGCCCACTCGCGCAGGTTCAGGTCCGGCAGATTTTCGTTTTTCGGGTTGGTGACTTTGCCGAGCATGGTGCGCTGGTAGAGCCAGAGCAGGTAGGCGGCGGCGAGGATGACGCCGCTTGAGGCAAATGCCGCCCAGATCTTGTTCACTTCGAATGTCCCGGCGAGGATGGTGAATTCGCCGATGAAGCCGTTGAGCATCGGCAGGCCGGCGGACGAGAGCATGGCGATGGCGAACACCACCGCATAGTTCGGCATTACCTTCGCAAGGCCGCCGTACTCGGCGATTTCGCGCGTGTGCCGGCGTTCGTAGATGACGCCGACAATCAGGAAGAGCATGCCGGTGGAGATGCCGTGATTCACCTGCTGAATGACGCTGCCGGCCAGGCCGTTGGGCGTGAGCGCGAAAATGCCGAGCGTGCAGAAGCCCAGGTGGCTCACCGAGGAGTAAGCGACCAGCTTCTTCCAGTCTTTCTGCATCAGGCTGACCAGAGCGCCGTAGACGATGCCGATGATGCTGAGCACGGCCAGGATCTGGACGATCAGCGGATCCATGGCGGCTTTGGGCAGCAGCGGCAGCGAGAACCGTATAAATCCGTAGGTGCCCATTTTCAGCAGAACGCCGGCCAGGATCACCGACCCCGCGGTGGGCGCTTCGGTGTGAGCGTCGGGCAGCCAGGTGTGGAAGGGGAACATCGGCACCTTCACCGCGAAGCCGAGGAACAGCGCCCAGAACACCCAGCGCTGCAGGTCGAGCGGCAGGCTCATGTTCATGAGTTTGGCGATCTCGAAGGTGTAGACGCCGAACTGCGCGCGGTACTGGAAGTAGAGCACCAGGATGCCGAGCAGCATCAGCACGGAACCGGCGGCGGTGTAGAGGAAGAACTTGATGGCCGCGTAGAGTTTCCGCTCACCGCCCCAGATGCCGATGATGAAGTACATCGGGATCAGCACCAGTTCCCAGAACATGTAAAACAGGAAGAAATCGAGCGAGACAAACACGCCGAGCATGCCCACCTGGAGCAGCAGGAACATGGCGTAGTATTCCTTCACGCGGTCCTGAATCGCGCTCCACGAGCAGAGGATGGAGATGAAGCCCATCACCGTGGTGAGCATGATGAGCAGCAGGCTGATGCCGTCGATGCCGATCGAGTAGGTGGCGCCGATGGAGGGGATCCATTCGGCGTGTTCGTAATACTGGTAGCCGGCTTCGCCGTTCTTGAAGTTGGTCACCAGGGGTATGGAGACAACGAAGCCGAGAAGCCCGACGAAATTCGCCCAGTAGCGAATCCAATCCTTCTTGTCGCCCGGAATCGCGAGCAGCACGAGCATGCCGATCAACGGCGTGAAGACAACCCAACTCAGTATGTGATCCATAGTCACCGTGCCATGTAATAACCGATAAATGCCAGAACGCCGATGAAGAACACGAGCGCGTAGGACTGCACGTAGCCGGTCTGCATCAGTCGGGCCGGATAGCCGGCCACCTTCACCGTGAACGCCGTGAAGCGCACCGCGCCGTCGACAATCCAGGTGTCCCACCAGATGGAGATGGTCGAAATCAGGCGGGTCAGCCAGCCTGCGCCGTTCACGCCGCCGTCGAGGACATGGCGGTCAAACGCCCACAGGAGATTGCCGCCGCCCTTGGCGAGCCCGTTCACAAAAAGAAAATCGTAAATCTCGTCGACGTACCACTTGTTGAGGAGCGCGCGGTACAGCGGCCCCTCCCAGACCTTCAGATAAATCCGGGATGCGATAAAGATACCGGCCAGCGCGGCCAGAACCGAAACCGACGTAAGCGCGAACTCGGGAATCTCGTGCCCGCCCGACTCTTCGCCGAACAGGTGCGCGAGCCAGTGTTCGAAGGTGTGGAGCCCCACCGGACCGAACAGTTTCGGCACCGAGAGCCATCCCACCAGAGCGCTGCCGGCGGCGAGCACCATGAGCGGCACGGTCATCGACTTGGGTGACTCGTGCGCGTGCACGTGCGACCTCGGTTCGCCGTAAAAGGTCATGTACATCAGGCGCCACATGTAGAAACTCGTCATCAGCGCGGTGGTGAGGCCCACGACATAAAGCGCTTTTGAGCCGTGCGCCGAGCCGTACACCTGGGCGAGAATCTCATCCTTCGAAAAGAACCCGGCGAGCCCGGGGATGCCGCTGATGGCCAGCGTGGCGATGAACATCGTCCAATGCGTCACCGGCATGTATTTCTTGAGCCCGCCCATGTGGCGCATGTCCTGCTCGCCGTTCATCCCGTGGATGACGCTGCCCGCGCCGAGGAACAGGAGAGCCTTGAAGAAGGCGTGCGTGAACAGATGAAACACCGCCACCCAATAAGCGCCCACGCCGGCGGCGAGAAACATGTAGCCGAGTTGCGAAACCGTCGAGTAGGCGAGCACGCGCTTGATGTCGTTCTGCACGAGGCCGATGGAGGCGGCGAAGATGGCGGTGAACGCGCCGATGGCGGCGACGATCTGCGAGGTCATCGGCGTGAGCTCGAACAGCCAGTGCGAGCGGGCCACCATGTAGACGCCGGCGGTGACCATCGTGGCCGCATGAATGAGCGCGCTCACGGGCGTTGGACCTTCCATCGCATCGGGCAGCCAGACGTAAAGCGGAAACTGCGCGCTCTTGCCGGTGGCGCCGATGAAGAACATCAAAGCCATGGTGGACAGCACGCCCCAGGCGGCGGTCTCGGCCGGCAGGTGATGGCTTTCAAACCAGGCGCCCACCGCGGTAAAGCGCAGGCTGCCGGTGAGCCCGAACATGAGCAACATGCCGATAATAAACGCCGCGTCGCCGATCCGGTTGACCACGAACGCCTTTTTGCCCGCGTCGCCGGCCGACTTCTTTTCGAAATAAAAACCGATCAGCAGATAGCTGCACAGGCCCACGCCTTCCCAGCCGACAAACAGCAGCAGGTAGTTGTTGGCCAGCACCAGCATCAGCATGAAGAACACGAACAGGTTCAGATATCCGAAAAACCGGTAGAATCCGCCCTCGTGCGCCATGTAGCCGGTGGCGTAGACGTGAATGAGGAAGCCGATGCCGGTGACGACGAGAACCATCACCGAACTGAGCGGGTCGAGCAGAAAGCCCCAGTCGGCGTTGAGCGCCGGCATCCACAGAAACTGAATCACTTCGTGCGACTTATGTTCCGTCCCGGCAAGCTGCGAAACGGCGCCGGCGGCTAAAACAAAGGACAGGAAAACTGTTCCGGGACAGAGAATGCGGATCACGCTGTTCGGCAGGCGCTTGCCGATGAGCAGCATCAGCGCCGCGCCCATCAGGGGGAACAGCGGGATCAGCCAGATGGAGTCGAGAAAGTTCATCCGGTCACCATTTGAGAAGGTCGATTTCGTCGGCCAGCACCGTGCCTTTATTGCGGAACATGGCGATGAGGATGCCGAGGCCGACGGCGGCTTCAGCCACCGCCACGGTGATCACAAAGATCGTGAACACCTGGCCGGACAGATCGCCGTAGTAGCGCGAAAAAGCCACCAGATTGATGTTGACAGCGTTCAGAATGAGCTCGATCGACATCAGAATGATGACGATGTTCCGGCGCGTGAGCACTCCAAGCGTGCCGATCAGCAGCAGCGCGGTGCTCACGGCGAGATAGTGGGCGATCGAAACGGTCATCGGCTAAATCCTCTTCTTGGCCATGACGACCGAACCGACAATGGCCACGAGCAGCAGGATGGAGGCGGCTTCAAACGGCAGCAGGTAGTTCTTGAAGATGGCGTCGGCGAGCGCTTCCGTGTTGCCCATCGAGGCGCCGGCGACGCTCGGGGCGGGCAACTGGAAAGACGACGCGCCGCGCGAAATGACGACGTAGACTTCTCCGGCCACCGCCACGGCGCAGGCCAGAGCCAGCCACCACTGTTTGTTGAATTGCGCCTGTTTGGCTGCTTCGTCCAGGTTCACGAGCATGATGACGAACAGAAACAGCACCATGATGCCGCCGATGTAGAGCACAATCTGGACGGCGAACAGGAACTCGGCCTGCAGCAGCAGGAACAGTCCCGCCACGCCGAGCAGCGAAACGATGAGCCATATGGCGCTATGAACCGCGCTTTTTCGCGTGATGGTGAGCACCGCGCCCGCCAGGGTGAGAAGCGCGAAGCTGTAGAAAAAGAACGTGTCCATGCGTTTCAGCTCTTGTATTCGGTCGGCTTCGGTCCTTCTTCCAGCATTTGACGGTCCCAAATCAGACCCTCGCGGGAGTATTGGGCCAGTTCGAAGTCCTGGGTGAGTTCGAGCGCGTCCACGGGGCAGGCGTCCTCGCACAAGCCGCAGAACATGCAGCGGGAAAGATCGTAGGTAAATTCGGTGAGTTCCTTGCGGCGCGTTTCGGCATTCCGCTCGCTCGACACGACAATCAACTGTTCGGGGCAGGCGATCGCGCACAGGTCGCAGCAGATGCAGAGCGTGTCGCCGGTGTCCGGATTGTTGTTCAGGCGAGGCGCGCCGCGGTAGCGCTCGGCGATGGCGGGGCGGGCGGCGGGATATTGCTCGGTGACGATGTTTTTCGGCGCCTGCGAGCGGAACGTTACCCACAGCCCTTCAAACAGGTCCGCCAGGAAAATCGTGCGGAGAAATTTCTTCATCGATCCACCTCGCCGAGAACGATGTCAATGGTGCCGATGATGGCCACGGCGTCGGCGATGAGCGAACCGCGCGCCATCTTGTCGAGAGACTGCAGGTTGATGAACGACGGCGGACGCACACGGATGCGGTACGGCGTATTGGTTCCATCGCTCACGATGTAGTAGCCGAGTTCGCCTTTTGGGGCTTCGATCGAAACGTACGCCTCGCCCACTGCAGGCTTGATCACCTTGGGCACCTTGGCCATGATGGGACCGTCGGGGATGTTGGCCACCGCCTGCCGCAGAATGCGAACGCTCTGCCGCATTTCCTGCATGCGGACGATGTACCGGTCGTAGGTATCGCCGTTTTCTCGGGTCGGAATATCAAATTCGTATTGGTCGTAGCCGCAGTAGGGTTGCGCGCGGCGCAGGTCCCATTTGACGCCCGCGGCGCGGAGCATCGGACCGGTGACGCCGTAGTCCTTGCAATCCGCCGCGTTCAGAATGCCGATGCCGGTGAGGCGGTCGCGCCAGATGCGGTTGCCGGTAAGCAGGTCTTCGTACTCGTCGACGCGCGGAGCGAAATCGTCGCAGAACTTCTTGACCTGATCCTCGAAACCTTCATACAGCTCGTACTGCAGACCGCCGATGCGAAAGGCGTGCGTGGTGAGCCGGGCGCCGCAGTAGGCTTCGAAGATTTTGAGCGTGTCCTCGCGTTCGCGCATGGTGTAAAACAGCGGCGTGATGGCGCCGATGTCGAGCGCGTGGGTGCCGAGCCACAGCAGATGGCTGGCAATGCGGTTGAGCTCGGTGAGGATCACGCGCACGGCGTTGGCGCGCGGCGGAGCCTCGATGCCCATCAGTTTTTCGACCGCCAGCACGTAGCCGAGACCGTTAGACACCGCCGCCACGTAATCCATCCGGTCAACGTAGGGCGCAAACATCGGATAGGTGCGGTTTTCGGCGATCTTCTCGACCCCGCGGTGCAGGTAGCCGATCACGCAATCGGTGCCGTTGATCTTCTCGCCGTCGAGTTTCAGAATCACGCGCAGCACGCCGTGGGTGGACGGGTGCTGCGGTCCCATGTTCAGAACCAGTTCAGTGGCGTCCAGGTAGGTCTGCATGGCTATTGTCCACTCTCGATTCCGAGGTTCTCTTTCACCCAGCGGTTGTCCATCTGGATGATGCCGTAGTCCTTGCGGAGCGGGTAGCCGTTCCACTCGTCGGGCATGAGGATGCGGCGCAGGTCGGGATGTCCGGCAAACTGAATGCCGAACATGTCATACACTTCGCGCTCGAGCCAGTTGGCCGTGGAATGTAGGTTGACGGCAGTGGCGGGCTTGTCGCCCTCGGCTACCTTTATTTTCACACGAACGCGCTCGTTGCGGGCGAAGGAATAGAGAATATAGACCACGTCGAACTGCGCGCCTTCGCGTTTCGGCCAGTGGACGGCGGTGAGGTCCACCAGGTAGTCGAACCCGGCTTCGAGCTTCATATACTCGAGCAGCGGGATCGCGCTTTCCGGCTTCACCACCACAAACGGCTGGTCGCGATAGATGGCCAGTTCGAGGATCTGTTCGCCAAACTGCCCTTTCAGCTGGCGGGAGAGTTCGCTATCCCAGGGCGCCGACTCCATCACGGCGGGCGCTTTCGGCGCGGCGGGCTTGGCGGGCGGCTTAGCTGCCGCCGGTTTTTCCGCCGCGGGTTTTTCGGCCGCGGGTTTGGCATCGGGCGCCGGGGACGCCGGGGGTTTTTGTTCGTCTGCCAAGTACCATATTATGACATCCGTGTCTGAAATTAGGCAACAAGGACCCACAGACCTGATGGAAACTCCATCGAACGGGGGCGGGACGGCGGTGAATGGCGCCTCAGCCGGGTTCTAGGAGGGCTTCATTCCGAGGTAATTCAACCCAATCCACTGCTCGGGCCCGATAAAGCCGGAGCCGAACTTGGCATCGTACTTCGAAAACGGCTTGGCTGCCTTGATCTCGTCCACCGTCTTACCCTCTTTGATCAGGCGGGCCATCACGGTGTGGCAATCGGCCAGCATGTCAGCGTAGAGTCTGACATCGGATTTCCCCGAGACCGGGCCATGCCCCGGCACCACCTTCGTCTTGCCGTCCACTTCCTTCCAGACGCGCTCGGCGTCCGCCGCCATACCGGCCAGCGAACCGCCCGACGAGTAGTCGATAAACGGATAGCTGCCGATGAACAGCAGGTCGCCTCCGTGATAGACGTTGGCGTTTTGAAAGTGTATGACGGTGTCGCCATCGGTGTGAGCGGGCGGCATGTGGCGGTAGTGCAGTTTTTCCTTGCCGTGGGAGAGCGTACCGTGATCGCGGAAGGTCTCCGAGGGAATACCCTCGGGCGCGAGCGGATCGAAGGTTCTCTGGAGCGCGGCGACGGTCTGCCGGGTGGAAAGGCGCGTCTTGGTATTCTCGTGGGCCAGAATCTTAGCCCCGTTCTTGCCGAGGTTGACATTGGCGCCCACGTGGTCGTAATGCCAGTGGGTGTTGATGAGGTGGCTCACTTTACCCGAGCCGATTTTGCCGGTTTCGGCCAGAACCTTGGTGGCGGCCTCGGGAACTCCGCTGTCGATCAGAAGCAGTCCTTCCGGACCTTCATGAATCACGATATTGCCGCCGGCTCCGCTCAGCAGGTGGAGCTTCGGCGCGAGTTCGGTGACGGTGATGGCGCCCTGTGCCAGCAGGGTGCGGACCAGGGCGGCGGAAGCAAGGGTTCCCAGAAAAGTTCGGCGGTGCATGTATCTAAGGATAAACTGGCGGCGAATAAACTGGCAGAGGATAAACGGGGGGCGCTCCTGGGCGATAATGTCCGGATATGCGGACGGCCCTGGGATTCAAGACCCACTCCGGTTGGGCGGCTTTGGTGGCCGTCGGCGAGCATGCCGGCCGATTCCATTTGATCGAGCGACGGAAGGTCGAACTGGTGCAAGAGGCTTGGGCGAAGCAGCCTTACCATGCGGCGGAAGAACTGCCGCCGGAGGAGGCCCGTCAACTGGTCGGGCGGGGAATCGAGGCAGCCCTGCAAGGTGCGCAGCGGGAGTTGGAAGCGGCAGTGCTGCGGCTTCGCGAGGCTGGTCACGGGATTGTCTCGGTGGCGGTGGTGGCCGGAGAACCGATGCCGCCGTGGAGTTGCGACGAGATCCTCGCCGTACATTTCCGGATGCACAAGGCGGAGGGACTGCTTTTTCAGGACGCCCTGCTGGCCGCGGCTCGCTCGGGCGGAATGACCGCTGCGCCCGTTCGCGAGAAGGATCTTCAATGGGACGAAGAAGCGGTGGCCGCTCTGGGCCGCGGCGCCGGACCGCCCTGGGGCAAGGACCAGAAACTCGCCGCGAGCGCGGCGCTGGCCGTCATGCGATTGCGCAAACAGGCATGATACCCTGAATCGTTCAGCCGGTATGGAGACGCAACGGTTCCTCCGACTGCGGGAATTATATGACCGGGCGATGCAATTGCCGCCCGATCAGCGGGTCGCGTTCGCCGACTCGGCGACCCTCGGAGACGCACAACTTAAGAACGAGCTGATGAGCCTGCTCGACGGCGCGGCTGCCCCGGCGGCGGCTCCGGCGCCCGCCGCGCCCGAGCGCATCGGCCCCTACCGCATCCTGAGCACGCTCGGGCAGGGCGGAATGGGCATCGTGTACCTCGGCCTGCGCGACGACGGCGCGTTTACCAAGAAGGTGGCGGTGAAGCTGATTCGCTCGAGCGTCGACGACAGCGAAATCATCGCGCGATTCCGCTCGGAGCGGCAGGTGCTCGCTTCGCTCGAGCATCCCAACATCGCCCGCATTCTCGACGGCGGCGACACCCAGAACGGCAGTCCTTATTACGTCATGGAGTACGTCGAGGGCGAGCCGCTCGACGAGTACTGCCGCTCGCACAAGCTCGACATCCCCGCGCGGGTGCGGCTGTTTCAACAGTTGTGCTCGGCCGTGGCCTACCTGCACTGGAAGCAGATTCTCCACCGCGATCTCAAACCCGGCAACATCTACGTCACGAGCGAAGGCGCGATCAAGCTGCTCGACTTCGGCATTGCCAAGGCGCTTGCCAACACCGCGCCGCAGCTCACGGTCGGCACCGCGGGACCCTACACGCCTCTCTATGCGAGCCCGGAGCAACTGGCGGGCAAAACAGCCGGTCCGCAGTCCGACATCTACGCGCTCGGCGTGATTCTCTATCAGCTGCTCAGCGGATCGCTGCCGGACCCGGTTAAGATTCACCCGCCGAGCGTTCTGCTCGTGGACGACCCCGAGGCGCGCAACCAGTTGCGGGGGGACCTCGACGCCATCGTGATGAAAGCGCTTCAGCCGGACCCGGCCAGGCGCTATCAAACCGCGCCCGCCCTGGCCGAGGATCTCGAGCGCTATCTCACCAATCGTCCCACCCAGGCGCGAGACGCCGGCGCGCCGGTGAAAGCGGCAAAATTCGTAGCGCGCAACCGCATTGTGGTGGTAGCGGCGCTGCTCATCGTGATGCTCGCGGCGGCGGGCGGATGGTTTGCGTGGCGAGCTTTCAACGCGGGACGCGCGGTGGATGAAAAGGAAGCGCAGGTAAAGCGGCTGCTCGAGGAGCTCAACCGTCCCGCGCCGGTCAACGTGGATCCCGCGGCGGTGGACGGCATCCTCGCCGACGTCAAGCGATTGCGCGAGAGCCTCAAAGGCGATTGGCTTCAATCCGCCGACCTGCCGCCGCGCCAGCAGGAATTGCGCCAGGCGGTGATCGACAAATCCGCGCGGTATCTCGGTTCGCTGCGCCCGGTGGCGGAAAAATCGCCGGCGGTGGCGCGCGAGGTGGGCTATACCTACATCGCGCTCGGCGACTTGCAGCAGGGCGAAAAACAGCCGCGGCTGGCCGACCGGCGTTCCGCGGTGGCGAGCTTCACCGCCGCCGCCGAGACGCTCGCGCGGGCGGCGGGCCAGGAACCGGGCAACGGCGAAGTGGAAGCGCGGCTGGCCGATGTCGAGCGGCGCCTGCGCGCTCTCGAAGCTCAGTTGCCGCGCGAAGCGGAGGCGATTCTCCATCCCGCGCCTCCAGCCGAGCCTGACTCCGCGCCTGCTCCGCCGGTTTTGACGACTGCGCCTGCAACGAAACCGGTGGGCGCCGCCACTAAACCAGTGACGACGGCTCCGGAGGCCGAGGCTGCGCCGGTCGCGCGTCCCGAGATTCCGCCGCCTGCTCCGGCGCCCTCAGCCCGGGAGCGAAACGATGCTCTCGACAGGCTCTCGTCGGCGCGGGTGCATGCCGCTGCGAGCGAACAGGCGTTTGAAACGATGAAGAAGGAACTGGCCGGGCGAGGCCTCACCGCCCGCCCGCAGACTGTCGCCGACGTGGCGCGCATGAAAGCCCTGCTTGAACAGGCGCAGGCCGACATCGCACGCGGCGAATACTCCTCGGCCGTTGAGTCGCTCGGCATTGTAGAAGCCTTGGCCGCCCGCGTGGGCAAGGAATACGGCCGATAAAAAAAGGACTGAGTTTTTTCGTTATCTGAGAGGGACCGATCTTATGATGCTTCGCACGATTCTGGCTTGTGCCCTGAGCGCCGCGTTGTGTGTCACCGCAGCCGCTCAACCCCCGGCGAAAAAGGCCGCGCCCGCGGCTCCGGCGAGCCTCACCGACAAGCTTGTTCAGATGATCAAGATGAAGATGCCCGACGCTACCATCCTCAAGGCGGCAGGCAACGCCGGCGCAAATCTACAGGCGGACGATCTCATCCGCCTCAAGGAAGCCGGAGCTTCCGACAGCCTGCTCGTGGCGCTCACCTCGGGCGGAGCGTCGGCACCGGAGCCGGTTGCGGCCAAGCCTGCGTCCACGCCCCGCGCGAGTTCGGCGGCGTACAACTCCGACCTCGCGTCCCTGCGCTGCGAAGTGCCCGCCGGCCAGCGCAAGCGAATCATCGCCATCAAGAACTTCGACGACGGCGCGGTTCAGACTGCTGAACAGGCCATCTTCAAAACGCGGGGCAACGTCGGCAAAGGCATGACCGCGCTCGCCGTCAAGCGCATTCAGGAAGCCGGCAAGTATCGCGTCGTCGAGCGCGAGAACATTCAGACCGTGCTGGCCGAGCAGGACTTCGGCGCCAGTTCCCGCGTGAAAAAAGGCACCAACGCCAAGGTCGGAAATATCCTGGGCGCGGACGCCATTCTCCTCGGCACCCTCACCGTTTTCGGGCGCGACGACAAGAAGACCAGCATCGGCGGCGTGGGCGGCAAGTGGCTTGGCCCCGCGGCGGGCATGAAGCTGAAACTCGGCGAGGACAAAGCGGTGGTCGCCGTCACCTACCGCCTGGTTGACGCCGAAACCTCCGAGACGCTCCTGACCGGCGAAGCGCGCGGCGAATCGAAACGGAAATCGAAGGGCATCGATCTCGGCGGTTGGGGAGGCGGCGGTGGCGGCGCGGGTTCGGTTGACATGACCAGCTCGAACTTCGCGCAGACCATCATCGGCGAGGCCACCATCGAGTGCATGGACAAACTGATGGCCGACCTGAACGGCAACGAAGCCAAGATCCCGATGCGCACCATCGAAATCGACACACGCATCGCCGACATCAACGGAACACAGATCTACATCTCGAGCGGCGCCTCCGACGGCGTGCAGAAGTGCGACCGGTTCGAGGTCAGCAAGATTATCAAGGAGATTCGCGATCCGGTGACCAAGGATCTCCTCGACGTTCAGCTTCAGAAAGTCGGCGACCTGGTTGTCACCGAGGTCCGCGACCGCGTGGCCATCGGCGCGTTTAACGGCACGGCGGCGCCGCAGGTCGGCTTCGCGGTACGCAAAGTGATGGCGCACGGAAAATAGGGAGCATGCGATGAGAAAAATGATTGCGATGGCCGCGCTCGCGGCGCTGCCCGTTGTGGCGCAGAAGAAAAGCCTCGACATTAAGCCGTTCGAGTACTCGACGGTGATGACGGACGTGCAGGCCGTTTTCGGCACGCAGGTGAACATCGGACAGGGCATCTCGGCGCTGCTGGTCAAGCGCGTCGCACAGGGCGGAAAGTTCACCGTCGTCGAGCGTGCGCGGGTGGGCGAGCTGCTCAAGGAACAGGATTTCGGCGCGAGCGGGCGCGTGAAGAAGGGCACTCAGGCGCGGGTCGGACAAATCCGAGGCGCGGAGTACATCCTCACCGGCGACATCGTCACCTTCGGCCGCGACGACAGCCGTAAGCGCGCGGGAGCCGGCGTCATCGTTCCCGGTGCGGGCGGTGTGGGCGGCGGGTACAAATCCGAAGGCAAGGCGGTGGTGGTCCTCAACTATCGCATTCTCGACGCCGAAACCAGCGAGGTGGTCTCGGCGGGCGAGGCTCGCGGCGAATCCAAGCGCACCAGCAAGGGTGGCGGCGCCGGGCTGTTTATCGGCGGCGTGGGCGCGGGCGGCTTCGTCGACATGAGCCGGTCCAACTTCGCCGAAACCATCATCGGCGAGGCGGTCACGGCGGCGTGCGACAAACTCGCCGAACAGATCAACGGACAGGCGCTGTCGGGATCCTCGCGCGATACGGCGATTGAAGGCGCAGTGGCGGCGGTTGAAGGTTCCGAGGTCTATCTGAACGTCGGATCGTCGTCCGGCGTGCAGGTTGGCGACGTGTTCACCATCGAGAAGATCGTCCGCGAAGTGCGCGACCCGGCCACCAAGGAGGTGCTCGATGTCGTCACCGCGCCGTTGGGCGAGCTCAAAATTTCGAGCGTGCGCGACAAGATTGCCATCGGCACGTTCTCTGGCGCAACCATGCCCAAACCGGGCGACCGTGCAATGAAGAAGTAGCGAGGTATTCTCATGCGATGGGCGATTTGGATCGGATTCGCAGCTTCGGTTTACGCGCAATCCACCGACGCGGCGCTGGCCGCGCTCCAGCAGCGGCGCGGCCGCGCTTCGGCAACGGAAATCCAGGCTCTTTCAAACGGCCTGAACTATGACGCCAATCAGTATCGTGCCGGGCAGGAGGGCTACGCCGCCCGGATGTCGCGAGCCGCGCGGTCGCTCACCTATCTCGGCGGCGCGCGCAACTACGCCACCAGCGACGTGAGCCTCGGCCTGGCCGTGGCGAGCGCGTATCAGAATGTCGGCGCCATGCAACTGGCGGGCTCGGACCCTCGCTTCTACGACCGCAACGGCGCGCTGCTGAGCTACCAGAACTCGTACCTGCTGCTGAACGATCTGCGGATGAGGTATCCGAACGACCCGCGCATCACCGGGCAAATGGCGCTCGTCGCCGGACGCGTGCGCGCGCTCGGCGGCTCGCTGCCGGTGTGGATCTCGGTCCCCCTCGGCGGCCAGGAGAACGCCCCTTCCGGCGGAATCCCCGAGCAACACATTCCCGTGGCCAAAGGCGCTCCCGCCCAGTTTGAGGTTCCGAAGCTCGATTGGGCGAAGGTCCCCGCCGACCAGCGCAAGGCGTGCGGCGAATCGCTCGACCGCTACATCACCGCGGCCGCTTCGGCACAGGGCGCGCTCTCCGTGCTCGACAGCCTGCGCGTCTCGGTCGAAAGCCGCGGCTTGACGCTCCGCGCCGATTACACCGCGGGAGCCGCGCGCATGGTGGAGCGGATGCGCTCGGCGCGCGAAAGCATCGAACAGATCGACTGCGCTCGAGCCGCCGACATGCTCAGCATGGCCGAGGGCGAGGTCCGCCGCCTGCTCAAAGACCTCGGGCAGTAGGCGGTCCCCCGTTCACGGTTAGACTGAAAGCATGTGGGCACTCGTCCTTGCGGGCCTGCTCTGCGCGACCGCCCTGCCGGCGCAGAACGGCGATGACCAGAAGCGCATCCTGTCCGAGCTCAAAACGCTTCGAAAGGTTCCCGACAACCAGCGCGGCGAGGTCACCCGCAAGCTCGCCGTCGACATCCGCGCGCTGCCGTCCGGTACGCGGCTCGGCCTGGCGCTGAGCCTCGCCGGCCTGGCCACCGAAGGCGACTACGGGATCAAGACGCTCGAGGAAGTGGCGTCCACGCTCGCCGCCGCGCTGACCGACCCCGGTGCGGACGAAAAGCGCGCGCAAGCCGCGTACATGACCCTCGCCCAGTATTCGCGTTATGAAGGCGTTCCCATTTCGGTCACCGCGCCCGGCTACCGCGCGGCGATGGCCCGGCTCGATACGCTCGACCGGCAGCGCGCGGCCGCCGATTTCACGCTCACCGATTTGAGCGGCAAGCAGTGGCGCCTCCACGACCTTCAGGGCAAGGTGGTGCTCGTCAATTTCTGGGCCACCTGGTGCCCGCCCTGCCGCAAGGAAATGCCGGATCTCCAAGCGCTCTACGAGAAACACGGCAAGCAGGGCCTGGTGATTCTCGCGTTGTCCGACGAGGAGGAAAACAAGGTGCGCGACTACATCGCCGCGCAGCATTATTCTTTTCCCGTTCTGCTCGACACCGGAGGCGCGGCCGCAAAAGCGTTCAGCGTCGACGGTATCCCCAAGAGCTTTGTGTTCACGCGCGACGGCAAGCTCGCCGCCCAGGCCATCGACATGCGGACCCGCTCTCAATTCGAGGCGATGCTCGCCAAAGCCGGGCTCGAGTAGCTCACCAGCTGAATCGCAGCGTGTGGTCAACCGGCGTGAGCGCGGTGAGGTAGACCGACGAATGCCCGGGAATGCGCGGTTCCGCGCCCCGCACGCTCACCCAGGCGTGCTCGCGCAGCGCGGGCCCAAAGCGGATGCTGTTCGCGCCCGCGCGTAAGACCCCGTCGGCGGCTCGCATCAGGTGAGCTCCCGCCTCGCCCGCAACAGCTTCGCAGCCTTCCAGCGCGGTCTCCGGCCCGATGACGATCTCGATTGCGAGCGGCACGTTCGGCGTGCCGGTGGATTGGATGCGCAGGCTGAATCCGTCTTTCTCTTCCCGCACCACGGCCGATTGCCGCAGTTTGCAGACCTCGGTTTCCCGGCGTTCGCGCCGCGTGGATGCCCACTCGCCGGCAGCCACCGCGTGAGGTTTTTCGAGCGGCTGATAGTAGCCGGCCGACAACTCCTGCTCAAACACGTAGGCGCCATTTTGTTTGGAAGCTTTTTCGGGAATGAACTGGCCCTTGCCGAAGAAGGCGCTCGCAAACCGCACCGCCGCCACCGTCGCGTCGCCGCGCCGCAGCGTGAAAAAGCGGCTGCTGCCGCCGAGCACCAGCGTCGCGCTCACCGCACCGCGGCGGACGCGCGCGATGCCCAGCGCCGGAAACTGCTTCTCGTAATCGTCCGGCACCGGCGCCGTCTTCACCGGGCGCAACAACTCCGGGTACTCCAGCACCGCGGCGAGCGTTGCCGTATGCGGGGCGGCTTTTTCAGCCAGCGCCGCGTATCGCGCGTTGCCGTCGCACTGCGCCATGTAGGCAAGCGGGAACCAGTAGTTCCACATGTACCCGCGCTGAAACTGATCCTGGCGGCGCGATATTTCGGTGACCACTTCGTAATTCGGATGCAGCAGGTAGAGCAGCGAGTCGAGATTGCGCCGCACCGGCTCGAGCAATTCCGGGCGGTTGAGTTTGTGGGCGAGCACGACAAAGGCGCGGTCGCACACCGGGTTGTACACACTGGTGGAACGTTCGGTGAATTGGCCGTCGCTGTCGATGTCCACGCCTTCAGCGAGCCAGGAATCGATGCGGCGCAGGTATTCGGGGCGCGGCATCAGCTCGTGAATCTGCGCGAGCGCCGAAGCGACCACCCAGCGGTGATTCGGCGTGTGAACGCCTCCCTTCGCCATGCCCGCGCCGAAACGCTCGAGCAGGGGCTCCATGAACGCCGCCACCTCGCGATTGCCGCGCTGCCGCGCCAGCCGGAGCAGCGGCGCGAGCCCGTGTACAACAAAACCCGTATCGGGCGGCGAATTGAAATTGGTGGTGAGCAGGTCGATGTTGCCGTCGGCGGACATCGTGCGCGAGATGAAACCGGCTGCCAGCCGCAGCCGCTCGAGCGCCTCGCCGCTGTTGTGATAGCGCGAGCCTTCGTAAAGGAACCCGGTGCCGAGCGCGTTCAGCAGCCCCGCGGTCCCGCCGTGGGAGTGCAGTCCGTCGTTGCCGCGCACCGCGCCGCGCCAGCGGTCTCCCGCCGTCACCTGTTGTTCGAGGTAGCGGGCAGCCGCTTCATCGTTCTTGCGGACCAGTTCGGATGGAATAGAAGTTTGTGCGGCGGCAGCAGCGGCTGCCGACATCAGGAGATTGCGTCTGGTTATCATGCGAGCAGTTTCGGTTTCAATTCGCCGCCCACGTCGGTCAGCCGGAAGTCGCGGCCCATGTGGCGATAGGTGAGCCGCGTGTGGTCCAGCCCAAGGCAGTGAAGTATGGTGGCCTGCAAATCGTGGACGTGAATCTTGTCTTCGGCGATGGAAAGGCCCAGGTCGTCGGTTTTGCCGATCACCTGTCCGCCCTTGATACCGCCGCCGGCGAGCCACAGGCTGTAGCCGTTCGGGTGGTGGTCGCGCCCGGCGTTGCCCGCTTCCTCGGGACGGCGCAGCTCGGACATGGGCGTGCGGCCGAATTCCCCGCCCCAAATCACCAGCGTTTCGCCGAGCAGCCCGCGCTGCTTCAGGTCGGCGAGCAGAGCGCCGGTCGGCTGGTCGGTCGCGGCGCAGTTATGTTTGAGCCCTTTCACGATTTCGCTGTGGTGATCCCAACTGGCGTGCATCAATTGGACGAAGCGAACGCCGCGCTCAACCAGGCGCCGCGCCAGAAGGCAGTTGGTGCCGAACGCCCGCGTCGTTTCGTTGCGAATGCCGTACGCTTCGAGAGTCGCCGCCGATTCCTTCGAAAAGTCGAGCAGTTCGGGGGCCGCGCTCTGCATTCGGAACGCGAGTTCGTAGCTCTCGATGCGCGAGGCGATCTCGCGGTCGCCCGTCTCCTCGAGATGCGCGCGGTTCATCTCGCCGATTGCGTCGAGACGCGCGCGTTGCTCGGCCGGGCTGATGCGGTCGGGGTTCGAAAGGTAGAGGATCGGATCGCCCGAAGAGCGCAGCAGAGTTCCCGCGTAAGTGGACGGCAGAAATCCGTTGGTGAAGTTGTCGGTCCCCGCGCTCGTGCCTACGCCGGAAGACAGCACGACGAAGCCGGGCAGATTCCTTGATTCGCTGCCGAGCCCGTAATTCACCCAGGCGCCCATCGTCGGGCGCCCGCCCACCATGCTGCCCGTGAACAAAAACAACTGGCCCGGGTGATGATTGAACGCCTCGCTGTACATCGAGCGGATCAGGCACAGGTCGTCGGCGTGCGCAGCGGTGTGCGGCAGCAGTTCGGAAAGCTCCATGCCGCATTGGCCGTGACGCTGAAAGTTGAACGTGCTCGCCAGCACCGATGCGGTCGGCTTGATGAAAGCGAGCTTCAGATCGCGCGTCATCGACTCCGGCAGCGGCTTGCCGTGCCAGCGGCGCAGTTCCGGTTTTGGATCGAACAGATCCATCTGGCTCGGCGCGCCTTCCATGAAGAGGAAGATCACGTTCTTTGCGCGGGGCTTGAAATGAGGCTCCGCGCCGAGCAGATGGCTGAACGCCATGCCGCCGATGCCGAGTCCCGCGGTTTCGAGAAAGCGCCGTCTATTCACGGGTGATGAACTCATCGAGGTTGAGGACGATGCTTGCCACCGCCGGCCACGGCATCGTCTGGACGTAATGATTCATGCGCTCGAGCTCGTTTGGCGACGGCGAACGCGCCAGCGCCCGCTCGAACAGCATTTTCACATCTCCCCGCGGAACGGCGTAGGCGAGCGCTTCGGCAGCCTCGACAAACACCGGATCGTTGAGCAGATTGAGCGCCTGCAGCGGCGTGTTGGAACGATCGCGCCTGCACACCGCCACGGTGGTCTTCGGCGCGTCGAAATTCACCAGCAGCGGGTAGGGCGTCGAACGCTGGAACTGTATGTACAGCCCGCGCCGGTAGCGCTTGCGCCCTTCGCTGACTTTCCAGCTCGTGTCGCCTTCGCGCTTGCCGTAACCGAGATCGGACACGCCCTTCGGCTGCGGCGGGCGAACGCTCTCGCCGCCCACTTCGGTGTCGAGCAGTCCGCTCACGCTCAGTGCGTTGTCGCGAATGAGTTCGGCAGGCAGACGAAGGCGCGATTGCCGCGCGAGCAGCGCGTTTTGCGGGTCGATGGTTTCGAGATCGCGCCGTGCGTGCGAGGACTGCCGGTAGGTGTTCGAAACGACGATAGTGCGGATCAACTGCTTCACGCTCCAGCCTTCTTCGCGAAAACTCGCCGCCAGCCAGTCGAGCAGTTCGGGGTGCGTAGGTTTCTCGCCGCGCGTTCCGAAATCCTCGGCCGATTTCACCAGCCCCGCGCCGAAGAGTTCCTGCCAGATCCAGTTGACGGCCACTCGCGCGGTGAGCGGGTTCTGTTCGGAAACCAGCCAGCGTGCCAGGTCGAGCCGCGAGCCTCCGCCGGCGGGCGGAAGAAACGCGGGCACCGCGGGCTCCACTCGCTCGCCCGGGGTCTTGTAATCGCCGCGCACCCGCACGTGGCTCGGCTCGGGATCGTCGGCGTCGGTAACCGCCATCGCCTCGCTCAGTTGCGGAAACTCCTTCTTCAGCGCCGTGAGCTTCTGATCGAGTTCCGGGAATTTCAACTCCTGAGTGCGCTTCCCGCCGACCGCGAAATGATAGTTGCGGACAAAATGATCGGTGAGAGTGGCCGCCTCGCGCTCGGTGCGCCGGGCGGGCGGAGTGCGAATCAGCCGCTCGCCGTCCCACCCGCCCTCGGTGAGCTTCAACAGGCAATCCCAGGCCAGGTCCCAGTCCGTGCGCCGGCCCGGGTGCTCGGCCGCGTCGAGCATGTCCCGCTCCCAGGCGGCTTGCAGCTCCGGAACATGGTAAGCCTTCAATGTTTCGGCGCGTTTCGCGCGATAGGCTTCGCGGGCGGCCAGCCACGGGCCGAGTTCGCCGGCGAGCGGCGCTTCGATGTCGGCGTCGTGGAGGTTATCGAAATACGCAAACAGGCTGTAATAATCGCGCTGCGTGATGGGGTCGAACTTGTGGTTGTGGCATTGCGCGCAGCCGGCCGTCAGCCCCATCCAGACGCTCGCCACGGTGTTCGCCCGGTCCACTGTGCTCTCAAACCGGAACTGCGCGTTGTCGACTCCGCCTTCGCGGTTGGTCAGCGTCATCCGGTAGAATCCGGTGGCGATGCGCTGATCGGCGGTCGCGTCGGGCAACAGGTCGCCGGCAAGCTGTTCGATAGTGAAGCGGTCGAAGGGAAGATCGCGGTTGAAGGCGCGGATCACGTAGTCGCGATAACGCCACGCCCAGGGACGGAACCAGTCTTTCTCGTAGCCGTCGGAGTCGGCGTAGCGCGCCCGGTCAAGCCACGGCCGCGCCCAGCGCTCGCCGAAGTGGGGCGAAGCGAGCAGCCGGTCCACCAGCTTTTCATAGGCGTCCGGACGGGCGTCGGAAACAAACTCGGCCACTTCTTCAGGCGAGGGAGGCAATCCCGTCAGGTCGAAACTCAACCGCCGGATCAGCGTGCGGCGCSAGGCGGCGGGCGATGGCTCGATGTTCGCGCGCTCGAGCCGCGCCAGAACGAACTGGTCCACCGCATTGCGCGGCCATTCGGCGTTGCGCGTCCGCGGAGCAACCGGGCGCGCCACCGGTTGAAAGGCCCAATGGGTTGCTCGCGCGCCGCCGATGAACTCCCGTAACGTGGCGACTTCGGTTGCCGACAACGGCTTGCCGGCCGGCGGCATGATGCTCACGCCCTCGCCCGTGACGCGCGCGATGAGCACTCCGCCCGCCGCGAGCACCGCATCCTTCGAATCCAGGCGCAAGCCTTTCATCTGCCGCGCCGCACCGTGACACCCGTAGCAGCGGGCGCGCAGCAGGGGTTCCACGTCGCGAGCGTAATCTGCCGCCGCGGCCGGAATCCCCAGAATGCACCAAACCAGAAGCGATCGCATCGCCGGATGGATCGATTGTATCGTTCTGTGATTTTACTTTACAACGCAGAGTACTTGGTATATTATGGCCTCATGCGAACCGTCGTGCTGGTTTCCGCGGCCCTGCTCGCCTCTTGCGTTCCGCCCTCGGCATGGGACATGCCGCCCATCATCGGCGCCGCGCGCAACGGCGACTCGGCGGCGATCAAGCAGTTGATCGCTCAGGGCGCGGACCCGAACGTCCGCGCCGGCGTGAATGGCTGGACGCCGCTGCTGCACGCCATCCACAAGAATCAGGAAGATTCCGTGCGCGCCCTGCTGGCCGGCGGCGCGGAAGTGAACGCTGCCGGAAACGCGGGCGTCACGCCGCTCATCATGGCCTCCGGCTACGGGTATGACCGCATCGTCAAGCAGTTGTTGCGCGCCGGCGCCAACCCGCGCCTTCGCGACGTCAACGGCGCCGATGCGCTCGAGGCGGCGGTGGGCGGGGTGCCCGACATCGACCGTTTCACCGTCGGGCATTGCCAGACCGAGACCGTGCGGCTGCTGCTCGATGCTGATCCGCACCTGCGCATGGACCCCGCCGCGATGTCAAAAGCGTCGGCCGCGATCGCCCGGTTCTCAGGCTGCACCGACGTGCTCTCCCTGCTGACGCGCCGGCAGGCAAACGAGGAGTAACCAATGAATCCGAATGAACTAGAAGCTCTGATTCTCGACCGCTGCGACGGCACCGAGTGGCATCTGTCGCTTTGGTATCCGCGGGTGTCGCGCGAGGTGATCGGCATTCCGCGAACCGTCGCCGACAGCGACGTTCAACGGACTCTGTTTCACCTGATTGAGGAAGGGCGCATGCAGGTGGGCTCGGTTGACGGAGCAGATTTCCGGCCGGAGCCCTTCATCGCTCCGTCGGCCATCTGCCCCGATTTGTATGTGCGCGCCGCGGGCTGACCGCTACAGAATCTCTTCCGACCAGTTTTCGAGGATCTTCTTCACCGTGCCGGTGAACTGATCGGCCAGAGCGCCGTCGATCAGGCGATGGTCGAAGGTGAGCGCGAGGTAGCATACCGAGCGGATGGCGATCGCGTCGTCGATCACCACCGGCGTCTTCTCCACCGAGCCCACGCCGAGAATCGCCACCTGCGGCTGATTGATCACCGGCGTCGCGAACACGCTGCCGAAGCTGCCGAAGTTGGTGATCGAGAACGTGCCGCCCTGCACTTCGTCCGGCTTGAGCTGCCGCGACCGCGCGCGCGTCGAAAGATCCACGATCGACCGCTGCAGACCGACGATGTTCTTCTCGTCCGCGTTGCGGATCACCGGCACAATCAGCCCGTTCTCGAGCGCCACCGCGATGCCGATGTTGATATCACCGTGATAGAGGATATTGGTGCCTTCTATCGACGCGTTCAGAATCGGGTACTGCCGCAGCGCAGCCGCCGTGGCGCGCGCGACAAACGGCAGAAACGTGAGGCCAAAACCGTAGCGCTGCTGGAAATCGCCCTTGTAGCGGTCGCGCATCTTGGCGACCTTGGTCATGTCCACTTTGTGAACCGTGGTGACGTGAGCGGAGGTGTGCTTGGAGAACACCATGTGCTCGGCGATTTTCTGCCGCATCGTGGACATCGGCTCGATGCGCGTCTTGGCGGCTTCGGCGCGGGGCACCGGGGGAACGTCGGCGGGAGCAGGAGCGGGAGCGGGCGCGGGGAGCGACGGCGCGGGCGTCGCCGAGGCCACGGTGCGGGCAGCCTGCTGCGACATGTACGCTTCGACGTCCTGCTTGGTGATGCGGCCGCCGGCGCCGCTTCCGCGCACCTGCTTCAGGTCGATGTTGTACTCGCGAGCCATCTTGCGCACGATGGGCGACAGCGGACCCGCGCCCTCTTCAGCAGCCGGCGCCGGAGCCGGAGCCGGAGCGGGCGCCGGAGGAACTGCGGGAGCGGGCGCCGCGGCTTTCGCCGGTTCCGGTTTCGGAGCGGCAGGAGCGGGCGCCGGAGCTTCGGCCTTGGCCGCGGGAGCGGGTGCGGACGCGCCGTTGCCCGACTCGTCAATGCGCCCCACCACCGTGTTGATGCCCACCGTCGTCCCTTCGGCCACGATGATTTCCGACAGCGTCCCCGCGCTGGGCGAGGGAATCTCGGTGTCTACCTTGTCGGTTGAAATCTCAAAGAGCGGCTCGTCCCGCTCCACTTTCTCGCCGGGCTTCTTCAGCCACTTGGTCAAGGTTCCTTCGACAATGCTTTCGCCCATCTGGGGCATCACGACTTCAATCATGGTTTCTCCGTTAGAGCAGGTTGTCCGATCTCAAGGTCAAAGCAGCGGCTGAAATTCCCGAGCAGCGCCTCAACCACTTCGGCGCGCGTAGCCGGCGAGCCGAGCGCGCGCATCGAGGTAACGGGCCGCGTGAGCCCGCAGGGCACAATGTAGCGAAAATAGTTCAAATCCGTATCGACGTTCAACGCGAATCCGTGCGATGTCACCCAGCGGCTGATGTGAACTCCGATGGCGGCGATCTTGGCGCCGTCCACCCATACGCCGGTCACGTTTTTCTCGCCGGGCCGGCTCTCCACGCGCCCCGCCCGGATCCCAAACCCGGACAGCGCGTCGATGATCGCCTGCTCCACTCCGCGCACATAGGCGACCACGTCGCGCTTCCATTCTCGCAAATCCAGGATCGGGTAGCCGACAATCTGCCCCGGTCCGTGATACGTCACGTCGCCGCCGCGGTCCGTCAGGTGATAGGCGATGCCCGCGCGCTCGAGCAACGCGGGACTCGCCAGCAGGTTTGACTCCTCGCCGTTGCGCCCCATCGTCACCACGTGCGGGTGCTCGACAATCAGAAACTGATCCGGAATCGAGCCGCGCTTGCGCTTCTCGACCAGCTCGCGCTGCAGGTCGAACGCGGCTCCGTACTCCATCCGGCCCAGATCGTGAAATTCGCAGGGACGCATACCACCCGTCAGGCGTTGATCGCCTGCCCGTAGACGGCGTTGAACGCTTCGCCAACAGCTTCGTAGATGGTCGGGTGAGCGTGAATCGTGTTGATCAGCGTGTCCACGGTCGCCTCGGCTTCCATCGCCGTGACCGCTTCGCTGATCAACTCGTACGCTTCAGGACCGATGATGTGGACGCCGAGAATCTCGCCGTACTTTTCATCCGCCACCACTTTCACGAATCCCGTGTGCTGGTCGAGGATGCTGGCCTTGCTGTTAGCCGAGAAGGGGAATTTGCCGACCTTCACCTTGTGCCCCTGCGCCTTTGCCTGAGCCTCGGTCATCCCCACGCTGCCGATACCCGGTTCGGTATAAGTGGCGCCGGGAATGCGGTTCTTGTTGATCGCCACCGCCGGCTTGCCCGCGATATGCGCCACCGCCACCATTCCTTCCATCGTGGCCACATGCGCCAGTTGCGGCGTGCCCGCGACGATGTCGCCGATGGCGTAAACGCCCGGCTCACCCGTGCGCTGCATGCCGTCCACCTTGACAAAGCCGCGGTCGAGTTGCACCTTGGTGCCCTCAAGCCCGAGATTTTCGGTGTTCGGCTTGCGCCCCACCGCCACCAGCAGGCACTGCGCCTCGAGCGTCTCCTGCTTGCCGTTTGAGAGCGTCGCCGTCAGCTTCACGCCCTTCTCGGTCTTCTGAATATTTTCCGCCTTGGCGCCTGTCTCGCAGCGGATACCCGTCTTCTTGAAGTAGCGTTCCAGTTCCTTGCTGACTTCCTCGTCTTCCACCGGCACCAGGCGCGGCAGCATTTCGAGGATCGTCACCTTCGAACCGAACCGGTTGAAAATCGAACCGAACTCCACGCCCACGGCGCCCGCGCCGATAATCACCAGCGACTCCGGCACCGACTCCAGATTCAGAATCTCGATGTTCGTGAGAATCACGCCGGGCTCCGGCTTTAATCCCGGCAGCATGCGCGCTTCCGAGCCCGTGGCCAGAATGACGTTCCTGGTCTCGATGATCTCGGTGCCTTTGTCGCCCGTCACCTCCACCTTGCCCGGGCCTTTCAGCCGCCCGTAGCCGCGGATGACGTCGATCTTGTTCTTCTTCATGAGGAACTCGACGCCCTTGGCGTGCTTGGTCACGATGCCGTTCTTGCGATCGCTTACCAGCTTGTAGTCGAGTTGCGGATCCTTGCAGTGGATGCCGTCTTTTTCGGGGTGCTTGAAATGCTCCCAGACGCTCGCCGTGTGAAGCAAAGCTTTGGTCGGAATACAGCCCACGTGCAGGCAGGTGCCGCCAAGCTTGTTATCTTTTTCGATGATCGCAGTCTTGAGTCCGTACTGGCCGGCGCGGATGGCGGCCGAATAGCCGCCCGGACCGCTGCCGATAATGACAACGTCGTAGGTCATGATCTGATCTTTCAGTGTAGCAAGGGGCTACTTCTGATTTGATGCGCCCGGCCGTAAAATGGACCCAGCATGACGCGCATCGCCCTGGGGAATCTGGAGTATCCGGCATCGCCGCCGGACTCGGTCGCCGCGGTAACCGGCGCCATCGCCCGTGCCGCCGAGCAGGGAGCGTGCATCCTCTGTTTCCCCGAATGCTTCGTGCCCGGATATCGCGGACTCGGCCACGCGCCGCCCCCGCCCGACCCCGCGTTCCTCGACCACGCCTGGTCCGTCATCGCCGACGCAGCCGCGCAATTCCGGGTCGCCGTCGTGCTCGGAACGGAGCGCATCGTCGCCGGCGCCCTGTGCGCTACAGCCCTGGTCATCGGCGCCGATGGTACCCGCGCCGGCTTTCAGGACAAAGTGCAGGTCGATCCGTCAGAAGACGGCATCTACTCGCCCGGCGAGGACCGCCAAATCTTCCACGCAGGCGAGGTCACGTTCGGCGTGGTGATCTGCCACGAAGGCTGGCGCTACCCGGAGACGGTCCGCTGGGCCGCCGTGCGCGGCGCGCAGATCGTATTCCATCCTCACTACCATCCGCCGGAACCGGACGGTTTCCGGCCTGTGAGCTTTGCCCATCCGGCCAATTCTTTTCACGAAAAAGCGGCGCTGTGCCGCGCCGCCGAAAACACCTGTTTTTTCGCCACCGTCAACTACGCCTGCCCGGGCTCACCCACCACGTCTGCCGTGATCAATCCGGATGGGACGCTGCTCTGCCACCACCCCTACGGCGTCTCCGGACTTCTCGTCGCCGACCTCGATCTCACGCTCGCCACCGGGCTTCTTGCCAGGAGATTCAAGCCATGTCAGTAGACGAATACATCGCCGCCCAGCCGCCGCAATCGCGCGAGCTTCTCGAACAGGTGCGAAGCGCCATTCGCAAAGCCGTTCCGCAAGCCGAAGAGACGATTTCTTACAACATACCCGCCTACAAACTGAACGGCCGGGCGATGCTGTCCTTCGCCGGATGGAAGAAGCATTGGTCCATCTATCCTGTATCGGGCCGAATGCGGGCCGAACTGGCCGATCAGCTTCGCCCCTATCAGGCCGCCAAGGCAACCCTCCAGTTTCCGCTCGACCAGCCTGTCCCGGTGAAGTTAATCAGCCGCATCGCCAAACTCCGCGCAAACGAAATGGAGTAAGGGCGGGTTGCCCCGCCCTTCCCGCTTACGACCGGTTGGTCCGGCGCTGCGCCCGCAGTTCGCTCCACTTTGCTTTTTGCTCCGGCGTCAAAAGCGAGTAGAACTTCCCGAACGTCGCCGCGCGCATCGCCGCCAACTGCGAAGCGAGCGGTCCAATGGACGCCGCATCCTGTTCGAGCGTCGCCTGCGGCGCGTTGTTCACGGCGTCGGCCTGCAGTTGCTTTTTTGCCTGGCGCATCTGCTGCGCCAACGGCCGCGCCTGCTGTGCGCCGGAGCGGAAGATGTCGCGAGCCTGGGCCTTCTGGTCCGCCGTCAGGTTCAGTTCCTGGGCCAGCCGCTGCATGCGGTGCGCCCGACGGCCTCCAGCGGCTTGCGGAGCCGCCGTTTGCGCAAAAGCAGCGCCCAAAGCGATCGCCGCCAGGGCCGCCAGTCGAATCATTCTGCTTCTCATTTTTTTGAGATCTCCTCGCTGATCAAGACGAGGGAACACGCCGGCCGGCTTACAGCAGCGCACTAATTCCGCGGCACACGCGCGAGCACGATTCCGTCCATCGGCTCGATCGTAACCTCGGCCGCCGGAGAACCGTCATTCAGCCGCGCTTCCGAGCGCACGTGCAGAGCGTCGGCGATTACGCCGCCCGAACCGGCGTTCCGAATCCTCACAAACGGCTTGTCTGCCGCCGAAAGCCGCGCGTTTCCGATGGTGTGCCACTGGTCGCCTCCGCTGCGCTGGTCGAAGGTCGCAGACGCCACCACCGCGCCGCCCGCGACAATCTCATACACCGCCTGCGTGCCGAAGCCGCTCGCGTTCGGGCCCGCCGGCCACCACGCGTCAATCGTGTAGACGCCGTCCTCGCGCAGCGCCAAATCCCATTGCGCCGTGCCTGCATTCCCATCCAGCCGCCGGCAGCTCGAACCCCACTGGTGATAGTAAGGGCCGGTCGCCTTCCACATCCCGCTGTCGTACTGCACGGCGCGCCATTCGGGCGAAGCCGTGAACTCCGCTCCGGCGTCGTCGAGGATGTATTGATGCCGCGGCGCCTGATCTCCGGTCAACCGCGCGAACCCGTCCTCGAGCGTCACCGTGCGCGGCTGCCGCGTGCCGTTCAACAGCACGATGCCGTTGGTAAAGTCGCGCCGGTAAACATCCGGCGGGTGCTCGGACAGCCGGACGTCGTCAATCCAGACCTCGCCTGTCGCCGCGCCCACAAAGAACTGCACCCGCGCATCGCTCACCGTCTCGTTCGCCGTGAACGTCACCGAGTACCGCTTCCATTCGGTGGTCAGCGACAACTGCCGGCCCAGCCCGTAATTGCGCCAGTCCGGACTGCCTTTTTGCGAATTCACCGCAATCCGGAACGGCGACAATGCGCGCGCCGAAAATTCGAGATCGTAGCTGACCCTGTCTCTTATACACATCTAGATGTGTATAAGAGACAGCGCTTGTGTCGCGCGCCGCCGTGGCCGCGGCGCCGCTTGAAAGATTGAGCTGCCACGACCCCGCGAGCGGATTCTCAAATCCTCCGTTCACGAGCAGGTTCTGCGGCGCCTTGCCCGCCGGCGCCACCCGCTGCGCAGGCCCAAGCGCATCGCCGAGCTTGAAATCCAACTCGTCATACCACCAGTCGTTGCCGTGCCAGGTGTCCCCGAATTCGTAGGCGAAGTAGCCGTCGTTCATCAGCGTGAACGCGAGGCCGAAACGCACGTAGGGGTAATAAGTCCGCGCGAATTCGAGCGTCGCTAGCGGGATGGTGTTGAACGGCGCGTAGCCGTAGCCGTACCCGATTTGAAACGGAGGCGCGGCCTCCACCATCGTGATGGCGGGCGCCCGCCCGATGGTCCACCAGGGATGATAGGCGTCCCAGAACGACCCGAAACTCACCGTGCCGTCGGCCGTCTCGGGCTCGAGAAAGCCGATGCTGTCGCCGTTGAAGATGGTGCTGAACTCGGTCAGCGGCGGTCGCGGCAGGTGCCCCGAGGCGAGGGCGAACGGCATCAGCAAGCGCCAGGTGGTGAGTTCGCGGTAAACGCCGGCTTTCCATGCCGCGTCCAGCTTCACCGGATCATCGGGAACTCCGTCCTCGTCGGCGTCGATCTGCACGGGATTACCGTAAATATCCGCTTTCAGCCACGATTGCGAGGTGAAGAAATTGTCGAAGAAGCAGCCGTCCACCATCAGCCCCGAGTCGAGAATCGCCTGGTAAGCGAAGCGCGCCTGATAGTCGGCGACGTAGGGCTTGGTCAGGTTCAAACGGTATGCGCCCGGCCACACCTCGATGCGCTTGCCGTGGATATCGTGCAGATAGTAATCCTCGGGCAGGTTGAAATTTTCCACCACGTTGATCGATGTCAGCACGAGCACGTTCGGATTGATCGCCCGCAGCGCGCGGATCTCGCCCGGCGAGAACGATGCGCCCAGATACAGGTCGATGCGCGCCGCGTGTGCGAGTCCCTTGGCCGCTACGCCCGTGGATCCCCACAGGTTGCCCTTGCGCGGAAACGGGGTGTTCGGGCTCGGAAGAGCGCGATACTTGAGCGCGAGCACGTAGTTGGGATCCGTCGAACAGCGCACAAAGACGTTGTTCACCACCGAAGGCGAGGCATCGAGACCGTTGAAGGTCGCGCCGTGCAGCGTATCGCCCTGCCCGGAATCGAACGGCGTCATGGCGGCGAGATCGAGCGGGGTGCCGGCCGACCATCCGCACGAAGCCGCCTGCGCCGTGCGCACGGTGAATGCAAGGCTCGTCGCGCTCGGCGGCAACAGCGTGCTCGGGGGCCATGCATCGGTGAGCGGGATTCCGTTGTAGGCCAGCACGCTGCTCGCGCCGCAATCCGCCTTCGCGCTCAACACGTCGCCAATTTTCAAAGACCCGAGCGCCAGCCAGGATTCGTGGTTGCGCGGCTGTTCGAACCGCTGCGCGTTGGCGCGGACCGTGGCCGTGTCGAGCGCGCCGTCCCAGATCCGGACCTCGGCGATGCGCCAGGCCTCGCTGCCGAGCGTGAAGCGGTCCGCCGTCGCGGCCGGCGGCCAGTAGTGGTGTTCGTTGGAGTCCGCCGCCAGCACGCCATCCACGTAGAATTGCATGCGGCTGGCCGAGGCCGACCACGTGAAGACGATGTGGTGCCACTCACCCGCCTGCCACAACCGCGTCCGTCCCGCGCCGCCGTAGGCGCTCTCCCATTGCCCCCGCACCGTTCCGCCCGCGTACAGAATGCCTGTGTCGGAAGACTGCGAAATCGACATGTTTTCGCCGTTCTGAGCGCGGTATTGGAACAGCGTGAGCGTGCGCGACGAGTAGATTGGGTTCGAAGCGTCCCAGCGCGGCGCAACCCACATCTCGAGGGAACCCTCGTTCACATCCAACTGCCCGGCGCGCGCGTAACTCAACACGCCGCCGCGCTCGACGACCAGCGAATTTCCCCAGCGTCCGTCCTCATAGGTCACGCCCGACACCTCGAGCGGCTGAGCGCCGTCGGCGGTCGCCACCGAAGAGTCCCCGTGCAACAGGAACAGCTGCGCCGGCGGATTCACGCCGAGCGGAGCGCCATTGCGAAACCACTGCATTCGCCCCGGGCTGCCGGAGCTGGCGACGGCGAACGAGTAATCGCTCGTGGCGCGCACCTCTACCGCGCAGGGGGCCTGCCCGAAAGCCGCGATCAGCGCGCCGAGGAATGCGAAGGTGGTCCGCACACTATCCCGATGTTATCCGATGATCTCGCGGTAACGGGCTTCGTCCCAGCCCAGAACGATTTCGCGGCCCGCGATCAGAACCGGCCTTCGGATCAGGTTCGGATTCTCCGACATCAACCGGATGGCCTCGTCGCGCGGCGGCGGATTCTCCTTCATCCCTCGCTCGCGATACATTTCGTTGCGCGAGTTCAGAAAATCCCGGTAGTCGCGCTTGCCGATCAGCTTGTCGAGTTCAGCCGGGCTGAGCCCTTTGTTCAGGTCGATTTCTTCGGCCTCCACCCCATGTTCGCGGAGGAAACTCCTCGCGTTGCGGCACGAGGTTCAAGTGGGCTTCAGATAGAACTTCATCACGAGTATCGTGGAACAGCCGGGTCGATTTCGCAACTCCATTGATCGATTCCGCCTGACAGGCTCTGGCACTCCACGCCCTGCTCGCGCAGCCAGTTGGCCACCTGCAGACTGCGCACGCCGTGATGGCAGTACACGATCACCGCGCCTTTGTCCGCTTCGGCTTCGATCTCCTTAAGGCTGGCCGGAATGCCGCGCATCGGAATCAGCGTGGCGCCTTCGATCCGCGCTTTCTGATATTCGTAAGGCTCGCGGCAGTCAATGAGAAAAATCGTTTCGCCCGCGTCGAGACGGTTTTTCACCTCGCGGGGCGTGACTTCGAGCGGTTGCTGCATTCACCCGAGAGTATACGATGAGGAGATGATTACGCGGAGAGTTTTCGCCGGTCTCGCCGGCGCTGCATTCGCCGCCGGACAAAGCACGCCCGCGGCGGCCATCGTCAAACCGAGAGCCCTCGCCAAAGGCGATGTCGTCGGCCTCATCACGCCCTCCACTTTTGTCTCCGACCCCGAGCGCCTCGAAACCGCCGAACGCACCATCCGCTACTTCGGACTCGAACCGCGCTGGGGACGCAACGTCGGGCGCAAATGGGGCTACGCCGGCGGCACCGTCGAAGAGCGGCTCGAGGACCTGCACGCCATGTTCGCCGACCCCGCCGTGAAGGGCGTCTTCTGCGTGCGCGGCGGCTACGCCTCGGGACAGTTGCTCGACCGCATCGACTACAACCTTATTCGGAAAAATCCGAAGGTCTTCATCGGCTATAGCGACATCACCGCGATGCACCTGGCCATTCACCGCAAGACCGGGCTCGTCACTTTCCACGGCCCGGTGCCGTTGTCCGCCTTCAGCGCCTACACGCAGGCGCACTACCGCCGCGCGCTCTTTGAATCGAGCCCGCTCGGCGAACTCACCAATCCCGCCGAATCCGACACGCTCCGCCCCAATCACCACCTGCATGCCATCCGCCCCGGAAAAGCCGCCGGGCGTCTGGTCGGCGGCAACCTCTCGCTCATCGCCGCCACCATGGGCACTCCCTTTGAAATCGACACCCGCGGGCGGATTCTGTTTATCGAGGATGTGGACGAGCAGCCCTATTCGCTCGACCGTATGCTCACCCAGCTGCGCCTGTCCGGCAAACTCGAACAGGCAGCCGGAATCATTTGGGGCGAGTGCGAGGACTGCAAGCCGAAAGACTACAAGCCGTCGTTCGTCGAAGGCTCGTTTTCAACCGCCGAAGTGGTGCGGAACTTCTTCGGCGATCTCAAAATACCCGTGCTCGCCGGGCTCACCATCGGACACACCAGCGATCAACTGACGCTGCCCGAAGGGGTCATGGCCGAACTCGACTCGACGCGCGGCACGCTCACCATCACCGAGGCGGCCACCGTTTGATCTTCTCCGAACGTTTAGACTGGAACACCCGCCCCAACCCGATTGCCCAACTGCTCGAGCGCAAGCGCGCTGCCGGCGAGCCGGTTCTCGACCTCACCGTGTCGAACCCGACCCAGGCCGGCATCGAATATCCCGCCGAAGAAATCGGCGCCGCGCTCGGCAGCGCCGAGGCTCTGCGCTACGAACCCGCACCGCTCGGCCTCCCCGCCGCCCGCCAAGCTGTCAGCGCCTACTACGCGGCGCGCGGAATTCATGCGCCGCCCGATCGCATTCTGCTGACCGCTTCGACAAGCGAAGCCTACGCCTATCTGTTCAAACTGTTCGCCAACCCCGGCGACGAGGTGCTTGTTCCGCGCCCGTCTTACCCGTTGTTCGAGTACCTGGCCCGCCTCGAGAATGTCCGCGTGGTGCAGTATCCGCTGTTCTACGATCACGGCTGGCACGTGGACCTCGGCGCTCTCCACTCGCTGGTGAGCCCGCGCACGCGCGCCATCGTCACCGTCAACCCCAACAATCCCACCGGCTCCTACCTGAAGCGCGCCGAGCTCGCCGCCCTCCCCGGCGGACTGCCTATCATTTCCGACGAGGTGTTCGCCGACTACCCGTTCCACCCCGACCCGCAGCGCGCGCTCAACGCCGGGTTCACCCTCAGCGGGCTTTCGAAAATCGCCGGCCTTCCGCAGATGAAGCTCGGCTGGGTGGTCGTGCCCGACCCCGAATCGCTCGAACGGCTGGAACTGATCGCCGATACTTATCTATCGGTGGGCGCGCCCGTGCAGGCCGCTTTGCCCCGCCTGCTCGCTCTCGCCGGGGGAATTCAGCGCCAGATTCAGCAGCGCACCTCCGCAAACCTCGCCTGGCTGCGCGGCGCGATTCCTCCTCAATCCCCTATCCGGGTGCTCGACGTCGAAGGCGGTTGGTACGCCACCCTCCAGGTGCCGCGCGTGCGCAGCGAACTCGAGTGGACGCTCGCGCTGCTCGACCAACACGCCGTGCTGGTTCAACCGGGGTTCTTTTACGATTTCGAGGACGAAGCGTTCCTGGTTTTGAGCCTCCTCACGCCGCCCGCGGACCTGCGGGAGGGTGTGGAGCGGCTTCTCGGGCGCATGTTAAACTAAAAGGGTCATGGCTATCCCCAATGTCAAACGGTTCCGGCCGTTCTGTCCCACTTGTAACGAAAGCTTCACCGTAATGGCCGTGCTTCCCAAATCCGCTGACGTGGACGCCTACCTGGCGGACGCAATCTCCCGCCACGATCACAAAGCGTTTCAGGAAGCCAAGCAGGCCCACTTCAAGATCCGCGTCGGTCAGCAGAAGCAGAAGAAGGCGAAGTAAGGCTCGCCCTCTTCCTACAACCGCGCTTTCAACGTTTTCAACGCTCGCAAACCTTCCTGGGCCACATCGGCATCGGGATCCTTTGCGAGCGTTTCCACATAGGGCACGCTATCCGCGTCTCCACTCTGCGCAAACACCTGCGCGAGCCCGATCTTCTCGTCCTTGGTCGACCCCTTGAGCGCGCCGTAGAGCGTCCGCCGCACTCCGGGGTCCCGCGCAACCTCGGCTAGAAACGGCTGCGCGATTCCCTTCCAGGCTTTTGAGTTCAGCGTGTTCACCAGGTATTGCAACGGGCTGAACTCGCTCAGCTCGTTGCGCCCGAGTTTCACCGCCGCAAACGCCATCGAGAGGCGGGGGTTCATCTTGCTTTCGTGCTCGAAAGCGTTCTCCAAGGTTTTCTGATCGCTCTGGTTTTGCAGCCGTCCGATGCCTTCAGCCGCGGCCGCGCGCATGCCGTCGTCTTTGTCCGCTAGGTGGCGCCAGTAGACCGTGCGGTTGGTCTCATCGGGCAGCTTCGAGAGCGCTTCGAGAGCGGCGCGCTTGATCCGCGCATTGCGCGCGCGCTCCACCACATCCCGCAATTCCGGGCTCGACTCCCGATTCTGCAACTGCCCGACGGTCTCGATGGCGGCAATCTGCACCTTCTCGTCAAGATCGCGCAGCCGGAACGCGACTCTCGGCGCCGCCGCAGGGTCGCCGATCTTCTGCACCGCCATCAAAGACTGGTAAATAACGTCGTCTTCCTTCGATTTCACCCCGGCAATCAGGTCGTCGAGCCCGGCGCGTCCGCGCAGCACGCCGAGCGCGCGAGCAGCGTCGGCGCGCGCTTCCACGCTCGCTCCGCCGGTCACCAGGGGCCGGATCGCCTCGATCACATCCGGGCGCACGGTGACGTAGGGTCCGATCACCTGATCCGGCGAATCCACAAACTTCGCTTTGATCGCGTTGCCCACGCGCTTAAGCGACGCCGACATGCCGCCGCCCGATTTCATGTAGCCCGGCAGATAAAAATCCACCAGACCGTCGATAGCCCGAATCTGCACCTCGGGATCGTTGTCGCGCGTGGCGGCGATCAGCGGTTCGAGCGCGCGCTGCGTGCCGATTTCGGCGATCGCGCGCGTGGCTTCCACCCGCACGCCCAGGTCTGCATCGCGCAGGTATTCGGCTAGCTGCGGAATCGAGCCGGAGCCGGCTTTCGCCAGGTCCTTCACCGCGCGGACCCGCTGCTTGGCTTCGTCCGGTCTCTGTTCGCCGTGAAGAACGGCCAGGCACGCCAATGCGGCCAGCGTGGCGCGAAGGTGCTGCATGCTTCGAGTGTAGCGTGGCGGCGCCTTGTATCCTGAATAGGTGATCCGAAGCGCTATCGTTCCCGTTGCCGGACACGGCACGCGCCTGCTGCCCGCCACCAAGTCGCAGCCCAAGGAAATGCTGCCTGTGGCGCGCAAGCCCATCGTGCAGTATGTTGCCGAGGAACTCGACGCCAACGGCATCGAGCAGATCCTGTTCGTCACCGGGCGCAACAAGACCTCGATTGAGAATCACTTCGATCTCGACCCCGAACTGCAGCGCACGCTCGCTTCGGCCAATAAGCGCGACCTGCTCGATGAATTGCAGTTCGAAGACCTCAAGACCAAGTACTTCTACACGCGCCAGCGCGTGCAGCGCGGCTTGGGCGATGCGATTCTTTGCGGCGAGAACTTCGCCGGCGAGCAGCCCTTCGCGGTCGCGCTCGGCGATTCGATTCTCGGCCTTCAGGGACGCTCCAGGGCGCTCGCCAAAATGATCGAGATCTTCGAATCGCGAACCGCAAGCTGCGTGATCGCCGTCGAAGAAGTGCCGCGCGAGGATACGGCGCATTACGGCGTGATCGAACCGGGCGACACGTCAGGCGAAGCGATTCGCGTGGTGAACCTCATCGAAAAGCCCGACCCCGCCCACGCGCCGAGCAACCTCGCCATCGCCGGCCGGTACATTTTTTCACCGCTCATCTTCGACATGATCAAGACCGTCAAGCCCGACAAGCGCGGCGAAATTCAGCTCACCGATGCCATTCAGCGGCTGTGCGAAGAGGGCCGGCGCGTGCTCGCTTTCAAGCTCCCGCCGAGCGAACGGCGCTACGACATCGGCAATTTTCCGAGCTACTTTGAAACCTTCGTCGAGTTCGCCCTCGCCGACCCCGATTACGGCGCCGGACTACGCGCCACGCTCGCGCGACTGCTGGCCGACTGAATGCGGACCATCGGGGCGCTCGGCGCGATTCTCGCGTTCCTGCTGGCTACGCGTCTGGCGCAGAGCAGCCTTGTGTGGGTGGAAGAAGCCTACCCGTCCGCCGCCGCGGGACAGATGCTCGCGGGCAAAGCGCTCTATCGCGACATCTGGTTCGACAAGCCGCCGCTTTCGGCCGCCGTATACCTGCTCTGGGGTGCGCGTCCCGGAGTGCCGCTGCGGCTGGCCGGAGCGCTGTTCGTGTTCGCCTGCTCGGTGATGGCCTGGTTCGCCGCCCGCCGCGTGTGGAGCGAACGCGAAGGCATTGCCGCCGCCGCGCTGCTCGCCGTGTATCTCACCTTCGGCGTTCCCGCCGCCGTGATGGCGCTCGCGCCGGACCTGCTGCTCGTGCTGCCCCACCTCGCCGCCGTCTACCTCGCTTGGCGCGGACGCCCGTTCGCGAGCGGCATCGCCGCCGGCATCGGCATGCTGGTCAACACCAAAGCCGTTTTCGTGCTCGCCGCCTGTCTGCTCTGGCAATGGCGCGCCGCGCCGAGCCTCGTCGCCGGGTTCGTGCTCCCCAACCTGCTCGTTCTCGCGCTACCCGGCTATTGGGAGCAGGTGTGGCAGTGGGGATGGCTCTACTCGCGCGACACGTTTGTCGAGCATCCGCTCAAGGAAGCAGTTCTCCGGACCGGCGGTTGGGCCTGGTTTCATTCCGCCGCGCTCGCCGGCGCTGCCCTCACCGTTGTCCACGAGCGCCGCTGGCGTGAAGCGGCGTGGATCCTCATCGCGCTCGCCGGCGTGGCGGCCGGACTGCGATTCTTTCCCCGCTATTACTTTCTGCTGCTGCCGCCCGCCTGCATCCTGGCGGCGCGCGCATTCTGCCGACTGCGGACAGCCCGCTTCGCGATGGCCGCCTTGCTCCTCATTCCGGTGATTCGCTTTGGGCCGCGCCTCTTCTGGCACCAAAACTGGGCCGACGCCGCGATGATGGAGGACAGCCGCCAGGCCGCCGCTATCCTCGATTCGAACAAGCAACCCGGCGATACGCTGATCGTGTGGGGCTACCGGCCCGATGTGTTTGTGTTCACCGGAATGCCCGCCGGAACGCGCTTTCTCGACTCGCAACCGCTCACCGGCGTCATCGCCGACCGCCACCTCACGAGCGCCCGGGTTTCCGCGCCTGAGTTGGCCGCGCGAAGCCGCGCCGAGCTACTCGGAACCAGGCCCTCGTTCATCGTCGACGGCCTCGGGCTGTACAATCCCGCGCTCGCGATCACCCGTTACCCGGACCTGCGCGAATGGCTCGCCGGCTACCACGAGGTCGGGCGGACCAAGGGCTCCATCGTGTACGGCCGCTAGCGCCCCGTCCAACACGGGGTCCGCTTCTCGAGGAATGCGCCGATGCCTTCCTGAGCGTCGCCGGCGAGCGCGTTCATCGACATCACTTCGCGCGCATAAGCGTAGGCTTTCGGCTGATCGAGATCCACCTGGGCGTAGAACGCCTGCTTGCCGATGGAGACCGTCAGAGTGGACGCCGCGGCCACCTGCGCCGCGAGCGCTCGCGTCTCTTCCTCGAGCCGTTCAGCCGCGACCACGCGGTTCACCAAACCCCACTCGGCGGCGGTTTTGGCATCCACCATCACGCCGGTGAGCAGCATCTCCATCGCCCGCTTGCGTCCGATGGCTCGCGTGAGCGCCACCATCGGCGTTGTGCAGAACAGACCGATCTTTACGCCCGGAGTAGCGAACTGCGCGCCTTCCCCCGCCACCACCAGGTCGCAGGTGGCCGCCAACTGGCAGCCGGCCGCCGTGGCCACGCCCTGCACCTGCGCAATCACCGGTTGCGGAATGGATTGAAGCTTCTGCATCAGGTCCGAACAGACTTCGAAGATGCGGCGGTACTCGGCCACCGAGCGCCCGATGAGTTCGCTCAAATCGTGCCCGGAGCAGAACACCTTGCCCGCCGCGGCGAGAATCACGACGCGCACGGCGGAGTCGCCCGCCACGCGGTCGAGCGCTTCGATCAACGCGGTCATTGCGGCTAACGACAACGCGTTCCTTCGTTCGGGACGATTCAACGTGACGATCGCGATTCCATCGCGCGTTTCAACGGTTACAGATTGGTTTTCCACCCGGGCGCCCTCCCGATGCCATCGTACAATGGCCTTCGGATGGCAAATATTCTCGTTACAGGCGGAGCGGGCTACATCGGATCGCATACCGCGCGCCTGCTGCTTCAGCACGGCCATAAAGTAGTGGTCGTCGACAACCTGTCGCGCGGCCACAAACACAATGTTCCCGAAGGCCTGCTGCATCAAATGGACCTTGAGAACACCGACGGCGTGGCCCGCGTTCTCGTCGATCAGCGAATCGACGCAGTGGTTCACTTCGCCGCCTACATCGCGGTCGGCGAGTCCACCAAAACCCCCGAGATCTATTTCGGCAACAATGTCGCGGGCAGTGTTTCCCTGCTGACGGCGATGACCCGCGCCGGCGTCAACCGGCTTGTCTTTTCCTCCACCGCCGCGGTGTACGGGATGCCGGAACGCGTGCCCATCACCGAGGACGAGCCCTTCGCGCCGGTGAATCCGTACGGCGAATCGAAGGTGATGGTGGAGAAGATTCTCGGCTGGATGGATCAGTATCGCGGACTGCGCAGTGTCGCGCTGCGGTACTTCAACGCCTGCGGGTCGGAGCCGGCATGGGGCCTCGGCGAGGAGCACGACCCGGAGACGCACCTCATTCCTCTGCTGTTCCGCGCCATCCGGACGAACCAGCCCGTGACGCTGTTCGGCGACGACTACGCCACGCCCGACGGCACCTGCATTCGCGACTACATCCACGTGGTGGATCTTGCGAGCGCGCACATTGCCGCGCTCGAGCATCTGCTCGGGGGCGGCCACTCAGATGCGTTCAACGTCGGTACCGGCGCGGGGCTGAGCGTGCTCGAAGTGATGCGCGCCGTCGAAAAGGTCACCGGCAAAACGGTTCCGCACACCATCGGACCGCGCCGCGAAGGCGATCCGCCGCTGCTCGTGGCCAATTCCGACAAACTGCAGCGCACCTTTGGATGGAAGCCGGTGCGCAGCGGAATCGAAGACATTGTCCGCGACGCCTGGGCCTTCGCCAATCGCGGATAGCCCGCTCGTATATCCTCAATGAATGCGGCTTGAACATGCGCGCTGGCCCGACCTGCCGGCGCTCGCCTCGCGGATTTTCGTGGTCCCGCTCGGCTCGCTCGAACAGCACGGCAAACATCTGCCGGTATTCACCGACTCGCTCATCATCGGCCACATCGCCGAGCGCCTGGAGCAACTGCGCGGCGAGCGTATCGCGCTGCTCCCCGTGCAGTGGCTCGGCCACTCGCCCCACCACCGGCGATTCGGCTGCGTGAGCCTCGACTTGTTTCCCTACATCGAATTGATCCGCGGCATCTGCCGTTCGCTCATTGCCATGGGTGCGCGGCGCATTCTGCTGCTCAACGGCCACGGCGGCAATGACGTTCCCTGCAAAGCCGCGCTGCGAGAGCTCAAGAGCGAGTTCGAATCGCTCCACGACCTCTACATCGCCTACGCGACCTATTGGAATCTCGCCGCCGCCGAATTCAGCGCAATTCGCGAGTCGCCCGCCGGCGGCATGGGCCACGCCTGCGAAATGGAAACGTCCATTCTCCTGGCGCGCCATCGCGAGCAGGTGGACCTGAGCCAGGCCACGCGCGGCGGGCCAAGCGAAGAGCGCGGCTTTCGCACCATCGACATGCTCAAGGGCGAGCCGTTTTTCATGATCAACGAATTCGACGAGTTCTCGGAAACCGGCGTCATCGGCATGCCGGATTTCGCCTCGGCCGAAAAGGGCGAGCGCTTTGTCGAAGCCGCGGCGCAGGCCGCCGCGCGATTCATCGACGAGTTCGCAGGCTGGGATTTCCAAACCCGGTTCCATCGATGAGCCGCCGCTGGGTTGTCGTCGCCCTGATTTTCACCGGAATCCTGATCAGCTACATCGATCGCGGCAATCTCGGCATCGCCGCGCCCTCCATCATGCGCGATTTCTCGTTTACGCCGTCGCGCATGGGAACCCTGCTGTCGGCCTTCTTCTGGACCTACGGGCTGTTTCAGCTTCCAGCCGGCGCGGTGGTGGACCGCTTCGGCATCCGCGCCGCTTACGCCATCGCCTTTATCGCATGGTCGCTCGCTTCTGCGGGCATCGGGCTGAGCCGCACGTTCGCCGAGATTCTCGCCCTGCGCATGCTGCTGGGCCTTGCCGAAGCGGTTGGCCCCATCGCCAGCCTCTCTTACATCCGGCGCAATTTCGCCGGCGCGGAGTCCGGACTGCCCACCGCTCTCTACATTGCCGGGCAGAACCTCGGACCCGCGCTCGGAACGCTGCTCGGCGCTTACCTCATCGAGAGCTACGGCTGGCGGGCGATGTTCATCATCACGGGACTCGGCGCGCTCATCTGGCTGCCGGGTTGGATCGCGCTTGCGCCGCGCGATCGCGGGCCAACGAATACCGCCGCCGCGGGCGCGCTCGATTGGAAAAATGCGATCGCTGCTCCGGGCTTCTGGGCTCTTTCCGCCGCCGTCTTTCTGTCGTCCTATTTCTGGTATTTCCTGCTAACGTGGGTGCCGACCTACCTGACCGCGTCGCGCGGGTTTTCGACGGCAGCCATGGGACGCGTGCTCTCGGCGCCGCTGTTTGTGATGGCGGTGCTGAACATCGTGGCGGGCGTGCTCGCCGACCGCATCATCGCGCGCGGGGCCAATCTGTTTCGCGTCCGGCTCGCCTTTTGCGCCACCGCTTACCTTGCGTCCGGCTCCATTCTGCTGCTGCTCGTGCTGCCCTCGCGCGAGGCGGTGCTGCCGGTGCTGATCGTCGCCGTTTCGGCACTCGGCATCGGGAATGCCAACTATTGGGCCATCGCGCAGCAGGCTGCGCCCGCCAACCTGGTGGGGCGCGCCATCGGCTACGCGAACACCATTTCGCAGATCGCCGGCGCAACCGCACCGCTGATCACCGGTTGGATACTCGGCCCCGACAAGCAGTTTGGAGTGGCTCTGGCGATTGCCGGCATTGCCGGACCGCTCGCGGCGGTTTGTCTGCTGGCCGCAGGAGCGGGCGGTTTCGAGCGGGTTAAAGCGGCGCTGGAGCAGGCTTGATCCGGCACAAGGGCCGAACTCCTCCGGGCTTTTCGACCAGCAGTTCGGCGATGGTGGTCGAACCGAACGCGTTTTCCACCATCACCATGGCTTCATCGAGCCGGCTGTGAAGAGCGCATAGCTGAGTCTTGTGTTCGTCGATATGAAGCGGACACTCCTCGATTCGCCGCGACCCGTCGAACGCCCGGATCACTTCAAGTATGGTGATCTCCCCGGCAGCGCGCGCGAGACTGAAGCCGCCTCGTTTGCCGCGCTGAGCTCGAACGATTCCGATCCGGTGGAGAGTTTGAAGGACTTTCGATAGGTAGTCCGGCGGCACGTGTGCGACGTCGGCCAATTCCTGGGTCGTCGTTGGACCGTCCACACACCCTGCCAGATAAACCACTGCCCGCAGTCCGTACTCGGCTGTCTGCGAAAGCATAAGACTTGTGGACCAGAATATCCGGCACGAGCGCCGAAAGCAAGGGGGAGGTGGAATTCAGCGTTTTAGCTGGCGTTCAGATTAGCCGAGATTTTCGAGAAAATCGTGCTGATGCTCGGCATGACCGAAGGTGGAAGGAAGCCCGCAACGATAATCACCAGGGCGGCTGAAAGCAGAGCGTATTCGATCATGTCCTGTCCCGAGTCGTCGCGCCAGAACTTTCGAGCCAGATTCTTCCATAAAGCTTGCATGCGCTGCTCCTTTCTGCCAGACGGGGCGAATCCGTTGCCTGCATTCATCATGGGCTAGGCGAGGTTTTTGATCAACCGGAAATCGCCCGTAACGAATCCGGGAAATCGCCTTAGCCTTAGTACTCAGTGCAACACCCGCGGAGAAGTGAATGCGGGGGGAATCCCCCCGCTCTTGCTCAAGGGTTCGCCTGCGCGGGTTGACGAGTTACGGTGAAGTTGCGCAGCGCGAGCATGTCGCCCGATGCCGCGCTCACCGACCCCGAAAAACGGATGGTGAGACCGGCTGCGGTCGAATCCGGCGCGAGTCCGGCGGAGGCGCTCATGACGCCGGCGCCGGTCCAACCCTGTGTGCTCCACTGCGCGCCGGTGTCGATCACCGCGAGGCTCGATTTCCCGGCAAGCACGGAATCGCCGGCCGCAGCCGACAGCGCCGCGATGGTGGAATTGCCCCATGCCACCTGTGCCGCGAAACTGCTCTGCGATCCCTGATGGCCGAAGTCATACTCGACCAGGATCCGATCGCCCGGGCGCAGGACACCGGCGCGGATGGTGCAGGTTCCGAGGCTGGCTGGAGTGGCCGCCGCCGTCGTGCCGCCCGCCGCGCTACAGATCACTTCGGGCGTGCTGTAGGCTGCCAGCGGACCCGCCGCCGCCACCGTCCGGTAGCTCGCCGCCAGAACGTCGCCGGGCTGCGGAACCGCCGCCGCGACAAAAGTGATGCTCGAACCGTTGAGTGTGTAATCCACCCCTCCGCCGCGCATGTAAAGCCCGTTGCGGTAAAGCGCAAGGCTCGCCGCCGGGGAAGGAGCCCCCGCCAGTCCGAATCCGCTGTTCACGCCATCCACGATGCCCGCCGGCGTCTCGCCGTCGGCAAACGAGAAACTGCCCGAGCCTCCGCTCGAAGTTCCGCACGGTCCGCTGGTCCCGTCGACGCGCACGCAGTCGGACAGGTTGCCGCTCGCCGCATCCAACTGGCCCGATGTGTTGATGACGGCAGCCCGCGCCGGTTGAAAAGCGACGCCCTTGCTCGGCCGGATCGAGAGTTCGTTGGGCAGGCCGGTGACGTCTGAAATCACGATCTGCGTGAGCACCGGCGGCGAAATGCCCACCTGCGTGCCGGTCGCAATCCGGATGTCTCGCACTCGCACCGGAAGAGTGCTCGGCGGAACGGCCCACTTTTCGGTGAACTGGTACTTGCCCTGGCTCGAGTAGACGACGGTGTAGTTGGCGCCGGGCGATGCCGTGGTGGTCGGAATCAGGTCCACTTTAAAGGCGCCGTTCACCACCGGAATCGTCAATCCCTGAACGGGCACCATGCTCGCGTCGCCGGACTGAAAATTGGTCCACGTAATGTAAAGCGTTCCGTTGAAGCGCGTGCCGTCGGCTTTGTAGAGAACGTCCTGAACGGTGGTCAGAGCCGGTGCGCCGAAGCCGGACCGGAGCAGAAATAGGGCGGCGAACAGCGTCGTGCGCGCCAAGGTTCGAAACGAAGACATCGGATTCCTCCACGTGAGTCGGGACGCCCGTGGCAGCCCCGGACGCGTGTTCCCACGCGTCTGATTTCGACCTCAGTGTAGGAGCCCTGGCCGCGGCCGGCCGGGGGTTTTCGTCCATCAATGGTTGCGCTAAGAACATGGCGACATGAGTTTTACTCGTATTTTTCGAAAAAGCCGCGAACCAATGACCGGAAACGCCGGGGCGCCGGGCTCGCGCGGCCTTGTTACGATGTGAACGATGCCGTTGACCCTCGCTGAGGAGCAGGTTCGGGCCCTGCTCGATACCGCGGCGCTCATCGAAACGATGGAACGCGCCCTCGAAGCTTTTTCGCGCGGACGGGTGGACCAGCCGGTGAGGGCGGTGGTGGATGTGGCGCCCAACCAGGGATTTCTCGGCGTGATGCCGGCTCACCTGCGCGATGAGAGTTCGCTCGGCGCAAAACTGGTCACCGTTTTTCACCACAACCCCGCCCGCGGGCTGCCGAGCCACATGGCGACCATTCTTCTCTTCGACCCGCAAACCGGAGAAGTGATGGCGATCCTCGACGGCCGCTATATCACCGAGGTGCGCACGGCCGCCGTCTCCGCGGTCTCAACCCGGCTGCTCGCGCGTGAAGACTCGAAAAGGCTGTGCCTGCTCGGTTCCGGCGTTCAGGCGCGAAGCCACCTCGAAGCCCTGCGCCTGGTGCGGCGATTCGACGAGGTCAGCGTCTGGAGCCCCAACCCGAGCCATGCGGAAACCTTGGCCGCGGCCCACGGAATCAAGGCGGCTTCCACGCCCGCCGAGGCGGCCGCGGAGGCCGATGTGATCGTAACGGCGACCTCCTCCGTCACCCCGGTGCTGGATGCCGACTGGGTGAAACCCGGCGCGCACGTGATCTCAGTCGGCGCTTGCCGGCCCACCCAACGCGAGCTCGACCCCGAACTGATCGGCGCATCCCGCCTGTTCGTCGATTCGCGCGAGGCGGCCGTAGCCGAATCCGGCGATGTCATTCTCGGCGGCTTCCAGACTCATATCGCGGGCGAACTCGGGCAGCTGATCGCCGGACAGGTGCAAGGCCGCACCGGCGCGGAGCAGATCACCGTTTTCAAGTCGCTCGGCCTGGCGGTGGAGGATGTGGCGGCGGCGCGCCTGGTCTACGACCGCGCCACCAAACCGGGCAAATAACGCTCGCGCAGGATGCTCATGTGATGCAGTTCGTGCCCGGCGATGATCCAGGCCGTGGCGCGCGCCGTCATGGCCTTGCCGTCGGCGAGTCCTGACCGGTCGAGCATTTCGGGCAGCAGGTTTCTGTAGAGGCGCAACGTAGTGCCGCGGACCGCCGTAAATTCCGAAACCAGATCGGAAAGCGCGCAGTGCTCGTAGGGACCGGCATCGTTGAACTGGTCCTGTTCGAAGCCGGGCAACGAACTCTGGTCGCCGCGGGAGAACCGCAGGGCACGGTAGGCAAAGATTCGTTCGGTGTCGATCATGTGGCCCACCGCCTCGCGCACGCTCCACTTGCCGGGCGCATATCGATAAGCGCCCGCCGTCTCGGGTAACCGCTCGAGCGCAGCCGCCGTCTCCTCAATATCGGCTTGCAGCGCCGCGAGAGCGTCGCTGCCGGTGACAAGGCCGATGTACCGGTCGAAATAGGGCGCGTATTCAGTCTGCGCCGGTCGCGGGATCGTGTTGAGGGGCATGCAATTGAGTGTAACGGTTGCCGAACGAAACGGACATGAGTTATAATTCGACCGACGTGCCCGGGCCACGCTTCCCCAACACTTGGTTTCGTGCCACCGCGCTGGTTGCGGTGCTGGCTTTGCTGGCAGTGTCGGCGTTTGCGGCGGTGCCGGAACACTCGCATGATGCCCGCGCCTGCGTCGTCTGTTACGCCGCGCACCTGCCTTCAATTCAGCAGACCGCCGTTGCAGTCGAACACGACACGGCGATCATCGCCCTAGACATCGCGGCGCCCGTTTCTGCGGTGTTCTCTTCCTGCGCGCAGACACTTTCCATCCCGCGCGCGCCACCTGTTTAGCTCTCGATCAACCTTTCCAAGTACGTTCGGGTGTAGTGTTGAGAGCGAACAATGAAAAAATTCTGCTTTGCCGCCCTGCTGGCGATGGCCACCGGGGTTGCCGAGCCGCAAACATCAGTTGGCGGCGCCGGCACCGTTGAAATTACCGTAACCGATCCGTCGGGCGCAGCCGTCCCCGCGGCGACGGTCAAGATTCAAAATCGCGTTTCCCGGTTCGAGAAGAGCTTAAAAACAGACGACACCGGCGTCGCGCGCGCGGGCAATTTGGCCGCGAACCAGTACCATATCGAGATCTCCGCAGCCGGCTTCCAGACCGCGAGCCAGGACGTAGTGGTGCGAGGCTCCGTGCCGGTGGCGCTCAAAATTCCGCTTGCGCTCGCCGCGGGAGCCGAGAGCATCGAAGTACATTCGGAAGCCACCGAGGTGGTGGAGAGCGTGCCGGTGGCGCACACCGACATGGACCGCGAACTGTTCAGCAAGCTGCCTCGCAGTTCGCCCGCTGCCGGTATCAGTGACGTCGTGACGCTGGCCGCCCCCGGCGTAGTGGCCGACTCCGACGGTTTCTTCCATCCGCTGGGCGACCACGCCGAAACCAGTTTTTCCTTCGACAACCAGCCGGTCACCGATCAACAAAGCAAGAAATTCACCAACCAGCTACCGCTCAACGCCATCGGTTCGTTTGAGGTGATGACCGGCGCACCGCCGGCCGAGTACGGCGACAAAGCCAGCCTGGTGGTGAATGCGATCACCCGCAGCGGCCTCGGCGTGACGAAGCCGTTCGGCGGTTTTTCGGCCAGCTACGGATCATTCGGCACGGCGGGGGAGAACTTCAGCTACGGCTGGGGCGGTCCGCGCTTCGGCAACTTCGTGGTGGCCAACGTCTCGCGCTCGGGCCGTTATCTCGACTCGCCGGAGTTCCGCCCGCAGCACGACATCGGCAATAACCAGCAGTTCTTCGACCGGTTCGACTTCGCCGCCACTTCGCGCGACACCTTGCACCTGAACCTGTTCTACGGGCGCTCCTGGTTCCAGATTCCGAACACGCTCGATCAGGCCGCCGCGGGACAGGACCAGCGGCAGATGGTGCGCACCTACAACATCGCGCCCGGATGGGTCCACCTGTTCGGACCGGCGGCCGTGCTCACCGTGACGCCCTTTTACCGCCAGGACGATGTGCGCTACTATCCGAGCCGCGATCCGCTGGCCGACTACCCGGCAACCGTGAGCCAGAGCCGTCAGCTTCGCAATACCGGCATCAAAACCGACCTGTCCTACGTGAAAGGCGTTCACAACCTGAAGGCCGGCTACCAGACGTCGCAGTATTTTCTTTCCGAGACCTTCAACTTCGGGGTGACGGAACCGGATCTGATCAGCACGGCGCCGGCGCTTGCGCCGTACGATCTCACCAACGGCGGACACCTGTTCACCTTCCATGGCCACGCGCACATCAATCAAAACGCGTTCTTCGTTCAGGACACCATCACCCTCGGCGGATTGACGATACAGCCGGGCCTCCGCTACGACATCTATCGCGGGCTGAGCGAAGCGCAGGGGCTGCAACCCCGCATCGGAGTGTCGTATTTATACAAGCCCACCGCCACCGTTTTCCGGGCATCCTACGCGCGCTTTTTCGAGACGCCGTATAACGAAAACCTGGTTCTGTCGAGTTCCACAGGCGCCGGCGGCCTGGCCGGCAACGGATTCGGCAGCTACGGCGTGACGCCGCTCAAGCCCGGACGCCGGAATCAGTACAACATCGGTTTCCAGCAGGGATTGAGCAAGTGGGTCATGGTGGACGGCGATTATTTCTGGAAGTACACCGACAACGCCTTCGACTTCGACACGCTGTTCAATTCGCCCATTCAGTTTCCGATCGAGTGGCGCAAGTCTAAAATCGACGGCTTTTCGCTGCGCGTCAACCTGACCCCGATTCACGGGTTCAGCGCGTTCACGGTGATGGGACACACGCGCGCCCGCTTCTTCGGTCCCGAGAACGGCGGTATCATTTTCAACTCGCCGGTGGATGCCACGGTGTTCCGCATCGACCACGACCAGGAGTTCCAGCAGACCACGCATCTGCGCTGGCAGCACGGCAAGGACGGATGGTGGGGCGCGTTCACCTGGCGCTATGACAGCGGCATGGTGATCGGGTCCATCACCGGACGCGAAGACGCGCTCGCGCTCACGCCCAACGAGCAGCAGACCATCGGGCTTGCCTGCGGCGCGGCGAACTGCACGTCGGAGCTCGTCAATATCCCGGCTGCGCGCACCTACGACGCGGACCACAACCCCGCGCGCGTCAAGCCTCGCAATCTGTTCGACCTGAGCCTCGGCACCGACAACCTGCTTCACTCCAAGGAAGGCCATAGGTGGACGTTGCAGGCATCCGGCGAAAACCTGACCAACCACGTCGCTCTCTACAATTTCCTGTCCACTTTCAGCGGCACCCATTTCGTGACGCCGCGCTCGTTCCGTCTCGAACTCGGATTTGTGTTCTGAGGCGGCCGGCGGGGGATTGACATCGCAATGCAAAGGGCGTAAAAACCAGGTCGGAAGGAGGCGCCATGAAAACGATGGACTCCTACGCGGTCGACAAGGTCGACGTGCGTCACATGGACGAAGTTCAGATGGCCCGGCTTGGTGTTCGGCTGTTGGATGAAGAGAGGCTGGTGTTTCAGTGCACCGGCTGCGGGGAAACTTGGACTCCGGAGTTGGACGCGGCCGGAAAACTGCCCTTCGGTTATTGGATTTGCCCGGCAGGCTGCAATCGCTGAGGATAACGCGGGGGGCGGACCGGGAATCCGCCGCCCCGCTCGCGTTCAATTCTAATGTTGACGGCCGGGACCGCCGGGGCCGGGCCGCGGACCGGGGCCGCCACCCGCGCCCGCCTCGATCAGCGTCTTGTACTTGGTCTGTTGGTCGGCGGTAAGCAAGGCGTAGAATGCAGCCTCGGCTGTGCCGGTGGCGTGCGCTTCATCGGTTGCGATCTTGCCCAACTGCGTGGCAGCCAGGGTAATGCCGTTGGCGTCGTTCTTCTCGATGGCGGTGGTCATGGCGGTGTGCGCCGTCTGTTCGGCGGTCCTCAACGCGGCCAGCGCCGTTTCTTCGGTGGTGAAGATATTGGTCGCGCTGGTCTGCTGCGCGGTGGTGAGCGTCAGCAGTGTCGTGAGCCGCGCGACGCGCTCGGTAACAATCTGAGCTACCGTGGGCGGGTTGGGATTGGAAGGCGGCTGGGCCAGCATAGCGGCCGGCAGCAGGGCCAAAGCAAGAAAGCTCCTCTTGAGTTGCAACATGCGGTATTTCATCCTTTCGAAGTATCCAGAGTGTCAGGGCCCTCCCGCCCGCGGGTAACCGGAAGGCATTTCGCGCGTGTAGACGACCATTTGCCCGCCCGGGGTTTACAGGAAATGCGTTTCGAATGAAACTTTCTTTGAAGAGTTGCGTAAGAAACAGATGAGGTACAGCCGATGACTTCCCGCGTCCTGCGCTATCCGGCCATTCTGTTGCCGGTCCTGTTTCTGACCGCTTGTGACGACTTCGATTTCGACGGATCCTGGGACCGGTATAAGGAGGATTTTCACTACTCCTACGATCTTGCCGCCGGCGGGCGGTTCAGCCTCGAAAACTTCAACGGCACGGTGGAGATTTCCGGTTGGGACCAGAACAAAGTGGACATTGCCGGGACCAAGCACGCTCACAGCCGGCAGGCTCTCGACGGGACCAAGATCGAGGTAAATGCCGGGGCAGGCGCGGTTTCGGTGCGCACCATCGCGCCGTACCCAAATCGCGGCGTGGGCGCGCGATACGTGATTCGCGTGCCGAGACGGGTTCAACTGGACCGGGTGGTGAGTTCGAACGGCGCCATCCGCCTTGACGACGTGGAGGGGTTAGCCAGCCTGAAGACGTCGAACGGGAGCGTGCGTACCGCCCACACCCGCGGCGATATTGACGTCACCAGCTCAAACGGCTCGATCGAACTGCAACACCTCGGCAATGCGCGCCTCCACACTTCGAACGGCGGCATTCGCGGCGAGGTGACCAAGGGATTGCTCGAAGCGGGAACCACCAACGGCCCCATCGACATGCGCGTCACCGATCCGCCCGCCACCGAAACCGTGCGCGCGTCTTCGTCGAACGGTCACATCGATCTCACGCTCAATGCCGTGCGGGACGTGCGGGCCAGCACGTCGAACTCCTCGGTGACGCTGCACCTGCCGTCCAACCCGAATGCCCGGCTTCGGGCGCATACGTCCAATTCTTCGATTACGACGGAATTCGACCTGACGGTGCGCGGCACGCAGTCGAAATCGTCGGTGGAAGGGACGCTCGGCAGCGGCGGTCCGCTGCTCGACCTGTCCAGCTCGAACGGCAGCATCAAAGTCCTGCGCTACTGAGCTTACGCGCCGATAGCGAGATCGGCGAGGCCCCACTTTGAAAGATCGTAGAGCGTTCCGTTCACGGCGCCCTTGCCGCGGGCGATGGCGAGTTTGCGGGCCCTCACGTTTTCGCGGTACTTCGGGATGGCGTCTTCGGCGATGGCGTCGGCGATGATTTCACGGATATTGCTTTCGAGCGCGTTGTGCGACGCGGCCACGTCCTCGCGAATCTGCTCCGCCGATGCCGCCGAGATGCCGCCGTTCTGCACGAAAATGTCGAACATCAGCGCCACGCCGAGCTCGCTCATCACGCCAAACTGGCGGGCGGCTTCGAGCGCCGGCTTGTAGTAGCCTTCCAAAGCCGTCCGGCGCTGCTCTTCGCGAACCTCGGGAAAAGAGCCGAGCACCGCAAACCCCGAGCGCCACGGTTCGGCCAGATTGCCGCCGCCGACCGTAATCGAAGTGGCCCAGGCTTTCTGTTGCGGCGCGGGCTGGCCGATCACCTGCAGCAGCACGCTCGCCTGCCGCCCGAACGCCTTGGTGATGAGGCTCGGGTATTTGGCTTCGACGGCGTGCAGAATTTTCTGCACCTGCCCGTATTTGAGCGTAAAGCCGATGATCCCCCAAGTGAGCCACGCGCCGTCGAAATTGCCGCGGGCGAGCGAGTAGTCGTGACCTTCGAATGACGCCGTCACGCCGAGGCTCCGCTCGTGGACGGACGGGATCGGACCGAGCGCGAGCGCGGTCCAGGTGGCTTCGTCAATCGAGCCGTGTATGTCGAGTTTGCGCTCGCCCTGAAAGGCGACCACCGCATCCAGGGTGTGTTCCCCAAAGACGCCGTCGATATCCTGGGGGTCGTGGCCAGTGGCCCGGAGCGACTGCTGGATGCGCGCCACGATATCGCCGCGGGCGCCAACCCCGAAAAATTTGCGTGCCATTACGTCATCAGTGTATACCGGCTCAGATGGGCAGGCGCAGCATTGCCTCGCAGCCGCGTGCGTCCTGGCGATTCTCGAGGGTTAGCGATCCGCCATGCGATTCAACGATTTGGCGGCTCAAAACGAGGCCAATGCCCGAACCGCCGGGTTTTGTGGTGAAGAAAGGAACGAAAAGATTGCCGGTGTTGGAAAGGCCCGGTCCTTCGTCGCGAACCCAGATTTCAAGCAGCGCGTCGCGGCGGTCCCAGCCGGTAACAACGGAGCCGCCGGTCTCCATCGAGGCGTCGACGGCGTTCCGCAGCAGATTGATCAGCACCTGTTCCAACTGATCGCCGTCGGCTTGAATCACGATTTCCGGCCCCTCGGCCACCTGCGGGCGCAAACGGGATTCGAGCGCGACCGCCTGATGAACGAGACGGCCCACGTTCACCGCCCGGGCCTGAGGCCGCGGCAGCTTGGCCAGTTTGGCGTAAGCGCCGATGAAGCGGCTGAGCGATTCCGAACGCGAGGAGATAATGCTGAGGCCGCGCTCCATGTCCGAGCGCCAGTCCTCGGGCATCGGCTCGCGTTTGAGGATCGTTTCGAGGCTGCCGGCAATGCTCTTGATGGGCGCAAGCGAGTTGTTCAACTCATGTCCGAGCACCCGCACCAGGCGCTGCCAGGCCAGCAGTTCCTCCTCGCGCAACGGCCGCGTGAGGTCGGAAATTACGAGCAGTTGATGGGGAAGCCCGCCTTCGCGAAACACGCTGCGGGCGACGCCCCAGCGGCCGCTCGAAGCGGCAAACGAGCGCTGCACCGTGCGGTTCTCCTCGCCGCTCAGGTATTCGTCGAGGCCGAGTTCGGCGGCTTCGGCGTTCAGCAAACGTTCGGCCGGTCGCTTGAGCAAGCGCTCGCCGGCGCGATTCACCAGGCGCAGACGGTGGGCGCTGTCGAAGGCAAACACCGCGACATCGATTTCCTCCATCACTTTCCGCAGCAGGGTGGTGGCTTCGAGCGCGCCCAGGCGCTGCGCGCGCAGCGTGGCGCCCATGGCGTTCACCTGCTGCATCACGTCGCCGAGCGCGTCTTCGTTCTGGGCGGATCGGGCGCGGATCGAATAGTCGCCTTCGCGCATGGCCTCGAGCAGGTTGGCGAGGGTGCGGAGCGGCGAAGCCACGCGCTCGCGCACGGCCAGACCGCAGCCGAGCCAGAAGCCGGCGATCAACAGCGTCAGTGTCCACTGCACCTTTGGCGAGTAGTCGCCGGTCCAGAGAATCACCAGCGAAATGATCACCGCCGGCAGACCGGCGGCCAAAGCCAGCAACTCCATGCGGCGCTCGTGAACAATGTAGAAGCGGGCCATAGTGGCTGACGGCTAGAGCCCGTAGCGCTGCAAACGCCGGTAGAGCGCGCTGCGGCTCAAGCCGAGCGCATGCGCCGCCTGGCTGACATTGCCCGAGTAGCGGGCCAGAGCTTTTTTGATCAGAAACGCCTCCACTTCTTCGAGGCTCATGTCTTCGAGACGCGCCGCGGCGGCGGATGTCGAGCGGAGCGCGAGGTCGCCCAGCCGGACCTGATTTTCCTGAGCCATCAGCACGGCGCGCTCGACAACATGGTTCAGCTCGCGCACGTTGCCCTGCCAGGGGTTTTCAAGCAGCGCCTGCAGCGCGGGCTTGTCGAACCCGTGCAGGGGCTTGCGGTAGCGCTTGGCGTGCATACCCAGGAAATGCGAGGCGAGAATCGGGATGTCCTCGCGGCGCTCGCGCAGCGGCGGGATGTGAATCTCGATGGTGTTCAGCCGGAACAGCAGGTCTTCGCGGAAGCGGTTGTTGGCGACCTCGTCAGCCAGGTTGGCATTGGTAGCGGAAATAATCCTCGCGTCGACGCGGCGCGTTTTCGACGATCCGACGCGTTCCATTTCGCCCGTTTCGAGCACGCGCAGCATTTTCGCCTGAAGGTTGAGCGGGACGTTGGCGATTTCGTCGAGGAACAGCGTCCCCTGATCAGCCAGTTCGAAGCGCCCCACGCGGTCCATCTTGGCGTCGGTGAAGGCTCCTTTGATGTGCCCAAACAGTTCGCTTTCAAATACACCTTCGGCGAGACCGCCGGCGTTCACCGTCACCATCGGTTTCGCCGAGCGTTCGCTGATGGCGTGCAGGGTTCGCGCCACAACCTCTTTTCCGGTGCCGGGCTCACCGGTGACCAGAACATTCGCGTCCGATGGCCCGACGCGGGCGATCAACTGCTTCACCGGCTGCATCGAAGGCGCCTCGGCGATGAACGCAGGCAGATGGTCGCCGCCGAGCAGGCGGTTCTCCGCTTCGAGACGCTTGCCTTGCCGGAGAGCCTGGCTCAGTTCAACCTGCGTGCGAACGATGGCGATCAGCCGCGCGTTCTCCCAGGGCTTCTGGATGAAGTCGCGGGCTCCCCGGCGCATCGCTTCGACGGCGACCTCGACACTGCCCCACGCGGTCATGACCACGACCGGAACCATCGGATCAACAGCTTGAATGCGCGAAAGCAGGTCAAGCCCCTCTTCTCCAGAGGTCGTATCCCGCGTGTAGTTCAAATCGATGATCACGACATCGAAATCAGATTTATCAAGAGCGGCCAGAGCTGAAGCCGGAGAGTTAGCTGAATCAATGAGATAGCCTTCGGCTTTCAGCAAAAGCCGGAGAGCCTCGATCACGTCCGGCTGATCGTCGGCGATTAGGATGCGAACCTGAGCAGGCTTCATTGAAAAAGAAACCACTCTCATTGAACCACAGGCAATTGTGATTCCGGTGGTAACTGTATAGAGGATATAGGAAATGGCCGGATGCGGTGTGCGGTTGCGGGACACGCGGAACGAAACGAAGCCAATTATCGTTCCGATGGCCGAAAAATTCTAGTAAATGACGTGAGTCAGACCAAGCTTGCCTTAGTCTGGCGACATGCGCAAACTAACCGTAGTCACCCTGTTCCTGATGGCTCTGATCGGCGTGGCGAAAGCCCCGGCCCCCTCTCCGGAAGGTCCCGTTCCGTACTGCCCTCCGTTCTGCGATAACGGCGGCGGCAATAAGTAGAATGCGATAAAATTGCCGCGTGGCGATAATCTATCACGCCGAGTTATGGTCGTGGTATTTCCTGATAACGGCGCAGGCCGCGCTTCTAACGATGCTAATCCTGCGCCGTCTAATCCGGTCTTTTCCAATTCTCTCGCTTTTTTCGCTCGCTATTTTCCTTCGTTCGGCCGCCATCGTCGTATGGGGCTGGCGGCTTTGGGCCCCCACCGAGCCGTTCCTGATGGTTCTCCAGATCGCTGTCCTTTGGGAGGCTTCACGCCGCCTGGCATCGGAGTACCCGAATTTGGGGTCTGCCGGGCAGGTCGTGGGCGTCATCGGCGGAGGCGCGGCATTTTGCGCGGCGGTACTGAGCGTTCGCTCCGGCTGGTGGACCCTGGTAGCCAACCGCACCGTGAACATCGCCTCCTGCGCGTGGCTGGCGGCGGTAATGGTCTCTTTTTTACTGATTCCGATCCCCATCAGGAAGAACACCGGCAGACATATCTGGATCCTGGCGGCTTTGTTCATTACGCAATTTTTTCGGTATTGGCTCCATTTGACGGATAACTCGCTATCGCAGCACCTGGCTAATTTAGCGGGCATCCTGGCAGAGGCATTTTGCCTGATCGCGTGGGCGATTGTGCTGACTCCGGCGGGTGAACAGGAGCCGCCACGCAGGATTGCGGCGGCTGGGGAAATGGAGACACTTCGCGAGCAAACCAGCGGCATGCTGGGAATGCTGGACCGGCTGAAGCGGCGCTAGCGGACGGCTTGCGGAACGTGGCGCTTGAGCATCTCGCGAACGTGAGCGGCAACCGAAGCCTCGACCGGCAGCCCAATTGAGTACGCCACAGCCAGCGCACGCACTCGCGTCAAGCTCCGAAACAAGGCGACCCGGTCGGCGAATACCGACTCCATAGACTCACCGCCGGCGGCGCGGCGGCGCAACAGTTCGAGAATCTCACGCGAGAAATCGCCGGCATAGTGCCACAGCACCCGCGCCCGCCCGATGCGGAACGAAACGGTTTCGAGCATCGAGAGGGATCGTCCGCTCCGGCCGAGTTCCTGGTTCATGAACTCAATATCCTGTGCCGAGAGCAGGCGCGCCATGGGACTGAAACGCTGAGCCGCGTTCTCAACGAGAAACCGGGAGGCTTCAGACGGTTCTTCCGACTGCATATTATCGATATTACCCCGATACAATTTCCGGTGTCAACGGGGTTCCTTGGCCGCTAATCCGACCGTCTTTAGTTGGAAAACCACGTTCAGAACTTCGGCGTGATGCCCAATTCGCGGAACAAAAATGCGTACACATCCGTGGCCAGTCCGATCAGCTTTGAGGTACTCGAAGAGCCGTGCCCGGACTTGGTTTCGATACGGATCAACACTGGATTGGCGGGGTCCGCAAGTTCCTGAAGACGCGCGGCGTACTTGAAGGAATGCGCCGGCACCACGCGGTCGTCATGATCGGCGGTGGTGATCAAAGTGGCCGGATATTTGACGCCCTGACGGATGTTATGGAGCGGAGAATATGCGAAAAGCGCGCGGAATTCCTGCTCATTATCGGCGAGCCCGTAGTCGGCGGCCCAGTTCCAGCCGATGGTGAACTTCTGGAAGCGCAGCATGTCCATCACGCCCACCGCCGGCACAGCGGCGCGGAACAAATCAGGCCGTTGGTTGATCACGGCGCCCACCAATAAACCGCCGTTCGAACCGCCGTTGCAGGCAAGTTTTGCGGGCGAGGTGTATTTGTTGGCGATGAGCCACTCGGCTGCGGCGATGAAATCATCAAACACGTTCTGCTTCTTAAGCTTCATGCCGGCTTCGTGCCATTTTTCGCCATACTCGTTGCCGCCGCGGAGATTGGCGGTGGCATAGACAAAGCCCTGCTCGAGCAACGCCAGGCGCAACGGGTCGAAGGCGGGCGGAATCGTAATGTTGAACCCGCCGTAGCCGTAGAGCAGCGCCGGATTGGTGCCGTCGAGTTTCAGCCCTTTGCGGTACACCAGGAACATCGGAATCCGCGTTCCGTCCTTGCTGTTGTAGAAGACCTGCCGGGTTTCGTAATCGGTCCCGCGGAAACCCTTGATCTCGGGAGCGCGAAACACGGCGGATTTCCGCGAGGCAACATCGTAGCGGTAAATCGAGGGCGGCACATTCAGCGTGGTGAAGGTATAGAAAACCTCTTTGTCATCGTGCAGTCCGCCGAACCCTCCGGCTGTTCCGGCGCCGGGCAGTTGAATTTCGTTCTCGAGTTTACCCGACCGGTTGTGCACGTAGACGTGGGTCGCGACGTCCTCGATATAGGTGAGGAATAGCTTGCCGCCGGCTGCCGAGGCGCTTTCAAGCACGTTGCGCTTTTCGGGAACAATATCCTTCCATTCACGCGGCTTTCCCGGGTCCCAGAGCGTCACGCGCCGGTTGGGCGCCCCTTCGTTCGTCGCTACCAGGAACTTCGCGCCATCGTTGTCGATGACGTCGTACTCGGAGTCGGTGATCTCGCTCACGATCGGCTCGAACTTCGACTCAGGCTTGTTGAGGTCGCGATAATACACCGCGTTGCCCCGTTTTCCCTTGCCCCTGTCGGAGACATAGAGCAACGCAAAGCGCTCGTCCTCGGTGGTTTGGACGTTGTGAAAACGCTGTGGATTGGCTTTGTCTTCGTAAACCAGTGTGTCGGCGGATTGCGCGGTTCCCACGCGGTGCAGCCACACGGTGTGGTTCTCGTTTTTCGAGGACAGTTCGTGTCCGTCCTGCGGGGCGGGGTAGCGGCTGTAAAAGAAGCTGTGTCCCGACCAGGCGATGCTCGACGCCTTCAGCCACTCGATTTTGTCAGAAAGCACTTTGCGGGACGCCACTTCCATCACCGACAGTTCAACCCAATCGGACCCGCCGCTCGACTTGCCGTAGACGCAATAGCGCCCGTCCTTCGAGATTGAGAAGGCGGCGAGTCGGGTGGTGCCGTCGGCGGAGAATCGGTTCGGGTCGAGCAGGACCTCCGGGGTGCCGTTCAAGCCTTTCTGAATGTAGAGAACGGACTGGTTTTGGAGTCCGTCGTTCTTTGAGAAGATGTAGTGCTCGCCGACGCGGCGGGGCGAACTGTACTTGGGATAGTTGTAGAGTGTTTCGAGCCGCGACTTGAGCTGCGCGCGGTACGGGATGCTGTCCAGATAGGCGAATGTGACTTTGTTCTCCGCCTCGACCCACTGAGCGGTTTCGGCGGACCGGTCGTCCTCCAGCCAGCGGTAGGGGTCGGCGACTTTGGTGCCGTGATAGACGTCAACCTGCTCCACTTTGCGGGTCTGGGGGTAGGGCAGGCGTTGGGCGGTAAGAGAGGACAGCATGGCGAGGAACGCAAGGACGCTCTGGAAGCGCATGAGCCGAGTATCGCAAATTTTCCGGCATCGCCTCCCGTCCCCGACCGGGACAGCCTGACGTGGCGAACTCGATTGTCCCACCCCGGGGTGTCCCACACGGAAATCCGGTCCGAATTGTCGCGATTTTTCAAAGAGGGTGCCGGCCGAGGGCACTAGACCCGGTCGGGCGGGTGGTATCCGCACCAAAAAAATGCGTTTGACGACAGGTGTATCCCCACCAAATCGGCAATATGCCGGAGGAGCAGATGTGCGCGTACTGGCCTACCGCGTCCTCTCGAACCCGGTCTGGCTGCCGGCGACAGGCGCGAAATTCGCAAAAAACGCTCATTTGGCTGTTAGGGGTGTCCCAAAATCCGAAATATCGAGTGGGACTGTTCAGGCTGTTTGAATGAATAAGTAGGAGTCCACCAGAGGCATAATGCTGAGACCAGAGAACTGGCTCAGAAGCAAACTTCAGAGGAGGACTCCTAATGGACAGTGTGTACTATCTGGGACTGGACGTGCACAAGAAGACGATCAGCTACTGCCTGAAATCAGCCGCGGGCAAGATCGTGTGCGAGGGCAGCGTGAAAGCTAAACGTGAGGATCTGACGGCATGGGTCAAGCAGTTGCCGACGCCGTGGAAGGGCGCTTTGGAGGCGACGCTGTTTACCGGGTGGATCTACGATTTCCTGAAACCCTACGGGCAGTCCTTGGAAGTCGCGCATCCGGCCATGCTGAAAGCCATCGCGGCCTCCAAAAAGAAGAACGACCAGGTTGACGCACGAAAGATCGCTGATCTCGTGCGGTGCGATCTAGTGCCGGTGTGTTACATGGCGCCAACTGAGCTGCGCGAACTACGACGGCTACTGCGCTACCGCAATTTGATGGTGCGGGAGGCGGTCCGGATGAAGAACAAAACGGCCGGGCTGTTACTGGAGGTCGGCGCGGAGTACAGCAAGGAAAAGCTGGATACCAGGACGTACTTTGAGGATTTACTGGAAAGCGTGGCGCATGTGCCGGAATCAGTGAAGCAACTGCTGCGGATGAGCCGGGCAGCGCGAGATCTCTTCGAGCACGCCCAGAGAGGGCTGATTCTGGGATTGCTGAGGAATGACATTCTCAGAGAGCGCGTCACCAGGTTGCGAAGTATTTGTGGCGTGGGGGAGATTCTGGCGTTGACATGGGCTTTGGAGGTCGGCGAACCACAGCGTTTTCGCACGGTGGGAAATGCGCAAAGCTATTGCGGGCTGACGAGTGCGCAGATCAGCTCGGCTGGCAAAGAGCACAGGGCACCCATTTCCAAGATGAGAAATCAGCATCTGCAGTCCACATTGATTGAGGCTGCCAAAGTGGCTCCGATGTGGAATCCCCAGCTGAAGGCAGTGTATGAACGCGAACGGCTGCGCGGCAACGCCAACCGCGCCACTCTGGCGGTGGCGCGCAAACTGGTGGCTTATCTGTTGGCGGTAGATCGCTCAGGCCGTGCGTTTTCGCCCGTCGCTCCTGAACCTGGCCTTCAGAGCCAGGAACAGTTGCTGACCCTGGTCTGATTGACGTTGGAAAGGAATTAAAGGACGACTACGACGATTGCCAGAACCGGCCGTTCCTCCCTATTCAGAGGGACTGCGCAATGGGCTCAACACCCGGATACGCCACACAGGCTGTTTGAGGCCGGCCGGTCACCCAAATTCAATCTTCCTCGACGATTGTTCCGATCTGATGAGGCAAATGGATGTCTGGTTACGCTGGCACGCCACTGATGGCGCGCGTTGACTCAATCCAATCTGGCGCTTCAACGTGGTTGCCCACCGGGCTTCGGAAACGCTTCGCAGAGCGCGCTTAGGAAAAGTGTGTTTGCTCTTGACTTCTACTTATCATGGATGTCCCTCTTAATCTGGGCTTGAGGGCTGCTGTTACACTACAGCAATGACTTGGTGGTTCGTGACACGCCTTGCGTGTATGTGCCTGTCGGGCGCGGTACTTCTGGCTCAAGCTCCGGGGCAGAACCCGTCGGAGGAGACGAAGCGGCAGATCGAATACACGCGCTCACACTACACGAAGTACGAATACAGGATTCCCATGCGGGACGGCGTGCGGCTGTTCACGGTAGTGTATGCGCCGAAGGACCGGTCCGTGCAATATCCCATCGTTATGCAGCGCACGCCCTACTCGGTGGGCCCTTATGGAATCGACAATTACCGGCCGGTGGTGGGTCCTTCGGAGGCGGCGGAGAAGGAAGGCTTTATCTTCGCCTACCAGGACGTGCGGGGCCGATACCTGTCGGAGGGCACGTTCGTAGACGTGCCGCCAAGGAAGGTCAGCTTGAACGGCCCCAAGGACCACGACGAAGCCACCGACACCTACGACACGGTGGACTGGCTGGTGAAGAACGTGCCGAACAACAACGGACGGGTCGGGATGTGGGGCATCTCATACCCAGGCTTCTTCGCCGCGTTCGGGCTGATGGGCGCGCATCCGGCGATGAAGGCCGTTTCTCCGCAAGCGCCGATGGGCGACGTCGGGAACGGCGACGACGCCTACCACAACGGAGGTTTCCACCTGGCGGCGAACTTCGGCTTTTATTCGGCGTTCCGACCGCGCAAGGGCGATCCGGCGAGACCCGAGCCTTTCAACCGGTTCGACTACGGCACACCCGATCAGTACGATTTCTTTCTGCAGATGGGGCCGCTTTCGAATGCGAATGCCCTCTATCTGCACAATGAAAACACGTACTTCAACGACATCCTGGCGCATCCCAACTACGACGATTTCTGGCAGTCGCGGGCGCAGGCGCCACACATGAAGAACGTAACCCCGGCCGCGCTGTTCGTGGGCGGATGGTTCGATGCGGAGGACCTGGCCGGGCCTTTAAAACTGTTCCGGGCGGTGGAGAAGGACGGGGCGCGAGCGCCGAATACGCTCATCATGGGGCCGTGGCTGCATGGCGGGTGGTCGCGCGGTGAGGGACGGACGCTCGGCGATCTAAACTTCGCATCGAAGACGGCTGAGTTCTTCCGGGAACAGATCGAATTGCCGTTCTTCGTGCAGAATCTGAAGGGCAAGGGCGACGGGTTGAAGAAGGGTCCGGACAACTCCATTCCCAAGGCGTGGCTGTTCGAAACGGGGACGAATGAATGGAGGCGCTTCGCATCCTGGCCACCGTCGAATGCGAGCCTGCGGTCGCTCCATTTGGGCGTGGGCGGGAAACTGTCGTTTACCGGCGGGGGCGCGGCCGGCTTCGACGAATACGTGAGCGACCCGGACAAGCCGGTCCCGGTGCTCGCGGGCATCGGCGCGGGCATGCCGGGCGACTACATGACCTACGACCAGCGGTTCGCCTCGCGGCGGCCGGACGTTCTGGTGTACCAGACCGAACCGCTCGATCACGACGTGACCATCGCCGGACCCATCAAGGTTGCGCTGAAGGTAGCGACGACCGGAACGGACTCGGATTTCGTGGTGAAACTGGTGGATGTTTACCCCGGCGATTATCCGAATCCCGATCCCAATCCAACCCGCGTGCAGATGGGCGGATACGAGCAACTGGTGCGCGGCGAACCGTTCCGAGGGAAGTTCCGCAACAGCCTCGCCAAGCCCGAGCCATTCTCGCCGGGGAAGGCGGCCAACATCGAATTCGACATGCCGGATATCTGCCACACGTTCCGGCCCGGACACCGGATCATGGTGCAGATCCAAAGCTCGTGGTTCCCGCTGGTGGACCGGAATCCGCAGACTTTCGTCGACATCCCGTCGGCCAAAGCGTCGGATTTCGTGAAAGCAACGGAACGCGTTTATCGCGGCGGCAGCGACGGCTCGCAGTTGAGGGTGTACGTAGTCGAGTAGCCAGCACCGGGACGACCGGGCCCGACCGGGGCCCGACCGGGACAGCCTGAGGTGAGGAACTCGACTGTACCAGCCCGGGGTGTCCCTTTAGGTGTTTCTCGCGAATTTCTCACTTTGGCGCATCGGATTTGGGCAGGCGAGCCTACTGATATCCCCTCCTGATCAGGGATAGCCTGGGGGAGGCAAGTGCGCGCGCCGGCCTACCGCAGGATGTCGAACCCTGCCCGATGCGGTTGCGGGGCACCGAGACGCCCCAAAAAACCGTAAATTCTGCTAATTTGGCTCGGCGAGTGTCCCAAAGACGAAATTTCGAGTGTGGCTGTTCAGGCTGTTTGAATGAATAAGTAGGAGTCCACCAGAGGCATAATGCTGAGACCAGAGAACTGGCTCAGAAGCAAACTTCAGAGGAGGACT